>Ga0255338_1000047_pt1 | contig 536475 bp, 467 predicted proteins | sample MeOH1_35cm_T4_19_FD_203715 | JGI IMG/M metagenome (GOLD analysis project Ga0255338, IMG submission 203715) | Sandy soil microbial communities from University of British Columbia, Vancouver, Canada - MeOH1_35cm_T4_195 | ecosystem: Engineered > Artificial ecosystem > Sand microcosm >... | reverse complement strand
ACCTGAGTGCTACTACAGCAACTATCGGTAACTTAACTGTACCGGGAACAATCACAGGTGGTACCTTCAGCGGCACATTAAGCGACGGTACATTAAACAGTATCACAAGTCTCGGTAACCTTACAGCCTTAACTGTAACGGGTAATATCACAGCGGGCTCTATCAGCACAACCACTGCTACGATCGCGAACCTGACTGGCTTAACTAGTCTGTCAGTAAACGGTGCGATCACCGGTACCACACTGGGTGGCACACTGACTACTGCAGCACAACCTAATATCACGAGTCTTGGTACACTGTCCAGTGTAACTGTAAGCGGCACTGCTAGCATAGGCAATATCAGCAGCACAACAGGAACCATCGGTAACTTAACTGTACCAGGCACGATCACAGGCGGAACCTTCAGCGGTACACTGTCAACTGGTACCTTGAACAGCATTACATCATTAGGCAACTTAACAGCCTTAACCGTATCAGGTAATATCACAGCTGGTTCTATCAGTACAACCACTGCTACGATAGCGAACCTGACCGGCTTAACGAGTCTGTCAGTAAGCGGCGCGATCACCGGTACCACACTGGGTGGCACACTGACTACTGCAGCACAACCTAATATCACGAGTCTTGGTACACTGTCCAGCGTAACTGTAAGCGGTACTGCTAGCATAGGCAATATCAGCAGCACAACCGGAACCATCGGCAACTTAACAGTACCTGGCACGATCACTGGTGGAACCTTCAGCGGCACTTTAAGTGCGGGCGCATTAAATAGCATTACCAGCCTTGGCAACTTAACCGCTTTAACTGTATCAGGTAATATCACAGCAGGCTCTATCAGCACAACCACTGCGACGATAGCGAACCTGACCGGCTTAACGAGTCTGTCAGTAAATGGCGCGATCACCGGTACCACATTGGGTGGCACATTAACTACTGCAGCACAGCCTAATATCACCAGCCTTGGTACTTTAAGTAGCTTAACGGTGAGTGGCACAGCTACTATAGGTACTATCAGCAGTACAACAGGAACCATCGGTAACTTAACCGTACCGGGAACAATTACCGGCGGAACCTTTAGTGGAACGTTAAGTACTTCTACTATGAACAGCATTACCAGTATTGGTACACTCAGCAACTTAACAGTAACCAATACCACCCGTACAAAAGACCTGGTAGTTACCAGCGGTGCAACAGTAGGATCTGCCTTAACTGTAACCGGATCTATATTCGGTGTTACCGGTAGATTTGATCAGATCTTCGTTAACCAGTCTATAGTAGGTGGTACTTTCTCCGGTACTTTTGAAGGAGTACTTAAATATTCCGATACAGCGGCAATGTTGTCCGGTGAAGTGCGTGACAACTATCCCGATGGTAATTTCGGTGCAGATTCCAAAGGATATGCCCGTTATGGAGAAGTGGTGAAATATGCTGACCTGGTAACCAATGATAATTATTCTTTGATCAGTCCGTTAGATCCGGATGGAGTAACCCCATCTGTGAAAGCGGGTGGTAAACTACAATTGATTGTAGCATCTGCCATGCAAACAGGAAGTATCCAGGTAACCGGTGCTGTGAATGCAGGAACACTGAGTGGAACGCTTTCGGCAGGAGCTTTGAATAGCATTACCAGCCTGGCCAATTTAACGGCTATTACTGTTTCGGGTACGGTAACTGCCGGCACTTTGAACGGTGCATTGAGTACAAGTGCACAGAACAGCATTACCAGTCTGGCCAATATTGCTAATCTAACAGCAACAGGAACGGTTAGTGCAGCCAATCTGAAAGGAACCCTTCAAACAGCGGCACAACCTAATATTACCAGCCTTGGACAACTCAGTAGTTTAAGTGTATCTGGTACCATACAGGGAGGCACTTACAGTGGTACACTGGCCAACGGTATTGTGGGTATCAGTAATTTATCTGCTACTGGTACGCCAAGTTCAACTACGTATTTACGGGGTGATAATACATGGGCATCTATTGCAGCTGGTGGCGTTACTTCTGTTTCTGTAACCACTGCCAATGGCGTAAGTGGATCTGTTGCCAATCCAACAACTACCCCTGCGATAACACTTACCTTAGGCGCCATAACACCTTCCTCTGTTCTGGCATCCGGGGCAATTACGGGTACTACTTTGGGTGGAACGATTACCACTTCGGCTCAGCCTAATATCACTTCTGTAGGAACATTAAGCAGCCTTGGCGTAACGGGGGCGGTTACCGCCGGTTCTATCGTAAAAAGTGGAGGTACTGCTTCTCAGTTCCTGAAAGCAGATGGTAGTGTGGATGCCAATACTTATCTCACTTCGGCTGGTGCAGTTACTTCTATAACAGGCACCGCTAACCAGATTACAGCTTCTGCCAGTACCGGAGCCGTAACACTTTCTTTACCAGCAACCATATCCGGATTAACCAGCGTATCAGCTACTAACTTAACTGGTACACTGCAAACAGCCGCGCAAACAAATATCACTTCTCTGGGTACGCTTGGTTCATTGAATGTGTCGGGCACCGTAACAGCGGGTACGGTTAGTACAACAACCGTAAATGCAACTACACTGAACGGTACACTGGGTACGGCTTCTCAGCCAAATGTTACCACTATGTCTTCACTGGTAAGCATAGGAACTATTACAACAGGTGTATGGAATGGTACCGCTATCGCTGCTGCAAACGGTGGTACAGGTCAAACAAGTTATACCATCGGTGATCTTTTGTATGCGAGCAGTAGTTCGGCTTTGTCAAAACTGGCCGGTGTAGCTACAGGTAATGCCTTGATCTCCGGTGGAGTAGGTGCTGCACCTACCTGGGGTAAGATCAATTTAACTACCCATGTAACCGGAATTCTGCCGGCTGCAAATGGTGGTACCGGTGTAAATAATTCCAATACCATCACTTTAGGTGGCGATATTAATACAGCAGGTGCTTTCACTACTGCTGGTGCATTCCCTTTAACACTGACCACAACGGCTTCTACCAATGTAACACTGCCTACAACAGGAACATTGGCCACGCTGGCAGGAACGGAAACTTTCACCAACAAACGGATCACCAGAAGGGTTTCTTCTAATGCTTCTGTTACCAGTGTTACCATCGATTCTGATAGTTTTGATGAATATGCGCTGACCGCACTGGCAGGTGCTGTTACTTTTAATGCCCCAACTGGTACGCCAACAGATGGACAGGCACTGATTATCCGTATCAAAGACAATGGAACAGCCAGGGCAATTACTTTTAATGCAGTCTTTAATGCCAGTACCGATATTCCTTTCCCAACCACCACTGTTATCAATACAACCATGTACTTAGGATTCCTGTATAATAGCAATACCTCATCATGGGATCTGGTATCAAGGGTAGATAATGTACAATAAGATGAAAAAGCTGTTTTCAATTATTTGTCTGCTTCCATTGCTGGCCGCTGCACAAGTGGTGGTTACCAGTCCTGTTGTCGGATTATCGAGTTCAAGCAATGTCACCTCCTTTTCAATGACTTCTTTTACCCCCACGGCTAATTCTTTATTGGTATTAATGGTATATGCCACAACCACCAATCCTGCTTCACCGGCTGTTACCAATACAGGTACTGCTCTTACCTGGACCTTAGAAAACTCACAATTGGTAGGGGGTAATTCCTATTATATATTCTGGGCAAAAGTGGGACCAACGGTTAGTGCATCTGTTATCACTTTTACCTGTGCAGGCGATGCTGCCGCCGGCTGTCAGATGTCCGTACATACTTTTACCAACTACAATAAATTCAGGGCAAATCCTATCCGTCAATCGTTAATCAATACGGCAACTACCACCAGTGCATCTCCTGCTTTTAGTTTTGCGTCAGCCCCTGAACCAAGTAATGGATACGTAATCGGTTGGAGTGGTACCAGAGGAGCAAATGCATCTACACCTCCTGCTGGATGGTCAGAATCAGTTGACTTAACCTACAATACGCCCACCACCAACTTTGCCACTGCGCGTAGAAATGGCGGTTTATCTTCCGCCGGCCCTTACACTTTCACTGCTTCCGCCAGTACCGCATGGGTAACCATGGGGGTAGAAGTATATGTTGCCCGGCGTGGCATGCTGCCTCATTTGCTCAATTAACTTTCCTATCCTTTCTGCTAATTAAATTATTAATTGTAATAATGTTTATGTTATTCATAATTAATAATTTATGATATATTCTAATTTAAGTCTAATTTAATTCTAATCTCATTCTAATCTCATTCTAATCTGGGTATCTTTGAGTAAATACCCTTATTATCAAGTACTTGCTCATTCTTATATTGATTCTTCCACTTGGCTTACAGGCACAGATCACCTATATAGGAAGTACTTCAAATCCGGTAGATGCTGCTGCTGCCACTTTAGGTGGTGCCACGCCTGTGGCTATTACGCCTGTTGCCGGTATCCAGACCGGAGATCTGGTGATAATTGTTTCTGCTGTCAGAAATACAAGTGCTGTAATGGACATTTCAGTTACTGGCGGACAGGAATGGTTTAAGGAAACGCAGGTCAGTAATACCAATATCGGCGGCAGACTTTTCTGGTGCAGATTTAACGGAACCTGGGCAGCCAATCCCTCTATTTCTTTTGCCAATACTACGAGTACAACAGTGGTAATGCATGTGTTCAGGCCAACCAAGTCAAGTAATTTTTGGGCCATCGAAGCTCCCGGAACAGAACTGGATTTTCTTGCTCCTGCCACTCCATTTACCGTTACGATTACAGGAAGAACAACCCGGAACCAAAGTTCGGTCACCATTGCCTCCTGGTTTACTGCTGATGACAATGCCTGGGGAACCTTAGCCGGTACGGGCTGGGTGGTATTGGGTTCTGCGCAGTATCGAAACCAGAATGGTACGGATAATAGTTGCACTTTCGCTTATACAATTAAAACAAGTTCCGGTGCCACCAACAATGTGAGTAAAAACCAAACAGCATTGGGAGGCGATCTGGGAACCAGCCAAATCATCACCTTCTTTGAACGTGGCCGAAATTTGCCATTAGGGTATTACTACTGATAGTGTGGTAAAAGCTGTTTACCACACAGGTAATACCACCAGGCAGATATTAATTGCTTTCTAACTCACCTCTAATTCCTCTTTAATACCTGTCCGGTAGGTTTGTAAGAAATTACTAACTATCAGGTATTGTATTTTCATTTTACTCTTTTGCCCGCTTATTTCTGCCGGTCAGGTAATAACGTATTTTGGTAGTTCCTCTAACCCGGCTGATAATGGATCATTGGGGGCAGCTACCGTAACAGTTACGCCACCTGCTGCCATGGAAGAAGGTGACCTTGTGCTGATGATTGGATTGAGAAGGGCATCCAACATCATTTTAACCGTAAGTGCAACCGGTGGACAAACCTGGAATGAATTGCCTGATTTAACGGGTACTGCGAATGTCTCGCCCCGAATTTTCTGGTGCAGGTTCAATGGCACCTGGGCTACGGATCCTTCCGTTGCCATGACAGCCTCTTCTACCAATACAGTGGTTATGCATGTATTCAGACCCCCTTCCAGAGGATATTCCTGGGCGGTAGCGGTAGATCAGGTATCAACGGCAGCCGCAGCCGCAGCCACCATTACCAGAGCAGGTGTTACAACAACGTATGACAATACCTTAACCCTTGCTGCCTGGTTTACGGCAGATGATAACAGATGGGGCAATCTGGTTGATGTATCCGGAACCGGGTGGACTGTAACGGGTTCGGCGCAATACCGAAACAGACAAGGTACAGATCATAGCTGCACTTTTGCCCATTTGATTCAGACCACCGCCGGTGCAACAGGTAATGTATCCTTACAACAAACGGCGAATGGCAATGATGCTACCACAACTGCTATTGTAAGTTTCTATCCTTATCGTACCAGCATGCCACTCGGGTTGCTGTATTAGCCAATGCTCATTTTCGTAAAATGATCCTGATATCCGATGCTGCTTGTGGGCATAGAAATGACTCACAGAAGTGTTGTTAAAATAAACGGCCGTTCTTCTTCCCCCGGAATTTGTTCTTATCTTCATGCTCTTGAATATTTTATCCGGATATGAAGAAAAAACTGATTTATCTGCTGCTTATCATGCTTTGCCATAATGGGATCATAGCGCAAAAAGCAGATTCCAAAAAGCAGGTAACACCGGAAACCGCTTCACTCAAATTGTCCAATCTTTCTGACACCCTGCAATATGCCATAGGTGCATACCTGGCCAAATGGGTAAACGATAATGGATTTGCCATCAGTAATGCACCTCTTTTTTTAAAAGGGATGGATGATAAATTCAGGAATTTACAGGGTTTGCTACCGGACTCTATGATAGTGAAACTGGTAGTAGGACTCCAGCAGTTATCGCAAAAAGAAATTGGCTTAAAGACAGAAGAAAAAATATTTAATTCTTTGAAAGATCAGCCTGGTTTGGGAATGTTACCCAGCGGTGTGCGCTATTTTATTGTAAACACAGGAGAGGGGGTGCATCCTTCACAAAGCGATACAGTTGTTATTCATATCAAAGGGACTACTCCGGACGGAACGGTTTTCGAAGATACTTACCTGAAAAAACAACCTGTTTCAGGTAAAGTGTCATCGCTAATTCCCGGCATCGCACAAACCATTCCGATGATGGGTGTTGGCGACAGATGGAAGTTATACATTCCATCAAAACTTGCTTATGGCGAAAAGGGGAGCACATTGATACCCGCCAACAGTACCCTTATTATTGATATAACACTCCTGGACGTGCGATCGGTTAGAAAATAATGTTTGGGAATAGTCCGGATGGGAAAGAATCAGGTAAACGATTTCATTTGTAAATGGAACCTTTGCCATCCGATACAGCTTTTTACAATCTTTACTTTAATTTCAATAAATGCGGTGTATTCTTTTCATAATACTGTGGTTATCCACCATTTTTTTGGGTGAGAAAATGTATGCGCAAAAAACGGTTACAAAAAAGGCAGCCAGGCCAGCAACTGCACCTTTACAACTCAGGAATGCGGCAGACTCTGTTCAGTATGCGTTGGGTGTTTACATAGGAGAGTACCTGGCAAAGGGTGGGTTTACCACACTTAACCTTGATTATTTTTTGTCCGGATTGAATGATCGTTACAGGAACAACCCCCGACTGATCAAAGACAGTTTGGTTTATCCATTGATCGCTGATTACCAAACAAATGTTCAGTTACAAAAAAGCAAAGCGCTCGAAAAGGAATTGTTTGAATTGCTCAAAGACAAGCCCGGGGTAGGCAAACTCCCCAGCGGTGTACAATACACCATCATCAATCCAGGCAAAGGCCCAAAGCCGAATGAAACAGATTCAGTACTCATCCATTACAAAGGCACTTTACCCGATGGCAGGGTTTTCGAAAATACGTTTGTAACCAATCAGCCCGTAAAAACCACCCCGGCCACTCTAATTCCCGGATTGAATGAAGTACTACAGTTAATGCCGGTGGGTTCCAGATGGCAGGCATTTATTCCGGCCTCACTCGGGTACGGCGAAAAAGGGAATAACCGGATTCCGCCCAACAGTGCGCTGCTGATACTGGTAGAATTGATAGAGATTCAGGGCCAGAAATAGCCAGCCGTCTCCCGGTAAGGCCCATCTGTTGCAGCAATACCATACCTGCAGTGTTTTCTTTAACCTTAATTAACCTTGCTTTTCCGTAAGGGGGGCTATCTTATTTTATCTTTGCCCAACGCTAAAAACAAATATTCTACACATGAAAAAGATCATTGTACTTTCTACTGCTTTTCTCCTGCTGGTTTCAGCCGGGTTTGCACAAAAACCTGCTCCCAAAGCCAAATCAAACCCGGTAGAAGATACCATTCAATACAGCCTCGGCGTGTATATGATGCAACAGTTATTTGCCAAAACAGGATTTGTGGTAAACGACCAGGCCCGCTTTAAAAAAGCCATTGATGATGTACTGAACAACCGCAAGCTCGAAGTAAACCCTGCCACTACACAGGATCGTTTGCTCGCATACCAGCGTACCTACCAGCTGCAGCGTAACCGCCAGCTGGAAGCTGAACTATTCGAAAAAGCCAAAAAGGAGAAAGGCTTTACGCAATTGGCCAGTGGTGTTATGTATGCCGTGGCCAAGGCAGGAACCGGTATGCGCCCCTCTGCTAAAGATACCATAGTGGTGAATGTGATCTGTACCTTACCCGACGGAACCGTGGTAGATGATTATAATAAAACCAAATCTTCCTACATGGCCCTTGCCGGAGAAATGATTCCCGGTCTGCGCGATGTATTATACCGGGTGGAGCAGGGAACTATTTTCCGCGCCATTTTACCCGCCGCCACAGCTTATGGCGAACCAGGTACCGCTACCATTCCCCCAAATTCGGCCGTGATTTATGATATCGCGTTGATTAATGTGAAGCCGGGTAAATAGATAAGTTACTGATAATCATTTAGTTGATTATTTTAAGTCAAAAGTCAAAAGTAAAAAGTCAAAAGGGCACACAGCCTTCTTTTGACTTTTTACTTTTGACTTTTGCATTTTTACTCCCCCCTTAGTTTTCCACAGGAGAATTTAATCCCCGCCAAACCATCGAACAATCGCTATAATTCCTACCTTTGCGGCTCGAAAAAATTTGGACACCAAGGCCAAACATCAAACTTAAAACAAGAATTCTTTATGGCTGACTTGAAATTTCAACGGAACTTCGGTATTGCTGCGCACATTGATGCCGGTAAAACCACCACTACCGAGCGTATCCTGCGCTATACCGGTATGATCCACAAGATTGGTGAGGTGCACGATGGTGCGGCCACTACCGACTGGATGGAGCAGGAAAAAGAAAGAGGTATTACCATTACTTCCGCAGCGGTTAGCTGTCAGTGGAAATTCCCTACCAACAAAGGGGTTGCTGATGCCGATACCAAATCCTACTATTTCAACATTATTGATACTCCCGGTCACGTAGATTTTACCGTAGAGGTAGAACGTTCTATGCGTGTACTGGATGGTCTGATTGCCCTGTTCTCAGCTGTAGATGGTGTTGAGCCGCAGTCTGAAACCGTTTGGCGCCAGGCCAACCGTTACAAAGTTCCCCGTATCGGTTTCGTTAACAAAATGGACCGTTCCGGAGCAGACTTCCTGATGGTGGTTCAGCAGGTGAAAGACATGCTGGGTGCCAAAGCCGTTCCATTACAGTTGCCAATTGGTGCTGAAGATAATTTTACCGGTGTGGTGGATCTGATCAAGATGAAAGGTATTATCTGGCATATGGAAACAGAAGGTATGACTTTCGACGAGATCGATGTACCGGCTGATATGGTAGAAGAAGCCAACCAGTGGAGACAAAACCTGGTAGAAGCCGTAGCTGAATATGATGACAAACTGATGGAGAAATTCTTTGATGATCCAGCCAGCATTTCTGAAGCAGAAATGCACGAAGCGATCCGCAAAGCTACCATCGACCTGAGCATCGTTCCGATGATGTGTGGTTCTTCTTTCAAAAACAAAGGTGTACAGACAGCATTGGATGCGGTTTGCCGTTACCTGCCTTCTCCTGTAGATATCGAAGATACCGTGGGTGTGAATCCTGATACAGGTGAAACCGAAACCCGTAAAGCAGATGCAAAAGCGCCTTTTGCAGCCCTGGCTTTCAAAATCATGACCGATCCTTTCGTGGGTCGTCTGGCTTTCTTCCGGTGTTATTCCGGTCACCTCGATGCCGGTTCTTATGTATTGAACGTAAGAAGTGGTAAAAAAGAGCGTATCAGCCGTATCATGAAGATGTTTGCCAACAAACAGAATCCGATCGACTTTATCGAAGCGGGTGATATCGCCGCTGCGGTAGGTTTTAAAGAGATCAAAACCGGAGATACCCTTTGCGATGAGAACCATCCTATCACCCTCGAGAACATGTTCATCCCTGAGCCTGTAATCGCGGTAGCCGTTGAGCCTAAAACACAGGCCGACGTGGATAAAATGGGTATGGCCATTGCCAAACTGGTAGAAGAAGATCCTACCCTGCGTGTAAATACAGATGAAGATACCGGTCAGACCATCCTGCGTGGAATGGGAGAGTTGCACCTGGAGATCATCATCGACCGTATGCGTCGTGAGTTTAAAGTAGAAGTAAACCAGGGTGCACCCCAGGTTGCCTATAAAGAATCATTCGGTACCACTATCGAACACCGCGAAGTGCTGAAAAAGCAGTCGGGTGGTCGTGGTAAGTTCGCCGATATCCAGTTCTCTATCGGACCAGCTGATGCTGAGTGGCTGAAAGAGAATGAAGGAAAACATTTCCAGTTCGTAAACGACCTGTTTGGTGGATCTATTCCTAAGGAATTTGTTCCTGCCATCAGCAAAGGTTTTGAAACTGCAATGTCTACAGGTGTACTGGCCGGCTACCCCGTAAACAACATGAAAGTGCGTGTATTCGACGGTAGCTACCACGATGTGGATTCTGATGCAATGAGCTTTGAATTATGTGCCAAATCCGGTTTCCGTGAAGCTGGCCGTAAAGCAAAACCCACATTGCTCGAACCGATCATGAAAGTAGAAGTATTAACACCAGACCAATACATGGGTGATGTAACAGGTGACCTGAACCGTCGTCGTGGTATGCTGGAAGGTATGGACAGCCGTGCCAACCTGCAGGTAATCAAGGCCAAAGTTCCTTTGAGCGAAATGTTCGGTTATGTAACCCAGCTGCGTTCACTGTCATCCGGCCGTGCTACTTCTACCATGGAGTTCAGCCACTATTCTCCTGCACCAAACAACGTGGCAGAAGAAGTAATGGCCAAGAACAAAGGAAAAGTGAAGATCGAAGATTAATTTTCTTTGTTGAAGTGAATAGAAGAAGCCCCATTGGTAACGATGGGGCTTCTTTGTGAGTGGTCAGTGGTGAGTGGTCAGTGGTGAGTAGTCAGTGGTGAGTAGTCAGTGGTGAGTAGTCAGTAGTGAGGTTTATAACTCCCTACTCACTACTGACTACTCACTATTTGCAATTTGCCTTAATAATCGCTTCCGCTTCCTTCCATCCTTTGGCCAGCGAAGTTCTCAGGTAGTTACAGCCTTCTTCTCTTTGATTGAGGTTGTACAGTGCTACACCCTTGAAGTATTCGGGTTTGCCATTGGTAGACAATTTAGTGGCCAGTACTTTGTTGAAATAAGTGATGGATTTCTGCCATTGTTTTAAATTAAAGTAACAAATGGCAGCGTTCTCATAGGCTACATAGTTACCTGGGTTAAGGGCGGCGGATTTGAGAAAAAGACTGGCCGCTTTTTCCAGGTTGTCTTTTCCGGCTACCCCGCTGCCAAAAGCAGCTACTGCATCATTGTAATAGTTTGCGGCTGCTGCCAGGTCGGTACTGCCTGGACTTGCTGAAGCATTGGCCCCACCCGGTTTTTCCATGAAACGGATAATCTCGTCTCTAACGGTTGCAATCGTGGCTACGCCCTCCTGGTTGGCGAACATTTTTAAAGCACTATCGGCCATGGTAAGCAACTGTCTGGTTCCTTTATTTTGTGCATTCAGCATACCGCGCAGGTACAGATCCCATGCCAGGGGTTCATGCCGGTAACGGTCGTATTCAGCAAAAGCTTTTTTGATGCCGCTGGTGTCTTTTACTTTCGCTAATACCGCAATCAGTGTCTGGTAGTAGGTTTTAGCTCTTGGCCGCACAGAAAAAGCGTAAGTGGCATTTCTGACGGCACTATCCAATCTGTCCGTTTTATAATACAAGCCGGCTTTCAGAAATTCGCTGTAAGCAATGGTTGGGTTAGCGATGCGCCCTTTGTCGAGCAAAACAATCGCTTCCTTATACTGACCTGCTTCATACAGATACCTGCCTTTGATGGCATCCACAGGTTGCGCAGTAGCAGTAAGGTTGGGTATGGAAGGAAAAGCAGCAGTGGTTTCTTTCCAGTTCAGTTTCAACGGTTCATTATTCAGATCGGCCAGCACTGTTTTTTGCAGCACAAGTGAGCGGTAGGTTTCATCAGTAACATACATGGCAGGAATCAGTAAAAGCAGGGATACCAGGCCGAATATGGGCTTGATCGTATTATTTACAGGAACAGTACCCGTTGCTTCTTCCGCTAAAGCTTGTCTGCCGGAAACATATGCCGTAATATTCCACACGGTAATAAATACAAAAAATACCTGGCTGATAGGTCTTTCCATCGGGAAGTTAAAAAAAGCATCAACTGAATAGCCGATGAATGCCAGGAAGGAGATGATCGAGAGCAGTTTTATTTCTTCAGAAGCCTTACTAAGGAAAGTTTTGACAGTGAAAAAAAGAATACAGGCAAAAAGACTCAGGTATAATAAACCGCCGGCTATACCCATTTCGGCAAAAGCCTCAAAAAAGTCGTTATGTGCATGTACGGGAACAATCAGATCATTAGTGATTGTTCTTTGGTAGGGGATGGAAGCAATTTTCCAGTTACCATAACCGCACCCGAGTATCGGTTTTTGTAAAGTATAATCTATGGCATGTGCCCACAGTCTGAACCTGACCTGGTTGTTCTCGGCATTGAACGCAACTACAGATCCTAACCTTTCTGTTACTGTGCCATAACCTCCTTTCTGTTCCTGCAGATTTTTAACAGAGCTGATTTCTACCTGTGAAATAAACAGTGCGGCCATGACGGGCAGGATAATATATCCCAGATGATAAAGAGTATCTTCTGTTTTTTTCTTTTTCCGGCCCTCCCAGATACAGTAAATAACATAGACAATTACGATCAGAATTAAACTTACATAACTGGCACGGGCATTTACCAGAAACAGGGTTAGGGTTGCCAGCAGCAGAATCAGACTGTTCAGTATTTTACCCCATACCCTTGAGTAGTAGATACAATAAATCGCAAAAGGGATCTTAACAACTGTACTGGCCGCAAAGATGTTTTTATTGCCGGTTGTTCCTTTTAATCCCAGAATGACGGCATCAATATTTGTATCGGCTACTTCCCGTAAAAACTGGGCAATGGCCTGGCAGGATTCAACCAGCAGGATCAGGGCAAGGATCTGGGCAATGATCCTGAATAAATCCGTTCGCTTGTATAGTAAGATACTGACATTAAAAAAAGCAATGATAGTTGCTGTTAAACGAACGTAACAGACCAGGCCCTCGGTGGGATTAATCGCTGTAAAAATCGATATTCCTGCCAAAGCAAAAAAAGCCAGGTATAGTTTGGAGAAGAGGTTGCCGAATACCTGCGAACTGGCTTCCCGGTAGTCGTTTCTGCGTGCCAGAATCATCAGAATTACCAGTATATCAACCAATACAATATATAACCATTGCGATCCCATGGCATCATAAGCACCCAAATCGGGTATAAAATGTATGGCGAAATAGAGTAATGACACGAATAGGGGAGCCAGGTTGCGGACATTCCAGGTAAAACGCGCTGAATTTGTATCCACTGCCTGTTGGGCAACGGGCATGGCCTGGTTTGATTTATTTGCTTTTGCCATTGTTATGATCTTGCAGTAAAATTATCAAATTGAAGTTATAGGATTAAGCATTTGGTTCGTAAATAAATCCTCCAATACCGTGAAAACACTCCCCTGGTGTCTGCCTTTCTAAAAGCTGGGTTGCTACGGGTTATATGCTATCACCCAATTTTTTGTCTGTGCGCCGTTGTGTGCTGCTTTTCGGTACAAGACACTATCACTTTCTGCTTATTTCCTTCTTGTTTTGTTCGCTCCTGCTTTACCATTTCTTCTATCCCCTGCCGCTGAAAGAGGGAACCGGAATAGGATCAGCATGGGATCAAAATAGGACCAGAATAGAACCAGCAACGAACCAACAACGAAGCAGAATGGGACCGGAAGGGCACTTGATGGGCACTTGAAGGGCACTTGATGGGCACTTGAGCCCCCAAAACCGCCCTCATTTATGCGGGGTTTAAATCATATATCCGGGCCAGGAGAGAAGGGAGGTGCCGGGTTTGTACAGGTAAAAAGCCCCGGAACCCTGGTTTTGTGGATATTTTTCCCGGTTTATTTGGGAAATACACAAAAAAACTTTCAAAATACTTGTCCATTACGTTGCGGGCTCTTACCTTTGCAACCCCAATCAGAAAATTGGGTTTCGACTATGTCTCAACGAATCAGGATCAAATTACAATCATACGATCACAATCTGGTAGATAAATCTGCCGAGAAGATCGTGAAAACAGTACGCAGTACAGGTGCAGTAGTTACAGGACCTATTCCTTTGCCTACCCACAAGAAAATTTTCACTGTTCTGCGTTCACCACACGTAAATAAGAAGAGCCGTGAGCAGTTCCAGCTTTGTACGCACAAGCGTTTGCTGGATATCTACACTTCTTCTTCCAGAACGGTAGATGCCCTGAGCAAACTGGATTTGCCTTCAGGTGTGGAAGTTGAGATCAAAGCCTGATAAAATAGCGGTGAGCTGATAGCGACGAGCTATGAGCAAGCGCTGAGTTCTTATAAATAATTTTCATCTGCCAAACCTGCCAAAAGCAGGAGAAAGCAGCTCTGAATCGAAACGGTCCGGGTTTGAAAGCGAGGGTTCATCATATGAATCTTAGCAAATCATACAAATCTGCGATCATAACATATAAACAGGCCCTTCGAGGTTTGTTTACTTCCGGTACTTCCTCTTCCCGCTTGCAGCGGGAAAACAACGGAAAAGGTCGGCAGCGAACAAGGATTGAATCCCGATTCATCATCGGGATGTCCTCATAACCAAGCGGGGCTATAAACCGCAAAAGATGAAAGGTATTATTGGTAAAAAGATCGGAATGACCAGCATCTTCGCCGCCGATGGAAAGCAGACAGCCTGCACCATCATCGAAGCTGCTCCCAACACAGTAACCCAGATCAAGACAATCGAGTCTGACGGGTATGCTGCCGTTCAATTAGGCTTAGGCGACAAGAAAGAAAAACACTCCACAAAGGCCGAGCTGAATCACTACGCAAAAGCGCAAACTGCCGCTAAGAAATTCGTAAAAGAATTCCGCAATTATTCCATAGAAAAAGCACTGGGCGAAACCATTACAGTAGATATTTTCTCTGAAGGAGAAGCTGTTGAAGTAGTGGGTACCACCAAGGGTAAAGGTTTCCAGGGTGTTGTAAAACGCCACGGATTCTCTGGTGTGGGTGAAGCGTCTCACGGTCAGCACGACCGTCAGCGTGCACCGGGTTCTATCGGTGGATCATCTTATCCTTCCCGTGTATTCAAGGGAATGAGGATGGCCGGCCGTATGGGCGGTGACCGTGTTAAAATGAAAGGTTTAAAAGTGGTTAAGATCTTCCCTGAAAAGAATTATATCCTGATCAGCGGTTCGGTTCCTGGCCATAACGGTTCCATCGTTTTAATCCAGAAGTAATCACCTATTTAACTGAAAGAACATGCAAGTAGACGTATTAAATATAAAAGGACAGAAGACCGGCAGAACGGTTGAATTACCTGCTGATGTATTCGGTATCGAGCCGAACGATCACGTGATTTACCTGGCTGTGAAACAATACCTGGCCCAGGGCCGTCAGGGTACACACAAAGTGAAAACCCGCGCCGAAGTACAGGGTGCCAGCCGCAAGCTGCACAAACAGAAAGGAACCGGTGGTGCCCGTAAAGGTAATATCCGTAACCCTTTGTACAAAGGTGGTGGTACCATCTTCGGACCAAAACCACACTCTTACGATTTCAAACTGAACCGTAAAGTGAAGGACCTGGCCAAGATGTCTGCCCTGAGCTACAAAGCCAAGGATAATGCGATCCTGGTACTGGAAGACATCAATATGGATGCTCCCAAAACCAAGCAGGTAGTTGAGATCATGAACAGCCTGAATGTGGCCAACAAGAAAACCCTGATCGTATTGCCCGAGTACAACGATAACCTGTACCTGAGCACACGCAATATTCCAAATATTACCAGTTCATTGCTGGCCGATATCAACACATACGAAATTATGAATGCTGATGTCCTGGTGATCACTGAAAATACCGCCAAGATCTTCGCAGAAGAAGAAGGCGTAACAGCTTAATTTAAGTAACGTTTCAAACAGATACAAATGAAACTGACTGAAGTATTGATAAAGCCCATTTTAACTGAGAAAGCAAACGCTCAACAGGAAAAATTAAGAAGGTATGCTTTCAGAGTAGACCGCAGGGCCAACAAACTGGAAATCAAAAAAGCGGTAGAAGAATTCTACGGAGTAAATGTAGTGGATGTAAACACCGCCGTGGTTCCCGGAAAGAACAAGACCCGTTATACCAAAGCCGGTTTCATACAGGGTATGAAAGGTGCGTATAAAAAAGCACTGGTAACCGTAGCTGAAGGTGAAGCGATCGACCTGTATTCAAACATTTAATTATAGCACGCGGAGCTGAAAAATCCGCAGTAAAAAGAGTAAACAATGGCACTTAAAAAGTACAAACCAATCACAGCAGGAACACGTTGGAGAATTGGTAATGCTTATGCTGAGATCACTACCATGGATCCTGAGAAGAGCTTGCTCGAACCTCAGAAAAATACGGCTGGCCGTAACTTCCAGGGTCGTCGGGTTTCCCGCTACATGGGTGGTGGAAACAAGCATCACTACCGTATCATCGATTTCAAAAGGAATAAAAGAGATATGGCAGCTACTGTTGTATCTATCGAATACGATCCTAACCGTACTGCATTCATCGCCCTGCTGCAATATGCAGATGGTGAGAAACGCTACATCATTGCCCCACAGGGTTTACAGGTTGGTACAACCGTGATCGCCGGCGACAATGCTGTTCCTGAAATCGGTAACGCGCTGTTGATGAAGAATATGCCTTTGGGTACTATGATCCACAACATCGAATTACAGCCTAACCAGGGTGGTAAGATGGTGAGAAGCGCAGGTGCTTCTGCTCAGCTGGCGAATAAGGAAGAGAAATACGCAGTATTGAAAATGCCTTCCGGCGAATTAAGAAAAGTATTGATCAACTGTTATGCAACCGTAGGTGTGGTTTCTAACAGCGACCATAACCTGGAAACTGCCGGTAAAGCTGGTAAAAACCGCTGGAAAGGTATCCGTCCACGTGTTCGTGGTGTTGCGATGAACCCCGTAGATCACCCGATGGGTGGTGGTGAAGGTAAAGCTTCCGGTGGTCACCCACGTAGCAGAACCGGTAAATATGCAAAAGGTGAGAAGACGCGTACCAAAGGAAAAGGAAGCGATAAACTGATCATCCAGCGCAGAGACGGAAAAAAATTAGCAAAATAGCAATTTGAAAATGTGGCAATTTGAAAATTTGAAAATGATTTTCAGATCACCACAAAAACAAAATTTTCAAATTTTCAAATTTTCAAATTAACCAATATGGGTCGTTCGATAAAAAAAGGTCCTTACGTAGACGCAAACTTAGAAGGTAAAGTAGTTGCGATTAACGATGGTAAAAACAAGAAAGGTGTGATCAAAACCTGGAGCCGTCGCAGCACTATTACGCCTGATTTCGTAGGGCACACATTTGCAGTGCACAACGGAAACAAGTTCATCCCTGTTTATGTAACAGAATTCATGGTAGGTCACAAACTCGGCGAGTTTGCCCCCACCAGGAACTTCAGAGGTCACGCAGGATCAAAAAAATAGTAAATAGTCTGTGATCTACGGATCACACACCATAAACAAAGAAAGAAATGGAAGCAGTAGCTAAACTGAACAATTACCCGACCGGCCCACGCAAAATGCGTTTGCTGGCTGATGTGATCCGCGGTATGGAAGTAGAGAAGGCCCTGGCTATTCTTGAACACCACCCACAGCACAATGCAACTCCTCTGGCAAAATTGCTGAAGAGTGCCATCAGTAACTGGGAGCAGAAAAATAACGGAGCCAGTGCTGCAGACAGCGCCCTGGTGGTTAAGACCGTTTTTGTAGATGGAGGCCGTGTACTGAAGCGTATGCGCCCTGCACCACAAGGCCGCGGATACAGAGTTCGTAAACGCAGCAACCACGTAACATTAATCGTAGATTCTAAAAACTAATTGTAAAACCATTATATGGGTCAGAAAGCAAATCCAATTGGTAACAGGTTAGGTATCATCCGCGGATGGGACAGCAACTGGTATGGTAGTAAGAAAGACTATGCCTCCAAGCTGATCGAAGATCATAAGATCCGTACTTACCTGAGTGCCCGTATTAACAAAGGTGGTATTGCCAAAATTGTTATTGAGCGTACACTGGGTAAGTTAATCGTAACCATTCATACGTCTAAGCCAGGTATCATCATCGGTAAAGGCGGTGGAGAAGTTGACCGTATTAAGGAAGAATTGAAAAAATTGACCGGTAAGGATGATGTTCAGATCAACATCCTCGAGATCCGTCGTCCGGAGCTGGATGCCACCATCGTTGGTGACACTATCGCCAGACAGATCGAGAACCGTATCAACTTCAAACGTGCTACCAAAATGGCGATCGCTTCCACACTCCGTATGGGTGCTGAAGGTATCAAAGTGAAACTGAGCGGACGTTTGGGTGGATCTGAGATCGCACGTAGCGAAGAGTTCAAACAGGGTCGTACACCGTTACATACTTTCCGTATGGACATCGATTACGCCAATGTGTTTGCACAAACCGTTTACGGTAAAATCGGTATCAAAGTATGGATCTGTAAAGGTGAAGTATTAGGTAAGCGCGAACTGAATCCGAATTTCGTAGGTGGTAAGAACGATATGAGCGACAGAAGGGATGGTGGCCGCGAAGAGCGCAGACCAGGTGGCGACAGAAGAGATGACCGCAGAGGTGGTGGAGACCGTGGTGGCCGTGGTGGTGATAACCGTGGTGGAGGCGGAAGGAGATAATAAATTTGAAAATGAGGTGATTTGAAAATGAATTTTCAAACATGCCTCAAACAAGATTTTCAAATTTTCAAATTTTCAAATTTTTCAAATTAGACTAGATGTTACAGCCTAAAAGAAGTAAGCATAGGAAGCAGCAAAAAGGACGCATTCGCGAGGTAGCTAAGCGTGGTACTTCCATTTCATTCGGATCATTTGCCTTAAAAGCACTTGAGCCGATCTGGTTGACCAACCGTCAGATCGAGTCTGCCCGTCAGGCCATGACCCGTGCTATGAAACGTGAGGGAAATGTATGGATCCGTATTTTCCCGGATAAAATCATTACCCGCAAACCTGCCGAAGTGAGGATGGGTAAGGGTAAAGGTAACCCTGAATTCTGGGCTGCTGTGGTAGAACCAGGACGTATCATCTTCGAATGTGATGGTGTTACGGAAGCTGTTGCTAAAGAAGCAATGGGACTGGCCGCACAGAAATTACCTATCGCAACCAAATTCATCGTAAGAAGGGATTTGCAAGCGTAACGACAATTTGAAAATGAGGTAATTTGAAAATTTGAAGATGAATTTTCAAATACGCCTCGACAAAATTTTCAAATTTTCAAATTTTCAAATTTACAAATCGACCCAATGGCAAATAAACAGACATACGAATTTAACAGGTCTATCAAAGATCTGAACGTAGCAGATCTGAGAACAAAGATCCAGGAAGACCAGTTACGCCTGAAAAAGCTTGAGTTCGCTCATGCGATCTCTCCGCTGGAGAATCCAATGAACATCCGCGGTCTCCGCAGGGACATCGCCCGTTTGAAAACGGAATTGAAGAAAAAAGAAATGGGTATTTAAAGAAGCTACGAGCTTATGGCTGTGAGCTGTGAGCAAAGCAAACCTAACAAACGGCTCGAAGCTCAAAGCTCAGGGCTCAAAGCTTAAAAACATAAACAATGGCTGAAGTAAGAAATTTGCGTAAAACAAGGACCGGGGTGGTTACCAGCGACAAGATGGATAAAACCATCACCGTAGCTGTAGAAAGAAAAGTAAAACACCCTATCTATGGTAAGTTCGTAAAGAAAACCACCAAGTTCCATGCCCATGATGAAAAGAGTGAGTGTGCGATCGGTGATGTAGTTAAGATCATGGAAACCCGTCCGCTGAGCAAAACAAAGCGCTGGAGACTGGTGGAAATCATAGAGAAAGCGAAATAAGCTTTTTCACATGCTATGTGCAGTTGGGAAGCCAAAGCCATAGCCTCTGACAACAAATTGTTATAAATGCCGGAATGTAAGTTCCAGGCTCAAAGCTAAAAAAGATGATTCAGCAAGAAAGCAGACTAAATGTAGCTGATAACAGTGGTGCAAAGGAAGTTCTTTGTATCAGGGTTCTGGGAAACAGCGGCCAGGATTATGCCAAGATCGGAGATAAGATCGTGGTAACCGTAAAAGATGCCATCCCCGCAGGTGGTGTTAAGAAAGGTACCGTATCCAAAGCAGTTATAGTACGTACCAAAAACAAGTTACGTCGTAAAGATGGTTCTTATATCCGTTTTGATGACAACGCAGTTGTGTTGTTGAACAACTCTGATGAGCCACGCGGTACCCGTATCTTCGGACCAGTTGCCCGTGAACTGCGTGATAAAGGATATATGAAGATCATTTCATTGGCTCCTGAGGTTCTTTAAAAAACGCTGAACGCAAAACGCTTAACGCTTAACGCTGAGAGCAGTTTGCCAAAGCATTTAATATAAATTTTAGCGTTAGCGTTTAGCATTAAGCGTTCAGCGTAAAAGCATTAAGCGTAAATAAAATGAGTACAAGATTTAAACCCAAATTCAACATCAAAAAAGGAGACACTGTTGTAGTGATCGCCGGTGATGACAAGGACTTGAAAAAGCCTCGTAAGGTGTTGGAAGTTATCGTTGACAAAGGCCGTGTAGTAGTAGAAGGTGTTAACATCGCTACCAAACACACCAAACCTTCTGCTGCCAACACAAAGGGTGGTATTGTGAAGATCGAAGCACCTATCAGCATCAGTAATGTGATGTTATGGGATGCCAAGAAGAGTGAGCCAACCAAGGCAAAACGCACCCGTGAAAATGGAAAATTAGTACGTATCTCTAAAAAATCAGGGGAGGTAATCAAATAATGAGTACTGTAAAATACACTCCGAGATTAGCAGATAAATATACCAAAGAGGTTATTCCTGCTTTAATGAAAAAGTTTGCTTACAAAACTGTAATGCAGGCGCCTAAACTGGAAAAGATCTGTATCAACCGTGGCGTTAACGGCGCGGTAACTGATAAAAAACTGGTTGACATCGCAGTTGAAGAACTGAACATGATCACCGGTCAGAAAGCAGTTCCTACCATGTCTAAGAAAGACATTTCTAACTTCAAACTGCGTAAAGGCATGCCTATCGGCGCACGCGTTACACTGAGAGGCGAGAAGATGTATGAGTTCCTGGACAGATTGGTATCTGTGGCTTTACCACGTGTACGTGATTTCAAAGGTATCAGCGACAAGGCATTTGATGGCCGCGGTAACTACACCCTGGGTGTAACCGAGCAGATCATCTTCCCTGAGATCGATATCGATAAAGTGAACAAGATCACTGGTCTGGATATCACTTTCGTTACAACGGCAGGTACCAATGAAGAAGCTTACGAGCTGCTGAAAGAACTGGGTATGCCATTCAAAAATGCTAAAAAAGAAAACAACTAATATCACATGGCAAAGAAATCAATTACAGCCAGACAACACAAGCGTGAGAAAATGGTTGCCAAATTCGCAGAAAAGCGTACTGCTTTGAAAGCTGCCGGCGATTATGCTGCTTTGGACCTGCTTCCTAAAAACGCGTCACCTGTAAGGTTGAAAAACCGTTGTCAGTTAACCGGACGTCCACGTGGATATATGCGTTACTTCGGTCTGTCAAGGATCATGTTCCGCGACATGGCACTGAACGGAATGATCCCTGGTGTGAAGAAAGCCAGCTGGTAAAATAAGACATGTTTCCAGGTGCAGCCAACTGCAAACCGGTAACAAACCAATTTTGAACAAGATTTAATTCTAATAAACATGGTAACTGATCCTATAGCAGACTTCTTAACCAGAATCCGTAACGCCCAGATGGCTGGACACAGACTGGTTGAAATCCCTGCTTCTAATCTGAAGAAGCGCTTAACAGAGATTCTGTACGAACAGGGTTATATCCTGAAGTACAAGTTTGAAGATGACAGCAAACAAGGCCTGATCAAGATCGCGTTGAAATACGATCCCCAGACCAAACAGGCTGCTATCCGTTCTCTGGAAAGAGTAAGCCGTCCGGGTCTCCGTCAGTATGCAAAACCTGCCGAGATCAAACGTGTGATCAACGGATTGGGTGTTGCTATCCTGAGTACATCAAAAGGTGTATTAACTGATAAGCAGGCCAAGGCACAGAATGTGGGTGGTGAAGTATTGTGCTATATCTATTAATTTCACTGGCGCCAACGGCGCCATGGTTATAAACCCTGTCTGACAATTAAGCTTTTTAGTCGGAGCTGAACACGGACCAGGATATTGAATCAAATAAAAAACTGAATCGACTATGTCTCGTATTGGAAAACAACCGGTGGTAATACCTGCAGGCGTTACCATCACTGTAAGCAGCGATAACGTTGTAACTGTAAAAGGTCCTAAAGGTGAATTGAAAGAAACGGTAGACAGGGATATCACTATCTCTATCGCTGATGGCCAGTTAAACCTGGTACGTCCTACAGACCAGATCCGTCACCGCGCTATGCACGGTTTATACCGTTCACTGGTGAGCAATATGGTAAAAGGTGTAACAGAAGGATATAAGAAAGACCTGGAACTGGTGGGTGTGGGTTTTAAAGCCGCCAATACCGGAAACCTGCTTGATCTGGCATTAGGTTACTCTCACAATATCATTTTCGAAATTCCGAAAGAACTGAAAGTAACTACCGTTACCGAAAAAGGACAGAACCCAAAGATCATGCTGGAAGGTATCGACAAGCAACTGATCGGACAGGTAGCCGCCAAACTGCGCAGCTTACGTAAGCCTGAACCATACAAAGGAAAAGGTGTGAAATATGCTGGTGAGATCCTGAGAAGAAAAGCAGGTAAGGCAGCAGGTAAATAAGTTTATTAGTTGATTGGTTTATCAGTTTATGGGTAAATCAATCAAAAGCAATAAACCAGTAAACAAATAAACCAATCAACAAACTCCCGGCAGAATCGGAAGTTCTAAATAAAATACAATGGGTAAATTAATTCAAAGGCAGAAGATCAGGTACCGTATCCGCAAGAAAGTGGCTGGTACAGCAGTAAAACCCCGTTTATCTGTTTTCAGAAGCAACGCGGAGATCTATGCACAATTGATCGATGATGATAATGCAGTAACCCTGGTGGCTGCTTCATCAAGAGATAAAGATATCGCTGCGCAGAAAGTAACCAAGATCGAGAAGTCTAAACTGGTTGGTATGGCTATTGCACGCAAAGCCATCGAACTGGGATTAACTGCCTGTGTATTTGACAGGGGTGGTAATCTGTACCATGGTCGTGTGAAATCAGTAGCTGATGGTGCGAGAGAAGGTGGTCTTCAATTCTAATTTGCTAACAACAATTAATCGTTAGATAAATGTCTAAAGTAAACGTAAATAAGGTAAAATCCGGTGGCGAACTGGAACTGAAAGAGAAAGTAGTTGCCATTAACCGTGTAGTGAAAACTACCAAAGGTGGTCGTACTTTCAGCTTCTCAGCACTGGTAGTAGTAGGAAACGGAAATGGTGTAGTAGGCCAGGGCTTAGGTAAAGCAAAAGAAGTACAGGAAGCTATTGCAAAAGGTATCGAAGATGCCAAGAAAAACCTGGTAAAAGTTCCGGTAATGCATGGAACTGTACCTCACGAGCAGTGGGCCAAAGATGGTGCAGCCAAAGTGTTGATTAAACCAGCAGCTCATGGAGCGGGTGTAATCGCCGGAGGCAGCATGCGTTCTGTGCTGGAAAGCGCCGGTGTAACCGACGTACTGGCCAAGAGCCTCGGTTCTGCCAATCCGCAGAACGTGGTAAAAGCCACTATCAAAGCATTGGGCCTGTTAAGAGAACCTATCCAGGTTGCTAAAAACAGAACCCTGAAACTGAGCAAAGTATTTAACGGATAATACCTGTCGTAAGCCGTTCATCGGCGGTCGCCAGTTCAAATGATAATATCATGAAAAAAATTAAGATCACACAGGTTAAAAGCGGTATCGACAGATCTGAGCGTCAGAAGCAGACTTTGATTGCTTTGGGTTTGAAGAAACTGAATGCATCCAAAGAAGTAGAAGCTACTCCACAGATCCTTGGAATGGTTAACAAAGTTAGCCACCTTGTGAAAGTTGAAGAAATCGCTTAGCAATTTGAAAATTTGAAAATGTGCTGATTTGAAAATGAGTCTGGCTTAAATGCTTGATTCATTTTTAATTTTCAAGTTGCTCATTTTCAAATTTTCAAATTCACAAATTTTCAAATTATTTGCGAGGGGAGATACCCCGTAAGTTCAAATCAGATAAACATGAAACTACACACACTCAAGCCTGCAGCAGGCTCAACGCACAAAGAAATCCGTATCGGTCGTGGTGAAGCATCTGGTAAAGGTGGTACATCAACAAAAGGTAACAAAGGTGGTCAGAGCCGTGCCGGTTACAAAAGTAAAATGGCCCACGAGGGTGGACAGATGCCAATTCAGCGTCGTATCCCTAAGCGTGGATTTAAAAATAATAACCGCGTTGAGTACAAAGTATTCAACCTGGGACAGATCGATCAGCTGGCAGAGAAATACGGTTTTACCGAGTTCAGCCTCGAAAACCTGTATATCAATGGCCTGATCAGCCGTACAGACAAAGTGAAAGTACTGGCTACCGGCGAATTGAAGGCTAAATTGACTTTTAAAGTAAACGGCATCAGCGAAAAAGCAAAAGGCGCTATTGAAGCTGCCGGCGGTACAGTTGAAATTGTAAAGTAATTTTAACGTAATTTGCCAGACGCACATCGTGCGTCTTTTGGTTTTGAGTATTAACGCTTTCAATTGCATTTAAGTGAAAAAATTAGTTAAGACTTTACAGAATATTTGGGCCATCGAAGAGCTGCGTAACAAGATCATTTTTACGCTGGCACTGGTATTTACTTACCGCCTGGGTAACCACATCGTGTTACCGGGTCTGGATCCCAATAAAATCGAACTGGCACAGAAGTCAGCGAAAAGCAATGGCCTCCTGGGCATCTTTGATATGTTTGCCGGTGGTGGTTTTTCACAGGCATCTATTCTGGCACTGGGTATCATGCCCTATATCTCTGCTTCTATCTTCATGCAGTTAATGACCATCCTGGTTCCGCAATTGCAGAAAGTACAGAAAGAGGGTGACAGTGGCCGTAAAAAAATCAACCAGTGGACCCGCTACCTCACCGTAATTGTTACTGTTTTCCAGGCAGGTGCTTATGTAGCCTACCTGAACAGTCCCGGTTATGCGGAAGCGATCCTGCCTGCTTATAAAGCCTTCTTTGGTTTCTCTACGGTAATTACATTAACAGCAGGTACCCTGTTTGTGATGTGGTTAGGAGAGAAGATCCAGGATAAAGGATTGGGTAATGGCACTTCTATCATCATCATGGTAGGTATCTTATCCCGTTTACCGATCTCTATCATCCAGGAATTTACTGCGAAAGAGCAGCGTGGTGGTGGTGGTTTGTTGATCTTCCTGATCGAGATTGCCATTCTGGTAGCGGTAATCATGGGTCTGATCATCCTGGTACAGGGTGTGAGAAAGATCCCGGTAAACTATGCCAAGCAGATCATCGGTAACCGCCAGTTTGGTGGGGCCCGTCAGTTCCTGCCTGTAAAAGTGAACAGTGCCGGTGTAATGCCGATCATCTTCGCCCAGGCGATCATGTTCCTGCCTACACTGGTTTCCTTTACCAATATTGATTCTGCCCAGGGTATTGTGAAGATTTTCAACGATCACAGTAATTTCTGGTACATGGTTATTTACTCTGTGATGGTGATCGGATTTACCTTCCTGTACACCGCATTGATCTTTAACCCTAAGCAGATCTCTGAAGACCTGAAACGTAACAACGGATTTATTCCAGGTGTTAAGCCCGGACAGCCTACTGCAGATTATATCGGATCCATCATGGATAAGATCACTTTGCCAGGTGCTATTTTCCTGGCACTGGTAGGTATCATGCCGGGATTTGCACAGCGTTTAGGTGTAACACAGGGATTCAGTTCATTCTTCGGAGGAACTTCCCTCTTGATCATGGTAGGGGTTATCCTGGATACCTTACAGCAGATTGAAACCTATCTGCTGATGCGTCAATACGATGGATTAATGAAGAGCGGTCGCGTTCAGGGAAGGCAGACTGTTTCTACCACTACTATTTAAGTAAAAATAACGACCTTTGTAAACCTGCCATCCCGCTAACTGCGGAACGGCAGGTTTCTTTTTTTTGACAAATGACCAGACGAAGTAATATGATGATCCATAAAACAGAAGCAGAAGTAGCTTTGATGAAAGAAGCAGCTACCCTGGTAAGCAAAACGCTTACAGAAGTGGCCAAAGTGCTCAAGCCCGGTATGACCACTTTACAGATCGATAAAATCTGTGGTGATTTTGTGAAAGACCACAATGCCATTCCTTCCTTTTATAATTATCGTGGGTATCCCTTTAATGTTTGTGCTTCGGTGAATGATGTGGTGGTGCATGGCTTCCCCAATAATATCGCGCTGAAGGAAGGGGATATTGTATCTGTGGATATGGGCGTGATATTGAATGGCTGGCATGGCGATCATGCGTATACTTTTATCCTGGGTGAAGTACCCGCGGATGTATTACAGTTGGTAAAAGTGACCAAAGAATCTTTATACAAGGGCATAGAGAAAGCGATCACCAATAACCGGGTAGGCGATATCGCTTTTGCCATTCAGGAACATACCGAAAGAAAACATGGTTATGGGGTGGTGCGGGAACTGGTAGGGCATGGTTTGGGACGCAGCCTGCACGAAGATCCACAGGTACCTAATTATGGCAAACGTGGTACAGGTCCGAAACTGAAAGAGAACCTGGTGCTGGCCATAGAACCGATGATCAATCTGGGATCAAGAGAAGTGTATACAGAAGAGGATGGCTGGACAGTGAAAACCCGCGACGGAAAAGTATCTGTACATTTTGAACACGATGTATGTGTGAAAAGAAACCAGGCATTGATCCTTTCTGATTACAGTATTATTGAAGCGGCCGAGAAAGCTAACTCCAATCTTAACACAAGTTATTACTGATCAATTCTTGCTATCTTACAGTAAAACTAAAACTGCTAAGATGCGGACATTTTTATCCTATTGTATTCTCTTACTGTTTCCGGCATGTTTATTTGCCCAGTCTGAGGAAACACTGCGTATCCGCACCATCCGCGAACAGCGTGAAAATGTCTGGTTGCAGGAGTATATCCGTTTTTTGTCTATTCCCAATGTTGCAGCCGATAAAACCGCTCTTCACCGCAATGCCACTTTCATCATGCAGATGATGCAGCAGCGGAATATCCAGCGTGTTCAGTTGTTATCAGACGGTAATGCAGCAACCACGCCTGCTATTTATGGAGAAGTGATGGTACCCGGTGCCACGCAAACATTGATCTTCTATGCACATTATGATGGACAGCCGGTAGATAGCAGCCAATGGGCAAGGGGCTTGAAATCCTTTGTGCCTAAATTGGTAAAAGGATCGCTGGAACAGGGGGCTGCCATAAGCGCATTTCCATCCGGAGGGGGTAAATACAATCCTGACTGGCGGATCTATGCCAGAGGGGCATCAGACGATAAGGCCGGTATTATGGCCATCCTGAATGCTTATGAGGCGGTAAAGCGGGCAGGACTGCCGCTCAGCTATAATATCAAATTCTTTTTTGAAGGAGAGGAAGAAGCAGGTTCTCCTAACCTCGCCGGAATTTTCGATAAACACAAGGAATTACTAAAATCTGATTTGTGGGTGATCTGCGATGGTCCGGTTCACCAGTCGGGCAAAAAAGCGATCCTGTTCGGGGCAAGAGGGGATGCTCATGTAGACATCACTTTGTACGGTGCAACCAGACCGCTGCATAGCGGTCATTACGGCAACTGGGCACCTAATCCGGGTTTGCTGCTCGCTAAGTTACTCGCGTCGATGAAAGATGATAAGGGGCGTGTTACCATCCGGGGTTTTTATGATGATGTAATTCCACTGACAGAGCAGGAGAAGAAAGCACTCCGTGACATGCCGACTGTTGGGAATCAGTTGAAAGAGGAACTGCATTTTGTGGGAGAAGAAATGCCCGGAGTGGATCTGGGAGAAGCGATCATGCTTCCTTCGCTGAACATCAATGGCATGCAGAGTGGCAATACAGGTGCAAAAGCCAGTAATGTGATACCCACCACAGCCACGGCGGTACTTGATCTGCGGATGGTGCCGGGGAATGATTATAAAAAACAGCAGGACAGGGTGATCAACCATATCCGTGAACAAGGGTATTATATCACAGAAGAGGAACCGACAGATGCCGAGCGGGCAATTTTTTCACGGATAGCCCGTGTTAAAAAAAGCGGGGGATATAACGCACAGCGAACACCGATGGATCTTCCGGTGGTGCAAAATGTGATTGAAGCTGTAAGAAGTACCACAGCAGATAAAGTAGTATTGATACCCACCATGGGTGGCAGTTTGCCTTTGTTCCTGTTTGAGAAACACCTGAAAGCCAAAACCATCACGGTTCCTGTGGCCAATCATGATAATAACCAGCATGCAGAAAATGAAAATATCCGGATCCGTAATCTGTGGAATGGCATAGAGACGATGGCGGCCATCATGACGGTATCGCCCGGTTCCTGAACTGGCGTACAGTAAAGAACTATCTTTACAATCTAAGCATTGCTTAGATTGTTTAATACAGGTAATGGCGAATTCAGCAACAAAAGAAAACACATCCAAAAGCACTCAGCAAGTAGCTGGTGAATTAATTGTGATCGGTGGCGGTGCGGCTGGTTTTTTCTGTGCCGTTAATGCAGCGCGTATGCATCCCGGATTGCGGGTAACGGTGGTGGAAAAATCGAATAAACTGCTGGCAAAAGTAAAAGTAAGTGGCGGCGGCCGATGTAATACCACGCATGCCTGTTTTGAGATTCCGGAGTTGGTAAAGAAATATCCCCGTGGACAGAATTTTATCAAGAAAGCATTTCATTCCTTTAATCCCAACGATACTATTACCTGGTTTGCAGAAAGGGGGGTACAACTGAAAACGGAAGCAGATGGAAGAATGTTTCCGGTAACAGATGATTCGCAAACCATCATCAATTGTTTATTAAAAGAAGCAGATAAATATAACGTGCAGATCAGGTTACAGTGTGAGGTGCAAAACATCACTGCTGCAGCAAAAGGATTTGAACTGCAGACATCGACAGGAAGGTTGCAGGCAAATTTTGTTTGTATTGCCTGTGGTGGTTATCCCAAATCTGCTATGTTCGAATGGTTGCGTAAACTCGGGCATACGATAGCAGAACCGGTTCCTTCCTTATTCACCTGCAATATGCCGGGTAATCCTGTTACACAACTGATGGGAGTAGCCGTAGAGCGGGCGGCTGTGAAAGTGGCCGGTACCAAATTAGCGGAAGAAGGTCCTTTGCTGATTACACATTGGGGTATGAGTGGTCCGGCCATTCTGCGATTATCTGCCTGGGGTGCACGGCAGCTGGCTGATATGAATTATCATTTCACGTTGCTGGTGAATTGGCTGCCCGGACAAACGGAACAGGATCTGCGGAATGCATGGCAATCCTATCGCGATGAATATGCGGGTATGAAAACGGGTAATAAAAATCCATTCGGTTTGCCTAACCGCCTGTGGTTATACCTGCTGGCTGCCAGTGATATCAACCCTGATATCCGTTGGGCAGAGATCCCGGCCAAAGAACAGAACAGACTGATCAGAAACCTGACCGCACAGGAATTTCCTGTAAAAGGCAAAACCACGTTCAAGGAAGAATTTGTGACCTGCGGGGGAATCAACCTTTCCGAAGTAGACCCCAATACTATGCAGAGCCGTAAACAGCCGGGTATCTATTTTGCCGGTGAGATCCTGGATGTGGATGGGATTACCGGTGGCTTCAATTTTCAGCATGCCTGGACAAGTGGTTGGATAGCAGCCCGTTCTATTGCTTCGGCCGATACGGCCTGATCCCTGATTTTCTGCCGTTCATAGCAAAATATTCCCGCTTGGTATAAAAATAACGGGCGAATGCAGTGTTTATGTGAAATAATCTTAATTTAAAAGACTCAAAACACTGCTATGAAAAAAATCCTGTTTGCCTTTATGGCATCTAATTTCCTGTTGGCGGCATCCGCTCAAACCACGGGAACCTTAAGCTCACTTACGCCTGTTAAACCGGCGGGTGATACCTCTAAATCCGCTGCTCCCAAAAAACAAACGGTGGCAGACAAAACCAAGGGTCAGAAAAAGAATGAGGGGCTGTTTACCCTTTACCAGGATACGGCTACCGGAAGTGTACAGATGTACATCCGTAAGGACCAATTGGAAAAAGAATTTATTTACCAGAGTTTCTCTATCAGTGGTCCTACTTCTTTGTTCCTTAACCAGAGTATGCACAGAGCTACTGCTGTATTCAAGATCAAAAAAGCTTTTGACAAACTGGAGTTCTCTATTGTGAACACTAACCAGTATTACGATAAAAATAACCCGGTAAGTAAAACGGCTGAGGTAGATAAACCGGAAGCAGTTTTCTTCTCAGATAAATTTTCGATCGAAGATTCACTGGGGTATCTCGTAAGTGGTGATGCACTTTTCCTGAGTGAGAAACTGGATCCGGTAAAACCCATCTTCGCGCCCAGTCCGTTTACTATGATGCTGTTTAACCTGGGTATGCTGAATCCCACTAAATCAAAGTATGCGCAACTGCGCTCGTTCGCAGATAATACGGATGTAGTGGTAGATCTTTCCTACGATAATCCAACCACACTGGCCAATGGTGGTCCGGATGTGGCCGATCCGCGTTATGTTCGTGTTCGTATGCAGCACAGTTTTATCTCTATGCCTAAAAATGATTTTACACCACGGAGAGATGATCCCCGTGTAGGATTTTTTATGCAGGAAAGAAATGATCAGACAAGTGTAAGTCCTGTTCCTTATAAAGACATGATCAATCGTTGGGATCTCAAGAAAAAAGACCCCAGTGCAGCTATCAGCGAACCCGTAGAACCACTTGTTTATTGGATCGAGAACACTACCCCGCATGAATACCGCCAGATCATTTATGAAGCCGGTATGAAGTGGAATGAAGCTTTTGAAAAAGCAGGCTTTAAAAATGCTTTACAAATGAAGATCCAGCCAGATGATGCCAAATGGGATCCGGCTGATATACACTACAATGTGATCCGTTGGGTTTCTTCTGCACAACCTTCCTATGGTGCCATCGGACCCAGTTTTGTGAATCCGAGAACCGGACAGATCCTGGGTGCTGATATTACAGTAGAGTGGTACTCAGGCAGTGCTACACCTATTTATGATGAGTTGTTTAACGGTTTTGCAGCACAAAGTGCAGAAACACAAATTCCGGGACTGACCATGAAAAGTCACCAGCTCTGCACACTGGCCGCAGAACTGAAAGCACAGTACACAGCCGGACTGACCACACTCGAAATGACCGGTGCTGCTGATGCTGAGATCAAAGCCATGCACCAGCAGTTCCTGACTTACCTGATCATGCATGAAATGGGCCATACCTTGGGTCTGAACCACAATATGAAGGCCAGTAACATGTTATCACCTGCAGAACTGCATAATACAAGTATCACGCATAGTATTGGTTTGATGGGATCTGTAATGGATTACCCTTCTATTAATGTGGCGCTCGACAGAAGCAAGCAGGGTGATTATTATACTACCAAAGCTGGTCCTTATGACCTTTGGGCTATCGAATATGGCTATCGCCCCTTTACACCGGCTGAAGAAGAAGCAGGATTGACGAAGATTCTTTCACGCAGCACTGATCCTAAATTGACTTTCGGAAATGATGGAGATGATATGCGTGCACCTGGTAAAGGAATGGATCCACGCGTGAATGTAAATGATATGTCTAACGACCCGATCACTTACGCTGAAGAACGTTTTAAACTGGTGAACAACCTGATGGGTAAACTGGTTCAGAAATATTCCAAACCCGGACAGTCTTATGCCGAGCTCCGCAGTCGTTATGGCGTATTAAATGCACAACGCAGAGATATGATCAATGCAGTAAGCCGTTTTGTGGGAGGTGTATATGTTGACAGGAGTTTCCCTGAGCAGAATTCCGGTAACAAACCCTATACCCCAGTTTCATTGGCTACGCAGAAAAAAGCCATGGACCTGTTAAGCAAATATGTATTTGCTCCGAATGTATTTGATGCAGATGCACAGGTATTCCCTTACCTGCAGATGCAACGTCGTGGGTATAACCAACCAGGTGGTGGCGAAGATTATAAGATTACGGCTAACCTTACCAATTTACAGGTGGGTGGTACATTGGCGCATATCCTTAGTCCGGCTACTTTACAGCGGATCACAAATTCACGTCTGTATGGCAACCAATACAGTGCGGCAGATGTGATGAATGATCTGGTAAAAGGTATTTTTGATGCAGATATCAATGGTAATGTAAATGTATACAGGCAATACCTGCAGACCAGTTTTGTAAGAGGAGCTGCATCGTTAACAGCCGACAACTCACCATTGGATAATGTATCTAAAGCAGCTGCTTTCTATACGCTGAAAAAATTAAGGACTAAACTGGCTTCGGCTGTTTCTACCAATGAAGAAACCAAAGCGCACCGGGCAAACATGTTATTCCTGATTGATAAAGCTTTGAAAACAAGTTAATCTGTCTGTCTCATTCCCATAAAAGGGCATGAGCAGTATCCATTAAAAAGCCTTCCTGTTCAGGAAGGCTTTTTTAATATGGAGTCAAGAGCTGTATTGTTTATGCTCCTTTCTTTTTAGCGGCTTCTTTATTGGCTTTGTGTCGCATATCAGGAGTGCCATCTTTTTTCAGTGGTCCGGCAGGGGTAGCTGCTTTTGCGGCTTCCTTATTGGCTTTAAAGCGCATGTCGGGGGTGCCATCTTTTTTAACCGGGGCGGCAGCTGTTTTGGCGGCAGGGGCTTTGGCTTTTTCAACGGGTTTTGTCTGGGCAAATGATGCCATGGAAAGGCTGAAGGCAGCCAGTAAAACAACCAGAATCTTTTTCATAGAAATCGTTTTTGTGAATAAGTAAGTTACTGAACCGAAAGGGGTAGCCGGGTATTCCCGGGCTTAATTTTTGTTTAAATTTATGGATCTGAAACTTACTCATTTCAGGAATGGCGTAAGGAAAGCTGATTTTCAATGGATTAAACGGCTAGGTCCAGGAGGAAACTTTTTATTCCCGGGAAAATGTTTTAACTTATGGGTAAAATTTTACGCTATGCGGAAAGTAAGCGATATACTCAAAAGAAAAGGGAGCGGGGTTACCACCGTTACACCAGATACCACTGTGATAGCAGCATTGCAGATAATGGCAGAACAGAATATCGGTTCTTTGGTGATCATGGAAAACGATACGTTCCTGGGAATCATGACTGAGCGTGATTACTCGCGTAAAGTGATTTTGATGGGACGACATTCCAGCGACACACCTGTGAAGGAGATCATGACAACAGACTTCCCTGCGGTGAAACAAGCTGATTCGGTAGAAGCCTGTATGCAGTTGATGTCTGATAAACATATCCGTTATCTGCCTGTAATTGAAAACGGGAAATTAGCGGGTATCATTTCCATCAATGATGTGGTAACAGAAACCATTTCTACCCAGCAGGAAACGATATCGCATCTGCATTCTTATATTCAGTCCTGATAGTAGCGAATAGTTACCTGTTCATTGAATGAACAGTTGTAATACCAGGATCCCCAGTAGCCCAATGAGGGAGATCAGTGTTTCCATGACTGTCCACGAGAGGAAGGTTTGTTTTAAAGTAAGCCCGAAAAATTCTTTGTACATCCAGAAACCGGAATCATTGATGTGGGAACCAAAGACACTGCCGGCACCTACGGCCAGTACCATCAGTTCCGGTGAAACGTTTCCGGCAGCTACCAGTGGTGATACGATGCCCGCTGCTGTTAATCCCGCCACCGTGGCAGAACCCATAGTAACCCGCAGTAGTGCCGTTAAGATCCAGGCAAATAGCAAAGGTGGCATTTGCAGTGTACTGCTGAAGGAAGAAATATAATTACCGGTACCGCTATCAATCAATACCTGTTTAAATACGCCGCCGGCGGTAATGGTAAGCAAAATAACCGCAATACCTGAGATGGCATCGGATGACCATTGCATTACCTGAGACATGGGCTTTTTCATCCGCAATCCGAAGAAATACACTGCGGCTATTACAGCGAGTAATAAAGCAATGGTTGAATCTCCCGTAAAAGAAAGAAAACGACGAAGCAGATGTTCTTTGTCAAGTATAAGACCTGCGATCACAGACAGGCTGATCAACACCACCGGCATCAAAGCAATACAGAAACTGGAGAGGGTGGAAGGCAGGTGTTTCTGTGCTTCGGGATCGGTGTCGCCAAAAAGTTCATAACTGCCTGCTTTTACATTTTTCAATACCCTGCCTAATAATGGGCCGGCAATAATTACTGCAGGGATGGCAATAACGAGGCCATACATCAGGGTTTTGCCCATATTGGCATGAAAGGCGTTTACCAGTACTACCGGACCCGGATGGGGTGGCAGAAAACAATGGGTGGTAGATAAAGAAGCGGCCATCGGCATAACGATATACAGCAATGGTAAACCCGTTCTGCGGGCAATGGAAAATACCAATGGTACGAGGATCACAAAACCTGCATTATAATACAACGGAATACCGATCAGGAAACCGGTAAGTAACACTGCCCATTGGATATTCTTTTCTCCGAAACCATTGATCAGTGTTCCGGAAATCTGTTCAGCCGCACCGCTGATCTCGAGTATTTTTCCGAGAACGGCTCCCAGACAAACAATCAGTGCCAAACCTCCCAGGGTACTTCCCACTCCTTTTTCGATAGAAGCCAGTAAAGCAGCAGGTTCCATGCCCAATAACAAACCTGAAATAATGGCCACGATCAACAGCGAAAGAAAGGGACTCAGTTTTTTCACTGTCAGAAAGATCTGCAGTGCGATGGCAAAAAGAATGATCAGGAATACCATTGGTTTTGGATTTGTGTTAGCGAACTGTATTGTAGAGTGTTCCGATTTTATCGATGCTGATGCTGATTCCGTCACCTGAAGATAATGTAAAGTCATTAGCCGGTACAATGCCTGTTCCCGTCATAATCAAACAACCTGCAGGAAAACTGCAGGCCCGGTACACATACGCCACCAGTTCTTCCGGTGTGCGTTTCATCTGGCTGATGGTAACCGTTCCTTCAAATACAATGCGGTTGTTCCTTTGTATCTGCAGCTGGATCCTGGTATCCAGTTCCAACGGGGTAGCAGGCACATAAATGCATGGACCGATGGCTGCACAACCGTCGTATGTCTTGGCCTGTGGCAGGTATAAAGGATTCTCTCCTTCAATACTGCGGCTGCTCATATCATTACCGATGGTATACCCCACAATTTTACCGGAAGAAGTTACCGCCAGCGTTAATTCAGGCTCGGGAACATCCCAGATCGAGTCTTTGCGAATGGCTACCTGATCGCCATGGCCAACCACACGATGAGCCGTGGCTTTAAAAAATACTTCGGGTCTTTCCGCATCGTATACCTTGGCATAAAAATCACTGCCACCAGCTGCTTTGGATTCCTCCTGTCTGCCCACTTTACTTCTGAGATAGGTAACACCGCAGGCCCATAACTCCTGTGCACCAATAGGCGCCTGAAAGGCAGTTTCGGGAAGGCTGTGCGGAAGGGGAGTAGTGGTTTGTACCAGCTTCTCCATTTTACTGAATAGCTGGTCATCATTCAGAAACAGGTCCCAGTTGGTTTCCGCAACCGGGTAAAAAAGATCTTTTTGCTGAATAAAGATCCCCTGACTTGTTTTATACAGTTTCATATATGACAACAAAACGTTAGTGAGTAATCAGTTGCTGTTAAGGTCTGAGTTTGAGCCGGAGTACATTCATATCGTTGGTGATGTACAATGTTTTTTCATCGGCCGATAAGGCACAGTTGGAAGTTGCTTCGGGTAATCTGATCTTTCCCGCCAGCAGGCCCCTGTTGTTAAAGATCCAGATCCCTCCTGGTCCGGTGGCGAAAATATTGCCGGCTCTGTCTGCTTTCATTCCGTCTGGTAATCCTTTTAGTGTTTGATCGTAACCGGCAGCCGACCAGAATATGCGGCCATTGGCCAACCGGCCGCTGTCGGTTATATCAAATGCATACCAATTTGGTTTGGCTGGATCAGAGTTGGCCACCAGTAATGTTTTTTCACCTGGTAATAAAATGATGCCATTGGGTCTGGTTAAAGAATCAACCAATAATACAACCTCTCCGCTTTTTTTCACTTTGTATACTCCCTGAAAAGAAATTTCCTTCAGTGGATCATCCATATTTTTTTCCAATCCATAAGGAGGATCGGTGAAGAATACTTCCCCGGCTTTGTTATACACTACATCATTCGGACTATTGAAGCGCTTGCCTTTGTAGTTGCCTGCAACAGTGATAAAAGCAGCTGCCGGTTTATCAAGCGGGGCATTCATGAAAGCTACCTGCCTGTTACCATGCTGGCAAAGTACCAAACGTCCTTCGGGATTCATCGTTAAACCATTGGAACCTGTTTCGCCGCCTCTTTTCAGGTTGCCTGTATAACCCGAGGGGGAGAGGTATACTTTTTTTCCACCGGTTTCTGTCCATTGGTAAATGGTATTCTGCGGCACATCTGAAAAAAGCAGCAGCTGTTTCTCTTCGATCCATAGTGGTCCTTCGCTCCAATCCAATCCGTCTGCAATGATTTCTGCTTTTGCGTTGGGAGAAAGGATACTGTCCAGCGAGGGATCCAGTTTTTCAATCTCCCCAACCAGGGGATAATTGTGTTTGCCTGCGCAGGCGGCAGCCAATACAAGCCAGAGGATAACAAAGCAGTTTTTCATGCAGTTGATTTTATGGTGCCTATTTCATTTCAAGTACAACAACTGAAAATGGCGGGACTGTCAGTTTCAGATTAGAACCACTTAGTGCAGCACCTGTAAAAGAAGCTGGTTTTATTTTCTCAGGGTTGGCAAAACTGTTGTGGTTTTGTAATTTATCTGACGTCAGAATTCTGCCGGTAACGGAACTGTAATCGCTTCCGCTGATATTGATGGTTACTTCCTGAGCTTCATGGGCATCAATATTTACCAGTGAAATATGGGTAAGCCCATTTTTATCTTTAGAGGCAGAAGCGGATATGGCTTTCAGTTTTTCCTTGCCCATTTTGTAGTCTTTGCTGTTCACCGTAATGGGCAGCATGGTAGCGTCTTGGTGTACATTGTACATTTCCATTACATGGTAAGTAGGTGTTAGGATCATTTTCTCCTCATCGGTAAGGATCACTGCCTGCAGCACATTTACGATTTGTGCCAGGTTGGCCATTTTTACCCTGTCGCAATGGTTGTTGAAAATATTGAGCGTTGTGCCCGCAATCATGGCATCGCGCATGGTATTCTGCTGGTAAAGGAATGCGCCATTGGTGCCGGGTTCTACCTCATACCAGCCGCCCCACTCATCTACTACCATGGCAACCCTTTTTTTGGGATCGTATTTGTCCATAATAGCACTGTGTTTTACAACCAGCTCTTCCATGTCCAATGCACGCTGCATAGTGGTATAATAATCTTCTTCCGTAAAATCCTTGGCGGAACTTTTTTTGTTCCAGTTGATCACAGAATAGTGGTGTACGCCTACCGCATCCAGCATATTGTGGGGAATATCGCGCATCAATACTTCGGTCCAGTTATAATCTGCATCACTGGCGCCTGATGCGATCTTGTATATTTTCTTATTGCCGTTGGTCATGAAAGTGGCGTACTGGCGGTAGATATTGGCATAGTATTCCGGCTTCATATTTCCACCACAACCCCAGGCTTCATTGCCCAGTCCCCAGTATTTTACTTCCCAGGGATTGGCTCTTCCATTCTGTTTGCGGTAATCGGTCATCGGACTGCTGCCATTGGGATGTGTCGTATATGCTACCCAGTCTGAGAGTTCCTGAGGTGAGCCACTACCGATATTACCACTCAGGTAGGGTTCGGCTCCCAGCACTTCGCACATGTTCAGAAATTCATTGCTGCCAAAGCTGTTATCTTCTTTTACATTGCCCCACCATACATTCAGCATGGAAGGTCTTTTGTCTTTGGGCCCCACCCCATCTTTCCAGTGATAAGTATCTGCAAAACAACCGCCGGGCCAGCGTAATACGGGTACTTTCAGTTTTTTCAAGGCACTGATCACATCCAAACGAATACCGTCTTTGTGCGGGATTTTCTGGTTGTTTTCTCCTACATACATGCCTCCATAGATACAATGACCCAAGTGCTCTGCAAAATGGCCGTAGATGTTTTTATTAATGATCTCTTTACCCTTGTCTGCCTGCAGGGTAATGGTGTTTTGTGCAGCAGCACTCAAAGAAAAAGAAATGGCTAACAGGAGGATACTTTTTTTCATACGGTAAGTATTTAACAAGGGGTGTTTTATTGATATGGGTTGATTGTCTGAATAGTTTCATCTGCATTGTATGTGAGTTCTGTCACTTTTACATTACGCAAATGTGTTTTACCGGAGAGCTGTACATCGTGATAGAAAATATACCATTTTCCGTTGATTTCCACAATAGAGTGGTGGTTGGTCCAGCCTTCTACAGGATTTAGTACAACGCCTTTATACGTGAAAGGTCCGTATGGATTATCGCCCATAGCATAACAGATAAAATGGGTATCTCCGGTTGAATAGGAGAAATAATACTTCCCCTTGTATTTGTGCATCCAGGCGGCTTCAAAAAATCGTTTATCGTTATTGGATTCGAGAAAAGGTTTCCCTGTTTCATCCAGGATCTGAACGTTACGTGCTTCCTCGGTAAAACTTTTCATGTCTGTGCTGAGTTTGGCTACGCGTGGCAGGATGGCCTGTTCATTTTTGTTTTTCAGCTTCGCGGCAGCATCATATTTATTATCATTCCAACGTTGCAACTGTCCGCCCCAGATCCCGCCAAAATACATATAGTAACTGCCATCGGTATCTTTAAATACAGCAGGGTCGATGCTGTAGCTTCCTTTAATGGGCTCCTTTTCTGCTGTAAAAGGTCCTGTTGGAGTTTGGGCAGTAGCTACGCCGATGCGGAAAATATCCTGCTTGTCTTTAATGGGAAAGTACAGGTAATAGGTTCCGTTTCTGTAAGCTGCATCCGGAGCCCATAACTGTCGGCCCGCCCAGGAAATATTATTTTTATCTAAGGCAACGCCATTATCGGTTACTTTGCCACCAATTGAATCCATGGAAAGAATATGGTAATCGCGCATGTCAAAATGATCGCCATTATCGTTCTCCCTAACACCGGCTTCTATATCGTGCGACGGATAAATATAGATGCGTCCATTGAACACATGTGCAGAAGGGTCTGCCGTGTATATATGTTTTACCAGCGGTTGAGAGATCGGTCTCTTTTTCAATGTGCCCTTTTCCTGCGCACAAACAGAAAGGGTGAACATGGTAAATGCTCCAGCCAGTAGTGATTTGTGTAACATGTAGTTCTTTTATAGTGATTAATTACTTTTCCATCTTTGGCATTCACTTCTTCGTCAATTGCCGCCGCCATTGCCAGGTGCGTTTAGTATCCGGATGGCTTTATAATAGTCCAGCGTTTGATCAGGCTGTTCATAGCCAGCCGGTATCGGTATTCTCGAAAAAGTGCTGAAATACAGCAGACAGGCATTTCTCCACCATACTGCTTCTTTTTCCTGCACAGCCAATAACATACGTACATGTGAGAATCTTTCCTCATCAACCTTACCCTTCAACAGTTCCCAGTTTTTTTGCATGGATCGTACTTCTTCTACACCGCCATAATATTTTGCACAGAGTTCTTCCCAAAGTGTTTTGCCGGATCTAAGCGGCTGTTTCCAGCTCACATGGTGAAACCACAATAGATATTCTTCCGGACAGGTAGCGGGATCCTGGTAGATCTTTCGTACTTCCGGCGCATATTGTTCCAGCGCATTACTGCCTTTCTCCGTTCTGTCGAATCCGATACCGGCTGTGTCTGCGCGGTGGTAATACACGGGATTCCAGTCGGCTCTGCCCAATCTGTCAGACCAGGGCGAAGGACCATAGTGATGTCCGTCTCCCATAATATGATGCAAGCCTAAAGGGGTCATATAATTCACCACGGTTTCTCTTGATGCCAGCATCATTTTTTTAGTGGTGCTAACAAAAGCCGGATCATTTGTAAACGTCATACGGATCCAGTCGGCTGCTATTTTATCTGAACTGATCGATGGGTCCCAGGCCAGTTTGCCGTAAGCGTACCAGTTGGATTGCGCAAAAGGATGTCCGCACCAGTTCCTGTCGTCGCCGATATTGGCCACGCCGGCAATACCACTCAGGGTATGTTTTTCAGCCGAACCATCGATCACACTGGCTACTGTTGTGCCTTTGCCGTTGCGGTAGGTATCTGCATCCAGTACCTCTTTTATCAAAGGGGCCTGGTAAACAAGCGTAGTTCCCTGTCCCAGGTATTCCTGTGTCAATTGAAATTCCATCATCGCCGGTGTTTTGGGCAGTGCACCAAACAAGGGATGGAAAGGTTCTCTGGGCTGAAAATCCAGCGGACCGTTTTTTACCTGTACAATTACATTGCCTTTGAACTGGCCATCAAAAGGTTTGAATTCGTTGTAAGCCTGTTTGGTCCGGTCTATAGGTGTTTCGTTGCTGTACACAAATGCACGCCACATCACAATTCCTTTGTGCGGTGCCAATGCATCGGCCAGCATATTGGCTCCATCGGCATGGGTACGTTGGTAGTTCTGCGGCCCCGGTTGTCCTTCTGAATTGGCTTTTACCACAAAGCCGCCAAAGTCCGGGATATAGGTATAGATCTCATCCACTTTTTTCTTCCACCATTCTTTCACTTCCGGTTGCAGGGGATCAGCTGTTTTCAGTTTACCGATCTCGATGGGGGCGCTGAACCTGGCCGACAGATAGATCTTAATGCCATAGGCCCTGAAAACCTTGGCAAGTGCCGCTACTTTCTGCAAATATTCTTTTGTCAGGATCTGTGCATTGGCGTTCACATTGTTTACTACAGTGCCATTGATACCGATAGAAGCATTGGCTCTGGCATAATCTTTATAACGGGGATCGATATAGCCGGGCAACAAATGCCATTTCCAGATGGAGAAACCGGCATAGCCTCTCTCTACGGTTCGGGTAAGATTATCCCAGTGATTGAGAATGCGTATCTGGATCCGGGGAGAACTGATCACCGCGAGATTGATGATCTTCTGCTGTGTTTGTGCCAGTTGCAACAAATGAAAACTGCCGTATAATACACCGGCATCTGTGTTAGCAGCAATGATGATGCAGTTTTTCTCCTTGATCTTACGGCTGAAGATGGTAAACCCTTCCGATGATAATTGTTCGAGCTGTGATAACTGCAGGGAAGCGATCAAAGGTGAACTCTGCGGCGTACCTATGACGATACTGTTATCAGTTAAAGTAGAAGCTACTGTTATTTTCCTGTCTAGTAAACCGGAGAAGCCATGGGTCAGTTCTTCTTTGGCAACATTCAGTATCTCACTGTGGCCTTCTGCATATACGGCTGTTACCTGCGACTGGTAAGTGGATAGCAGGGTGGGATTGCTGATCTTATCATAACGAAGCCATAGACGGTAACCATCTTCTGCCAGAACGGGTAGGGCATAGAGAAGCAAGAGCAGGAGAGCGTACAGTAATTTTTTCATGTGGTAGCAGTTACAGAATTACTTCTTCTTTCTCAACGATGATGCCCGCACAATTAATTCTGATTTGATAATAATGGTATTGGTCAGGTTGATGTCTGAATGGCCCTGCAGGTGATTGATCATATTCCTCGCAACGATCTCGCCGATCTCGATACCCGGATAATTGATGGTGCTTAATTTGGGTTCGATGATTTTACAAATGGCATCGTTGTTGAAACCAACAATGGCAATGTCTTCGGGAATACGAATACCTGCTTCTTTCAGCACCTGCATACATACAGCGGCACAGAAATCATTGGTGAGAAAGACCCCATCCGGCCTGGGGCGCATGGCCAGAATCTTCCTGGCAGAGCGGATACTGGCTTCTTCGCTGAGATCATCTACGATCAACTGTTTCCCGCTGAATTTAAGTCCATGTTCAGCTAATGCCTGCTGGTAGCCCTTCAGCCTTTCTGCATATACGTTTCGTTGGAGGTTGGCGGTAATATGGGCAATACGTTTACAGCCCTGTTCTATCAGGTGAGAAGTAGCTTCATATCCTGCTTTGCGGTTATTAATGATGACTTTGGCACCATCTGCCTCTTCAAATACCCGGTCAAAAAAAATGACAGGAATTCCTTTCTTTTCAAATGGTTTGAAATGATCCAGATTGGCAGTGTCAAAAGCCAGTGAAGCGATCACACCATCCACTCTTTTATGAAAAAGGTTTACAGCGTTGGCAGTTTCTTTGGTGGCACTTTCTGAGGAGTGTGCAATAATCAGATCGTAATTGGCTTCGGTAGTTACTTTCTCAATGCCTGCCAGTACCGATGTCATAAACTGGCTTCTCAATTCATGTAACATCACGCCAATAGTGTTGGTCTTTTGTTGGCGAAGATTACTGGCGAAAGTGTTGGATCGGTAACCCAGCCGGGCGGCCAGTTCCGCTATTTTTTTCTTGGTGTGTTTGTTGATGGAGGGGTGATCTTTCAGCGCACGGCTTACGGTTGCTGCAGACAGGTCAAGCTGTTTGGCAATATCGTAGATGGTTATTTCTTTTTCCCTTCGCATAATACAATCGGTTGCAATATAAGTGGAATTGAAAAATAAACCGCTGTGTCCGGTTCCTTTTTACGATTATCGTTTTCGTTCCTTTTACAGGCCACTGCCAGTATTGCTGGGCTGCACCCGGTTACGGTACCAGATCAGGTGAGTAGTATGTTGCATGACTGAAGCGGTGATCACCCCCGGAAACACATCCGCTTTAGCCAGGGAATAGCAGTGTGTAAAAATATTTTATGCAATCGGTTACAAATTCAAAAAATCTCCCGACATTAGTTAGCTAATGTTTCCTTTTGTGAATTTTCACAAGCCGGATTGCTGCCAACGGATGAATACATGTACAATTGGTAGGCAAACAGCAGGGAGTAGCTGACTTTATTTAAACGGATATAAAAAGTGTTACTAAAAAGCACATGTTATTATTAGGTATAGATGTGGGTACTTCGTCGATCAAAGTATCGGTGGTTGATGCAGCTACACAGCAGTCCGTAGCTTCTGCGCAGTACCCCGAATCGGAATCAGGTATCATTTCATTGCAGCCCGGCTGGGCCGAACAATCGCCCGAGATGTGGTGGCAACATGTGCAGCAAGCCATACGCATGGCACATGCAGGCGGTAAGTATGATCCCCAACAGATTGCAGCCATCGGCATCGGGTACCAGATGCATGGATTGGTGCTGGTGGATAAAGAACAGAAAGTATTACGCAACAGTATTATCTGGTGCGACAGTCGCGCCGTGCCTTTTGGTAACCGCGCTTTTCAGGCCATCGGGGAAGAAAGATGTTTATCGCACCTGCTGAATTCTCCCGGTAATTTCACAGCTTCCAAACTGGCATGGGTAAAAGAAAATGAACCTGCGGTATACGAACAGATCCACCAGGTATTATTACCCGGTGATTTTATTGCCATGAAATTCACCCGGCAGACCAGTACTACCGTTTCTGCTTTGTCGGAAGGTATTTTCTGGGATTTTGCCCAACATGGTTTATCTGATGATGTATTCGGGTATTATGGGTTTGACAGATCACTGATACCGGAGATCAAAAAAGTGTTCGAGCCCCACGGACTGTTACAGGCCGATATAGCCGCCTCACTTTCTTTACAGGCTGGGATCCCTGTTTCCTACAAGGCAGGTGATCAGTTAAACAATGCTTTATCACTGAACGTACTGCAACCCGGAGAAATTGCAGCTACGGCAGGCACATCCGGTGTGATCTATAGTGTGAGTGATACACTGGCTTACGATCAACAATCGCGTGTCAACACTTTTGCGCATGTGAACTATACCACAGAGCAGCAAAGGCTGGGTACCTTACTTTGTATCAATGGAACGGGGATCCTAAATAACTGGGTCCGGAATATGACCGGTGCACAACTCAGTTATGCCCAGATGAATGAGGCAGCGGCTACTGTTGCACCTGGCAGCGATGGTTTACAGATCCTGCCTTTTGGCAATGGTGCAGAAAGAATGCTGAATAACGCCACCATCGGTGCCCATCTGCTCAATATCGATCTCAATAAACACAGTGCGGCGCATATTTACAGGGCCGCACAGGAGGGTATCGCTTTTTCTTTCCGCTACGGACTTGATATTATGCGGGAAAATGGTTTACAACCTGCTGTGATCCGTGCTGGCAGGGCCAACCTTTTCCTGAGCGATGTATTTGCAGCTGCTTTTGTGAATACCACCGGCGTACCTGTTGAATTGTATGCCTGCGATGGAAGTGTGGGAGCCGCGCTCGGTGCAGGTATTGGTGCCGGTATCTACCACAGTGAAAAAGAAGCTTTTGTAAATAGAGAAAAACTGAAAGTAGTGGAACCTTCCGATACCCAACGCTATAATACGTTGTACCAGGAATGGAAATCATTGCTGGAAGAAAAAATAAAATGATCCTACATTATTAACTGATTAAATCATAACAACATGAAAGTAATCACAGGCGACAAAGAATTTTTCCAGGGAATCGGTCAGGTAAAGTATGAAGGAACCGGCAGTGATAATCCATTGGCCTTCCGCTGGTACGATGCAGAGAAAGTAGTGGCCGGCAAACCCATGAAAGACTGGTTACGTTTTGCCTGTGCCTACTGGCATTCGTTTGTAGGTAATGGCGGCGATCCTTTTGGAGAACCTACCCATCTGTATCCATGGAACGCCAAAGCAGATGCAGTGGAAAGAGCAAAAGATAAGATGGATGCTGCTTTTGAATTCATCACCAAAATGAATATTCCGTATTACTGCTTTCACGATGTGGATGTGGTAGATTATACTGATAATGTACTTGAAAACGAAAGACGACTGCAGGCGGTGGTAGACTATGCCAAACAGAAACAGGCGGCCAGCGGTGTAAAATTATTATGGGGCACGGCTAACCTGTTCAGTAACCGCCGTTACATGAATGGTGCGGCTACCAATCCGGATTTTCATGTATTGTCACATGCCGGTGCACAGGTAAAAGCTGCGCTGGATGCTACCATTGAACTGGGTGGTGAGAATTATGTGTTCTGGGGTGGACGTGAAGGATATATGAGTTTGCTTAATACCGATATGAAACGCGAGAAAGAACACATGGCCCGTTTCCTGCATACTGCAAAGGACTATGCACGGAAAAATGGATTTAAGGGAACTTTCTTCATCGAACCCAAGCCTTGTGAACCCAGCAAACACCAGTACGATTATGATAGCGAAACCGTGATCGGTTTTCTGCGTCAGTATGATCTGCTGAATGATTTTAAACTGAATATTGAAGTAAACCATGCTACGCTGGCCGGTCATACCTTCCAGCATGAACTACAGGTGGCTGCCGATGCAGGTGTACTGGGTAGTATGGATGCCAACCGCGGCGATTACCAGAATGGCTGGGATACCGATCAGTTCCCCAATAATATCAACGAGCTCGCAGAAACCATGCTGGTGGTACTGGAAGCAGGTGGTTTTGCGGGTGGTGGAATTAACTTCGATGCCAAGCGCAGGCGTAACTCAACCGATCCGGCCGATCTGTTTTATGCACATGTAGGTGGCATGGATGTTTTTGCCAGAGCACTCATTGTAGCAGACAATGTGCTGAACCACTCAGATTATAAAAAGATCCGTACAGATCGTTATGCATCTTTCGATACCGGGGCCGGAAAGGATTTTGAAACAGGTAAACTTACCCTGGAAAGTCTCCGCGACTTTGCCATCGCCAACGGCGAACCCAAAGTGGCCAGTGGCAAACAGGAATACCTGGAAAATCTGATCAACCGGTTTATTTAATGAACGGAATGCGGGGGGCTGGTTGCCGGTTACTGGTTGCCGGTGGTAAATTGACTTCCACTACACCCATCCAGTATTTCAGAACCTAGAACCTAAAACCTAGAACCTAAAACCTACAACCTAAAACTTAGAACTCCCCCCCCTCATGCCCAAGAACCTCGCCTTCCTCTTCGACCTCAACGGAACCATGATCGATGATATGCAATACCATATCAAAGCATGGCATGGTATATTAAATAGTCTCGGCGCGAATATCAGTATGGAGCAGATGAAAGAAGAATGTTATGGCAAGAACAATGAATTGCTCGACAGGATTTTTCCAGGCAGATTTTCGGAAGAAGAAAAGAACCGAATGAGTTATGAAAAAGAAACGGCTTACCAGGCTGCATTTCGTCCCTTGCTGAAACTGTTGCCGGGTTTGCATCAGTTTTTAGATAAAGCCAGCAAGGCTTCCATACCTATGGCCATTGGTTCTGCAGCGATCATGTATAATATTGATTTTGTGCTGGATGGTTTACAGATCCGCCCACATTTTCCGGTAGTAGTATCGGCCGAACAGGTGGTGAACAGTAAACCCGATCCGGAAACCTATCTCAAATGTGCAGATCAACTGGGTATGCCATACAGCGATTGTGTTGTTTTTGAAGATGCCCCCAAAGGAGTAGAAGCAGCAGCGAATGCAGAAATGCAAACAGTGGTACTTACTACGATGCATACGAAGGAAGAGTTTGGTAAATACAACAATATTATCTGTTTTGTTAATGATTATACCGATCCGCAACTGGATCAATTATTCAGCTGAACATGAAAACAACAGACCAGTTTGTGATAGGGGTTGATTTCGGTACCGATTCGGTACGTTCCATCCTGGTGCATGCAGGTGATGGAACGGAGATCGCTTCTGCTGTATATCAATATCCACGCTGGAAAAAAGGCTTGTACTGCGATCCTTCGGCGAATCGGTTCCGGCAACACCCGGCTGATTATATCGAAGGTATTGAAACAACTATCAAAACCTGTTTAGAGAAAGCTGGCGGTATGGTAGCGGCTGCTGTTAAAGCGATCTCTGTGGATACCACCGGATCCACACCGGTAGCGGTAGATCATGCCGGAACACCATTGGCATTGTTACCCGGACTGGAAGACAATCCCAACGCCATGTTTGTGTTGTGGAAGGATCATACAGCAGTAAAGGAAGCCAATGAATTAAATCTGCATGCCCAAAAATTTACGACCAATTACCTGCAGTTTGTTGGCGGCATTTATTCATCTGAATGGTTCTGGGCCAAACTGCTGCATGTACTTCGTGAAGATGAGGAAGTCAGAAAGAATATTCATTCCTGGGTAGAGCATTGCGACTGGATCCCGTTTCTTCTGACAGGTGGAAAGGATATTCACCAGTTGAAACGTGGCGTTTGCAGTGCCGGACATAAAAGTTTATGGGCCGAAGAATTTGGCGGGTTACCACCAGAAGATTTTTTCAGTGCATGGGATGGATTATTAACCGGATTCAGAGAAAGATTATTTACGCAAACCTATACGGCCGCCGAAGCTGCCGGTACCCTCTCGCCCGAATGGGCAGAACGTTTGGGTCTTTCTACAGATGTAGTGGTAGGCATCGGCGCGTTTGATTGCCATATGGGGGCGGTTGGTGGACAGATAGAACCCTATCATCTCAGTAAAGTTATGGGTACCTCTACCTGCGATATGCTGGTGGCACCCATGGAAGAAGTTCGGGGAAAACTGGTCAAAGGAATCTGCGGACAAGTGCCAGGCTCTATTATTCCCGGAATGATGGGGATGGAAGCCGGACAGTCTGCCTTCGGCGATGCCTATGCCTGGTTCCGTAACCTGCTGGCCTGGCCATTGGAGAATATGTTGCAGCATTCTGCTTTGATTGATGCAAGTCTTGCAGAGAAACTACGGGCGGAGATGATAGATGAGATGATCACTGCACTGAGTGAAAAAGCTGCTGCAATCCAAGTGTCTGAAGACGATGAACTTGCTATTGACTGGTTGAATGGAAGAAGAACGCCCGATGCCAACCAGTTATTAAAAGGCGCATTCACCGGTCTTGACCTGGGAACCGATGCACCCCGTATGTTCCGCTCACTAGTAGAAGCTACCTGTTTTGGTGCCCGGAAAATCGTGGACCGGTTCCGCGAACAGGGTATTCCGGTAAAGGGATTGATCGGTCTGGGTGGGGTAGCCCGTAAATCGGCCTTTATCATGCAAATGATGGCCGATGTGATGAATATGCCCATCCGTATCCACAAAAGCGAACAGACCTGCGCCCTCGGTGCCGCTATGTTTGCTGCCACTGCAGCCGGAATCTACGGTAAAGTGGAAGAAGCGATAGCAGCCATGGGGCAGGGCTTTGACCTGGAATATTCGCCAAATCCGGTCAAAAACCAGCTGTACGAAAAAAGATACCAAAACTATTCCCGTTTGGGTGAATTTATAGAACAACAAACTAACTTGTGAGCAATGTCCGCAGGGCCACGCGTACTAACGATTATTTGAGAGAACTGTGCCGGCCCTTCGTTTTTTTAATCTGTTTTGCAACGTATGAAATATCAACCTATTCAACAGGCGGCCTACGAAGCCAACAGGCAGTTACCCCAACTCGGGCTGGTGTTATTCACGTTTGGTAACGTGAGTGTGATCGATCGTGAACTGGGTGTATTTGCGATTAAGCCGAGTGGTGTTGCCTATGAAGAATTGAGTCCCGAAAAAATGGTGATCGTTGATCTGGAAGGTAATACCGTTGCGGGTGATCTGCGCCCCTCTTCCGACACACTGACCCATGCTGTATTATACAAACACTGGCCAAAGATCGGCAGCATTGTACATACGCATTCTACTTATGCAACTGCCTGGGCACAAAGTCAGCGTGATATACCCGTGTATGGCACCACACATGCCGATCATACCACGGCCGATATCCCCTGTGCACAACCGATGAGTGATACCATGATCAAAGGCAATTACGAATACGAAACCGGGATCCAGATCATCAACTGTTTCAAAGAAAAAGGACTGAACTATGAAGAAGTGGAAATGATGCTGGTGGGCAATCACGCACCTTTTACCTGGGGCAGCACGCCAGCCAAAGCGGTATATAACAGCGCGGTATTGGAGAACCTGGCCAAAATGGCCTGGTTAACAGAACAGATCAACCCGCAGGCACCCAGGTTGAAAGAGGCGTTGATTCAAAAACATTATGAAAGAAAACATGGTCCGGATAGTTATTACGGACAGTCATAAACCAACGATTGCTTAAAATACCGCCATATGAAAAAACAGTTCTTTTTATTACTCACGTCAGCATCACTATGCTTGTTCGCCTGTAATAATACTGATAAAACCAAAGAAACTGCTGCTATGACTTTTCAGCTTACAGAACAGCCCTTCGGAACTATCAATAACGAAGCAGTTACCCAATACACACTTACCAATCCCAATGGAATGCAGGTGCGTATTCTGAATTATGGCGGCACTGTAACCAATATCCTGGTACCGGATAAAAATAAAGTGATGGAAGATGTGGTACTGGGTTTTGATTCATTGGCGGGTTATCTCCAGACAGGCAATCCTTACTTTGGGTGCCTCGTAGGCAGGTATGGGAACCGCATTGCCAAAGGTAAATTCTCGATCGACGGACAAAGCTATCAGCTTGCCCTTAACGATCATGGAAATACCCTGCATGGAGGTATACAGGGATTGGATAAAGTAATCTGGAAGGCAATCAAACAGGCCGGCGATAGTAGTCTATTATTAAGCTATACGAGTAAAGATGGTGATCAGGGGTTCCCAGGTAATTTGTCTGTAGAAGTTGTTTATACACTTACATCTGATAATGCGCTACAGATCGCTTATGCTGCTACCACAGATAAGGCTACACCGGTAAATCTTACCAATCACTGTTATTTTAATTTGTCAGGCGGAAAAGAAAATACGATTCTCAACCATGAAGTAATGATACAGGCCGATCAATATACAGCCGTAGATACCTTACTCATTCCTACCGGCCAATTACCTGTGGTGAAAGGAACGCCGTTCGACTTTACGGTTGCGAAAGCGATCGGCAAAGAGATGAGCGCAGTAAAAGGCGGTTACGATCATAACTGGGTATTGAACAGAAAAGGAAACGGTCTTGAAAAAATTGCGACGGCCTACGATGCCGGCAGTGGCAGGCTGATGGAAGTATTTACCACAGAACCCGGCCTGCAGTTTTATACAGGTAATTTTCTGGACGGGACATTAAAGGGAACCAAGGGTAATGCGGCATATCCGCAACATGCTGCTTTCTGTATGGAAACACAGCATTTCCCCGATGGCCCTAACCAGCCCTCTTTCCCTAACACGATCCTGAAACCGGGAGAGAAATATAGTTCGGTTACCCGCTATCAGTTTTCTGTGAAATAATTTTCCCCAATGAAGCCAGTCGTACTGCTTTATAGTTTTTTCTTTTCTGTTATTCTTTATGGACAACAGAAAGATTATGCTATTCAAGCCGTGCCATTCACGCAGGTAAGTCTGACCGACCAATTCTGGTTGCCCAGGATCCTGACCAACAGAACCGTTACTATTCCCGCTTCTTTTGAAAGATGCGAAAGTACCGGCAGGGTGAAGAATTTTATCATGGCGGCACAGAAGCAGGGAAAATTCTGTACACGTTATCCCTTCGATGATACCGACATTTACAAAACCATTGAAGGAGCTTCTTTCTCGCTCGCTTTATATCCCGATCCTACACTGGAAGCCTATATCGATTCCCTGATCACCATCATTGGTAACGCACAGGAGCCGGATGGATATCTCTATACCTCCCGCACGATCAATCCCGCTGTTGTTCATTCCTGGTCGGGCAAAGAGCGATGGGAGAAAGAAAGAGAACTCAGCCACGAACTATACAATGCCGGTCATTTATACGAAGCTGCCGTGGCGCATTTTATGGCCACAAAAAAAAGAAACCTGCTGGATATTGCTGTAAAGAATGCGGACCTGGTATGCAGTGTATTTGGTCCGGGTAAAAGATCTGTAGCACCGGGGCATGAAGTGGTAGAAATGGGACTGGTAAAATTATACCGCGTAACCGCTAAAAAAGAATACCTAGATACTGCTAAATTTTTTATTGAAGCGAGGGGCCATTATACAGGGTATGATCCCAAGAGTAATGATCCCTGGAAAAATGGCGCTTACTGGCAGGATCATCTGCCCGTGGTACAACAGGAGGAAGCGATCGGTCATGCCGTTCGTGCCGGTTATCTCTATGCTGCCATGGCAGATATAGCAGCCCTCACCGGCGATGATAGTTTGCTCCGTGCTGTTGATAAGATCTGGAACAACCTGGTTGAAAAGAAATTGTATGTGCAGGGTGGTGCCGGAGCTATCGGTAACGGAGAGCGTTATGGCAATAACTACGAACTGCCCAATGCCACTGCCTATAATGAAACTTGTGCCGCCATTGCCAATGTTTACTGGAACCACCGCATGTTTTTATTGCATGGCGATGCTAAATATATAGACCTGCTGGAAAAGATCTTATACAATGGTTTGCTCTCTGGTATCGGCCTGGATGGAAAATCTTTTTTCTACACCAATGCCATGCAGATCACCAACGGGTTTAAACATGCAGATATTGAATTAAGTCGCTCCGGCTGGTTTGAATGTTCCTGCTGCCCTACAAATCTGGTACGTCTGATCCCTTCGATTCCCGGTTATGTGTATGCACAAAAAGACGATAATGTTTTTGTAAACCTGTTCATTAATGGAACGGCAAAGTTCAACGTGAACAAACAACCCCTACAGATCACCCAGCAGAATCAGTATCCCTGGAATGGCGATCTGGGTTTTACCATTCAGACAAACACCCCTAACGCCTTTACGCTCCGGATCCGCATTCCCGGATGGGCGCAGCAACAGGCCATGCCTTCTCAATTATACTGGTTTGCCAATGCTTCAGCAGCCTCACAGATTCCAATCAAAGTAAACGGACAACCCATCGAATATGTAATGGAAAATGGATATGCGCTGATCAAACGCACCTGGAAAAAAGGAGACCAGGTAAACCTTTCATTGCCGATGGAGATCAGGAAACTAAAAGCAGATACGAATCTGACAGACAATATCGGTAAACTGGCATTACAAAGAGGACCGATTGTGTATTGTGCCGAGTGGGCAGATAACAATGGGAAAGTAACGAACCTATTGTTACCGGAGAGTAGTTCTCTTACGGCAGTATTCAAACCTGATCTGCTGCAGGGCGTTACGGTGTTGCAGGGAGAACTGCCAGCAGGGATTATTGAAAATGGGAACAGTATTTCTACCAGAAAACAACCCTTCACCGCCATTCCTTATTATAGTTGGGCCAACCGCGGACAGGGAGAAATGACGGTTTGGTTCCCATCAACCATAAAAGACATTACCTTGATCAGTAAATAATCATTACAATCATCAAACAGACCGATATGATTGACTTACAAAAGAAAGAACTCTGGTTTATAACAGGCAGCCAGCATTTGTATGGCGATGAAACCCTGCAGCAGGTGGCGTTGCATTCGCAAACCATTGCGGCATCGCTGAATCGTTCTTCGCAGATTGCGGTAAGTGTGGTGTATAAACCTACCGTAAAAACCGCCGATGAAATTCAGGCAGTTTGTATGGAAGCGAATGCCGCTACTGCTTGTATTGGCGTGATTGCCTGGATGCACACTTTCTCTCCGGCTAAAATGTGGATCGGCGGATTAAAGATCCTCAACAAACCCATGCTGCATTTTCATACCCAGTTCAACCGCGATATTCCCTGGGCAACCATTGACATGGACTTCATGAACCTGAACCAATCCGCACATGGCGACCGTGAATTCGGGTTTATCATGAGCCGTATGCGCCTTAACCGTAAAGTGGTGGTGGGTTATTGGGAAGATCCGGAATCGTTGGGTAAAATTGATGCATGGGCCAGGGCTGCAGCAGCCTGGCATGACTGGCAGTCGGCTAAATTTGCCCGCTTTGGCGATAATATGCGCAATGTAGCCGTAACCGAAGGAGATAAGGTAGAAGCCGAGATCAAATTTGGTTACAGTGTGAATACTTACGGGGTAGGAGACCTGGTAAAAGCTGTGAACGCAGTAACCGAACATCGCATAGACCTCTTGGTGGAAGAATATGAAGACAGTTATGTGCTGGTAGATAGTTTACTGCGGGGAGGTTCCCAACATCAATCATTGCGCGAAGCGGCGAGGATTGAATTGGGACTGGAAACATTCCTGGAGGAGGGAGGTTTCAAAGGATTTACTGATACATTCGAAGACCTGCATGGGTTGGCACAGTTGCCCGGAATTGCTGCGCAGCGTTTGATGAAGAAAGGATATGGTTTTGCCGGCGAGGGCGATTGGAAAACAGCCGCACTGGTACGCGCCATGAAAGTGATGGGCAGCGGATTAAAAGGCGGTAACAGTTTTATGGAAGATTATACCTATCATTTCAATCCGGATAATCGCCTTGTATTGGGAAGCCATATGCTCGAGATCTGTGAGAGTATTGCCGATGCCAAACCCAGCTGCGAAATTCATCCGTTGGGAATTGGTGGTAAAGCAGACCCTGTACGACTCGTATTCAATTCTGCACCCGGTACGGCACTCAATGCTTCTATCGTAGATATGGGCAACCGCTTTCGTTTACTCGTGAACGAAGTGATTGCCGTAGCCCCCATGCAAAGCATGCCCAAACTGCCGGTGGCCCGGGTATTGTGGAAACCTTACCCCAACATGCACACAGGCTGTGCTGCCTGGATCCTGGCCGGTGGGGCACACCATACCTGCTACAGCCAGAACCTTACCAGCGAACATCTCACCGATTTTGCAGAGATGGCCGGTATTGAACTGGTACTCATCGATAAAGATACCCAGCTGTCACAACTGAAAAACGAACTTAGATGGAACGAAATGTACTATAAGTGAGGTAGTGAGTAGTGAGTAGTGAGTTGTGAGTTGTGAATTGGCAATGGTCAATTCGCAAAAAACTCTTCACTCACTACTGACGACTCACGACTCACCACTCACGATTCACCATTGCCCATTCACCAAAACGACTGCCCTTATGAAATCATTGCAAACAGCAGATTACCTGGTTTTCTTCATTTATTTTGTGATTGTAGCTACTTACGGATACTGGGTTTACCGACGTAAGAAAAAAGCGAGCACCACAGCTTCTCATGATTATTTTTTAGCGGAAGGATCGCTTACCTGGTGGGCCATTGGTGCCTCACTGATCGCTTCGAATATTTCTGCTGAGCAGATGATTGGTATGAGTGGGAATGGATTTAAAATGGGTCTTGCCATTGCCACTTACGAGTGGATGGCCGCCGCCACATTGATGATCGTGGCCATCTTTTTTATCCCGGTGTATCTCAAGAATAAGATCTACACCATGCCGCAGTTCCTGAACCAGCGTTACAACAGTACGGTGGCCATGATCATGGCAGTGTTCTGGTTATTATTATATGTAGTTGTCAACCTGACATCTATCTTATACCTCGGCGCATTGGCCATTCATGCGATATCAGGTCTGCCTTTATACCTCTGTATGGTATTCCTGGCACTGTTCGCCATCGTGATCACATTGGGGGGTATGAAAGTGATCGGTTATACAGATGTGATCCAGGTATTCTTTCTGATAGTGGGTGGTCTTGCTACTACCTATCTCGCATTAACACTCGTAGCCGAAAAATTTGGCGAAACCGGTGTGTTAAACGGGTTAAAACTACTGACAGATAAAGCAGATGATCATTTTCACATGATCCTCAAAAAAGACAATCCCAATTTCATCAGCCTGCCCGGTTTAACTGTATTACTCGGCGGTATGTGGATCGTGAACCTGAACTATTGGGGATGTAACCAATACATTACCCAAAGAGCTTTGGGAGCCGATCTGAAAACAGCCAGAACCGGTCTGCTCTTTGCCGCCTTCCTGAAATTGCTGATGCCGGTGATCGTTGTATTACCTGGTATTGCTGCCTATGTATTGTACCAGAACGGCGCGTTCCAGTCGGAGATGATGCTGAATGGTGAAATTGTGCAGGACAATGCATACCCCACCATGCTGAACCTGTTAGGTCCCGGTTTAAAAGGATTGGCTTTTGCCGCCCTAACTGCAGCTGTTGTGGCTTCACTGGCAGGTAAAGCCAATAGTATCGCCACCATTTTTGCATTGGATATTTACAAGAAAAAGATCAATCCGGAAGCGGATGAAAAGAAACTGGTGAATGTGGGAAAGATCGCAGTGGTACTTTCTCTGATCATTGGAGTGGTCATTGCACCTTTCATGGGCATCGATAAAAAAGGCGGATTTGAATTTATACAAGAGTACACCGGCTTTGTATCACCCGGTATCTTCGCCATGTTCATCCTGGGATTCTTCTGGAAAAAGACCACTTCCAACGCGGCACTGTTTGCTACCGTGGGCGGATTCGTGTTCTCTGTATTCTTCAAGTTCCTGCCCAAGATCGCCGACATGGCTTTCCTCGAACCTTATGGTTTTGCTGCCAAAGTAGATGGGGTATATGAAATTCCTTTCCTCGACAGGATGGGCTTTGTATTCGCGATCTGTATCATTGGTATGTGGATCATCAGCACTATTGATAACAAACGCGGCGTGAAACCACACGGACTGGAAATAGACAAATCCATGTTCAAACTCCACCCTGCTTTTGCCGTAGGTGCATTATTAGTAGGAGGGATATTGACGGCGCTGTATACGATTTTTTGGTAAGGTAGTGAGTGGTGAGTGGTCAGTAGTGAATATTTCCCCTTCCTACTCACTACTCACCACTTACTTCTTCGCCATCGATTTCGCAGATTTACCTGACCGAAATCTGCAAAATCTCTGGCAATACTTTTAGGTTTACAAAAAAGAAAAGACAGTTATGGCAATGGAACACACGATGCGTTGGTACGGACCGGATGATCCGGTTGATCTTTGGGATATCCGCCAGTCGGGTTGCACCGGCGTGGTAAGTGCTTTACACCAGATTCCGGTTGGCGAGATCTGGACCGTAGAAGCCATCAACGAACGCAAAGCATTGATCGAAGCGGCGGGTATGACATGGACCGTGATCGAGAGTTTACCCGTGCACGAAGACATCAAACGCCAGTTCGGCAATTTTCAGGAATGGATCGAGAAATACAAAGTGAGTTTGAAAAACGTAGCCGCCTGCGGGTTGAAAGTGGTTACCTATAATTTCATGCCCATCCTGGATTGGGTAAGAACCGATATCGCCTACGAAATGCCCGACAGAAGCCGTGCCTTGTATTTTGAGAAATCGGCATTCATTGCATTTGATATGCACCTGTTGAAACGCCCCGGTGCTGAAAAAGATTATACAGCCGAAGAAATAGAAAGAGGCAAACAAAAATTTGCTTCCATGACGCAGGAGGAGAAAGACCTGTTAAGTAAAAATACCTTACTGGGTCTGCCCGGCAGCCGCGAACAGTTTACACCCGAACAGATCTTTGATGCACTGAAAAAATACGAAGGAATCGATCGGACCAAACTGAAAGAACACCTGTTTTATTTCCTGCGTGAAGTGGTACCGATAGCAGAATCTTTGGGATTGGTAATGGCCATTCACCCGGATGATCCACCTTATTCTGTGTTGGGTCTGCCCCGCATCATGAGTACCGAAGAAGATGCCAACGACCTGCGAAAAGCAGTAGCATCTCCTGCCAATGGATTCTGTTTCTGTACGGGTTCTTTTGGGGTATGTCCGGATAATGACCTGCCCGGTATGGTGCAGCGCCTCGGGGATTATATCCATTTTCTTCACCTCAGAAGTACCCGCCGCGATGCGCAGGGTAATTTCTATGAGGCCGATCACCTGGATGGTGATGTAGATATGTATGCGGTGGTGAAAGAGATCGTAAAAGTGCAGAAGAGAAGAGGCATTTCCATTCCTATGCGTCCCGATCATGGTCACCAGATGCTGGATGATCTGAAGAAATCAGGCGCTTATCCCGGATATACGGCCATTGGTCGCTTACGAGGATTGGCGGAATTGAGGGGACTTGAGCTGGGGATAGAGAGGAGCCTCTAGAATGTCGAATATCGAATAGGGAATAACGAATGTCGAAGTACGCCACTTCGACATTTGTGTAGGTGGTATATTTGAATGAACAACCATTACAACCATGAAATACAGGTTCAGCAATACCACTAAAATAGTTATAACGATTGGTTGTTTTGTATTGGCGGTGATTGGGTTTATGATCAAACTGCCAGCTGTTTTCCGGCACATGGATAAGGAACTGCATGCGCTGTTTTATTTTTTGGCAGCAGCCTTCTGCAACTTTTTATTCAATAATAAAAAGGTCGTCATTCATATCGGCATCTTTATCGGCCTGTTTTTATTCGGGGCCTTCATCGAGTATGCGCAGGCTTATTCCAACAAACTGTTTCACACAAGGATCCATGGCCGTTTCGATCCTGAAGATCTCTGGTTTAATGTGCAGGGATTGATCGCCTATTCTGTTCTTTGGGTGCTGTATGTAGTGGGCTCCTTTCTTTTTGGAAAGAAAGATGGGGGGAGTTGAAAAAGTCCTGAAACCTAACCATAAGTAAGCCTAAACCTATCTCTTTTTTGCTCTTTTTCTTCCGTCTTTCTCGTATTGAAATATTTACTATCTGACCTCTATTTCCCCTTCGACATTCGATATTTCCCGCCCTGGCGGGATTCGATATTCGATATTTTTCTGATTTGTTGCTCCTCTTTTCATTCTTCCCCGAGCCTTATTATCCTTCATAATGCATAAATTTGAATCAATAACGCTATTATGACCAGGCAAGCAATCATAGACAAAACCATCAAAGTAATCAGCCAACTACCTGAAGACAGAGCAGAGGAGATTTCCGATTTTGCTGATTTTGTGATGAAGCGATATGAAGATCAAAAGCTCAATCAGGCAGTACAGCAATTAACAGCTGACAGCAAAGCATATGCTTTTCTTGAAACTGAGGAGGATCTTTATCAGCTATCAGATCTAAAAGAGGTCTACCATGCTAAAAGGTGATATTGTACTGATTACATTTCCATTTACTGACTTAAGTGGGACCAAACTTAGACCCGCTGTCATCTTAAGCGAAACGAGTTTTGATATTACGGTTTGCTTTATCACTACTCAATTACAATGGAAAGAATCTACGGACCTTTTACTTGCGCCTACATCATTCAATGGATTGAGAAAACCCTCACTTGTGAGGGTGAGTAAAATAGCTACGCTGGATAAAGCTTTGGCAAAGGGACTATTGGGAAAACTGAATCCAACAGAACTGGATGAACTTAACCGGCTTTTGAGGATCATTTTTCAACTGTAAGAGTGGTTATAACATATTTTAATGCTGGCCCACAGAGCCAAAATAACCTTCCTTAAGCAAGGTTTCCCGTTGAAATGGGGTAGGTATTCGATATTTTCCTCATATCTGCCCTCAAATCCCCTCATTTCCCCTCAAAAATCCCCCAAAAACCTCCATTTTCCCCATCCTTTTCCTACCTTTGCTGCCCCGAAATAAAACCGTCGGGTATTGTATGAACTTAATTAACAAACAACTAAACGCAGATGCACAGGAGAACGCCGCGGCTGAAACAGCACCGGAAGTTACTACTGCGACAACAAATGCACCTGTAGCTGAGCCGGTGATTGAAACCGCTCATGATGATTTTGACTGGAGTATCGACAAACGTAACGTGAGTCATTACGCCGAGACAGAAAGAATGAAATACGATAAAGTGTATGATGACACTTTCGTACAGATCAATGATGGCGAGATCGTAAGAGGTGGGGTAGTTGCTTTAACCAAAACAGATGTGGTTGTAAACATCGGTTTTAAAAGTGATGGCCTGGTTTCTCTGAACGAATTCCGCGATGTACCGGGTCTGAAGATCGGAGATGAAGTGGAAGTAATGGTAGTAGAGAAAGAAGACCGCTCCGGTAACCTGCACCTGAGCCGCAAATCTGCCCGCATTTTCCGTGCATGGGAAAGAATTGTGGAGGTTCATAAAACTGGTGAAGTAATCACCGGTACCGTTACCAGCAAAACTAAAGGTGGTTTGATCGTAGACGTGTTCGGAATGGAAACATTCTTACCAGGTTCTCAGATCGATGTGAAGCCTGTAACTGATTACGATCAGTTCGTAGGTAAAACCATGGAATTCAAAGTGGTGAAGATCAACGAAACCATCAAGAATGCCGTAGTATCACACAAAGCCCTGATCGAAAGCGATATCGAAGCACAGCGTGCAGAGATCATGAGCAAACTCGAAAAAGGACAGGTACTGGAAGGTGTGGTGAAAAACATCACCGATTTCGGTGCGTTCATGGACCTCGGTGGTCTGGACGGTCTGTTGTACATCACCGATATTTCATGGGGCCGTATCTCTCACCCAAGCGAAGTGGTGAAGATGGACCAGAAATTACAAGTGGTGGTACTGGATTTCGACGACGACAAAAAACGTATCAGCTTAGGTCTGAAACAACTGACCCCGCATCCATGGGATGTGCTGCCTGAAGGTCTGGCAGAAGGTTCTGTTGTAAAAGGTAAAGTGGTAAATATCGAAGATTACGGTGCGTTCCTGGAAATTCAGCCCGGTGTGGAAGGTCTGGTACACGTATCAGAAATCACATGGGCCAATACTCCGATCAACGCGAAAGAATTCTTCAAACTGGGTGACGAGTACGAAGCAAAAGTGGTTACCCTGGATAAAGATTCACGTAAGATGAGCCTGAGCATCAAACAAATGAGCCAGGATCCATGGAATACCATCGAAACCAAATTCCCAGAAGGCAGCAAACACAAAGGACTGGTGAAAAACATCACTCCTTACGGTGTATTTGTTGAGCTGGAGCCAGGTATCGGCGGTATGATCCATATCAGCGACCTGAGCTGGTTAAAGCGTTTCAACCACCCAACCGACTATACCAAAGTAGGCGAGCAGATCGATATCATTATCTTAAGTATTGATAAAGAGAACCGCAAACTGCAGTTAGGCCACAAACAACTGGAAGAAGATCCCTGGAATGCCCTGGAAGATACCTTTGCTGTAGGTACCATCCACGAAGGCACTGTTACCCGTAAGGACGACAAAGGAGCCCTGGTTCAGTTACAGTATGGTCTCGAAGGTTTTGCCCCTAACCGTCACCTGAACAAGGAAGATGGCAAGCAGGTACAGGCCGACGAAACTGCCCAGTTCATGGTGATCGAGTTCGACCGTAACGAGAAGCGTATCGTGTTAAGTCACGCCCGCATCTGGGAGCAGCACGTAGCCGAAACCGTAGCAGCTGAGAAAAAAGAAGCCAAAGCAGAAGCCGATAACACCAAAAAAGCGGTGAAAAATATCCAGGCCAAAGTAGAAAAGGCAACTTTAGGTGATCTGGGTGCTTTAGCCGAGATCAAAGCCAAATTACAGGAAGGAGAAGGAGACGCTAAATAGTCTTTTTCCCACTACAATAACGAAGGGCTGCCTGTTTGGGCGGCCCTTTGTGTTGGGGGAGGGCTGCTGCGAGCTTTGAGCCATGAGCTACGAGCCTCGAGCTGTTGTTAGCTGGTCGCTCACAGCTCGTCGCTCGCGGCCTATAGAGAGGCTATGAGCTATGAGCCATGAGCTACGAGCCTCGGGCTGCTGTTAGCTCGTCGCTCACAGCTCGTCGCTCGCGGCCTATGGAGAGGCTATGAGCTACGAGCCTCGAGCTGTTGTTAGCTCGCAGCTCACCGCTCACCGCCCAAACCTGCCTTTTTGGGTAATTCTTAACGAAATATGCGCCCAAACCCGAAACGGACTTTATAAATTGCCCGCAATTAACTAATTTTGCCAACTTGTTATGAATAGGATCGTTCTGTTATTATTATCGGTAGTGCTGCTTACCTCTTCCTGTTCCAATAAATTTGGAAAGATCATGAAGAGCAAGGATTACGAGTACAAGTACAAAATGGCAGAGCAATACTATGCTAATAAGAACTACGGGTACGCCCAGCAGCTCTTTGAAGATATCTTTCCTTATGTAAAAGGGTCAACGCGTTACGAAGACATGTATTATAAGTTCGCGTACTCTTATTACTACCAGAAAGATTATCTGAATGCAGAGAACCTGTTCAAGAGTTTTGTAGAGAATTTCCCTACCAGTACCAAAGGCGAAGAGTGCGATTACATGCGGGCGTATTGTTATTACAAGCAGTCGCCCAAGGTAGAGCTGGACCAGACCAATACCAACAAAACCATGCAGCTGATGCAGGCATTCCTCAATACGCACCCCACCTCAACCAGAGCGGCGGAGGCCAGCGATATCATTGAGAAATGCCGGGAGAAACTGGAACTCAAAGAATTTAAAGGAGCCGAACTGTATTATAACCTCGGATTCTATAAAGCGGCAGCCATTGCCTTCGGAAACGTGTCAGACAATTTCCCGGATTCAAAAAAAGCCGATCAGTATAAATTACTTGTCATCAAATCATACATCAAGTATGCCGAGATGAGTTATGAAGAAAAACAGCAGGAGCGTTATGAAAAAGTGATCTCCGAATGTAACGACTTCACCGAACGTTTTGCAGACAGCAAATACGCCGAGGAAGTGGGTAAACACAAAACACAAACCAATAACATTTTAAAAAATCTGAAAAATGAGCAAGCTAAGAAGGCAAATGAGCGCTAACACCGCCAGCGTGGTAGAAACCAAAAGCCTGATAGATATCAAGAGCAAAACCGGTAACCTCTACGAGTCTATCGCGATTATTGCCAGAAGGGCCAATCAGATCAATATATCCCTGCGGGAAGAACTGCACAACAAACTCGAGGAATTTGCCAGCCATACAGACAGCCTGGAAGAAATCCACGAGAACAAAGAGCAGATCGAGATCTCCAGGGCCTACGAAAAAATGCCCAACCCAGCCATCCTGGCCACCCAGGAATTCATGGAAGGCAAAGTGTACCACAGACGTAACGACGATAACGATCTGTTCAGATAAGCCAAGTATTTCCTAAATGATATGAAACGACAGTGATGAACTGTCGTTTTTTGTTATTTTGGGGAACGGCCAGTGAGTGGTGAGTGGTCAGTAGTGAGTTAAGGTGTAAGGTGTAATAGCACCATACGTCTTTTCTACTGATCAAAAATCACTCACTATTCACTACTCACCACTCACTACCATGCTTGAAGGAAAAAAAATACTCATCGGCATCACCGGCAGCATTGCCGCTTACAAATCCATCCTGTTGGTCAGGTTACTGGTAAAACAGGGGGCCGAGGTAAAAGTGATGATGACCCCTGCTGCCAAAGAATTTGTTTCTCCGCTGGTCTTATCCACTTTATCCAAAAATGCCGTGATTGTTGATCTGGCTACCGGCAATGAATGGTCTAACCACGTCATGCTGGGCCGCTGGGCGGATGTATGTGTGATGGCACCGTTGAGCTGCAATACCCTTGCTAAAATGGCGCATGGTATCTGCGATAACCTGTTGCTGGCGGTGTATCTCTCTGCTACCTGTCCGGTAGTGATTGCTCCTGCCATGGATGAAGATATGTGGCAGCATCCCGCTACCCAGAAGAATATCGCATTACTTAAAGAATATGGCAATCATCTCATCCCTGTAAACAACGGCGAACTGGCCAGTGGTCTGTTTGGCGAGGGAAGGATGGCTGAACCGGAAGATATCATCACTTACCTGATCGCTCATTTTTTCAGGGGTAATGAACTGAAAGGAAAAAAAGCCATGGTAACGGCAGGCCCCACTTATGAAGCCATCGACCCCGTACGTTTTATTGGTAACCATTCCTCGGGCAAAATGGGTTTTGCCCTGGCGGAAGAATTGTATTTACGAGGGGCCGAGGTAGAACTGATTACCGGTCCTACACAGCAAAACACTGCTTTTGCAGGCATCCAGCTTACGCGGGTGGTATCTGCTGCAGAGATGTTTGCTGCCTGTACTGCCGCTTTTCCTACGGTGGATATTGCGGTAATGTCGGCCGCCGTGGCGGATTATACACCCGAACTGGCTGCTACTGAAAAAATCAAGAAACAATCCGGTAATTTAGCATTGGAGCTGGTACCAACAAAAGATATCCTGCAGCACCTGGGCAGCCAGAAACAAAAAGGGCAATACCTGGTAGGCTTTGCACTGGAAACACAGAACGAGAAAGAGAATGCGAGAAAAAAACTGGTGTCCAAAAATGCAGATTGTATCGTACTCAATTCACTGCGCGATGAAGCAGCCGGATTTGGGGTAGATACTAACAAAATCACTCTGCTGGATAAAGCGGGGACAGAAATGGTGAGTGAGTTGAAATCTAAAAAAGAGATCGCGAAAGATATTGTTTCATTTATAGTAGCCCGAACCCATGCTGAATAAACTGATATGTTTTTTTGTTGGCTGTTGTTTGTTAACCGCCACGGCTTCCTCGCAGGAGTTACAGGCAAGGGTGAGTGTAGTGGCATCAAGGGTAAACACTACCGTAGATAAAAAGATCTTTACCACCCTGCAGACACAACTCAATAACCTGCTGAATAACCGTAAATGGACCAATGATGCTTTTCAACCCAATGAAAAAATTGAATGCAGTTTTTTATTGAATATTGAAAGTATCGTGGAGACCAATGTATACAAAGCCACGCTGACCATACAGGCTGCCCGTCCTGTTTTTAAAACTGCTTACAAGTCGGCGCTGGTAAATTTTATTGATGCCGATGTTACATTTAAATACCAGGAATTTCAACCCGTAGAATTCAATGAAAGCCGTGTGCAGGGAACCGATGCGGCTGCTGCCAATCTGCCGGCCATACTGGCGTATTATGCGTATATGATTATAGGGCTGGACTATGATTCTTTTTCGCCCAAAGGGGGAGAAGCTTATTACCGCAAAGCACAGAATATCGTAAACAATGCACCTGAGGGAAGGAATGTAACTGGCTGGCGGGTTTTTGACGGACAACGTAACCGTTACTGGTTAAATGAGAACCTGATCAATAACCGGTACAATATTATACATGATGTGCTGTATGCTTATTACCGCAAAGGATTGGACAATATGTTTGAATCGGAAGCGGAAGCCCGCAAAAACCTGTTACAGGCACTGATACAGTTACAGGCGTTTAACAAAGAGAACGCGAATACCATGTTTCTGCAGTTTTTTCTGCAGGGTAAGGCGCAGGAACTGATTGGTCTTTTCAAAAAAGGAACCGGCGATCAGAAATCGCAGGCCGTTGATATTCTTTCGGAGCTGGATGTGATCAATGCATCAAAATATAAACAGGAATTACGATGAGCAAGTTTCGTCTGGTAGTAATACTGTTGTTCAGTCTCGCGGCCTGCAGATCAAATTCGTCTAATAACGGGATCCTGGTGGCTGATACGATGAAAGCGGTGATGTGGGACATGATGCGCGCCGATGAAGTATACCTGCGTATGACCGCCAAAGACAGCACTGCTGCCAGGCGGAAAGAGAATATCCGCCTGTATGAACAGGTGTTTGCGATACACGGCATTACCAAAAAGCAGTTCGACAGCAGTTATCGTTATTATGCCTCGCACCCCAGCGATTTTAAACGGTTGCTGGATTCTCTGGATACCTATGCCACCCGCGAACGCTCCCGTTTGTTTGAGAAGAAGTATGGTGAGCCCAAATAAGGAATCTTCCTACCTTTACGTTTGTAACGATTGCCACATGAATAAAGTATTTGCCAATGCCGACGCGGCCATTCACGATATACCCGATGGCGCCACTTTAATGCTGGGCGGATTCGGGTTGAATGGAATTCCCGAAAATGCGATAGCCGCCCTTGTGAAAAAAGGAATCAAGAACCTTACCTGTATCTCCAATAATGCCGGCGTAGACGGGTTTGGACTGGGTCTGTTATTAGAGACCCGCCAGATCAAAAAAATGATGGCCAGTTATGTGGGAGAGAATGCCGAGTTTGAACGCCAGTTATTAAGCGGCGAACTGGAAGTGGACCTGATACCCCAGGGCACACTCGCCACCCGCATACAGATGGCCGGTATGGGCATCCCCGCATTTTTTACTCCAGCCGGTTATGGAACAGAGATCGCCGCAGGAAAAGAAGTGCGCGAATTTGATGGGAAGATGTACCTGATGGAACATGCCCTGCACGCACAATTCTCGCTCGTAAAAGCCTGGAAGGGCGATACCATGGGCAACCTGGTATTCCGCAAAACCACCCGTAATTTCTCCACCTCAATGGCTAAGGCGGGAAACATTACCATTGCCGAAGTAGAACACCTCGTTCAACCCGGCGAAATAGACCCGGACGATGTACATGTGGCTGGCGTATACGTACACCGGATCTTCCAGGGAAGCGGCTATGAGAAACGGATAGAGCGGAAGACGGTGAGATTAATTAGTAGTTAGTAATTAGTAATTAATAATTGCAGATATTAATCTATACACGCTTCTATTCCTAACTACTAATTACTAACTACTAATTACTAACTACTAATTTACTCCTATGTCTTTAGACAAATTCGGCATCGCCAAACGCATTGCGCAGGAATTGAAAGATGGTATGTATGTGAACCTGGGGATTGGTATTCCCACCCTGGTGGCCAATTATATTCCGGAGGGAATGAGTGTGGTGTTTCAGAGCGAGAATGGGATATTGGGTATGGGCCCTTACCCGGTAGAAGCCGAAGTGGATGCGGACCTGATCAATGCCGGAAAAGAAACGGTAACCCTGATACCCGGCGGTGCTTTTTTCGATAGTGCAGAAAGTTTCGGGATGATCCGTGCGGGTAAAATTGACCTGACTGTTTTGGGGGCGATGGAAGTGAGTGAGAAAGGAGATATTGCCAACTGGAAAATTCCGGGCAAGATGGTGAAGGGAATGGGTGGTGCCATGGACCTGGTGGCCAGTGCCAAAAATATCATCGTAGCCATGATGCATACCAATCCGAAAGGGGAGAGTAAACTCTTACCTGCCTGCAGTTTGCCTTTAACGGGCATGGCCTGTGTTAAAAAAATTGTTACGGAACTGGCAGTATTGGATATCACACCGGAAGGCTTCCTGTTGAGGGAACGTGCACCGGGGGTATCTGTTGAAGAGATCGTTTCCAAAACCCTCGGAAAACTGGTGGTACCGGATTTGGTACCGGAAATGTCTATCTGATAGTCATCTGCCGGCATCTTCATCTCAAAGAAATGCCGGGATAGATGCCATAAATATCCGTTTCTTTGCGCCGGTGATTAAACAATCCGGATTCCCGCTTGTATTATTGCTACTATCTATTCAAACATAAAAAACAAAACCATGAGTATCCAGACCGGACAACAAGCCCCTGAATTTGCTTTATTCGATACCGACAAAAACAAAGTAAGTCTCGCCGACCAGAAAGGAAGTAATGTAGTAGTACTGTTTTTCCCGCTGGCATTTACCGGCGTATGTACCGCTGAACTGTGTAATGTGAGAGATAATATCGCTACCTACAATAATACCAATGCCAAAGTATTTGGTGTGTCTGTAGATTCTTTGTTCTCACTGGGAAAATTCAAAGCTGAGCAGAACCTGAACTTTCCTTTGCTGAGTGATTTTAACAAAGACGCCGCCAAAGCTTTTGGTGTACTGTATGATACTTTCCCCGCTTTTGAGATGCAGGGTGTAAGCAAACGTGCCGCTTTTGTGATCGATAAAGAAGGTGTGGTTCGTTATGCAGAAGTTTGTCCAACCCCCGGCGATCTGCCTGATTTTGCCGCGATCCAGCAAACATTGGCCGGATTGAATTAAAATAACCTGAAAAAACGCCTTTTTGCCCTCTGCAAGAGGGCGTTTTTGTTAAAATTACTCCCAAACCCTTGTTAAAACCGGAGAGATTTGGGTAATTTGTAATGTATGCGCAAATTCTACGTTGTGGCTTTGGTGGTCTTTTCACTTGTCAGCAGCAGTTATACTGGTGATGAAAAAGTGTATTGGGACTTCATCAATGACGCTACTCCCAAAATGGCGCATTTTTATCCCAACCCTGCCACCAGTTTTATCAATTTCACTTTTGAGAAAACGGTCGACAAATCCTACACCCTGCAGGTCTACAATTTCATTGGCCGAAAGATGAATGAGTTCCGCATCACCGATGCCAAAATCACCATCAATCTCGACGACAATTATTTCCGCGGCCTCTACATTTACCAATTACGCGATCAGAGCGGACGTATTGTAGAATCGGGTAAGTTTCAGGTGAACAAGTAATTCAACTAATTAACGGATTTGCGGATGGCGGATTCGCGGATTTTATTCCGCAAACTTCTCTATATACTTCAATCCGTAATTCGCTAATCCGCAATTCGCCAATCCTCAATCCGCTAATCCGCAATTCGCCAATCCTCAATCCGCCAATCCTCAATCCGCCAATCCTCAATCCGCCAATCTTATCCCAAACAACTTTCTGCAGCATTAAAAATTGCTTAAACGGTTGTATCTTGAGTCAAATCTCACACTAATAAAAGTTCCTATGAATCCAGTCTTTAACGATCCGGAATTATTGCCCTGGTTAGAATCCAATCAGGAAGAAGCCTATGATTCCCTTCCTTTTGGCGTTGTTAAAATGAATCTCGAGGGAACCATAACTGCTTACAGTGCTGCCCAATCGGATTTTGCAGGGATTTCAAAAGAAAATGCGATTGGCAAGAATTTTTTCACACAGGTAGCCCCCTGTACCAATAATTTTATGGTAGCAGAAAAGTATAAAAAGGATTCCTTGGATGAATCTTTCCCCTATATGTTTACCTATGTTACCAAACCCACACCGGTAGAACTCAGGTTATTGAAGGGTGATAAGGGCTTTCAGTATCTACTGACCAAAAAAGTCTGATTATTTTGACGAATTTATCTTCCGATAGTCAGATCCAGAAAATGCTGTCCATTATTTATCAGATCCCGATGGGGTTGATAGAAACGGATAGGGAAGGTAATATTCAGCAAATGAATGCCAGGAGTGTTCAGTTGCTGATGCCGCAGTTTTTCAGTCATGGCCTTACCGGCACCAATTTTCATCAACTGCTGCAGTTACTGGCTCCTGATCTGCTGGAAAAAATCACCCATACCGCTATTGCATCCGGTATAGTGATTAACCAACAAAGACAGGAACTGCTTTTTGATGAAGGCGAGGGTACCTCTATCCGGCATTTCATATTTACCGTGAACAGGTTGGATGCAAACAGCCTGATGTACATTTTTGATGATATCACTGAACTCTATTTTAAGGAAAAACAACTCAGTCAGAGTTTACAGGATAAGGCAGTAGAACAGAGTAAGTTTGAAATAGCTTCGGGCGTTTTACATGATATCGGAAACGCAGTAGTGGGGTTTGGAGCCTATATCACTAAAATCAAAAGAATAACCGGCCAGCATGAAACCGGTACCCTCGAAAAGCTGAAAGATTTTTTTGAGAAGAACCAACCTGCACTTGCCGGTTCCTTAGGCGAAAAAAAAGCCAGTGCCGTACTGGATCTCTTGAATGGACTGATTATTTCTCAGTATGATTATCAAAAAGAAATTAACCAGGCCATCACAGATCAGTTAAAGATCATTTCGCATGTACAGGAAATCTTAACTATTCAAAGACAGTATGTGGTTGGTCAGCAGACAGAACGTTTGCCAGTGAATATCCGTTCCGTGATCAATGATTCAGTAGCCATGTTATTTGGCTCCATAGATAAAAACCAGATCGGATTTCAGCTGGATGCCCCGGCCGTGTTGCCTAAAATAAAAGGCGACAGAACCCGGTTGATGCAGGTTTTCCTGAATCTGCTGAAAAATGCAGTGGATGCGTTTAAGGGAGTAGAACAACCGTCAAAAGAAATCCTGGTAACCATCGTTCCGGAAGAAACCACACTAACGGTGCGGGTTCAGGATAATGGCAGCGGCTTTGATGAAGCAACAGCTGCCAACCTGTTTACCCGGGGGTATACCACTAAAACAGAAGGTACCGGACTGGGACTGGATAATTGCAGAAAAATAATTGAAGCGCACAATGGAAATTTAACCGTTACAAGCGGAGGAACTGGACAAGGTGCTGTTTCCACTGTTATATTTTATCTCTAACGAAGTTTTTAAAATTGTATAGAATGGAAAAAGAAACGATCAATACCCGTGTGCTGATCATTGATGATGAAGAGGTAGTTAGGGATAATATTGAAGATATCCTGGTGCCCAGGCGGATGCAGCAAAGCGAAATGGTGAGTAAGGCATCCAGTATTCTGTTCGACGATGATGCAGAAGAAACGATTCTGACCGCTCCCAACAATACGAATATACCTGTATTCTCCGTAGACAAAGCCGTGAATGGCATGGAGGGGGTTGACAAGATCAGGCAGGCACTGGCGGATGACAATCCTTATGCGGTAATTTTTCTGGACATGCGTATGCCGGGTTGGGATGGTCTGGAAACTGCCCTGCATATACGTGAATTAGATGCCAAGGCTGAAATCATTATCATTACCGCTTATAGTGATAAATCCATTGATGAAATTGTATCCAAAATAGGACAGAATGTAGGCTACCATTGTAAACCCTATGCGGCAGAAGAAATACTGCAACTGGCTACCAAAGCGGTTAATGATTACAATAAGCTGCGTAACCTGGAAATACTGATTTCTGCCATCTCCAATATCAGTCTGTCAGAAAAACACCTGAATTCACTGCTGCAGAATATCCTGGATCAACTGGTCATGTATATCGGCAGCGACGTTGCGGTTCTCGGTAAACTTTCTGATAATAAGGAATACCAGAAACTGTTTTCCATCGGCGCGGTTGAAAAGGAAATCAATGTAAACCGCTTATCTGCCATCGTATCTTCTACTGGAATCAACAGCGAAGAAGTAGTACAGGTGGATGAATTGGTATTTGTGAAACTGGAAGACTATTGCATTTTCGCGGTATTGAACAAAAACCAGCAACTCAAAACAGAGAAACTGTACCTGCTGAAACTATTTGTACAGAATGCGGCAAAAGCCATCAAAAATGTACAGTTGTATGAGGCGTTGATGCAGAAAGAAAAACTGTCTGCTGTAGGAAAAGCCATGGGTATGCTGATGCACGATCTTCGGTCGCCTATAAAAAATATCCCGGTACTGACTTCCTGTTTACGGAGTGAGGGCGTTACCAGTCAATGGCTGGATATGATAGATGTTTGTGGAGAACAGGCATCAGAGATATTTGATGATTTTCTGGATTTTATCAGAGAAACCCCCATGCAAAAGCAGAAAGTATCAGTAGAGAAGCTCATTAAAGAGGGGATTGAATTGGCCAATAACCGTTCCGATCTCGGGGCTATCGAGATTTCGCAACAGGTAGAACCGGATCTGTATGTAATGGGCGACAACAGTAAGCTGAAAAGAGTTATCATGAATCTGGTGAGTAATGCAGTGGATGTGCTGAAAGACACTAAAAAAGATCCTGCACTGATTTCGGTTACGGCGAAAAGGGCAGGAGAGAAAGTTATCATTGAAATAAAAGATAATGGACCGGGCATACCCGTTTCCATACTCAATAACCTGTTTGATCCCTTTATCACCAATAACAAAACCCATGGCACGGGACTGGGCCTGGCCATTGTGAAACAATTTGTACAGGCACATAATGGCACTGTTGCGGTAAAGAACGATCATGGCGCTTTATTTACGATACAGTTACCAGTAGCATAACGGTATGTGGTACACCGAAAACATACGCAGACTGTTACATGATTTTGCCGGTAAAGTTACCCGGCGCCCCTTTGCAGGTTCGGCGGATATGTATGCTATTACCGAAGGAGATTGGAAAGATGACCTGGGCCTGGATTCTATCCAGTTGATGGAACTGGCCGCAGAGGTAAATTCTTTTTTCTGTTTATTTGAGATCAAGGATCCGCCTTATCTTCTTTCATTCCATCGGATAGAAGATTGGGTGGCACAGATTTTACTGGCAAGACAGCGCTGGGATGAAGGCCTCCATTTTCACAGTTCGGGAACTACGGGTAGCAGTAAAATTATCAGGCATAACAAAACATTTCTGGAACGGGAAATCCGGTTTCTTGCTCACTATTTCCGGGAAGTGCAAACGATCATTCCCTTTGTGCCTTCTTATACGATCTATGGATTTCTGTTTACGATCTGGTTACCAGAAAAGCTCTCCGCCAAAGTATGTTATCCTTCTGCAACAGATTGGAAAAACTTGTCTCCCAATTCCTTGGTGGTTGGCACCCCCTTTCACTGGCAGTGGTTGCTTTCTTTGTTGCCGGAACAGGAATTGCCTTTTTTGGGTGTATCCTCCGGCGCGCCTTTATCACCTTCGTTATTTAGCAAGCTGCTGCAAAAAGGGATCCGGTTAACTGAAATTTATGGTGCCACAGAAACAGCCGGTGTTGCTTTCCGGCAGCAACCGCAGGAAAGTTTTGGGCTGTTTCCTTACTGGCAGTTGTTAGCTGAAGGTGAGGATAGCCGTATTACCGATCTGGATACCGGTGATGTTTATTCCTTGATGGATAAAGTAATGCGAAGTGAGGAGGGAGGAATTGCTATCATGGGCAGAAAAGATAACCAGGTGAATATTGCGGGCGTGCTGGTAAATACAGAACATATCGCAGCTATCATCAATGAAATGCCGAATGTGGCCCATTGCCAGGTAAGTGCAAAATCAATGAATCAGGAACTGTTTATTCAAGCTTTTATTCAGTTGCACACAGATACTGATGCTGCCAGAACCCAGCTCCAAAAACAAATCGATCAAGAACTCCCCGCCCCCGAAAAACCCCGCTTTATCCATTTCGCCCAAGCCTAACCCCCCCACAGATTCATTCTATCATTCTATCATTCTATCATCCTATCATTCACTCAATCACTCAATCACTCATTCACTCATTGCCTCATTGCCTCATTGCCTCACCTCTCCGTCACTTCCACAATCAAAAATTTCAGATAATTTGTATTCTCCATCCCCCAGATAATCGGATGGTCACTCGCCTGAGCCTGGAAAGTTACCTGGCGTATTTTTTTACGGGCGTCTTTGGCGGCCTGGTCGATGGTTTGCAGGAACTGTTCGGGTGATACGAGATTGGTGCAGCTGGAAGTAACGAGGAAACCGCCATTGCGTACCAGTTTCATACCACGCAGATTGATCTCTTTATAACCGGTTAAAGCTTTCTGAATATTCTCCCGGCTCTTGGTAAAAGCGGGAGGGTCAAGCATTACCACATCATACTGACGGCCGTCTTTGCCCCATTGTTTCAATACATCAAAAGCGTTGACCGCTTCAAATCTGCAGATATTATCCAGTTTGTTCAGTGCCGCATTTTTATTGGCCTGGGCTACCGCTGTTTCAGAAATATCCAGTCCCAGTACTGATTTGGCACCATAATGCGCCGCATGAATTTCAAAAGTGCCTGTATACGTGAAAACGCCCAGTACTTCTGCATCTTTTACAATATGCTGAATGGCCCTGCGGTTATCCTGCTGGTCGAGAAAATAGCCGGTTTTCTGGCCATTCTCCACATCCACCAAAAATTGTAATCCATTTTCGTTGATGAGGATATTGGTATCAAAAGGCGCTGTCAGAAATCCTTTCTGCTGGGGTAAACCTTCCAGCTCCCGAACGGGCACATCGTTCCGTTCATAGATCCCTTTAGGAGAGAAGATATTTTGCAGCGCTTTCACGATGGCTGGTTTCCAGGTATCGATACCGAGGGATAGGGTCTGGATCACAAAATAATCGTTGAATTTATCAATGATCAGGGCGGGCAGTCCGTCTGCCTCCCCAAAAACCAACCGGCAGTTTTCGGTATACCCGATTTTTTTCCGGTATTCCCATGCCTGCAGCAGTTTGTTATGGAAGAACTGGTCATCAATGGTTTCGCCTTTCCGGGTCAGCAACCGCACCAGGATCTGGGATTTGGGGTTGATATACCCCCTGCCGCAGGGTTTGCCATCTCCATAATACACATCCACAATATCCCCGCCAGCCACTTCACCGTCGATTCTTTCTACTTCATTTCCATAAATCCAGGGGTGGCCATTGGCTATCCGGGGGGTGATTTTTTTGCGGAGGTATACTTTTGTCATGGGGCAAAGATAGGGGGAGGGGGGAGTGAATAGTTAATAGTTAAAAGTGAATAGTTAATAGTTAGGGAACCCAATACACTTTTAACTATTACTATCGACTTTTAACTCTTCCCCCCTCTTCTGGAATGAAAACAGCCATTTCCTTCCTGATGCCTTATAAATCCTGGTTTATCTGCCAATTTTTCGCGTTTCTTTGCCCCGGCAATATTTTTGACAGTATAGCCACACAACGAATATTTACTATGGAAGCGCAAGAAAAGGCCCAAAACAACGAAACAAACGACATCATGAGTGAAATGGAGATGAATACTGACGAAAATGCAGCCGGTACCTCGCACCTGAATGAGCCGGTAGCAGAAGAAAATGTGCTGGAGAAACTGGAGGCGGAATTACAGGAGCAGAAAGATAAATACCTGCGTCTGATGGCCGAATTCGACAATTTCCGCCGCAGAACCGCCAAAGAAAGGCTGGAACTGATGCAGACTGCCGGCAAAGAAGTGATTGTTTCACTGCTGGAAGTGCTGGACGATTGTGACCGTGCCGAAAAACAGTTACAGAACTCCGATGATATTGCCCTCCAGAAAGAAGGGATCCAACTGGTGTTTAACAAACTGCGCAGCACCCTGCAGGGGAAAGGCGTAAAAGTGATGGAAAGTATCCATACCGATTTTGATGTGGAGAAACATGAAGCCATTACCGAGATTCCGGCACCCTCCAGCGAACTGCAGGGCAAAGTGATGGATGAAGTGGTAAAAGGATATTATCTCAACGATAAACTGATCCGCTTTGCCAAAGTGGTGGTAGGAAAATAAATGCTGCGAGCTACGAACCTTTAGCTGCGGGCTGGGTTCGGGTTAGCTTGTTTGCTCGCAGTTAAAAGATAGAAATACATGGCTACAAAAAGAGATTTTTACGAGATACTGGGTGTCAGCAAAACGGCTACCGCCGATGAGATCAAAAAAGCTTATCGGAAAGTGGCTATGCAATACCACCCCGACCGTAACCCCGGCGATAAAGCAGCAGAAGAAAAATTCAAGGAAGCGGCCGAGGCTTACGAAATATTGAGTAACGAGGATAAAAAAGCCAAGTACGACCGGTACGGTCACCAGGCATTTGGTCCGGGTACCAATGGTGGCGGCGGTGCGTACAGTGGTAATATGGATGATATCTTCAGCCAGTTCGGAGATATTTTCGGAGAAGATATGTTTGGCAGCTTCTTCGGCGGCGGTGGCGGCGGACGCAGGGGCGGCGGTGGCCGTGCAGCCCGTGGTCAGCGCGGAAGTAATCTCCGCATCAAACTTAAATTAACCTTTGAAGAAATAGCCAAAGGGGTAACCAAGAGCGTGAAAGTGAAAAAACACGTGTCTTGTACAACCTGTGGCGGCAGTGGTGCCAAAGACAAAAACAGTGTGCAGACCTGCGGTACCTGTAATGGTAGCGGACAGGTAAGAAAAGTAACCAGCACATTCCTGGGCCAGATGCAGACCGTGAGTACCTGTCCTACCTGTAACGGAGAAGGCACTACGGTAACGGCCAAATGCGGATCCTGTAAAGGAGAGGGCAGGGTGTATGGCGAAGAAACCATCAGCATCGATATCCCGGCGGGCGTGCAGGAAGGTATGCAGTTAAGCATGAGCGGAAAAGGCAATGCAGGCGAAAGAGGCGGAGCGCCGGGTGATCTGATCATTCAGATAGAAGAAGAAGCACATGCAGAATTACACAGGGATGGATTGAACGTAGCGTATGACCTGCATATCTCCATACCCGATGCGGTATTTGGTACGCAGGTAGAAGTACCTACCATTGATGGCCGCGCCAAGATCAAAATTCCGGCGGGAACACAGAGTGGTAAGATCTTCCGCCTGAAAGGAAAAGGATTTCCGGAAGTGCAGGGTTATGCCAAAGGAGATCAACTGATCCAGGTAAATGTGTGGACACCACAACATGTTACTGCGGATGAAAAAGAAGCCCTCGAAAAAATGGGTAAGAGCGATAATTTTAAACCCCACCCCAGTAAGGGAGACAAGAGTTTCTTCGACAGGGTTCGGGAAGCATTCAGCTAAAACGATAAAAAAAGGAGCACAATAAGTGCTCCTTTTTCTTTGATGCATATGGCTGGTGCAGCAATTCTTATTTCTCATTCTTCTTTCTTTTGACAGGTCTGTATATTTTAATGGCTTTCTCTATCAGCGTTAGCAATTCTACCTGTTGTGGATGTTGAAGATTCACCGCAGACTGTGCCAGTGTCCATACATCTTCCGGCAAATAGTTTTTGGTATAGATCGATTTTTTGAGTATGGAGCCAAACATGGCTACCGCTGCTGCAAAACGATAAGCAGAATCTGTTGTAGCAATGGGCTGCACCTGCTGCAGTACCCGGAAATTTTGTTTACGGGTACTATCGCTGCCGGGTAAACGGTACTGGATATAGGCATTAGCCAGCAATGGTGTTGCTGCTGTTTGTTTACCGGGTACAATCTCAAAAATGGCCATCAGCGAATGACCACTGCCTATTTCGCCACCTTCCAGTTCGCTGGTACTGTCTTCGGCGGCATTCAGTTTGTTATCAAAACCGATCAGCCTGTATTCCTGGATGGTATTGGGTTGAAAACTGATCTTGAGAAAAGCATTATTGGCAACGGCATACAGGGTTTGGGTAAATTCTGTTACCAAAGTTTTTTGTGCTTCCTGCAGGTTATCGAGGTAGGCAAAATTGCCATTCCCTTTTTTGGCCAATGCTTCCAGTTTACTGTCTTTGTAATTGCCCATACCCACACCCAGACAGGTTAAATAAATACCGGTCTGTTTGTAGCCCGTGATCATGTCTTCCAGTGCTGCTTCAGAAGTCTGGCCAATATTAAAATCACCATCCGTAGCCAGGATCACGCGGTTATTTCCTTTTTTGATAAAACTTCTTTTGGCCAGCTCATAGGCAATGCGGATAGCATCTTCGCCCGGCGTATCGCCACTGGCTACCAGTGAGTCAATGGCTTGTCTGATCTTTTTCTTCTGCGCCCCGCTGGTAGGAGCTAAGGCAACGCCTACACCACCGCCATAGGTAACAATGGTAATGGTATCTTTTTCGCGGAGATTATCTGTGAGTAAACTGAAAGCCGCTTGTAACAAGGGTAGCCGGTTGGGTTTGTCCATGGAGCCGGAAATATCGATCAGAAAAACCAGGTTGGAAGGAGGAACATTGTCCAGTGCCAGTTTGGGGGCGGTTACATGCAGAAAAAGCAGCTGGTTTTTTTCTTCCCACGGACAACTGGTTAACTGGCTGCGGCAGTTGAAATAATCCTGTTGTTTCGGAAGATCTGCCTTTGTAAAATCAAAATAGTTCAGCATTTCTTCAATGCGCACCGCATCAACCGGAACCATCATACCATTACTGAGAAAACGCCGGATATTACTATACGAAGCCTTGTTAATGTTCAACGCAAATCCTGTTTCGGGATATTTATCCGCTTCAATAAAATCATTCTCTACCAGGTTGCTGTAACTCTCGCCCAACACAGAAAAGGAATTGTTTTTTTGCCTCCGGAGATTGGTGGTTAAAGAAGCCAGTTTTCGATTGTATAAATGCGCCGTGGTGGGCAGCATCTTCATGAGCAGGGATTGAAACTTACGGGTGTCAATCACCATTGTCAGGTCTTCGTATCCATCTCTGCTGATGCGGATCGTATCTGTTATTTTGGAAACGGAGATGCCGAATGTGCCGCTGTTGCCACTGTAATACGGAAAACTGCCTTTGGAAGAGAGATTGATTTTAGCCCCCTGCAGCCACTGACCCCGTTCATTTTTTACCTCACCGCGCAGGTAATACTGTGCCTCTGCACTGGCAAAAGCAAGCAAACAATAGCAGACCCACCTGACTTTTCTCATTTGTCAACAGGGATTTCTATCAAAATAGGGAAGAATACCGGCAAAACGGCAACCGGGAAAAAGTTTGGCAGAATTTTAAGCTTGTTCGCTTAATTGGTACAGTTCGCGGAGATTACGGCCCAGTCCATCATAATCCAGTCCATAACCCAATACAAATTTATTAGGGATCGAGAAACAGCAGTAATCAATGGTAACCGGAAATACAGTAGCATCGGGCTTGTGCAGCAATACGGCCACTTTCAGCGAAGCGGGTTGTTGGTTGCGTAGTTGCGGCAGGAACTCGTTCATGGTTTTGCCGGTATCAATAATATCTTCCAGTATTACTATATGCCGATCGTTGATATCGGTATCCAGTCCGATTGCGGTAACCACCTGTCCGGTAGATTTGGTGCCTTTGTAAGAAGCGAGTTTGATAAAACAGATCTCTGCTTCAATGGTAAGGTATTTGAAGAGATCGGCCGTGAACATAAAAGAACCGTTCAGGATGGCAATGAACAGGGGTTTCTTGCCCGCATAATCTTTGTCCAGCTCAGCTGCCAGTTCCTTCACTTTCTCCTGGATCAGGGTCTCTGGCAAATAGGGAACAAATGTTTTATCGTGAACGGTAATTACTGACATACAGCGTTTTTATAGAGTCCTGAAAATAGATTCTTTATTTAGGCGAACGGGGTGCAGGTGTTGAACCGGCAGTTACGGGACGAAGATAAATCCTGTCGCCAGTGTTTACTACTGCCGTGCGTGCGAGGTGGTTATACTCCAGCAAACTATCCAGCCGGATGGCTTCCAGCTGGCTGATGCTGTGCAGAGTTTCGCCATCGGCCACCACATGAAAATCTACGGCCCCTCTTTTGGGTTTTCTTTCAATGAATAATAACCGGTTGGCATCGAGTATATCCATTGCCGGAAGATCATTGAATTCGAGCAGTTTGCTCAATGGGATATCGAACTGATTGGCCAATGACAAAAGGGAAGTGCCTTCTGCAGCATACATCACTTTGGTATTGTTGATCGTAAAAATGCCGGTGGGATAACTGATGGCTTTTACAGCTGCTACAGGTGTTGCCGTGTTTTCTGTTTTGTTATCTGTAACTGTAACGGGTTTTGTGTTTTCAACGGGTATTTCTGCCTGTAGGGTCTGCTGGGAAGCCGGTTTTTCAGTAACTATCTGGACAGGTTCTGCGGCAGGCGCAACCGTGATGCTCTCTTTTACTTCAGCTGCCGGTGTTGTTCTGCGTGAGAGGGCCGCCAGGGTATACTGCTGCAGGTTATGATCGTTGATCAGTTTCAGCAGGCGTTGCGGATAAGTGGGACTGGTAGCATACCCCGCTTTTTTCAATCCATAGGCCCATCCTTCATAATCGGTGGGATCGAGTGTAAAGAGAAAAGCATAATGCGGCCGCGTTTTCAGAAAATCAGAATGATCACGGTAAGATTCGGCTGAAGTATTGTACACCCTGAAGCATTCTCCCTTAGCATCATCATCATGGTAGGTTTTGGCGCCGGTCCATTCGGTTTTACACTTGATACCAAAATGATTATTCGAAGTTTTTACCAGCGCACTTTCACCTGATTGTGATTCCAGTATTCCCTGTGCCAGTGTAATCGCCGCAGGCACACCGGTACGGATCATCTCTTCGATGGCCAGATCTTTGTACGCATTCACATAGGCTGTCACTTTTTCTTTCTGTGCCCGGGCCGTAAAACTCCCCAGGATGCAAAAGAAGAGGATCAGTTTTTTCATCTTATGTCTTTTTGATCAGCAAGACCCCGTCGCGTATGGTTAACAGCACCTGTTCGGTACGGGGGTCTTTGTTTATATGTTCATTAAAGGCATCAATGGCTTTGGCATTTTTACCACTAAGTGGTTCCTGCAATACTTCGCCATGAAACAATACATTATCGGCCAGTATCAGTCCTCCGGAACGTAACCGGGGCACTATTTGTTCATAGTATCCGATATACCCGGTTTTATCCGCATCCAGGAAAACAAGGTCCCAGACAGGGGCAAGATTGGGTATAATATCGGTAGCATTACCAACGTGCAAATGTATCTGCTTATTCTTTGCCGATTTGCTAAAATTTGCCCGCGCAGTGGCTGCATCGGCCTCCCGCAATTCAATCGTATGCAATTCGCCATTTTCTGCCAGACCCTCGGCCAGGCAAAGGGCACTATACCCCGTAAATGTGCCTATTTCCAGTATATAACGTGGTTGCATGAGAGAACTCATCATCGACAGAAACCGGCCCTGTACATGTCCGCTCAGCATATGTGAGAGGGGATGATCGGCCATAGTACGCTGGTTCACCTCCTCTAACAGGGCATCTTCCGGGGAAGTATATTTTGCCGCATAAGCTTCTGCCTGGGGGAGGATGAGGTGCATGGGCAAATATACAGAATGATAGAATGATAGAATGATAGCATGATAGAATGGTAATTTTTTATTCACTCATTCTATCATTCTATCATTCTATCATTAATAAGGTTCTACGCCTCTAGGGCTTCCTCCCCGGGTTTCGAGATCAGCCAGAGGCCGGTGAAAGTGATGAAGCCGTTGATGATCAGGAGTTCGAGGCCCAGTTCGAAGGAGCCGAATAGCTGTTTCTGGAAATGGTCGAGGAAAAAACAGATGATGGGGGAGGCGATACAGACAAAGGGCACCAGTTTGTCGTTCACTTTTCTTTTCAGCAGGATGCCGAAAGTGAAGAGACCGAGTAAGGGGCCGTAAGTGAAAGTGGCCACTTTTAAGATCACACCGATCATGCTGGAATCATTGATCCATTTGAACATCATCACAAATAACAGGAAGATGGCGGCAAAAGAAAGGTGTACCCGCTGACGCATTTTTTTCTTCTGCGCATCAGTGAGGTCATTTCTTCTTTGCATACCAATGATATCGATACAGAAAGTGGAAGTAAGCGCGGTAATGGCACCGTCGGCACTGGGGAAGAGGGCCGAGATCAGGGCAATGATAAAGATCACCGACACAAAGGGCGGCATATGCTGCAGCGCAATGGCAGGGAATAATTTATCGCCGGTTACATCCAGGTTTAACTGGGTAGCATAGAGGTACAATAAACCACCGAGGAAGAGGAAGATCAGGATCACGATCATCAGTACGATAGACATAGAGATCACGTTCTTCTGCGAATCTTTCAGTGTTTTTACGGAGATATTCTTCTGCATCATTTCCTGGTCCATACCCGTCATGGTAACGGTGATGAACGCACCTGCCAGGATCTGTTTTACAAAAAACAGTTTGCTGTTGGGATCGGTAAAGAAAATTTTGGAATAGCCTTTCTCGCCCATGGCTTGCAGACTTTCTGTAAAGCCCATGTTCATATTACTGAGAATGTATACCACACAGATGATCAAACCCAGTAACATACAGGTGGTTTGCAGGGTATCGGTCCAGACAATGGTTTTTACACCGCCCTCATAGGTATACAGCAGGATCATCACCAGGATGATCAGGGTAGTGGCCCAGAAGGGTACATGAAAACTGTTCAGTATCGCTTCCTGCAGGATATTTACTACCAGGTACAAACGTGCCGTGGCACCGAGTATGCGCGACAGGATAAAAAATCCCGCACCGGTTTTATAGGAAGTAAAACCCAGACGGTTGTGCAGGTAATTGTAAATGGAAGTGAGGTTGAGCTTATAGTATAAAGGCAGCAACACATAGGCGATTACCAGGTAACCGAGCAGATAACCCAATGTGATCTGGAAATACGCAAAAGATTCTTTGGCCACGGCACCGGGTACACTCACAAACGTAACACCACTCAGAGAGGTACCTACCATTCCGAATGCCACCAGCATCCAGTTACTGCTTTTGTTACCGATGAAAAAAGAATCATTGGTGCTGTTTTTACCGGTATACCAGGCAACACCCAGTAAAATGAGAAAATACGCGATCACAAAGGAAAAAAGCAATAATGGCGACATATGGGGGTGGTTAATTAATGAGCAAACGAAAACGGAAAGTAGTAAAAATTTTTAACCTATTTTGCTATCTCAAATTTTGGTGTATGCGTGTAAGCAATATTGCGGTGTTCTGTGGGTCAAAATCCGGTGCCAATCCTGTGTACGAAACAGAAGCGGCGGTTTTGGGTAAACTGATGGCGGAAAAAAAGTTAACGATCGTTTACGGCGGTGGTAACAAGGGAATGATGGGGGCCGTGGCCAATGCTTCCATAGACCAGGGAGGCAAAGTGATCGGCGTGATTCCCAAAGTGTTACTGGAATGGGAAGCGCAGCATGATGGTATTACCGAATTGCGGGTGGTAGAAGATATGCATGTGCGCAAAAAGACGATGTACGAGCTTTGCGATGCAGCCATTGTTCTCGCCGGCGGAAACGGAACCTTAGATGAATTATTTGAAATGCTCACCTGGAACAACCTCAATATCCACAACAAAAAAATCGTGCTGCTGAATACGGCCGGTTTCTATCAACACCTGATCGCACATATTGATACCATGGCCAGTGAAGGATTTCTGTATGATAACTGGCGGAAGCGCCTCATCGTTTGCGATACGGCGCAGGCAGCTATCGACGCCTTGGTTTAAGATACATACCAAAACCCGCGCGGAATACCGGTAAAGGATCGTTATACTGATCGCGGTAAGGAGAATTCAGGTTTTGCATCACATCAATCATCAGTGTCACATACGAATAATGCGAACCCAATACACGGGTACCATACCCTACACCCACCAGTAAACTGCCGGCATTGTATTTATAGGTTCCGGACTGGCCGGTAACCACATTTTTCTGACTGGAGCTGATCCAGTTATATTCAGGCTGAACCTGGAAGTGCAGAAAACTCAGCGGCCACACACGTAGAAAGGGACCTCCCCCGAAATTGAAATTGCGGAAACGGATATTGCTGAAATCAGAGGCATTCTGCGAAAAGTAGTTGATGTTGAGCGATACACCCGCATCTAACCAGCGGGTTACACTATACCCAACTTCCGGGTTCAGACCTACATTAAAGGAACGGTTGGCTATACCCAGGTTCAGGCTGGTTCCGAGGAAAATATTCTCTTGTTTGAATTTGCCTTTTTGCTCATCAGCGCCCTGCTGTTGGGCCAAAGCGGTAGTGCAGATGGTCAATAATAAGAATGCAACAGTCAGTTTCAGGTTCTTCATAACACGCATTTACTGCAAACCTACTCAATTCATCAGGTATACAAATTTTTTGTTATCTAAAAAAATGTTAGGAGGAAGCAAAAAAACAGGGTTTTTCGCAAAACCTTCACTGTCAACCCTCCGGCGGCTCTTTTTCAGGCCGGATACCCAATTTGTTGCAATAGCCGAAAATGATTTCTAAAACATTCAAAATACGCGAGTTATCTATATGTATTATTTAGTTAATCCGGAGCCCTATTGGATATTCTGCAAGAAACCCGGGATCAATTGCATTTTTTTTATGTGTACCCGCCACACATAAAAATATCGGAAAGGGTTAAACAATTACTTTTGCATTCTAACTAACGTTTGTTCGTATATGATGGCTGCTACGATGGATCCCAAACAGATACTACAGGAATTAGGTTTTACCCCTAAAACAACTATTCATTACCAGTTATCGCCTGAAGAACTGGCAGAGCAGACCGTACTGCGCGGTCAGGGTGTGTTGAACGATACCGGTGCACTTTGTATCCGTACCGGAGAATTTACCGGGCGCAGTCCGAAAGACAAATTCATTGTGAAAGATGCGCTGACGGAATCTACGGTTGACTGGAACGGTTTTAATATCCCCATCGACGAAAAATATTTTCACCAGCTGAAGAAAAAACTGCTGGATTATTTAGCTGCCAAAGAAGAAGTATGGGTACGCGATGCACAGGCCTGCGCCGATCCGGCACACAGGATGAATATCCGTGTTATCAACGAACATCCCTGGAGCAACCTGTTTGCACACAATATGTTCCTGCGCCCTGCAGAAGAAGAACTGGCCGGCTTTGAACCCGAATGGCAGATCATACAGGCACCGGGTTTTACAGCAGATCCGGCGGCAGATGGAACGAGACAACACAATTTTGCGGTTATTTCCTTCACACATAAAACCATTCTCATCGGCGGTACGGGTTATACCGGTGAGATCAAAAAAGGAATCTTCAGTGTACTCAACTATATACTGCCCAACGAAAGGAATGTATTGAGCATGCATTGCAGTGCCAATATGGGTAAGGAAGGAGATGTGGCCGTGTTCTTTGGCCTGAGCGGGACCGGTAAAACCACCCTCAGTGCCGACCCCAACCGCAAACTGATCGGCGATGATGAACATGGCTGGACAGATGAGACCGTATTTAATTTTGAAGGTGGTTGTTATGCTAAGACCATTGACCTGAGTGAGGAAAAAGAACCCGAGATCTTCCGTGCCATCAAACCTTCTGCGCTGGTAGAGAATATCCATTTTTATCCCGGCACGCGCCAGATCGATTTCAGCAGTAAAGAAATTACCGAGAATACAAGGGTGAGTTATCCGCTGGGTTTTATCAGCAATGCGCTGGAACCCAGTATTGGCGGACTGCCCAAAAATATTTTCTTTTTAACCTGCGATGCCTATGGGGTATTGCCACCCATCAGCCGTTTGTCTGCCGGCCAGGCCATGTACCAGTTCATCAGCGGATATACCGCTAAAGTGGCGGGTACTGAAGCAGGTGTTACCGAACCCAAAACCACGTTCAGTGCCTGTTTTGGTGCACCCTTTTTACCCCTGCATCCCGGTAAGTATGCCGCCATGCTGGGAGAGAAAATGCGTAAACACGAAGTAAATGTTTGGATGATCAATACCGGCTGGAGCGGCGGGCCTTATGGCATTGGTAACCGTATGAAACTGAGCTATACCCGTGCCATGATCACCGCGGCACTCGAAGGTAAACTCGACAATGTGGGGTATGAGACCCACCCTGTATTTGGGATGGAAATGCCCCTGAGCTGCCCCGGTGTACCACCAGAAATTTTAAACCCACGCAGCACCTGGGCGGATAAAACTGCCTATGATGCGAAGGCGAAGGACCTGGCTATTCAATTTGTGCAGAATTTTGAAAAATACGCTTCGGGCGTTTCGGAAGAGATTCTGCAGGCCGCACCCAAAATCTAACTGCTTATTTTCCCGCCATGGCGGGATACAATGGTCTCTTCGGTTGCTTGTCTGTTACAAGGAACGCCACCCAAAAGGTGGCGTTTTCTGTTATGGTTATTACGCATAATTGAATGGGTGATTACTCATTGCCATCAACTTCTGTATGAAAAGAGAGTATGCAGCAATCAACTGCATTATCTTGGTTTAGAAACAGTTAGGCTATCGACTAATACCTCTTATAACCTATAATATATTTTATCCTATATTCATTATGCGGATGTCATACATGCAAAGCCTAAACTAAATGGCTGTATTGGTGCAATAGTTTTGCGCGTATAACTAAGTTAGCGTCAATATTTAAGCACCTTAATAAATCGACTAAAATTCAGTAGATAAAATGGCATATAGGAAAAAGGGAAAAGTTCCAAAGTTAAGTAACGCATTAAACCAAGTAGAATTAGGAAAGTTTCTTGATAACCTAACAGAAGAAGAAATATCTAAAATTAAATATTCACTATCTGAATTAATCTATTGGTGGATGGGAAACCCATCCGAAACCAGAATTAAACTCTTATTTTCAAAGTTTCCCTTTCTTTACAAATTCTTGAATTCGGAAATTGTAATCAAAAGGCTGCAAATTTTAGATAAGTTTGAATCGCATTATCTAGGGATTTCAATTTCAGATTTTTTGCCAGAATTAGTAAAAATTCGTGACGAATTTTATCTCAGATATAATGATATACCTAAAGATATAAAAAAGGCAGAACTATGGCTTTTGCCAATTGCGCTAGACGCAGGGGCAGATGTCAATTTAGAAGCAGCAATTTATTTTGCAAGTCGAGGTAAGGGCCATATCATTGACTCTAATTGCATTAAAGACAAATGGCACAAATCAATTTGTCAAAGTATTGAAAGAGGAAGACCGCTGGCTAATAGGCTGACAGAAGATATTAAGAAAAGAGCCAACGAACAATTAATATCACTTACAGAAGCGGCTGCTTTGTTAACATTTCATGATTCTATTCCTCAATTTTTTTCATTTAGAGACGAAGAAGAAGATTTTATAACTGCCTGCTTTTTTAGAGGAGTTGAATGGTTCAATATCAAAGGATTCGAACAATGGATTAATTCTTTTGCTGCTGAATTGTCAACTGTAGGTCAGTCTGGTATTGACCATATTAGAACTTCATGGCATTTATTTTTTTGGTGCAGGTCAGATTTAGCTCTTAGAAAAGTAAATAAATTTGGACTAGAGTCTATTATTTGGGCCTTAATGAATGGTAATATTGAAAGAAATAGCCCATGGAAGCAAACATCATGGACATCAAAAGACTTTTTAATTGTTGACTATATTCCAATTGCTTCTATACTTGTATTTGCTTGGTATAGGATAAAACCATCAAATATTGATTCGTCAACAATTGATAGAGCAATAGAATTAATTTTTGCAACGCAAATGCCTTCTGGTGCATGGACAATAAAGTCTGATGATACTGAAGGAAGTATAATCAGCACATGTTTTGCAATTCATGCATTAGCAATCGCTAAACCAAATGGGTGGCTTAATGCCTGTAAATTAGCCAAAACATGGCTCTATGAACAACAGGATGAAACCGGATGTTGGCATGTCGATGGAGGGCCAACAGTTATGTTAACTGTTCTGGTTTTAGATTCTATAAATCTTGCTGATGAAAGTTCAATTGTTACTTTTTATTTTAAACCCCAAATTCCTACTATCAAAATTCCTGAAGAAACAATAGAAGAACCAGTTTACGATTACACAAGTGAGCCATGGTTCAACACATTATCACCAGAAATTCTATCAATTGCAAAAACAGAAATTCAAAAAACATTTTCTCCGAAAATTTCTTTAGTTGTTGCTACGGAAGTGGAATTAAAACAAACACTTGCAAGATTAAAACCAATAAAAAACAAACGAAAGATTTTGCGAGTTGTATTTAAGCATGATACATACTATTTAGGAAAATTCGGGGCATTCGACACCGTTGTAGTAATGTCTTCAATGGGTACCGAGGGTACAACTGGTTCCGCATTAACAATCGAGACCTTAATTCAAACCTGGAATCCGAAAGCAATTATATTGGTTGGCATTGCCTTTGGTGCAAATAGAACTAAATACCTACCTGCCGATGTTCTAATTGCAGAAAATATTATTCCCTATGAAAATCAAAGAATAGGTGAAAGAATAATATTTAGAAATGCAATTCCACCGTCAAGTAGCATATTATTAAATAGATTTAAGAATGCTTTCGATTGGAAATTTTTAAGGCCAGACAAAACGCCTGTATCGAAACACTTCGGGCCAGTTCTTTCTGGATCAAAATTAGTAGACAATATAGATTTTAAAAATCATCTGTTAGACGAATATCCAAACGCTATAGGTGGCGAAATGGAAGGCAGTGGTCTTTGTTCAGCAGCTGCCAGACATAACAAAGAATGGATAGTCATTAAATCTGTTTGTGATTGGGGTGACGGAAAGAAAAACAAAAATTTTCAACAAATGGCAGCAGCAAGTTCTATCTCCTTATGTGAAAATGTATTTACTGACCCCCATGCATTGGATGGGTTATAAAATAAAATAATGCTGCTTACATTATATTTTTAGTCTCCTTAGAGTATCCTGTTCATGATTGGTCTCCACAAATGTCTCCTCGGAGGTTGACTATGCGGTCAGGGTGCGGAACCCAGGCCTAGGTACTGCAGTTCTTCAAGGTAATCATTTGCTGAGGCCGTTTATAAGGGAGGGATGTAAGTACTCTCTGCGGCTACAGAAAAACTTTCGTTATCTTTGAACCATGACAGAATTGAATGCAATAAAGCAGATCCTGACGCAACTTAAACCAGAGTTGAGGCAGAAATATTTTGTCAATTCTATTGGTTTGTTTGGATCAATAGTCAGAGATGATTTTACAGCTCAAAGCGATATTGACATCATTGTTGATTTTAGCAGACCTGTTGGAATAGAATTTATAGATCTGGCCAATTACATAGAGAGTAAATTAAGTAAGAAAGTAGATTTGGTTTCGAAAAAGGGAGTTAAACCCAAATATTATCATCAGATCGAATCTGAAATCATTTATGTCTAAACGTGAACCGTCCCTCCTGGTTGAAGACATCATTGACAGTGCCCATAAAATTATTGAATACACTGCCAATCTTTCCTTTCAGGAATTTGAGTAAATAATTACTTCGGCATTTATCAGAACAACCCAAACAAAGTACTATCCACTTTACTGATAATATCCCCGAAATGTTCATCGGTTTCTGCAAACTTGTTCTTGTCGCAATCAATGATCAGTAAGGGACCTTCTTTGTAACTCTCGATCCATTTATTGTAATACTCATTCAGGCGTTTCAGGTAATCCAGGCGGATATTCTCTTCATACTCGCGGCCCCTTTTCTGGATCTGTGCCACGAGGGTAGGTACCGATGCTTTCAGGTAAATCAGCAGATCGGGAGGCTGTACCATGGTTTTCAGTGTCTGGAAGAACAGGTAGTAGTTATCGAAATCCCTTTTGCTCATCAGGCCCATTTCATGCAGGTTGGGAGCAAAGATGTTGGCATCTTCGTAAATGGTACGGTCCTGTATCACGGTCTCTGTACCATGGTGTATTTCGAGTAACTGGTTCAGGCGGCTGTTCAGGAAGAAGATCTGAAGGTTAAAACTCCAGCGGGGCATATCCTCATAAAAGTCCATGAGGTAGGGGTTATGGTCCACATCTTCAAACTGGGGGATCCAGCGATAGTGCTTGCTCAACATTTCCGTTAAAGTGGTCTTACCCGCGCCGATATTACCGGCCACCGCTATGTGTTTTGGTTTTTTTGCCTTTGCCATAAAAATGAAAGTACGAAATACGTATATGAACTATGAAGTAATGAGGATATTTTTTTACCCCCTGTAATGATAACCATTATGCAGCTATCAGCTATGGGCTGCGAGCTGCGAGCTTTGGGGAACTAGTAATTCATTCCCACGGCCTGCCTTACCAGTTTCAGGGTTTGGGAGGCACTGGCCCGGGCCTTATCGGCTCCCTGGCGGATGATCTTGCCCAGCAGTTCTTTGTTATGCTGTATATCAGCCGCTTTCTCGCGGATGGGTTTGATAAAGGCGGCCATATCTTCGGCCAGCTGTTTTTTCATGTCGCCATAGCGGATCACGCAGTTACCGGTGCTGCTGGCATTGAAGTCGTCCTCAAATTTCTGAACGGTGTCTGCAGAACTTACCAGGCGCATCAGGGTAAACAGGTTCTGGATATAATCGGGTTTAAGGGAATTGGGTTCGGCCGGTCCCTGGTCGGTCTTGGCTTTCATGATCTTCTTGCGGATATCTTCATCGGTATCTGCGAGGTAGAGGGTGGCCAGCTGGTTCTCGCTCTTGCTCATTTTGCCGGTGCCATCCAGTCCCATGATCTTGATCAGCTCTCCGCCATAATTAAATGCATAGGGCAGGGGCAACACTTCGCCATAGCGGTAGTTGAAACGCTCGGCAAAATTGCGGGCCATTTCGAGGTGTTGTTCCTGGTCTTTGCCAACAGGTACTTTTACAGCACGGTGTATCAGAATATCGGCAGCCTGTAATACGGGATAGGTTAACAATCCGGCATTTACATTCTCGGGGTGCTGTCTCACTTTTTCTTTAAAAGTGACCGTCTTCTCCAGCTCGCCCTTGTAAGCCAGCATATTCAAGTACAGGTATAACTCCGCGATTTCCGGTACATCGCTCTGGATATACAGGGCCACTTTGTCGGGGTCCAGTCCGCAGGCAATATTTTCCGCGATCACCCGGTGAACGCTGTTCTGTAATTCTTTGGTATCGGGATGGGTGGTGAGGCTATGCCAGTTGGCCACGAAAAAATAGCAGTTATAATCGTCCTGCATCCGCACATAATTACGCATGGCCCCGAAATAATTACCCAGGTGCAGGAACCCGGTGGGGCGTATACCACTTAAAACAACCTCTTTTTCCATGGGTGCGAAGATAATAGTAGTGAGTGGGGAATGGGCAATGGGGCAATACATTTTTTTGGAGGACAGAGATTAGCGGATGACGGATTAGCGGATTGGCGGATTCTTTTGCTTCTCTGATGGCAGGTGTTTTGAATAGTATCTAATTGGCTATTCGGGGCTAAAGCCCCAGATAGAAATATCTCTATCCTATCCGTCCACGCGCTGAAGCGCGTGGCATTTTTTCTTTTTGCCCCGCTCTTCAGAGCGGGTGAGGTATTCTCTTACAAGCTTTATCCGGGACTTTAGTCCCGCGTAATTCTCTTAGATCAAAGAATTCCCAACAGCTACCGAACACCTGTGGTTCCCCAATCCGCAAATCCGTCATCCGCAAATCCGTAAATCATTCCCTCCACATGACAGCAGCCGAAAACCTTTCAACCGAATACTGATTAGAATTTGTGAAACAAGTCAATCCGATACATGCCGAATATGAATTTGTGTAAGGATATTTGTAGCAATTAGCGGATTGCGGATTGCGGATTGACGGATTGTTTTGGTTTTCCAATCCGCAAATCCGTCATCCGCTAATCCGTAAATTCCTCCTTGAGCGAGATTGCTACGATATTATCCTCTCCCATCGAATACCTCAAAGGGGTAGGGCCGCTTCGTGCCGACCTGTTGAAGAAGGAGCTGGAGATCTTCACTTTCGGGGATCTGCTGGATCATTTTCCCAACCGGCATATCGATAAGACCAAAGTGAGCAAGATCCGGGAGATCAGTCCGCAGACAGAATACGCCCAGGTGGCCGGTACTTTGATCAGTTATGAAACAGTAGGCGTGGGCCGGGCCAAACGACTGGTGGCGCAGCTGCGCGATTCGTCGGGTATACTGGAACTGGCCTGGTTCCAGGGGATTAACTGGGTGGTAAAGGGTCTGCATGTGGGCAGTGATTATCTGGTATTTGGCAAAACGGGCTTTTTTAATGGCAAACCCCAGATCGTTCATCCCGAAATAGAACCCTTTATGGCCGCACAGGCCGGGGGCAAGGCTTTTCTGGAACCGGTATATCCCACCACCGAAAAATTGAAGGCCCGGAGTTTTAATGGCCGGCAACTCGGTAAACTCACTTACACATTACTTACGCTGCTGCAGCCCAAAGATCTGCCCGAGAATATTCCGCAGGAGATCGTGGATAAACTGCAGCTGATGAACCGTTTCGAAGCCTACCGCAACATGCATTTTCCTGGTTCAGCGTCCCTCGCCGAAGCCGCTATGAAAAGATTGAAGTTCGAAGAGCTGTTCATTGCCCAGGTACGATTGAACCTGGTGCGTTTACAGCGCCACCATACCAGTAGGGGTGTGGTGTTTGAGAAAGTGGGCGATCTGTTCAATACCCTCTACTCACAATACCTGCCCTTTGAATTAACCGGCGCCCAGAAAAGGGTCTTGCGCGAGATCAGAACAGATACCGCACGTGGTCACCAGATGAACCGCCTGTTACAGGGCGATGTAGGCAGTGGCAAAACCATTGTGGCCCTGCTGAGTATGTTACTGGCGGCAGATAATGGTTACCAGAGCTGTTTAATGGCACCTACGGAGATCCTGGCGCAACAGCATTATACCGGACTGAGCGAATTGCTGAAAGAAATGCCGGTAGAACTGGCTTTACTGACCGGCAGCACCAAAGCCGCCGAACGCAAAAGAATTTTAAAAGGCTTATTGGAAGATACCATCCATTTTGTAGTGGGCACCCATGCGGTGATTGAGGATACGGTGCAGTTCCGCAACCTCGGACTCGTGATCGTAGATGAACAGCACCGCTTTGGCGTGGCACAGCGGGCCAAATTATGGGAGAAAGCCACTGTGCCGCCGCATGTACTCGTAATGACGGCCACCCCCATTCCGCGCACCCTGGCCATGACGGCCTATGGCGATCTGGATTATAGTGTGATGGATGAACTGCCTCCCGGCAGGCAACCGATCACCACCGTTCACCGTTATGAAACTGCCCGGGCCAATGTGATGGATTTTGTACGGTCGGAGATTGACAAGGGCCGGCAGGCGTATTTTATCTATCCTTTGATCGAAGAAAGTGAGAAACTGAGTTACGAGGACCTGATGCAGGGTTATGAACAGGTAAAAAGTTTCTTTCCCGAACCCAAATTTTATATCAGCATGGTGCATGGCCGGCAGCCGGCAGAGCAGAAAGAAACCAATATGCAACGCTTTGTAAAGGGCGATACACAGATCATGGTGAGTACCACCGTGATAGAAGTAGGTGTGAATGTGCCCAATGCCTCGGTGATGGTGATAGAAAGCGCCGAAAAATTCGGGCTTTCGCAGCTGCACCAGTTGCGGGGCAGGGTGGGCCGTGGCAGCGAAAAGAGCTTTTGCATTTTATTAACGGGTAGCTCAGCCAGCAAAGAGGCCCGGGAACGTATCAAGACTATGTGCGCCACCAATGATGGGTTCAAGATCGCCGAAAAGGACCTGGAGATCCGTGGTCCGGGCGATATTGAAGGAACCCGCCAGAGTGGTGCCCTCAATTTCAAGATCGCCAGTATCGTAAACGACAAAGCCTTACTGGAACTGGCCCGTGCCGAAGCGGAAAAACTGGTGGAAGAAGATGTGGAGCTCAGTATGGCAAAGAATTTGCAGCTAAAGAATTTCCTGCAATCGCAGAAAAGGAAACATGGGTGGGGGAAGATATCGTGAGACGTGAATCGTGAATCGTGAGACGTGAGTGGTGAATGGGCAATCAATGCCCAGTCCTTCCCCCCTCTTTGCGCAGCAGAGAGGGGCTGGGGGTGAGTCGAAATTGGTGAGTGGTGAGTCGTGAGTGGTGAGTGGTGAGTCGTGAGTGGTGGATATTACTCCCTACTGACTACTCACGACTGACAATTGACGACTCCCGATTCCCTCAATTCTTAAAACTATCATAACATATACCTGATTTCGAACTTAAGAGACGTTTCGGACGTATATAAATCGTAACTTTTAAAAAAATAGCTTGGCAGTACTGAAGACGATAGGGAGGATGCTGGTATGGGTGTTGGTATCAACGAATGCCTTTTCACAGAATTATCTTGAATTTATCGAGAACAAAGGGCAGTGGGATAAAAATATCCGGTACAAAGGGGATATGACCACGGGTTCTTTTCTGTTGCAGGATAATGGTTACAGGGTAGTATTGTATAACAAAGAAGATCTTACCCGGATCGGCGAATCGGTACATGCGCATGGGATGAAAGAAGCGGGGCAAAAAGAAACCCTGGCTACCGTACAGGTTCCCAAACAGGAGGAGCCGCAGGCACTTCGCGGACATGCCTACGAAATGCGTTTCCTCAACGCCAACAAAAATCCGCAGATCATACCCGATAAAGCGCTGGATGCGTATTCCAATTATTTTATAGGAAACGATCCCACCAAATGGGCAGCTAACTGCCAGACTTATCAAGCGCTCACTTACAAAAATGTATATCCCAATATTGATGTGCGTTATTATACCGCCAATGGGGTGTTGAAATATGATTTCATTGTGCATCCCGGTGGAAACCCCGCGAGTATTACCATGTATTTTGATGGTGCAGAAAACCTGCGGGTAAAAGAAGGGGCTTTGCAGATTAAAACATCTGTTGAAGTGGTGCAGGAAATGGCACCCTATACTTACCAGTTAATTGATAACAGCCGCAAAGAAATTCCCTGCAGTTATGATGTGAAGGGCAATATTGTGCAGTTCAGGTTGGGGGCCGCTTATTCGCGTACCGCTACTTTGGTGATAGACCCCTCGATGGTGTTTTCTACGTTCACAGGAAGTACGGCTGATAACTGGGGGTATACTGCTACCTACGATGCCAGTGGTAATTTCTATGCCGGTGGTATTGTATTTGGAAGAGACGGAACTTTTCCGGTAAGCAACGGCGCTTTTCAGCAGTCGTACCAGGGGGGTAATAGCCAAACCGGCGAACAGGGTGGTTTTGATATTGCCATCATGAAATTTGATCCAACCGGAGCCAAACGTATATATGCTACCTATCTGGGCGGTGGCACAGGTAATGAACAACCACATAGTCTGGTGGTAGACGGCGCAGGTAACCTGGTGATCGCCGGCAGAACTACTTCAACAGATTATCCTGTAAAAGGAGCATTGCAAACCTATGGTCCGCTGGGCGGCCGTTGGGATATCATTGTTACGAAACTGAATGCCACGGGCTCTGCCCTGATCGGTTCTGTGCGTATTGGCGGTGGGGGAGATGATGGAGTGAATATCCGTCATAAATACACCACACTGGGTGCCGAATCGATTGATAGAAATTATGGAGATGATGCAAGGAGCGAAGTGATACTGGATAATGACGGTAATGTGTTGTTTGCTTCCTGTACACAGTCGGCTAATTTTCCGGTAACAGCTGTTTCCGGACAAACTACCCTGGGCGGTGCCAATGCCAAAAACCGTTCGCAGGATGCGGTGGTACTAAAATTAACGCCAGACCTCGGACAGGTACTCTTCAGCGTACTCATTGGAGGTAATGATGATGATGCTGCTTTTGTACTGGCCATCAATCCTTTCACCAATAATATTTTTGTTGCCGGTGCTACGGCCAGCAGTAATTTTCCGGGTAATAAAACCGGTACTAAATATCCTACCTATCAGGGTGGACTGGCCGACGGTTTTGTTGCCGAGTTCACCAGCAATGGTGCCCTCGTTAAAAATGGATTCTTTGGTACCAGTGGTACTGATATCATTTACGGCATCCAGTTCGACCGGTTCGGTTTCCCTTATATTGCCGGTACCACTACCGGTGCCTGGCCTGTGTTGAATGCGGCTTTCAGTCAGGCTAACGGAAGGCAGTTCATAGCCAAACTGAAACCCGATTTGTCTGATTTCGAATATTCCACTGTATTTGGTACAGGTGCTGCCAATCCTAATTTATCACCCACGGCTTTTCTGGTAGACCGATGTGAGAACGTGTATTTTTCCGGTTGGGGCGGTTCTGTAAATTCCACAGATGGCTATCCTAATGCCGGTACCAATGGATTACCGATTACGAGTGATGCTTACCAGAAAACATCAGACAATAGCGACTTCTACTTTTTTGTGTTGGAAAAAAATGCCAAATCACAGTTATACGGAAGTTATTTCGGACAGCTCGGTGGTTTTGGCGAACATGTGGATGGTGGTACCAGCCGTTTTGACCGCAATGGGGTGATCTATCAATCCATGTGTGCCAATTGTGGTAGTCCCCCTAAGCCAAGATTCCCTACCACACCGGGCGTATGGTCGCCTTTTAATGGTTCAGGCAGTTGTAACCTGGCAGCAGTAAAAATTGCGTTTAACCTGGCGGGTATTGGTGCGGGTATTCAGTCTTCTATTAATGGGGTGCCCCGCGATACATCGGGCTGTGTACCTATGACGGTTGATTTCAGGGATACCATTGCCATGGGACAAAAATATATCTGGGACTTTAATGATGGCAGCCCATTGGTAACTACTACCGGCCCCACTGTTTCGCATACATTCAATACGGTGGGTTTGTACCGGGTAAAACTGGTATCGGTAGATTCTACCAGTTGTAATATTGCCGATACCGTTCAAATTACCATGCGCGTGCGCGATGACCAGGCGGCATTGAATATGACGGCGGTAAAACTGCCACCCTGTACCTCGCTGGCATACGAGTTCACTAACAATTCTACAGCTATCAAACCCTTTACGAATACCAGTTTCCGCTGGGATTTCGGGGATGGAACCACCCAATTGGCAGGCCTCGGAAAAGTAACCCATACTTATAGTGCTGCGGGTACTTACAATGTACGGTTGGTGCTGGTGGATACGAGTTACTGTAATGGTCCGGACAGTATTACACAGGTGATCAGGATTGCTACCAATGTAAAAGCCCAGTTTGAAACACCGGCCAATGGTTGTGCGCCTTACAATGCCTCCTTTAACAATACATCATTGGGTGGCAGTAATTTTATCTGGGATTTTGGAGATGGTACTACGTCTACGATTCATGATCCGGTACATGTATACAACAGCACAGGTGTATATCGCGTGCGTTTGATTGCCAATGATGCCAATACCTGTAACCAAACAGATACTTCCAGTTATTTTACCATTACGGTAAATCCGAACCCTTCTGCTTCTTTTACGTACTCGCCCAATCCAACAGAGCCGAATACAGCGGTTAGTTACCTCAATGCTTCTGTAGGAGCCAGCCGGTATAAATGGTTGTTTGGCGATAATGATACTTTGTTTACGATCCGTCCGGATACAACGGTACGGCACTTATTTAATGCTTCCGGTACGTATAACAGCTGTCTGATAGCCTATAACAATGCAGGTTGCAGTGATACTACCTGTTTGCCGATATCGGTAACGATCAATAGTTTACTGGATGTGCCCAATGCTTTCTCGCCCAATGGAGATGGACAGAATGATAAAGTGTATGTGCGGGGTTACGGGATAGACCGGATGACATGGACGATTTATAACCGTTGGGGTGCTGTTGTGTACAAAAGCACGGATCCTTACGAGGGATGGGATGGAAGGTTTAACGGGAAACTGCAGCCGCAGGATGTATATCATTATACCTTAGTGATAGAATTCAGCAGCAAGGAGCGGATGACGAAAAAAGGAGATATTACCTTACTCAGATAGTTACTATGCGCGTGAGAATGAAAATAGGACTCTTGTTATTGACCACCGTGCTGGTACGATATGGGTATGCACAGGATCTGCATTTCTCACAGTATTTCAATGCACCCATGCTGGTGAATCCTGCCAATACCGGTTTTAATCCGGATTATGATTTCAGGGTAGGCGGCAATTACCGTAACCAATGGGCCAATGTTGGAACCCCTTACCGCACCATGAGTATTTGGGGCGATACCAAATTATTTACCGATCGTTTCGAAAACGGCTGGCTGGGTGTGGGTGGCTCTTTGCTGAAAGATGTGGCGGGCAGCGGGATCCTTTCTTCTACCGGCGGTTATGCCAGTGTTGCGTATCACCAGATGCTGGGGTATAATAGTTTATTGAGCGGTGGCTTCACGCTGGGGTATATGTCTAAGCGGATCGATATCTCCAAGCTCACTTTTGATAACCAGTGGAACGGTAGTTTCTTCGATGTAACCATTCCGCCCAATGAACCCTTTGCCTATAACAAAGTGAATTATTTTGATCTGCAGATGGGCTTGAATTATGCGTATTTCGCTTCTGAGAATATGTACCTGAATGCGGGAATCAGTGTGTCGCATATCAACCGTCCGCGCGAAAGTTTTTTTGATGCTACCGTTTCTGATAACCGCGTAGAACCCCGCTATACGGCTTTTGTGAACAGTAGTTTTAAAGTACAGGATACCTGGATCGTAAATCCGAATCTCTATGTCAGCAAAATGGGGAATGCCTGGGAAACGGTGGTGGGTTTTAATGCCAACCGCGATCTGACGGGTGATGGGCTAAGCCAGTTTATCATCGGGTTGTATTACCGCAATAAAGATGCACTGATCCCGATGGTGGGTTACCAGGTAAATGATATGCGTATTACGGTTAATTATGATGCTACCATCTCCAGCCTGAATACCCTTAACGGCACCCGCGGCGCCTACGAAATTTCGATTGTAAAAAGCGGTGTATTCCCTTCCAGTGCGGGTAAATCGGTGCGTTGTCCTACGGTTCGTTTTTAAAAAAAACCGTCATTCCGGATCAAACAAATATGGTCTTTCCGGAACGACGGTTGTATTAATCAGATACTCGTGAAATCATCTCCATCACTCCTGATGCTGTAATCCTCCTCTTCGAAATACTTCCTGTATTTATCATTTACCTCTTTCGGCTGTTTGGTGCCGTTGATATAGAGTTCCCCTTTTTTTACTTCAATCTTGTATCCTTTTTTCCGGTCGATCAGCCCGTCTTTTTCGAGCGACTCAGTAAATTCCTTTAACAGCGCGATCTGTTTTTTTGCTTTCTCCATGCCCACTTTGGCTTTGGCCATTCCCTCGGCCACTTCTTTTTTGATCTTCTCCACATCAATCTTAGCGCTCAGTTTTGCCGTTTTCATTTCTTCTTTGGCTTTGGCCATTTCTTTTTCGATCTGCTTCATATCCACTTCCTTCATTTTCACCTGGGCTTCACGGAGGGCTTTGTCTACCTCGGCCCTTGTTTTGTCCCAATCCACATTTTTCAAAGCGGTTTTCATTTCCAGGTTGATCTTGTCGAAATCGATCTTCTTCATTTCGGCCAGAGCGGTTTTCATTTCCAGTTCCATTTTGCCGAGATCGATATTGATGTTCTTATCAAGATTCAGCATGGCTTGGTCCAGTTCTTTCATGGCATGATCCAGATCACCCACGGTATATTCTTTTTTGGAACTTGTTTTTTTGCGGGGTTTGATTGTGTCTTCCTGGGTCTGTCCGGCCAGGTATTTTACCTGGTAATGGTTGTTTTCGGCTGTTTTCCAGGAAAGAAAGCAGAGGGCCGTTACCGCAAGGGCAGAAGCCCCCAGCCAGCGTAATTGTTGTGTTTTCATGTGTACAGGTTTTTATAAACGAATGATTTCGTAGTAAATATACGATGTGGTTCGTAATTGAACATTCCGTTCATCATTTTTTTAATTATTTAACAAAAAACAGGATGGGGGGGCTGAATTTCCCCCCTGACATAAATATGTATTTTCCTGCTGCTTAATTTTTATCTTGCGGGTTCTGAATTGCCAGCTATGAAATACCTGCCCTTAGACCCACAGCTCTTTATCAAAAACCGGAAAAGGTTTGTGAAAGAGATGTTGCCCAACAGCATTGCCATTTTTGTGAGTAATGATGAATACCCCTCCAACGGTGATGCCCTGCACAGCTTCAAGCAGAATACAGATCTGGTCTGGTTATCGGGTATTACACAGGAAGATTCCATGCTGATCCTTTTTCCCGATAATCCCGATCCCAAATACAGGGAAGTACTGGTGTTGGTTCGTCCCAATGAACTGAAAGAAAAATGGGACGGTAAACGGTTACGCGCCAAAGAAGCAACCGAACTATCCGGCATCGCTACCATTGTATGGCTCGATACCATTGAGGCGCCTCTGCAAACCTGGGTGCACCTTGCCGATCATATCTATCTTGATACCAATGAAAACGACCGCAAAACCAGTCATGTACGCAGCCGCGAATACCGTTTTGTGGATGACATGAAAGCCGCTTACCCGCTGCATTCTTTTCAACGGGCGGCTAAGATCATGAAGCAACTGCGCAGCATCAAAACCAAGGAAGAAATTGAAGTAGTGCAGAAAGCAATTGATATTACAGAAGTGACTTTCCGCCGCTTACTGCAGTTTATCCAGCCAGGTGTTACCGAATATGAAATTGAAGCTGAGATCTGGCATAGTTTTCTGAGCCAGCGGGCCACGGGGCCAGCCTACGGCAGTATTATTGCCAGTGGCGATAATGCCCGAACCCTGCATTATGTATCCAATAATGCGACCTGTAAAGATGGCGAACTGATACTGATGGATTTTGGCGCGGAATATGGCAACTACTGTGCAGATCTTACGCGTACCATTCCGGTAAACGGAAAATTCAGCCGCAGGCAGAAAACGGTATACAATGCCTGTCTGCACCTGCACCAATATGCGAGAAACATTCTGAAACCCGGGATCTCGATTGTGGATTATACCGAGAAAGTAGGAGAGGAAGCCACCCAGCAATTCCTGAAGATCGGTCTGCTGCGCAAGTCAGAGGTAAAGAATGAAGACAAAGAAAACCGTGCCTACCGGAAATATCTGTACCATGGTATTTCGCATCATCTCGGCATTGATGTACACGATCTGGGCACCCGCACCGAACCCATTGAAGCCGGTATGTTATTTACCATCGAGCCTGGTATTTATATCGAAGAGGAACAAATGGGCGTACGTATCGAGAACAATTTCTGGATCACCAAGAATGGTAATATTGATTTAATGAAAAATATCCCGATCACTGCCGAAGAGATCGAAGCTTTGATGAAAAGAAAATAAACGAATCGGCCCTGTTTCATAGTGTGGGTAGTAACCGATTACCCCACAGGATGGAACAGGGATACTTACCCCCTTCAACCAGGCATGAAACAGATCCCCAATTTATTTACTTTACTGAACCTGCTGGCCGGCTGTTTGGCCATTGTATGTATTATGCAGGCAGGTGTTACCATTTCCGTAGACGCCAATGGGGAGAACCTGGTGGTGATACCCGAGAAGATCTGGCTGGCCAGTGTTTTCATCGCAGCGGCAGCTGTGGTTGATTTCCTGGATGGTTTTGTGGCCCGGATGCTGGATGTTCCCTCCGAGCTGGGCAAACAGCTGGATTCACTGGCCGATACCGTTAGTTTTGGCGTAGCTCCCGGACTCATCGTCTACCAGTTTCTGCGTTTGTGTTATGCGCAGCAACCGGATGGACTGGACATTAACAGTGCCTGGTTACTGCCCGCATTTATCCTGCCCTGCGCCGGTGCTTACCGGTTGGCACGGTTTAATATCGATACCAGTCAAAGTCATGTATTTAAAGGAGTGCCGATTCCTGCCGTGGGCATCCTGTTTGCTTCTTTCCCGCTGATTTACTGGTATTCCGGCAGCGATATATTGATCAATGCTTTTTTGAATAAATGGTTCTGGTATGGGGCTGTATTGCTTTGCAGTTACCTGATGGTATCCCGTTTACCCATGCTGGCCCTGAAATTTTCGGGAATCACCACCAAAAAACTGGTTCCCTTCCTGATCCTGGCGCTGGTGGCTTTGGCCAGTGGATTAAGTTTTGGCTGGCTGGCAGTTCCCATCGCATTTATTGCTTACGTAATTCTATCTTTGGCCTTCAAACAACCCGAATAGTATCATGACCTATCATGTTCAGATCAAAGTAATGCCTTTAAAAGATTTATTGGACCCACAGGGGAAAGCTGTATTGGGTGGATTACAGAACCTCGGACTGGGTGCTGTAACAGATGTACGTGTAGGAAAACACATCACACTGGATATCGAAGCCGACAGCGAAGCTGCCGCCAAACAGATAGCCGAAGAAGCCAGCAAAAAACTACTGGCCAACCCGGTGATGGAGTTTTACGAGATCGAATTAATTAATTAATAGCATCGTCAGGAGTCTGAAGTAGTAGTTAGGAGTTCGGAATTTTACCCCCAACTTTTAACTACTAACTTTTAACTATTAACTACTAACTCCCAACTCTCTTGCTCTACCTCGTTCCCACACCACTCGGCAACCTGAAAGATATCACGCTCCGCTCGCTCGAAGTGTTGCAGCAGGTGGATGTGATTCTTTGCGAGGATACGCGCACTTCTTCCCGTTTACTGAATCATTACCAGATCCAGAAACCTGTTTCGCCTTATCACCAGCATAACGAACATAAGATCGTACAGCATATTGTTGACCAGCTGCGCGCGGGTAAAACCATGGCACTGATCACCGATGCGGGTACCCCGGGTATTTCGGATCCTGCTTTTTTACTGGTGCGGGAATGCATCAAACAGGAGGTAAAAGTGGAATGCCTGCCCGGTGCTACGGCTTTTGTACCGGCACTGGTAAACAGTGGTATCCCCACCAACCGTTTTGTATTTGAAGGATTTCTCCCGATCAAAAAAGGAAGGCAGACCCTGCTCAAACAACTGGCAGAAGAAGAGCGGACGATGATCATTTATGAAAGTCCGATGCGGCTCGTAAAATCACTCGAAGAATTCATTACCTATTTTGGTGCCGACAGGCTATGCTGCGTGAGCCGCGAGCTTACCAAATTATTCGAAGAAAACAAACGGGGCACCCTCCGCGAAGTGGTCGATCATTTCAAAGCCAAGACCGTAAAAGGCGAGATCGTGATCATACTGGCAGGAAAAGAATAGGGCTTTCTTTTCTTTTTGGCCCATTGGTCATTGTTCTGCACTTTCTAAGCCTAAATTCCTGAAATTTACCCTTCTAAAAACCCCCTCATCACATGAGAAGATGTATACTGAAAGTTTTTTTATTGTCATCAGCCATTTGCCAACTGGGTTTGGTGTTGGCGCAGCCCGATCGCTGGCAGCAGCGGATCAAATACAATATCAATGTAGACGTGGATGTAAACACCAACCGTTTTACAGGAACGGAGAAACTGGAATACACCAACAATTCTCCTGATACATTGAATAAAGTGTATTTCCATTTGTACTGGAACGCGTTTCAGCCGGGCAGCAGCATGGATGTGCGCAGTCGCGAACTCGGTAAAACACAGATCTCCGAACCGCGCAGAAACAGTGATGGACTGGATTGGGATGCGCGGGTGAAAGACCGGATCAGCAAACTCACGCCCGACCAGATCGGCTACCAGCGCGTGAGCAGCATCAAAATGACCGGTGTGGAGCAGCAGCTGAAAGAACATGAAACTATCCTGGAAGTGATACTCAGCAAACCCATCCTCCCCAAAAGCAAAGTGCAGATGGATGTGGTGTTTGAAGCGCAGGTACCTGTGCAGATCCGCCGCAGTGGCCGCGATAATGCAGAAGGGATCCGCTACAGTATGAGCCAGTGGTATCCGAAAATGGTAGAATACGATTACCAGGGCTGGAATGCCAATCCCTATATTGCCCGCGAATTTTATGGAGTTTGGGGCGATTTTGATGTGAATATCACTATCGATAAAACCTATATGGTAACAGCAGGTGGCGATCTGCAGAATGCGAATGAAGTAGGTTTTGGTTACCAGGCACCCGGCACCGTGGTAAAACCTGCTGCCGGAAACACGCTCACCTGGAAATGGCAGGCATATAATGTGCATGATTTTATGTGGGCCGCAGATCCGCACTATAAAATGATCACCAGAACGGTAAAAGATGGTCCGTTGATCCGCGTCGTTTACAAAGCAGTGGATTCATTGGAGAACCGCTGGCAGAAAATGGCCGATACCACGGCACTCGCCTATCCCATCATGGCCAAAACCTTTGGTGCCTATCCTTATAAAACCTACACTTTTATCCAGGGTGGTGATGGTGGCATGGAATATCCCATGGCTACTTTACTCAAAAGCGCCAGCGTAGGAACGGCTATTCACGAATGGATGCATAGCTGGTACCAGATGCTGATGGGTACAAACGAATCCCTGTATCCCTGGATGGATGAAGGTTTTACCGATTATGGCAGCACCCGTGTGATGGCCACTTTGCGCAACACCAAAGAGTTCTGGTATACCGGCTCTTACCGTGGTTATTATAACCTGGCCAAAAGTGGTTTTGAAGAACCCGCCAGCACCCATTCAGATCATTATAACACCAACTATGCGTATGGCAATGCGGCGTATAGTAAGGGTGCTGTTTTCCTTGCACAGCTCGGGTATATTGTAAGCGATAGTGTACGCGATAAAATTCTCCTGTCTTACTATAACCAATGGCGTTTCAAACATCCGAACCCCAACGATTTTATCCGTGTGGCGGAAAAACAAAGTGGTATGGAACTGGATTGGTACAAAGAATACTGGATCAACAGTACCAAAACCATTGATTATGCCGTGGGAGACATTGCGGTAAAAGATAACAAGACGATGATCACCATCCGCCGCATTGGTAAAATGCCTATGCCGGTAGAAGTGTTGCTGACTTTTAAAGATGGCAGCCAGGAATTACATTATATGCCCCTGAACCTGATGTATGGCGAAAAACCTGCGGAAGGCAAAATCCCGAGAACGGTTCATGAAGAATGGAAATGGACACATCCTGAATATGCATTTGCCACCAGCAGAGGTATCCAGGAAATTAAATCCATCGAGATCGATCCCAGCCTGCGTTTGGCAGACGTGAACCGGACAAACAACAAACTCGTTATTCCGGATTAGCGGATGACGGATTCGCGGATTCTTTTTCCCCGATTAAAAAAGCAGCTCCGAAAGAAGCTGCTTTTTTAATTCGCTAATCCGCAATCCGCTAATCGTCCCTACTTCGCTGCGTGAATCACAAATTTCTCCGCAAAATATTCTTCGGGAAAAATCTTCCAGATCGGCATCATCTTAGGTCGTAAGCCGCTTTCAAATATTTCCTGCGCCAGATCACCGCCTTTTAAACAGATGAGTCCGTGGGGGAGTGGTTTGCTATGGTCTTTCTTCAGCAGGGGGGCGCTCCATTTCCACAGATCTTTCAAAGGGGCCACCGCTCTTGAAATGGCATAATCAAATTTGCGGTTTTTGATATCTTCTGCCCGCGTATGCTGGATGGTGATATTTTTGATGCCGGCTCCCTCGCAAACGGCTTCTACTACTTTTAATTTTTTGGCGATACTATCTACCAGGTGAAATTTCACTTTCGGAAAAAAGATGGCCAGCGGCACACCGGGAAAACCACCCCCGCAACCGATATCAATAATCTGGGTGCCCGGCTCAAAATCGGCAATGGCTGCAATGCTGAGTGAGTGCAGCACATGGTGCAGGTAAATGCTGTCGATGTCTTTGCGCGAGATCACATTGATCTTCGCATTCCATTCGGTATACAACGCTTCCAGTGCCGCAAACTGCGCGATCTGCTGTTCGGTAAAATCATCAAAATATTTGAGGATCAATCCCAGTTTTTGCGGGGCGCTTTCCATATGGCAGGTAAGGTAAAAATGAAATAAAAGAACATCCAGATATCGAGTAACAGAAACCATGGCCAGAGATCGGCCTCGTTCAGTTTCTTCATGCCCTTGTACAGGATCACAGCCTGTATGATCAGGCGCACGCCGAATACTGCCAATGCGATCCACCAATTAAAGAAGATAATTGATACGGCCAATAATGGATATAAAAGAAATAAACTGAGTGAATATAAGCCCAGTAAAAACTTGTGTTTGGGTTTGTAATAACGGCCGGTAGTATAATGGCGGTATTTCTGTGTCATCCAGTCGCTCCAGCGTTTCTTGGGTTCGCTCACCGTATGCGCTTCCGGATCTATCACCACAGCCGTGTTGGCTGCGTTGGCTACCTGGTTGATAAAAAGATCATCATCGCCACTGGGAATCTGGTTAATAGAAGAGAACCCTTTGTTTCGGAGAAACACATTTTTCTTATAACTCAGGTTACGGCCCACGCCCATATACGGTGTTCCGGCGAGTGCGTAAGAAAGGTACTGAATGGCCGTATGAAACGTTTCGAAACGGATCAGTTTGTTCAGAATACCCGAACGTTTATGATAAGCCCCATAGCCCAGCACGATCTCTGTGTTCTCGTCGTACGCGTCCTGCATTTTCTGCATCCAGAATTCAGAAGCGGGCGTACAGTCTGCATCGGTCAGCAATACGATCTCGTATTTGGCACTTTTGATGCCGATGGATAAAGGGAATTTTTTCCCGCTGATCATCTTGGCTTCCTGCGTAAGTTGTATATGGTTTATATTTTTGAACGATTTCTGGAACTCTTCAATTACATACCTGCCTTCGTCGGTAGAATTATCGTTTACGATCACGATCTCATGGGTGGTCTTATAATCCTGCACAAGTACACCCGGCAGGTTGCGGGCCAGGTTATCGGCTTCATCGCGTGCGCAGATGATTACCGAAACGGGATGCTCCACATTTACTTCTCTTGACGGTGCTTTGAAAAAAGCCAGCCGGCTGAAAAAGTACAGGTAATACACAACCTGTATCGCTATAACGGTGCAGAACAGATAAAATACAATGGTCCAGGTGATGGGTGGTATCATCATCCGGCAAAAATAGCGTTTTGAGGGGTTCGGGGCATGGGAGTGTGGAAAAGAAGGCGCTGCAAGGGTATACCCTCCATCTACTGACGCTGTTTCCCTACTTTTGCGCCATGGCTTCATTGAATTTTGCGTTACAGGTAACGGCGGAAGGTTCTCAGGCAAGGGCCGGGAAAATCAGCACCGATCATGGTGAGATACTGACACCCATTTTCATGCCCGTGGGCACCGTGGGTAGTGTAAAAGCCGTTACCCAGCAACAACTGAAAAACGAGATCAACGCACAGATTATACTGGGCAATACCTATCATTTATACCTGCGCCCCGGAACGGAAGTGCTGGAAGCAGCGGGTGGATTGCACAAATTCAACGGTTGGGACAGACCCATCCTCACAGACAGTGGCGGATACCAGGTTTTTTCACTGGCGGCTAACCGGAAGATTAAGGAAGAAGGGGTAATGTTTCAGTCGCATATAGATGGCAGCCGTCACCTGTTCAGTCCTGAATCTGTCATGGATATCCAGCGCAGTATCGGTGCCGATATTATTATGGCTTTTGATGAATGTCCGCCTTATCCCAGCGACTATTCCTACGCCAAAAAAAGCATGGAGTTAACGCATCGCTGGCTGGATCGCTGTTTTACGCGGCTGGACGAAACACCCGATAAATATGGGTATACGCAGAACCTGTTTCCCATTGTACAGGGCAGCACTTACAAAGATCTGCGCAAAGCTTCCTGCGATTATATCTCTTCCAAAAATGCCACCGGTAATGCCATTGGCGGATTAAGTGTGGGCGAGCCGGAAGACATGATGTACGAGTTTACCGCACTCTGCGCGGAGAACCTGCCCCTGGCCAAACCGCGTTACCTGATGGGCGTGGGTACCCCCTGGAATATCCTGGAGTGTATTGACCTGGGTATTGATATGTTTGATTGTGTGATGCCCACCCGTAACGGACGTAACGGGATGTTATTTACCACACAGGGAGTGATCAATATCCGCAACAAAAAATGGGCTGCTGATTTTTCGCCTATCGATCCGGGATTACCGGTAGAGTCGAGCCAGTTTTATACCAAAGCTTACCTGCGTCATTTGTTTGTGGCCAATGAGATCCTGGGACTGCAGCTGGCCAGTATCCAGAACCTTTCCTTTTATCTCTGGCTGGTGGGCGAGGCGAGAAAACAGATCCTGGCGGGTAATTTCAGCAGTTGGAAAAAGGGAATGATAGAACAGGTAAAACAACGGTTGTAGGTTGGTTGAATAGATAAAAATGCATGGTTACTATTTCAGTAGTTGTTTACGCCGGTAATGGAAAATGGCTCTGCGCAAACTTCCCGCCCTCTGCGGCTCAGCGGTGAATACGGATCATGCCAGGTTTGGCCCATTTTAACCTTTTATCTGCCAGAACCCTGATCCCATTCAATTCCACCCCTGTATCTTTGTTCCGATAACACACCATGAAGAAAATCGACTGGTACATACTGAAGAAGTTTCTCACCACTTTCTTTTTCGCCATCTTCCTGTTTACCATTATTGCCGTGGTGGTGGATGTGAGTGAGAAAACCGATGATTTTGTAAAAACCGGTCTGGGGGTGCGAAAGATCATCACTCTTTATTATTTCGGGTTTATTCCGCACATCATCGCCTTACTGTTTCCGCTCTTCGTATTTATTGCCGTGATCTTCTTTACCTCCAAAATGGCCAATAAAAGTGAGATCATTGCCATACTGGCGAGTGGTACCACTTATATGCGCTGGCTGCGCCCTTACTGGATCGGGGGCAGTTTTCTCTGTGTGCTTCTTTGGTTTGCCAACCAGTACGTGGTACCCCGTGCCAACCAGGTACGCGGTGCTTTTGAAGCTAAATACATTGATGGCAATAATTCCTATAATGCATTGGTGGCTACCAGCAGTAATATTTACCTGCGGGTAGACTCGTTTACCTATGCCGGTATTTATTCTTACGATACCCTCGCCAAAAGGGGCGGTCCTGTATTCTTTTACAAAGTGCAGAACGACCTGGTAACCGAAAATATGCGGGCAGATGGGATATCCTGGGACACAGCCACCAAAAAATGGCGGTTGGAAGGATTACTCGAAAGGAAATTACAACCCCTGAGCGAGAAGGTAAATGTGGAAATGACCAAGACCATGAATTTCACTTTCAAGCCTTATGACCTGAGTCGGGATAAATACACCAAGGATAAACTTACGTCGCCCGAGCTCGACCGTTTTATCCGCCTGGAAGAACTGCGTGGTTCAGAAGGCCTGAATGAATTAAAAGTAGAACGCTACCGGCGCGATGCTACCTGTATCACCGTATTGCTGCTCACACTGATCGGCGCCATTGTGGCCGGCCGAAAAGTAAGAGGTGGCAGTGGGGTACACCTGGCTGTAGGGTTTATGATTGCGGCACTCTTCATCATTACCGACAGGTTCTCTACCATCTTTTCCACCAAGGGCGATCTGCCGCCGCTGATCGCAGCCTGGATCCCCAATATGATCTTCGTTTTTGTGGTGGTGTACCTCTACCGTACGGCCCCCAAATAATTTTAGCATTCTTTCTACAACCTTGTCGCTAATTGTTTTGTTGTACAAGGCAAGTTGTTTTACCTTTAACGCTTATAAATAAAACATTTGTAATAAGTTGTCTAACGTGCTTATTACCAAGGAATAATAAAAAAATAGCTTAGTCATGGGAATAGTAAAAGAGCGGTTCAAAGCAAAAGCAGATGCTTCGAATGCAGAGATCAAGGCTTTACTGAAAGAGCATGGAAATAAAAAAGTAGGAGAAGTAACCCTCTCGCAGGTTTACCAGGGAATGCGGGGTATTACCGGCCTGGTAACCGAAACCAGTTTGCTGGATGCACAGGAAGGGATCCGTTTTCGCGGCTATTCTATTCCCGAGCTGCAGGCAAAACTGCCCAAGGCCCCCAATGGCGGCGAACCCCTTCCTGAAGGACTGTTTTACCTGATGCTGATTGGCGAACTGCCCAAGGCAGAAGATGCCAACCACATTACCAGCGTATGGCAGCGCCGCAGCCATGTACCCAATTATGTGTTTGCTACCATTGATGCACTGCCTATCAGTGCCCACCCCATGACCATGTTTGTGACGGGTGTGATGGCCCTGCAAACCGAAAGCCTCTTCGCCAAAGAATATGCGAAAGGCATGAACAAAAAAGATTACTGGGATGCGATCTACGACGACTCGATGGACCTCATCGCCCGTTTGCCACGCATTGCTGCCTATATCTACCGCCGTAAGTACAAGAACAATGAACATATCCAGCCCAATGGTCTGTTAGACTGGGCAGGCAACCTGGCCCATATGATGGGTTTTGAAGATGAGAGCTTCAAGGAACTGATGCGTTTATACATGACCATCCATGCCGATCATGAAGGCGGTAACGTTTCGGCACATACTACCCACCTGGTAGGTTCTGCGCTGAGCGATCCTTTCCTGAGTTATGCGGCAGGTATGAACGGACTGGCAGGTCCCTTACACGGACTGGCCAACCAGGAAGTGATCAAATGGATCTTTGAAATGCAGGAGGAACTCGGAACCGATAGTCCTACCAAAGAGCAGATTGCTGAGTATGTACAGAAAACACTGGCATCCGGTAAAGTAGTTCCGGGGTACGGCCATGCGGTTTTGCGAAAAACCGATCCCCGCTTTACGGCCCAGATGGAATTCGGCAAAAAACACATGCCCGATGATAAGCTGGTAAATACGGTTTGGAATATTTATGAAACCGTACCACCCATCCTGCAATCGCTTGGAAAGATCAAAAACCCATGGCCCAATGTAGATGCACATAGCGGTGCCCTGCTGGTTCACTATGGATTGGTTGAATATGAATTTTACACCGTTCTCTTTGCCGTGAGCCGTGCACTGGGTGTACTGGCCAGCCTTTGCTGGGACAGAGCCCTCGGCTTCCCGCTGGAAAGACCTAAATCGGTTACTACTGAAGCCGTTAAATTATGGCTGGAAGGGAAGGAAGAGATCTGGGATTGAGTTGTGAATGGTCAATTGTGAATGGTGAGTTGTGAGTAGGCAGTAGTGAGTTTTTTGGTAATTGCCCATTGCCCATTCACCATTCACTAAAAAAAGTCCGCCGGAGTACTTGCTTCGGCGGACTTTTTTTATATTAGATGAAAGAGATTCCTATGGCAAAGTCTACCAAAGTTGCGGCAAAGGCGGTGAAGAAAGTGGCTAAGAAAGCAGTGGCTAAAAAAGCGGCTGTAAAAAAAGCGGTAGTAAAAAAAGTGGCTGCCAAAACAGCCAAACCTGCGAAGAAAGAGAATACCATTTCGATCAAGTATGCAGATAAGTCGGCCGGGCAACCGGAGTTGGTAAAGATCTTTGATGCCATTAAAAAAATGATGTTGCCTTTTGATAAAAAGGGTACGCTGATCCTGCATGCCGGTACGGGCGGACAAGCCAACCTGGTTAGCCACAAAGCCGTTGAAATTGAGGGCCGGAAAAAAACGGAAATGTGGTTTGTATCGGCACTGGTGCAGAAGGGGTATGTGGCGTTTCATTACCTGCCTATCTATATGAATCAATCCATGGGGGAGTTATTTAGCCCGGCATTGATGAAATGTCTGAAAGGCAAAGCCTGTTTCCATATCAAAAAAAATGACCCGGAGATACTGGCAGAAGTACAGAAAGCGATCAAAATCGGGTATGAAGTGTATCAGAAAAGGGGATGGGTGTAGGAGGAAGATGAATATCGAATATCGAATGTCGAACAATGAATATCGAAGTACATCCTTCTTTATTTCGACATTCGATATTTCCCGCCGGGGTGGGATTCGGTGTTCGATATTCTCTTCCTCTGCTGTTGTCGAACTTTTGGAAAGTTTTAAAACTTTCCAAAAGTTATTGCTGCCGGAACAATTGTATCGTATAATCAAATAATTCACTCCCGCCACTCTTACCGTGCCCCGGTATCACCAGTTTTGTGTTGGGATATTGCTGTTTCAGTTTTTGAACGGTTTGGGGCCAGGCGGTAAGGTTGGCATCCCCCAGAAACCCTTTTGTGGCATTCATTTCTTTGATTAAACAACCGCCGAAAACGGCATTGTCGTCGGGGAAATAACCAATCACATTATCTTTTGTATGGCCTTCTCCGAAATATTCGGCATATACTTTTTTGCCGCCGATGGTGAACTGCATTGCATTGGTAAAAGAACGGAGATGGGAAGTGATCGCAGGGTCTTTGGCTTGTAAAAGCGCGATCGTTTTAGAAGAAGCAAATGCCGGGATCTTGTTTTTGCGAAAACTTTCCAGACCACCCACACAGTCTTCATGAAAATGCGTAGGAACAATGGCTTTGATGGTGCAGCCCAGCTGCTTTGAAAAATAGCTGATCAGTTCTTCAGAACTTTTGTCGTCAGTAGGCGTATCAAACACCATCGCTTCTTTGTTATTCACCACCACCATGCCGTTACACGCCACCCTACCAAAGCTTTCGGTGTTTAAAAAGGAAATATGCTGGTACACATGTGCGGATAATTTTTTGATATGCAGGTTGTTGGTTTGGTAAACGATGCCGCTGTCTTTACTGGTGTGTACAGCGGTACTAACCGTGCGATGAGTAGCTGAGACCGTACTGTTTGCTATGGAAAAGAATGCAGTTAGTGCAAGAATAAGGAAAGTTGGTTTGTGAGAGAATTTGTATTTCATTTTATCAGGAGCTATTAGGATTTTAAAAAAGTAAACGCAAAATGAAGGTAGGAATTTAAGTTGTGGGTTAAGAATGCCTGATTGCTTGTTGTTATTGTGTAATTGAACTTTTGGAAAGTTTTAAACTTTCCAAAAGTTGCCCAATAAAAAATCTCACAAAACTGTAAGACTTCGGTGAGGAGTACAGGGGTCGAAGCGAGGACCTTCCCGCCGCTGGCGGGACGCTCTGGTACAAGTTGAGTTAGAGCAAATAAAAAAGAGCCTTGAAAATCAAGACTCTTTTTAGTGGAGAGTATCGGGGTCGAACCGACGACCTCTTGCATGCCATAACGAAAAAAGCCTTGTTTTACCCTAACTCACCTGAACTCCATTAAACGCTGAAATCCTTTGTGGTAAAGGGTTTTAACGAATTTCATTAACTACTTGAAATCAAAAAAAAGCTACCTTTGGTTTTACCTCAGTTTTACCTAAAAGCAAAAATTGAGAGAAAAAATCAACAAAATCTTGGGACAAAAAAACCGGTAGCATCTATGCAAGAAATAAAAATAAAACCTGTTCTCTGGAAACACAAAACGGCTAAGAATGGAGAGTTTGAGATCAGGATTCGGGTTACACAGTATAAAGAGGTGGGTTATTATAATACTGGCTTTACTTCAAGGGAAGAGAATTGGGATGAATTAAATGAATGTCCGCGAACATCTCACCCAAAGTTTAAGGCCATAATCAAAAAAATAAATTCGCTGGTTTCGGAAATTGATTATGAGATCAAGACCATGCACCGTAATGGTGTTGAAATGATTTCACTGAAGGAACTAAAAGACAAAGTGAGAAAAGTGGAGCTGCGTGTTCAGCCTGTTAAGATCCTCCAGCTTTTTGATATTGTGATCAAGGAAATGGAAGAACAAGGTCGTATAGGTTATGCTGGCGTATTTTATTCCGGTAAAATCAAATTGAAAAAATACCTGCTGGTCGATAAAACATTCTGGGGCTTTACAAAATCTGACTTTGAGGCTTATGAAAATTATTTGAGAGCAAATGTGCCAAGCGAAAACACCATGAGTCTTTACCTGAGAACATTCAACCGGCTTTGGAATATTGCTATCCAGAGAGGCTACTGTCCAAAAGAACACCACCCTTCAAAATATTTTACTTTCAAACCTTACCGCCGGATCAAAACGAAGAAACGTGCGGTATCTGCGGATGTGATCCAGGCAATCGCTAAACTGGAATATGAAAAAGATTCAAGAATGTACAGGTCACAGCAATTATTTTTATTCAGCTATTATGCCAGGGGTATGAATTTTATTGATCTCGCGCAGTTAAAGCATAGGATAAACATAAAAGGAAATGAGATCAATTATACCCGGTCCAAAAATAAACGGAAGTACCAATATCAACTCCATTCAAAAGCACTTGCAATTATTGAATGGTTTAAATCCTGCCCGTTACAGAGCGATGCGGGATATGTTTTTCCGCTTCTGATGAATATTCATGATACGCCAAAAAAAATAGATGCCCGGATTGATAGTGGACTTAAAGACTTAAATGAAGATTTGAAAGTGATCGCAAAGGATCTTAAACTGGAAAAGGATCTTACCTCTTATGTGGCCAGGCATTCTTTTGCAACTAATCTCCGACAAAAAAATGTTGACTTGAATATTATTCAGGAGGCTATGGGCCATGAAACGCAATTACAGACGATGACCTACCTGGATGAAATAGATGATTCATTAATTGCAAAAAGCATCGAGGAGGCATTAAGGTAATAGTCCAACAGATTGTTGGACTGTGAGGAATGTGCAATTTTTGTACGTTCCATGCCGAATTAAATGACAGCGAATTACCGAGATTAACTCGGTGGTTCGCCGTTTTTACAAAAATGACCAATTATAGTTTTAGCCCAATTTAGGTCATTTTTATATTTTATTTCTTATATTTGTTAATATTAACAATAATAGGAAACAAAATGACATATTTAGACTTTAGAGGTGGCATGTACAGCTTTGAAGTATTCTCAACCAGGGATATAGAAAAGCTGTTCCCCAAGTTTGACACAAGACGCCTGGTGGAATGGCAGCGGAAGGGATATATCCAAAAGCTAATCAATAAGTGGTATCTATTTACTGATATTCCTATGGATGACAGGCTCCGATACCGGATCAGCAACTGCCTGCATCGCCCATCGTATGTTTCACTGGAATCCGCCCTTTCACATTACGGCCTGATACCGGAGGCAGTGTATTCTGTACAGAATATCACAACAAGGAAAACGATAGCCTACGAAACAGTCGCCGGTACATTTAATTACAGGAGTATTAAAGCGGATTTATTTTTTGGATATGAGATTGACAACAGTCAAACAATACCCTTATTAATAGCTTCGCCGGAAAAGGCGATCCTGGATTATTTATACCTTAACCATCAACTAAAAACAACAGAAGATCTTGAAGGGATGAGGTTAAATCTGACGACTTTTAATGAAATCATCAATAACGATAGGTTAACTTCTTACGCTGCTTGTTTTGAAAGTAAAACACTTAATAAGCGGCTTAAGCTGCTGAGTAAAATTAATAATCATGCTGACACTATCTGAAATAGAAAAAAATTATCCGGAAAACCTTCGTGGGTTCAAGCGGTTTATTTTGAGGGAATACCTACAGCATAAATTACTGCAGCTTCTTTTTGACAGCGAGTATGCCAACGAGCTATGTTTTTTAGGAGGCACTTGTTTACGTATAGTTCATGGCAACACCCGGTTTTCAGAAGATCTCGATTTTGACAATTTTACAATAGCAGAAGATACCTTTGAAAAAGTATCAGGTGTTTTAAAAAAAGAACTGGAACAGGAAGGTTATGAAGTAGAAATGAAAACGGTTTTCCGCGGAGCGTATCACTGCTATATCCGTTTTCCGGAAATATTATATAAGGAAGGATTGTCAGGTCACAGAGAAGAAAAAATATTGATACAACTGGATACTGAACCTCAGCACTTTGATTTTGTGCCGGAAAAATATATTCTAAACCGGTTTGACGTGTTCACCCAGATCTTTATAACACCTCTAAACTTACTGCTTGCGCAAAAGTTCTATGCTGTCTGCAATCGCGAAAGAAATAAGGGAAGGGATTTCTTTGATATTGCATTCCTGTTGTCATTGATAGACAGGCCGAATTATAACTATCTGGAGTTTAAAATGGGGGTATCCAACGAGAAGCAACTCAAAGAAAGAATTATCGAAAAGTGCAACAGCTTAAATATGGAGGAAATGGCACAGGATGTTCAGCCATTTTTATTTAATCCACGGGATGTACAAAAGGTGTTGCTATTCCCGGAGTTGATTAAACAGGCCAAACTATAATCAGAGCAATTAAAGGCGTGGTCCTTGCTTTTTATTTTGCTGCCTGATTTTCTTAACGAGCTGTACTTTTTGCTTTTGCTCTAATTTGCTTGGCTCCTGGAGTTCAAATATTTTCTTTTGATTGAATGTCGCCTCATTCAATCTTTGGGCAATCTGCTCCAGGGAGATATGTTTACCGGTAAATTGGATTTCAATGGGCCGTATCTCGCTAAGATAGTTAAGCGCCCTTACGGCAATTTCTTTGCTGACATTGGGGTATTTATTCTCAAACCCATCAAGTAACTTTTTTAAGGGGAACCGTTCCAGCAATACATACATATCAACATAATCCTTAAGTCTGGTTCCGTTCCCCGTGATAGCGTTAATTTTCATAGCACCTATATCCTCAAGTGATACCATCCTGATATTTTCAATTACTTCAAGCGGATTGATCAAAGGATATTGATGGGAAAGCATGTCAATTTTTACTTCCTCAATAAAACAAAACACACCATTTCCCATAGTCTTAGTATTGGTGGCGTTGTATTCCTGATTAAGATGTTTGGCAAGTGCTGCAGCGTCAAAAGGTTTTTGACTAAAAAGATCTATATCGATTGACAACCGGTGACCAACCATCAACGCCAGCGCCGTACCGCCAACAAGATTGAAATCTTTTAAGACTTCATCATTCATCATCCTGTGAATTAATTCCAGGACATTTTGTGAAACCGTTTCCTTATATAACATCGAAATCAGTGGAGGTTTAAATCAGTATATCTATGGCCAGTTGCCAGTATGGTTTTGATTTCGTCGGTAACAAAGCAATTCCTCCTTTTTTAACCCAAAATAGGAACATGCATCTTCTATTACTTCATCGAACAAAAACCGGATTTCATCTTTTAAAATATGCCTTACTTTATCTACCCCGTAAAACCGAACCAGCTCGTCCCATTCCTCATGAGTGCCACGTTCGAGAACACGCTCGATAATGCCAACAGAATCCCTTTGCCAGTCTGTTCGTTCGAGATCGTATTCCCAGAACAGGCGAGTAGGTAAATTAGGCTTTGTATTCTGCGGTTGCATACCTTAAAAATACCGATAAGTTTAATTATAAATCCTTTCCTACTCATAATACTTTTTTAACTCCTCTTCCATAACCTTTTTCCCTTTCTTGTCCACCTTATTGTAAATCGATTCCCACGCATTTTTATATTGATTGACAGCATAACTTTTGTCGAGCCATTTATCACAAAGGCGGTAAAGACTCAGGGCGATAACTATGAATAGCACCCAGATAAGTGAAACCTTCCACAACGTTTTAAGATAATTCACGGTATTCTCCTCGGGGAATAGAAGCAATCTGATAGAATATTTTTTCGGGAATTTTTCCAGTTTTTCGTTGTGCTTTTCAGCCCAATTATTAAGTAATTCTTCAAACCGGGAAGTATCGGGCAGCAAGGGTTTAATTTCTCTGTGTTCGATCATACTGGAGCATACTAAAACATCCTTTTTTAAGTCATCAAGTTTTACATTAATCGTCTGGTCATTGGAAAGCATTTCCGTAAGCACAGTTTCAATAATTTCTTTTTCCATATTGATTCGTTTATAAATGTTGAGATTTTTTTCTTTTTTTATGAATTAATTCGTGTGGTATAAGATTGTACTCATGCTCTGGGCGCATTAGAATTTCGAGGGCTTTGCTAATGTTCTGTAACCTACCCAAGTTGAGATCTTTTTCCAGTAGGGATGGTGATTGAGCCTGGTGCTGTTTTTCTTTACGTAATTCTTGACGTATGACAGCTTGTTTTTGAACAAGAGTGAGTTGCAATATTTTTTCAATTTTGCTCAACGAGTAACCCAGATCACTGCCTTTCACATACATCTTTTTTTCATCCCGGAATGCAATCCCCCTCCCACGTATAATTTCAAAGCCTTTAGCTTCCATTTTATCCTTAAACTCACTATAATTATTGCTTTGAAGTAATGTCAAACGAATGGCCTCTTTCACTATCAGCTTTCGGGTATCCATACGCGGGATCTGCCACTTTTCTTCTGGAAGAAACAGTTTGGGGCTCAATACTTGTTTGAGGTTATGCTTTTGTTCAAGTTTTCTGCAGCAATCGGCTATCTTTTTATAATTATTACTGTCGCTCAAAGTTTTTCCATTAAACCCTACCCGGTTCACAACAATGTGTATGTGTTGATGACCGGTATCTTTGTGCAACACAGCGATGTATTGATTTTTATCAATTCCAAGTTCCTTTGCACAATCTTCAATGACCCTTTGTAAGGTGGCTTTATCCAGTACTTCGCCGGGTGGAAAACTAAGAGAGACATGCATGGCTGGTCTGCTCAGTTTATGGTTGAGCTTACGCACCTCATTGAATTGTTGTCTTAGTTCCTTTTTATCGCCGAAACATTGGTTATAGACCAGCACTTCAGCCCGGTTTTTTAATATCACTTTTTGCTCATCATCCAGCTTGTCTTCCAGTGCATAACTAATAAGGCCGCCAAGAGATTTTCCTATGGTTATTTTGCCGATCATTTAAGGCAGTTTTTGATGTCCGATGCAAGTTGCTTTACAACTAGACAGTCCTGTTGTAACCTGGCTCTTTCTATAGCATTTAATTCGTCATTCTGGTTCCTTTTTTTTGCCACTTGATTCATATTTGCAGCCAGATGATTCAGGGTTCCGGTGAATTGCAAGATTTCCTTTGAAAGTGCAATTTTGCGCATGTCAATTTTACCTGTCAGACCTAATTCTCGTAAGAATTCTGAAACTGTAAGGCCACTATTTTTGGCTTTGAGTTCAATAACTTTTTTTTCAATAATGGAGCATTTTACGCCAAGTAGTTTGTTTCGTTTAATTGCTTTAACCGGGCGGCCACCTTTGTTTTTTTTGTCTGGGTTTTTAAGTGATGCAATTGTCATAACCTCATTTCTTTGACTTCAATTATCTCCTTTATGAATGCGCAGCATGAATAAAGCCAGCCGTTTCGGTTTAACCGAAACATAGCTGGCTCCTAAAACCTCAAAACCTCATACCTCTTCTTTGAGACTCCCTTTGTTCGGGATTTTGGTTCATCATAAATTCATTTAGATCTTTGTAATTTTTATAAGCCAGGCTTTCATCGTGGTATTTTTTGCTGAGAGCCATCACCTCTTTTGTAATCTCCAACCCCTTGTTATCCCTGTCAAGGAATAAGCGAATAGACGTATACTGTTCAAGCCGTGGTTTCATCTTTTCAAAAAATCCAATTGAGTTGAGAATCAAAAAATTCGGCTGCTGTTTTGGCAGCATGATAAACTTGCGATGATGCATTGCCTGGTGAGAAAGGAAGTCCATGAAGCCTTCAAAAACCGCAATTTCTTTTGAGAGATCTTTACCAATTAGCGTCACTTCTTTCGGGCTACTGCTACCTTTAAAATCTGCACTTCGTAACTCATAGCCACCGGCGCTATTTTGGAAACCGATTACAGTGTATTTCCGGTCGTATAAATTGAAGTCAACTTCTTTACAAAACCGGTTGGCGATGTCCAAAGGAATTCTTCGGTATTGGAGGTAGTCTTGCAAAGGCGATAACCTGATTGGATGGCGGACATCCACAACAATGATTTTTTCTTTTTCACCCGCCCCGGAAAAAGCGGCGGCCTGATCATGAGGTGTTTGCTGGTGAAAAGAAAAAGTGTTTTCACTTGCCGACTTTTGCAGTAATTCATTTACAGTGCAGTTATAAAACAGAACACCAAAATCAACCAGCTTTCCTCCTTTCTGCAACCCATGATCATACCAAACATTAAAATTCCTGTTTACTTTGAAGGATGGTGTCTTTTCATTCCGGAAGGGCGAAAAATACCAATGATCATTACCGCTGATTTTAGCCGGTTTATGACCCAGCAATAACAGGTAGTCCACGATGTCCAGTTGATTAAATTCTTTGCAGTTCATGTCGCAGAATTAAAGGTTGGGGATTTTGGTGCCTTGCCGGATAATAGCTTCAATATCCTGCCGGGAAAAATACCGGCGGGACTGGATCTTGAAACTGGCAATTTTGTTTTGTTTTAACCACTCGTAAAGGGTGGGCTTGGAGATCTGGAAAATGGTGCAGACTTCTGATGCTTTTAGAAGGGCCTTTTCCGGTATCAGCGTGGGGATTGTAGAAGCGATGGTAGTTAGTTTGGCTTCCACTACTTTTTCCACTACGCTTTGCATTTTGTCCCAAAACTCAGTTTGAGTCATGGGAACCATCATTGGAAACTCTGTCATAAGAAATGTTTCCAATTCAGTAGCAATTCAGGTGACACGATGTATTTATGTATACATCATCTTACCTGTTTTATATTCATTAACATTATTCCGCTATTCTGGCATTAAATGGCAGGCGGTTTCTTTGATATAAGTACAGCGGTCTGAATGTCACTTAACAAACTGACAGCTTCCATATTGCCAATGGCAGAAAAGTATTGTCCTGCTTTTTTAAATGCATCAGCCATCTCGGTATCCATACGGCTACTTTGCTTCCAGTCAGCATTTAGGACTGTATTCAAAGCATCATGGAAACTCCTTTCTGAGATGCCGTATAGCTTTGCCATCTCAACTTTGGATACCTTAACTCCATCCTGAACCGGGAATCCGGCCAGTTTATTGGTTACTACATGAATTAATACAATTGTAATGGCACTATACTGCGCCTTTTTTACATCATCAAGTTCCTTTAGATAAGCCCCGCTTAAAGTTTCAATTGCGTTATTCAAAAAAGGTACAAATTCATTCTTATAAATTGGATTGTAAACCCAGAGCCACAAACTGAGATAAGTAATGACCGTTACTACGAAAATAACGGTCAACAATTCGGTTATTTTTTCCTGATTGAATAAAAAGAAAAAGCAAGCAGTCAATACGATACAAAAAAGCGTAAAAAGATGTGCGGGCACGACGCGTGTCCAATAAGCAGAAAGAAGCTTTTGTCTGGTGGATTCATAACTCCATTTGGAATAATTTTTAGACCATTTATCATGGTGCCTTTTGGCAAGTGCTTCAATGGACGTCAAAGATGAAAAATCTGACAAGGTAAAAAAGTCCATTACCGATTTTAAGTTACTCATAAGCAATCTTTACTACATATAAAGTTACTGCCGATAAGAAAGATATTGGTCTGAGTTAGCCTGATTTAAGAAAGTATTTAGAAATAATGGAAAACTATTTACAAAATTACCATGAGATTGTCTGCAAACTTCTTTGATACCGAAATGCTTACTTTCCTGGGCAGGCTTATGGTCATTGATCCATCAAAAGAGATCTTCTCCAATACCTTTATTTTAGTACCGATGCCGATATCAACCTGTTGTAAGTATTTAAGGAAAACAGCAGAACTATCGTTTACGCCAACTACCTCGCAGCTTTTATTAATTTGTACATCCGATAAAGTAATTCTTTGGCCTGCCTGCAGTTCACCGGTCGCAGACGGTATAGGATCTCCGTGAGGGTCAAACTTCGGAAAGCCCAAAAACCTTTCCAGTCTGGTGATTAGTTCTTCTGATTGAATGTGTTCCAGTTGTTCAGCTATTTCATGAACCTCATCCCAACCGAATTGTAATTTTTCATGCAGGAAAACTTCCCATAGCCGATGCTTTCTTATTACAAGAATTGCAAGTTGTTTGCCAGATTTGGTTAATTCAATCTTTCTGTACTTTTCATAAGCTATCAGTTTTTTGTCAGCAAGCTTCCTAAGCATATCTGTAACAGTAGACGGCTTGGTGGATAGTTGTTCTGCAATATGACTGGTAGATGTTTCCGGCGAGCCATGCCTTTGCGTAAGGGAATAAATGGCCTTCAGGTAATTTTCTTCCGTAAAACTCAAAAGAGTTGCAGACTTCATAGCTGAAAGATACATCTAATTCTAAAACATAATTATTAGGCTCGTCTAAAAATATATTTTGGCGTAACAAAATATATTTTACCTTTAGCCAAAATTACGGATGGGTAAAAGGCAAATTTTATTGATCACAATTCTACTGGTATCTGTAGCGGTCATGGTATCCTGCAATAAGCTGTTGCCAGGGGTTCCTGCCGACGACAGTGTATTGGATGGGCCTGTAGAAGGATTGACCGGTGAACAAAACCAGGCTTTCCTGCGTGGGGATATTGCCTTCAATGATGATATTTTTACCAGTTCAAATGGATTGGGGCCAACTTTTGTTGCCACCACATGTGGTTCATGTCACGCTGGCGATGGAAAGGGTCACCCGTTTACTACTCTCACCCGTTTCGGTCAGAGCGATACACTCGGAAACAAATTTTTACATCTTGGAGGCCCTCAATTGCAATCAAGGGCTTTGCCGGGTATTCAACCTGAAACAATACCTGCGGGTGCCACTTTTTCCAATTTTACGCCACCTGCGAATACGGGACTCGGTTTACTGGAAGCGGTGCCTGACGCTGTCCTTCTTGGGTTATCGGATGAACTGGATGCAGATGGCGATGGTATATCAGGAAGACCTAACTGGATACATATTCCCAACTATTGTTTATCACGCCCCGGTACGATTGAGCGAAACGGAAGATATATTGGCCGCTTCGGTAAAAAAGCTGCCGTATATGATCTTCAACAGCAAACAGCCAATGCCTACAACCAGGACATGGGTGTTAACTCTTCCTATGAATCTTACAACACCTACAATGGATTACAGATCGATCCGGAGATTTCAAATCAGAAAGTGCTGGATGTGATTTTCTATTTGAAGACCCTGAAGGCTCCTATTCAACGGGATCAAAACAATGCAGATGTTGTAGCAGGCAAACAAATCTTTACCAATATATCATGTGGGAAGTGTCATACACCGCAGTTGCAAACAGGCACCTCGTCTATTGCGGCATTAGCCAATAAAACAATCTTTCCGTACACTGACCTGCTATTACATGATATGGGTGCCGCTTTGAATGATGGTTATACCGAAGGTTCCGCAATGGCCGCCGAGTGGAGAACACCACCTCTTTGGGGATTGGGTCTGTCAAAGAATTCACAGGGTGGGAAAGTATTTCTCTTACACGATGGAAGGGCTAAAAGTATAGAAGAAGCTGTTTCTTTTCATGGTGGAGAAGCTTCACAGAGTAAATCTAAATTTCAACAGCTTAACGCGACAGATAAAGCGAAACTGATACAATTTTTAGAATCATTATAAAAAGAGAGATGGACAGGAAGGATTTTATCGTTAAAGCATGCACCGCCTGTTTATCGATGACTGCTATGTCGGCTGTTTTATCGTCATGCGGCGTAACCCATTTTATTGCAGGTAAGATCAGTAACGATGGGGTAATGATCAGTAAAACTGATTTCACTTTTAACCAGAAGGGCACGTCGGCATACCGATCTTTTATCATTGTAAGAAATGATACGTTGCAATATCCCATTTATGTGTACCGTTTCAGCGATCAGGAATATTCCGCATTATGGATGCGTTGCACACACCAGGGAACAGAGTTGCAGGCATCCGGTGATTCGCTGCAATGTCCTGCACATGGAAGTGCCTTCAACAACAAAGGCGTCGCTACGAATGGCCCTGCAGATATCTCCTTACGTAGTTTTCCCATTCAGGTTACTAACAGCGACATATTCATCGACCTAAGAAAACAATCATGAAAAATCTCGCGATATTATTTCTGCTGGCTTTGAGTATTTGCAAAGGATTTGCGCAAATAGACCCGGTCCTGTTACGGAAACCTGTTACCGATACTTCAAGGATGTTATTGAATATGGATGCCGTGTACAACAGGCCGTTGCTCGCTGCCGGTAAGCTGCCTGTTTCGTTGGGAGGATATGTAGAAGCCAATTATCAATACCTGAATGAAAATGGTATCAGCGAGGGCCACCAGTTCCAGATGAGAAGGCTCACATTGTTTGTTGCCTCTTCCATTTCCAAAAGACTAAAATTTCTTTCCGAGATCGAATTCGAAGATGGAACCAAAGAGATCAATATAGAATTTGCATCTATCGATTTTGAACTGGCACCCCTTTTAAATTTCCGCGGTGGCGTGGTCATGAACCCCATCGGTTCTTTTAACCAGAACCACGATGGCCCCAAATGGGAATTTGTTGACCGTCCGATTTCTGCTACACAGATGCTGCCCGCTACCTGGAGTAATGTTGGATTCGGCGTATATGGAAAAAAATACAGCAAAGATTGGGTATATGGTTACGAACTTTATTTAACAAACGGGTTTGATGAAAGCATCATATCGAATGGGCAGAACAAAACTTATCTGCCTGCAGCAAAGGAAAACCCCGACAGGTTTGAAGAATCTTTTAATGGTGTGCCGTTGCTTACTGCAAAATTTGCCCTGCGTAACAACCGCATTGGAGAGATCGGACTTTCTTATATGGGTGGCGTTTACAATAAGTTCCAGGACGACGGCCTTATCCTCGACAAAAAAAGAAACGTAAATGTGTATGCGATTGATTTCAACACAACACTTTCCAAAACAAAAACATTCATCAATGGTGAATGGGCATGGGTTTCGGTAGATGTTCCCAACACCTATACTGAGCAGTTTGGGCGCGCGCAACAAGGTGGATTCCTGGATATTGTTCAACCCGTATATTCAAGATCACTTTTTGGTTTTGAAAAATCTGTTATCAACGCAGCGATCAGGTTAGAACATGTGGATTGGAATAAAGGAAAATTTATCTCAACTGGGGATAATATTGCAGATCATATTTATTCAGTTGTTCCCGCCATCAGCTGGCGGCCGACACCGCAAACAGTTTTCAGGTTTAACTATCGCTATAACTGGCAAACAGATCTTTTAGGTAATCCTCCATCCAGGCTGGCAGGATTTCAATTCGGATTCTCGACTTATTTTTAAGCCCTCTTATTAGGTGCCATATTGCAGCAATGGAAATTAGTCTTCGGGCTCGGTAGCCAAGAGTAATTTTTCCATTTTTTCTTTTATTTCCCACGCAGGTTAAAGTTCTTCGCAATTTTACAGTTATTTTTTTTACTATTACCTTGTTTTAGAAATCTACAGCATGCTTAAAAATATATTTTCGCTTTTTTTTATAGGATTAACTTTGGGCTTTCTGAATGCCTGCGATTCGCAGTATACTCAATTTGAGATCTTTCCGATTGATCCTGGCGGAAGTCATTTGACAGTCTCATCGGTTGATTCGCTTCCTGTTAAACATTTCCTCCTTGATGGACATATTGACCTACCAGACAGTGTAGAAGTCAGGAAGAAAATCCTTGCATACGTTTCATGGAATGAAAAAGAAACACTTACTAAAAACAAAGCGGTTGAATTGATGTTTTATATATCTCAAACAGGATTTAATAAAGATGCTAAAGCGGTGCACAACGATTTAAACAAAGTGCATGACCCGTACTTATCTCTCATTTATCGAAAAGGTAATTTGTACAGTTCTGCATTTTATGACGGCAAAAAAATGTTGGGTGTTTCTTATGAGATGTATAAATGATCCAGATTAGTATAGCTACGGATTTTAAAGCGCAATAGAAATTACATTACGGCGCAGGCGGCAAGAATTGACTTTCGGCAAAACTGTAGATTAAGTGATCTCATTTTACTCGACCCAATTCCATCCCCTAAGATTATAATATTTTTTGCGTGGGGTGGCATTCAATGGATCTATGCCATTCTTGCGGCAGATTCTAAAATGAATAATAGTTCCAGCTGCAATTAATACAAAAGGGAGAATAATTGCATAGTGGCCAATAATGTAATACAGCCCAAGGGTTATCGTATCGATCAGCAACCATTTCAGGAGTTTCTTCCAGGCAGGAGTTTCAATTTCAAATTTGGCAAAAAATGAATTTGCAAAAGCTTGTATGATGAGCAAAATAATTAATTCAAGTTCTATTCCCATTGTATGTCAATTTTAATTACCGTGTAACAGGGTGGTTTCCTCACTATTAAAAAATGAATCAACAATTGTTGATCACTTGGATCATTGATTTTTCCGTGAAAGCCTGTACATTCCCCACCAGGCAACAGGTGCGAGTAGCAAAACACTGGCCATCCCAGGGAAATATCCGTACGGTTGTCCGGTAAAAAAAGGAAAAATAAAATGGGCAAGCTCTGTAATTCCCATAGCCGCAAAAAATGTCCATGCTAAATAATAACCAAATGCATAACCCTTTTTTACAAGAACTGGAATGGTAATCCAGGCACCTACAGAAACCAGCACGAGCAGTATTACAGGCCACGAAGAAATAGCGGGTGTTTGAACGCCGGTAATATCCGAAAGACGGGCAAAAAAACCGTAAATCTTTTCTTCAACTCTATGTACGATGAATAAAGAAAATGATACCCAAAACGGAACACGTAGGGAAGCAAAGGATGGCTTTCCCGTTACGAAGATCCACAACAAATAACCGCCAAGAAAACCTGAGGTAAAAATCAACGCTGTCCAAAAACCAAAAGCAATATAGCCCAATAATAGAATTACTGCAGTAAATAGAAATGCGCCTATGACAGTAACAGTTTGCTGTTTCATGTGCAATCTAAATAGAGAATCAATGGGTAAAAGAGGCCTGATCTTTCGTAAAAATATTCTCAAATTTAAACCATTTGAACGGGACTAACATTGGTATATTTACAGATAGTAAATTTGTAAAAAAAACAATGCCATGATCCGGGGGCTTCTTGTATGTTTATATGTTGGCTTTTTGTTTTCCTGTCACGACACGTCGGACCACAACATTCATGGGCCTGAGCCGGATACTGCAGATATAAAAGCAAAAAATCAAAAGCCTGACACCTCGCATCACATTGGAACCATTATCGGTTTTACTGACAAGCTAACGCATGAGCTGAAAGATGCGGAAAAGGCAGTAAATACAGAGATTGCTTTTATCAAATTAATCACTATACATCGAAAGGCATTGATAGATATCGCAAATGTTGAGCTATCGGTAGGAGGCCGGGAAGGCCCAGTCGTGTTAGCAAGTGATATAATCTCACGCAGTTATAAATTAATTGGTGCTCTTTCCAAAATTGTAATCAAAGACACCAGTGTACAAAAGCCACATCAACTTTTGTATAAAATTCCCATGTCGGAAAATGATTTTGAGAAAATGGCTCATTCAGGGTCAGATGATCAACTGTCTCTTGAAATGTCGGTCCTCATTGAAAAAAGTGAAATCATGATAGCCCGTTCGTACCTTAAGACAGGAAAGGACTCTTATCTTCGGGATATCGCTGTCAAGCTCATTAAAGACAACACTAATGAAATAGCAAAGCTTGCCTCGTTAAACACTATTAAATAAGTGCAATGCTTCAACTATTGATTAACACATGCCTGCTGGCTCTGATGCAGGCACTTATACCTAATCACTGGCTTCCTTTAGCCGCCTTAAGCAGGTCAGAAAACTGGACCCGGCAGCGCCTGGAGCTGATGGCATGTATATGTGCATGTGCGCATGTTATGGGTACTTTACTGTTGGGTATTTCATTTGGAATAGCGGGAACAAAACTCTCCCATACTTATGAGACATACCTTCACCTCGCCGCACCAATTGTTCTTATCCTGTTCGGCATTGCTTATTTCCTGGTTGCCAATAAAAATGAACGAAGAGATGAAAGTTATGAACAGGAAATGCGCACAGGCAAGGCATGGATGGTGGGCATTTTCCTTATGATGCTGCTCTCTCCCTGCCTGGAAGTGCATGATCTTTTTATCGCGGCCGCGGATTATGGTTTTAATAATATCTTATTGCTCGCCATGTTTTATGCTATGGTTAATATTTCGGGGGTACTGCTGATAACGTTCCTGGCTAGCAAATGGTCTGGTAGGATTTACGCGAAGCATGGTAATACACGTCAAAAAAAAATAACGGCACTATTGCTTGTACTCGTAGGCGCAGCGAGTTTTTTTATTCATTGACGGTGTACAGATTTAACATATCCAACCAGCCCTGCTTTCGTATCTTTAACACCCACTAAAATCAATTATAATGAACAGAACATATTGTTACAAATGCGTAATCGTACTGGCTTCACTTATGGGTATGGCCAGCCTGATGTCTTAAATTCATTTTTATGTAATGGGCAAAAAAATGCGGGTTTTATACCCGCTTTTTTTTTGCTTTTAGCCCATTGTTTATCACGGCTGCGTGTCGTCAAATTTAATCCGCTGTATTCTTACTGCATTTAAGATCGCCAGTAAAGCAACACCTACGTCTGCAATTACGGCTTCCCATAAAGTAGCAATACCACCGGCACCCAGGATCAGCACGATCACTTTTACAGCCATGGCCAGAATGATATTCTGCCATACTATCTTGCGGGTAATCTTTCCAATTTTTATCGCTACCACTATACGCATCGGCTGATCGTTCTGGATCACCACGTCTGCTGTTTCGATTGTTGCATCACTGCCCAGGCCTCCCATCGCAATACCCGCATCTGCGAGCGCCACCACAGGTGCATCGTTAACTCCATCACCTGCAAATGCAATATGCCTGCCTTCGTTTTTCAGTGCCTGCACCTTTTCTACTTTCCCTTCCGGTAAAAGATCTCCATATGCTTCATCAATACCTATCTGTTTAGCAACATTGTCTACCACAGCCTGCTTGTCTCCGGATAGCATCACTGTTTTGATGTTGAGTTCATGCATGGCTTTGACCGCGGCTGCTGCATCCTCTTTGATCTCGTCAGCAATGGTTATATAACCGGCATATTTACCGTTCACACTCACCGTAACAATGGTATCTGCTATAGATTCAATTTCTGCGGGATAACTGATATTAAACTTTTTAAGCAGCTTAACATTACCCGCAAGCACTTCTTTACCATCCACTTTGCCTTTCAGACCGTGGCCCGCTATCTCTTCGATATCCGTTGCTTTTGCGAGGTCCCCCTTCTCCTTTGCATAGTCAGAAACAGCTTTGGCAACCGGGTGGGTAGAATTTGCTTCAACAGCAGCAGTCAACTTTACCAGTTCGTCTTCCGACATATCCTGCGGTTGTATTTTCTGTACTTTGAAGACACCCTTGGTCAGTGTGCCTGTCTTATCCATGACGATTGTATTGATCTTTGTCATGACATCCAGGAAATTTCCGCCTTTGAACAGTATCCCGTGCCTGGATGCAAGACCGATACCGCCAAAGTAACCCAAGGGAATGGATACTACCAGCGCGCAAGGGCAACTGATGACCAGGAACACCAACGAACGGTAAAACCAGGTCTGAAAAATATAGTTGTCTACAAAAAAGTAGGGAACCAGGCATACGCCAAGTGCGAGCAGGAATACGATGGGTGTATATACTTTGGCAAATTTTGAAATAAAGAGTTGCGTCTGTGATTTACGCGCGGTTGCATCCTGCACCATTTCAAGAATGCGGCTGAGTTTACTGTCTTTGAAAAGCGCGGTCACTTTGATTTCAGCAACACCGTTGAGGTTGATCATACCAGCCAGCACTGCCTCGCCTTTGCGTTTGGTATCAGGCTTGCTTTCTCCAGTGAGCGCTGCAGTGTTGAACGAAGCGCTTTCAGAAATCAGTTCACCATCAAGTGCTACTTTTTCTCCCGGTTTCGCCTGTATGGATTCCCCGACCAGTACTTCTGCGGGCGATACTTCCAGTGGGCTACCGTTACGCAACACCGATACTTTATCGGGGCGCACATCCAGCAATGCCTTGATGCTTTTTTTGGCGTTAGCGACCGCTGCATCCTGGAACCATTCCCCTATACAATAGAACACCATGACTGCAACACCTTCACTGTATGAACCGATAATAAATGCACCGATCGTTGCAACCGACATGAGAAAAAATTCGTTGAAAAAATCAGCCCGCTTCGCTTTGCGCCATGCCATATCCAGCACGCGCCATCCTGCCAGCAGGTAAGCTGCGAGGTTTATGATAAGATCGGGCAATGGGGGTGGAACATATCTAAACCCGAATTTGAGCACCATCAATACGGCTAATATCGCAAGCGCCAGCAGAAGATCCCAGTGCGATTTCCAGCCCGTCGTTTCTGCTCCTCCATGATCATGCCCATCATCGTCACTATGTTCCTCTTCATCCCCGTGATCGTGACCGTCGTCTTCAGTGTGTTTTTTTTCACCGTGATCATGCCCGTCATCTTCGCTATGTTTCTCCGGTTTGCCGGATGGTACAGCAGTTCTTTCTGTCGCCTCCGGTTCAGATGATTTTTCAGCTTGCTGATCATCCTGCGTGTTGTAACGATCTTTTGCCATGGTATTAAATTTAAAAAATAAAAAATGATAGTATACCTGTTATGATAAGTGTGATGCCTGTAATGATGCCTGCATTATGTTCCAATGCATGCCAGTTAAGTTTTAGCAAACCCTTATATGCCCGTGACACCAGCCATGTCATGCCAGCGGCTGTAATAACTACATACATAGCAGCTATAATTACCACCAGCCATTGTGACTGGGTGCCAGCCATCAGAAAATAAGCTTCGATTTCCATACATGGCGAGAAAAACATAGCTAGTACCAACGCAATAATGATTCGATTTTTGCTATAAATTTTCTGCGGCACATCCGAGAGTTGAAAATGTTTATGCCGGTGGTGACGGTAGATAAAGAAAGTTCCAAGTATGATGAAAATAATTGGGGCCACCAGGTGCGTAAAATGATTGATCTTTTGTGCCATTGAATTCCCCAGAAACCCTAATAGGAGGCCAATGACAACCGTGCTCAGCCCGTGCGCCAGTGCTGCCACCAGGGTCACTTTGGAAGTTTCAGCAGCCGACCATTTTTCCCTTCTTCCTATGGCAAGTACTGGTAGCCAGTGATTGGGAATAATGGCGTGTAAAACACTCAATAAAAAACTTCCGATAAGAATACTGAACATTTGTTTATTTATTTTCTCTCGTTTTTTTAAAACTGTAAATAGATCAGTGCAATAGCAGCAACTGACATTATTATCAGCGTAAGCCATCCGAGTACGTTGGATAGCTTACCATTTGTATTCTCTTTCATAATCTTCTTATTATTGGATATATGCAGGACAATCGCTATCAGTATAGGCGAAGTTAATCCATACAGAATGGCTGTATACAGCAGTGCCTTGATTGGGCTGATACCAAAGTAGTTAATGGAGAGTCCGAGTAAAAGTGAAATGATGATAACAATATAAAAGGATTTGGCCCGGTAAAATTTTGCATCCAGGTTTCCCTTCCAGCCAAAAGTTTCAGATACAATGTAGGAGAGAGATCCACTTAAGACTGGTATAGCAAGAAAGCCGGTTCCGATTACCCCAATGGTAAATATCAGGTAGGAAGCTTTTCCTGCCACAGGCTCCAATGCCTTAGCCGCCTGTTCTACTGTATCTATTTGTGTAATTCCATTGGCAAACAGGGCGGTGCCGGTGGCAAGGATGATAAAAAACATAACCAGGTTAGACAGCAGCATTCCCAGGTTTACATCAAGCCGCATTTTAGCAATCAACAGGCTGAGGAAGTTTTTTGTTTTTGCCTCTAAGACTTTGGTGTCCTCATCCCTTCGGGCAATTCTATTTCTGGCGAGTATGAGCTGCCTGGAAGATTTGACGTCTTCGGCTTCCATGGTAACCTGCCAGAAAAAAAGATAAGGCGATATGGTTGTACCTAAAATAGCAACAAGTATTTCAACAAACTCTTTATTGAAATGGATGGTAGGAACAAACGTATTTTTAAGGACTGCTCCCCAGTCCGGGTGCGTAAAAAACGGAACAGCAATGTATAGGAACAAGGAAAGGCATAGGTATTTCAGGACAGACACGATCTTTTGGTAAGGAAGGTAGACTATCATAACAATCAGAACCGCAGTAAACAAAACGCTGAATAAAAGAGGTGATACCGAAGGAAAGATCAGGTTTGCGACCGCACCCATGCCCGCGATATCTGCCCCAATATTTAGGATGATCGCTGGGACACTGAAGAGAAGCATCAGGTAAAGTATCGGTTTGGAATAATGTTTCTTAAGTGTTGTGGTCAATCCAACCGAAGTCATAATGCCGATGCGGGCGCACATTTCCTGGATCGCTGCCATCAGCGGGAAAGTGATCAGCGAAGCCCATAGGGTCGCAAGGCCGAATTTCGCGCCCGCCTGGGAATAGGTGGCGATACCCGACGGATCGTCATCACTGGCACCGGTGATCAGCCCTGGCCCTAGGGCTTTAAAAAACTTACTAATTTTTGCTGAATATTTTTTCATAGTCGGTTCGCCGCTTTTTTTTTGCGTTTTTGTTTTTTACAAATGCTATTCTCAAGTACACAAATACTGCTAAAGGTGTCAGCATGTTTACCGTTGTCGAAAATCCGGACCTGAAAAAGGCATGGTGAAAAAATGAATACGCATTGGTTGCAATACAAACAACAATAAGTGCTTCAAGACAATAAAAATATTTTTTCACTTTCCCTGTTTTTAATTGTTTACTATTTACACACTATTTGCCAAATCCCGCAATGGTATTAATGGTCAAAGCCACTATTATCGTATTAAACACAAACGAAATAAGACTGTGCATCAGCACAAAACGCCTGATTACCCTTGATTCAACCTGCACATCAGAGACCTGGAAGGTCATACCGATCACAAAAGAAAAGTAAGCGAAGTCTACATAGTCGGGGGCTTCTTTGGAAGGGAAACTGATACCGCCCACATTGCTTCCTGTTGCCAGTGAATTATGATCGTGATACAGATGCGCATACCGGATGGTAAAAATGGTGTGCAATAGTATCCATGATAAGAGCACAGGCGACAATGTGATTGTCATGTAGAGTATTTTATCCATGTAAGGTTCTGACTGACTGCTTAAAAGCAACAACGTGGCAAATACGCTGAAACAAAGCGCAACGAGCACAATGGTAAAAATTACTTTTAATCCTTCATCCTGAACAGCCACGACGTCACAGAGTTCTTTTTCTCCGGTTGAAAAGAAGAGAGCCCAACTCAGTGCGATCATAGTAAGGCAGAAGGCATCCCATGCGAGGATCATGCGGCATTGCATTTCAATGTTGGTAAGCCTTAAAAGAAAAAAAACAATTGCAGCCATGCAAATAGCAAATAGCAGTTTGGTTATGCCGCTGGTTTGTTTCAATTTCCTGTATCTGATCTTTTTCATGATATGGCGCATGGATTAAATATTATTAAGAACGTCCTCTGTTTTGTCGATGTGTATTTCGATAGTGGTGTGGTTAATTTTAAATCTGGTAGCCAGCAATTCTTTAAGTGACCGTGAAATTTCGCTGGCCTCTTCAAGTGAGGTTTCGGGTTCCATAATTACATGCACACTTAAGGCATACATACCTGAAGTAAGTGTCCAGATATGGAGATCATGAATACTGATGACACCAGGCTTGGCAGTAAATAGGTTATTCACTGCATTGTAGTCTATATCTTTAGGTACGGCTTCGAGTAAGATATTCACCGACTCTTTTAAAAGATTATAGGTCCGGGGTAATATAAAAAGGCCAATGGCAGCGCTCATAATTGGGTCAATGTATAACCATCCTGTCGCCAAAATGATACATCCCGCAATAATCACTCCCACAGAACTCAACATGTCGCTTACCACCTCCAGGAATGCTCCTTTGATATTGATGTTTTCCCTGGAACCGGATCTCAATATCTTCATCGAAATCAGGTTGATGATTAACCCGCAGAAAGCCACCACCAACATAGGGATACCAGCTACAGCGGGCGGGTTGCTGAACCTTTGCCAGGCTTCGTATAAAATGTAGCCGGAAATAAACAACAAAACAACCGCGTTGAGCAGTGCCGAAAAAATTTCCGTGCGGTAGTAACCGTATGTCTTCCATGCATTGCGCGGCCGGGAAGACATCCAGATAGCAAACAGCGCCAGGCCTTGTCCTCCAACATCCGTAAGCATATGTGCTGCATCAGATAATAAGGCAAGGCTGTTGGACATAAAACCCACCACCACCTCGATCACGAAATAGACGAACGTAATAATGAAAACGGTTTTAAGTGACCGGTTGTGTTTACCTCCTGCTGAAAGTGCAACAATATCCTGTGCCATAACTGAAAAATTCTTGGATAATGATTTTAGTCTTCGTCTTCGTGATGCCCCGCACCCTTAACCATTCTTTTCTTCCACTGAATATACCATTTCTGGTGGTGCAGGGAAAGGAGAAAATACAGGGTCAGTGCGCCAGCCAATGCTATGATATACATATCCAGGCCGATAGCCACCCCCACGGCAGCAGTACACCAAACAGTTGCTGCAGTAGTAAGCCCGTGCGAAGTGCCTGCACTGTTGTTTCGATAGATAATTCCCGCGCCAAGGAAACCAACACCTGTCACAATGTTAGCAATCACCCTGGAGGCGGCAGCAGGGTCACCGGTGAGATGACATGCGATAGCTGTAAATAGTGTCGAACCAATACATACAGCAGCATATGTCCTGATGCCTGCATCCCTCCCATGTATTTCCCTGTCATACCCGATCAAGGCACCGAGTATAAAAGAGGCCAGTAATTTTACGATGATGATGAGTTCAAATCCGATGTCCATAACTTGCATTTAAATTTTTCTTTTGCATTTGCTTTCTCCAACAATACGCCCTTTTCACTAAACAATATTTCGCCTTTTGCAGTATTGTAAAAAGCGGGAAGAATTGCTGGGATTTTTTACATTTTAAGGTATTTCAGTCAAAACACTTTTCTACACCTCGATCCATTTCATCGCTTTTTTGCGATCCTGCAAACCAAAGCATCGAACGTCTGCGTTTGGTGCAATTCCTTTTATTACTGTTAGAAATACCTGCCATTTTTCAGTCGCAACTATCGCTATTTTCTCCATCGCTGCTGCGCGTGGGAAAGCCAGCTGGTAATCACCATCGGTCGCCGGTTTGCTGCAATAACTTTCGTCTAAAATGGAATTATCATCTATTTCAAAATACCATCTGACCTTCTTGCCCCTGCTTTCAATGTTGTGAACAAGCGGAAGAATCTTCGCATACCCAGCAGCGCTCAACATGGTGTCTGTGCGGGTAGCGATGATATTGTTATGCGTAAATTCAAGCAGTTGAAGCATCTTGTAAGAGGTTTAAAACTGATTATTCTTCTTCCTCTTCCGAGTTGTTCATTTTAGATAACAGGTCATAGGCACCTTTGATTACAATCTTGCTTTTGGGGTCAAATTTTTCAGGCAGGATCACGGCCGTAAAACCGTTCTCCGTTACGCCTATACCCACTTCGACCCTTCTGAACGAATGGTGCTTTTCTTTGTCCGCTGTTTTTGTGTTTTGCTCTCCTTGTTTGGATGGCTCTTCCACAAAAATGTAATGCTTTCCACCTGAAGGCACGACCGCAGCCTGCGGCAAAGCTGGTGTGCTGGACGTACCGATTTCAACGATGGCATTGACGAACATACCGGGCAGCATATTGCTGGTTAATCTTTCAATAGCGGCATGCACTTCCACGGTCCGGTCGGTATCGATGTCTTTACCAATCAGGAATACTTTGGCCGTACGTTCTACGCTGTCACCGGTGGCACGGAAGCGTACCTTTTGCCCGAGTTTTATATTCGGCAAGTCTTTTTCAAACACTTTAACCCTGATCATGATGTTATTGGTATTGGCCATATCAGCCATCAATTCGTTGGGTCCGATGAATTTGCCGACGTTGGAATATACGTGGGTAATGTAGCCGTTGGTCGGGGCATAGATACGGGTTACGGAAGTAAAATTACCGGCCTTAACGCTGGACGGGTTAATGTTCATGATTCGCAGCCTGGCCTTCAAGCCCTCAAGCCTCGCATTCATGGTGTTGTATTCACTCGTTGCTTTCTGTAACGATTTGCGCGCTGCGATGTTTTCTTTCACCAGTTCTTCCTGTCTTGTAAGATCCTGCTGTAAAAAACTGAGCTGGCTGCTGGTTTCCAAATAATCCTGCTGCACCTGAACAAACTCCGGATTTTCAATGGTGGCGATCAGTTCGCCTTTCTTCATGTATTTTCCTTCGATGACAGTGGTGCTCCTGATCGACCCTCCATAAGGTGAAGTAATACTTACCAGATCCTGTGGGGGAACATCAATGGTGCCGGATGCCTTAATATAGTTGCTCAGGTTGGTAGTGATAACCCCACCGAAACGGACATCTACAGTCTGGAACTGTTCATTGGTAAATTCAACCACATCCGGGTTGTGTTCCTCTGCCTTCTCTACCTGAACTTCTTCTTTTTTGGAAGAACAGGCTGTAAAGAAAAAAGAAAGGGTGAGTGCTATTGCATAAAGTGTTTTGCGCATGGTAGTAAAAATTTATAAACCTGTAATTAATTCCAGTTCGATCGCTGACTGGTTGTATTGATTCAATAATTCGATGTATTGGCGGCGGACACTGTTTGCATTGTTCAGTGATTGAGACAACTGGTAGTAATCCATTTCTCCGGCTTCAAATGCGCGCTGCGAGGTACGTATGAGCAGCTGTGCCTGGGGAAGTGCCGTTTTGCGGTAATAATTCAGCTGAATCGTAATTCGCCGTAGGTCAGAAAGGAGTAATGACCCTCTTTGTGAAAGGCTGAAATAAAATGCCTGGACTTCAGCTTCCCTTCGCTGCCGGTTGATCTGGGCCGCACGTATCCGCGCTTTCTGGGGTCGGGCAAAAATCGGTATGCTGATACCTGCCTCAATGCCCTGGAAACGTTTACCTGCGCCATAATATTTAGGAGACCCGTTTACATCGTAGGTACCTACCAGTGACTGATTAAAATAGCCCACGTTAAAATCAGGCAGGAGTTTACTCTTTTCTACGCTGATCTCCTTTTCCGCAACGGCGATTTGTGACCGGAGTGCCTGTAGCTCAGGGTTATTACTGAGCAAGCCTGAATCGAGATTCATTACAAGATGTTTTTCTACCAGAAGTGTATCTGCAATCCCGCTGAGGCTTGAGTCGAAAGTGAAACTGGCCAATTGTCCGAGATCCGTCCTGATCTGTTCCCCAAGTTGGTTGCTCTGCGCGATGGCTTCCTGGAGCTGGGTATTGGCGTTGTATTTCTCCAGGATATTGGTTTCACCGGCCGTAAAGCGGGTGTCCGCTGCTTTGAGTACCCGCTCATATAGGCTAACCAATGTGTCGTTAAGCCTGCGTTGTTCCTGCCGGTAAATCAACCTGTAGTAAATGCTTTTAACCTGGTAAGTCACCTGGCTTCTATAGATGCCCACCTGCAGGCGGCTCGCATCGATCGATGCATCGCTGAGTTCGGAAAGCCGTTTTAAGTAAACAGGGTTGGGAATGTTCTGCGTAATGGTGATGTTGTTGTCATACACGATCGGACTGTTATACTGCCCCAGCGTTAAGGTGATATTTGTTTTGCCGATATCTTTTGCCGCACCTTTAAGCGCCTGTTGGTAATCAATGTTCAGGTTGCCCGCCCTGATGTTAGGGTTGGCATCCAGCGAACGGCTTATGGCCGACTGAAGGTTGATCCTTGTATTGGTGGCAGTAGCCGGCACCTGTGCATTCACTGTAGCTGAACCGCCCAAGAACAATAACAACATGGTCACTACCGCCGTCAATTTTTTGGGCTCTTTACCTTTGCCGAACCTTTCAAAGAAAGTGTAAAGCACAGGCAGTACAATGAGTGTGAGCAGTGTTGCCGTAAGCAGCCCACCAATCACAACTGTCGCAAGCGGCTTTTGTACCTCGCCACCGGCACCGGATGAAAGTGCCATAGGCAGGAAACCAAGTGAAGCCACTGCTGCAGTCATGAGTACCGGACGCAATCGGATAGCGGTTCCCTTCATTATGATATCATTTAAATTGGTTAGTCCAGTTTTTTTAAGCCGGTTGAACTCCGAGATAAGCACGATCCCGTTCAGTACGGCAACGCCAAAGAGGGCGATAAAACCTACACCGGCTGAAATACTAAAAGGCATGCCGCGGATCAGCAGTGCGAACACTCCGCCGATGGCTGACATCGGGATTGCGGTGAATATGAGTAAAGAATATTTAAAGGAGCCAAATGCGAAATACAGTAACAGAAGGATAAGCCCCAATGCTACAGGTACTGCTATGGACAGCCTTTTGTTAGCTTCTTCCAGGTTCTTAAACTGACCACCGTAAGTAATGTAATAACCCACCGGCATTTTGATCTTCTGGTCAATTTTCAGCTGCATTTCTTCTACCACAGATGCGATGTCTCTTCCACGAACGTTAAAGCCAACTATGATTCTGCGTTGCGCCTGTTCACGCTGCACCTGGTTGGGCCCTAATACCAGATTGATATCTGCCACCTGTTCGAGCGGAATCTGGGTTCCGTCAGCAGCCACCACAAAGAGCCTGCGTACATCTTCAATACCCTGGCGCTCGGCCTGTTGTAATCGGATAACAAGATCAAATCGCTTCTCTCCCTCAAATACGGTACCGGCCTTACCACCGGCAAAGGCAGTATTGATTACCTGGTTGATATCGGATACATTTAGACCAAACTGTGCGATCTTGTCACGGTCGAGCTTAACTGAGATCTGTGGCAGACCACCCACCTGTTCTACGTACAGGTCCTCTGCACCTTTGACTGTGGGAACGATACTACCGATCTTTTTAGCCAGTTCGGCAAGCACCTGCATGTCTTCCCCGAATATTTTAATGCCCACGTCCTGGCGCACTCCCGAGATAAGCTCATTAAAACGAAGTTGTATGGGCTGTGAGAAACCAAAACTTACACCGGGGATTCTTTCCAGCGCTTTTTTCATTTTCTCAGCCAACTCTTCGCGTGTACTTGCGCTCACCCATTCCTTTTTGGGTTTAAGAATAATAGTGATGTCTCCAGCTTCGATAGGCATGGGATCAGTAGGTATTTCAGATGCACCGAGTTTACCAATTACTTCTTTCACTTCCGGAAATTCTTTGGTGAGTATATTGGAAGCCTGGGTTATTTTTTCAACAGTCTGGCTTAGGGAACTTCCCGTCAACAACCTTGTTTCAACCGCCAGGTCGCCTTCTTCCAATTGCGGGAGAAATTCTCCACCCAATTTAGAGAACACGAAAAAAGCAATAACCATCAGAGAAACTGCGATCAGTACCACTATTTTTTTCATGCGCAGGGCGCCTCTGAGAACAGGTGTATAAATACGATGGAGGAAATCCATCATCTTATCTGAGAGATTTCGTTTATGTTTTATGTTTTTGCTGAGAAATAACGCACTCATCATGGGAACATAAGTCAGTGACAGCAGGAAGGCGCCAAGGATAGCAAAAGAAACGGTCTGCGCCATTGGCCGGAACATTTTACCTTCTATGCCTACCAGTGCCAGGATAGGCATGTAAACTATAAATATTATGATCTGCCCGAATGCTGCCGAGTTCATCATTTTTTTTGCCGACGAGCCCACCTCGCGATCCATCTCCGCCTGGTCAATTCTGCCCTCTTTACGGCTGGCAAGGTGATGCATTGTAGCTTCAACGATAATGACCGCTCCATCTACGATCAGCCCAAAATCAATGGCGCCAAGGCTCATGAGGTTTCCCGATACGCCAAAGAGATTCATCAGCGAAATGGCAAAGAGCATGGCTAGTGGAATCACGGAGGCAACGATCAGGCCTGAGCGGATATTACCCAGGAAAACCACGAGTACAAATATGACGATCAGCGCTCCTTCTATGAGATTTTTCTTAACCGTATCGATCGCCCTTCCTACAAATTCACTGCGGTCAAGGAAGGCTTCGAGCACCACACCTTCGGGAAGGGTCTTCTGTATCTGTAAGACTTTTTCTTTGACTCGTTTGACTACTTCGCTGGAGTTACTGCCTTTAAGCATCATAACGATTCCTCCAACAGCTTCACGATCGTTTCGCGTCAGTGCGCCATAGCGATTGGCTGCCCCAAAACCGACGGTTGCAATGTCGCGAATGGTAACCGGGAAACCGGATTCAGTTTTTTTCACCACGATGCGCTCGATATCACCGAGGTTGGTAATGAGACCTTCACTGCGTATGAAATAAGCGTTTGGTTTTTTATCAATATAGGAACCACCGGTATTCTGGTTGTTTTTTTCCAACGCGGTAAATATATCCCCAATGGAAATATTGTAACTGCGCGTCTGGTTTATGTTCAGGGCGATCTCGTATTGTTTTAAGAAACCACCGAAACTATTGACCTCAGCGATGCCGGGTGTACCGAGCAGTTGCCTTCTTACATACCAATCCTGCAAAGTGCGCAGATCGGTGGCATTATATTTATTTTCATAGCCCTTCTTGGGATGGATTACATATTGGTATATTTCGCCAAGTCCGGTAGAGATGGGTGACATTTCAGGTTCACCTGTACCTTCCGGTATTTTACTCCGGGCTTCCGGCAGTCTTTCTGCTACCTGCTGGCGAGCCCAGTAAATATTTGCGTCATCATGAAAGATGACCGTAACTACTGAAAGCCCAAAGCGGGAGATAGAGCGAACCTCCTGTATTTCCGGAATCAGGGACATGGTTTGTTCCACCGGGTAAGAAATGAGCTGCTCTACTTCCTGGGCGGCCAGTGACGGACTAACTGTGATGATCTGTACCTGGTTATTGGTGATGTCAGGAACAGCATCGATCGGAAGTTTATTTAAAGACATTACGCCCCATATAATGAGCGCAAAGGTGAAAATGCCGACGACTAATTTATTCTTGACAGAAAAATCTATGATCTTATTTAACATGACCTATAAATGATTTGAAATCAGATGAAAGTATTTCAACAACATACCCGCCATAGCTAGCAGCAGAACAATTGACAGCACAACAATCGTAATGGACTTGGTAATTCGGATCCATTTCGGTTTAACCGGGTCTTTTATTTTGCTATAAACAATTTTCTGCTTGCGGCCTGGCGGCTTTGACGTAGCCATAACCACAATGGTTGGATAGTGATAAAATGATGAGACACCGTGCATTTGGCACAGCAGAATTTCGTGCCTTTCAGGGCACAACAATTAAGAATTAGGCTATTAACTGCGGAGGCTGCCAGATGGGCAATGAAATACCGGTGATGTCACCAGGTAGATAAGAAGGTATTTTGTTAATATAAATCTGCGGTGGCATTTCCAAAGAGAGGAAACCGGTTTTGATAAATGCATTGGCGCAGCAACCGCAATGGCAAAACGGCGGGCAAAGATCATTGTCACCCTGGTTTTCGTCGTGGTTGGTTTGGGTGGTGAGTTCTGTTTTGGCCTTTCCAGCTTTCATAGCGTTACCCCTGTCTGCACACGGGAGTAGACTTAGCCCCAGCACAATAAACGTTAATATGAAAACGGTAATACGCATCGGGTGCAAAAGTAGGGTGTTTATTGGCAAAATAATTTAATAGATAGGGTAAAAAATCACAATGTGGTTGCAATTACATTATATAGAGTCCTCAGGCTCTGTTTCTATAAGGAGTTTTTCCAGCCTGTCCTGCACTTCTGCAGGGAGTTCCGGATCCAGCTCCAGGTAAAAAGTATGCTTGGTTTCATCAGCTTGCAAAGTGAAGGTCTCTTCAAAGCTTTTAGGCAGTAAAAGTGATTCATAACTGGCCTTTAGTCCTGATACCCCTTTTTCAAAAGAAGTCCGCCATTTTTCCATTTTAAGCCCATCCATACATATCTTTTACAAAACAGAAGAAAAAATCGTGCCCGCACTCCAAATCTTTGCCAGGGTAAGGTTTTCCTTAAAAAAATGAGAAACAGGTATGCTGAGAATTAATTATCAGGATCAAGGATCGAGTGAAAAGCGGCAAGGTCTCTGTCAATATCAAAGGGTGACTTAATCAGAATGGAATTGTAGCTGCCTAGCTGTTTGGCAATGGAAACATGAAAAAATAACTCGCTTTCCAGAAGAAACCTTTGGATTTCCGGGACAGCTCCAGATTGTAAAAAATGAAGCAGGGCTCCCGATCTGTTTGGGCTGAGTCCGAAAAGACTGCATTGAGATGAGGCTTCCCCAAACAGGTCTTCCGGAAGAAGGGAAAGATCAGGAAAATTGTTCGACGCAAAAAGCACAACAGATGGGTTGGCAGTATCATAATTCATCGCTTGTACAAACCCTTTGTCGGCGCCCAGGCCGTCAACGTCATTTGAAAGCAATTCAAACCGCCACCGTGATGCCCCGAGCCATAATAAGATGTCTGAATTTTCCGTATCTGGAGACGGCGGCAATAAAACATATTTGTCCATTTTACCACAACAAAAATCCGCCAGTGCCAAATAGTGGCGGAAAAGACTGCTATATATGATAGGGTCTACAGGTTGAAGGCCTGTGGCCGGATCGGATAAGCTTCCGTCAGTCAATCCCGGCATTGATTCGTATGCGGGCGATTCGACATAGAGATAAGTAAACAGTCCCTTTATTTCTTCTTTTCTAAACTGGATAGGGGTCATGAGTCAAAAGTAGTTCTTGTGCCAATTGGAAAGACTTTGGTACAATTATTTTACAAATAAATTTGCAGGTTACTGGACGCTCCTAACCTCAACAGCATTGTGAGCGATTTAACACGACCTTTTTTGGTTAGTGCATAGTTTTTGACCTATTTAAAAAAACACCTTTATGAAAAACCCGTTTATAAAACTCTTTTCTCTTTTTGCCGTTTCCGCTATACTGTTCACCAGCTGTTCCTCAAAGGCTTATATTCAGCGGGATGACACCGTCGATCTTAGCCAGTACAAAACATTTGCATGGTCAGAAACACAGGAAGTGCACGAGCAGAAAAAACACAACGACATTCAGGAAAGTAAAATCAGAAATGCTGTAAATCAAAGTCTGATAAGTGCAGGATGGCGGGAGGATCCCACAAACCCGGACGCTGTTTTAGCTTATGATGTACTTGTTGAAAGAAATACCCGAAGAACAAGTGATCCTGTCTACACGCCCTCTTATTCGCGCATGTATTACAACCCCTATACAAGAAGATTGGGAACTCTTTACTATCCCTCCCGCTTTGCCGGTTATAACAATTCGCAATATCAGGTAACAGAAGGCACTTTAACTGTAAGTTTAATCGATGCAAAAACAGACAAAACCTTCTGGCAAGGCTGGACAACAAAAGAAGTAAATACCAAACTGTTATCAGATCAGGAAATTGAAAGTTCAGTAAAAAGCATTTTCAAAAAATTCAGTAAGTAATCAAATCTAAATGCTGATTAATAAATGCTTTTGTTACTCCTTACTTCGTTGGAAGGATAGTCTATCTGCAAAAAAATTGCATTAGATCTATAATAAGGTGGTGTGAAAACTATATGTCTTAAAAATCATGTTTAAGATTACCCGATTAAAAACAATTTTTAATCGGGTAAAATCTTAGGGTTACTTCCTAGGATGATGTTCTTTCTCTTTATGATGCTCATCATGTTCATGATGCTCTGCTTCCGGGTGTTTTTCCAGCACATTAGGATCCGTATTCCCATCGTGATGTTCAGGATGTGGATGATGTTCCAGTTCCTGATGATGTTCAGCATGCTCATGCTGTTCCGGGTTCGCTTTACCTGTGCCAGGCGTTTGGTTGACACCGTCTTTTTTTTCTTCGTTATTGTTTGTCATAATTTAAATTTTATTAAAATATGAAAAAAACATGCCACCTCTCTACTTAGATTAACCTTCTGAGGTTAGCATCTCTGCATCTTTGCCTGTCCACTATATTCTACGCTTTGTAGTTATTTAAATAGCTGGTTACGCTACCTGGTCTAATTAGGTAAAATGCCATACAATCAAAATAGACTATTTGATATCTGCCATCTTCCGCGCTGCATCAAATGCTCACCTTGGGCTAACAACAGTTCTCTCCCCCCTGCATTGGCGGACACTTCATTGTTCCATAGCTGCAAAAAACACAGCAGTCCCCTTGTTTTGGTTTCAAGCGTGTTTTGCAGTTTTCACACTCGTAAAAAAAAATACATGCATTTGTTGGCATTATTTCCTCTTTGGAATGCCCGCATTCCGGACAGGTAATAGTGGATCGCAATACAATTTCATTTGTGTTGTGAAGCCTGTTCCTTTGAAAATTCCAAATGGTTGCCGCCAACATTCCAAACATTCCGGCGTAGAGAAAATATATCCAATTGTCATTATCATTAAAATGATATGCGTAAGAAATGATAAGCCCACTGGGAACAGCCACCAATAATGGATACAAACAACCATGTTTTCGGTAAGAAATATAAAGTCCAAGTATTGAGACCAATACCATAGCCTGAAAGACCCACATAGTCCAGCCACCAAAAAGTTCAGCGCTGCCCAACCCAAGAGCAGATGCCGCAAATGCAAAAAGCGGGAAACAACACGGTGAAAATATTGCTGTCAGAAATAATCCTGCAGTACCAAATTTGTCGATATTTTTTAAATTTTTAAATGTCATCGGTTACAAGGTAATATAGATTTCATTAGCTGGGCTATTCGCTTTGATAGAATAAAATTCTTTGAAATCGTAAACAGAAAGATATTTATCTATTAACATCACTCGTTTTTAGTGGGATCGTTCACTTCCTTCCTTTTAATATGCATTGAATAAATTATACTCTAACCGGACAAACAAACCATTTGGAGCAGTACGGTAAAGTGAACTGTTCAATTGTTGCCTGTAACCAATGTCAACCCTGGCAACACTATTAAAGATAAGCTGCATAGAAGGAGCAATATCCATATAATATTTGCCGGAACCCAGGTTGAATTGATTCAAAAATTCCAACATCAGGTTCAAATTGGTTTGTTTATAATCAGTGTAATCTTTCGGCAACATCAATTTCCCTATTGATAAAGTATAATTGATTGCCTGCCTGTCGAGATTGCTGTATGGGAATTTATTACTGTTACCATTGTCCAGCGCTTTGACAAATGATAGACCTGATGAAATCGCCACTTTGTGCAGCAACTGTGTGGCAACAACGCCCGTCTCGAACCCTGTGTTATGGCCATAAAGGTTGATCTCTTCCTGGTGAATATCGCTGTTGTTAAAACTGTACCTGCAAAAAGCTGCCATACGAAAATGTTTCTGCACTTCATCATTACTCAGGAATCGATATTTGGCATAGATACTGCCACCCTCTACAGATAATCCTTTGTTTCGGTTTGATAGAAAGGCATCAAAATGAACCATGGTAGTTTTGGAAACGCCAACCATGATCTCAGGTATCATATGATAATTGGTTTTGGCCGTGTAAGATTCGGGCATGATGAAATTATTCAGCCGGAGGCCAATACTTTTGGCAGCCATATTACTGGCCGGTTCAGTATAAACATATAGTTCCTGCGCCATGCTGCTAAATGAGATCAGCAACATCGCAGTAATTAGTTTGGTCTTCATATAAAAAATGTAAAGGGCTTTGCCCGAAAGCAAAGCCCGATGATTAAATGGTTACATTATACACGCCGTTTCCGCTTGTTGGGGCAGCCAATGTATTTTTCTTAAAATCCTTTGTTGATACAAATCCTTTATCAACGATTCTTACCTGTTTTGCGCCGTTCAAAGATTTTTCTTTTGCATTAAGAATGTAAAAAGTTTTATCACCGACCTTAACGGGCTCGTTGGATTTTATTTCTGTATTATTGAAATTCACAAAAGCAACAAAGCTCGCAACAGTAAACCCCGCATCTTCTACTTTCTTTTTCAGTTTATCGAAATCAACAGAAGAACCTTCCTTAAAGGTGATTTCGAATGTGGATGTTTTGATATTGGGATTTACATTCTGAACAAAATCAATTGTCTTCAAAGCCTTATTGATAGAGTTGCTGCACATGCTACAAGTTAAACCGCTTGCCTGCAAAGACACTTTCGAAACCTGCGCATTACTTGCAATTGAAATTGTTGCTGCCATTAAAAAAAGAAATGTTTTCATGATATGAAATTTTGATACTTGTTTAAAATAAATAGTTGCTTAATTCTTCGTTTTAGGTTTTACAACTGTCAATGCCATACCACATTTAGAACATTTGCCGGGCGAATTGCTAATCACATCCGTATGCATGGGGCACTTATAACCATTAATCACATCTGATTTCATCTGCTCTTTTTTTGATAAGTTCAGGTTCCTGCCGCATTTGGCACATTCGCCGGGCTTATCGCTTATCACTTCCGGGTGCATTGTACATGCATATTTTACAACACCGGCTTTCATCAATTCTTTCTTAGAAAGATTGAGAGCCATACCGCATTTAGAACATTTTCCCGGCCTGTCACTGGTTTCTTGCGGGTGCATTGGACACGTATAGCTAATAATAGTAGTGGAAGCCTTAGCATCTTTGATACGGTCTGATTTATTGCTTTGCGCGTTAACAGTATTAGTAGTTGCTAATGCAAAGAGCATAGCAAACAGTATTTGAAACTTTTTCATTTGTAAATATTTTATTAATTATTAATAGTAGAATACAAGCATTGTAGAAATGCCTTTTACCCGCAGGAGGCGGGAATTACAGAAAGAAAAATCAAATACGGAAATTACAGTTGCGGATAAAAATAGGTACTGCTCCCCAATCCGGCGGTGCGTGAGATACAGGATAGTCAATAGTGATTGACTGAACGTAACTGAAATAAGAATATGCAGGAACACTTATATCGGAAACAACAGTGAGAAACTGGAAAGATGATTCAGATATCTTCTGGTCCTTTTCGATCTGCAGTTTTTTCTGTTCATCTTTGCAGCAGCCCTTATGCCCTGCCTTCTCCATGCCACAAGTGCCGCAGGAACCTTTTTGCTCCTGTTTCATATCGACGGTCATCAGCTTACCCATACAATAATGCAAATTGATGGTCGCGCCGCTTGAAACGGTGAGATATGCAACAGCTAATATGGTAACCAGTAGCTTTTTCATTTTCTGCTGATGTAAATATAAACTTTTTGTAGGCTAAATCGAAATTACGCTATGTTAATAAATGAGTTGAGGCAGCCTATTCTGACAATTTTGGTTGTTTAAAAAGAATCAATTTATTAAATTCCCATACGTAAAACATTTTGTCCTTATTCAATACAAAGGCTTTCAAAAAACTACCTTTAACGGTAGTCACTTCTTTACCTTCGGAGCTGATGATTTTTGCCGATTCTCCTTCCTGGTAGGTAATTAACCATTTATCATTTTTTGGATTGTACGTGATGGCCGGCCCGCGACCATCTACTCTTTTTATTTCTGGTTCTCCTGGCTTGCAGGTATATACGACACCTTGCCGCTGCCACGTAGTTTGTATGCCTCCTTTATTATCAATGACGAGACCACCTCCATCCATCGGACATGCTTTCAGCAGCCAGGTGCCCTCTCCAAGTTTTTGAGCAGGTCTAAAATTACGTCCGGCGTTAGTTGATTGAAGCAGGTACATATCACGTGATCCGCTAATCCAGTTGCGAAACATAATTGCCACTTGATTATTTTTTACCGTGATGTTGGGTTTGCAGCATTCACATACATGACCATCCGGCGACTGGTAAATCAGTGTGTTTTTTGACCATGCTTTTTGTGTCGGATTAAGGTAAGAGAAATAAATATTATTTTTTTTCTCCAGGCGGGTGTCCAGCCATACCGCATAATAATGATCATTTTTATCTGCTGCCAACCCCATTAAGCCTTCCGGCGCTGAAGAGCGCAGATCATTTACATAACCTTTGCTGATCCACGCACCCTTGTTTTTGTCCAATTGAAAAAAATGAATATCTCCTGCTTTATCTATTGCAGTAATAAGTGAGGTCGTAGCTGAGCTGGCAATCTGCGGCCCTCTTGACATACCCAGGTGCATGCCGGTTACTTTTCCCACAAGAACAGGAGCAGAAAAAGTAGCTCCATGGTTGACAGAAGTTGCACAAAAAATGCTATCACTCCGACCAAAAGCAATACGCAGAACTCCTTTGAGATCCACACTAATTTGCGGTTGCATTCCGGGAGCTATGATACCAGCATCTGGTGCTTTCCAGGAGAATGACACCAATATAATGGTCAGGTAAATCGGAATAAGAGTAAGTTTTTTCATATAGTCAATATCATGCAGTTAAAAGGGGCAACTTTATAAAGCGAGTTTAGCTGTACTAATTTTTTTCATTTTTTCATCTGTCCATGCAAACAAAACGCTATTTCCTGATTTTGTCATTTGTGGAAAGCCGCTAGATCTTGATTGTGAAGAAGAAGCGATTGTAATAGATGGTTCTTTTGTTCCATCAGCATGGATTTTTGCAGCTTTGATGGCATCCCCTTCCATCCAACTTACCATGGCAGTTTTATCATTCAGCAAAACAATATCTACTCGACCAATGGTCTGCTCTTCATCTACACGAATCGGAGTGCCAAAGCTTGCGCCACCATCCTGCGAAAAAACAACACTTACCTGTCCCTTTTTATCGGGTGATGTGAATCGTGCTACTGCCATGTTATTGCCGCGTGCATCAACCCTTGGACCATTAACGGGACAACCCGCGATCATCCAATTATCGGCAAAGATGGTTTTAGGTTCCGTCCATTGACCGTTTACAAACCGAACTATTGAGATATCCCTCACTTCCGATTTAGAACGGTCGCGATAAATAACAACAGGGCCATTTGCTGTGATAGTGGCTGTCGTCTGGCAGCAATCGCAAACCCGGTTATCCAACTCCCATTCTGAAATTTTTTTTCCTGACTTATCAATAATAGCGGCCCTCAATGTCATTTGGCCATGGTGTCCTTCGCTATGACCCCCTTCCCCTTCCGAAGCGGCATTTCTTCCATCGAGCCAGGCAACAAAAAAATTGTTACCATATGGAACGAGTGATACAAATCCATGTTCCGCCTTTTTCCCATCTTCATTCAGGATCTTTGGCGTGCTCCAAATATTACCACCATCTGCAGAGGTGATCAGTTTTACATCATAAGTATATTTTCCTTTTTCACTTCTCTCAAGGAAATGAGCGACCATACCGCCAGATCCATCTGAAGCAAGCATCGGATAATCTGCCCAGTTTACAAACCAGTTGTCGCCAGAGCTGATGACAGTTGGCTTAGACCATGCACCTTCGTTTAGTCGCGAAAAATTAAGTGTACTTTTTTCCTTTCCTTTCTCAACCCATGTGAGAAAAGTAACACCGGCAGAATCAGTAAACAAATAAGGTTCTCCGCTCACAGAATCTACAGCTAATGCTAAAGCTTTCAGTTTGCTTTGTTCATTCGATGGATTTTTGCAGGCAATGACCAGAATGGCAACAACCAGGCAGGTAAGTAATTTAGTCATGTTGTTTGGTTATGTTTTTGATCAGGTTGATATTCTCACTTTCATCCCAATTACGGGAACCCATTTCTGAGAAGACGAGGTTTCCTTTAGGGTTAATAATAAAAGTGGTTGGTAGTGCCTGGATATTTAGCGTTTCACCGTTTTCCAAATGCACATACTTGAATTTATATTTATGGGTTTTATTGAATTCTTTTATTTCTTCAATAGGTTCAGACGATGCCAATAAGAAAACTACTTCTTTATCACTCATTATAGCCTGCGCTTTTTCTATTGAAGGCATTTCTTCAATACAAGGCTTACACCATGTTGCCCAGAAATTAATAAAAATGGTTTTCCCTTTGTATTCGTCAAGACGGACAACCTTGTTATCGAGATCAAACAATTCCATCTTAGGTAGAAGCCCATCAGTCTTGCTTTGATCTGTAGTTTTATCTTTATTATTAAACCGGCATCCACTTAGTACAAGTGTAGATAACAGCAAAATCTTGAGTAACCTTAGCATCTTCTGTCTGTTAAAGCAGCAATTAATTAATAAGTTATAGTAAGCCCGGCTCCTAATCCCATATCACTATCATAATGGCTGGATAGTGAAATATACTTGGTGAGGATATACCTAAACCCGGCTGCATACTCTTTATCGGTATTTATCATCCAGTTAAACCGTAAGCGTGGCGATACAGGAACATCTTCCCGACTTAATTGAAACCTGAATTTTCCGTCTCCATCAATTCTTCCATCTGCGGTTACAAGCATCGGAAGTGTATAGGTAACCCCGGCCACTACCGTTTTACGATTGTTCTTATTACTTGTTTGACCGAACCATGTTTTCTCCTCATCTCCAAATATATTTTTTGGCCCACCTTCCATTTTAAAGTGATAATCAAATCCAATATAAGGAAACCACCATTGCATCCTGCCTAAATAACGTCCAATCATTGTTTCACTTTCATAGCCATGCATGTCATGAAAACCGAGATGCCACATCGTGCTTGCCTTCCATCTTGTGCTTGCAATCATGAATTCACCATCCGTGCCATTGCTTTCAATACCAATTCTTCCCATAGGATGAAACTCCCTGTCATCGGCAAATAATTTTCGTTGTGCCAGTTTCGGGTTGGGTATTTCCGGGTTAGCGGGTTGGTTCTCGTAAGTGAATACCCTTCCCATACCACTCATCATGTGATATAAAATATGACAATGAAAAAACCAATCGCCGTAAACATTGGCATTGAACTCTAATGTGTCCTTCTCCATGGGCATTATGTCGATAATGTTTTTCATCGGTGCGTATTCCCCCTGTCCGTTTAACAATCTAAAATCATGACCATGCAGGTGCATCGGGTGGCGCATCATGCTATTATTGTAAAGAATGATCCTGATGTTTTCTCCTTTCTTAATCAATATCTTATCTGATTCTGACACTACCTTATTGTCGAGACTCCAAACATACCGGTTCATATTTCCAGTTAAATTAAATCTCAATTCCTTTACCGGTGCATCTTTAGGCAGAGAAGTTTTTGTGGGCGATTTTAGCATGTTATAATTAAGGGTAATAATATCAGGTGTTTCCGCTTCCATGTTCATCCCCTGCATGCTGTTCTTTTTTATTTCTTTTTTGGATTTCTCTTCACCGGTTATTTCAGGATACATTACTGTATTCATGTCCATGATCTGGTTTTGCATGAGCATACCTTCCATTTCAACCAGGTTGCCTTTCATGTCCATCATGTCGTTCATCATCTTCATGCCGGCAAAATATTTTGGCCGCTTCATTTTTGTGGCGACAACTTTTTCACCAGCTCCCAACCATACCGATGCAAATTTGGTACGGTCCTCCGGCGTTACTAAAAACTCATAACTTTTGTTGTCCGGAATGGTAACCACTACATCATAGGTTTCTGAAACTGCTATGATCAACCTGTCAACCTCTACCGGTTCTACATCATTTCCATCTGAGGCAACTACGGTAATTTTTCCTCCTGCGTATGATAACCAGAAATAATCTGAGGCACCGCCATTGGCTATTCGAAGCCTTACTTTATCACCCGCTTTAAATTGAGGTTGTTCCAATTGATTTTTACCATTTACCAGGAATTGATCATAATACACATCCGTCAAATCCATTGCGTTCATTCGTTTCCATTCATTGGTAAGCTTTGTTTTCAGATGGCCTTGCTTTATTGCTTCAGTATAGCTTTGCGTACTACCTTTTTGAACAGCAAACCAATCTGTTGCTGCATGCAGGCTACGGTGTACTTCTTTTGGTTTCATATCAATCCATTCGCTTAATATCAGTGGTATGGTCGGGATATTCCATTCTTTTCTTTTATTCATGATGAACATACCATACATGCCGATCTGTTCCTGCAATTCGGTATGGCTGTGATACCAGTGTGTTCCACTTTGAATGATTGGAAATTTGTACACATGGGTTGTGTGCGGCTTGATAGGCATTTGTGTAAGGTTGGGAACACCATCGTATTGATTGGGCAAGAATAGACCATGCCAATGCAGCGACGTCTCTTCATCCAGTTCATTGTGTACAAAAATTTCTGCTGTATCCCCTTCAGTAAATGTCAGGGTAGGCATAGGAATCTGACCATTTACGGCTATTGCCCTTTTTGTTTTTCCTGAAAAATTAACCATTGTATCCGCGATATATAAATCGTAATGAACCGTACGGGGAGGTGTATTATTGGGAATGGTTTTTATTGGACCCAGGTTTGCTTTTTTTACTTCCATGTTTCCCATCCCATCGCTCATTTTCATACCCGGCATTTTCTCTTCCATATTCTTCTTATCAGCCGGCATGTGATCCTGTTGCCCGGATGGCATAGTGTTACTCTTTGCTTTTTCCTGAGCCAGTTTCATTCCGCACTTAGGGCAGTTACCCGGCTTATCTGAATGTATTTCAGGATGCATTGGGCAGGTATATGATATTGCCTGTTGTTGCTTATCTGAAGCAGTGGTGTCTTTAGGCATTTGCATAACAGGTTTATCGGTCTTAGGTTTTACAACCTCCTTCTGTTTTGCAACTGTTTTTACTTTTTCTTTTACCAGTTTCATTCCACATTTAGGACAGTTACCCGGTTTGGCTGAATGGATCTCCGGGTGCATCGGGCAAGTATAGCTTACTTGTTGAACCTGTATATCCTCCGTTTTCTTTGGCAATGGCATTCCCTTCATTTCGTGGGCATAGGAAAAGAGGGAAAGCGTCAATCCAAAAGTTATTATTATCAATTTTTTCATTTTACTTTTTTTATTTTTTTACTGATAGCATACCTGCATTAATGGCTACAACAATTGTACTAACAGTCATTAAAACGGCACCGGCTGCGGGGCTTAATAAAATACCGTGTTTATATAAAACACCTGCGGCAAGAGGCAATGCAATAACATTGTACCCTGTTGCCCAGATTAAGTTTTGTATCATCTTCCTGTAAGTGGCTTTCCCAAATAAAATCAAGTTCACAATGTCCTTTGGGTTACTGTTTACCAAAACTATACCTGCGGTTTCTGCGGCAATATCGCTACCGCTGCCAACAGCGATACCTACATCTGCAATGGCCAGTGCCGGCGCATCGTTTACACCATCGCCTGTCATAGCCACAAACTCACCTTTGCTCTGTAGTTCCTTGATCTTTTCCAGTTTTTGATGGGGTAATACTTCAGCAATAAAACTGTCCATTTGCAAGGTCTCGCTTACACTTTTTGCAACCTTATTATTATCGCCTGTAAGCAAGATGGACTTGATGTGGTTTTCCTTTAAGGTTTTGATAGCTTCAGCAGATTCAGGCCGAATTTCATCTGACAAAGCAATATATCCACTCAATCGATTATTGCTCACTACAAATACAACTGTTTCGGTATCGTTGACACTATATCCTTCTGGGATGGGTATGTTATTTTCTTTTAAATAACCAGGGCTAACCACCAATATTTTTTTTCCTTCAATTGTTGCTTCAACACCCTTACCTGTAATAGCATTAAAATTTTCTGTTGCTGGAATTGGGATAGACAGCTCTTTTGCCTTTTGCAAAATGCCTGTTGCAATAGGATGTTCAGATTTTTGTTCCAAAGCAGATGCCAAACGGATGATTTCATTTTCAGTTACACCACTTTGAAGTGCTACAATCTTTGAAACTTCAAATTTCCCAACCGTAAGCGTTCCTGTTTTATCAAAAACGATGGTTGTTATTTTCCGGGCATTCTCGAAAGCTGTTCTGTTCTTAATCAATAAACCATTTTTCGCCGACAAAGCAGTGGATTTTGCAACTACTAGAGGAACCGCCAATCCTAAAGCATGAGGGCAGCAAATAACTATTACCGTAACCATCCTTTCCATGGCAAATGCCAGAGACTGTCCGCTTACATACCAGTATAAAAATGTACCCACGCCGGAAATCAATGCAATAATGGTTAACCATTTTGCCGCTTTATCAGCGAGCAATTGCGTTTTTGATTTTGATTTTTGCGCATCGTCAACCAGTTTTATTACTTGGGAGAGATACGAATCTTTTGCGCCATGAGATACCGTAACCTTTATCGAACCGTTCCCATTAATCGCACCTGCAATTACCTTATCGCCTTTTATTTTTTGAACCGGTTTTGATTCACCAGTTAGCATCGACTCATTTAAATAGCTTTCACCTTCAAGTATGATTCCATCCGCCGCAACTTTTTCTCCTGGCTTTACAAGTATGATGTCTTTTTCTTTTAGCGTATCAGTCTTCACATCATGTACCATATCCGGCATTACCATATGGGCCTCGGATGGCATTAATTGTACGAGCAGCTCTAATTCTTTTGATGCACCTGCAACAGACTTCATTTCTATCCAATGTCCTAAAAGCATAATGAGGATAAGGGTTGCCAGTTCCCAAAAGAAATCCATGCCCTGTAGTCCAAATACAATCGCTACACTATAGATATACGCAACTGATATGGCAAATCCAATCAGAAACATCATACCCGGATTCTTTGCTTTTGCTTCATCAACCAATCCTTTTAAAAAAGGCCAACCACCATAAAAAAATACAATAGTTGACAGCGCAAACAAAATGTAGGAAGATCCGTTGAAATGCCAGTCTACTCCCAGGAACTGCTGTATCATCATTGATAACAGCATAATAGGAATCGTTAAAACGAGTACCACATAAAACCGTTTCTTAAAATCTTCGATCATCATAGCATGATGATTATGCCCTTCATGTCCCATTGATGGGTTACTGTCATGCTGATGTCCGGTGTCCGTAGTATGTTCACTTTCTTTTTTACGGACCAATGTCATTCCACAAATAGGACATGTGCCTGGTGTATCCTGTACTATTTGAGAGTGCATTGGACAGGTATATTTTTCTGGATGCTGGTGTTCCATAGTTTTATTGTTTACAGCAACCCTTTTTTCGGATAAAGATTGCTTTGAAGATTTCCAATAATATTCTCATTGGGTTACTCATTAGTATTTTACTTACCGGAACTAATAGATTCATTTGTTTTTGTTGCCCAATCAATGATCAACACTTTCTCTTCTTTTGATAGTCTCGCTTTTTTGTGTAACCATTTGTAAGAGGCCAACGGCATAGCATCATCGCTCACCTGGCTGGCGATTGATTTTAATTTACTTTGCTGCCTGCGTAACGGGTAAGAACCAAACTCGTTAAAATTCAATTCGGCTTTACCTTTCTTAATATGGCTGTTTAATATCCACCCTGCGGGTTGTATATAAGCGTACCAGGGATACCGCGTATTATTACTGTGACAATCATAGCAAGCCGTATTCAATACGACGTCAACCACTTGCGGAACAGAAACTGTTTTTGAAATATCCGCAGGCATAACCTGCCCACTTTCATTGTGGGCAGGTTGTATGAACTGGGCTACAATGAATGCAACCAATAACAGTAATCCTATTTTTTTCACCTTGGGCATCAAATATTATTGTAACGTTTCTTTCACTGTACCGCAAGTCGGCATTGTTTTTCCGAGATATGGATTTTTAATGTCCTTTGTCTCACTTAACCATGTCGCACCTTTGTTATTGTTGTACATCGGGCAAAAGTCATTATACAATGTTTGACCAGCACCGAGTGTTTTTACGAGGTCATATACATCTTTACTTAAAGTCGCGAAATGCTCGCGTTGATGTGCGATCTTTTCGGCATTTGTACTAATATGTTCAGCATGTTCTTTGGCATCCCCCTGGATGTCTGCAAAGGTTTTCTTTTGTTCGGCTGTAAGAGATGTTTGATCAAATTGAGCAATGACATCTGCCAATGCCTTACCGCCGTTGGCAGCTTCATTTCCATCATCTTTAGCCAATGCATTTTTGATGTGCAAATAATGCTCAACAATGTCCTTAACAGAAGTGCCGCTTGCAGCCAGCGCAGCCGTTGCCGTTGCCTTTGTTGTGTCGCCTCTTTTCTTTACTTCTGTTGAATTGTAGTTGCATGCACCAAGTGCAATGACCATAATGGCCAAGCCCATGAATTTGTTTTTCATAACGAATGAATTAAAAGGATAATAAATTAATGTCGGTTACAAAGTGGCTTTCACACTTCCACAGGTAAGCATAGAGCTGCCATAGTAAGGGTTTTTGATTGCCTGCTGGTTACTTAACCAGGATGCTTTTTTCATCGGGCAATATTGCTGGTATACCGGTTCGGCAGAAAGCTTTACGGTTTTTGCGAGAGCGATCATGTTTTCTGAAAATGGCGCAAAACTTACGCGCTGTTCTTTCAGATCTTTACTGTTTGAAATCGCAGTTATATCCTTCAACAGGGCATCACGGTTAGATTCAGCAACAATTTTTGTATCAATCTCATACAGGGTTTTTACAAAATCACCCGCTTTGGCGGATGCAGTAGCTGCATTGCCCGATACCAAAGCATCTTTGATATCATAGTAGATAGACAATAACTGGGCAGACTTAGAGGTTTCCTGGGCTGACGACTGATTTGTAGCAATGGCTACAAACAGGATAACAAAAAGGAATATTTTTTTCATTTTTTTGATTTGATGTGTAAGGAATAATTACGGACATAGCAATGCCATGACGCATGATAACTATACATCAAATCATATTTGAAAACTCTGAATGTCTATGCGGATATCGCGAGGTGGTGGATGAAAATGGCAGGCGATATATTCCTGTAAATCAGGATGTACTGCCTTGAAAGGTACAGGCACTAAGTATTTTCCAGGAAGAATGTATACAGGAGCGCTGATACTTGTTTTTGCAAATTGAAAATTCTTATCTGCCGTTTGCAGTTTTACAACTTTTTCTTTGCAGCAGCCATCTTCTTTAGGTGCAGCAGATCCTTGATCATGGTGGTTCTTCTCTGCAACTGGCTGGTGAACATGCTTTTTACCATCCTTGTGTATATGAACCTTGCCTTCTTCTTTACTATGATGTTTCTGTTTTGCAGCAGTCTGGTGAACATGTTTTTTGCCGTCCTTGTGAATGTGAACCTCACCTTCTTCTGTACCATGGTGGGGTGCATTAGATCCCATTCTTAATCCAACTGAACAGGCAAATCCAACAAGTGTATTCAGGGAGAATACCACCAGCATAAAAGCCGCTTTTAACTGTATGGATCTGTTAGCTGTCATGTTCTATACAAAAATAGCGTTATTACCTGCTTTTTCAATGAATTTTAAAATGGCAAAAAATGTGTGCCAGCCCTAAAGCATGGTAAAAATCATCAACCCGCTCATCCCGATCATCAATCCATCTTCAATAATAGTAACTGTGCTCATGGGAAGGTTAAAAACGGCACCGAGGCAGGCACACTGGATTTTTCGCTTGTTCAATACACTTTGTACTACTCCTACAATACTAATACCCATAACCAAAAAAGTAATGATATTGGTCAAAAAGGGTTCAATATCAACGAGGAATGCCAACCCAAGGCTTAGTTCAATAAAGGCATAAAGATAACCCCAGCCCAGCCATCTTTTGGCTATGATATCATAAGATGCATAGCTTTCTGCAAATGCCTTGAGGTTTAGTAATTTGAAAAATGAAAACACCAGAAAAAACGCAGCCATAAAATGAGGCATCCATGACTTCCAGGCAAAACCGCCTTTCTGTATTTCGACAAGCAGGGTTACACCTGTAATAAATGCTCCAATTAAAAGAATGGGTTTGTAGGTACTAAACCACGATGTTTTCGCGGCATTCTCAACTGAATGCTGCTTATTGTTACCGGTTTCAGAAATTGTATAGTTGCCTGCTTTGTGTAAGGCCACCTGAAGAACTTCCACAGGAATATGCCTTTGCATCGTGATCGTTGCCTGTGGAGAAGCCAGTTGTACCATTGCATCTGAAACGTCGCCTAATTTTAATATTTCATTTTTTGCTTTTGCAACGCAACCATTACAGGTCATTCCTGTTATTGAATAAGAGTGTGTCATAAATTTTATTTATAACACAAAATTACTGCGGTATAGCCCGGCGCCTGTTATAGAATGATGGATAAGAATTACATAATTTCCGGTTTGCCCACATCATCAAGCGATTTTCTTCCTCTCACACCCATCTGCCTGAACTTTGTTGGCGTTAAGCCGGTGATCTTTTTAAATTGAGCAGAAAGATGCGCTGTGCTACTATATCCCATTTGAAACGCCACCTGTGAAAGATTTAATTCATTGTATAGGATAAGCTCTTTTACCTTTTCTACTTTTTGATTTATAACATATTGTTCAATGGTAATACCCTCCACTTCGGAAAAAAGGTTACTGATAAAAGAATAGTCATGGTGCAGATGTTGCGATAACAACTCACTAAATTTTTTCTTAGGCGGCTCCTGGCTGTAGTGTACCGAATCAATGATAAAAGTTTTGATCTGTTCGATCAGCTTACTTTTTTTGTCATCTATTAATTCAAAGCCAACACCTTTTAAAGCTGCAGACAATTCATCTGCTTTTTTACCGGTCAATGACTTTTCTTCAATCGCCACTTCTCCAAGTGAAATGGATATCGGATGAAGACCCAGTTTTTCCAGTTCTGATTTTACCACCATCCTGCAACGATGGCAAACCATGTTTTTAATATATAATAACATCGGGTAAAATTACAAATACAAATTGAGGAGAATTATAAATAAAAAATGCCTGGCAGTTCTTCTGTATTGCCAAATATGTAAGAGGGCTAACGAGTGGAGCTACCAGAGACATAGTCCTTTTAGGTAAGCCATGTGAACGGGTAAAATGATGATTCAGCCCTGAAAACCCATTTTTTAGTATTATTTTGTATTTAAGCATTTGCTTAAATAATTATTTAGCTTACTTTTGATACATGGAAATTAATGCTTGTATAAGGCTTTTCGCAGACCAGGAACAAATTAGAAGCTGCAAAAACAAACTAAAGATTGCTCAAAAATCTTTTGGCCAGCTATCAAATATATTAGCATTGGCAGGCAATGAAGTCAGATTGAAAATGATTTATTTGCTTGAGGAAGAAAAGGAATTGTGTCCGTGCGACCTGGCTGATATTTTAGGCATGAGTGTACCGGCTGTATCGCAACACTTGCGTAAACTAAAGGATGGTAACCTGATCGTTTCCAGGAAGGAAGGCCAGATCATTTACTACTCATTGACACTAGAAAACATGAAGATTTTGAAACCGTTCTTCAAACATATTAATCAACGAACTGAAAAATTAGAAACGGCATGATCAGCGCAAAATCATCAGGTACTGTTATAGGTACCAGTCTGCTCTCAGCAATCGCGGCTTCGCTTTGTTGCATTACTCCTTTAATCGCGTTGCTTGCGGGAAGTAGTAGTGTTGCGGCTAACTTTTCATGGATAGAACCGGCACGTCCGTACTTAATCGGATTGTCAATTGCGGTGCTTGGCTTTGCCTGGTATCAACAATTAAAACCCGCTAAAACAAATAATATAGACTGTAATTGCGAACCACAGAAAGCTTCATTCCTTCAGTCTAAAACCTTTTTAGGCATCGTTACCATTTTTTCAGTATTGATGATGACCTTCCCGTTATATTCGCGGGTATTCTATCCAAGCCCTGATGGGAAAGTAGCAGGAGGGGCTATTACTACAACTGAAAAGCAAGCCACGTTTACAATCATAGGCATGACCTGCTCAGGTTGCGAAGCAGAAATAAACAATAAACTATCCAAAGTGCCGGGTATCGTTGCATATGCAACGTCATATGCAAAAGGAACAAGTTTGGTAACATGCGATGCCGCAAAAGTAAATGAGGCGGCAATTGCCAATGCCATCAACACCACCGGTTACACCGTTTCAAATTATGGTACTATTGTACTTCCAACCGGTAAAGTAACTTTCTATGAAGCACCATTGGTTTGTGCTGCCGATCCTTCCATTGGCTGTGGTAGCAAGGCGAAGTTTCTGCTTGCCGATCTGGAACACAATCCCGAAGCGATCGAGGGTGCCTGGTTGAATAAAAAAGGAACCGTTATTGCAGTTAAATGGAAAGACAATATACCTGTTTCAAAGAGAACGCAGATTATCACAGCAGTTAGCACCAAACATGACATGGAGGTATCACCGGTTGTTGCCACGCAGGAGGCCATATATGCCAAAACATTTCCAATTGCTTCTGTATGGTATAAAAGTAAAGACGTGGATAATCTCAGCCGTGAAGAAGCCTCTTTCATTGCTCAGAAAACCATTGCCAGTTATAAAACAAAAGGGTTGGTAAAACCTGCATTTGAAAAACAATTCCAGGCAGACATTGAAAAGATCTACAGGGACTTATTTTTATCGCTAACTTCCTATAAGGATCTGAACACTGAAACTTATAATAAGGTTGAAGATCAAATACAAAAAGCGGGAGAGAAATATGTAGGCAAAGGCAAGATGCCACATATCGAACTTTGTACCAGTGACAACACTACTTGCGACGACGATAAATCATGCACGAAATCATGTGATGGCAATGCAACAAAATTGTGCTGCGATAAAAAAAATTAAATAATGGACGATACAGCGATACTTACCTCGACAATTACCTGCCCGGAATGTAGTTTTGAAAAATCTGAGACTATGCCAACAGATGCTTGTACTTATTTTTATAAGTGCACGAACTGCGAAGTAATACTTAAGCCAAAGCACGGTGATTGTTGTGTGTTCTGTAGCTACGGTACTGTAAAATGCCCCCCGATTCAAGCAGGAGTTTCCTGCTGTTCTAAAAATTAGTGATGTTGATAGACAAATATCTTCCTGCTTATGACTTCAACGAGTTTCACTCAGTTGAATTAGATAGCGCCGCAAAAGATATTTATCAAAAGATGTTGCATTGTGATCTTAGCAACAACCATCTAATCAGGTTTTTCTTCAGACTCAGGGGAATACCAAAGGAATTGTATAACATTGATCACCTGACAAAGATGGGCTTTATCAGGCTCGGCGAAGAACCGGCTAGGGAAATTATTTTTGGCATGATTACGGATAATCCCATGTTTAATTCCTGCAAACCAAACTTTTCCCCAGTCGATTTTCTCGGTAATTCAGATACTTCAATAATAAAAGCAGTAATTAATTTTCAGGTACAGGATCAGGGAAACTCAAAACATACCATTTCAACTGAAACAAGAGTTTGGTGTGGCAATAAAAAATTGAAGTCAAAATTTAGACTTTATTGGTTTTTTGTAAAGCCTTTTAGTCAGCTTATCCGCAAATCCATGCTTCGTCAGATGAAAAGAAAAATAACTGCCGTATGAAAATGAAAAAAACGATTCCTGCTCTCCCGGTGCAGAGCATAAAGGAGTCAATGGAGTTTTATACAACCAGGTTTGGCTTTACGGTTCGCCATCATGAGGATGGATTTTGCATATTGGTCAGAGATTCCGTAGAAATTCATTTATGGAAGTCGGCAGATGAGTCCTGGAGAAAAAGAACAGATTTTACGGCAAATCCAATTTGCAGTGGTGCTGAAAATTTCCTGGCGGGTACTGCCAGTTGCCGAATTGAAGTAGAAGGAATTGATGAATTGTTTGAGGAATATAAAAAACAGAATGTTATCTATAATCCTTCTACCGTTGTAGAACTCCAACCATGGGGTGACAGAGATTTTCCAGCATTGGACCATCACCGGAACCTGCTTACATTTTACGAAGTAGGGAAATAGCTTATCCTTCGTTAAAAGATAACCTGTTGCCAAAAGGGTCAATAATGTCCATGCACAAAGGCAGCGATTTCAATATTGGTTTTTGAAGCCCCGGCCTGTTGTACTTATAATCTTTCGCTATAATTTTAGTGTGAAAATCTTTAAGACCAGTAAAGTTTTCAATGTAAACACCGGAGCCGGGGGTACTGTCGCCATGGTGTTCTGATAAGTGCAGCACTATATCCCCCAAAGAAATTTGCATATAAATTGGCGCATTGTCCGGTTTGTTTTCCCAATCAATTTTGAATGAAAGCCAATTGATATAATATTCGATTGCTTTGTCATAATCAAAAATGCGTAGGATTGGAATTGTTCTTGTCATACATTAACTCATTAAGACTGAAGCTAAGAATTGTAGAAAAATAAGTCTGTTTTATTTTAACCTCGTTTACCGCAGTATTATTGAAATGTATTTTAGTTTTACCCAAGTTTATCCTGAAACAAAAAAGACCTACATTCTATATGTAAGTCTTTGATTATCAAGTGGAGAGTATCGGGGTCGAACCGACGACCTCTTGCATGCCATGCAAGCGCTCTAGCCAACTGAGCTAACCCCCCATAAATTTAGAACTGACGACCTTCCCGCCGCTGGCGGGACGCTCCAGCCAACTGAGCTAACCTCGTAGCGGATTGCAAATGTAAGTGCTGGGGGCTTCCAACAAAAATTTTTCTCTGAAATACGGTGAACCGGCCTGTGGCGCTGGGGCCAGGCCATTTTCAGCCAATGTTTCCTCCTGATTTGCGACATTGCATAGTTAGAAAACCAGGGATAATCCGGCTAATTTTTGGTTGATCAGGGTTAGTTCCTCCTTGCTCAGACTAATCTCACTGGCTCTGGCATTCTGTGTGGCCTGTTCGGCATTACGGGCACCTACCAGGGCAAGGGTAATGCCGGGTTGCCGTAGGGTCCAGGCAATTACCAACTGTGCCAATGACGCTTTTTTATCAGCTGCCAGTGGACGCAGTTCATCCAGGAAAACATTGATCCTTTTAATATTTTCATCCGTGTAAAAACGATTGCCTTCGCGGGTGTCGCCTTCATTGAACTGGTGACCGGGTTTGATCTTGCCTGTCAGCAATCCTCTCTGTAAAGGACTATAGGCGATCACCGCTTTTTTGTGTTCGATGCAATAAGGAACAATTTCTTTCTCAATATCCCTGAACACCATGCTGTATGGCGACTGACTGGAAGCCAGTGACAAAACCGTTTCAGCGGTTTTTATTTGATCTACGGTATAATTACAAACCCCTGCCGCGCGGATCTTTCCCTGCTGCTGCAGTTGCAGAACCGCTTCCATGGTTTCTTCAATGGGCGTAGTAGGGTCTGACCAGTGAATCTGAAACAGGTCTATATAATCCGTTCCTAATCTGCGAAGACAGTTTTCACATTCTGCTATTACGCTTTCTTTTCCTGCATAACGGTTTACTACAATTGGATTACCATTGTTATCTACGCTGTTGAAAAAGAATTCTCCTTTTGCCAGATCCCAGCGCAAGCCATATTTGGTAAGTACCTGTACCTTATCTCTGGGCAATACTTTCAGCGCATCGCCTACGATCTCTTCGCTCAGTCCTTGTCCGTAAGCCGGGGCCGTATCAATGGAAGTAACGCCCAATTCATAAGAAGCCAGGATCGCTTCCAGGGCTTCTTTTCTGTCTGCTCCGCCCCACATCCATCCCCCAATGGCCCATGCCCCGAAAGTGATGGCCGATGCCTGTATGCCCGATTGTCCGATTTCCCTGTATTCCATATTGCTGAATTTGACGCTGGTGAAGAATGGTATAAAATTACCAAAAGTTAATAATAATCTGATCGGTTATAGGAAAGGAGTACAATAATGTTTTAGATTTAAGGAGCCATGACAGATGAGCGAAGGCCTTGTGAAAAAAAATCATTCACTCATCCACTCATGCACTCATTCACTCATTGAACACCGCTTGCCATGTCAGATACTCCTCATCTAAACACCAAAGGTGTTGCACAAAATTCTTTCGATGCCATTGTTGTGGGATCCGGTATTAGTGGTGGCTGGTCTGCCAAGGAACTCTGTGAGAAAGGATTAAAAACCTTACTGCTTGAAAGAGGTAAGGATGTGGTGCATATCAAAGACTATCCCACTGCCACTAAAAATCCCTGGGAATTCCCGCACCGCGGCGAAATGCCACCGCCCGTTGCGCAGAAAGATCCTGTGGTAAACCGCTGTTACGCGTACGGAGAAGCCACCGATCATTTTTTTGTGAAAGACCACGAGCATCCCTATGTACAGGAAAAACCCTTTGACTGGATCCGCGGATACCAGGTAGGAGGTAAATCTTTGTTATGGGCAAGGCAAACACAGCGCTGGAGTAAATATGATTTTGAAGGTCCGGGCAGGGATGGTTTTGCCGTTGACTGGCCCATCCGTTACGAAGACCTTGCACCCTGGTACACCCATGTAGAAAGGTTTGCCGGTATCAGTGGCAACAAAGACGGGGTAGAAACTTTACCCGATGGTGATTTTTTACCCGCCTGGGAAATGAATTGTGTAGAAAAAGAAATGCAACAGAAACTCCTGGCGCAGTACAAAGACCGTTATGTGGTGCAGGGTCGTTGTGCGCACCTGACACAACCCAGGGATATCCATATACAACAGGGCAGAACCCAGTGCCAGGCAAGAAGTTTGTGCGAAAGAGGTTGTCCGTTTGGTGGTTATTTCAGTTCTAACTCATCCACCATTCCCTGGGCGCAAAAAACGGGTAACCTTACCCTGCGCACCAACTCGGTAGTGCATTCCATTATTTATGACGAAGCAAAACAAAAAGCCATCGGAGTTCGGGTAATTGACGCGCAGACAAACAAAGCCACAGAATATTTCGCCAAAATCATTTTTGTAAATGCGGCCTGTTTAAATACCAATCTTATTCTGCTGAATTCAACATCCAATCGTTTTCCGAACGGTTTGGGTAACGATAACGGCCTGCTGGGTAAATACATTGCTTTTCATAATTACCGGGGCTCGTTAACCGCTTCTTACGACGGACCGAAGGATAAATATTATTATGGCCGTCGACCCACAGCCGTGATGATGCCTAACTTCCGAAACGTATACAAACAGGAAATGGATTTTCTGCGGGGCTACATGGTACATTTCAGTGCCAGCAGGGGCAGGGCCTGGGCCGATGGTATTGGTGGCGAATACAAAGATGCCATGACCGAAGCGGGCGACTGGGGTATCTATATGATGATGCAGGGAGAAACCATTCCCAAAGAATCGAACCATGTTCGTTTAAGTAAAGACCAGCAGGATGCCTGGGGTATTCCGCAATTGGTTACTTCTGTGGACTATGATGATAATGATGAGAAACTGCTCAAAGATTTTCTGGAACAGGGGAAAGAAATGCTGGAGAAAACCGGCTGTACCAATATCCATGCAAGAGATAGCAAACAGGCTCCCGGATTAGATATACACGAAATGGGCGGTGTGCGTATGGGCAGGGATCCCAAAACTTCGATGCTGAATGCATGGAACCAGTTACACCAATGTAAAAATGTATTTGTTACCGATGGTGCCTGCATGACTTCTACCAGCACACAGAATCCTTCGCTCACGTTCATGGCTATTACAGCAAGGGCGGCGAATCATGCGGTGGAGGAGATGAGGAAAGGAAAATTGTGAGTCGTGGGTCGTGAGTCGTGAGTCGTGAGTCGTGAGTCGTGAGTCGTGAGTCGTGAGTCGTGAGTCGTGAGTCGTGAGTCGTGAGTCGTGCGAGGAGTATCTGCTTCGCAAGATACACTACCTACTGACAACTCACTACTCACGATTGACAATTGACAATTCGTAATCGATACATGTAAACGTTAAAAGAAATCATGAAACTGTGGTTTATAAAATAATCCGCTAATCCGTCATCCGTTAATCAATAAACTATGTCTGCAGATTCTACCAACCTCAACAACAAAGCCAGGGCACAAAATACATTTGATGCCATTGTAGTGGGCTCGGGTATCAGTGGTGGCTGGGCCGCTAAGGAATTGACCGAAAAAGGGTTAAAAGTACTGATGCTGGAACGTGGCAGGAATTATGAACATATCAAAGACTATACAACTGCATCCAAAGACCCGTGGGAGTTTGCACATAGGGGTAGAACTACGGCAGAGCAACGGAAAAAATACCCGGTAATCCATCGTGGATGGGCGGCCAGCGAACCGGTAATGGCTTCCTGGGTGAATGAAGAAGATTCTCCGTATACAGAAGTAAAACCCTTTACCTGGTGGCGCAGTTACCAGTTGGGAGGGCGTTCCATTTTATGGGGCAGACAGAGTTACCGTTTAAGTGACCTCGACTTTGAGGCTAATGCAAAAGAAGGCGTGGGTGTTGATTGGCCCATCCGTTACAAAGACATTGCTCCCTGGTATGATCATGTTGAGAAATTTGCCGGTATCAGCGGTTCCAGAGAAGGATTGGCGCATTTGCCGGATGGACAGTTTCTGCCACCAATGGATCTGAACTGTGTGGAGAAAGATGTGGCGGCACGTATCAAAGCCCAATACAAAGGAGCGCGTCATCTATTCATTGGACGGGTGGCCAATTTAACAGCGTCTATTGAGGGCCGTACCCAGTGCCAGTTCCGTAACCGTTGCTGGGAAGGTTGTCCGTTTGGAGGTTATTTCAGCACACAATCTTCTACTTTGCCTGCGGCGATGAAAACAGGTAATCTGACGGTTCGTCCTTTTTCGATTGTTACCAAACTGATTTATGATAAGGATACCCAAAAAGCAAAAGGGGTAGAAGTACTGGATGCCGAAACAAACCAGACCTATGAGTATTATTCCAAAATCGTTTTCCTGAATGCATCTGCATTAAACTCTACCTGGGTTTTATTCAATACCGCCACCGAGATCTGGCCCGAAGGATTGGGTAGCAGCAGCGGCGAACTGGGTCATAATGTAATGGATCATCATTACAACCTTGGTGCATCAGGTCAGGTAACAGGTTATGAAGACAAATATTATTTCGGTAGAAGGGCCAATGGATTTTATATTCCACGGTTTGCTAATATTGGTGATGATAAACGCGACTTCCTTCGTGGTTTTGGTTACCAGGGTGGCGCCAGTCGCGCGGGCTGGAGCAGGGAAGTGGCAGAGCTGAATATTGGTGGCGAATTCAAAGATGCATTAACAGAACCGGGTGGATGGTCGATCGGTGCTACTGGTTTTGGAGAGATCCTTCCTTATCACGAGAATAAAATCACACTCGATAAAAATAAAAAAGATAAATGGGGATTGCCGGTGTTGTCGATGGATTGCGAACTGAAAGACAATGAAAAGAAAATGCGCAAAGCCATTGTAGAAGAACTGAAAGCGATGTTTGAAACAGCCGGTGTTACCAATGTAAGAACCTGGGATAACGGTCATGCCATCGGTCATGGCATTCATGAAATGGGTACGGCCCGCATGGGAAGAGATGCCAAGACTTCGGTACTGAATGCAAACAACCAGGTATGGGACGCCAAAAATGTATTTGTAACGGATGGTGCTGCCATGACATCTTCGGCCTGTCAGAATCCTTCTCTTACGTATATGGCATTAACGGCGAGGGCTGCTAATTTTGCTGTAGAGGAGTTGAAGAAAGGAGGTTTATAATATTCCCGCCACAGATATGGATCCTGCATCTGTGGCGATATTTTGTGCAGGATCAGTTCACTCTTTTCCCCAGAATTTTAAGGCTTCTTTCCACACCATCCAGTAAGGCAATATTGGGCAGGGTGGCCCATTCTTCGAAGCCCATCACTTTAAACAGTTTCATACTGGGATCGTTGTGCGAAAAAATAAAACCCAACAGGGTATTGATGCCCAGTGTTTTTGCCTGGTCTATGATGTGGTGTAAGATCTTTTTACCAATGCCTTTACCTCGTTGTGTGGGATCGAGATAGAGACTGATCTCTGCCGTGGCGGCATAGGCCGGTCTGCCGTAGAATGACTGAAAACTGACCCATCCTACCATATCATTGTTCTCATCTTCTACGATCCATAAAGGTCTTGTTTGGGGATTGTGTTCGTGAAACCAATGCAGTCGACTGGCGGTTGTTACCGGCTCGGTATCGGCGGTAACCATTCTTGTATGAACCGTGGAATTATAAATGTCCACGATTTTGTCGAGGTCTTCCAGAGAGGCATTTCTGTAAAACAGGGTAGACATACAACAGGTTTAACTTGTGTGATAAACAGACAAGCGCATCGTTGGGTTTAATCCCTTTAAAGTTACTTTCTTTGCTGGTTATATCCTATCTGCCGTAGCCAGAAATTACCATCCTCCCTGCAAACCTTCCTGTAATGCTTTTTTGTATTTTTTCAGGTCGAAGGAATAGAGATAGGGTGCTTTGTGTGCCCCGCCTTTGCGGGTTTCTTTCAGGCGTTTGATGAATCCGAAAGAGAGGATCCGGCGCTGAAAATTTCGGCGGTCCAGTTTTTTATCGAGAATGGTCTCGTACAATTTCTGGATCTCGGGCATGGTGAACTTAATCGGCAAAAGGTTATAGCCAATGGGTTCATGATTCAGTTGCAGGCGCAGGGTTTCCAGGGCTTTGTCGAGGATCTGTTTGTGGTCCATAAAAAGTTCCCGGATCGTATGCAGGTCATGCCATTCGCAGGCAACAGAACCCTGATCGGGTTCTGGAATTACAACGGCAAAATCAACCAGGGCATAATAACCCACGGTGATAAAGCGCTGCAGCAACCAGTTGTCTTTCTCTACACTGATACCATCTTTCTTGAGCATATTCAGGTGAAACTTCTTATCGGCCCTTTTGGGATGGCCGAATACATGGAACTGGCGGAGAAAAATATCCTGGATCCCGGTTCTTTCGCGCAGTACGCGGGTGGCTGCTTCTTCAATGTCTTCCTCCTTGTAAATAAATCCGCCCGGCAGGGCCCAGGCATCGGCACTTTTCATTTTCAACAGCAGTACTTTCAGTTCGTTGTCATGAAATCCGAAAATGACGCAATCCAGTGATAATGAGGGCATAAACAATTTGCCGCCCTTTAGTATCGTGTCTTTGATCGTGGTTTCCTGTTTCATATACCGGCTAAAATTAGGGAAAACTGCCTGTTTGGATTGGGATATTCCGATTTAATTCCTATTATTGTGTCATAACGACGCAATGATATGAAAACCATCCGCCTCAACCCCGTACTGCTGTTACTGGCAGCCTTATGCACTTTACTTATAACACTATCCTGGCGCGCTTTTCCGGGTACTGTATCGGCCCCCACTGCCACTGCATTCCGCGACCTGAACAAAAACGGGAAAATGGACCCGTATGAAGATGTGAAACAACCGGTCGCTGTCAGGGTCAAAGACCTGTTGCAACAAATGACACTGGAAGAAAAAGCAGGAACCCTGTTTATCAATGGTGCCAAAATTGCTCCGGATGGATCATTGAATGATTTTACCGGCAAGGGATTTTTTGCCCGTATTCCCATCGCCACCCAGTTAATGGATGGAAAAAAGATGACTCATATTAACCTGTGGGAAGTGCCTGATGTAAAAGCACTGGCTACCTGGTACAACAATGTACAGAAGCATGCGGAAGAAAGCAGACTGGGTATTCCGGTAACCATTGCTTCTGATCCGAGAAATGCCTTCAGTCAGAATATTTTTGCCATGGCAGCCAATGGGTTCTCGCTGTGGTGTGAGCCGCTGGGACTGGCAGCGATCGGGGATGATGCGTTCACCAGAAAATTTGCTGACATTGTTCGGCAGGAGTATGTGTCGGTTGGTATCCGCGAAGCCCTGCATCCCATGGCCGATCTGGCCACAGAACCCCGCTGGCCCCGTATCAGCGGAACTTTTGGAGAAGATGCCCAACTTTCTGCCCGCATGACCAAAGCTTATGTGGAAGGATTACAGGGTACTACATTGGGCAGTAGCAGTGTAGCGGCTATGACCAAACATTTTTCAGGCGGTGGTCCGCAGAAAGAAGGCCTGGATCCGCATTTTGAATTTCAGAAAGGACAGATTTATCCCGGTAAGAATTTCAATTATCACCTGATCCCTTTCGAAGCGGCATTTAACGCTCATACCGCCGCCATCATGCCTTATTATGGTATCCCGGTTGACCAATCAAACGAAAACGTAGCATTCTCTTTTAACAAAGCCATGATCACAGACCTGTTGCGGAAAAAATACAAATACGATGGGGTGGTTTGTACAGACTGGGGATTGATCAACGATGTTAATATGGGTTCTTTTGTATGGCCCGCCCGTGCCTGGGGTGTGGAGAAATTGACGCCGGAGGAACGTGTGTTAAAAGTACTGAATGCAGGTGTTGACCAGTTTGGCGGCGAGAGTTCGCCCGAACTGGTGATCAAACTGGTGAAAGAAGGTAAACTAACGGAAGCGAGGATCGATGAATCTGTTACTCGCTTACTGCGACAGAAATTTCAACTGGGCCTGTTTGATAATCCTTATGTAGATGTGGACCATGCTATGAAGACGATAGGCCGCGCAGATTTTATCAAAGCCGGAAATGAATCACAGCGCAGGGCAATGGTATTACTGAAAAATACGCCTGCAGCTGCAGGGAATACTTTGCCACTCACTAATCCGAAGCTGAAAATATTTGCCGGTAATATGGATCCGAAAGTGGTGGGTAAATATGGTATCGTGGTAAACAAAGCTTCGGAAGCAGATATTGCGATCCTACGTTTAAACACTCCCTGGGTGCCGGTAGAAACACCCAATTTCATGGCCCGTATGTTTCATCATGGTGATCTGGACTTTAAGCAGAAAGAACGTGATAGTATTCTGCAGATCATGCAGACCGTTCCGAGCATCGTTAATATTTACCTGGATCGTCCGGCTGTGTTTCCCGAGATCAATACCAAAGCCAAAGCGGTGCTGGCAGATTTTGGTGCGAGTGATGAGGCGGTGATGGATGTGATTTTCGGCAAAGCCAAACCCGGTGGTAAACTGCCTTTTGAATTACCTTCTTCGATGGATGCGGTTCGTAAACAGAAAGAAGATCTGCCTTATGATTCAAAAGATCCTTTGTACAAATTCGGATTCGGACTCACCTACAAATAAATCATTCACGAATATCCTTCTACAACGCAGATCGATATTACTCAAACCATCTAAATGAATACACGTAGACATTTTCTGAGAAATACTGCCGCCATGACCCTCGGTGGTTTGTTACTGAACAAAGAACTTTTCGCAAAAGCATTGTTGGAGAAAAATGCCCTGCCCGGAGTAGGGCTCCAGTTATTTACCCTGTTTGGTGTACTGGATGAAGATGTGCCCGGCAATCTGAAAAAGATCGCGGATATCGGTTATACCGAAATTGAATCTGCCTTCAGTAAAAAAGGTGGTTTTTATGGCATGTCGGCTAAGGAATTTGCCCGTACCCTAAACGGAATGGGTATGCGTTGGCGTTCGCATCATGTGCTGGGGGCACCTTTTAAATTACCCCCCGGTGCCAAAATGCCCGTGGGTGCCGATGGGAAACCGATGGTAATCCCGCCTATGAAAAATCTGCGTGATAATTACCAGGAACTGGTTGACCAGGCAGCAGAAGGTGGCGTTAAATACCTGGTATGCGCCAATACGCCGATTGGCTCGCTGGATGAGATCAAATCTTCTATTGAAGTGCTGAACAAATCAGCGGAAGCCGCTAAAAAAGCTGGGCTGTTATTTGCTTATCATAACCATGATGCAGAGTTTAAAACGGTAGATGGAGTAGTGCCGTATGAACTGATCCTGTCGCAGACAGATAAGGATCTTGTTAAAATGGAGCTGGACCTGGGCTGGACATTAAAAGCAGGTAAAGATCCGGTGGCACTGTTCAAACAACATCCCGGCCGTTTCCATCTCTGGCATGTGAAAGATATGGATGCAGGCTTTGAAAGGATCCTGGAAGTGGGTACCGGCAGTTTTGATTTTAAACGGATTTTCGCCCATGCCAAAGAATCCGGCATGCAATATTACTTTGTAGAACAGGATGGAGCGCCTAAACCATTTGAGAACATAAAAACCAGTTACCGCAATATTCAATCGATCCTGAAATAGTATTCCGCAAGCAAACCTCTATGCAATCTGGAGGGAAAGACCCTGTCAGCAATGACGGGTCTTTTTAATTTATGACTTTCATCAGCTGTCATACAGCTAATTTTTTCTACATTCACAATTCCACTGCAGACCAATACCATTGGCCTGTTTCACATCAAAACCCTTGTTATGAAAAAACTATTCCGGATCGGGCTTCTTCTATTGCTCGGTTACCCCGCTTTCTCACAAAATCCTTATACGGCCAAAGCCAAAGCACTGATGGCCAAAATGACGCTGGAAGAAAAGATCGGCCAGCTTAACCTGATCATACCCGGTGGTGCAGCTGTTACGGGATCGGTGGTGAGCAGTGATGTAGAAAACAAGATCAAAAAAGGACAGGTGGGAGGTTTATTCGGCATCACTTCACCGGAAAAAGTGCGTAAGGCACAGGACCTGGCGGTGAAAGGTTCCCGTTTGGGCATACCGATGATCTTTGGCCTGGATGTCATACACGGTCATAAAACCATTTTCCCTATTCCGTTGGGATTATCTGCCTCATGGGATATGGGACTGATAGAGCAGTCTGCTGCCATCGCCGCCAAAGAAGCTACGGCAGATGGATTAAACTGGGCTTTCTCACCCATGGTAGATATTGCCCGTGATGCCCGTTGGGGAAGAATTTCGGAAGGTTCGGGCGAAGACCCTTATCTCGGTGGCCAGATCGCGAAAGCCATGGTACGTGGCTACCAGGGTACCGATCTTTCCAAAAACAATACCCTGATGGCCTGTGTAAAACACTTTGCCTTATATGGTGCAGCAGAAGCGGGCCGCGAATACAATACGGTGGATATGAGCCGTATGCAGATGTATGAATATTACCTGCCACCTTACAAAGCAGCTGTAGATGCCGGTGCGGGTAGTATCATGAGCTCTTTTAATGTAGTTGATGGTATTCCTGCAACAGGAAATAAATGGCTGCTTACGGATCTGCTGCGCAAAGAATGGGGCTTTACCGGTTTTGTGGTGTCTGATTATACTTCTTTGAATGAAATGACGAATCACGGACTGGGCGATCTGCAAACGGTTTCTGCACTGGCATTAAAAGCCGGACTGGATATGGATATGGTGGGAGAAGGGCTTCTCACTACATTAAACAAATCGCTCAAAGAAGGAAAAGTAACTCTCGCAGATATAGACAGAGCCTGTCTGCGCATTCTGGAAGCCAAATATAAATTAGGTCTCTTTGATGATCCTTACCGCTACATTGATGAAGCCAGGCCTGCTAACGATATTCTGACCGCTGAGAACCGCAGTGCTGCCAGAAAAATAGCAGCGCATAGTATGGTGTTGCTGAAGAATGATAACCAGCTGTTGCCACTAAAAAAATCCGGTACAATTGCGTTGGTGGGTCCATTGGCTGATAACCGCAGAAATATGCTGGGTACCTGGGTGGTAGCCGGCGACTGGAAACAATCGGTAAGTGTATTGGAAGGAATCAAAAATGTAACTGGTAACAGTGTTAACATCATCACTGCCAAGGGGGCTAATATTACCGATGATACGGCAATGTTTCTCAAAAGAGTGAATGCGTTGGGTGTAGAAGCAGAGATAGATGCCAGATCTCCCCAGCAAATGATCGATGAAGCAGTTGCTGCGGCATATAAAGCAGATGTGGTAGTAGCCGTAGTAGGAGAGTCATCTAATATGTCGGGTGAATCTTCCAGTCGTGCTGATATCAGTTTACCTGCCAGTCAACAGGCATTGTTAAAAGCACTGCACAAAACCGGCAAACCATTGGTAGTAGTGCTGATCAACGGAAGGCCCTTAACCCTGGTATGGGAAAATGACCATGCCACAGCTATCCTCGAAGCCTGGGCGCCTGGCACTGAAGCCGGTAATGCCGTGGCCGATGTATTGTTTGGTAACTATAATCCATCTGGTAAATTATCAGCCACTTTCCCGCGCAGTGTGGGACAGATCCCGATTTACTACAATCACAAAAATACCGGCCGGCCGTTTGATGGAACTGGTTTCCCGAAATTCAAATCCAATTACCTGGATGAATCCAATGATCCACTTTATCCTTTTGGATATGGGTTGAGTTATACAAAGTTTGATTACAGTCCGGTAAAACTGAGTAAGACATCATTAAAAGGAGAGGAGAAGTTAATCGCTACGGTTACACTTACCAACAGTGGTAAATATGCCGGGGAAGAAGTGGTGCAGTTATATATTACCGATCCTGTTGCGAGTATCAGCCGTTCCGTGAAAGACCTGAAAGGTTTTAAGAAACTGGCTTTGCAGCCTGGTGAATCGAAAGAAGTCAGTTTTGTGATCACTACCGAAGAACTCAAATTCTTTAATAGTGAGCTGAAAAAAGTATGGGAGCCAGGTAAATTCATTATTCATCTGGGTACGAGTTCGGCTAATGTGAAATCTGCGGAAGTAGTTTGGAATAAATAGAAACAGAAAATAACTTTTTCTGCTATTAAATCAGTTCATTATAAACCGTGCCCTTGTGCATTTGTGTGAGAAATAATGGCACACAAAAGCACAAGGGCACAGTTGTATTTGATTCATTCAAGTTTTTCGTTCTTTGCAGTTGCTGGCGATTGTTACAATACTAAACATAACGTGTTGTGCTATTAACAATCAAACATCCGGTAATTCGAAAACCATTGTCGCTCGCGGCCGCTGGGCCCCGTCCCTGTTACCGGGCTGCTTTTTCTTCTGCCAAAATGTGCTTCGCATCATTTTGTCTGCCTTCGCCTTCGCTCGGCACCGAACAAAAAGAGGCCCGTTCACAGGGACTGATTAGAAAATTTTTCATCGAATACCCTGATGTGGCAGTTTTTATTCTGCTGATCAAACAAATTTTGAATTATCAAATAGCACAAGGCGTTAAACATATAAAATAGTATCGTAAGGTAGCAGGGATACGCAAGGTTCTTTTTTTTGTAAGTATATTCCTTGCCTTTGATTGTTTATTTTAATAAGCGCCGATCGAATCCAGCACTTTTACTTCCTTCCACAAATGTTTGCAGTCAGCTACAAACTTCAGATGGATAGGATCCGTTTGATAGGCATCCTGTGCCGCTTTATCAGGAAAAACAGCCAGCCAGGAAAACTGGTAACTCGTATCAATCACATCCCGGTTGGTGGAAGCGGGTATGCCGATATGAAACTGCTGGATGGAAGGTACTTTGCTCAATGCTTTCAGACCGGCCAGCAAAGCGGCATGGTCTTCCTGTTTTTCAGGAAATGCCAACCAGAAATATACGTGGTGGATGAATAGGTCTTGTGATAACATAGATGGGAATTTCTTTGGTTATGGAAAGGGGTTAGAACTGTACGGATATAAAATTAGCAAACCTTTTTTACCCGTTTATTTTTCTTCCCCAATGCAAATGCCATATAACTATCTCCGGAAGGTTTGCCCAGTTTGCCGCCGCCACAGGCAATCACGATATATTGTTTGCCATTTTTTTCATACACAGCTGGTGTGGCAAAACCGGAAGCCGGCAGGTTATACTCCCATAACAGTTTGCCGGTTCGTTTATTGAATGCACGGAAAGTATGATCGCTGGTGGCAGCTATGAATAACAATCCGCCGGCAGTAACCACCGAGCCGCCATAATTTTCTGTTCCGGAATGAATGCCTTTGGCTTTTAAATCGGGATAATCACCCAGTGTTGTTTTCCACGCTACTTTACCCGTATTCAGGTTAATCGCCTGTAGCGTACCCCATGGCGTATCAATAGCCGGATAGCCTTCTTTGGTGAGAAATTTATTATACCCGGTAGAAGTGTAAGGCATTTTACGATAAGGATCTTCTGCTCTTGCGGGCGGTACAAATGGTTTGTTCTGATTCTTTTTCTGCTCCAGGATGAAAGAACTGAGGGCTTCTTTTTCTGTTTCGCTCAATTGTGTAAACGCCGGCATCATTCTTCTGCCGGTAGTAAGCAGTGCTTTAAAAGAATCAACGGTATATTTTTTTTGTATGTCTGTCAGGGTTGGGTTGTTGCCAGAGCCTTGTCTTTCTGCACCATGGCATGACATACAGGTAGTGGCATATAATCGTTTACCGGCTTCCAGATTGGTCTCTTTTTTTTGCTCATTATTTTTCGCTTCCACCATGGTTAAGATCCAGGCCATTTCGCTGGCATTTACATATAACAGTCCGGTACTGGCATCATAGGCAGGGCCACCCCATTCTGATCCGCCATCAAAACCCGGGAAAATGATTGTGCCCTGTTTGGATGGAGGACTGTACAAATGATCATGTTGGGTAGCTGCCCATCTTTTTTTGATATCCTGGTAGGAGGAGTCGGGTACGATATGATTCAATTCCTTTTCGGTGAGTAATTGCCTGACAAAAGGTTTGGGAAAACTCGGAATGGGTTGTGCGGCCCATGGTTTTTCACCCGCAAGATCTGATGCAGTGGGTACCGGTGTTTCAATAATAGGATACACAGGTTTACCGGTTTTCCGATCGAGTAAAAAAATAAAACCTGATTTGGTTACCTGTGCAATGGCTTCTACATTTTCCCCGTCTTTGTTTAGGTTCACTAATACAGGTGCGGTGGGTAGGTCTCTGTCCCAGAGATCATGGTGCACTGTCTGAAAATGCCAGATGCGTTTACCGGTTGCTGCATCCAATGCCAGCACAGAATTGGCGTACAGATTTTGTCCGGTTCTTTTGCCTCCATAAAAGTCATAAGAGGCCGAACCTATGGGCGCAAACACGATGCCTTTTTCTTCATCCATACTAAAGCCAGACCAGGCATTGGCCCCACCCATGTGTTTCCAGGCTTCTTTGTCGTCCCAGCTGTCATAGCCATCTTCACCCGGTTGTGGAATGGTATGGAAGATCCATTTCAGTTGACCGTTATGCACATCATAGGCACGGATATGTCCCGGAGCGGCAGTGGCTCCTTCATCTACTCTTGTGCCAATAATGATCAGGTCTTTGTAAATAATGCCTGGTGTGGTAGATGCCACATACAGATCCGAAACATCCCGATCAAGATCTTTATGCAGGTCCAGTTTACCTGCTGTAGCAAAGGTTGATACTGGCTTGCCACTGCCTGCATCGATACAATAAAGATGGGCGCCTGCAGCATAAAAAATGCGTGCGTCTTTTCCATTGTTGTCGTAATAAGTAACACCCCGGCAAACATTCATCGAGAAATAACCCTTGCCCTGTTTGTCTGTGACCGTATCTACCGGATCAAATACCCATTGTTCTTTTCCGGTAGCGGCATCCAGTGCAAAGAGTTTCAGTTTGGGAGAGACACCGTAAAGTATGCCGTTCACAATGATGGGGTTTACCTGGATCTGTGTTTTCTCTTCTGCATCCCCGGTATGGTATTCCCAGGCGGGTTGCAATTGATTCACATTTGTTGTATCTATTTCTGTAAGCGAAGAGTAATGTGTACCCGCTTTATTACCGCCATACACCGGCCATTCGGTGGGGGTTGTCTGACAGGCAACTACTACCACCATTAAGAGGGTTATGGTTAACCAATAATGACGGTTGTATAGCATGTGGATGAATTAAGAGATATGAACAGTATGCAGTCTCTGTGAAACTCCTCCGCTCTGTGCCTCTGTGTTGAAAAAGAACCGATGACTTTGAATGATTCAGCAGTAATAGAATGTCAACACAGAGGCACAGAGATACAGAGGGGCACAGCGTTTTTTCCGGAATCTGCAGATTCCTTATTCAATAATCCGCTCAATGATCTTACCGGATTGTTTGTTTTTAAGGATGAGTTTTTTAGTGCCGTAATGCGTCATTTCTTCTTTTACGAGGTAATGGTCCGCATCGTATTCTACCAGGTGACTTTCCTTGCTCAGTCCTGTTCTGCCTCTCCAGATATCCAGTTTCACCGGCTCCCAGATCTTGGTTTTGGCCGAGCGATAAGCGGCATCCAGAATGGCATTCACCACATACCCATCATAAAAAGTTTCTTTGGGATCTACTCCTTTTTCCATGGCATTGAACATATCCATGAACATGTGGTTATAACCCAGTTCATTCAGTTCATCTCCTACCGGAAATAACCAGCCGGTATTACTTTCTGCTTTTTCGGCAATATAATCTCCGCCTTTGCCGGTAGTGAACATATCAAAACCGGTACGCAAAAAACTGTTGATCCAGATAGTGCCTTCGGTTCCCATCACTTCATCGCGCAGGTCAAGTCCGCCGCGGAAGGTCCAGCTTACTTCAAACTGTCCGATCGCTCCGTTCTCATATTTCACCAAACCAATGGCATGGTCTTCTGCATCGATCGGTTTCACCTGTGTATCTGCCCAGCACATCACTTCCACCGGTTTGATGTCTTTGCCGATATAACTCCGCGTGATCTCCACGCAGTGGCAACCCAGATCCAGGATACAACCGCCGCCAGCCTGCTCAATATCCCAGAACCAGTCGCTGTGCGGGCCAGGGTGGGTTTCCCTTGATTTGGCCCAGAGAATTCTTCCCAGGGCACCTTCTTTTACACTCTGGCTGGCTTTGATGAATTTGGGTGTGTATACCAGGTCTTCGAGGTAACCGTTAAAAATACCGGCTTCTTCTACCGCCAGTAACATACGTTTGGCTTCTTCTGCATTCCTTCCCAGTGGTTTGGTGGTCATCACTGCTTTTTTATGTTTGCAGCACATCATCACCGCTGCTTCGTGCAGGTTATTGGGTAAAGCGATACAGACAATATCCACATCCGGGTGTGAAATGGCTTCTTCCATGTTGGTGGTCCAGTGTTCGCATTGGTAATCTGCTGCAAACTTTTTGGCACTTTCTTCTCTGCGGGCATAGATACTGAATACCTTATCCCTGCTTCTGTAACCTTGTAAGGAATCTGCATAAAAACGTCCGATAAATCCGGAACCTAACATAGCAATTCGTTTCATAATGGGGTGTTATTTGGTGAGTTGTGAATAGTCAGTAGTGAGTAGTTAGTAGTGAGTAGTTAGTAATTAATTAATTACTAACTACTAATTGCTAATTTTTAATTGCCTCTGTTGTTTTCTTTTCTTTAAAAAATACAATAAAATAGATCAGTACACCTAACGCAATATACGCCGGTACCATCCAGATGTTTTGCCAGTTGTGGGTATTATCTGCGCCTTTGTACTGGTCTACAGTATAACCGGAGAACCAGGTGCCGATGAACATACCGATTCCGTAAGTGGCGAAGGTAAATAAACCCTGTGCGGCGTTTTTGATTTTTTCGCCGGCCTTCTTTTCGGTGTACATATAACCGGTTACAAAGAAGAAGTCGTAACAGATCCCATGCAGGATGATGCCGCCGTATAACATCCAGTTGGCAGTTTCGGGGTTGCCGTAGGCAAAACAGATATACCGAAGGATCCAGGCGGTCATTCCCATCAGCAACATTTTCTTTACACCGATACGGTTAAACAGGAAGGGGATAGCGAGAATAAATACTGCTTCCGATACTTGTCCCAATGTCATTTTACTGGCCGCATTTGCAAAACCGATCTCATTCAGGAAGGGATTGGCAAAACCATAATAAAAAGACAACGGAATACAAACCAGAATGGCCGCAATAAAGAAAATGAGGTAAGGTCTTTCTTTAAACAACACAAAAGCTTCCGTACCCAAGGCACCCGACGCATCGGTGGTTTGGGCCTTGGGGGGCGTGTTCGGCAATACAAAACTCAGTAAGCCCAGTCCTGCTGATACGGCTGCTGCCATATAAAAGGTGGACGATGTTTTTTCAATGCCCAGTTGACCAATCAATACACCCGCCACAATCCAGCCCAAAGTGCCAAATACCCTGATCCAGGGGAATTGTTTGCCAGGATCGGTCATCTGCGAAAAAGCCACACTGTTACTTAAGGCAATGGTAGGCATATACAAAAGTGAGTAAACCAGTATCACCCAGTAAAATGTATTGCTATGTTCAATGGTGGTCGCTAAATAAAGCAGCAAGGCTCCCACCAGGTGCAAAACGCCCATGATTTTCTGCGCTGCAAAAAAACGGTCGGCGATCAGTCCTACAAAAAATGGAGAGATCATGGTAGCAATGGCCAGCGCACTGTAGGTAGCACCTATCTCAATGCCGGTAGCGTGCAGGTGCTCAACCATATAAGTGCCCATGGTAACATACCAGGCACCCCAGATGAAATATTCGAAAAACATCATGGAGGCCAATAAAGTGCCGGTTTTTGCTTTCATAAGCAGCGTTGTTTTGGTTTTCTTTCGTTAGATTTAGACCACGGTTTGCGGAGGTTGAATGTAAGAATAATTAGGAATTAATACGTAGCTATCTGTAATTATTTATTGACTTCCTGCCGCTGTTCACGATTGTTTTTGATCAATTATTTGCCATGAAAAAGAGCTTACTTTCTTTTTTCTTAGTCTGGTTGTGCTGTGTTGTTGTGACTGCGCAGACAGACAGTACTTATGCTGAAAAACTCGGCTATCCCAAAGGAACCAAACTGCTGATCCTGCATGTGGATGATGTGGGTATGTCGTTCGACTCGAATGAAGGTGCCATCAATGCCATCACCAAAGGCGTGGCCAGTTCCTTAAGTATCATGATGCCCTGCCCCTGGGTACCGGATTTTGTGCAGTACATGAAAGCGCATCCCGGTCTGGATGCTGGTTTGCACCTTGCATTAACAGCTGAATGGAAGGGATATCGCTGGGGACCTTTGTCCGGAAAAAATACCACCCCTGGTCTGGTAGACAAAGAAGGGGCATTATGGCCCTCGGTAGCCGAAGTGGTGCAACATGCCACCGGCGATGAAGTGGAAAAGGAAATCAAAGCACAATTAGAAAGGGCCAGATCAATGGGTTTTGAACCCACCCATTTTGATACCCATATGGGCACATTGCTCGCTACACCGGAATTTGCCATGCGGTATGTGAAACTGGGTATTGACAATAAGATTCCTGTTATGGTGCCTGCCGGACATGCTACCTTGATCAAAGCCCAGATGAATGCACCTGATGCACAGATCCAGCAGATGCGCATGATCGGTAAAATGCTCTGGAATGCGGGACTTCCCGTGCTGGATGACCTGCATAACGATAGTTATGGCTGGCCTATCTCAGCAGAGATGAAAGCAGACGATAAAAAGCTACAGGCTTACAAAACAAAGAAATATATTGAGGGCGTACGTTCATTGAAACCCGGACTTACCATGATGATTATGCACTGTACCGCCACTTCGGAAGTTTTTCCGCATATATCCGATTCAGGTCCGGTACGCAGGGGAGATATGCTGGCCATGATGGACCCCGCTTTGAAAAAAGCGATCCAGGATGAAAAGATTATCATCACCACCTGGCGCGAAATGATGGAACGTAGAAAAAGAATCAAATAATGCTTTAATCATCTAACATGAAAAAAATAAATACAGCCGTTTTTGTCCTGACCATTTCCTTGTTTTTCCTCTCATTCATTGAGGCGAAGAAAACACCCCGTATTCTGGTATATGCCAAGACAAAGGGGTTTCACCATGCGTCTATTCCCGCCGGACTTGCAGCCATTCAACAACTGGGTGCTGAGAATGGGTTTGCGGTAGATACTACCACTGACTCCAGTTATTTCGTTCCCAAAACATTAAAGAAATATGCGGCGGTTGTGTTCATGAGCACAACCGGTAATATTCTGAATGAGCAACAGCAGGCTGCTTTTGAAAAGTATATTCAATCGGGTCATGGTTTTGTAGGGGTGCATGCCGCTACCGATACGGAATATGACTGGCCCTGGTATAACCAACTGGTAGGAGCTTATTTCAAAAGTCACCCCAAACAGCAGGAAGCCGTATTGAATATTGTAGATGACACCCATATCTCCACCAAACACCTCCCTAAAACATGGAAGCGTTTTGATGAGTGGTATAATTTTAAAAGCATACAGCCCAACCTGAACGTACTCATCACCATTGATGAAAAAAGTTATACGGGTGGCGCCAATGGCGATCCGCATCCAATGGCATGGTACCATGCATTTGATGGTGGCCGTGCTTTTTATACAGAGTTTGGCCATACAGATGAATCGTTCAAAGATCCTTTGTTCCTGCAACACCTGCTGGGCGGAATCCAGTATGCGATGAATAAATAATACAGCAAAACAATGTCTCAGCAGAAACCAATAATGATGAAAATGATCCGGAAAGCAGGCAACATGCTATCTGTTGCTTTGTTCATAGTAATACTTGCGGGCTGCAATACTCCTTCTTCAAAACCGGAAATCGCCGCAACAGATACCAGCACTAACTGGGCCATGCTCTCTTTCGAAAAAGCGGATAGTGCCAATCCCGTATTAACCCCCGGCACCAGCCAGTTTCTGGATCCCATCTGGAAAAAGAAAGTGGCCTGGGAAGAAAAAGATGTGTTCAATCCCGCTATCGTAGTGAAAGATGGTAAAGTGTTCATGTTGTACCGTGCGCAGGATAAGATTGGTTTGCCGGGTGGTACCTCCCGCATCGGACTGGCCAGCAGCACTGATGGATTACATTTTACCCGCAATGCCGAACCGGTATTTTTTCCGGACAATGATGCTTTCAAAAAATACGAATGGCATGGTGGCTGCGAAGATCCTCGTATTGTGGAAGATGAGCAGGGGGTGTATTATATGACCTACACAGCGTACGATGGAAAAGTGGCCCGCTTGCTGGTAGCCACTTCCAAAGACCTGCTGCACTGGACCAAACACGGCTCTGTATTTGCCGATGCCATGAATGGTAAATACCTGGATCAGTGGTCTAAATCGGGAAGTATTGTTTCGCGATATGAAAATGGAAAAATCATCGCTACCAAAATCAATGGTAAATACTGGATGTACTGGGGCGACCAGTATATCTGGGCCGCTACTTCGGACGATCTGATCAAATGGACACCGGTAGAAATGCAGGCGGGTGAAAAGGCACCCATTCCTTTACGGGGAGAGGCATTAAAAATGCCGGATCTCAAAATAGTGGTAACCACCCGCGCTAAAAAGTTTGATAGTGATCTGGTGGAGTCCGGTCCGCCTGCGATGATAACAGACAAAGGCATTTTACTGATCTATAACAGTCGTAATATTCCCTCTATCGGCGATACCAGCCTGGCAGAAGGTACTTATGCCGTAGGGCAGGTATTGATCGATAAAAATGATCCCACCAAAGTGATCAAACGCCTGGATAATTATTTCATGAAACCCGATAAGCCATACGAACTCACCGGCCAGGTGAACAGGGTTTGTTTTGTAGAAGGCTTGGCGCAGTTTCAGAACAAGTGGTTCCTGTATTATGGGACGGCGGATTCGAAGATCGCAGTAGCGGTAAAGCGTAATTAGCAATTAGTAATTAATAATTAGTAATTAGTAATTGATTACTGCTAACCTGATGTTCTGTCTTCTTAGTTTACAATATATGTTACTTAAATCGAGGATTATCCAGCGGTATGGCAACTCAGCTATTGAATGGGGGAGCGGTAAATCAGCTTTATCTTAATTAATGAGCAGTCTCATCTGAGACTGCTCATTAATTTCCAGCAAAAAAATTATTAATTGTTAATTACTAATTACTAATTGATCTTCTCCAGTGCTTGCCGGATATCTGCTAAGATATCATCCCTGTGTTCCAAACCTACGCTGATGCGGATCAATCCCGGGGTGATGTTGACGGATTGTCTTTCTGCTTCTGATAATTTGGCGTGCGTAGTACTGGCCGGGTGTGAAGCAATACTTCGGGTATCTCCCAGGTTGGCAGTGAGCGATAACATTTGCAGGTTATCCAGAAATTTGCGACCCGCTTCCAGTCCGCCTTTTAATTCAAAACAAACAATACCGCCACCGTTCTGCATCTGTTTTTTGGCAATGGCATGATGCGGGTGACTGGCCAGGAACGGATACCGCAAAGAAGCGATCTGCGAATGGCTCTCCAGCGATTGGGCTATGAACAAAGCATTGGATGCATGCCGTTCCATCCGAACATCCAGTGTTTCGAGGCTCTTGCTTAATACCCAGGCATTAAAGGGCGATAAAGCCGGGCCGGTACTTCTGCAGAACAAATAAATTTCTTTGATCAGGTCTTTACGTCCTACTACTACACCGCCCAATACACGTCCCTGACCATCTAACCATTTAGTAGCAGAATGCACCACCAGGTCGGCACCGAATTGGATCGGTTGCTGGTTGACCGGTGTGGCAAAACAGTTGTCTACGTTTAAGAGGATCTTATGCTTTCTGGCGATCCTGCCGATCATTTCGAGGTCAAGGATATCGAGGCCGGGATTGGTGGGTGTTTCGAGGTAGATCATTTTGGTATTGGGGCGGATGGCCGCTTCCCAATCGGCTTCCGTTGCATTGGCGCCTACATACGAAGACTCGATGCCGAATTTGGGCAGGTATTTGGCAATCACCGTATGGGTACTCCCAAAAATAGCATTGCAGGCCAGTAAATGATCGCCCTGTTTCAGTAAAGCCATAAAAGAACCAAACACGGCACTCATACCAGATGCAGTGGCATAACCAGCTTCGGCGCCTTCCAGTGCACACATTTTATCCGTAAACTCCTGCACACCCGGATTGCTGAAACGGCTGTAAATATTATCATCCGTTTCATCCGCAAAAGCGGCACGCATCTCTTCTGCATTGTCAAAACAGAAACTGCTTGTCAGAAACATCGGTGTAGAATGTTCCATCTCGTTGGTGCGTTCTGTCTGTATGCGGATGGCGTTTGTCTGGTTGTGAGTTGACATTTTATCGGAGTTTACTTGTATATAATTTAATAAATCGATCAATATAAGTTTAGCAGATTAACGGATTAGCGCATGACGAATTAGCGGATTCTTTATTTTATACTATTCCTAATCCGCCAATCCGCAATCCGTCATCCGCTAATCAATCACCTCCACGTCCCACTCGATCGTACATCCTGCTGCACGCAGGGTGGCGGCAACGGAGCAGTATTTATCGAGGGAGAGGGTACAGGCTTTCTGGGCTTTGTCTAACGCAATATCCCCGCCAAACTGAAACTGGATATGCACTTTTTTCCATAATGCAGGTTCTTTATCCGCTTCCCGCTCACCTTCAATGATCATTTTAAAAGAACGAATGGTCTGGCGTTGTTTTTGCAGGATAGAAACGATATCCACCCCACCACAACCACCCAGTCCCATCAGCAGGGTTTGCATAGGACGGATCCCGGAATTGTGTCCACCGAAGGTTTCTGCCGCATCCATGCGAAGCGAATGATCGTTAGTATCTCTGGCTTCAAATGCATAGTCATCGTCTACCCGGGTAATCTCAATTCTGGCCATTTGCAAAGATTTATGCAAATGTAATTTAAGCTTAGCCTTATTTTGCTGTTGAAATACGGAATAATCGATATGAATTTTTTTGACTCCCAGGCAGACTTCACACTCGAGAACGGAAAGGTATTGCCTTCACTGCGTGTGGCCTATCATACTTACGGACAGCTGAATGCAGATAAAACTAATGTGATCTGGGTTTGTCATGCACTAACGGCCAGCTCTGATGTGGCCGATTGGTGGAAGGGTTTGGTAGGAGAGGGTTGCCTGATCAACCCGGATCGGTATTTTATCGTTTGTGCTAATATCCTCGGTTCCTGTTATGGAACTACGGGGCCTTTGAGTAATGATCCTGCCACAGGTAAACCCTATTTTTCTTCTTTCCCGCAGGTTACTATCCGCGATATGGTGCAGACTTTTATCCTCTTACGCAAGCACCTGGGAATAGACAAGATCCATTTACTGATGGGCGGCAGTATGGGCGGCTACCAGGCGCTGGAGTGGGCCGTGATGGAGAAAGAAGTGATCGGAAAATTATTTCTGATTGCTACTTCCCCTTCAGAGAGTGCCTGGGGCGTGGCGGTGCACACGGCGCAAAGACTGGCCATTGAAGCAGACAGTAGCTGGCAGGATTTTACCCCTGATGCCGGTGCCAGAGGTTTAAAAGCAGCCCGGGCCATTGGTATGTTAACGTATCGTAATTATGGTACGTTCCAGGATAAACAGACAGATCCTGATCCGGAAAAGATTGACGATTTCAAAGCCTCTTCCTATATCAATTACCAGGGCGATAAACTGGTGAAACGGTTCAATGCCTATAGCTACTGGTTACTCACCAAAGCCATGGATAGCCATCACCTTGGCAGGGGCAGGGGTGGAGATCTGATCAAAGTGTTACAATCTATCTCACAACCCACTTTGATTATCGGTATTCGTAGTGATATTTTATGTCCGCTGGATGAACAACAATTCATGGCCGACCATATTCCGCATAGCCGTTTCTATGAAATTGATTCCGCCTATGGGCATGATGGATTTATTATTGAAACGGTACAGATCAGCCGGTTTCTTAATGAGTGGATGAGTGAATGAGTGGATGAGTGAATGAGTGGATGAGTGAATGAGTGGATGAGTGAATGGATGAGTGAATGTTTTTTTAGCGTTTGCGTTCGGTGTAGCCAGAGGTGGAGGGATTGAAGATAGCTTCCGGAATGGGTTTGGTGGATATGTCGGTGGCTTTGAGGGTGGAGCGGAGGGTACCCTGTGTCATATTCACTTCGAGCACCATGCCGGGTATTTTACTGACTACATCTGCATTGATGATGCCAAGACCGGCGCCTCCCTGAATCTTATCTGTGTACCAGATCGTTAGTGAAGTAGAGCGGCCGCCCTTGCCAATCAATGTTGTTAATGCTTTGGTACAATCGTAGCCCAGTATTTTCTTTTTCTCTTTGGTGAACTCGATTCTGGGACCACTGGAGCCAGTCTTGTTTTTTTGTTTGTCTGCTTCCGCTTTGCTGGAACGGGTAAAACTTTTCTGACCCATGGCATCCATCAATACCAATACATTTTTACTGTCACTGATGGTCCTCATATTATACAACGGCGAAGCCATTTCCATCACGGTTCTGTCCTGCTTAAAATAGACATTTACTGATGAATTGCCCAGCAAGGGATTGGCCATGCCGGACTCATCGCCCTCAACCGTCATATTGTATTTCACCAGACCTTCTCTGATCTGTGCCTGTGCAAGTGTTGTGGAGACAAGCAAACCCAACAAAAAGAATAACCGGTTCATCATATAAGCAGCTTTGCAGCAAAATACTCATTATTGCGGATGATACACACGTGCTGCGCTTTTGTACACTTCTTTTTTATCCAGTGTCATGGTTTTGGTTTGCTGATGGGTATACATCTCCATCTGGTCTGTATAGTGAGGCGAATCTTTTCTGGCAGAAGCACCATAGGTATTGATGGATTCGATAATGGGCCCGTCTTTGGTAAAACGAACCAGCTCTACATACGCATCACCCTGTGTGCCTTTCCACATGCCATTTTTGTAGGGCACAGCATACATGGGCGCCAGTACATCCGGTAAACCAGGCAATGGTAATTCCTTATCACCCCTTACCAGTTTCTGAATATCACCCAACTGCAGGTTGGTACGACCAAAATTTTGCAGCATTTCTGCTTTTACCGAACGGAGAATGGCAACAGATTGTGCCTGCGTTAAAATACTATACCGATTGTAAAGCATTGGGTTGCGTGTAACAGTAGCATACACCAGAAAGAAAGTACCGGCTCCCACACTTTCGGCCGATGCATTTTTATCCCATTGCTGTAATTGGGTGATCAGTTCGGCTATATCCGGGTAGTCACTGGCCTTCAAAAGAAACAAAGAATCGATGCCCGTAGGAAAAGCAAACTTAGCGGGGTACTGTCTGTCGAATTTGATTTTCCGGAAGTTCTCAAATGAAACTTTATCATAGGCCGACAGCATTTCTGAGAAACGTTTGCTGCGGTTGTTCTCCAGGGTTTCGTAACCCATGGTAACATCTTTGACAATGGGATTCTCCGGCCCTTCGGTAGAATGAAAAGGAGAGTGGTTGGTATTGAATACAAAACCACTGCCGGGCTGTAATACCTGCGGTAGCTCTTTCAACGGATGCAGTTGGTTCCACAACGTAGCACTCGTATTTCCGGGTAAGGTTGATTTCCAGTTATACTTCGCGTCGCGGATGGGAATGCGGCCATTGCTGATATAATAAATGGTATCGTATCGGTCAGCATACACAATGTTGTAACCCGGGATGGCCAGCATTTCGAGTGCCGACTTGAACTCTGTAAAATTCTTTGCTTTGTTAAACCGGTACCATTGTTCCAATCCGCGTATATCCATCTGCGCTGGCATACGGATCGAGAAAGTGCCTCGTTCAGTGATCAAAGTAGGGCCATATTTACTCCAGTAAACTTTTCTTTTTACGCCCACACGAATGGCCCCCAGTTTCACTTTCAGCGGAGCGGTTCTTTCTTCCAGTTGCTCCCATTTGCCATCGAACCGGTATTCCAGTTTGTTGGCAGGATTGATCTCTAATTGATAAATGTCCAGTTTATCCGGTGCATTCACCGTATGCGCCCAGCCAAGGTTTTCATTTACGCCGTGCAGGATGCAAGGTGCACCGGGAAAATTGGCACCCAGTATATTCCATCCCTCTTCACTATTCAGGTGTGCTTCGTAAAAAGCAACCGGACCTTCCAAAGGTTGGTGTGCGTTGATGTTGAGGTATACCTGTCCGTCTGTGGTCTTCTTGCTGTTAAATGCAAATGCATTGCTGCCCGCGGTTTTAAAATTCTCCAGTAAAGGCACTTTCCCGTTAAAGATGGAAGCCAGTGCATTATCGGCACCGGAAAGCACACATAACTGCAGCACCGAATACTGCACCATATCTTTGGGAGTAACCGGAAAAGCCTTCTTCAGCAATATTTCTTTGGGATGCGCCGCGGCATACGCATTTAATCCAGCGCAATACCCTTCCAGTAATTTTTTGAAAGCAGGACTCAGGTCTGACTCGTATTTTTCTTCCACCAGTTCAGGAATCCGGAGCAGGTGAATGATATAGTCGATCTGCGCCCCTTTTTTACCCTGGTATTGGGCCAGCATGGCTTTGCCGGCCAGCAACGATTGCTGTATGGTTTCAAAATCATCTTCCGCATGTGCCCATGCCAGGCCATACGCTACATCGGGATCCGTTTTGCCAAAAATATGTGGCACCCCCCATTTATCCCGAACGATATCAATTTTAGTGGCATCAAACTGGGCAGAAGAAAGAAAGCAGACAAAATACAGTCCGCAGAATAACAAAAAGCGTACAGGCATAGCAATCAGTTTAGGACAAAACAAATCTAACCATAATAAGTTCAGAAATTATTTCCGGATACTGTTATTACCTTTATCCTTACAAACGAATAAACCAATACACCAATAAACCAATAAACCATCCTCCCATGGGCATCTGGAAACAAATCGCTGAATATCTCTACATCAAAAAAAGAGACCCCAACGAACCCCGCACACAGTGGATGAAATACATGCATGGGATGAACCGTATTTCACTCATCATGTTTCTGCTGGCAGTACTGATCATCCTCTTCAAACTGGTGATCCTGCCTTTATTCAGATAATGGGTTTATTTGCGAACAAAATCGCAGATGATCTGCGCTGCCTGTGCCGACGCATGGCCGCCCGCTGAGAGCAGCTCTTTCAGCGCCCGGTAATCGGCCTGTAAAGTTTTCTGTTTCTCTGTATCGTTGAGCAGGAGCGAGAGTTCGGTAACGAGATTTTCGGTGGTGAGAGCATCCTGTATCAGTTCCTTCACCACTTCCTTATCCATGATCAGGTTCACCAGCGAAATGTATTTGATCTTGATCAGTCTTTTAGCGATCTGGTAACTGATCGCACTCCCCTTATAACAAACCACTTCCGGCACCCCAAACAAAGCAGTTTCCAACGTAGCCGTGCCGCTGGTTACCAGTGCCGCTTTGGATCGTAACAGGAGATCATAGGTTTGATTGCGAACCGCAGATACATTCTGATACGCTGCCATGAAGGGCGCATAAAACGCATCATCCAGTCCCGGTGCCTGCGCCACTACAAACTGGTATTCCGGAAAGGATTTCGCCACTTCCAGCATAATCGGCAGTTTCTTCTGTATTTCCTGTTTACGGCTTCCGGGAAGGAGGGCGATGAGTGGTGAATGGTGAATGGTGAATGGTGAGTAGGGTGCTGTGCCAGTATTCCCTTCATTCTCCTGACTTTTCACTTTTAACTTTTCACTTTTAACTCCAAACTGCTTTTCCTCCACCACTTCCACCAACGGGTGTCCCACATAATCCACTTCCCAGTTCCATTTATCATGGTAATAGGCTTTTTCGAAGGGAAGGATGCAGAGCATTTTATCAATGCACTGTTTCATTTTTTTGACCCGGTTCTCTTTCCAGGCCCATACTTGTGGCGATATATAATACACCACTTTGAATCCATTTTCTTTGGCCCATTCGGCAATGCGTAGATTGAAGCCGGGATAATCGATCAGCACCAGTACATCGGGCTGATAGGAGCGGATATCTTCTTTACAAAAACGGATATTTTTCAGGATGGTAGGCAGGTTCTTCACTACTTCAGCAAAACCCATGAAAGCGAGGTCACGGTAATGTTTTACCAGTGTGGCGCCGGCAGCCTGCATCAGATCCCCTCCCCAGCAGCGGATTTCTGCCGAAGGATCTGCCAGGTACAACTGTTTTACCAGGTTGCTGCCATGCAGATCGCCGCTGGCTTCGCCGGAAATAAGATAATACTTCATACCCCTGCAAAATACCGATTTCGGTCGGGACGCTGAAGCGGCCTGACCGATAATCGGTATTTAGTTAATAGTTAATAATTAATAATTAATAATTAATAGTTTGTAGTTAATCGGCACAACAGAAAGCTAAGGAATGCATCCTCCTTCAAAAAATTCACAAATTTGTTCCCCGGGTCCTTCCAGACTAAAAAAATAGTTTTATAACTAAAAAATTAGTTTATATATTCGTACAGCAATTAATTTCTCCCCCATGAAGCCATTAACCAAAGCAGAAGAACAGATCATGCACACGATCTGGAAACTGGAAGAAGCTTTTCTGAAAGACATCGTAGAAGCGCAGCCCGAACCCCGCCCGCATTCCAATACGGTGGCCACGATTCTGAAAATCCTGGTAGAGAAGGGTTTTGTAGGAATTACACCTATTGGTCGTGTGCACCAGTATTATCCGCTGGTATCAAAAGAGGAATATTCTTCCAGTACCATCCGTACACTGGTGGATGGTTATTTTGAAGGATCCTTTACCGATGCGGTTTCCTTCATGGTAAAACAGAAAGACCTGAGTGTAAAAGAACTGGAACTGCTGTTGCAACAGATCAAACACGCTAAAAAATAATTGTATGCTTACAACTGCCTATTACTTTTTGCAGGTAATACTCTGTAGTGGTATTATGATGGGGTATTACTGGCTGGTATTGCGTAACAAACGTTTTCATCATTATAACCGTTTTTACCTGCTGGCCATTGCTTTGCTGTCATGGGTGGTACCCCTGGTTAAAATCCAGTGGCAGTTCCAGTCGGTAAGTGATGAACTTTCTATGGTACAACTGCTGTCAGTAGTGGCAGATAGCAACACAAAAATAGAAGCGGCCGTTACCCGTTCGGGATTTCAGTGGAGCTGGGAAATGGCTGCATGGGGGATGTATCTCACTGTGGCAGCTGTATTACTGGGTGGAATGATCATCGCTTTGATGCGTTTGTACCAGTTGCTGAAAGCGCATTCCTGCAAAAATGTAGGCGAAGTGTACCTGATCCTGACACAGGCCAAGGGCACGCCCTTTTCTTTCTTCCGCTATATTTTCTGGAACGAGGAAATCGATATCCGCAGCGAAGCCGGCAAACAGATCCTGCAACATGAATTAACGCATGTAAAACAGAAACATTCGGTAGATAAGATCATTTTTCAACTGGTGCTGGTAGTGGGTTGGTTCAATCCGTTTTTCTGGTTGCTGAAAAAGGAAATGGAAATGATCCACGAATTCATTGCGGATAAAAAAGCGGTTACAGACGGAGATACGGCAGCGCTGGCACATATGTTACTGACTGCTGCTTATCCCAGACAGCAGTTTGCCATGACAAATCCTTTCTTTTTCTCACCCATTAAAAGAAGACTGCAGATGCTGGCCAATAACCGCCATCCCAGGTTCAGCTACCTGCGCCGGCTGGTGGTATTACCCTTATTGGCAGTGGTGGTGGTACTGTTCGCTTTCAGAAGCAAGGAGGAAAGGGCAAGAGGTCCTATCTCTGTTGCAACGATGATGGAGAAAGTGGTAGATGTAGTGGCTGGCAATCAGGTAAAGCCGAATGTTAGTGTTGCTAATATTGCCATGCTGGATCGTACCTATACTGTTGTCATTCAACCAGGTCATGGAGGTACTGATCCAGGGTTTATTGCCGCTGATGGTACATCCGAATCTACGCTCATGTTCCAATTGGCCAAAGCAGTTGCTGAAATGAATGACAATGAAAATATCCGCATTATTTTAACCCGTAATGATGAGGAATACCTGACTCCCCGCAAGGCTGTTGAGATCGTTAATCAATACCATCCTGATCTATTTCTTTCTTTGCATCTGAATTCATTAAATCCTGCAGGACTGGCTTCAGGGAAAATAAAAGGAGATTCGAAAAGCGGAATTGAATTCTATATTCCAGAGCAAGGGAAAAGTAACCATTATCTCCCCAGTCAGCTGCTTGCCAGCAATCTGGCCAATGCGATGGCTCCTCTGAACGAAAAGATACTGGGTATCAAAACGCGGAGTAATGGATTAACATGGATGGAAAAAATGGAAACTGCCTGTGTGCTTATGGAAGCAGGCTTTATTACTAACAACAGAGATGTAGCTAAATTAAAGCAGCAGGATTACCAGAAAAAAATGGCAGTATCCATTTTGAATGGGATAAATGAATACCTCGTAAAAAGTAAAAAGATCAAAACGGATACTGTTATTATCAAAGCAGATACAATCACCGTTACCAACGGAAATAAACTGGTGATCATGAATGAAGGCGGCAAAGTGCAGGTAGAGAATGTTAATAAAGCGGCCACGACTGATTTACGCAATTCCATTGCTGATGCATTGGTAATAGTGGACGGGAAAAAAATTGATAATGAGATCTTGGAGCTGATTGATCCGTCTAAAATTCAATCGATCAATATATTGAAAAATGAATCTGCTAAAGCTTTATACGGTGAGGAAGGGAAAAATGGTGTGGTAATGATCACCACCAAAAAAGCGGGTACGCCATCTTCAGGGCCAGTTACAGTAACCGGTTATGGAGCAAAGTCTGTTACAGGTATAAGCCTGGCTCCATCCGCCAGATCACAGAATGGATCAGTTGGTCAATTTGGCGCCAAAACAGGCGTTGTACGTAAATATCCGGATACGCTGGTATGGTCATCCGGTGCCAACAACTACCAGATCCCCAGTAATGTTTGGGTATTGATAGACGGGGAGCCGGGTAATCTCAATGATGTAAAGCCTGATGAGATTGCAGAAGTGCGGGTCATCAAAGACGCTGCTGCAACCGCTAAGTATGGAGAAGCGGCCAAAAATGGAGTAGTGGAAGTGATCACCAAAAAAGCAAAAGAAGCAATGAAAACCCCGGAAGCGCCTGATACCAGAAAAAAAACAAATGGGGGGTAAGTTTGCTTCTGAAGCAATAACCCAACCTGCATTTTCCGGGTGGCCCATCGGCCTGGACAAAATACCTGGAGCGCAACATGCGGCGCGATCTGCCCGCACAAAACGGCGCGCTTCCCGGTAAATACAACGGTAACAGTCTCTTTTGTCGTGTCGGCCGATGGTGGGATTAGTAATGTAACCGCACAGAACAACCCCGGCTATAGAAAGGTAGAAGAAGCCATCCGGCTCATCAATAACGGCCCCAGGTGGAAACCTGCCTTACAGAATGGGGTACCGGTATTGTATAAACATAGTCAGTCTTTTACCTGGGTTGTAAAAAAGTAATGCCAGCAGATAGGTGTTGATTCCTGATAGAAAGTAAAAATTTCCTCAAATTAATCGATAGCCGGCTCCCCGAAGGAGCCGGTTTTTTATATTTGGGAATACTAAAACCCTGTTTATTTCGTTATTCAGTAACAGTTACCCCCAATGAAGACAAGACAGCTTTTTTCCCTCATCCTGCTTTTGTTTTTGCTCGTATCGCAGTCTGCCCATGCGCAGGCCGATAAAAGCAAGACTTTGAAGCATCCGCTGAAACGGATCGTGATCGATCCCGGGCATGGCGGTCCGTCTGCCATTGCCGGAAAGTTCTATGGGGCTTCGGGTAAACACATGGAGGAGAAAGATGTAGCCCTTGCCATCGGTCTTAAATTGCGCGATGTACTCAGTGCCGAAATGCCGGATATTGAAGTGATTATGACCCGCACCACGGATGAATACAATAGTCCGATTGTAAAAGCCAATAAAGCCAATGCCGCCAAAGGGGATCTGTTTATTTCGATTCACTGTAATGATGTATCACCCATCCGTCATTCGGAAATTACCGGTTACACTACCAAAACAGTGAAGCGGAAGGGTAAGAAGGTTAAGAAAAGAATTCCGGAATACCGCACCTGGTACACACCCAATCCGGCACATGGTACCGAAACCTATATCTGGGGAGTAGGTAAAACCAAGGACAAGGAAGAAGCATTGATGGAGAATAACTTCAGCGATACGGCCATGCTGATCGTAGGTGAGCAGGAGAATAACCCTGCCATGAAAATGATCAATTCCATGCGCACCCAGGAATACGCCAACCGCAGCCGCAAACTGGCCGAAACGGTGGAAGAAGAGTTTGTGAAATCGGGACGTGTAAGCCGCGGGGCCAAACAAAGAGACGAAAAAGGAATCTGGGTATTACAGGCGGTAGCCATGCCGGCTATCCTGATCGAAGTAGGGTTCCTGTCTCACCCCGAAGAAGAAGAATTCATTACCAGTGATAGCGGACAACAACAGACCGCTGAAGTCATCACCCGCGCCATTAAAAGGTATCGCTTATCACTCGAGGCCCAGGTAAACGGAACCAACCTTCCCGCAGGCGCACAGTAAGATTTATAAAAACCATTTAAAAGCCAGTGCTACAACAGCATAGATACAGGTAGCTATAAAAATGCCCGTGGCCGTTTTATCTTTACGCTGGTTGATGTAGAGGGTGAACACCACCACGTTGGCGATCAGGGCCAGACTGATAATACCTGATAAGAGTGATTTCTGCATCATCAATACCTGCCAGAACTCCTGTACAGAGAACACACGGAAACGGGCCAGGTAATAAACGGCAAAACCCACAAAAGGAGCCAGAAAACCCAGCACCAGTCCCAGTGTACGGTTGTCTTTGGTCAGCATCAGAATTTCCAGGATTTTTCGAGTTTCTTCTTCAGGGTATAATTGGTGAGATCGAACTGAACGGGTACCACACTCACATAATTATTCTTCAGCGCCCAGACATCCGTGTCCTTGCTCTTATCAAAATTCACAAACTCGCCGGTTAACCAGTAATACCTTTTTCCATGTGGATCTTTGCGTTCGTCAAATTCCTCTTCGTATTTGGCATAGGCCTGACTGGCTATCTTAATGCCCTTGATCAGTTTCTCACCCCCCTTGGGAATATTTACATTAAGGCAAAGATGTTTATCGTGTGGTTTGCTGTTTAACACATGCTCTACCAGGATTCTTGCATATTTTTTGGCAGCGGTAAAATCTGCTTCAATGCTCAGATCCAGCAAACTGAAACCGATACTGGGTATACTTTCAATTGCTGCTTCCAAAGCCGCAGACATGGTGCCTGAATAGATCACATTGATGGAATGATTGGCGCCGTGGTTAATGCCGCTTAAACAGATATCGGGTTTGCTGTGGATCACTTTATCCACCGCCAGTTTTACACAATCTACCGGTGTGCCGCTGCAGGCCCATGTTTCTACGCCTTCGCTGTCAAAAACATTTACTTTCTGCAAACGCAGTGGATTGCCAATGGTGATCGCATGTCCCATACCACTTTGCGGTTTATCGGGTGCTACAACTACGATCTTACCCAAACCCTTTACAGCTTCTACCAGTGCCCGGATGCCCGGTGCGGTAACCCCATCATCGTTGGTGATCAGGATCACCGGTTGTTTCTTCTTTATAGACTTCACTTTTGCCATGACTGCAAGATACGATTAAGATTTCTGAGAGATGTTAAACCGCTATAAAATCCTCTGTGAAACTCCCTGGCTCCGTGGCTCTGTGTTGAAAAAATATCCGGATAGGTAAATCATTTTTCAACACAGAGGCACGGAGAAACAGAGGCGCACAGAAGGGATTATTTCTTTTTGGATTTTTTAGTTTCAGGAGTGGGCCAAACAGCATATTTGTACACAGGAAATTCCACTGGTTTTGTGTTTACACCCTGCTGCTCCAGATATGCATCAAAGAAATTCCAGTTCAGCAATCCATCGTCAGACTGCGGTTCCAGCATATAAAAAATCAGGTTGGTGAGGGGCTGGGCCATGTCTACTTTAAAATCTCCTTTCTGTACTTTTTTGGTAACCGTTTCAAAATGCCCTTCTGCTGAAGCCATATTGTGCCCTTCAAATTTCCGCTGGGCTTTTGTTAATTTCTCCACTACAAAAACCGTTGCTTCCATCGTTTGGTCTTTTTCTATCTTCTCTACTTTTACCCCATGTTTGATGAGGTGTTCTGCAATGGCAGATTGTGCAGCCGGAATAATATATCCACGCGGAACGGTGCTTTGTACGGTATCTTTAAAAGCGCCATAATAATTCACATCATCATAGGTAACCACATTGCCGTTTTTAACCCAGGTTTTGCTGCCATCAGCTTTGGTGAAGGAAGTATATTGATAGGATCTGAAGCCGTTTAGTTTCTGGGAAGTGGGTACCATTTTAAAACGGACACCCTTGGTGGCTTTACCCGCATTGTCCAATACGTTCCGGATGGCAGATGCTTCTGCTTCCTGGTTAATGCGGGCGATCTCTTTGCCATGCTGGTTGAAATGCATCAGGATCTCGTTTACAAAGGTGTAAGTGCTGTAAATGCGTTGATAAAAACGTTCATGTGCAAATGACTCACTCAGTATGGCCATGCGGTTACGGAGTCCCAGCTGGTTAATGATATAGCGGGGATGATGGTTATAGGTATAAAAGTTTTTCACCGGCCATCCTTCCCGTACATTGAAATCGCCGAAAGGACCAAAGAACAAACCATTTTTCTCTTTTACATTTCGGGTGATAGCGGGCAGCATCACCTCATTGGTATAACGGTAAGTAGCAGGCTCCCCTGCATACAGGTAACTGGGCGCCCAGGTAAGCGAATACCCATGCCAGGTGCCATTGGTGGTATGCAGATCAACCGTTACCTGCGGATCCCAGGCGGTGATCACATTCCGGATCAGCGCTTCTGTTTCGGGGGTTTCCATTTTAATGCCATCCCGGTTCAGGTCCAGTCCCTGGCCATTTTCGCGGATGCCGGTTTCCAGTGGACTGTTTTCCTGGCTCGGACGCAGGCCCGGCGCCATTTTATCATTGCCATCTGTATTATAGATAGGGAGGAAGAGGATCACCTGGTTATCGAGTAAGTTTTTTTTATTGCCCAGCAGGATATCGCGTAACAGCATCAGTATCGCTTCTTTGCCATCTACTTCTCCGCCATGAATATTTCCCTGTATATAAATCACCGGTTTGCCGGAAGCTTTGGCCTGTTCGGGTGTGCTGATAGCGGGATGGGAGAGAATGAGGAGCGGAATATCCTTGCCCAATGTGCTTTTGCCGATGCTGGTTACCGCTATGTCCTGACTTTTGGCTTTGATGGTATTGATGAAACTCATTACATCGCCATAGGAAGATGTTTTTTCAAAATTGGAACGTTCGGGGGTAAGGATCAGATCGTCTGTCCATACCTGTTGCGCCTCTGCGGCAATACCGCTAACGGCGAGCAACAGTGTAAAAAGCCTTTTTTTCATGTGCCATTTATTTTGGGGCAGGAAAGTACAGGAAAGGCGCAAGTCTGCCTAAAAATGAAGGGGAATTTAGATGAGTGGGCGAATGCTTCGGCAGTTGATTATCCGACCCCTTCCAGCCATTTCTGCAAAAAAGTAAAAATAAATTTTGCGGTTAGCTAAAAATATTAGTAAATTGCTAACTAAATCAGTTAGCTATGTCAAACGCCGGAAAAAATCTCCGCTACCTGCGCAAGCTGCGCGGCTGGACACAGGAAGAGTTTGCCAATAAACTCAAGATCAAAAGATCATTGGTGGGCGCGTATGAAGAAGAGCGTGCCGAACCCCGTCTGGAAGTAATGGAACAGATCTGCAGCACTTTTAAATTAAGTCTGGAAGATTTTCTTTTCAAAGACCTTTCAGCACCCAAGGCCCTCAGTTACCTGGAAAAAAGAAGGCAGCTGAAAATGGTGAACGAAGTATCTGAGATCCGTTTTGTGCCTGTAAAAGCCGCTGCCGGTTACCTGGCCGGTTATGGTGATCCGGAATTTGTAGATGAACTGAATACGTTTACCCTGCCCATGCTGGGCCCGGGCCAATACCGTGCTTTTGAGATCGTGGGAGATAGTATGTTACCTACTCCCAGCGGCAGCGTGATTGTGGGAGAAAAAGTGGATGACCTGGAAGATGTGAAAAACAGCAATACCTATGTGGTATTATCGAAAAATGAAGGAGTGGTCTACAAACGCATCATGAAACATAACCGCGTAAAAAACAAACTCACCCTGATCAGCGATAATCCGCAGTACGAACCCTACAATGTAAGTGCCGAAGATGTGCTGGAGGTCTGGAAGGCGGTCTATATCATGCAGAAAGCCAATGCGGGCCCACGCTGGGATGTAAACCAACTGGCGGGCATGGTCAATAACCTGCAGGAACAGGTGAGCAGTCTGAAGAAGAAACTGAATTAAATAATTATCGGATATTACCAGGATAAACGCAAAGCAGCCCATAACAGGGCTGTTTTGCTGTCCATTCATACAATTTTTCTAACCCGCCCGCTGTTATCCTTACTTTTGCGGCACTGTATACTGTATGAGAAGATTGTTGCCCCTTATTGCCATTGCACTTGTATTTACCACATCCGCCCAGGAAAAGAAATTAGCGGCGCTGCGTATCCATACGCCTATTAAAATTGATGGGCTGCTGGACGAGAAGAGCTGGAGCCAGGCGCAAAGGGCCGACAGTTTTATCACCAACTCTCCGCAGTTTGGTTTGCCTGCCGCACACACAACCCATGCTTATATCCTTTATGACGACCAGGCTGTTTATGTTGGTGCTTATCTGTATGATGATCCACAGCATATCCGCAAACAACTGACCTCACGCGATGGGGAACAGCGGAAAGATGTAGATTATTTCAGCGTTTTCTTTGATACCTATAACGATGACCAGAATGGATTCCAGTTTCTGGTTACTTCCCGTAATGTACAGTCGGATGGACGATTGGTGGCCAGCATGGTATCTCAATTCGGATTACCCACCGATTATAGCTGGGACGCTGTTTGGGAAAGTAATGTAAAACAGCAGAAAGATGGCTGGAGCGTGGAAATGAAAATTCCTTATTCGGCCCTTCGTTTTTCGAGGAAAGAAGTGCAGGATTGGGGAATCAATTTCCAAAGGTATATACGCCGCAGAAACGAAGGTTCTTTCTGGAACAAGGTAGATCCCAATCAGGGTGGTTTTGTAAACCAGTTTGGTAATCTTGCGGATGTACAGAACATAACCCCACCCTTGCGCTTGTCTTTTTTACCCTATGTTACTTCCGGTTTCAGAACGGTTCCCTATGCTGATGGATCCAGAAAAACAGATTTCCTCCGCAATGGGGGTATGGATGTGAAATATGGGTTTAATGAAAGTTTTACGCTGGATGCTACAGTGATTCCTGATTTCGGGCAGGTAGTGTCTGATAATGTGGTACTGAACCTCACGCCTTTTGAAGTACAGTTCCAGGAAAACCGCCCCTTTTTTACAGAGGGGATCGAGTTGTTTAATAAAGCTGGTCTGTTTTATTCCAGAAGAGTGGGAGGTACGCCGGTAGGTTATAGCGATGTGCGGAATATGGTATCTGCCAATCCCAATCTTGAGATCATCTCCAATCCCGGTGTAACGCAGTTGATCAATGCATCCAAATTTTCCGGGCGCACCAAAAAGAAACTCGGTATCGGTGTGTTTAATGCCATTGGCTCTTCCATTCACGCAGTGGTAGAAGATAAAACCACCAAAGCTACCACTACCATCGAAACAGAACCACTCACCAATTATAATATCCTTGTACTGGATCAGGCATTGGCTAACCGTTCTTCGCTTACTTTCACCAATACCAACGTGTGGCGGGCTGGTGGTCGAAGAAATGCAAATGTTTCCGGAGTGGATGTGAATCTCTTCGATGCAGGCAACCGGCATAATTTTGTATGGTCCGGCAAATACAGCCAGGTGATGGGGGTAGACCAATACAACGGATTCAGTAATTTGATCAGCTACGGAAAAGTGAGTGGTAAGTTGCAGTACCTGCTCTCTAATAGTATCAAGTCCGAAAAATACGATCCCAACGATCTGGGAATCCTGCGCTCACCCAATGAAGTATCCGGTATCGGCAAAATCAGTTATAACGTTTTTACACCCACCAAACATTTTCTCAGTTATAACTACAGCCTTACAGTGTTGCCCGTGTACCTGTTCAAGCCGTTTAAGTTGTCTAACTATGTGTTGCAGGCGAGAGCATTTTATTTTTTCCGCAACTTCTGGGACGTAACCTTCAGTGCCAACTGGCAGCCCATGTGGCAGCGCGATTTTTTTGAACTGCGTACGCCCGGTAGAATGATGAAAAAAACAGCTTACTGGTATGTAGGTGCCAGTGGCAGCAGCGATAGCCGGAAACGTTTTTTCTTCCGCTACCAGGCGGGTTTTGCTGAATCGCCCTTGCCCAATGATCCTTATTTTACGATCCAGCTGGCGCCCCGTTACCGCTTTGATGAACATTTCAGTCTTGATCTGGATGTGCAGCGGGTACACGATAATGGCAACTATGGTTTTGCGTACCGCGATGCTTCCGGTGAACCGATTGCAGGCAGAAGAGCTACCACCAACCTTACTTCCATTGTGAATGCGGTGTATAATTTTTCTTCGAGAATGAACCTGTCAATGCGGGCCAGGCATTACTGGAGCAGGGTGATTTATTCCCAGTTCTTTAATGTAGATGCCAATGGCGATCTGATTAACCGTCCATTCGAAACCGGCCGCGACCAGAACTTTAATGCCTTTAACCTCGATATGTTTTATACCTGGGATTTCAAGTATGGCAGCAAATTCATTATCGGTTACAAGAACTGGTTAGGTACCGATTTCCCGGTCAGCGGTTTGAATTATAAAAGTTATATGGGCAACCTGGGCCAGATCTTTCAGCAGCCGCATGGGAATGAGTTGACTTTCCGCCTGATCTATTACCTGGATTATCTCACCCTGCAGAAAAAGAACAAAGCAGACATCCCTTTATAAAAAAATATCTTTTGCCAGCCGGAACGTATTGCAATGTGCTTCTACGATTGTTCTGATATCGGGAGAATACCCGCCGCCCATGGCCACTGTTACCGGAATGCGGTGCTGCTGTAATAATTCAAACACAATGACATCTCTTTGTCTGCAGCCTGCCAGACTCACTTTCAGCTTGCCGAATTTATCTGTAGCAAGAATGTCTACTCCGGAGAGATAAAAAGCAAAATCCGGTTTAACGGTTTCGATGAGTTTGGGTAATGTATCAGATAGGATACTGAGATAGGTTGTATCATCCGTTCCATCTGCTAAAGGAATATCGAGATCGGATCTTTCTTTGTGAAAAGGATAGTTATGACCGCCATGCATACTGAAAGTGAATACTCTCGGTTCACCTGCAAACAGGCTGGCGGTTCCATTGCCCTGGTGTACATCCAGGTCTATGATGAGGATCTGTTTGGCCAACTGTTGCTGCAGCAGGTAATTGGCTGCTACGGCCATATCATTCAGTAAACAGAATCCCTCGCCGCGGTCGCGGAAAGCATGGTGTGTGCCACCGGCTACATTCAGTGCTGCACCGGATTCCATCGCGTGTTTACAACAGTCGATGGTGCCCTGTGTGATCATCAGTTCCCGTTGGGTAAGGTCTGGCGATTGCGGGAAACCGATCTTTCTTTGTTCCGAAGCACTGAGTGTTTGTTGTACCAGTTTCTGCAGATAAACTGCATCATGTGTTAACAATATGATCTCTTCTGCACAAGGCTGGGGCGAAAATAGCTGTTCAGCGGTGATGCTGCCTTCATGTAATAATTGTTCCGGAATCAACTCATACTTCAGCATGGGAAAACGATGCCCTTCCGGCAATGGGTGTGCGTAGATGGGGTCGTAAGCAATACGGATCATTGAATAGCAACTAAAGATTGGTTCACAATAGCATACACGGTATCTGCTTTTTTCTTTCTGATGATCGCTAATCCGCTGAATTTGCTGAAAGCCGGCAGTATCGCCATCTCCTTACCGAAATAATAACAGGGAAACTGCAGGCTTTGTTTACCCAGTCCGTTGATATGCACACCGGGATGCAAATGACCTGAAAATATATAATTATCTCCGTTGCTTTCTGCTTCGTCCGGATCGTGTACAAAATCAAAACCTGCTACAGTGTAAGTACCCGTGCGCAGATCTATACCGGCCTGTGTGTACCACTCATTGGTTAATATGTCATGATTTCCCTTTACCAGAATAAAAGCCAGCTCTCCGAGATCTTGCCGCCATTTCAGAAACCAATCCATTTCTTTGTTGGCCACACTGTGAAACAGATCGCCCACGGCAATCAGCTGCCTGGGTTTGAAATAACTGATCTGCTCTACCAGCCTTTGCAGATCTTCTTTGTAAATATCCTGTGGCACGGCAATACCGTTTTTTCTGAAATGCCCTGTCTTGCCAAAATGTAAGTCGGAGAGGATCAATGCCTGTTGCTCCTCCCAAAACAGACAGCGTTGTGGAGATAACCAGAAGTGCTGGTCCCGTATGATATGTGCCACCGGAGCTGTCATGTAGGCGGCAAAGATAAGGCGGTGAACTAAACTGATGTAAGTGTGTTCTTAATGGATTTTTCCCAAAAAGGCGCGGAGGCGCAGTTGGGGGAATGCCGGGCAGCGAAACTTTCAATCGTAAAGACGTAAAATTATTTTTCCAGCTGTTGCTGCATTTTCCGCACCCGGTCTTCCAGTTTTTCGGAGGAGTAGTGGTTGCGGTTCAGTCCGTCTACAATAATGGGGAAGGAGAGAGGTGTCAGTTTTTCAGGAAACGTAAGAACGATTTTACTCTGGCCGATCCGTTGCATGGCCAGGCGTAACCGCACTTCATCCATCTGCTGCAATAATACTTCCTGGTAGGCCTGTTTCAGGAGAATATTATTCGGATCGTATTCGTCAAATACTTTGAACAGGAGAGAGGCCGATGATTGCAGGTGCCTCGCTTTCTTTTTTTCTCCCGGCATTCCCTGGAAGATCAGTCCGCCGATTACCGCAATATCCCTGAACTTTCGTTTGGCCATTTCTGTATTGTTCACACTTTTCTGGATATCAGTCAGCAGGTGATCGGTTGAAAATAACTCTCGCACATTGCTGTCATCCACCGGTACTGGCTGATCGCTCAGTAATTCAAATCCATAATCATTCATCGAAATGGAAAAAGTGATGGGCGTGATCTGCCCGATGCGGTAAGCCAGTATCGCACTCATGGCTTCGTGCACCTGCCGGCCTTCGAAAGGATATACGAGGAGGTGAAATCCGTTTTTATCTTCCAGTTGCTCTATCAGTAATTCATTGTCGCGCGGAATATGCGATAACTGTTGCTGCAGATCGAACAGTCCATGTAAACTTTGCAGTTCAATACTGTCTTCAGCCACAAGGGCTTTGTTAAAGGTTTCCCGCAAGATCCTGCCGAGGTTGGCTGTCAGGCTCATCCGGCCTCCCATCCAGGAAGGAACGATCGTTTTTTTGGAATTAGATTTCCGCACCATCACCTGCATGTCTTTGATCATCACGAGCTCCAGGTTTCTGCCAGCGAGTGTAAAAACCTCTCCCGGTTCCAGTCGACTGATAAACCATTCTTCTATCACACCCACATACCCGCCATTCATCATTTTTACTTTCAGCATGGCATCGCTGACAATGGTGCCGATATGCATGCGGTGCCTGAAAGCGATACGACGGTTTTTGATAATGTACAATCCATTCTCCACTTCCACTTTCTTATACTCATCATATTGCTGCAAGGCTTTGCCACCAATGGTGAGATGCAGCAGAATTTCCTGCCATTCCGTTTCGGTGATATCCGAAAAGCAATGCGTATTTTTTATTTCGCGGAACAAAGCAGCCTGTTCAAATCCTTCTCCAATAGCCAGTGTGCAGAGGTATTGCAGTAATACATCAAAACAAAGCAGCATGGGCTCACGGCTTTCAATGGCCATTTCATCGATGGCTGTTTTTAATGCCGCTACTTCCAGTAATTCCAGCGAGTGTGTGGGGAGAAAATAAATTTTACTGATTTCACCGGGCCGGTGTCCGCTTCTGCCCGCTCTTTGCAAAAAGCGTGCAATGCCTTTGGGCGAGCCAACCTGCACTACCGTATCAACGGGCCGGAAATCAACACCCAGATCGAGACTGGAAGTGCAGACCACCGCTTTCAGTTTCTCTGTGTGTAAGGCTTCTTCCACCCATAAACGAAGTTCCTGTTCAATACTGCCATGGTGTAAGGCAATGGCTCCGGCCAGTTGCGGGGCCACATTCAGTAAGGTCTGGTACCAGGTTTCGCTCATGCCTCTGGTATTGATGAAGATGAGTGTGGTTCGGTTCTGTTCAATGATCGGTATTAATTTCTCGGCCAGTTTAATACCGAGGTGACCCGCCCAGGGATATTTTTCAATCTCATCGGGCAGGATAGATTCTACCACGATCTGTTTGTTGATGGACGCACGTATGATTACTCCCTCCTGCTGCAAAGGAGCTAATAATACATCTTTCGCTTCGGGCAGGTTACCGATGGTAGCACTGATGCCCCATACGCAGGCCTGCGGGTAGTTAGGTGCCTGGCAATGCACGATCCTGCTCAAGGCCAGCTCTACCTGCACCCCGCGTTTACTGCCCAGTAATTCATGCCATTCGTCTACGGCAATGATGCGTAAACGATGAAAGATCTCCGGGTATTTTTTCTGGGCGAGTAAGAGGTGCAGACTTTCCGGTGTGATAATGAGCACTTCCGGCATGTTCTTTTTCTGCTTCAGTCTTTCCGCTGTATCTGTGTCACCGTTTCGGATGCCGACTTTCCAGGGCAGTCCCAGTTCTGTGATCACTTCTTCCATGGCACGGCCAATATCTTTGGCCAATGCCCGCAAAGGGGTGATCCACAATAATTGTAAGCCGTTATTTTTTAACTGGAGATATTGTTCAGGATGTTCATTGATGAACTGGATCAAAGCGCCCAGGAAAACAGAAAAGGTTTTACCACAACCCGTAGGCGCATTTACCAACCCGCTTTTACCGTTGATGATTTCCTGCCAGCTTTCTTCCTGGAAGGCAAAAGGGGCAAAGCCTTTGGCCTGCAGCCATTGGTTGATTACCTGGTATCCCTTGGTTTGCTGAACTTGCATGAATATAGGCTGCTTATCTGTGCTGTAATTTACAGGATTCTGTTCCGGCAGAAAGCAGGATTATGGGTTGTTGTTTTTCAACTGCCTGTTTTGCCGGCATCGGTCGCTGCAGTATTGGATAGACTCCCAGTTTTTCTCCCATTTTTTTCGCCAGCTAAATGGTCTGCCGCAGATTTTGCAGGTTTTGGAGGGTAGGTAAGACTTATTTCCTTTGGCGGCTTTCATGAATTGTACAACAAATCAGCCGGAAGATGGTTGCTGTCAATTCACAGATTTTAGTTTACCATCCTGTTTGTGGACGAGATAGAGTTTTTTGTTTTCGAGGTAGTTGGTTACGGCGTTGTTCTCTTCTGCCGTTACCGCCTGTATATCAAAATCGTTGAAGAGTTTGAATTCTTTGGCTGATAAATTGTTTTTCAGTTCCGGTCCGTATTTGATCAGTAGTTTACTGAACCGGTACATGGTTTCAAAACCTTTAAACACCAGGTCGCTGGCACGACCTGCAAAACGGGCCCTGTATTTTTCGCTTAACTGGCTGCTGAGTTTGTCCTGCCTGAAATAGTTATAAGGAGTTGTGTACACCATATCAATACCGGTACCAATATCTCTCAGTGCATCCCAGGTAGGCATGCCGATTACCACCGCGGGATATTGCTTTGAACTGCTGAGTGCTTTGGATAATAGCAAACCGAAGCCTTCATTCAGCGTGCCGCAGATTACTACATTCCGTTTGGTGCTGTCGAGATAAGCCGTCACCTGCTGTGTGGTAAAACTATCTGTCAGTTCAATGGTTTTGAGTTTTAAGGGAATACCGCCTGTTCTTTTGTTCAGGTTGCCCAGAATCGTCTGGATCTGGTCTTCCGTTCCCCCCTTCCTGCGAAACAGGGTGATATTATCCAGTGGGTATGTTCTGTGTACGTATTTATACACAGCTTCAATATGTGCTGTTAAAGTAGGGTTCAGTAATACGAAATTGGGATTGTCTTCTATACCACCATCATTGGGATAGGTAGCAGAAATGAGCAGGATATTTTTCTCCTTCGCAAAATCCGCCAGTGGTTTAATATCAGTCCGGTTGTTGAAAGATGCGATCAGTAAAGAAACATCCTGCAGTTCCGGCTGTTCCAGCAGTTCATCTATGCCCATGCTGCTGCTCTTGGTATCATAGATCTGTACTTCTAGCGCTGTTTTCTCTGCATTCAGGGAATCAATGGCCAGCATCACCCCATTGTAAAAATCAAGACCCGGCAACAGGTATTTAGGCAGGTTGGCTTTACCCAGTTTATAGGTATCGTTTGTAAAAGCGGAATCAATATAGAGGGGCGCAAATACGGCAACCTTGATGGATTTGACAGCAGAAGTATCCTGTGCCTTTCCAGGCAGCAGGTACCCGAGACAAATACATACCAGCCATAAGCGCTTCAGGTAATCCATACAAATAGTTTAGTGCCAGCGTTTATTCCCACTCAATGGTGGCCGGTGGTTTGCTGCTGATATCATATACCACGCGGTTAATGCCTCTTACGTTGTTAATGATCTCATTCGAAATATGTGCCAGAAATTCATAAGGCAGGTGGGCCCAGTCGGCTGTCATGCCATCTACCGATGTAACTGCCCGAAGCGCTACGGTAAATTCATAGGTTCTTTCATCGCCCATCACACCTACGCTCTTTACAGGTAATAAAATGGTACCTGCCTGCCAGACGCTGTTGTATAAATTGAATTCTTTCAGTCCTTTGATATAGATATCATCCGCGGCCTGCAGTAATGCCACTTTTTCTTCGGTTACTTCGCCCAGAATGCGGATGGCCAGTCCCGGACCGGGGAAAGGATGCCGGTTGATCATATCTGCGGGTATGCCCATTTCCAACCCTACTTTACGTACTTCATCCTTAAATAGATAACGGAGTGGTTCTACCAGTTCCAGGTGCATAATATCGGGTAATCCACCCACATTGTGGTGCGATTTGATGGTTTGCGATGGGCCATGTACACTCACACTCTCAATCACATCCGGATAAATAGTTCCCTGGCCCAGAAATTTCACGCCCTGCACTTTTTTGGACTCTTCATGAAATACATCGATGAATAAACCACCAATCACTTTTCTTTTCTGTTCCGGATCTGATTTGCCTTTGAATGCATCGTAGAACATTTGTTTGGCATCAATCCCGGTTACATTTAATCCGATCGCATGGTAAGTATCCAGCACCTGCTGAAATTCATCTTTGCGTAATACGCCGTTATCTACAAAAATCCCATGTAAGCGGTCGCCAATGGCTTTGCTGATCAGGGTAGCGGCAACCGTACTGTCAACACCGCCGCTCAGGGCCATGATCACATGACTATCGCCGATCTGCGCTTTCAGTTTTTCCACGGTTTCATGTACAAAAGAAGCCGGCGTCCAGTCCTGGCTGCAACCGCAGGTCTGGATCAGAAAATTATTGATGATCTTTTTTCCTTCGGTTGAATGGTACACTTCGGGGTGAAACTGAATGCCATATAAGGGTTGGGTATCAGTGCCTGTTTTGCGGAAACCTGCCACCGGAATACTTTCTGTGGTAGCGAGGATCTCAAAACCATCGGGTAATTGGGTAATAGAGTCGCTATGACTCATCCACACCTGCGATTGTTCTGCCACGCCTTTGAATAGTACGTCTTCCTTGTGGATATGCAGTTTGGCGCGACCGTATTCACGTTTATTCGATTTATCTACCCTGCCGCCAAACAATTTGGCAGTCAGCTGTGCGCCGTAACATACACCCAGTACCGGTACTTTCTGTATAAAAGAAGCAATATCCACCGAAGGGGCTTTTTCCTCATTTACACTGAAGGGAGAGCCGCTCAGGATGATCCCTTTTAAACCGGGTTCTATCTCAAAAGATTTCTGGTAGGGGATGATCTCACAGAACACATTGGCTTCGCGAACGGCCCGGGCAATCAGCTGGGTAAACTGGCTTCCAAAATCAAGAATGAGTATTTTTTCTGTCATGCACGCGAAGGTAACAGAAATTTTTAAGGAGGAAAGTCGGTTATACGGTTCTAAATGGGGATAAAGGGTGTCGGGATTCCCGTTCCTTTGTTTAACTTTCAATTCCTAAACTAATGCTATGAAACATATTCTTCTTTTTCTTACTGTGATAATGCTGACGGCCACTTCCTGCCGTTGGTTTGGCTATAAAAGGGTGGTGGGTAATGGTAACCTGGAAACCCAGGACCGCCCCATTCAGCAGGCAGAAAGAATCAAACTGGCCGGCAGTTATGATGTGGAAATTACGCAGGGACCCACTACTTCGGTGAAAGTGGAAGCGGACGAAAATATCCTGCCCTATATTCTTACCAGATCAGAAGACGGTTTTCTGATCATCAAATCAAAAGACCATATAAGTCTCTCTACAGACAACACTATCAAAATATTCATCACCACACCCAAACTCGAACAGGTAAATCTGGCCGGAAGCGGTAATATTATCGGGAAAAGCAAATTCACCGGTGGCGATAAACTTACGCTGAAAATAGCCGGTGCCGGCGATATGAAGATGGAAGTAAATACCCCCAGCATTGAAGCCGAAATTGCGGGCAGTGGTTCTATGACACTGACAGGCGAAACCCGCGACCAGCGGATCCGTATCAGCGGGGTAGGTGATTATATTGGCGAGGCACTCAAATCTGAAAACGCCGTTGTGAAAATTGCAGGCAGTGGAAATGTCAAATTGTTTGCTGCCGCTACACTCGATGTAAATATTGCCGGAGTAGGTTCTGTTTACTATAAAGGAAGCCCTGTTGTGAAACAACATGTAGCCGGAAGCGGGGAAGTGAAAAAGCTGGAATAACCCATTGGTCTGCTGTTGAGTGCAGTTGAAATGACAGAAAGGAAAACCGCCAGACTGAAATATTTTCTTTATTTTCAGTCAGTAATTAACTGTGAAAATGTTGGTGAAACATAGAATTTTATTGGTGGAAGATGAAGTAAAACTCAGCAAGATCATTTGTGAAGAATTGAACGCAAATGGTTACCAAACCGATATAGCCGGAGATGGATTGGAAGCCTCCCGTTTATTTGCTGAAAACAGCTATGCCCTGGTTTTACTCGATATTAACCTGCCTTATAAAAACGGCTATGTATTGTGCCGCGAATTCCGCGACCAGAACAATAAGATTCCGATCATCATGCTCAGCGCCGCCGGAGAGATCCATGATAAAGTGGAAGCATTTAATATCGGTGCAGATGATTATATCGTGAAACCCTTTCATTTTTCAGAATTATTTGCCCGCGTAAAAGTATTCCTCAAACGATCAGAACTGCCCGCCCAGTCGGATAAACTGACGGTGGAAGACATGGAGATCAATTTCCTGAATAAAACAGTTACCCGTGCCGGTGTAGTCATACCACTTACTGCCAAAGAGTTTACGCTCCTGTCTTTACTGGCCCGTAACCGCGACCGTGTTATCTCCAAACAGGAGATCCTGGAAAAAGTATGGGATCTCAGTTTTGATACGGGTACCAATACCATTGAAGTGTATATCAGTTTTCTGCGGAATAAAATAGACAAACCTTTCCCGGTGAAACTGATTCATACCAAACCCGGTTTTGGCTACTACATCAAATAAATATAGCGGGCCATGAACCTGAAACTTCGTTTTGCTTTGCTGTTTACTTCTTTCGTAGCAGTAATTCTGTTCATCGCCTGTATCGCTATTTATATTCTGGTATTCAAAGCCCGCGAAGATGATTATTACAAACGGGTGAGTAAAGAGGGGGTAGAAGTATATAATATTTTCACAGATATCAGAAAGGAAGACAGGCAGGTTTCTTACAGGCTTATCAAAGAGATTCACGACAATGCTTTGTTATACGAGAAGGTCTTTATTCTCGATTCAACAGGCAGATTGATTTTCCGTTTTCCGGATACGATCAGCATGCCGCTTTTCCATGGAACCTTATCCCAGCTACGGGCTGAAAAAGAAATCCGATCGATAGACGCCAATAACTACCAGCAGGTAGCCCTGTATCTGCCGGAAACCAGTTCATATGTATTTGTATCGGGGTATGACCGGTATGGCTTTGTGAGACTGGGTTTTGTAAGATTGATTCTGATTGTGGTATTCCTGGGTTCCCTGGTTTTGGCTGCGCTGATCTCTTTTTTCTTTGTTCGGGAGGCTGTAAAGCCGTTGAAGGATCTGGGCATGCAGATGACGAAAACCACCGTTCAGAACCTGACAGAACGGGTGCCCGAAACAGCGGCCAAAGATGAGATCAATGATATTGCCCGGAATTTTAATACCATGCTCGAAAGGCTGAGCAAATCCTTCGAGTTCCAGAAAAATTTTGTGTACCATGCTTCGCATGAATTGCGAACGCCTCTCGCCATCATGTTATCACAAACGGAATCGGCACTGAATAGAGAGCTTTCACCTTCGGAATACAAAACCACCCTGCTCTCGCTCAAAGAAGAACAGCGGGAACTGATCGAATTAACCAACTCGTTGCTACTGATCTCCCAGTTTGAACAGTTGGAGTTTATGCAGGACTGGCCCCGTCTGCGGATAGATGAGCTGATCTATGAAACAGTAAGTGCCTGCAAAAAAATGTTCCCCAACCTGGTGATCGATATTGTTTTTACCCATGTGCCGGATAATGATGATGATTTTGTGATCCGGGGTAATGAATCCCTGCTCAAATCTGCTTTCACCAACCTGATTAAAAATGCCTACGCGTATTCCGTAGACCAGAAAGTACATATTACCATCGACGCGGCCGGAGAATCCATATCCATACACCTCGATAATACAGGAACCCAGCTGCCGGCCGATGAAAAGGAGAGTATCATGATCCCTTTTTTCAGAGGAGGTAATGCCCTTACTACCAAAGGGTATGGGCTGGGTTTATCAATTGTATACCGGTTTATCGCCATCCACAAGGGAACGGTTAGTTATGCGGCTATTGCCAGCGATGTAAACCGCTTTACTGTTACCCTCCACAAAGCTTCTGCACAGAGCCGGGCATAAAAAAACCATCCGGCCGGATAGCGGGATGGTTGCAAATAAATTATAAGGATCAATTAAGCGAGAGTAGCCGCTTTTTTGGTCAGTTTGCTTTTCAGGTTGGCAGCTTTGTTCTTATGAATGATACCACGCTTAGCCAATTTGTCGATCATAGAAGCTACGTTAGGTAAAGTTTCTTCGTAGGTCTTCTTATCGGCGCTGGCCTTCAGGTCACGGATCGCATTACGGGTTGTTTTTCCGTAGTAACGGTTACTATCGCGACGCTTGGTAGCTTGTCTCACATCTTTCTTGGTAGCTGAATGATTTGCCATGTATTGTTTTTTTCAGGACGGCAAAGGTAATACCTGGAAGTCAAATTTGAAAATTTAATACAAAAAAACTGAAAAAACCCTGAAAACCAGTTGATAAATCACTCGCCGGATGGGGCCGAAGCCTGATTTTCAGAGGCAGGGGGCGAGCCGCAAAGCTGGGTACCAACCAATTTCGAGTTCCGGACTTTTCCGGCTATGCCCTGTTTTTTGGCTTTTTTTCTGCCTTCAATGACCGATATTTGCCCACTATTTGACCAAAAGCTGTTCAAAACCACGAAATGAAGGACTTTTCTTACATAACCAATTCCCATCCCGCCTATATCGAAAGCCTGTACCAGGACTTTGTAAAAGATCCTGCCAGTGTGGATCCCGACCTGAAAAAATTCTTCGAAGGATTCGATTTTGCGGTCAGTAACGGCCTGAATACAACGGTTGCTCCTACTGCGGCGGGTGCGGCGCAGGCAGGTTCCGGTATTGACTGGATGAAGGAGATCCGGGTATACCGTTTGATCCTGGGCTACCGTAACAAAGGGCATCTGCTGGCCAAAACCAACCCCATCAGGCCCAGAAGAGACCGGGGTGCCAACCTGGATCTGGCTTTCTTCGGATTAGGGGAGGCTGATATGGATACTGTTTACCAGGCTGGTAATATTCTCGGACTGGGCGCCACATCCCTGAAAAATATCCTCGCGCATCTTCAGAACATTTATGCCAATCATGTAGGTATTGAATTTAAATATATCAGCGACCAGAAAAAGATCGACTGGTTAACAGAAGAAATGGAGAAGAAATTCTCCGAGCCTGTGCCTCTCTCTCAGAAAAAAAGAATTCTCGAGAAACTGAACCAGGGGGTATTGTTTGAGAAATTTCTGCATACCAAATATATCGGTCAGAAAAGATTTTCACTGGAAGGTGGAGAAACTACGATTGCCGCACTGGATGCCATCATCAATATGGCTGCCAACAATGATGTGCATGAAGTGGTGATTGGTATGGCGCACCGTGGCCGACTGAATATTCTGGCCAATATCATGGGTAAAACCTATGAACAGATCTTCAGTGAGTTTGAAGGAACTGCTACGATGGACCAGACCATGGGTAGTGGAGATGTGAAATACCATATGGGATACGGCAGTGAAGTGCAAACGGCAGATGATAAAACCATGCACCTGAAACTGATGCCCAATCCCTCGCACCTTGAAGCGGTTGATCCGGTGGTAGTGGGTTTTGCGAGAGCCAAGGCAGATGTATTGTATCAGAGTGATTTTGATAAAATTTTACCCATCCTGATTCATGGAGACGCTTCTGTGGCAGGACAGGGAATTGTATATGAAGTACTGCAGATGAGTAACCTGCGTGGTTACTATACTGGTGGAACTATCCATTTTGTAATCAATAACCAGATCGGATTTACCACTGATTTTGATGATGCAAGAAGTGCGGATTACTGTACCTCGGTAGCTGCCATGGTGCAGGCGCCCGTATTGCACGTGAATGGAGATGATGCAGAAGCCGTAGTGAAATGTGCAGAGATCGCTACCCGTTATCGCCAGGAGTTTAACAGTGATATTTTCATCGACATGGTTTGTTACCGCAAACACGGGCACAACGAAGGCGATGATCCGAAATATACCCAGCCGCAGTTATATGCGCTGATAGATAAACACCAGAATCCGAGAGAGAGTTATACCAATTTCCTGATCGAAAACGGGGAAGCGGATGCCAGAGAACTGGCCAAAGAAATGGAGAAAAAATTCTGGGCCGATCTGCAGGAGCGTTTGGATGAGGTAAAACAAAATCCACTCCCTTACCACTACCAGCAACCGGAACTGGCCTGGAAAAGTCTGCGTAAAGCCAAACCGGAAGATTTTGAATCCTCTCCCTCAACCGCTATTGGTGAAGAAGAAGCGTTTAACCTGTTTCATAGCCTGATGAAATGGCCCGAAGGTTTTCAGCCATTGAAAAAAGTAGAAAAACTATTACAGGACAAGATCAAAATACTGGAAGCTGAACAGAAAGTAGACTGGGCCACAGCCGAGTTGATGGCCTATGGTTCTATTCTGCTGGATGGTAATATCGTTCGTATGAGCGGACAGGATGTACAACGTGGTACGTTCAGCCACCGCCATGCCATTCTTCGTGATGAGAATACCAATAAAGGCTATAACCGACTGAACCATTTCCGCGAGAACCAGGAGAAATTCCGGATCTATAATTCCTTATTAAGTGAGTACGGAGTACTGGGTTTTGAATATGGATATGCATTGGCCAATCCCAATGCACTGGTGATCTGGGAAGCGCAGTTTGGTGATTTCTCCAACGGTGCACAAACCATGATCGACCAGTTCATTGCCGCCGGCGAACAGAAATGGCAGCGCCAGAACGGTATGGTCATGTTATTGCCACATGGTTATGAAGGGCAGGGTCCGGAGCATAGCAGTGCGCGTATGGAAAGGTTTTTGCAGATGTGTGCAGAGTTGAATATTGTGATCACAAATATCACCACCGCTGCCAACCTGTTTCATGCGTTAAGACGCCAGTTAACCTGGAGTTTCCGCAAACCACTGATCAATTTCTCTCCCAAAGCCAACCTGCGTAATCCGGTTACTTTCAGTCATATCAGCGAATTTACCAAAGGTGGATTTAAAGAACTGATCGATGATAGTTTTGTAACAGATGCGGCGGATGTAAAAAAAGTATTGCTTTGTACCGGTAAGCTTTATTTTGAACTGGCCGAAAAGCAGGCAAAAGAAAACCGGAAAGATATCGCCATTGTACGACTGGAGCAGGTATATCCGCTGCCACAAAAACAGCTGGAAGTATTACACAGAAAATACAGCAAAGCCACCTGGTTCTGGGTACAGGAAGAACCGCTGAATATGGGCGCTGCCTCCTTCCTGCAGATGAACCTGAAGTCGATCAACTTTGGTGTCATCAGCCGCAATGCCAGCGCTTCTACTGCAACAGGGTACCATAAAGTACATGTGCAGGAGCAGTTGGAGATTATTGAGACTGCTTTTAATATTTAATGAGTAATTAGTAATGCTTGTTCTGTGAGGAACAATACAATATAAACTGAAATAATTTTTTATGATCGATATAAAAGTGCCCACTATCGGCGAATCTATCAGTGAAGTAACTCTTTTGAAATGGACCAAAAAAGAAGGAGACTGGGTAGAGCGCGATGAAGTGATTGCAGAACTGGAAAGTGAGAAAGCCACTTTTGAAGTGAATGCCGAAAAAGCCGGTATTCTGAAGCCACTTGCCAAAGAAGGAGACACTTTAACCATTGGTGATGTGTTGGCACAGATAGATGAAACAGCGGCTAAACCTGAAGGCGCTCCTGCTAAGGAAGCTGCGCCGGTTACGAATGCTGCCCCCAAACCGGTAACCAATGAAGCTCCGGTTACAGCTGTACCCAACGATATTAAAGCTACACCCGTGGCTTCAGCTATCATCGCAGATAAAAAAGTAGATGCGGCTTCGATCAAAGCTTCTGGTACCGGTGGAAAAATCATGAAACAGGATGTACTGGAAGCCCTGAATAACCCGGGCAAAAAAGCTTTCGCCGGTAATGAATTGTTTACCCGCGTGGTACGCCAGGAAAAAATGAGCAGCCTGCGCAGAACCATCAGTCGCCGCCTGGTGGAAGCTAAAAATACCACCGCCATGCTCACCACTTTTAATGAAGTGGATATGACGCGAATCATGGATGTGCGTAAACAATACAAAGACAAGTTCAAAGAGCAGCATGGCGTAAACCTGGGCTTCATGAGCTTTTTTGCCAAAGCCTGCGCCATTGCATTGGGTGAATGGCCTTCTGTAAATGCCTATATCGATGGCGATAATATTGTGTACCACGATTATGCGGATATCAGTATTGCAGTAAGTACCCCACGTGGCCTGACCGTGCCTGTGATGCGGAATGTAGAAAGTCTGGGTATGGCTGATATAGAAAAGAAAGTGGTAGAACTGGCCGGCAAGGCAAGAGACAGCAAACTGACTGCTGAAGACCTGCAGGGAGGAACTTTTACTATCACCAATGGGGGTGTGTTTGGCAGTTTGATGAGTACGCCGATCATCAATATCCCACAAAGTGCTATTCTGGGTATGCATAAGATACAGGAGCGTCCTATGGCGGTAAATGGCCAGGTGGTGATCCGTCCCATGATGTACCTCGCACTCAGTTACGATCACCGCATCATCGACGGAAGAGAAAGTGTGAGTTTCCTGGTTCGGGTGAAAGAACTGCTGGAGAATCCTGAATTACTGTTGATGGGGAAAGATCCTGTAAAAACATTACTGGAAGTATAAACTGCACGCCGCTAGTATAGGGCAGTTAAGCAGCATCACTTATATTTGAGCCTGTTGCCGGAAGGTAACAGGCTTTTCATTTCTTTTAGAGCAGTCATGCGTTATCAGTCCTATTTTAATACAGCCCTATCGCTCATCCGTTTGTATGATGGAACGGTGCCGCTGGTTCATTTTCTTAAAAAGTATTTTTCGGAACATAAAAAACATGGCTCCCGCGACAGGAAACTGATCACACATCTCTGTTATGGCTACTATCGAATCGGTCATGCACTTACAACCCTGGATGCGGAAGAACGGCTTCGGATTTCGATTTTCCTTTGTAATGAAATAGCTGGTGATTGGGCAGGATTATTTGAGGAGCCGTGGTTGGTTGCCTGGACCAGCTCCTTACCGGAAAAAATCAACTGGCTGCAAAAAAATTATCCCGGATTTACCATAGCCGCTATTTTTCCGTGGTTAGAAGAATTAAGTGAGGGAATAGAACCGGAAGCATTTATTCTCTCACATTTCACCCAACCCGATTTGTTCCTGCGCATCCGTCCTGGAAAAGAGAAACAGGTACTGGCCAAACTGATTAAGCAGCAGCTTGCTTTTTCTCAGCCACAAACCAACTGCCTTGCATTAGCCAATACCACCAAAATAGATAATGTGCTGGATCTTGATCAGGAAGTAGTGATCCAGGATTACAGCTCCCAACAGGTAGTCCGCTTCTTTACACTCACTACTCACCACTCACCACTCACTCTATGGGATTGCTGTGCCGCCAGCGGCGGAAAATCTTTGTTGGCTGTTGATTCCTTGCCTGATATCGAACTCACTGTATCTGATATCCGCCCAACCATTCTCAGAAACCTGAAAGAAAGGTTTGACCGGGCAGGGATCAGATATTATCAATCCTTCGTAGCAGACCTGACTCACTCCCCACTCACTACTCACCACTCACCCTTCCATATCGTTCTCTGCGATGCGCCCTGCAGTGGCAGTGGTACATGGGGACGTACACCGGAACAACTCTACTTTTTCACGAAAGAAAAAATAGTAGAATATGCAGCTTTGCAAAAGAAGATCATCAGTCATGTAACACCCCAGGTAGCACAAGGTGGGTATCTTTTATACATTACCTGTTCCGTATTCAGAAAAGAAAATGAAGAACAGGTGCAGGCTGTTTTGGAATCTGGTGAATTTGAATTGGTGAAATTGGAAGCGCTGAAAGGATATGATAAAAAGGCAGACTCTATGTTTGCTGCTTTGTTGAGGAAGAGGGGGATAGGTAAATAAAGTAAATAAAGTAAATAAAGTAAATAAAGTAAATAGGGTAAATAGTAAAGGGATAAAACAGGTGTTGTAGCTTCCTATACCTGTTTTATCCCTTTAAGCATGTGTGTCGCTAATGTTATCTCAAAACCAGTTCTCCACGCTGGATGATACCTCCGCCGATTACGTCGTTGCCTTCGTAAAAAACAGCACTTTGTCCGGGTGCAATGCCTTTTACATTTTCGTAGAATCTGGCGCGGATGCCGTTATCGGTGGTATATAGATTACTGAGTGCGCCTTTGTCTTTGTAACGGATTTTGGTAATGGCTTCCATACCATCTGTTATGCCATCATATTTGATCCAGTTGATTTTGCCGATCTGCATATCATTCTGCTCCAGGTCGCTTTCATCACCCAATACCACGGTATTGGTATCGGGGTTGATAGCGGTTACATATACCGGATGACCCATGGCTATTTCCAGACCCTTACGCTGGCCGATGGTATAAAATGGATACCCTTTGTGTTGCCCTAGTTTCTTGCCTGTTTTATCAACAAACCAACCACCGTTTACTCTTTCTTCCAGTCCTTCTACCCGGTTTTTCAGAAAACCGCGATAGTCGTTATCGGGTACAAAACAGATCTCGTAGCTCTCACTTTTTTTAGCGAGTTCCGGATAACCCAGATCCACAGCCATCTGGCGGATCTCCGATTTGCGGTAACCGCCGAGGGGTAGTATAGTACGGCTTAACAGTTGCTGGTCTAATCCCCAGAGAACATAACTCTGGTCCTTGGTTTCATCCAGTCCTTTACTGATCACATAACGTCCATTATCATGCTGGCGGATCAAACCATAATGTCCGGTGGCGATGAATTCGCAATCCAGTGCATCGGCTCTTTTTAACAAGGCCCGCCATTTGATATGTGTGTTACACATCACACAGGGGTTGGGCGTACGGCCGGCGAGGTACTCATCTACAAAATTCTCGATTACAAAATCGCCGAATTCTTCGCGGATATCCAGGATGAAATGCGGGAAACCATGATGAACAGCCGCCTGCCTCGCATCATTAAAAGAATCAATATTGCAACAACCGGTTTCCTTGGAGCTGGTTCCGCTGCTGGCATAATCCCATGTTTTCATGGTAATGCCCACCACTTCATACCCTTCGTTATGCAACATCAGGGCCACCACGGTACTGTCTATACCGCCGCTCATTGCCACCAAAACCTTTCCTTTACGGCTCATATACTGTTTTTTCATCCCGCAACGCGGGAAAGCGTGAACCTGCAAATTTAAAACAAGTATTGGTATGAACCGGGTTATCGGGCATCTCCGGTATTTCGAAAGCGGAAAAAATAAGGAAAGGAAGCAGGATACCCGCTGTAACCCTATGATTGTAAGGCCTCAATGGTGCAACGGGTAAAGTGCCGAAGGGTATTTTACTCCCAAATTATACAGTGAAAAAGAACTTGTTTATGCGGTAAATACGCTTTTCCCTTAATTTCATTTCCCGGATATTTATAAAAAATTACATGTTATGATAAAGCTTCAGGTCATCGGCAACTTGGGAAAAGATGCCATTGTGAACAATGTAAACGGAAAAAACGTGATCAACTTCACGGTTGCCCACACAGAAAAATACAAAGATGCACAGGGTAACCAGAAAGACAGGACCACCTGGGTGGATTGTGCTTACTGGACAGACAGAACCGCTGTAGCGCCTTATCTGAAAAAAGGAACACAGGTATATGTAGAAGGACAACCCGATGTGCGTACTTACACAACCAGCGATGGCCGCCAGGGGGCATCCTTAACACTGCGTATCTCCAATGTACAGTTACTGGGTAGTCGTAACAGCGATGGCGGTGGTAACGATGGCGGTGGTAATAGCTACCAGTCTGCACCGCCTTCTTATTCCCAGCCTGCAGCCGCTGCTCCGTCGGCCAGTGATCTCACAGAGCCATTGGATGATCTTCCGTTCTAAGAAAAGACTTGTATGATTAGCGAAAGGAGATGTGCGCAGCACATCTCCTTTCTTTTTATCTTAGGTATCTATTTTAATCTTATGAAAAAGGGATGCCTGGTTTTTTGCGGTCTTTTCATTTTGTATACACTGTCTGTTGCGCAGGTAAAGAAAATGCAGACGGATGTATTGGTAGTGGGTGGATCTACGGGCGGTACTGCGGCGGGAATACAAAGTGCCCGCAGTGGGGCCAAAACCATTATCGTAGAACAAACGCAATGGCTGGGAGGTATGTTAACAGCTGCCGGGGTTAGCTGTACCGATGGTAACCATGCATTACGCAGCGGCATCTGGGAAGAGTTCAGGCAGGCACTGTATAAACATTACCAGACCCATAATCTCTTTGCAGGCTGGGTAAGTGAAACCTGTTTTGAACCCCATGTGGGCGATAGTATTTTCAAAGCCTGGGCTGCAAAGGAAAAAAATCTGCAGGTAGCCTATGGCTGGTATTTTGATAAAACCATACAGAAGGGAAATAAAGTAATTGGTGCGGGTTTCGTAAATAAAAAGGGAGAAAAACTGGAAGTTACCGCTACCGTTACCGTAGATGCAACAGATCTGGGTGATGTATATGCAGCTGCAGGTGTTCCCTTTGACCTGGGTACGGAAGACAGTTCACAAAGCGGAGAAAAAATTGCTCCCGGTAAAAGCGAAGTGATACAGGATCTTACCTGGGCGGCTACCCTCAAAGATTTTGGAAAGGGAGCTGATAAAACGATTCCGGCACCCCCGGGCTATGATGCAACCAACTATTATTGCAGTACCAGCGATGCGCCCTGTAACGGTAAACCATATGCGTTGCCTACACAGAAAGTGCTGGAGTATGGTAAACTGCGTGTAAGCAAAGGCGCAGCTGATAAATTCATGTTGAACTGGCCCGCACATGGCAACGATTATTACCTGAATGTGGTGAATATGAAACCGCTGGCGCGGGAGGCGGAATATACCAAAGCCAGGAATTTTACACTGGGCTTTATTTATTTTCTGCAAACAACACTCAAACAGAAGCAGATTGGTCTGGCAGAAGATGAGATGGATAAGGGCATGGCATTCATCCCTTACCACCGCGAAGGCAGAAGGGTGCGGGGCGAAGTACGATTGAATATTGATCATATCCGTGCCCCTTACCAATACGATCTCTACCGCACTGGTATTGCCGTAGGCGATTATCCGGTAGATCATCACCATGCACAGTATCCGGGTAAAGTACCGCCGATTCCTTTTCCGCAAGTACCATCGTTTTCAATTCCGTTGGGTGCATTGATTCCGAAAGGAGTGGAAGGACTGGTAGTTTGTGAGAAAGGAATTTCGGTCAGCAATATTGCGAATGGAACCACCCGTTTGCAGCCGGTGGTATTACTTACCGGACAGGCCGCCGGTATCATTGCAGCGCGGAAAGCGGGGGAGGGTTCTAAGTATATCACCGGTATCCGTATCCGCGAGATTCAGAAAGAGCTCTTGCAGAATAAATGTTATCTCATGCCTTTTGTGGATGTAGCACCGGACGATCCTGCCTGGGAAACCATACAATGGATTGGTGTGAAAGGGTTGATCAAAGGAGTAGGGAAAAGTATGGGCTGGGCCAACAAAACTTTTTTTTATCCTGATAGCCTGATGCTGAGTGGTGAATTACTGGAGGGAATGAGGAATGCTTACGGAATAACAGGTTACCACGAAACGGCTCAAACAAAATATGTTACCCTTGCGCTGTTACTGAAACTGCATCAATCGCTGGTAGTCAGCAATACTGGCGGAGTTGAAGAAAATACCCGTGTACGGGATATGAGTACTGCGCTGCAAAAATTTACATTAATAAAGAAAACCAATCAATTGCCCTTAACCCGCAGAGAAGTGGCTGTATACCTGGACTATCTCTTTGGCAATTTTGATAAAGATGTTTGTTTTGATGGTAGTTTTTGCCAGGTGCTCAGATAGTATTTTTTTCATAAATTATCTCAGGTGATAATACACGCATGATCAGGCATTATTACGCAGTAATAATACCTAAACCGCAATAGTCGCTCGGCTCTGCCGAGTGACTATTATAATTTGGCATCCAGCCAAATCCTGAATTATGAGCGAATTACGCAAAGCCAATTATGACGCTGTTTTCTTCGTAACCTTAACCGTTGTAGGTTGGGTAGATGTGTTTACCCGGAAACAGTATTGCGAAGAACTCGTAAAAAATATTCAATACTGCCAGCAACACAAAGGACTGGAATTGTATGCCTATGTCATCATGAGTAATCACATGCATTGGGTGGCAGCGCAAAAGCAGGGGGCGCTGAATCATTTGCTCAGAGATTTTAAAAGTTATACGGCCAAACAAATGCTTGCCATGATCTATGACAACCCCAAAGAAAGCAGAAGAGATTGGATGAAAGTTGTTTTTCAATACAACGCTAAGTTTCAGAAACAGCATGCGGAGAATATGTTCTGGCAAAAAAACAACCATCCGATTGATTGCTTTAATCAGAAACTGTTATGGCAGAAGATCAATTATATTCATCAGAATCCTGTGCGGGCGGGTTGGGTAACAGAGCCATGGCATTGGTGGTATAGCAGTGCGAATCCCCGTTCTCCGATTGTTGTAATGGAACTATGATTTTTTTTTGCGGCCCGAGGCCGGGGGGATAGTGGTCACTCGGCAGAGCCGAGCGACTGCTGTTGCGGGCAACAGTTAAGGGCAAAGCATGTATCTTCGGCATTGGGTAGGATTTATTCATCTTTAGATTTTTATATGCTATTTTCTTACGATCAGTTATATCAATTTACATACGCTGTTTTTAAAAGTATCGGCTGCTCCGATGAGCATGCAGCCACTGCCACCCGAGGATTGATCGCTGCGGATATCCGCGGTATAGACAGTCACGGTGTGGCGCGTTTAACCGGTTATGTGCGTTTATGGGAAGCGGGTCGCGTAAATGCCACTCCCGTACTGAAGATCGTACACGAAACCCCTTCTACCGCTGTGGTGGATGGAGATGCCGGACTGGGACTCGTGGTAGCCCCCTTTGCCATGCAGGTGGCTATGGAGAAAGCCAAAAATGTGGGTACGGGTTGGGTGAGTGTGCGTAACAGTAATCATTTTGGTATTGCCGGGCATCATGCGATGATGGCGCTGGAACAGGATATGATCGGTATGGCCATGACCAATGCCAGTGCCCTGGTAGCGCCTACTTTTTCGATTGAACGGATGTTGGGTACCAATCCCATCGCGGTAGCCATACCAGCCGGACAGCAACCTGCTTTTGTAGCCGATTTTGCTACTACTACAGCCGCCAATGGCAAACTGGAGATCCTGCAGCGTAAAAACGCAGATACTCCTTTGGGTTGGGTGCAGGATAAAGAAGGAAAGGAAACAACAGATGCCAATATCCTGAAAAAGCAAGGGGCTTTGCTGCCCTTGGGGAGTGATCGGGAGCATGGCAGTCACAAAGGCTATGCGCTGGGCAGTATCGTGGATATTTTTTCTGCGGTGTTAAGTGGTGCTTCGTATGGTCCATGGGCACCGCCTTTTCCTGCGTATGTTCCCATGCCTGAAAATATGCCGGGAAAGGGACTCGGACATTTTTTCGGAGCCATGCGGGTAGATGCTTTTCGTCCGGCGGATGAGTTCAAACAGCATATGGACAACTGGATCGGACGTTTCCGTTCGGCTACGCCGGCGGCAGGACAGGAGCGGGTGCTGATTCCCGGCGATCCGGAAAGAGAGATGGAGGCGGTACGGATGAAAGAGGGAATTCCCCTGGTAGATAGTGTGGTGGAAGATTTACAGACGCTGGCCGCCAGGTTCTCATTACAATTATGATCCCTTTTTCAGTGGGATAATTTATATGCGGAAATAGCTCCACAAAACCTCTTATACTACCTGGCTCCGGTGCCGAATACGGTTTGTTTATGCTAACAGCTGTTCACAAAATACATCCCTCCTCATTTACAGGCAGGCTGTACATTTGTACCTGATTTTTTAACAACAAAACAGGCAAGGGGGTTACACATGAAAGTAATGAAGTTTGGAGGCACCAGCGTTGGTAAGCCGGAACGTATGCACCAGGTATCGCAACTCATCACCAAAGATGCAGAACCAACGATTGTTGTATTGAGTGCACTCAGTGGTACTACCAATGCATTGGTAGAGATCAGTAACAATTTATCGCAGGGCGAACGCGCGCTGGCGAAACAACATATCGATAAACTGGAAGCACATTACCGAAGTTTTGTAATCGATCTGCTGAAGCAGGAAACTACGCGTGCAAAAGGGAATGCTATTGTAACGGAGCATTTTGAATTTCTCAATATCATTTTACGGATCTCTTTCAGTGAAGCGCTGAACAAAGATATCCTGGCACAGGGTGAGCTGATGAGTACGAAATTGTTCAGCACCTACCTGGAAGAGCAGGGTATTGATCATCTGCTGTTGCCGGCGCTTGAGTTCATGTCTGTGGATGCGAATGAAGAGCCGCAGTTAGGCAGTATCAGAACCAAACTAACGCACCTGTTACAGGAGCACAAGGATAAAAAATTATTCATCACCCAGGGATATATCTGTCGTAATGCCAAGGGAGAAGTAGACAACCTGAAACGGGGAGGAAGTGATTATACTGCTTCGCTGATTGCAGCAGCCGTGCATGGGTCTGTTTGTGAGATCTGGACGGATATTGATGGGATGCACAACAATGATCCGCGCATCGTTGAGAAAACCGTTGCCATTAAACAACTGAGTTTTGATGAAGCGGCCGAGCTGGCTTATTTCGGCGCCAAGATCCTGCATCCTACCTGTATCTGGCCGGCACAGCAGGAGAATGTACCGGTGAAATTGCTGAATACGATGGAGCCGGATGCGCCCGGAACTGTGATCACCAAAGAAGCAGGCAGCGTGGGTGTAAAAGCGGTAGCTGCCAAAGATGGTATTATTGCTATCAAGATCAAGAGCAGCCGCATGCTGCTGGCCTATGGGTTCCTGCGTAAAGTATTTGAAGTGTTTGAAAAATACCATACGTCCATCGATATGATCACCACTTCAGAAGTGGCGGTGTCTGTTACCATCGATTCGGATATCTACCTGCTCCAGATCGTTCGCGAACTGGAGCCGTTTGGTACGGTAGAAGTGGAAGACCAGCAAACCATCGTATCCATTGTAGGTAATGAGATTGCCAAAACAGAAGATGTATTGCAAAAACTGTTTACGGCAGTGAGCGAAATACCGGTTACCATGGTGAGTTATGGGGGTAGTCCGCATAATATTTCATTGCTGGTACCCAGTACCTACAAAACAAAAACCTTACAGTTGCTGAACAAAGGACTGTTCGGTTTATAGATCTGCTATGGCAAATAAAATTATCATCAACCGGAAAAGTGAATGGCGTAACCGTAACCGCGGTTTCCAGGTATTCATCGATGGCAGGGAAGTAGGTAAGATTGCCAATGGTAGTTCGGAGGAATACCAGGCTGAACCAGGTACCCATACAATACAATGTAAAATTGCCTGGTGCAGCAGTCCTGAATTAACTATTACAGTGAAAGAAGGCGAGAACAGTTTTGTAACCGTTGGCTCAGCCATGAAATTGTATAATGCAGGACTGTTGCTGGCGCTGCTGGTGATTGTTGCCGGCTTTGGTATACCTTCTTTCCTGCATATGCCGTTACCTGCTTATTTCGGTACGGTGCAGCTTGCAGTATTCCTGCCTTTCCTGGCTTACCTGTTGTATTATCAAACCCTGGGACGAAAAAAATATATCACCATTACGGAGGATGACAATAACATTTTCCGGTAACAGCAAGAAAAGCCACTGAACAATCAGTGGCTTTTTTGTTACCACATAAAACCGTAGTATTGTATAACTAAATTTATAGTTATGCGGTTGGCTCCTCTGCTGCTGATTGGATTTCTGCTGTGGTCATTAACCGGTTTTGCACAGACTGATCTGGGTGGAAAGGTATTGGGGGCAGATAATAAACTACCGGTAGCATCTGCCAACGTGTATATCAGCAATAGTTCCGTTGGTACTGTTACCGACGAAAAAGGACAATTTATCATCCGGAATTTTCCCGCAGGCAGATATGACCTGGTGATTTCCTGTATAGGTTACGAAACACAGGTGGTCACTCTCTCATCCGCAAAATTACCTCCTCTTTTAACCATACTCCTAAAGCCAAAAATCAATGAATTACAGGAAGTAATCGTAGAACCTTATGAAAAGAATGGCTGGGAGAAATGGGGGAGTTTTTTCATGGAAAATTTTATCGGCACTTCTGCATTTTCCACAGATTGTAAACTGCTGAATAAGGAGGTGATTAAATTCCGGTTCAGTAAAAAAAACAATACACTGAAAGCCATTGCCAACGACCGGCTGGTGATTGAGAACAGGGCTTTGGGCTATGTGTTGAAATACGACCTTACCCGTTTTGAATACGATTTTGGTACACGGATCTTTTTATACCAGGGTTATCCCTTGTTTGAAGAGATGGAAACGAAAAGGAAAGGCCTGCAGAAACGCTGGACAGAAAACCGGGAAGATGCTTACTATGGTTCGGTGATGCATTTTATGCGCAGCCTGTTCCGGAATAAACTGGTAGAACAGGATTTTGAAGTGCGTAAGCTCATCAAACTGCCTGATGCAGAGAAGAAACGGGTAAAAGCCCTGTACCGCGCCCAGGCGGTGAATGCTGCCATTAACGGCACAATGATGGTGGATGGACAGCTACCCGGCTTACGCCGCGATTCGGCCGCTTATTACCGCAAAGTAATGAACGAACCTGAATCGATGAACGTTCTTATCAATACTATTCTGCCGGGAGATAGTATTGCGTATGCGTTGGATAGTGTTACGGTTGGACTGGAGTTCAACGATTACCTGCAGGTGGTATACACCAAAAAGAAAACCCCACCGGAATACCAGAAAATGCTGCCGCGGGGTGTAACGAGTATACTGCTTACTTCTGAACTGTTCAGAACATCCACCAATCCCATCATGGTGCTGGCCAGCGGTAATTATTTTGAAGGAACCGATCTGATCACTTCCGGTTACTGGGCCTGGTCTGAAAAGATCGCGAACCTGTTACCGAACGAGTATTGGCCTTCCTCCAAAAAATAAAAAACTCCGCCTCCGCGTTTAATCATCCCGTAAGGGAAATAAAAAAGGACACAGTGTTTGTACTGTGTCCTTTTGCATTTTTGTATCGTTACATCAGATGATCAGTAACGCATCTCCATAACTGAAGAAACGGTATTTGTCTTTGATGGCTTTTTTATACGCTTCCATCGCCAGATCGTAACCGGCAAAAGCACAGGTCATGATCAGCAGACTGGTTTTTGGTAAATGGAAATTGGTAACCAGGCTATCCGCCACATTGAATTTGTAGGGTGGGTGGATAAAGTGATTGGTCCAGCCCTCGCTTGGTTTCAGCATTTTCTGCGCGGTAAAACTGCTTTCCATGGCACGCATGGTAGTGGTTCCGATAGAGCAGATGCGGTGACCGGTTTCTTTGGCTTTGTTTACAATATTGCAGGCCTGTTCGTTAATGGCGTAGTATTCTGCATCCATTTTGTGTTTGCTCAGGTCTTCCACTTCAATAGGGCGGAAAGTACCGAGGCCGGTATGCAGGGTCACTTCTGCAAAACGGATCCCGAGGATCTCACAACGTTTGATCAGTTCTTTACTGAAGTGTAAACCGGCAGTAGGGGCCGCAACAGCACCTTCGTGTTTGGCATAGACGGTCTGGTAACGCTCTTTATCTTCTTCATCCGGCTTGCGCTTGATGTATTTGGGTAAGGGTGTTTCTCCCAGATGCTCCAGCATTTTTTTAAAGCTCTCATCATCATCATCCCACAGAAAGCGGATGGTACGGCCACGGCTGGTGGTATTGTCGATCACTTCGGCAACCAGTTCTTCGTTTTCGCCGAAATAGAGTTTATTACCTACACGGATTTTTCTTGCGGGATCAACGATCACATCCCATAAACGATTGGGTTTATTCAGTTCACGAAGCAGGAACACTTCGATCTTGGCACCGGTTTTTTCTTTACGGCCATACATTCTTGCCGGAAATACCTTGGTATTGTTTACTACAAATACATCCTTGTCATCAAAATACTCTAGGATGTCGCGGAAATGCCTGTTCTCCATATGCCCGCTTTTACGATCAACAACCATCATACGGCTGTCTTCTCTTTTTTTGGTCGGGTTCTGTGCAATCAGGTTCAGTGGAAGGTCAAACTTGAATTGGGATAATTTCATGTGTCTAATCCTGTTTTAAGATGATAGCCACAATCAGTTTGTTGTCCCGCCAGAGCGGCAGGAGGCACTAACTTCATGTTACGGCATGAATTTCAGAAGTCGGCAAAGGTAAGATAAGATAGGGAATATGCCAATTTGAGCCAATCTCACCACCTGGTAACTGTGGATATCTTACCGGTTGATTCCTGGAATAGAAGATATAAGTCTTTGTGTATAAGCGCTTTGTGGGTTATTATATACCTCGTCCGCTAATCCCATTTCCTCTATCCGCCCTTTGTTCATCACCATGATCCTGTCGCTGATATACCGTACTACCGACAGATCGTGCGAAATAAAGATAGCCGTGAACCCGAATTCTTTTTTCAGGTCGTTCAGCAGGTTCAGTACCTGTGCCTGCACACTTACATCCAGGGCCGACACACTTTCGTCGCAGATAATAAAGGAAGGCTGTAAAGCCAGTGCCCGGGCAATCACGATGCGCTGTCTTTGTCCGCCACTGAATTCATGCGGGTAACGATGGTAATGTTCCGGCAGCAGGTTCACTTTTTCCAGCAGTTCCACCACTTTCTCTTTCCGTTCTTTCCGGTGAGAGATTAACCCATGCACCTGCAACGGCTCCGCAATGGCATCGCCGATGGTGATGCGGGGATTGAGCGAAGAGTAGGGATCCTGGAAAATGATCTGCATGTCTTTTCGGAGGGCTTTGAGCTGTGAGCTGCTGGCTGTGAGCAGATCGGTATTTTTGTATTGGATAGATCCTCCCGTAACATCGATCAGTCTCAGCAGGGCTCTTCCCAAAGTGCTTTTGCCACAGCCGGATTCGCCTACTAATCCGAGCGTTTCTCCCTCGTACAGGTCAAAACTTACATCATCCACTGCTTTGGTATACGCGGTTACTTTGCCCAGCCATGTTTTTTGGGTGGGAAACCAGACTTTGAGGTGTTGGACAGAGAGGAGAGGTGAGTGATGGGTAGTGAGTGTTGAGTCAGGTTCCGATGTAACCGTTAAGAGCTGGGTATGCACTCCTGACTCCCGACTTCCGACTCCCGACTTCTCCCGGATGTTCCCCGTAATGTCCACTTCCATAAAATCGCTCACCACCGGTAAACGTTCTCCTTTGGGGTGCAGCATGGGGCGGCAGGCGAGTAAGGCTTTGGTATAGGGATGTTGCGGGTTGCTAAAAAGGGCGGAAGCGATGTTCTGTTCTACAATTTCTCCTTTATACATCACGGCCACACGGTCGGCGATATCGGCTACCACGCCCAGATCGTGCGTGATAAAAATGACACCCATCTGGTTCTGTAACTGCAGCTCCCGGATCAGTTGGAGGATGTTTTTCTGGACGGTCACATCCAGCGCCGTAGTGGGTTCATCGCAGATCAGCAGATCGGGTTCACAGCTCATGGCCATGGCAATCATGACGCGCTGTTTTTGTCCGCCGCTTAACTGGTGCGGGTACCGATGATACATGCCCGCCGGATCAGGTAGCTGCACTTTTTCAAACAAAGCGATGGTTCTTTGGGTAGCTTCTTCGTGACTGATGTTGTTATGCTGCAGAATCGCTTCGCGCACCTGAAAACCGCAGGTAAGCACCGGGTTCAGTGAGGTCATGGGTTCCTGGAAAATCATGGCTACCCGGTTGCCGCGGATAGATTGTAATTGTTCGCGGGGCACCTGCAACATATCCAGTGTGCTGTCGCCATTGGTTAATAAGATTTCTCCGGAAGTATAGATGGCCGGCGGAGCGGGTAATAATTGCAGGATGGACAGGGAGGTTACTGATTTGCCAGAACCGGATTCGCCCACAATGGCCAGTAACTCGCCCCGGGAAACAGATATATTGATATTTTTTAATGCTTTTGTACGGGTGCCATCAGTGCGGAAGTCGATGCTGAGTTGCCGGATGTTTAGCAGGGGCTGGGACATGGGTAAAGATAATCGGGAAAATGATTATTTAGAAAAAAGAGGCTGAGGGGAGTGCTTTCCGGCAAGGCATTTGATTTCTTTGCTGAGCCGAAATCAGGACAGCATACGGGTTCCCATAAAATAACTTTTCAACAGGTATTTTTTACACAAACACTACCATTATTGACGCCCTTTCACTTACTTTTGCGCTCACAATTGTTAGTTTCTGAAAACTGATAAAGCGTTTCTGTAAAAATCAGCCCATGATCCGAAAACCCTGGTGGAAGATAGCAAGTTTCGTTTTACTCCTGTATACCTGCTCTTATGGCTTCCTGGTTGAAGTGCCCTCACCACCCGGTGTTCCTTTAAAAGAAACCATCCGCAATCTCTTCTTTCATGTTCCGATGTGGATCGCCATGATGGTTTGTTTTACCGTTTCTGTTGTATATGCGATCAAGTACCTGCGTAACCAGCAGGCATCTGACGAAATTTATTCTACTGAATTCGCCCGTACCGGAACGGTGTTGGGAATACTCGGATTGGTAACCGGTATGATCTGGGCCAATTACCAATGGGGGAAACCCTGGAGTGGCGATGCCAAACAAAACGGTACCGCCATCGCCCTGCTGATTTACTTCGCTTATTTTGTACTGAAAGGAAGTTTGCAGGATGAAGAGAAGCAGGCAAGGATCGGATCTGTGTATAATATTTTCGCTTATTTCATGTTGTTTCCCACGATCTGGATTCTGCCAAGACTGGCAGAGAGTCTGCATCCCGGTGGACTGGGTAGTGAGGGTAATCCCGGACTGAATCCGAAGGATACGACCAATAGCATGCGTATGGTAATGTATCCTGCTTTTATCGGCTGGACTTTACTGAGTGTATGGATTACTACTTTGCAGATACGGGTCCAACTTATTAACCATAAAAGATTAAACGATGCATAAAAGCATAAAAATGCTCAGCCTGCTGCTGTTGCTGGCAAGCAGTTCTGCTGTAAAGGCTCAGGAAGCAGTGGCAGAGAATGCTGACCTCATGCGCAGCAATGGAAAGATCTATGTAGTGGTGGCTGTTGTGGTAACCATATTGCTGGGTTTGTTCGCGTATGTATTTAACCTGGACAGGAAGATCAGCAAGCTGGAGAAAAATTCGTGATGGTGAATGGTGAACAGACAATAGTCAAAAGTGAAGGGTTGCTTTATTGACCATTGCCCATTGACAATTCACCAAGCCCGGCGCAACAAAGCTCAACGGCAGTTCTGCTGCCTGTTACATAAAGTCAAAATTAAAACTAGTACTCATGTCAAGTCAACAAGCGTATAGCTTCTTCCAAAGCGTAGAAAAGAGCTTTGATAAAGCTACAAAGTTTACCAAGTGGGAAAAAGGATTGCTGGAGCAGATCAAAGCCTGTAACAGTGTGTACAGTATGCGTTTTCCCGTGAAGATGGATGATGGCAGTATCGAAGTGATTGAAGCGTATCGTGTGCAGCACTCGCAGCACAAATCGCCTTGTAAGGGTGGGATCCGTTTCAGTGAAGAAGTGAACCAGGATGAAGTGATGGCACTGGCATCGCTGATGACCTACAAATGCGCGATTGTGAACGTGCCGTTTGGTGGTGCCAAGGGCGGTATCAAGATCAATCCCAGAAAACACAGTGTATACGAACTGGAAAAAATTACCCGCCGTTATACAAGTGAACTGGTGAAGAAGAATTTTATCGGACCTGGTATTGATGTGCCCGCGCCTGATTACGGAACCGGTGAAAGAGAAATGGCCTGGATCGTAGATACTTATCAATCACTGAAACCCGGTGAAATTGATGCAGCCGGTTGTGTTACCGGAAAACCGATTACACAAGGTGGTGTGCGTGGCCGTAAAGAAGCTACCGGACTGGGTGTATTCTTCGGGATCCGTGAAGTACTGAATATGCCGGATGTAATGGCCAAACAGGGCATGACAGTGGGTGTAGAAGGTAAGACCGTTGTAGTACAGGGATTGGGTAATGTGGGTTACCACTGTGCCAAATTCTTCCGTGAACATGGTTCCAAAGTAGTATCTATTGCAGAATACGAAGGTGCTATCTACAATGCCAATGGGTTGAACGAAGAAGAAGTGTTCCAGCATAGAAAAGCGACAGGTTCTATCCTGAACTTTCCCGGTGCTACCAACCTCGCTAAAAGCGGTGATGCGCTGGAACTGGAATGTGATGTACTGATTCCTGCAGCGCTCGAAAACGTGATTAATGGCGAGAATGCAGAACGCGTAAAAGCCAAAGTGATCGGCGAAGCAGCTAACGGTCCGTTGACACCCGAAGCGGATGAAGTGTTTGCAAGAAAAGGTATCCTGGTAGTGCCTGATATGTATCTGAATGCAGGTGGTGTAACCGTATCATATTTTGAGTGGTTAAAGAACCTGAGTCACGTACGCTATGGAAGGATGGAAAAAAGATTTACCGAGAATATGAACGAAAGAATTCTCGAGCAGATGGAAAGCCTGACATCCAAAAAAGTGGATTCCAGCGAACGTAACCGGATCATGCATGGTGCAGATGAGATAGATCTGGTGCATAGCGGACTGGAAGAAACCATGATTGGTGCCACCCGCGAAATCATGGAGATCTGGAAAAATAATCCGGAGATTCCTGATATGCGAACCGCTGCTTATGTATGTGCCATTAATAAAGTGGGTACTACCTATGCGGAACTGGGTATCTTCCCATAGGAACAGATGAATATCGAACAAGGAACAGACGAATGTCGAAGTTCTTTTTCGGGTGACTATACAATTTAAAAAAGCCGCTGTTTTTGCAGCGGCTTTTTTATTTGGGTATGAACTTGCCGCCTCTTATCTAAATGTTGAAAAGCGTTAAGAAAACGAAGGGAAACTGGTGATGGATGCTGCTGTTCCGTTGCGTAGGTCAAACCCTGCTGTATCTGATCCGTTGGTGATGATGATATAGCTGGCCCGGAGGCTGATATTGTAGTTGAGGACCTGTTTGAGTACGGCTTCGCTTAAGGGTACACCCATTTCTTTGCACTCAATGATCATCCAGGGTGTTGATTCGCGGTAAATAAGAATGTCGAATCTTTTTTTCAGTTCGCCCAAACTGATTTCTTTTTCAACAGCAATTAAGGAAGGGGGATATTGTAAAGTTTGTACCAGGTATTGCAGCATATTCTGCCGTACCCATTCTTCTGGTGTAAGGCGTACCCATTGTTTGCGGAATCCATCAAAGATCCACTCTTTTTCATCCTCCTGTTTAAAGCGGAAATCGTGTTGTGGATAGCTGACAGGGATCATGGGCTTGGTGATAGCGGCTAATATTCGTAAATTAGCCAATTATTTTTTCCAAAGATACTTATGTGTATCTGCCAAATCAATGGATTATGAAAACAAAAGAAGAGATCGTTAATAACTGGCTGCCCAGGTATACGGGAGAAGTACTGGAGAATTTTGGCAAGTATGTACTGCTCACCAATTTCAGCAATTATGTAACCATGTTTGCCCAATGGAACAATGTAAAAGTAGTGGGCACCGACAGACCCATGCAGTGCGCCACGGCAGATGGGATCACTATTATCAATTTCGGGATGGGGAGTCCGGGGGCAGCTACCGTAATGGATCTGTTAACCGCCATACAACCCGAAGCGGTCTTGTTTCTGGGTAAATGCGGCGGGTTAAAACGCAGGAATAAAATTGGCGACCTGATCTTGCCCATTGCGGCCATCAGGGGAGAGGGTACCTCGAATGACTATTTTCCGCCGGAAGTGCCTGCCATGCCGGCCTTTGCTTTGCAGAAAGCGATTTCTACCACTATCCGTGATTACCAGGTGGATTACTGGACCGGTACAGTTTATACCACCAACCGAAGGGTATGGGAGCATGATGAAGAGTTTAAAGCTTACCTCACCAAGGTAAGAGCCTATGCCATTGATATGGAAACAGCTACCATTTTTACAGTGGGTTTCTATAACAAGATTCCTACCGGTGCCTTATTGCTGGTGAGCGATCAGCCGATGATTCCGGAGGGTGTGAAAACAGAAGAGAGCGATAAAAAAGTAACTTCCCAGTTTGTGGAGAACCATTTAAAGATCGGGATTGATTCATTGAAACAGCTGATCAATAAGGGGCAGACGGTGAGGCATCTGCGGTTCTAATTTGTTTTAGTTGCACCGTAGGGTATGATATTGACAGATTAGCATTCAGGCCGCTGTAGCGTCCCGACTGCTAATCTCTCCAGAGAAAAGGGAAAAGAATGACTGCCAGCGCAATTACCATGAGATCGAGCCCTGCCAGTAAACCCACCATCTGCCACCAGCCACCTTGTATTACCGACGCGAAAGCGGTGGAAGAAATCTTCATCAATAACAATAACTGCGGTATGATAATGGGGAAACCCATGATGGCCATCAGGGCTGCCTGTTGTTGCGCTTTAGCCGCAATGGCCGCCAGGAAAGTAAATACCAGACTCAGGCTGATGCCTCCCAGGCAGGTGATGAATATAAAAGTGAGGCCGTTCTCCAATGGGTTGCCCAGTAATACGGTGAAAACAGCAAGACTTAGCAGGCTCATGACCACCATCAGTAAGGCATTAAACAACAACTTCGACAATACAAAATCCCTCGCGCCAGCAATAGAATAGAAATAGAGCATGCGGCCCTTGCTTTCCTGCAAAAAACTTTTGGCCACGGCATTGATACATACAAAGAGCTGTATTACCCAGAATAAACCGTTCCATACCTTTTCTTCTGGCTGGTCCATAGAGAGATAGACCACAAAAATGGTGGAAGCCACATAGAGCAGGATGCCATAGAGTGTATACTGCTGCCTGGTTTCGAGCAGCAGGTCTTTCTGCATCAGGGATAATATCCTGTGGTTAGTTCTCATGGGCACATTTGCGGCATCGGGGTTCGTAGGTCTCTTTCTCGCCCAGTAAAACCTGTCCTTCCTGGGCTGTTTTCCGGAACGAAACATTGGCAATATTGCCGCAGCGCATACAGATGGCGTGGAGTTTGGTGATATAGTCGGCAATAGACAAGAGGTAAGGCATTTGTCCAAAAGGGCGGCCGAGGTAATCCATATCCAGGCCGGCCACAATGACGCGTACGCCCCTGAGTGCCAGGGTTTCACATACATGGCGGATCTCATCGTCGAAGAACTGGGCTTCATCTATGCCCACCACATCTACCCCTTCTGCCATCAGTAGAATGGTCTGGGAGTTATCAATGGGCGTAGATTGTATGGCGTTGGCATCATGACTCACTACATTGTTTTCGTCGTAACGCACATCAATAGCAGGCTTGAAGATCTCTACTTTCAGGTTGGCGATTTTGGCTCTTTTCAGTCTGCGGATCAGTTCTTCGGTCTTGCCGCTGAACATACTACCGCAGATTACTTCAATCCAACCCCTTCTTTCGCCTGATATATTCGGTTCAATAAACATCCGTAAAATAAATTAAACAGGAAAACGTTTGTAACTTTAAGCAATCCCAACTAATTGGTAACCCCCAAATGTATTACATCCAATGGAAAGAGTGGGCACGTTGATCAACAAACTGAAAGAACAATTTGAGCAGCAGGCTGATGCTGATAAACTGGCTGTAACCGCACAGATGCTGTTGGCAGAGTTACAGGCTAACCAGTCGGCACAATCCAGCGGCAGCAAAGTTTCTGTGGTGCTGCCCTCCGTATCTGTTCATGCTGCTCAGCCTGTTAGTGAACCCGAACAGGCCATTCCGGAAAAAACGGAAAAACCGGCGTCTAACTGGCTGTTTGAAATGCCGGTAGAAATTCCCACTTTACTGCACCAGGCTGCCAGTTCAGAGTCCGCCGTTGCCAGTGAAAAACAACCCGTCAAAAAGGAAGTATCTGAATTTAACACCTTGTTAGCTACTCCCGCCGAGAGTCTGAATGAAAAGTTGAAGGAAGAAAGGGTGGAAGTGGCAGCTGCTTTGCAGGGTAGCCCTATCCGTGACCTGAAAAAAGCCATTGGCATCAACGACCGGTTCCTGTTTGTGAATGATTTATTCAGGGGGGATGAGAATATGTATGAGCGAAGTATCAAAACCATCAACAGCTTCAATATTTACCCCGAAGCGCAGTACTGGATCCAGCGGGAACTGAAAGTGAAACTCAGCTGGCCAGATCATAGTGAAGCAGTGAAAATCTTCGATCAGCTGGTTAAAAGGCGTTTTTCCTGAATCAGCCTCAGCACTTTATCTGTAGCACCCGCTTTCGCTTTTACATAGTGGCCCGCAGCCCGGGCAGCAGTTGTATACATCTCTTTGTTCTCCAGTAATTCCTGCAGCAGTTTTTCCAGTTCCAGCGCATCTTCGATCACAAAAGCGCCTCCCTCATCTATCATTTCTTCCGCTTCGGCATATTTATCATACACAGGCCCAAATACAACGGGTATCTGATATACGGCGGCTTCCAGGATATTATGGATACCATCGTCTCCAAACCCTCCTCCCACATAAGCGATCCTGGCATAATGGTATAAGCGACTGAGCATGCCCATATTGTCGATGATCAGCACATTCAGGTCAGCAGGGATGGGTTCGTTTTTTTCGAGGGCATTCCGGTAGGCTGAGAACAGCATGGAATGTTTGTATAGTTGCAGACACTCTTCCAGTCTTTCGGATTCAATATCGTGTGGCGCAATGATCCAGCGGGTTTCGGGGTGAGTGTTGGCAAAATGGTCCAGTTCTTCATCGTCTTCGGTCCAGGTACTGCCAGCTACAATAGTGGGGTAGGATCCGCAGAACTGCTCTATCACCGGGATCGGCTCAAATCTTTCTGCGATGGTAATCACGCGGTCAAAGCGGGTATCGCCACTGATGATCACATTGTTTGTATAACCAATCGATGCCAGCAGTTGGGCAGCCGTTTTGTTCTGCACCAATAGCCAGGAGAAAGTTGCCAGCATTTTGCGGTGAAGGGATCCGTACCATTTAAAAAAGGGTTGATCCCCGCGGAAAATACCGGATACCAGCAGCAGGGGAATTTCTCTGTTGCGGATCTCATTCAGGTAATAAAACCAGAATTCGTATTTGATGAAAACTACCAATGAGGGTTGTACTATATCCAGAAAGCGGTCTGCATTGCGGGGCGAATCCATTGGCAGGTAAAAAATATGGTCAGCACCCTTAAAATCCTTACGGATTTCATATCCTGACGGAGAAAAGAAAGTAAGCAGGATCTGGTGGCTGGGATATGATGTCTTGAGACCTTCCAGCACCGGCAGCCCTTGTTCAAACTCTCCCAGCGAAGCACAATGGATCCAGATGACCGGGTGTGGATTTTTATAAAAGGCAGCAGACAGCTTTTCAAACAGTTTTTTTCTGCCCAGCACCCATAATCTTGCTTTGGCATTTCCCAGTCCAATAATCCGGGCAATCACGGGGTATAGCCAGATGAATAAACGGTAGAACAGCATACGGTTGGCTTAATACTGTAAAGAAACAAATAAAACGGCTTATACAGCAGATGGCTTTTATACCTGTGGTACGCAGATATAGCCCTTTTGCAGTAATTTTGCCGCTCTTAAATGCAGAATTTTATGCGGCCGATACAAATGGTGGATACCCGTACCCAATACGGGAAGATTAAAAAGGAAGTGGATACTGCCATACAGGAAGTATTGGATAGTGCCGCTTATATTAACGGGAAGCCGGTACAGGATTTTGCCAACGCCCTGAGTCAATATGTAGGCGTAAAACATACAATCCCCTGCGCCAATGGTACCGATGCCTTGCAGATAGCCATGATGGCATTGGATCTGCAGCCAGGAGATGAAGTAATTACTCCTTCTTTTACCTATATCGCTACTACGGAAGTAGTGGCATTGTTAAGACTGAAACCGGTTTTTGTAGAGGTAGATCCCCGTACTTTTTGTATGGACCCTGCTGCCTTGCGTAAAGCCATCACGCCCAAAACCAAAGCGATTGTTCCGGTGCATTTGTATGGACACGCCGCGCCGATGGAAGAGATTATGGCGATCGCGCAGGAATTCGGTTTGTATGTCATTGAGGATAATGCACAGGCCATCGGTTGTGATTACCGGTTTGCGGATGGTAGTGTAAAAAAAACGGGAAGTATAGGAACGATTGGAGCCACTTCTTTTTATCCCAGTAAGAACCTCGGTGCCTTTGGCGATGGGGGGGCTATTTTTACAAATGATACGGAACTGGCGAATAAATTGAAGATGATTGCCAATCACGGACAGCAGAAGCGGTATTATCATGAACTGGTGGGTTGTAATTCTCGTCTGGATACCATTCAGGCCGCGGTACTGGGAATCAAATTAACGCATCTGGATGAATATAATAAAGCGCGTAAATCAGTAGCGGCTTATTATAATGAGGCATTTGCCGTTACGGAAAAGATCACAACGCCTTTTGTAGCGGCTTACAGCGATCATGTTTATCACCAGTATACACTTGTTTTAAATGGTGTTGACCGCGATGGATTGAACAGTTATCTTGCTGAACAGAAAATCCCATCTATGATTTATTATCCGGTGCCGGGTCACCGGCAGCAGATGTTTGCTTCTTTTGGTCTTACAACCGCTGACATGCCAACCACCGATTGGTTAACAGAAAGAGTGATCTCTTTACCGGTTCATACAGAAATGGATGAAGAGCAATTGGCGTATATTACCAGCCATGTTTTGAATTATGTAAATCAGTAAGACATGAAAATTGCAGTTGTTGGAACAGGATATGTAGGGCTTGTAACCGGTACTTGTTTTGCCGAAACAGGCAATAAAGTTATTTGCATAGATATAGATCAGCATAAAGTAGAAAAACTTTCAAAGGGAGAGATCACCATATATGAGCCGGGTCTTGAAAAGATTTTTCTTCGTAACCTCAAAGAAAACCGGTTGAAGTTTACAACGGATCTGGCAACCGGCGTGCAGGATGCAGAGATCATATTTCTTGCGCTTCCCACACCACCCGGTGAGGGTGGTGCTGCCGACCTGCGGTATGTATTGGGTGTGGCTACGGAATTGGGGAAACTGCTGACGGATTATAAAGTAATTGTTGATAAAAGTACGGTTCCAGTAGGCACAGCAGAAAAAGTACAGGTAGCTATCGCAGCGAATTACAAAGGGGAATTTGATGTGGTGAGTAATCCCGAGTTTTTACGCGAAGGGGTAGCTGTAGATGATTTTATGAAACCTGACAGAGTGGTGGTGGGTACCCGTTCAGAGAGAGCCAGAAAAGTGATGAGTGATCTCTATGCACCCTTTGTGCGCCAGGGTAATCCGGTGATTTTTATGGACGAAAAATCAGCTGAATTGACAAAGTATGCGGCTAATTCATTCCTTGCTACCAAGATTTCGTTTATGAATGAAATAGCACAGCTCTGCGAGCGATTAGGTGCTGATGTGGATATGGTACGAAGAGGGATTGGAAGTGATGAACGTATTGGTAAACGGTTTTTATTTCCGGGTATTGGTTATGGAGGTAGTTGTTTTCCGAAAGATGTACAGGCATTGGTAATGTCTTCTGAAGAAGTGAATTATGATTTTAAAATATTGAAGGCGGTTGAAGAGGTAAATGAATTACAGAAAATGCACCTCATTCCTAAAATAAAAAAATATTTTAAGGATGACCTCAATGGAAAGCATTTTGCATTGTGGGGACTTGCTTTTAAACCCAATACCGATGATATTCGGGAAGCGCCAGCCTTACACCTGATCGATGCTTTGACGGCTGCAGGTGCTACGGTATCTGCGTTTGACCCTGAGGCCATGAATAATGTACGGAGAGCTATTGGTGATAAGATCCGGTATGCAGATAGCCAGTATCTGGCCCTTGAAAACGCAGATGCCCTCATCATTGCCACGGAGTGGAGCGAGTTTCGTACACCCGATTTTGACATGATTAACAGTACCCTGAAGAATAAAGTGATTTTCGATGGACGAAACCTGTTTGATGTAAAATATATTTCTGATCTCGGTTACCATTATGAAAGTATTGGGCGCCCCATTGCAAAATAATATGGCACAAAAAAGGATATTGATTACGGGTGCTGCAGGCTTCTTAGGGTCGCATCTTTGCGATCGTTTTATCAAAGAAGGATACCATGTCATCGGCATGGATAACCTGATAACCGGTGATATCAGAAATATCGAACACCTCTTTCCGCTGGATCATTTTGAATTTTATCATCATGATGTTTCCAAATTCATTCATGTATCCGGTGAGTTGGATTATATTCTTCATTTTGCTTCTCCCGCCAGTCCGATTGATTACCTGAAGATCCCGATACAGACACTGAAAGTAGGGGCGTTGGGTACGCACAATTGTCTGGGACTGGCCAAAGAAAAAAAAGCACGTATTCTCGTAGCTTCCACCAGTGAAGTGTATGGAGATCCGCTTGTTCATCCGCAGACAGAGGAATACTGGGGTAATGTAAATCCGGTAGGTCCGCGCGGAGTATATGATGAGGCCAAACGCTTCATGGAATCCATCACCCGTGCCTATCACACTTTTCATGGTGTTGAAACAAGGATCATCCGGATCTTTAATACCTATGGACCGAGGATGCGATTAAATGATGGCCGCGCACTACCGGCATTTATAGGCCAGGCTTTGCGCGGAGAAGATCTGACTGTATTTGGCGATGGTAGTCAAACCCGTTCTTTCTGTTATGTGGATGATCTGGTAGAAGGTATTTACCGCTTGCTGATGAGCGATTACAGTATGCCGGTGAATGTGGGTAACCCCAACGAAATTTCTTTGAAAGATTTTGCAGAAGAAGTGTTGAAACTGACTGGCTCATCCGTAAAAATTATTTATAAAGAACTGCCTGCCGATGATCCCAAACAACGCAGGCCGGATATCACCAAAGCCCGTGAAATATTAGGCTGGGAGCCAAAGATTGACCGGGAGGAAGGGTTGAAAAGGACCTATGCCTATTTTAAATCTCTACCGGAAGAAGAATGGTCTAAACAACCCAAAGAATTTATTTCGTTGAAAAAATAAATAACGGATTCATGCTAAGACCGCTTGTAGTTGTTACGGGTAAAAATGGCCAGTTGGGATGGGAACTGGAAAAATTGGTTGCTGATACGGAAGCGACTTTTGATTTCCTGTTCACCGGCAGAGAAGAGCTGGACCTGAGTGATCCTGAAATGATTGTTGCTTTTTTTCAGCAATACAAGCCCGCTTATTTTATTAACTGCGCCGCTTATACAGCAGTAGATAAGGCAGAGTCGGAGCAGACATTTGCTTACGCAGTTAACGCCTCCTCTGTAGGGTTGCTGGCATCGGAATGCAGTAAGCTGAACTGCCCGTTTATTACGATCTCTACAGATTATGTGTTTGATGGAAAGGGTACTGCACCTTACGCAATAGATCATCCGGCAGATCCTGTGAATTATTATGGTTACACTAAGTGGATGGGAGAGAAACTGGCTCTTTCCAATAACCCCCAGACTATGGTGATCCGTACCTCCTGGGTGTATAGCAGCCATGGTAATAATTTTGTAAAAACCATGCTGCGCCTGATGAAAGAAAGGACCGAATTAAAAGTAGTGAATGACCAGATAGGTTCTCCCACGTATGCCGCCGACCTGGCATCGGCTATTTTGCAGATAGTCACACGACTGGCAGCCGGTAAAACACATTATGGAATTTATCACTTTAGTAATGAAGGGCAGATTTCCTGGTACGATTTTGCTGTAGCTATACGAGATCTTGCCAGTCTCCCTTGTATTGTACGGCCGATACCAACCAAAGATTTTCCAACACCAGCTAAACGACCGGCTTATTCAGTAATGGATACGCAACAGATCGTTGCAGATTTTGATATTCCGCTGAGAGATTGGAAAGAAAGTCTCATTCAGTGCATCAGCAAATTATCCTGATCAGTGATCGAAAAGTTGCTGCAACTGCTCCAGTCTTATCCCTTCATAATCTTTTATGATCCAGTCGGAACCTGTCAGCTCTTCCGGTGTATGCGTAGTGGTTAATGCGATCACTTTCATGCCAGCCCCACCCGCAGAAGCGATTCCTACGGTAGCGTCTTCAAAGGCAATACATTTGTCTGAAGATAGTCCCAATTCTTTTGCTGCCAGCTGATACATTTCAGGATGGGGTTTGCCGTGGGTGATATCACTCCCTTTGATCACCCTTTTAAAATACCGTTTGATCGGAATATGCGAAAATAAAAAGTCAATATTATCCTGTATGCCGGAAGTAGCAATGACCATCGGGATCTGCGCCTGGTCAAGCAATTCCAGCAGGGCTAATAAACCTGGTATGGGCTTGATATGTGCTGCATAAATTTCGCGGTACAAACTTTCTTTTTCGTTGGTATATCGTTCAATTTCTTCCGTTGGCATATCCGGTTGCTGAAAAACATATTTCACACAATCGGTCATGGTTCTGCCATTGAAGCTGGCCTTGTATTCATCCAACGTCAGCTCCCGGTTTCTTTTGCGGTAGAATTCCTGCCAGGTAATAAAGTGAAACTGATTATTGTCAATCAATGTACCATCAAGATCAAAGGCAACGGCGAATGGAGGCATCGGGTAATTAAAAATTAGAAATTAGAAATTAAAAATTAGAAATTAGAAATTGGAAATAGGTTAGGGTTGTTTGGTTTGTGCTTGTTTAACCGCATCGAGATATTGGTGGCTCTTGCCTTTGGGGATACTGAGAGATTGCCATTGTTCGTTTTTGATCAACCTTCCTAGATACACGATCTGGCCTACATGGTAGGGATAGTGAGCCAGTTGTCGCAGGATCGCATCATATACCTGTAAGGGTTCAGTGCGGATGGTGACAGTTTTGGTCAGATCTGCCGGTTGCAGACTTTCAAGCGTATCCAGCAGGCATTTCCAGCCTTCGTTCCAGAAGGATAGGAGATCCTGTTGACTGATCTGCATAACTTCAAATTCGGCATCCCGTTGGCGCCATTCCTTTTCGCCGTCTTCTGTGAGGAAATTAGTCCAGCGGCTCATCATATTGCCATAGAGGTGCTGAACGATGACGGCAATACTATTGCTTTCGCCGGAAGGCTGGTAAAACAGATCCGCTTCAGCTAGCTGCTCAAATGTTTTATCTCCCAGCTCCTTATAATACCTGAAACGTTTGATGGCATCTTTCAGGAAACCTGCTTCAAATGACATAATACTTTTTTTAAGTTCAGACCGCCCGATTACTTGCTTACGGCATAAATCCTGCTACAGAATCATCTCCTCTTTTATCCGCTACGGTTTCTTTCTTGCCGTTGTTCAGTACCCGGATGATCTCCGTTCTGCCTATACCTCCGCGGTTGGTTACTTTGTAGCCCATCGATTGCAATTGTTTTTTTGCTTCTGCGTCAAAGTCTGCTTCCACCATTACTTCATCGGGCAGCCATTGATGGTGAAATTTGGGTTTGTTAATGGCATCATCCGCATTCATATTAAAATCTACAAGGTTAACGATAGCCTGGTAAACAGAAGTGGGGATAGTAGTGCCTCCCGGTGTGCCAACCACCACATAGGGCTTGTTTTTTTTGAGCAATAAAGTAGGTGTCATGGAACTCAGCATACGTTTGCCGGGAACAATCGCATTGGCTTCTCCTCCTATTGCTCCATACATATTAGGTACACCTGGTTTTACGCTGAAATCATCCATTTCATTATTCAACAGAAAACCGGCACCGCCCACAACGGTACGGCTACCGTACCCATTATTCAATGTAGTGGTAACGGCTACCATATTACCGGCTTCATCCATGACACTCAGGTGAGTGGTTTCTTCGCTTTCTTTGATCTGGCCTGCCTTTACGGTACTGCTGCTGCCAGCTTTTTCAGGGGTATAATCACTCATGCGTTGTTCTACATAGGCATCACTGATCAGTGTTTTTACGGGTACTTTATAAAAATCAGGATCTCCCATGAATTCTGCTCGGTCGGCATAGGCGCGACGTTCGGCTTCAATCATCAGCTGCACAGATCGCGCTGTCTGGAAACCATAACTGCCTACCGGGTATTTTTCGATCATCTTCAGCATCTGTGCAATCAGAATACCTCCGCTGCTGGGAGGGGCAAAACTGATTACCTGGTAACCCCGGTACTCAAATTCCAATGGGTTACGGAGTTTGGCGGTATAATTTTTCAGGTCATCCAGCGAAATAATGCCATTACCTCTCTGCATTTCTTCCACTACCAGCCTGGCTGTTTCGCCTTCATAAAAACCACGGGCACCCTCTTTCTGCATCCGTTTTAAAGTGGCAGCTAATTCTTTCTGTACCAGTGTATCGCCGGCTTTCCATTTTCCTTCTTTTACCAGTGCGGTAGGACGGGTACTGTTTTTGATAAATGATTCGCGGGTACTGTTCAGACTGCTGGCTTCCCTTTCTGTAATGGCAAACCCCTTTTCTGCCAGATCAATGGCAGGTTGTACCAGTTCTTTGAACGAAAGTTTGGCATAAGGCAGTGTGGCAAATAATCCGGCCACCGTGCCGGGTATACCGGATGCAAGATGTCCCGCCTGCGACAGGTTCAGCTGTGCATTGCCATTTTTATCAAGGTACATATCGCGATGAGCTTTTTCAGGGGCAGCTTCGCGATAATCAATGCCGATCAACTCGCCATTGGCTTTCCGTCCCAGTAAAAAACCACCACCACCCAGGTTGCCTGCACCGGGATACACTACGGCCAGTGCCAACTGGGTGGCAATCGCGGCATCAAAAGCGTTACCGCCTTTACGCATCATGGCCACACCAACCATACTGGCCAGCGGATGTGCACTACCTACGGATGCTTTACTGAAATTCCCTTTTTTAACTATGGTATAGTGATAGGGATTGATGGCTTTCCCAGGCCCCACGATGGAGCGCACCGACTGTGCATTCAGGGTAAACTGGCTGCCCAATGCCAGTACACAGATAATGATATTTCTCATGGCAGAAAATTACTGCTTTTTAGAACACCCAATGGCTTCGGGCAGTGACTGTGTAAAAAAAAGCGGCAGATATTGCTGACAGACTTTCTTTCTTCCCTACATTCACAACTCATTTATTACTATATGAAGAGATTATTATCCGGTTTGGCACTGCTCCTGCTGGCAATTGGTGCGTTTGCACAGGGATTACAAAGTCCAGAACAATACATGGGTTACAAGATCGGAACCCGCTATACCCGTCACCATAAAATTGTGGAATACTTCCGCGCGGTGGCCCAGGCTAAACCGGATATGGTGAAGCTGGAGAAGTATGGCGAAACCAATGAAGGCCGCGAGCTGATGCTGGCTTTTATCGCTTCTCCCGAGAACCTGCAGAAACTGGAAACCATCCGTAATAATAACCTCGGTTTCGCCGGATTATCCTCCAGCAAATCTGCTACAGAAACGGCACCGGCGATTGTATGGCTGAGCTATAATGTGCACGGTAACGAAACTTCTTCTTCAGAAGCGGCTTTGATGACACTATGGGCATTGGTAGATCCCAATAATGCACAGAGTAAAGAGTGGTTGCAGAATACGGTAGTGGTGATAGACCCCTGTATCAATCCCGATGGTCGCGATCGGTATGTAAACTGGTTCAACGGGGCTGTAGGAACTGCATATAATCCCGATCCGGCAGCACGTGAACATGCAGAACCCTGGCCAGGTGGCAGATCCAATCATTACAATTTTGACCTGAACCGCGACTGGGCCTGGCAAACACAGGTAGAGAGCCAGCAGCGGGTCAAAAAATATAACCAATGGATGCCACAGGTACATGTGGATTTTCATGAGCAGGGAATTAACGAGCCCTACTATTTTGCACCGGCAGCAGATCCTTTGCATGAAGTGATCACTCCCTGGCAGCGTGATTTCCAGGTAATGATCGGAAAGAACAATGCCCGCTATTTTGATAAAAACGGCTGGTTGTTTTTTACCAAGGAAAGATTTGACCTGCTGTATCCTTCCTATGGAGATACCTATCCCATTTATAATGGTGCCATCGGGATGACTTTTGAACAGGGAGGCGGCCCGCGTGGCGGCATGGGTGTGATTAATGAAGATGGTGATACCCTGACCCTGCTGGACAGGGCTACGCACCACTATACCACCGGACTGTCGACCATCGAAACCGCTTCACGCAACAAGCAGAAACTGCTGGATGAGTTCAAAAAATATTTTGATGACGGCCAGGCAGGTAAGGTAGGAGAGTACAAGACCTATGTGATGACTTCGAAAGATGAGAACAAGATCAAAGCGGTGATGAAACTGCTGGATCAGAATGGGATTACCCATGGCGTATTGACGAATAAGAATTTCCGGGGCTTGAATTATTTTACCGGCAAGGATGATGCTTTTGCAGATGAAGGATATCATGTAGCAGTTAGTGCCTACCAACCCCGTTCCGTGATGGCAAAAGTGTTACTGGAGCCTAAAACAGTGGTAACGGATTCGAATACCTATGATATCACCGCCTGGAGCGTACCCTATGCCTATGGCGTTAAGGGATATGCTGTGAAAGAGAAACTGGAATTGTCGGCTGCGGCAAAGCTGATCGGTACATTGAATGAGGCAAAATCGGCCTATGGTGTATTAATCCCTTACCAATCATTCAATGCTGCCAAAGCATTGGCTTATATGCTGAAGAACGGGATAAAAGTACGTTTTGCAGAAAAGCCTTTTGTTTACGGCGGACGTAATTTTGACCGCGGTACGCTGATCGTTCTCAAAACCAGTAACCCGGCTAACTGGAATGCAGTAGCCAATGAAGCCTGCCGCCTGAATAATATTCAACCGGTAGCAGTAGAAACCGGTTTTATGGATAAGGGAACTGATTTCGGATCGCCTGATGTGAAGATCATCAACAGTGCTTTAAAAGTGGCTATGTTAACCGGCGACCAGACCTCTTCTCTTTCAGCCGGAGAAGTATGGCATTTCTTTGAGAAACAGCTGGATTATCCCATTACCCTGCTGAATGCTGCGGATCTGGCAAGGGTCAATATCCGTAATTACCAGGTACTGATTTTGCCCGATGGCAGTTACCGCATCCTGAATGATAAAGCGGTATCCGATAAGCTGAAAGATTTTGTACGCAGCGGGGGAAAACTCATTGCACTCGATAATGCCGTAAGCCTGATGGCTGGTGCCGACTGGGGTATCAAACTCAAAGAAGATAAATCAGAAGATAAAAGCGAATATGCCAATGTGAAAAAATATGGTGATCGCGAAAATCAATACCTCACCAACTCTATCCCGGGTGCTATTTATAAACTGGAGCTGGATAATACCCACCCATTGGGTTTTGGCTATCCTGATTATTATTATACGCTAAAACAGGACGCCAGCGTATTTGAGTTTATGAAAGACGGATGGAATGTAGGCGTGATGAAAAAAGACGCTTATGTTACCGGTTTTGCCGGAAATAAACTCAAGCCCAAATTAAAAGACGGAGTAGTACTGGGTGTGCAGGATATGGGTAGCGGCAATGTGATCTATTTTACCGAAAGCCCCCTGTTCCGTAATTTCTGGGAGAACGGAAAATTACTGATCAGCAATGCGGTTTTCCTTGTAGGACAGTAATAAATCTTTACCGGTAAAAGTCAGGCCCTAACCGGCCTGACTTTTTTGTTTGAACGGCTTACCTAATTAGCCAACTAGAGAGTATCTTCGGAAACACTTAAACTTTTGGTTCCATGCGCTTCCCTGTTAAAACCATTTTACTGCTAAGCTTCTTATTCAGTATTCCGTATACAGCCGTATTCTCGCAAACCCCGGTTACCTATAGTAGCTCAGACATCTATCTGCAGATAAAAAAACTGAATGTACTGGGTAGTGTATTGTATGTGGCGGCACATCCGGATGATGAGAACAATGGATTTTTGCCTTTTCTCGCCAAAGAAAGGATGTATCGCACAGGTTACTTAAGCTTAACCAGAGGCGATGGTGGACAAAACCTGATTGGCAGTGAGCAGGGGGTTGAACTGGGATTGATACGGACACAGGAGCTGCTGGCAGCCAGAAGTATTGACGGATCAGAACAGTTTTTTACTTCTGCTTATGAATTTGGCTTTAGTAAAAGTGCAGCAGAAGCACTCACTATCTGGAACAAAGACCAGGTATTGGCCGATATGGTCTTCGTTATCAGGAAATTTCAACCGGATATACTGATTGCACGTTTTCCCGGTGATGCAAGGGCCGGACACGGTCATCACTGGGCATCCGGCTTACTTGCCAATGAAGCATTTCTGGCAGCAGCTGATGCAACTAAATTTCCCGAACAGCTCAAACTGGGGTTACAACCCTGGAAAGCGAAACGGATACTGCTCAATGGATTTAATTTTGGTAATAACAATGTGAGCGGCCCATTGCGGATGGATGTGGGAGGGTATGATCCGTTAATTGGTAAAAGTTCGGGTGATCTTGGCGGCGAGGCAAGGTCTATGCACAAAAGCCAGGGTGAAGGCAGACCCAGAAGAAAAGGGGAGATCATTGAAAATTTTGTTGTTACTGGAGGGGATACGGCTACAACGGATATCATGGAAGGGATCGTCACCGATTGGACCCGTATCGAGGGAGGCTCGGCAATCAAAGAGCGGATCAATAACATCATCAAACAATACAATTTTGAACACCCGGAATATTCTGTGGATAGTTTGATTGAAGTCTATAAAACTATCCAGGGCATCAGTTACCGCGGCATGTGGCGGCAACAGAAGCTGAATGAATTGCAGGATATTATATTGAACTGCAGTGGAATTTTTGCAGAAGCTACTACCCGGGAGGAATTTGTATTACAGGGCGATACCGCTTCCGTTAGTTTTTTTGTCAATAAGCGAAACAATGGTAAGGCAAGCCTTGAGTCGGTTTGGTTGTCTACAGACAGTAAAACCGTGGACCAGTTGTTAAAAACCAACCAGAATTATTCGTACGAGCTCAAAGAACCCATCAGAGAACCAGCTATTGTAAATGCTACACAACCTTATTGGCTCCAGCTTCCACAAACTCCGGGCAACTTCAATATTTCCCAACCTTTTTTGGTAGGTAAAGCATGGAATGATCCTTTATTGACGGCTGTTTTCAATATTAAGATTAACGATATCACTTTCTCGGTAAGACGACCGGTACAATACAAATACATTGACCCTGTAAAAGGGGAAGTATATCAACCTTTTATTCTGATGCCGCATTTGTCTTTATCATTAAGTCCGCATGTTGCCTTGCTGAATGTAAAAAATGAAAAAGGAAAACGATCTGTTGATTCGATCTATGTCAGGTATAAATCTAATTTTACCCAGCAGAACGTGCCTTCTACCCTATACTTACTGCAGGATACTGCTAAAACGGCATTTGAAAAGCAAGCACGGAGTTATGAAAAAGGAAAGCAGTATACCATCGCATTACCGCTGAAACAGTTTTATAATCCTTCCCAGGAATACCTGGAGGCAGCTATGCGAATCTATCTTGGAGGTCAGACTTATGTGTACTCTAAATATTTCAGATCAATTGAGTACGATCATATTCCCAATATCCATTATTCAGCCAAAGACCATATCAAATTTGTCAATGAAGAAATCAAAACAGTTGGCAAAAAAGTAGGGTATATTAATGGTGCGGGTGATATGGTGCCGGATGCTTTAAAAGAGATGGGTTTTGAAGTAAAAATACTGGAGGAAGCAGATGTTACCGATGCGGGATTGGCTTCATTCAACGCCGTGATTATCGGTATCAGGGCACCTAATATTTATGACTGGCTGAGCGATAAGCAGGATATACTCAATAATTACGTCAAAAATGGCGGTAACCTGATTGCACAGTATGTAAAAAGCAATACAGTTGGAGCTAAACGATTAAAGCTGGGACCATACCCGTTTTCCATCAGTGCAGGATCTAGGGTAACCGATGAAAATGCCACTGTGAATTTCCTGTTACCGGAACACCCTGTTCTCAACTACCCTAATAAAATCACCGACAAGGATTTTGATGGCTGGATTCAGGAGCGCAGCACTTACCAGGTAGACCAGGCCGATCCGCATTACGAAATGCCCCTGTCTATGAACGACAAAGGTGAAAAACCCGCGAATGGTAGTCTCGCGATTGCCAGATACGGTAAGGGTAATTTTGCGTATGTTAGCCTTGTATTATTCAGACAGTTGCCGGCTGGAGTGCCCGGTGCTTACCGCTTACTTTCCAATCTGATAGCACTACCCAAAAACAAATAAGCATGCAACCAAGAAAAAGAATCGGATTTGTAACGCTGATAATACTGGGACTGGGTATCGGTATTTTTCTGAAAAATGTAAAGATTGGTCTGATTGTTGGGTTGATGTTAGGACTACTGGCAGGAGGTATCCTCAGTAGCAGCACCAAAAAATAGGCTGTAAACATTTACGAAGCTTGCCAAATCAAATGCATGACTGACAAAAATAAAATACCACTTTTCTCTTCCTGGCGCCGCTGGTACTTTTTTGTGATCCTGGTATTGGGGTTGCTCATTATCTTTTTTGCCTGGTTTACTAAATTCTTTGCATGAGCCAATTAGACTGGATTGTTCTGGTAATTACATTAACAGCCATCATTGCGTATGGACTGTATAAAAGCCGTACTGCCAAGAACCTGGAAGGTTATTTTCTCAGCGACAGGAATATGCCCTGGTACCTCGTACTCTTAAGTATCATGGGAACCCAGGCCAGTGCCATTACTTTTTTATCTGCACCCGGTCAGGCATTTACAGACGGGATGCGGTTTGTACAATATTATTTCGGCTTACCTATTGCCATGGTGATCCTTTGTATCACGTTTGTACCCCTTTTTCATAAAGTAAAAGTGTTTACGGCCTATGAGTTTCTTGAAAAAAGGTTTGATCTGAAAACAAGGACTTTCACTTCCTCTTTGTTTCTGCTGTCGAGGGGGTTGTCAACCGGTATCAGTATTTATGCGCCTTCTATTATTCTCTCATCTCTTATGGGTTGGGATATATTCTGGACCAATATCGTGATGGGAGGTCTGCTCATCATTTACACCGTCAGCGGCGGGGCCAAAGCTGTGGCGTATACACAACAGCTACAGCTGATCATCATATTTGCAGGTATGTTCGTGGCAGGTTATTGTATTGTGCATTACCTGCCGGAAGGGGTTGGTTTTACCGATGCTTTGCGGGTAAGCGGTGCATCGGGTAAACTGAATGTGATCACCACCGGTATTTCTGAAAAAGGATTTGACTGGAAAGACCGGTATAATATTATCAGTGGGGTAATTGGTGGGTTTTTTCTGGCATTATCTTATTTCGGCACCGACCAGTCGCAGGTGGGTCGTTACCTTACGGCTAAGGGCAATACCGAAAGCCGGATCGGATTGTTGATGAATGGACTGGTAAAAGTGCCGATGCAGTTTTTTATACTGTTGCTCGGAGCTATGTTGTTTACTTTTTATCAATTCAATTCATCCCCTGTATTTTTTAACAAAGCAGTAGCAGAGAAAGCCATGGCTACTCCGTACAAGGATTCGCTGGCTGGTATTGAAAAGAAATTTAATGAGCAGCAGTTGCTGCAACAGCAGCTGAGTAAGAATTATGTAATAGAGAACAAGGAAAATTACAAAGACAGTCTCCGCGATGGCTCTGCTAAATTATCTGCTATCCAGAAAGAGTATAAAACGGTTTTGAAGAAAGCACTGCCGGCCGATGATACCAGTGATACCAACTATATCTTTCTCCGTTTTGTGGTAGATTTTCTGCCCAAAGGCATAGTTGGTTTATTGATCGCCATTATCTTCCTCGCTGCCTGGGGTTCTATTGCGGCGGCACTGAACTCGCTGGCATCCTGTACCATGGTTGATTTTCACGTCCGTTTCCGCGGTGCCAAATATGATAGTACCAATGTGCAGCAATGTGCAGATGAATACCGTGTATCCAAATATTACACCTTTGGCTGGGGCATTTTCTGTATCGTTACCGCTGAATTTGCCACCGGTATGGGCAGCCTGATCGAAGCGGTAAATGTACTGGGTTCTTTGTTCTACGGTGTAATTCTCGGCATATTCCTGGTGGCCTTCTATTGTAAAAAAGTGGGTAGTAATGCCGTATTCATTGCGGCCATACTGGGAGAATTGATCGTGATCACTTTTTTCCTCTTAGACAAATACAATATCATCGGACTCGGCTTCCTCTGGCTCAATGTAGTTGGGGCAGTGGCAGTGGTGTTGCTTGCATTATTATTACAGATCTTTATGAAGAAACAGATTGTAATTAGTAATTAATAATTAGTAGTTAGTAATTATTTTGGTTTGCAACCCTTTGCTTTCTTGCCAGCCAACTGCAGCAACAGATAGTGAAATGAGGGATCAATTACTAATTATTAACTACTAATTACTAATTACCCCCTCCACGGCCATTCTTTATTGCGGTAAGATTTTATGAGATACGCAATTACACCCAATCCGATTACCGTAACACCACCCATCATCATTTTTTCTCCTGTAGAGAAAAAGATATATCCCCAGATGAGGATGGCAAGTATCACAGGCAGTGGATACAGGGGCATACGCCAGGCAAAATGCTGTTTACCTTTTCGTTTTACCAGCCATAGAAGTCCAATACCCTGTCCAATGAACTGAATCAGGATCCGCATAGCGAGTATCGCATCTATCACATCGCGTAATTTGAACAGCAGGCTGAATATAAAAGCGATACCACCCAGGTATAAGAGCGAAATATGCGGAAAATGTTTAGTGGGATGCAGTTTGGCAAATATTTTGAAAAAAGCACCATCGCTGGCGGCAGCATAAGGGATCCGGCTGTAACCCAGCGTAGCTGAAAATACAGATGCAAAAGCTACCCAAAGTATCAGGATCGTGGCAATTGTGGCAGAAGTGGAACCGGATAAATGCTGCACAAACTCACTCACCACAAACTTACTTTTTTGGATTTGTTCCAACGGTAATACCGATGCCACACTCACATTCATCATGAGATACAACACGGCAATACCTGCAATAGAGATGAACATACTCCGCGGAATATTCTTTTTCGGGTTCACGATCTCTCCGCCCAAATGGCAAACATTGTAATAGCCCAGGTAACTGTACACACTTTTTACACTCGCAAACCCGAGGGCAGCAGCAAATGCATGATTTACCTGTAATCCTTCATTGATCTGTTGAATGGGTTCAAGAAAATGTCCGTGAAACAAACCACCACCAATAATCCATGACAGCGTAATCAGAACGCCCACCCACAACAATACACTGATTTTGCCAATCGCTTCTATCTTACGGTATAATAAGACAACAATCAGTATGACCAGTCCGCCACTAATGCATTTGCTCTGCCATTCTTCCAGATGGGTCAGGTAACCAAAATATTGCGAGAACCCGATCGCTGCAGAAGCAATCACCAGCGGTGCCTGTATCATGGTTTGCCACACAAAAAGAAAACTCATCAGTTTGCCCCATTTGGAACCATAGCCTTCTTTCAGGAAATTATAACTGCCCCCTGCCAATGGATAAGTAGCGCCCAGCTGGCTCCAGATCATGGCATCAATAAAAGAAAGAACGGCACCAGCCACCCATGCATACAGAAACCAGGGGCCTTTCATGGTTTCTGCTACTACACTTAATACCACGAATGGGCCAATGCCCACCATGTCGGTCATGTTGATGGCCGTAGCCTGTAAAAGGCTTATCTTTCTTTCCAGTTTTGGTTGCTCGCTCATGTGCTTGTGAACATAAAACTATTTCTTTGTAAGCAGACAACCCCGTTATGGACAGAAAGTTTTCAACAGTCGATTGGGCCACAGGGGCCAATATATATGAAGTCAATATCCGCCAGTACACAATAGAAGGTACGTTTACCGCTTTTTTGAATCATTTACCGCGACTGCGTGAGATGGGCGTGGATATTTTGTGGCTGATGCCCATCACACCCATCAGCGAAAAAGAAAAACTGGGAAGCCTCGGTAGTTATTATGCCTGCAGCAGTTATATGCGGGTGAGTCCGGAGTTCGGCAACCTTAACGATTTTAAACAGCTGGTAAGAGAAGCGCATCTGCTTGGTTTCAAACTCATCATCGACTGGGTAGCTAATCATACCGGTTGGGATCACGAATGGACTATTGCACATCCGGAATGGTATGTGAAAGATGAGAAGGGTCAGTTCTCCGAACGCAATGGCTGGCAGGATGTGATAGATCTGAACTATGACAATGCAGAGATGCGCCTTGCCATGATAGAAGCGATGAAGTTCTGGGTAGATGAATGCAATATAGATGGCTTCCGTTGCGATATGGCTCACCTGGTTACACTGGATTTCTGGAAACAGGCCCGTGCCGCCTGCGATGCGGTAAAGCCCTTATTCTGGCTGGCCGAATGTGAAGAAGTGAGTTACCATGATGTGTTTGATGTTTCTTACGCCTGGGCATGGATGCATGTTACCGGTAAACACGCCAAAGGAGAAGCTTCCCTGCGCGATGTGCGCGAAGTGTTACACAGCTACTCGCAATATCCCGCCGGTGCACGTAAACTTTTTTTTACCACCAACCACGATGAGAACAGCTGGAACGGAACAGAATATGAGAAATACGGCAAAGCCGCCAAAGCCTGGGCCGTATTTACTGCCACCTGGCAGGGAGGTATGCCGTTGGTCTACAGCGGACAGGAGAGCCCGAATACCAAACGGATCGAATTCTTTCACAAAGACCCCATCAGCTGGAATGTACCGTTGCAGTTGGAAAAATTTTATAAAACACTTCTGCACTTACATAAAAACAATCCTGCTGTTACGGATGGAGAAACGTTTATCCTTCCATCCAGTCATGATAATGAATTGATGGTATTCCTGCGCCGAAAAAACGATGCCGTGGTGCTGGTGGCCCTCAATCTCTCTAATCTGGACCGCCTTACCGTAACGGTACAGCACGAATGGCTTACCGGAACATTCACCAGTATTTTCTCCGGCCTCTCTTTTACATTCAACGGCAAAGAAAGTTTTGAATTACAGGCCGGCGACTATTTCGTTTACGAAAAACGGATCTGATAACTACCCGGTGAAGTGAATAACAACCTCCGCAATCAAGCTGAGGAATGTTCTTATTTAAGGCTAAAGGTCACAAAAAAAAAGCGATGGTCCCGAAGAACCACCGCTCAAAAACATTCGCTCATTCACTCACCCACTCATTCACTCATTGCATTAATCGATATCACTCAGATCCAACGGATACGGATAAGTGCTTTCAAACCCGGGATATACGCCCTCGATTTTTACTTTTCTTCCTTTATTGATGGAGAGGATCTTATCCAATTCATTCACACTCTTAATTTCCTGATCGTTCACACTGGTGATAATAAAACCTTCCTGCATTCTTGTTTTCTTCAATAAACCGTCACCGATTTTTTTCACCAGCACACCACCATTGATCTGGTTGGCAGCTGCCGTTTTAGTATCGATGGCTACCAGTTCAGCGCCCAGTTTTTCCAGGATACCGGTTGTTTTAACGATATCAGTAGTGCCTGCTTTATTCTTTAAGGTAAGTGATACTGTGTTTTCTTTACCGCCCCGCAGGTAACTCAGCGAAATTTTATCACCGGGTTTGTAGCGGGTTACCTGCTCCTGCAATTCTGGTCCGGTGGTAACCGTAGTTCCGTTGATCTTGGTAACCACATCCCCTTTCTTTAAACCGGCAGCAGCAGCAGCACCATCGGCAGGTACATCGGTTACGTATACGCCTTCGCCTTCTTTATAACCGGTGCCCAGTTCTTTTTTCTGCTCTTCTGTAAGGTTTTCACTTGGGTATTGGATACCGATAAAGGCTCTCTGCACCGCACCAAACTTCACGATATCGGTTACGATCTTTTTCACCATATTCACCGGGATAGCATAGGAATAGCCCGCATAAGATCCGGTAGGAGAAGCGATAGCGGAGTTGATCCCGATCAGCTCCCCACTGGTATTGATCAATGCACCACCACTGTTTCCGGGGTTAACGGCCGCATCGGTCTGAATAAAAGATTCGATAGCAGTATTGCTCTGTCTGTTATTGATCCCGATGGATCTGGATTTGGCACTCACAATACCGGCGGTAACGGTTACATCCAGATTTAATGGATAACCAATGGCCAGTACCCATTGACCCAGTTTGGCTTCATCACTATTGCCATATACGAGGTAAGGATATCCTTTTCCTTCAATCTTGATCACGGCCAGATCACTACTGGCATCTGTTCCCACCAATGTGGCTTTGTATGATTTTTTATTGGCCAGGGTTACATTGATCTCATCAGCACCATCCACTACGTGGTTATTGGTAACGATGTATCCATCATCTGTAATAATTACGCCACTGCCGCTGGCACGCTGCTCAGGTATGATACGCGGACCGCCACCAAAGAAATCGCCAAAATCATCTCCAAAAAGATCAGAGAATGGATTGGAGAAACGCTGACGGGTATTGTTATTGCTTACCTGTCTGGCTTTTGTTTTTGTTTTGATATGTACCACGGCAGGCGTGGCACTGGTTGCGGCCGGCGTAAAATCAACAGTGGAGGCCGGCGCATTGTTATTGCCGAAATACCCCGCATAGTTAACCGGCAGTTTACCGGCTTCCTGAATACCGGCAGTTTGTCTTTCTACAAATTTTCCATAGCCCCACACGCTCATAACAGCTGTGCTGGCGCTGATGGCCATAATGGTTAAGATGCTTTTGAGGTTCATATTCATGGTACGGCTCTTTTTGGGTTAATATTTCAAATTCTATGCCTTTCTGATAGCAAATAAACAAACCTGTTTAATTGACAGTTCACCAAATTTACCATTTAACAAATGTTTTACGGCAATCCTCGTAGATCGGCGGGGATTGTGGATTCAAGATAGGCGTAAAAACAGAGGTGGGAGGAAGATTTTTATGAAAGGGAGCCGGCAATCGTGAGTAGTCAGTAGTGAGTGGGTAATACTGACTATTTTATTCTTCACTGACTACTGACCACTCACTACTCACTTCACAGCCCCACCAGAAACGCCATCGTATCCACCCCGTCTGCATAATCTGTCAGTGCCGGACACTGGGCCTGGCCAAAGGGGATCTGGCCATGGCCTACCACGCACTGGATATCTGGGTTGCCCTGTAACAGGCCTGTCAGTTCTGCGGGGTTTTGGTAATACTGGTAGTGTAGCTGGCTCACGGGCGAGAAAGGGGAGACATTCTCGGTCATCACCACCGTATCATTGTTCATATAGTATTTATTACCCATAATCAGCAGGGCCAGGTGGTAGTCGAAATTGTGCTTGTACTTGTGGAAATCCATGAAATGTTCATATTTCCTCAGCGCATCCAGCAGGGGAATAAAATCATATCCCTCCGGCACATATAACTGGGTAATATTCCGGCAGCCGAGCCCAAAATACAGCTGGATATCATCGGCCAGTGATGCCAGTTCCTCGGGTGTTTCGGTGCCGTCCAGGATGGCTACCGATGTGCGGTTGCGGCGGATGATATGGGGGTATTTGCCGAAATAATAGTCAAAATATCTACCGGAATTATTACTGCCGGTAGCGATATAGGCGTCGCAACCCGTCAGCCGCTCGGCAAAAGAAAACGCGTCCTGTACGGCAGGGTCCCACTCGTACAGCTTTTTTACAAGGTGTTTGATCAGTACTTCGTCTTTGGAAGAGGTTTTCAAGGTGGCCATATGACCACTCACAAAAACACATAAAAAATCGTGAAAGCCTACCAGCGGTATGTTTCCGGCCATGACTACTCCTACGTTTTTGGGATGCACCTGCCTATCGGGCACCTGGTAAGCGGCAGCCCAGTTCTGCAAAAATGACGGGTTGAGGAATTGCCGGGCGATATTTTCGACAGACCTGTCTACAAATTCCGGGATGAACCACTGGTTTTCGCGGTAGGCGCGGTCTTTTACTTCCTGCCATTCCGCAGATGCCTCAAGCATATATTGGCCCAGTCTGCCCAACAATATAATTCGTTCTTGTAAAATCATTATTCAGCCGTATTTTTGATATGCAAATGTAGAATCACTAACCCAACAAACCCATTTTGTATGGCTATCAAAATTACAGAAGAGTGTATCAACTGCGGCGCCTGCGAGCCCGAATGTCCCAACAATGCTATTTATGAAGGTGGTGTTGAATGGTCTATCTCTGATGGAACCACTGTAAAAGGCGATTTCACCCTGTTAGACGGAACGGTAGTAAGTACTGACCAGCGTTTTGCGCCGATCAGTGTAGATACCTATTACATCACACCTAACAAATGCACCGAGTGCCAGGGTTTCCACGAAGAACCCCAGTGCGCTGCTGTTTGTCCGGTAGACTGCTGCGTGCCTGATGAAATGTATCAGGAAACCGTAGATTCCCTGCTGGCGAAGAAAGGGAAATTGCACATCTAATGCACATTCCGATGTGCTAAACTTTAACACCAAAAACTTGCATTTTGCTGGTAGCTGGTGTATCTTAGAGTTGTTAATCGCAGTATTAATAATTGTTGCTCTTAAACGGCAACAACCAGTAACGGCGGGTGATATTTCCCGTCAACGTGAGGTGAAGAGACAAGGCGTTTCTTCACCTTTTTGTTTGTAACCCATCCTCCCCATTCTATCATTCTATCATGCTATCATTCTCTCAATAATATTCACTCATCCACTCACTCACTCATTCACTCATTGGTTCTTATATTTGCCTTCTAAACCAGCAATATGAAAAAACGCATCGCCCTGGTAACCGGCGGATTGAGCGGAGAAGCGCAGATCAGTTATAAAAGTGCTATTACAGTAGGCAATAATGTAGACAGGGAGAAGTATGATGTATACCGTATCGACATCAATCCCGAAGGCTGGTGGTACGAGCCTGTGAACGGCGAAAAATCGAAAGTGAACCGCGATGATTTTTCTGTGATGGATAACGGCAGCAAGATCAATTTCGATGCCGTATTACTCTGCATTCACGGTACACCGGGTGAAGATGGAAAACTGCAGGGGTATTTTGATATGCTGCACCTGCCATACACCAGTTGCGATGCAGCCACTTCTGCGTTAACTTTCAACAAACGTTATACCGTAGCCGTAGCCGCATTTGGGGGTATCAACGTAGCCAGGTCATTACATCTTTTCAAACATACACCTGTTACACCCGAAGCTATTCTGGCTCAGTTAAGCCTGCCCGTATTCGTAAAACCGAATAATGGCGGCAGCAGTATCGGTATGAGTAAAGTGAATACGGCCGCAGAACTGGCACCGGCACTGGCGAAAGCGTTTAAAGAAGATGACCAGATCCTGATCGAAGAATTTATCAGTGGCAGGGAATTTACCATTGGTGTATTCAAGAACAAGGGCGAGATCATGGTATTACCCATCACCGAGATCGAGACCAACAATGAATTCTTTGATTTTGAAGCCAAATACCAGGGAAAGAGTAAAGAAACCACACCGGCATTGATCGATGAGGGAATGAAGAACCAACTGGAAGCGGCCGCCAAAAGAGCCTACGAAGTGTTGAACTGCCGTGGGGTAGTGAGGATCGATTTTATCTATCACACAGCCTCCGCCAAACCCTATATGCTGGAAGTGAATACCGTTCCCGGTCAGAGCGAAGCCAGTGTGATACCCCAGCAGGTAAAAGCCATGGGTTGGACGCTGAAAGATTTTTATTCGGCAGTGATAGAGCAGGCATTTAGTTAATTTTCAGATTTTGGGCGGAGGAATTTTGGAATTAACTTATCTTCCTCTCTTAATCACTGAATTTTCCAATCCGTTAATATAAGATGTCGTTCATTCATAAATATATTACTTCCAAACCGCTGTGGGTTAACATACTCGCCGCACTGGGTATCATCATCATACTGGTGCTGCTGTTTTTTGCTTCCCTTTCGTGGATCACCGGTTTCGGGAAATATGAAAAAGTGCCGGCAGTTACCGGACAGAATGCACTGGCCGCCCAAAAAATTCTCGAAGACCGTGGATTTGATGTAGTCATCCAGGATTCTGTTTATGTAGACACTGTTGCCAAACAATCCGTGATCCGCCAGTCGCCTGAGGCAGATGCCACGGTGAAACATGGACGCACTATTTATTTAACCATCAACCGGACCATCCCACCGCAGGTAGAAATGCCGAACCTGGCCGGTTTCTCTGTAAAGAGTGCCGAAATGTACCTGCAGAGCCTGGGATTAAAGATGGGAGAGATCAGTTATAAACCTGATATCGCCCGCAATGCGGTGCTGGAACAGTTACTCAATAATCTTCCCATTAAACCGGGCACCAGAATTCCCATTGGTACCGTCATCAGTTTTGTACTGGGTAGCGGCATGGGTGGAGGTGAAATGGATGTGCCGAATATTGTAGGCATGACACTTGAGGAAGCCCGGAATTATTTAACCACACTCAGTATTAATATCGGTTCTATTGTTGCCATGGGCCCCATCAAGGATTCTGCCAGCGCTTTTGTGATCAGGCAGATGCCGGATGTCTTAACCGACTCAATCGGTGTGGATGGACTACGGATACCCAATAAAATGCGCCAGGGACAGGTCATGGATCTTTATATCGGATCCACTGCACCTACGGTGGATACTGTAAGCAACGCCCCTAAAAACTGATCATACAACCTATAACATACCCAACATGCAAACCATTACTGTAGAAGAACTGAAAGCAAAATTGGATACTGGCGAATCTATCCACCTCGTAGATGTAAGAGAGCCTCATGAACATGCCGAATTTAATATCGGTGGACTTCTATTACCCCTGGGTAAAGTACAGACCATGCAGGTAGATGAGATCGAAGACATGAAAGACGATACCGTTTATGTCTACTGCCGCAGCGGCAACCGCAGCGGACAGGCCTGCCTCATCCTCGAAACCATGGGCTTTAAAAACCTGGTGAATGTAACCGGCGGTATGCTGGCCTGGCAGGAAAAAATCGGGAAGTAAAGTAATAGAACAGATGAACAGACGAACAAGGAACAGACGAACATTTAATTGATTGATTCAACAACATTCATCCATTCCCAGTTCGTTTTTTCATCTGTTCATCTGTTCATCTGTTCTACATCCGTATATTCACCCCCACCATATAATTCGTTCCCGCCATCGGGTAGTAACCGTTTTCAGTAGTGAGGCTGTTATTGTAGATGTAATTGTAGGTGTAGCCGTTGGGTTCATACTTTCTATTGAAGAGGTTATTTACCTGGCCAATAATATTCCATTCTTTGAATAACAGTTTTTTAATACTGTAGGATGCGCGGATATTCTGGATGAAATACGCATTCAGTTTGCGGTTCTCCTGCTGGCTGTTATCCATGTATTGCTTGCCCACATATTTGCTGATGAAACTTAACTCGAATGATTGCGTGGGTTGCAGATTAATGGTGGCACCACCCACCAGCGAAGGGGAGAAGGAGATATTGGTGTTTTTGTGTGCCACTGCATTCTGATCGCCGGTATCCCAGTTGTCAATGTATTCGACAAAGGAGGCGACTTTGTTTTTACTGATTGCCAGGTTGGCCGCTACATTGATCCAGGGGGCCAGTACGGCTCCTGCCTGCAACTCAATACCCAAACGATAACTGTGCGGGATGTTGATGCGTGTATAGGATCCCACATCGTTGATCTGTCCGGTTAAGACCAGCTGGTTATAGTAATACATGTAATAGATATTGGCCCCGGCATGAAAGCGGCTGTTTCTTTTTTCAACACCCAGTTCTATATCGTGCAGGGTTTCTGCTTTCGGCTGACTTTTAACACCTGCCTGAAAATCATCCCGGTTAGGTTCTTTGTGTGCCAGTGCATAACTGAAGAAAGCCTGCCAACCATTGTTGGTATAGGTAATGCCCGCCTTGGGGTTGAGGAAGTCGAAACTTCTGTTCACAAATAAAGTAGGGTTACCCTGGAAACCTTGCATATCGTGGTTTACATGGCGGTACTGCAGATCAGCAAAACTTACCCAATGCGTACTTAACTGGTGCTGCCATTTCGTATAGATATTGACATCGGTTTTAGTAGCCGGGTAATTGTAATACCGATAGTCTTTCGAAACGGTACCGGTTTGCATCCAGCTTATGTTGCCGAAATGATGGCCGTCGTATTTGGTCCAGCCACCACCAAAAGTCAGTTCATCCTTGCCGTCTTTGTATTGCAGGGAAGCGATCTGTCCGTAGAAATAATTATCCAGCCAACGCTGTCTTACCAGGTCTGTTTTGCTAACAGTAGTGCCACCCACAACTACATTGGGTAAACCATATTTGGCATAAGACTGATCGGCTTTGTATTCTTCGTAATAGCCTTTTCCCCTTGTTAAAAATGCGGCCGTATTCAAAGACCACTTGGTGTTGATGGAATGGTTGAAGAATAACTGGTAATGGGTTTGTGTATAGTTATCTGTCTGGTTATTGTAAGGTGTTCCTGGTTTTTCTGTGCCTGCCGGATTATTGGTACGGTCGGTACTCAGCAGGTTCTCGGGTACACCATACCATGCCTGGTAAGTCTTTTCTTTTCCGGAAAAGATATTCAGCCGTAGAGATGATTTTTTAGTCAGATATGCTGTGCTCACATAAAATGATTGCAGATCACTTTTGGCCCGCTGTATATAACCATCGCTGTTGATCCGGCTCAGTCTGGCATCTACCGTAAAATGTCCGTCAATTAAACCGGTACCGGCTTTCAATGTGTTTTTCCAGGTGTTGAAAGAACCGAAACTGTTATTCAGCTCGCCGTAGGCTTTCTCGTTGTACTCATTGGTGGCGAGGTTGATGGTACCGCCAAAAGCACCGGCGCCGTTGGAAGAAGTACCTACGCCTCTTTGCACCTGGATGCTGTTCACAGAGGAGGCAAAATCGGGTAGGTCTACAAAATAGGTGCCCATACTTTCTGCATCGTTATAAGGAATGCCGTTCAGGGTCACATTCACCCTTGTTGCATCACTCCCGCGGATGCGGATACCTGTATAACCTACACCATTGCCAGCATCAGAATTTATCACTACAGAAGGGGTCTGGTCCAGCAGAAAAGGAATATCCTGTCCCAGGTTATTTTTCATGATCTGTTCCTTGGTCAGGTTGGCTTTTGCAAACGGTGCCCGGTCTGAGGCCCGCAGTGATTTTACTTCCAGGGGTTGCAGGTAAAGACTGGTGGCGGTTAAGCGGATGTCAAGTTGCAGGTCTGTAGCCCCTACCATAACAGGTTGGGTATATACGGCAAAGCCAAGGCTGTTTACGGTTAATTCGTATTGTCCGACTGCGGTACGCTCGAAACTGAACTGCCCTTTTTCATTGGTCAGGGTTTGCCGGTTGCCCAGTCTTACGGAGGCTCCCGCCACCGGGGTTTGTGCATTGTTTTCTCTTACGGTGCCCTGTAGCAGGCGCTTACCGGTTTGTGCAAGGGCGATGATGGTCAATAATGTCAACATCGTTGTTCCCAAAAACTTTTTCATGTTTTTTGCTTTAAAAAGTTAATAATGGGAACAGGGAATAGCTAACGGAGAGGTATCAGGAAAAATGTACACCTTCCCTTCGCAGGAATTACCCTGTTCAGGTTCAACGGGTATTATCTCAGCCGATAGGTTATGCGTGCACACATAACCGACAGCACCCCGAGGAATGATCTGGCACAAAAATAGGGATTCGGGAAATCTCTCACAACTGTAACTTTATCAGCAGATCATCGTTACACTGAAAAATACCCCAAAAATGAAGCGGATATCTATTGCAGTGATCTTACTGCTGGGCTTTTTTACCACCCGGGCACAGAACGAAAAGAATCTGGTGGTGGATGCCAATGCCGAGGTCAGGAATGTGAGTGGTTTTACCGGGATCGAAGTGTCCGGGGCCATCGACCTCTATATTTCCCAGGGCAGTACTGAAGCTGTGGCCATCAGTGGTAATACGGATGAGATCAAATCCCGGATCCGGACCGAAGTGCGTTCCGGCATCCTGCACATTTATTTCGATGCCAAGGGCCTGAACTGGAAAGTATGGGGCAATAACAAGATGAAAGCCTATGTAACCTACAAAACCCTCGATAGACTGGAAGCTTCCGGTGCCTGTAATGTAAGGGCCACCGATCCCATCCGCCAAACAGAACTGAAAATGGAAATGTCGGGTGCCAGCGATTTTAACGGGGAAGTGGTATTGGAAAAATTCCGCCTCAGTGCCAGCGGCGCCTCCAATGTAAGGGTAGGCGGTAAGGCGGATAACCTGTTCATGGATGCATCCGGTGCCTGCAATATCAAAGCCTATGAATTATCGGCCGATCTGTGTAAGATCGATGCCAGCGGAGCTTCCAATATCCGGATTACCGTAAATAAGGAACTGAATGCGGTGGCCAGCGGTGGCAGCACCATCTATTACAAAGGAACCGGACTCATCAGGGATATCAGTAGCAGCGGGGGAGCTTCCATCAAGAAGCGTTCAGACGATTAATTCAACAAACATTTGGTTACTAAGCTCCGTACCCCTACTTTTGCACTCCAAACATCGCGAGGTAGAGCAGCGGTAGCTCGTCGGGCTCATAACCCGAAGGTCGGAGGTTCGATCCCTTCCCTCGCAACAAAATAAACCAGGGCCTCGTTTTTGAGGCCTTTGATTTATGTATAAGGTTTATATTTTATATTCACCTTCCCACCATAAGATCTACGTTGGGTATACGAGTAACCTGGAACAAAGGCTACTTTCGCACAACGAGTTGGGGAAGAAAGGTTGGACCATCCGATTCAGGCCATGGATACTGGTTCATACTGAAGAACATAACACGAAGTCGGAAGCGATATCTCGTGAAAAAACATTGAAAGGCGCAAAAGGGCGGGAGTGGATATGGAATGAGTTGATTAAGAAATAATATCAACTCGTTGGGCTCATATCCGCCTGAGGCGGACGGAGGTTCGATCCCTTCCCTCGCAACAAAATAAACCAGGGCCTCGTTTTGAGGCCTTTGATTTATGCATAAGGTTTATATTTTATATTCACCTTCCCACAACAAGATCTACGTTGGGTATACGAGTAATCTGGAGCAAAGATTACTTTCGCACAACGAGTTGGGGAAGAAAGGTTGGACCATCCGATTCAGGCCATGGATATCGGTTCACACCGAAGAATATAACACGAAGTCGGAAGCGATATCTCGTGAAAAAACATTGAAAGGCGCAAAAGGGCGGGAGTGGATATGGAATGAGTTGATTCAGAAATAATATCAACTCGTTGGGCTCATATCCGCCTGAAGCGGACGGAGGTTCGATCCCTTCCCTCGCAACAAAATAAACCAGGGCCTCGTTTTGAGGCCTTTGATTTTCATAAAAGATGTCTTTCTAAAGGCATCGAAATAATGAAAGGGCTAATACCCCTTGTGAAAAGCCAGAAAAGGCTTTTTTGTTCGGCTAGAGGCTACTCTGGATACTGAATGTGAGATACCGGCTACACGCGGTTACCATTGGCAGACCCCTTTTTATGGGTCTTTACTGCCTGTCTCCCTTCATTTTCCGGAAATACTAACAGGGTTAAAAACATGGACTTCCCTTAACCGGATGTTCCCAATACGGATGATATGAAAGCAGGATTTGTAAACATATTCGGTCGCCCCAACGCAGGCAAAAGCACGCTGCTCAACGCATTGATCGGGGAGAAGATGGCGATCGTATCGTCGAAAGTGCAGACTACGCGCCATCGCATCAAGGCATTCCTGAATAAACCCGGCGAATACCAGGTCATTTTCTCCGATACGCCGGGGATCATCGATCCCAAATACAAACTGCACCAGCGCATGATGGATTCGGTGAAAAGTGCCCTGGAAGATGCGGATGTGGCCCTGCTCATCGTAGATGCCAATGAGAACCTGGAAGAAGTAGATGCGATTTTTCAATCACTCCGCCTGAAAGTGCCCTGTCTGGTGGTATTGAATAAAATTGACGAAGCCGCCAACGGAAAAATTGCCGAAGCAGAGAAATTCTTTGCCGGAAAAAGTTACTGCAAACAGATCGTAAAAATCTCTGCCCTGCAGAAAGTACACTTAAACAAATTACTGGATGCCATCCTGGCTTTATTGCCGGAAGCAGCACCTTTTTACAGCGAAGACGATCTGAGCGATCTGCCCACCAAATTTTTTGTGGGAGAAATGATCCGCGAAAAGATCTACCAGCTTTTCGGCGATGAGATCCCTTACCATACGGCCGTTATGGTGAACGAGTTCAAGGAAAAAGAATCCCTGGTAAAGATCCAGGCCGATATCATCGTTAACCGCGAAACCCAGAAAGCCATCATCATTGGCGATAAGGGCAGCATGATCAAACAGATTGGTATGATGGCGAGAAAAGATATTGAAGAATTTATCCAGCAGAAAGTGTTTCTCGAGCTATTCGTAAAAGTGAGACCGAAATGGAGAGACAATGATCTGCAGTTGAAAGAATACGGATACAAATAATTAGCAATTAGTAGTTAGTAATTAATAATAAAAGAATGGGGTAGATATACCAGCACAGAATAATTACTAACTACTAATTATTAATTACTAATTACAACGAGTTTATATTTTTTGAAGTTAATACAACAACAATGAGTTATACAGTAGCTATCGTGGGAAGGCCCAATGTGGGGAAGAGTACTTTATTTAACCGTTTACTGGAACAGCGGAAAGCCATTGTGGATGATATCAGCGGAGTAACCCGCGATAGGCAGTACGGGCTGGCCGACTGGAACGGGAAGGTATTTAACCTGATCGATACCGGTGGTTTTGTGCCGGGCAGTGATGATATTTTTGAAACGGAGATCCGTAAACAGGTGCGTATTGCCATTGAAGAAGCGGATTCCATCATTTTTATGGTGGATGTGGCTACCGGCATTACCGATCTGGACGATTCCATGGCCGATATGCTGCGCCGGGGTAATAAGCCGGTATATGTGGTGGTGAACAAAGTAGATAATGGTACCCGCGAACTGGAAGCCACTGAATTCTATTCATTGGGATTTGAACATAATTTCTTTATCAGCAGTATTTCCGGCAGCGGAACCGGCGAACTGCTGGATGCGGTTACTGAACCCATTACGGCAGAAGATGTGGAAACCGCGATGAAAGACAGCGGACTGCCTAAGTTTGCGATCATCGGTCAGCCGAACGTAGGTAAATCCTCCCTGCTGAATGCCCTGATCGGGCAGGAGCGAACCATTGTGAGCGATATCTCGGGAACCACCCGCGATAGTATCCATACCCATTATAACCTGTTCCAGAAAGAGTTTATGCTGATCGATACGGCGGGGATCCGTAAGAAAAGCAAGGAAAAGGAAGACCTGGAATTTTATTCGATCATCCGGGCCATCAAAGCCATTGATGATGCGGATGTGTGTCTGATCGTGCTGGACGCCCACAAGGGGATTACCGCCCAGGATATCACTATTTTCAGTCTTGCTGTGCGCAAGGGCAAAGGGGTAGTGGTACTCGTAAACAAGTGGGACCTGGTAGAAAAAGACACTAATACCGCCCGCGATTACGAAAAAGCCCTGAAACAGAAACTGGCGCCTTTTACCGATGTGCCCATTCTGTTCATCTCCGTAAAAGAGAAAACCAGGATCTTTAAAGCCATTGAACTTGGACTGGAAGTATACGAAAACCGCCAGCGCAAAGTGCCTACGGCCAAACTGAACGAAGCCATGCTGGCAGCAGTAGCCGCCTACCATGCACCGGTGGTGAGAGGAAATTCAATAAAAATCAAATATGTAACCCAGCTGCCGATTCCGGTGCCATCTTTTGCCTTTTTCACTAATTATCCGGATGATATCAAGACTCCGTACCGGAATTACCTCGAAAACCAGCTCAGATTGAAGTTTAACTTCAAAGGGGTGCCTATCAGGATCTTTTTCAGAAAGAAATAAAAAATATGTGTTAAAATTTGCAAAATAAATCTTGATTACTATCTTTGCCGCCATTAAAAACTCAAAAAAACAAGTACAAATGAAAAAAGTATTCGCAATCTTAGCAGTAGCCGGCTTCATGGCTGCTTGTAACTCTGGTGAAACCGCAGCTCCTGCAGCTGATACCACTGCAACTGCAGTTGACACAACTAAAGCTGCTATGGACACTACAGCCGTAGCTGACACTACCAAAGTTGCAGCTGATACTACTAAAAAGTAATACGTAATTCAAGTATTTGGTTACTGAATATTACTTCTTGCAAGAAGGTCCTCCCGGTTTACCGGGAGGATTTTTTTTGTGCCAGTTTGTACCAAAATGACCGTTCAGGGGGCAATGGCATCAATATTGACTTATTTTTGCCGACTGATCTAAGCGCAGGGCTGTAGTGGCTATGTGACATTTTGACCCAAGAAAAAAAGTATGACGACAGATAAGATGTTTTTCCGGTCGGACGAGGATACGGATTTCATGCCGATCATCCCGATCAATGAGAATGATAGTGAGCAGGACAAAAATATTGTGATCCCTGATAGTTTACCCATTCTGCCATTGCGTAATACGGTGCTTTTTCCCGGCGTGGTACTGCCGATCACGGTGGGACGGGATAAGAGTATCAAAGCGGTGAATGATGCCTATAAACTGGATAAACTGATTGGTGTAGTGGCACAGAAAGATGCCAATGTGGAGGAACCCGCCCCGGCCGACCTGTGTAAAATAGGTACGGTGGCGCGGATTGTGAAGCTGATCAAAATGCCGGATGGTGGTACCACCATTATCATCCAGGGAAAGAAGCGGTTTGAATTGCTGGAAATGACCAGTGAAGACCCGTATTTCAAAGCGGCGATCCGGACTTTGGCAGATGATGAAGTGCCCGAGAACGAGAATTTTAATGCCTATGTCAGCAGTATCAAAGACCTGGCAACCCAGATCATCCAGTTATCGCCCAACCTGCCCACAGAAGCATCCATCATTTTAAAGAATATCGAGAATCCGGCCTTCCTGATCAATTTTGTGAGCAGTAACCTGAACAGCGACCTCACAGAAAAACAATCCTTACTTGAGATCAATGATGTACACCAGCGGGCCGAACGCCTGGTGTTTATTCTGCAGCGCGACCTGCAGTTTGCGGAACTGAAAGATAAAGTGACCAATAAAACAAGGACGGAGATTGATAAACAGCAGCGTGATTACTTTCTGCAGCAACAGCTGAAAAGTATCAAAGACGAGCTGGGTGGCGATACCAATGAGCGTGAGATCAATGAAATGAAGAAAAAAGCCGAGGGTAAAAAATGGCCCGAAGCTGCGAAGAATTTATTTAAAAGCGGGATCGAGAAACTGGAAAGGATGCATCCTACCACGCCGGATTATTCGGTGGTGTACAATCACCTGGACCTGATGCTGGATCTCCCCTGGGAGGATTATACTTCGGATAACTACGATCTGAAGAATGCGAAAAAGGTACTGGATACCGATCATTACGGCATGGCAAAGATCAAGAGCCGTATTCTCGAATACCTGGCCGTATTAAAGCTGAAAGGCGATATGCGCAGCCCGATTCTTTGTTTTCTCGGCCCTCCCGGTATCGGTAAAACCTCACTGGGCCGTTCTATTGCACATGCTATCGGCAGAAAATATGTGCGGGTGAGTTTGGGTGGATTGCATGATGAGAGTGAGATCCGTGGCCACCGGAAAACCTATATCGGTGCTATGCCTGGCCGTATCATCCAGAATATCCGGAAATGCAAATCATCGAACCCGGTGATGATCCTGGACGAGATCGATAAAATCGGCAGCGATATGCGTGGCGATCCTTCTTCTGCTTTGCTGGAAGTGCTGGATCCTGAGCAGAACCATACTTTTTACGATAACTACCTCGAACTGGAGTATGACCTGAGTAAAGTGCTCTTCATTGCCACCGCCAATAACCTCCAGAACATACAACCCGCCCTGCGCGACAGGTTGGAAATTATTGATCTGAGTGGATATGCTGTAGAAGAAAAAGTAGAGATAGCCAAACGCCACCTCTTGCCCAAACAAAAAGAAGCACATGGACTGGCCAAAGTGAATTTTAAGATCAGTGATAAAGTACTTGAAAAAATTATAGAGCAACATACCCGCGAAAGTGGGGTGCGTGAGTTAGACCGCCAACTGGCCAGCATTATGCGTAACCAGGCCAAGGAACTGGCGATGAAGAACAAAGTGAAATCAACGATTACGGCACAGGATGTAGAAAAGATCCTGGGGCAATCCCGTTATAGTAACGAGATCTATAAAACGGCCAATATGCCGGGCGTGGCCGTAGGCCTTGCCTGGACCTATGTTGGGGGTGATATCCTATTCATTGAAACCATCCTGGGCGATGGCAAGGGTGAGCTGAAATTGACGGGTAATCTGGGTAATGTGATGAAAGAAAGTGCCACCACGGCCTTAAGTTATCTCCAGGCCAATGCTAAAAAGCTGGGTGTGGATCCGGAACTTTTCTCGAAAAAGAATATCCATGTGCACGTGCCGGAAGGGGCTGTGCCGAAAGATGGTCCGAGTGCAGGCATCACCATGTTAACTTCTCTCACTTCAGCTTTCACCGGCAGGAAAGTAAAACCCTTTCTGGCCATGACGGGTGAGATTACTTTGCGTGGGCAGGTATTACCGGTGGGAGGTATCAAGGAAAAGATTCTTGCTGCCAAGCGGGCAGGTTTAAAAGAGATTATTCTTTGCTGGCAGAATGAAAAAGATGTAAATGAGATCGAGAGCAGCTTTATCAAAGGAGTGCAGTTTCACTATGTGAAGACCATGCAGCAGGTGATAGACCTTGCGCTTGTATAAAAAATGAGCCTTTCGCTAAACCAAATGGAGATTGGTTTGTAATTGATCTAAGGCATCCCTTCATGTTGCCGTTTTAGGATACTTGATCCCCCAGGAATTGGGGGATTTTTTTGCCCTGTCGGAAACAGGCATCTTGCCTTAGATTTACAGAGAATTCAGCCCATGCGTTTTTACCTCACTTTATTGGCAACCATCGGTGTACAATGGCTTTCCGGGCAAACACTGGGCGGGAATGCTGTTTTTCATTTTTTGTCGCAACCCAACACGGCGCAGGTGGCTGCGCTGGGCGGGTATAATATTTCGGCCATCAGTAAGGATGTGGGCATGTCGTTCCAGAACCCCGCTTTATTGCGCGAAAGCATGCACCAGCAAATGAATGCTTCCTTTCATTCATTTCTGGCGGGGATCCGGAATTACAGTTTCACCGGTGCCTGGCACTTGCCAGAAGCCAAAACCACCCTTGCTGCTGCCACCAATTATTTTGATTATGGAACAATTACCCAAACCGATGCCTCGGGTATGATACTGGGTAGCTTTCGTCCGGTAGATTATGTAGCTCAGTTAACAGCCAGCAGGCAGTACAAGGATTACTTCCGGTATGGGTTGACCATGAAATATATCCATTCCAATTACGGGCAATACCGCTCTTCCGGACTCGCTTTTGATGTAGGGGTGAGTTATTACGATTCGCTGAACCGGTTGCAGGTAAGTCTGGTGGCTAAAAATATGGGAACACAGTTAAGCACCTACGATGGAAGCAACCGCCGCGAAGAACTGCCCTTTGATCTGCAGGTAGGGGTTACCAAACGCCTTGCCAATGCACCCTTACAGTTTTCTGTAACGGCCCATCATTTGCAGCAACTGAATAGCTATTACAACGATACCAGTTTCCGCGCATCGGAAGGGGAAATTGGGTATGCGGCTAACAGTACTTTGCAGAAAGTATTTTCGCACCTGGTTTTTTCTGCACAGGTATTCCTGCACGAAAAACTGGAGCTGGATGCGGGTATTAATTTTCAACGGCGACAGGATCTGAATGCCTATAACCTGTCCAGTGGATTAAACGGCTTCACATTCGGTACTGGTATTTTTCTTCGTCGGGTGCATATCCGTTACGCTACCGGATTTTACCAGAGTAATCTGTTTCACCAGTTTTCGATCAATCTGAACTGGAATGGTCGCGATTTGTAAGGCCATTTATTGTACGGTCAGGTGCAGATAAATAAAAGAAGAATCGCTGCGGCAGGGTTTTCTGTTGCCTGAGTCCTGGCTGATGACTAAGGTTATATTTTCTTCTCCCTTGTAGGAAGGCTGGGATTGGTAATGATAGATATACGAGAACTGGTCTGATTCATTTTCAAGTTGACTGATGGTAAAATTAGCGCCTTTGTCAAGTAGTGTAGCCAGTTCTCCCTCATCCCCATATGGTGCCAGTGGCAGCCAGAAATCGGATCCGGCAGTAATTATTTTATCAATCCTGATTTCTGCAGGCATCTCTCTTTTCGAAATATCCTTGCGGCAGGAGGCGGTTAACAACAGGAGGGCAAACAGGGAAAGGAAATGGAAATAATTCTTTTTCATCTGCATCTCTTATATGCATCAGAAGATACCCACCTGCGCAGTTCTGTTGCCCGCGCCTAAAAAAACGTGCCTTTGTACTATGGTGTGGTTATGCTCACACCATAGCACAAAGGCACAGTTAGTTTTTAATTATTTCCCGGTCCCTGTTTTCTTGGGTGGCATTAATACTGCTGGTTTTTTAGCAGGAGCAGCGGGTTGCGTTTGCGATTTATCGGTAGGTTTTTTTGTGTCTTTTTCTTTCGGATCGGTTTTAGGATCTGTGACTGGTGTAACCGGTTTTACCACTGGTTTACCATCTTCCAGCTGTGATTCGGGTACAATGTCTTCGATCTTTATTTTCTCAGGTACTCCATAATCAGTAGAAGCACCGGTACCCATATCTTCCGCTTCACCGCCCAGTACCGGAACACCGCCATTGCTGTAATCGATATTGATATCATTCACCCCATCCGGTTTCACAAACGTGAGTTTGGTATCAATACCACAGTTGGGGTCGGCAGCTGCTTTGGCCATGAAATAGGCCCAGATCGGCATGGCGGCCCGTCCGCCTTCCCCGTTTTTGCTTTCTGTATTAAAGCGGATAAAACGGTCATCACAACCCACCCAGCCACCGGCAAGGAACTGCGGTGTATAGCCCATAAACCAGGCATCGCTGTTATCGTTGGTAGTACCTGTTTTACCGGCTATTTCCATATCGCCCGGCACATCGTATCCCCAGATACCGGCACCGGTTCCATGGGTCATAACACCCTGCATCATTTTGATCACAGAATAGGCGGTTACATCACTGATCACTTCTTTGCGGTGTGGTGTAAAAGTGGCCAGTACATTTCCGTTCCTGTCTTCAATACGGGTGATGTACATAGGTTTGGCATTAAACCCCCGACCCGGGAACATACTGTATCCCTGCATCATTTCAATCAGCGATAATTCAACGGCACCGATACCGATAGAAGGGTAGGCAGGTATATTGGAAGTGAAATCACACTTACGCAGAAATTCTATTAATCTTTTGGCTCCCTCATTACCGTTATTATCCAGTTGTTTCAACACATAGGCCGTAGCGCAGTTTCTTGATTTGGCCAATGCCAACGCCATGGGCATAGTGGCACCGGTACAGGTTTTGGTGGTAGCAGGTACCATGCCATAACCGCCGAAACTCTGCTGTTGATCGTACACAATGGTATTGGGTGTAAAACCGGCTTCTTCAATAGCCAGACTGTATAACAGCGGTTTCATGGTAGAACCTATCTGGCGTTTGGTATTGATATTGACGTGGTCAAATTTAAAAGTCTTGTAATCGATACCCCCGACCCAGGCTTTTACCTGTCCATCCAGTGGGTTCATCACCATAAAACTGGCCTGTAACATCTGGCGATGGTATTTGATGGAATCGATCGGCGTCATGATGGTATCTTTTCCGCGGGCATTGTTCCAGGCAAATACACGCATCGCGACTTTCTGGTCGAAGGTTTTGCGTATTTCTTCATCCTCCATTCCTTCTTTCTTCAGGTTGCGCCAGCGGTCGCTTTGTTTGGCTGCGGCTTCGATCACATTTTCATAGCCCTTCCATACGGTTCCTTTTTTGATATTCTCCTGGTTGTTCAGGAGCTTCTGCATGTAGTTGATGTGTTTGGCCACGGCTTCTTCGGCATACAACTGCATGCGTGGATTGATGGTGGTATAGATCTTCAATCCGTCGCGGTAAAGATTGTAGCTGTCGCCATTGTTCTTTTTATGCTCTTTGCACCATTTCTTCATTTCTTCTCCCAGTATCATGCGGAAGTAGGGGCCGAGACCATTGTTCTCGTTCAGTTTGGTGTAATGCAGGTCAATAGGTTTGCGTTTCAGGATCTCTGCTTCAGCACTCGTAAGATCACCCTTGGTTACCATGCGGTTCAATACCAGGTTCCGCCTTTCCAGTGCCCTGCGGGGATTGGTGCGGGGGTTGTAGATACCCGGGCCGTTGATCATGCCAATCAGTACAGCGGCTTCTTCCACACTTACCCTGTCGGGTTCTTTCTGGAAAAAAGTGTTGGAAGCGTTACGGATGCCATATACATTATCGCTGAAAGCAACAGTGTTCAGGTATAGAGTGATGATTTCTTCCTTGGTAAAATTCCGCTCCAGTTTAACCGCAATAATCACTTCCTTTAATTTCTGGATACTGCGGAGGATAAAATTCTTGGTACTCCAGTTTTCGGTAAACAGGTTTTTGGCTGTTTGCATGGTAATGGTACTGGCACCACCCTCGCTGCCAAGGTAAAGAAAGGCGCGCATCAAAGAAAAACCGTCGATACCGCTATGTTCATAAAACCGTTTATCTTCTGTAGCTACCAGCGCATTTACCACATGTTTACTGATATCCCTTGTTAACACGTTTACCCGGTCCTCGATATAATATTTACCCATCGGGGTTCCATCATCTGCAAATACCTGGCTGGCCTGTGAGGCAGAGGGGTTCTCAATATCATCGATCGATGGCATATCGCCGATCCAGCCCCAGTTGAGCATGAGCAGGAAGAGGATGACAAAAGCGAATCCTCCCCAAAAGATTTTCCAGAATGTTTTTACAGACTTTGTCATAACTGCTGAGATGAAATGTATGTTTCGGCGGTCAATCTACACAAGATTTACAAAGCCGTTGTTTTTTTCAGGTTAAAATTTATCCGGAAATACCTGGTGCATAAAGGTATGATAACCTTCAATGTCCTGTGTACTGATCAACAGCTCCATATTGGCATTGCTGATCAGGCTGAATCGGTATTTATCGGTGGTTAACCAGGGAATGATCCTGGTTTTGGCCAATGGTTTTACTTTATCTATATAGGTTAGCGCATCCCCCGCATTCACAAATGGCCCGAACATGAGAAAATTGTACTGGGCATTGATGCGGCGGTTATACACCTGGATCTGCCGGTCGGCATAAAAATCCTGGTTATACCGGTTAAAAGCGTTGCGGCTTTCGGTTACAAAAATGGGATCCACATTATTCAGTGACACTACTACATATTGGGTATCTGATGCGTTGAATGTATAGGTCTTGTTCAAAGTAGGCGCAGCGGTTACGGCATTGCCAAAATCGATCTTTTTCAATTCTTTGGGGCCCACCTGTTTTACAGAATCTTTTTTGATCACTGCCGCAGTGGAGATGGTTTTGGTATCACTGATATCAACCAGTTGTTTGGGTGCCGCTACCAATTGTTTGGGGGCATTCAGGGCTGTATCTTTTATACGGTTGCTATTGGCTATGACCGGGGCCGTTGCATTCAGGTCTACCCGGCGGGAAGCCAGGTTATCAGCTGAATCGAGCTTGAGATTAGTGAGATAGGCTTCGATCTGTTCTCTCCGCTTCAGTACATCGATCATGGTTGTAGCTTTTGCTGCCAGTGGCGAACTGCCAAACAGGCCCACAATATTTTCCAGCCGGTTAATGGCCACACTATCCTGTTTCTGTTTTACATAATAGATCGATTCGATATACAGTAACTGCGGCGTCCAGTAGTTCTTTCCAAATTGTTTATCTGCTTTCAGTTTGGCTTCCTTGGCCTCTTCAAACCTGCCGGAGAGGAACATGCCATAGATATCTTCATATTGTTTCTGTGCAGGGTCAGCTTTCTTTTTATCGGCCATGGCAGTATTTAACTGCGTCAGCATTTTACCACCGGGGAATGCCGTTTTCAATTGTGCCAGGGCTGAGTCTGCGCGACCGGTTCTGCCCGTTTTTTGATAACAGTAACTAAGGTTGAACAAAGCCTGTTCCACTTCTGCACTTTCCGGATAACGCCGCAGCAGTTCTTCATACATCTCAATGGCAGACGGATAATCTTCCAACTGGTTCTGGAAAGTAAGTGCATTGGATAAAAGTGCCTTAATGATGGCCTGGTTGGCAGTACTCTGTTGTTCAGCAGTTAGCGGAATATCCCTGCCCAGCGAAGCGAGGGTTAATTCTTTATCAGCTGTTTTCCGGCTGCTGTCTTTCCCCGATTTCTCAGCTGTGGCAGAGCTGGTAATGGTACTTAACGAACTGTTGACTGCCGTTTGCCGGCGCCAGTTATCTACATTGGGACGATTGCCCCATTTGGAAGCAAAGTCAGCGGAGCCTTTTGCCTTTACAGAATTGCTCAGGAAATAAAACTCTGAACCGCTGCTTCCGAAAATATCTGCCGGTGGGTTGGCAGAGCCCGACAATGTGTTACCAAAGGAAATATTGTCAGTGGATACATCTTTGAGACCCTTTTCTTTGCGTAATTGTTTCAGTAATTTTTTCAGGATGGCTTCTCTTTCTTCAGGTGCGAGGTTGGCCAGGCGCAGCAGGCTATCTTCCCGTTGAATAGTTTCTTCATTTTCACTGATGATCTTCAGGGCTGGTTTTCTTTCTTCTACCCGTTGTTTGTCTTCTTCTTTTAGCACAGCAGTCTGAATACTATCGTAATACCTGTGTGCGGCCCCGTATTTTTTGATAGGGTAATTCATATCTCCCAATAAAAGAAAACTGAGTTCGCGTTGTAAAGGGTTTTGGGTATTGTAACGGATACTGTTCAGCAACCATTTTTCTGCGGCTGTATAATTTTTCCGTTTCAGTTCCAGTTGTGCGGCCGCGTAATAAATGACATCCCGGTTGGCTTCGTATTTATCGCGCCGGGCCATTTTCAATAACTCGTCCAGGTTTTGCTGGATGGCGTTCTCCTGAACAGCGGAAGCCATGGCAACGATATTCATCCGGGCATATACTTCCAGCAGCGGATCGATGGTATGTTGTACGGCTCTCTCAAACAGCTGAATAGATTTTGTTTCCTGATTGCCCAACTGGTATAACTGCCCGGCCAGGTATTCCCAGCGTGCTTTTTCCTGTTTGGAACCTGCTTTGTTCAGGGCCTTCAATAAATGATCGGCTGCTCCGTTGTATACCTGTTGTTTGTAGAGCAGATAAGCCATCATCTCATGAAAATCTGCCTGCAACCGCTCCGGAAAATTGGGATCTGTTCCAATCAGTTCCAATAAACCTGCCGCTTCTGCCAATTGATCCAGTTCAATATAATTGCGTACCTGCCAGAGAAAACTTTCGTTACGGCTGGGCAGGGCAGTGGTCAGTTTTTTCCAGAGACTCCGGTTTTCATTGGTAGCGATGGTAAACACACCATTGGTATTACTGGCATTACTGCCGATCGGGATATCGTAACCATTGTCTTTGGGGGAGAAAGCGTAGTTGATATAATGAAACACCGAGCTGGCCGAGTCAAAATCTTTCCGGAACAGGTAGGCTTTGCCCATGAGCAGGTAGAGTTTGTCTACCCAATCGCTGCGCAGATCATGCAGCAAAATGCCAGCCGTACATTTGTAGATGATCGAATCCATCTGGCCCTTGGCAGTTTCTTCGAGCGTGTAATTATAAAAGGGCAAAAGTTTGGTATAATCTTCCTGGAAACCGGCTTTGGCATTCTCTAATGCTTCGTTCAGTTTGGTATTGGCATTGAAATAATAATTGAACCGGCTTGTCGTATTGTTATATATCCGGCGCGGTAAAGTGAAGGGCTTATTACCTGTTCTTTCAGAAGGAAGGGTCCTGTTTTCGTAGTTTTTGGGTTTCTTCACTTCTACCGGTGCGCCGGCAGCCTGAGAAAAAGCTTCAGCAGCAAAGAGCAGGGAAAAAAAGCAAAGACAGCAGGTTAATAACCACGTATATCTCCGGTCGTATGTTCGTAGTGGGATCAGGTACATAAAATGTGTCTAAAATTACAGTTATTTCTCAATTGAGCATGGTGAAAAGCAGATTCGTTGTTACCTTTAGCCTGATTTAACAAAATGAGCAATTTAGAAATCAATAATACCCTCAAACGTCTGCGAAACAGCTACCGGTTGGTGGTGATGAATGACGATACTTACGAGGAAGTAGTGACTTTCCGGCTTACCCGTTTCAGCGTGTATATAGGCCTGAGTACCATATTTGTGGTGTTGGTAGGATTAACCATTGCGCTGATCGCCTTTTCGCCCATCAAATATTATATCCCCGGGTACGGAACCCGTGAAAGCAGAACTGCATTGCAGGTGCTGAAAATACGCACCGACTCGCTGGAGCAGGCCATCCGTTACAAAGAACAATACCTGGAAGGGGTTAAAAAAGTACTCTCCGGTAATTCGCCGGCACAGCTGGATACCATCCCGGTAAACCTGCCTGCTACAGAAGCTTCAACCGAATAAGGGTATGCCCGATAAACCACCTTCCTACAATGGCCTGATGCAGTATGCCGGTTTTGCAACGCAGCTGGTGGTGGTATTGTTGCTGGCGGTATATGGTGGTACTTGGCTGGATAAAAAAGCCGGTTTCCGCAAACCACTGTTTGTGTGGCTATTACCTTTATTTTTACTGATAGGTATGCTGATCAAACTGGTCAGGGATCTGTCAAAGAAATCATGATATGAAAGAAACAAAGTCCTGGTACCTTCCTTTTGTGATCGTTTTTGTGCTGGTGTCGGTTACCAGTTTTTTATGGAGAGAGGGACTGGCAACTGTTAAAATCAGCTGGCAGGTGGTGATGGGTGCCAACCTGCTTTTATTCCTGTTCGCTGTACTGAATATCTTTGCCCAACTCAAAACAATTGCGCATGCCAAACCCGCAGCGGTAATCAGGGGCGTCATGCTGGGTACTTTTCTCAAGTTAATCGGCCTGGCAGTGGCCACCGTTATTTACCTGGTGGTAGCCGGTCCGGCCAGGAGTAAAAACGCCATTTTTGTAGGTATGGGATTATATTTTGTCTATACCTGGCTCGAAGTTCGCATCTCTTTACGGATGAAGTCAAAACCATAATGTCGGTATCAGAACATCCCATGCAGGCCCTGGCGGATTTTTTACCCGAGGGAACATTTGACCGGGTGGTGCATTATATCCATCATTACAAAGTACATCTCACCATCAGCAAACAGCGCAAATCTGTGCTGGGCGATTACCGGCATTCCGGCTGGGGCAGCAATCACCGGATCAGTGTAAACGGCAACCTGAATAAATACGAGTTCCTGATTACTTTATTGCACGAGCTGGCCCATTTACTCACGTACGAACTACACAGGAACAGGGTAGAACCACACGGAAAAGAATGGAAAGCGAATTACAGCCGGTTGCTGGTTGATTTTGTGCAGCAAAAAGTATTCCCGGCCGATGTGGAGAAAGCGCTGCAGAAATCCATCAACAACCCTTCTGCCACTGCCAACGGCGAAACAGAACTTTTACTCGTACTACGAAAATATAATGAAGTAAAGCGAGAAGGAGTATTGCACGTGATTGATGTACCGGAAAATGCACTTTTTCAGACCGAAAACGGCCGGATCTTCCGCAAAGGCGCCCTGCGCCGAAAACGGTTTGAATGTGTAGAAGTGAAAACGGGCAACCGCTATACCTTCAGTGCCATTACCGAAGTCAGGCTCCTGCCCACGGCCTGATTTTTCTATAACGGGATTGTTGTAGATTTAGACAAACAAACCCGTATGAAAAAGATTCTTTTCCTTGCTTTTATTCTCTTTACTTCCTTTCATGTTGTGATGGCTCAAACAACTGCTGATAAAAATTCCAAAGCCTTGTTACGGCATGTGGTGTTATTCAAGTACAAAGACCAGTCAACGGCTGCGGATATAAAAAAAATAGAACAGGCTTTTCGCGAACTCCCCTCAAAGATCAACCTGATCAAAGATTTTGAGTTTGGGGTGAATAACAGTCCGGAGAACCTGAACCAGGGTTTGACACATTGTTATTTCCTGAGTTTCAGTTCTGCCAAAGACAGAGACGCGTACCTGGTACATCCTGCTCACAAAGCATTCACAGATATTGCAGGGCCGCATATTGATAAAGTAACTGTGGTAGATTACTGGCAGCATAAATAAGCGGTAACTGATTAGGTTACGATTAAATTTTCCTATGCGTATAGCTTTACTCATTGTAACCTGTTCATGGCTGTGTGTTTTTACGGAAGTCAGGGCACAGGGCACAGCTATGCAACAGTTGGATTCACTGGCCGGAAAATACATCCGTTCACTACGAAGCCATGTACAGGAGCGGATTTACCTGCAAACAGACCGGCCGGTTTATCGGGCGGGGGAACTCGTATTTTTTAAAGCTTTTGTAGTAAATGCAGTTTCCGGAAAACCCTCCCGGCAGAGTAATCTGTTATATGTTGACCTGGTAGATGAGCGCGACAGTATCAGAAATCGTTTTTTACTGCAGGCAGGATCATTCAAAACGGATGGCAGTTTTTCGCTGCCGGATACGATCAGTTCGGGGCATTACTGGCTACGGGCTTATACGCGGTTGAGTTTACAGCATGCAGCTGAACCTATGGCGGTAGCGGCTTTGTATGTGATCAATTCCTTACAACCCGATCTCCATCCTCCGAAAACAACAAGCGTACTTTCTGCGGCAAACACAAAAGATTCTGTATTGGTGCAGTTTTTTCCGGAAGGAGGCACGATGGTAGGAGGGGCTAACACACTGGTGGCTATCAGAACCACTGATACCAAAGGGAATCCGGTTGCAACAACTGGTTTTGTAAAAGATGAAAAAGATTCTGTGGTGGCTACGGTAACCACGAATGCTGCGGGATTGGGGAAATTCAGTTTTTTCTGCTGGACCTGGCGCAAATACCAGTTACATCTGCAAAGAACCGGACAGGCGGATCTGCGGTATACACTTCCGGCGGTAAACCTGTTTGGCGCACAGCTGGCGGTACATGAAGTGAATGGGGTACGTAAACTGCGGGTGTTACTGGAGGATTCTGTTTTTCGCAGAGATAAAGCAACCTATGTACTGGGTGTGGCCGGAGATAGCCTCTGTTTCTCGGGCGTAGGCAGAGGTTCTTATGATCTGGTGATACCCGAATACCGTTTTCCGAAAGGGATTGCTCATTTTATTTTGTTTGATGAGAAACAACAAACCCTGAGTGAAAGGGCTGTCTATATCAACGGAAATGAAACCAGCATACAATTAACAGCCGACAAACCAAATTACGGAGCCAGGGAAAAAGTGACTCTATCGCTACAGGTTGCCGATGCCAACAACCGGCCGCAGGTGGCTTCTTTTTCGGTAGAAGTAAATGATATAACCAGAGCGGCTTTTTACGAACCGCTCAAATCCATCGTACCGGTGAATCCGGAAAACAATACCACTGCACTTACTGATTGGGCAGGTAAGCAAGCAAGTTCTGCAGAAGATTGGGAACTGTTACTGCTCACACAAAAAAATAGATTTTCACCCGTTAGTATGCATCAATTCATACCGGGTTCTCCTGTGGTAACAGAAGACAGCAGTTTTTACGTAGCCGGAAAAGTACTCGATGAGCGCAACAGGCCCCAGGCAAAAAAGATTGTCACCATTTTCGGCGATCTGAAAACAAAACTCTTTGAGACGGATACCACTGATGCGGATGGCCGGTTCATTTTTCCTTTTACAGCGTATGATGACCAGACCCGGTTTAACCTGCAGGTAACAGATTTCTCCGGCAGACTCTATCCCGGAAAAATACAGATGGATACGCTGTTTCATTTTCCGAAGGTAACTACCCCTGCAGCCGCTAAACAGTATTTTGAAATGACAGCCATAGAAACGGCCCGCAAAACAATGGTGCGTCAGTCCGTTCAGGATACCCTCACATTCAAACGCGGCAAAGAATGGTTGACGGATGTAACCGTTACAGGTTTGGTTAAAAAAGATCCGGGATACGATGTTAAAAAAAGACAAAGTCTGTTCTCTAAAATTATTCCACCTGAAGTGTTTGCCAAAATGGGAGGCAACAGTCTGAGCAATGCCATTTTCCGTGTGCCGGGTATTCATCTGCGCAATGGTTATGTAACGGTGAACGGTGGTAATTCTTTTGCCATCGGGGCAGCCACAGAACCCTTGTTACTGATAGATGGCGTGCCTATTCCGTCAGATACTTCCGATAAATTGCCGGGTTCTGAACCCAGTCCTGTGTTACTGGCGCTGAACCGCATCGATCCCAGCACTGTTGAGTTTATAGAAGTGCTTACCGGACCCGAAGCTGCCATTTATGGCGTTAGGGGAGGTAATGGGGTCATCATCGTTAATACCCGTTCCCGCATGCAGCTGGATGACGCCGGTAAAGCCAATGGCATCCGCAACCTGGTGGTAAAAGGTTTTCATGTGTCGGAATCTTTTACACAAAGAGATTATGCTGTAAAAGAGATCAGGAACAGCAAAGTACCGGATACCCGCACCCTGATTTTCTGGAATGGGGATGGTTTAACAGATGATAACGGTAAAGCCACTATTTCTTTTTATACCGCAGATGCAGTAGCCAGTTACCAGGCAACCGTTACCGGGATCACCGCTACCGGTATGCGTTTCGTGCAGACACTCACCCTATCCCGCAAATAAAAACGCCGGCTGTAGGTACAACCGGCGTTGAAAAATATATCAGAAAGAATTAAGCTACTGCTTTTTTCACCAGGTCAGCGGCTTCGCTTAACTGGATGGCAGATTGTACTTTCAGTCCGCTTTCGTCAATCAGTTTTTTCGCTTCAACCGCATTGGTTCCCTGTAAACGAACAATGATCGGGATATGGATATTGCCCAGTTTATTGAAGGCTTCAATCACACCCGCCGCCACACGGTCGCAACGAACAATACCACCGAAGATATTGATCAGGATGGCTTTTACGTTAGGGTCTTTCAGGATGATACGGAAACCCGCTTCTACGGTTTGCGCATTGGCAGAACCACCTACGTCCAGGAAGTTGGCAGGCTCACCACCACTTAATTTAATCATATCCATGGTAGCCATGGCCAGACCGGCACCGTTTACCATACAGCCTACGTTACCATCCAGTTTTACAAAGTTCAGGTTGTACTGTCCGGCTTCTACTTCGGTAGGGTCTTCTTCTGTTACATCACGCAGTGCGGCAATATCCGGATGACGCATCAGGGCGTTGTCGTCGATGTTCATCTTACAGTCAACAGCAATGATCTTTTCGTCGCTGGTTTTGAACAGCGGGTTAATTTCCAGCATGCCGCAATCCAGTCCTACATACGCATTGTACAGGTTGGTTACAAACTTCACGCAGTTTTTGAAAGCTTCGCCGCTGAGTCCCAGGTTAAAGGCAATTTTTCTTGCCTGAAAACCCTGCAGGCCACCACCGGGGTGTACCCACTCTTTAAATATTTTATCGGGAGTGTTATGGGCCACTTCTTCAATGTCCATACCACCTTCGGTGCTGTACATGACTACATTCATACCCTTGGCACGATCCAGGAGGATAGAGAGATAGAATTCTTTTACGGGATTGGGACCGGGATAATAGACATCCTGGGCCACCAGGATCTTGTTTACTTTTTTTCCTTCTGCACCAGTCTGGATGGTTACCAGGGTACCGCCCAGGATATTCTTGGCGATCGTGGTTACATCTTCCAGACTTTTACCAACTGCCACGCCCCGCTGCTCAGAACCGGCGATTTTACCCTTTCCACGGCCACCGGCGTGGATCTGGGCCTTAATTACGGCGAAATTGTTACCCGTTTGGGTCTTGATCTGGCGGTAAGCCTCTTCTGCGGCCATTACGGTATCTACGGCAATGCCCTCCTGAACGGGAACATTGTATTTTTTCAGTAATTCCTTGGCCTGGTATTCGTGAAGGTTCATGTGGGGAAAAATTTTTGCGAAGATAAGCGAAACCGTCATTCAGAATTGCGCATAATTATTATTGTTGTAACATTAAATCTCCTATTTTTACTCCCGCACCGTAAAATAAACTACTTAAACAACCACCATTATGAAAAAAGCAATCCTCGCCTTAGCAGGCATCGCCTTTTTAACAGGCATTTACTCTTTTGCCCCCAAAAGTGTTAAACAAGACGCAACCCTGACTGTGAACACTGAAAAAAGCCGTGTTGACTGGGTAGGAACCAAAAAATCTGATTTCCATACCGGTATTTTCCCGCTGAAAAGTGGTACCGTAACCGTAGATGGCGGTAAACTGAAAGGCGGCAAGTTCGTGATTGACCTGGCTAACCTGAAAGTAACCGATGCGGGTGGTGGTGAAAGACTGACCGGTCACCTGAAATCTGCTGATTTCTTTGATGTAGCCAAATTTGCTGAAGCTACTTACGAAATTACCGGTGTTAATTATACTGATGCCAATAATGCAGACATCAGCGGTAACCTGACTGTAAAAGGCGTAACCGTTCCTGTTAAACTGAAAGCACAGATCCGTAATTCTGATGAGAAGGGCTTTTTTGCACAATCATTCCTGAGCTTAGACAAAACCCTGGTTGGTATCAATTATGGTGCAGGTAACGTGGCCAATGATGTACAATTAGCGATTCACCTGTTTGCAAAATAAAACGATTTATCCCCCCCACCGGAAAGCATTGGCAATTGTCAATGCTTTTTTTTGTCCGGAACCCTGGTTTCCGGGTAACTTGCCTGTATAAAAAATACTTACTCATTTAACTGAAACACCATGTCAAAAATCAACGTATCCGCTATTGAACCCAAACAACTGATTGATGGTTATCTCGCCAGGTTTATTCATACTGAGAATATGACTTTCTCTTTTGTGGATGTGGTAGCCGGTAAAACATTGCCTGCGCATGCTCATCACAACGAACAGGTATCCATTATGCTGGAAGGTGAGTTTGAGCTGACACTGGACGGTAAGCAGATCCGCTTTGGTCCTGGAGAAGTGATTGTGATTCCTTCGAATACGGTGCATTCCGGATTGGCAGTAACGGACTGCAGGATCCTGGATGTGTTTTATCCGGTGAGAGAAGATTATAGAGCGTTGGGAGGGAGTTGAACAGAAGAACAGAGGAACAAGGAACAGATGAACGGAGGAATGGGAGACAATTAATATCGAATATCGAATGTCGAACACCGAATGTCGAAGTGGACTAAATGGTAAAAAAATCCCGCTCTGTTGGAGCGGGATTTTTTTATGTGGGAAGAACTTTTGGAAAGTTCTGAAACTTTCCAAAAGTTAATTTATGCAGACGCTTTCATTTTCCTGATTTCTTCTGTCAGTTTGGGAACTACTTCGAACAGATCGCCTACAATACCATAATCTGCGGCTTTGAAGAAAGGTGCTTCGGGATCTTTGTTAATGACTACGATTACCTTGCTGCGGTTTACACCGGCCAGGTGCTGGATGGCACCGGAAATGCCGAGGGCAATGTATAAGTTGGGTGCTACCTGTACGCCGGTTTGTCCTACATGCTCGTGGTGCGGACGCCAGTGTGCATCGCCCACGGGTCTGCTGCAGGCGGTGGCGGCATGGAGTTCTTTGGCGAGGTCCAGTAACACGCCCCAGTTCTCGGGGCCTTTTAAACCGCGACCACCACTTACCACAATATCGGCTTCGGTTAAAGGCACTTCGCCGCTTACTTTATTCACTGCTGTGATCTTTACTTTGGAAGCATCTACTGCTACATTCAATGCAGCTACTTCGGCAGTACCTTCTCCGGCAACGGTCTGGTAACTGTTGGGGTTGAGGGAAATCACTTTGATAGGAGAGTTGATGCTTACGTTGGCAAAAGCTTTACCGGAGAACACGGTTTTGCGAACCACGAAACCATGGCTGGTATCGGGCAGGGCGCAGGCTCCGGTTACCACGCCGGCTTTTAAACGGGCCGCCACACGGGCCGCTACTGCTTTACCGGTTTGGTTATGCGAGAAAACCAGCACGTTGGCACCACTGGCGGTAACTGCTTCGGCAATTACTTTGGCGTAGAGCTGCGCATCTACATGGTTCAGGGTTTCGTTGGCTACCTGGTGTACTTTGGTAACCCCGTATTTACCCAGCGAAGCCAGGTTATCGTTCACCGTTCCCAGTACCAGCGCTTCGGCCGTAGTACCCAGTTGTTTGGCTACCTGCACACCATAACTGAGGGCTTCGTAAGCGCCTTTTTTGATGTGGTTTTCTGTCTGATCAACGAATATTAAAACTGACATGGGGTGTAATTTGAAAATTTGAAAATGTGAGAATTTGACAATTTCCCGTGGCTGATAAAAGAACTCATTGTACAAGTGTGCGACGCAAGCAAAGCTGAAAGAAGTAATAAAGTCGGGCCCAAAAAATAACTCCAGACTCCAAACTGTTAACTCTTATATCACTTTCGCTTCTTCGTGTAAGAGTCTTACCAGTTCTGCTACATTATCTGCATCAACCAGTTTTACGCCGGCTTTGGCAGGTGGCAGTTCAAAACTAACCACCCTGGTTAAGGCTTCTACGGCAATGGGCTCTACCACCTGCAAGGGTTTGGTACGGGCTGCCATGATACCGCGCATATTGGGAATTCTTTGTTCGGCTACACCTTTCTGGCAGCTGACCACTACGGGCAGACTTACCTCAGCCACTTCTTCGCCGCCTTCAATTTCGCGGGTGATGGTAGCAGAGGTTCCATTCAGTTCGAACAGCGTAGCAAGTGAAATATAAGGTGCATCCACCAGCTCGGCCACCATACCACCAATGGAAGAACCATTGTAATCGATGGCTTCCTTACCGGTGAAAATGAGATCGTAAGCGCCTTTTTTGGCTACATCGGCAATCTGTGCGGCGATAAAATAGCTGTCGGTACTGTCGGCATTGACACGGATAGCTTCATCACCACCCAGGGCCAGTGCTTTACGGATTACGGGATCGCAATCGGGTCCGCCCACTGTAACCAGGTGAATGGTAACAGATGCGTCTTTTTCTTTTAATTCAATGGCACGCACCAGGGAGTACCATTCGTCGTAAGGGTTGATGATCCACTGAACACCGGTCTCGTCGAACTTCGTATTGCCATCGGTAAAGGCAATTTTGGAAGTGGTATCCGGGGTTTTGCTGATACACACAAGAATTTTCATAAGGGAATAAGTTTACCGTTAATTAGTTGCATAAACAACTATTGGCAAATATAGGAAGGTTTTGAGAGTAGCAAAGTTTTGTGGAAGAAAATATTTGAGGAGTCAGGAGTTGGGGGAGGGGTAGATAGTTAATAGTTAAAAGTTAATAGTTAATAGTCGATAGTTACAACCAAACCGCCATTGCTCCCAACTTTTCACTTTTAACTATTAACTATTAACTTTTAACTCCAGACTCCAGACTCCCAACTCCCTACTTCCTCCTACCTTTGGCCAATGGATAGAATAGCCAAGATCAAGGAGTTTCTGGTAGCCAATCCGGCAGACAATTTTCTGCGGCATGCATTGGCATTGGAGTACATGAAACTGGGAGAGGATGCCGCTGCGCGGGAACTGTTTGAAGCCATCCTGACGGAATCGCCCGATTATGTGGGCTCTTATTATCATCTGGCTAAACTGCTGGAGAAAATGGAAGCACGCGAGCTGGCGATAGCGTGGTACGAAAAAGGAATGGCCGCCGCTAAACAAGCCGGTGATAACCATGCATATAGTGAGTTGCAGGCGGCGTATGAGGACCTGGTTTACTGAGAATTAAAAATTTAAAAGTAAAAATTAAAAATTTGAAATATTTTGACTTTTGAATTTTGACTTTTTACTTCCCGAGAAACGATTGCCCCATGAAAACGACCAGCCGTCAATACGATCCCATTGTCTATAAAACCCCTACGGGTACAAAACTGAACTGCAAAGGCTGGATACAGGAAGCGGCATTGCGGATGTTGCTGAATAATCTGGATCCGGAAGTGGCTGAGCGGCCGGATGACTTGATTGTATATGGCGGCAGGGGGAAAGCGGCGCGGAATTTTGAGAGCCTGGACCTGATTATCAAAGCCCTGAAAGATATTGAAGGGGATGAAACCTTACTGATACAAAGCGGCAAACCGGTAGGCATATTGAAAACACATCCGGATGCGCCGAGGGTATTGCTATCCAATTCTCAACTGGTTCCCAAATGGGCCACCTGGGAGCATTTTACCGAGCTGGAGAAAAAAGGGCTGATGATGTATGGACAGATGACAGCAGGTAGTTGGATCTACATTGGTTCGCAGGGAATTGTGCAGGGCACTTATGAAACATTTGCCGCGCTGGCCGATAAACATTTTGGCGGAACCCTGCGGGGTAAGCTTTGTGTAACAGCAGGGTTGGGTGGCATGGGTGGTGCACAACCCTTATCGGTTACGATGTGTGACGGGGTTTGTCTGATAGCAGAAGTAGAAGCCTGGCGCATTGATAAAAGACTGGAAACAAAATACCTGGATGTAAAATATGCAGTGATTGATGAAGCCATTGACCGGGCACTGGAGGCCAAAGCCAAAGGGGAAGCTTTGAGTATTGGTGTGTTGTGCAATGCAGTTACTTTACTGCAGCGTTTGCTGGAAAGGAATATTACGGTGGATGTTTTGACCGACCAGACTTCTGCGCATGATCCGCTGATCGGATACGTGCCGCATACGTTAACCAATGAAGCCGCAAATGCGCTGCGCGAAAAAGATCCGAAACAATACATTGAACTGAGTTACGATAGCATGAAACTGCATGTGGAACTGATGCTGGAACTGCAGAGAAGAGGGGCCATCACTTTTGATTATGGCAATAATTTACGGGCACGTGCGCAGGAAAGAGGTTTGCAGAACGCATTTGATTTTCCGGGTTTTGTGCCGGCGTATATCCGTCCATTGTTTTGTGAGGGCAAGGGCCCTTTCCGCTGGGCGGCTTTGAGTGGCGACCCTGCGGATATTGCCGTAACGGATGAACTGATCATACAGATGTTCCCCGAAAATAAAAGCCTGCAGCGCTGGATGAAAATGGCGCGGGAAAGAATTGCTTTCCAGGGATTACCGGCGCGGATCTGCTGGCTGGGACAGGGCGAGAGAGAAAAAGCAGGTCTGGCGTTTAATGAACTGGTGCGTACCGGAAAAGTGAAAGCCCCGATTGTGATTGGCCGTGATCACCTGGATACCGGATCCGTGGCATCGCCCAACCGTGAAACAGAAGCCATGCTGGATGGCAGTGATGCAGTAGCCGACTGGCCGGTACTGAATGCACTCGTGAATACGGCGGGAGGTGCTAGCTGGGTAAGCCTGCACCATGGTGGCGGCGTAGGCATGGGTTATAGTATTCATGCAGGGATGGTAATTGTGGCCGATGGAACTGAGGAGGCAGCGGCCAGGCTGGCGCGTGTGTTACGCAACGATCCGGGTATGGGTGTAATCAGACATGCAGATGCAGGGTATGATATAGCATTGGATACTTTGCGGAAGCACAACCTCTCACTTACAGATCGATTAAAATAAGGTAGAACCGGCGGAAACCTTTATTTTCATTCCTGTTGTTATTCAAATCGGGTTTCCAGCACATGAGAAAAATTTATTTCCTTGCCCTTTTACTAGTGGCATCATTTTCTTTGCATGCCCAGAAAAGAGGGCAGGCGAGGATTGACTCCCTTCTTTCCCAACTTCCTGCTATGGCAGAAGATACCGGCAAGGTGAAACTCCTGATTGATCTTTCAAATGTATATGCGGATATTAATCCCTCAGAAGGAATCCGTAATGGTGAAATGGCGAGAGAACTGTCAGAAAAAAAACAATATACCCGTGGACTGATGGATGCCTACAATGCCATTGGTGTAAACTATAAGATCAAAGGGGAGTTTGAAAAATCGATCGGGTATCATAACAGGGCTTATGCCATTGCGGAAAAGCTGGCAGATAAAAAAACGATGGCGGGTTCTTTAGGTAGTATCGGCTCTGATTATCTTTACCAGGGTGCTTATTCCAAGGCCCTGGAAAATTACCTGAGAGCCCTGAAACTGAACGAAGAAACCGGCAACAAAGCCGGTATGGGATCTGTGATCGGTAATATCGGCAATGTATATTCCTATCTGAAAGAATACGATAAATCGCTGACCTATTACGAGCGGGCCATCGGCATTTACGGAGAGCTGGGTAATAAAGCAGGTGTTGCTGCATATACCGGAAATGCTGGCTATATCTATCTCTATCAGAACAATTTTTCGAAAGCCATCGAATATATCAGTCGCGCTTTACAGGTGAATGAAAGCCTGGGTAACCTGAATGCGATTGCCGGTAATTCGCAGGGTATTGGCAGGGTATACCAAACGCAGCGTAATTACGTAAAAGCGATTACCTACTACGAAAAAGCATTGCAGGTAGCCGAAAAAGTGGGCAATAAAATTGCCATTGCGCAGAACCTGTTAACCATGGGCGAAGTATACCTGCAGGCGGCCAAAGACACGGTGGTTTCTCCTTTCAGCGGGGAGCTGTCTACCCGCAAGGGATTACTTACCCGGGCTTTGTCTAATGCCAACCGTGCTGTTGCACTTCGTAAAGAAGCTAAGGATGTTAACGGGTTGAATTTTGCCTACGATACCAAATCAGACATTGAATTACAGCTGGGAGATGCGGTTGCGGCGCTCGCTTCTTATAAAGAGCATATCGCGTACCGGGATAGTGTGTTTAATCTTGAAAAAACAAAGGAGATCAACCGCCGCGAACTGCAGTATGAATTTGGGAAACGCGAAGACTCTTTAAAATATCAGCAGTTATTAACCGGTCAGCAATTGCTGCAACAGCAACTGATCGGCAAACAGCAGCAGCAGCAGTTGCTACTGGTGAGTAAAGAGAAAGACCTGCAACGGCTTACTTATTTGCAGAAACAGGCTGTTCTGCAGCGCGAAAAGGAACAACAGGCTTCGCAGATGGAGAAGAATAGTCTGGAAGCCCGGCTGGCCAAAGATATCAGCGACAAACAGATTGCCCAGCAGCTGCTGGAGATCCGGTTTAACCAAAAGCTGACCTGGTTCCTCGCGATTGGTATGGGATTGATCCTGTTGATTGCCTTGCTGATTTTTCAGAACCAGCGCAGAACCCGGAAACTGAATACGATCATCAGTAAACAGAAATCAGAACTGGAAGAACTGGGGTATGTGAAAGACAGGATCTTCAGTGTGGTGAGTCATGATATGCGTTCGCCGGTAAATACGCTGATCTCTTTTATTGATATTCTCGAAGATGCGGAGATCCCGGCCGATAAATTACGCCTGTATGCGGCCACTTTGAAAAATCAGTTACAACACACTTCTGTGCTGATGGAGAACCTGCTGAACTGGGCATCCAGTCAGATGAAAGGATTTACTCCCAGAATTACTCCGGTGCATGTAAAAGAACTGGTCAATGAAACAATGGCTGTTTTGCAGAAACAGGCCGATGAGAAAAATATCCGCATCACCAATCAGACGGATGAAGGGTTGGTTGCCTCAGCCGACAGAAATATGCTGGCGTTGGTGATCCGCAATACCATCAGTAATGCCATCAAATTTACACCCGCCGGTGGTGCTATTGAAATCACTGGGTTACAAAAAAACAGTCAGGTCTCAATCATGATCAAAGATAACGGCACGGGTATGTCAGCTGAGAAAGTAACCGCTTTCAATGATCCCGTTTATCTGCAGTCGCTCGATACCGAACGCGGCACGGGCGGAGAAAGTGGAACAGGCCTGGGTTTGCTTTTGTGTAAAACATTTACCGCATTGATGCAGGGGAATATTTGTGTGGAGAGTAAGGAAGGAGAGGGGAGTGTGTTTATCGTGATGTTGCCTACAGCCTAGAAGGGGATTATTGAATATCGAATATCGAATAAGGAACGCCGAATACCGAACAAAAAAAATAGAACATAGAACTTAGAACAGAAAATACCGAACAAAAAGAAAAGCCACCAATACGCAGTTTGTAACATCGCGTATGAGTGGCTTTTGCGTTAAGCGATGCCGAATGAAAAACTTCGACATTCGATATTTCCCGCCCTTGGCGGGACTCGACATTCGATATTCAAGCGAAGCGCTCAGCTTCCTCTTGATCCACCGGTCTTGATCGGTTTCTTACCGCCGCCCATGGGTTTGGCCGCATTGGGTTTGGCAATGAACTTGGATCCCTGCAGACCACCCTTGGTGCTCTTGCTGCCGGGTTTGCCGCTGTTTTTATTGTTTACGGGTAATGCCATATTGCATGATTTTGTGTGAAAAATTCAGCAGTAAGATAAACAGTTTCCCGCTATTGTCCAACAGAATTTATGGATGGAGGATGATGGATTAGCGAATTACGGATTGGCAGATTGTGTTTCCGAAAATTATTTTTCACCAGCTTTGCGACTTGCGGAGGAGATTGTATATTGTTATCAGTAAAATTATTGTATGGGTAAAGGCAGACTGGAAGCGTTTAGTGATGGGGTGTTGGCGATCATTATTACGATCATGGTGCTGGAAATGAAAGTGCCGCATGGGGTAAGCTGGGAAGATCTGCAACCACTGGCGCCGGTATTCATGAGTTATATCCTCAGTTTTGTGTATGTGGGTATTTACTGGAACAATCACCACCACCTGCTGCATGCCGCTCACCAGATCAACGGTAAAATTATGTGGGCCAATAATCATTTGCTGTTCTGGCTCTCGCTGATGCCCTTTTCTTCCGGCTGGATGGGTGAGAACCATTTTGCGCCCTTGCCTACGGCTGTGTTCGGACTGGTTCTGCTCATGGCTGCGATCGCTTATTTTATCCTGGCCCGCTGTCTGGTGGGTTTGCATGGAAAAGATTCTACCATTGGCAGGGCCCTGGGTATGGACTTTAAAGGTGAAATTTCAGTTGTTGTATATGCACTTGCCATTCCCCTGGCTTTTGTAGCTGGATGGATCAGCCTGTTGTTGTATGCATTGGTGGCGGTGATGTGGTTAATACCGGATAAGCGGATAGAATTGAAATTAGCCGAAGAACAAAGGCATTGATTAGCGGATTGGCGGATGACGGATTGGCGGATTAGTATTTCACTATTTGAAATGCATACCGTATTTAAAAATAATGGAAAGGGGGGCGTTTCTACTTTCGATTACCAATATCTCTGCGAAAACTCCCGGTTCTCTGCGGCTCCGCGGTTGAAAAATTAAAAATTAAAAATTAAAATTAAAAATTAAAAATTCGCTAATCCGTTATCCGCCAATCCGCGAATTGTTATGCAAGCCTCCGGTTCAGCTCGTCGTCGATCTTCTTGAAGAGATGATAGGGTTTATAAATGCGCCAGTCGGGGAGGTCCATCAGTTCTACGTAGTAGTTCAGTTTCTTTTTCCTGAAATCCTGCTGGGTGGCTTCGGGCATATTCAGCGAAACGATCCAGCCATTCTGTTCGCTGGTTTCTTCGTACCATTCCTGGTAATATTCTTTATCGCTGCTGTGAAAGTTGAGTACGTTCTCGGTAATAATGATGTATTTATAAATGCCCTGTTTGTATAACAGATCCATCACTTCCCGCTTCAGTTCCATGATATCATTCTCAATCGCATCATTCCATTCGCCCAATAATTCCATGATGGCGAAATTGAGTTCATAATCCACATAAATGATCTTGATGTAGAGGGTACGGCTGCCAAAATCATCCCATTGTGGATGGATATAATAATTATAAACGGTTTGCGAAAATTCAAACTCGCTGTAAGTCCTGCCAAAAAAAGGCGAGCGGGGGTCCTCCTCAGCTATATAAATATGCCGCCAGTTATAAAAAGGTTCTATCTCGTGCATACCGTATCTAGGAAGCTGAAGCAGCTTCTACTGCTTTTTTTACACTGCCATGTTTTAACAGCAGGTCTTTGGCTTTTTCATAGTCGGCCAGTTGCAGGTTATCCATCACCATTTTTACGCCACGGTCAACCAGTTTCACATTACTCAGCTGCATGTTCACCATTTTGTTGTCTTCCACTCTGCCCAACTGTATCATCACCGTGCTGGAGATCATGTTCAACACCAGTTTCTGTGCGGTACCGCTTTTCATGCGGGTGCTACCGGTAATGAACTCGGGGCCCACCACAACTTCTACGGGGAAATCAGCTTCTGCTGACACCGGAGAATTTGGGTTACAACTGATACTTCCTGTAATAATGCCTCTTTTACGGCATTGTTTCAAAGCACCGATGACATACGGTGTGGTGCCACTCGCTGCCAGACCCACCACTACATCTTTATCGCTTACAAAATGTTTCTGCAGATCGCTCCAGCCTTCGTCTACACTGTCTTCTGCAAATTCAACCGCCTGGGTAATGGCTTTTTCGCCTCCGGCGATAAGGCCGATGACCAGTCCGTAAGGAACCCCGAAAGTGGGCGGACATTCACTCGCATCCACAATACCCAACCGGCCGCTGGTGCCGGCACCGATATAAAACAACCTTCCGCCGGCCAGCATTTTATCGCTGATGGCCGCAGTCAGTTTTTCGATCTGCGGGATCGCCTTATTTACCGCTTCGGGTACAGTACGGTCTTCGGTATTGATATTCTGTAATAATTCGAGGATCGACATCTTCTCCAGATGACGGTAAGTAGACGATTGTTCGGTTACTTTAATAAAGTCTGACATGCCAGTAGTTTAACGGTGATACGTTAGTAATCCCTGCATCGGGGCCTTAATCACTTTGCCCAGTTCCAGTTCATAGGAATTGCAAAGGTCCTTTAATACATCTCTAAAACCAAATGCAATACTGCCGATGAAATGGATAGGTAAGGTCCAGCTCTCCCGGTACTTGTATAAATGGGTGAAAAAGAAGTCGTTCAGCCCATCTTCAATAATATTTTCTATCATATAATGCCCCCGGTTCTCGGCCAGAAAGATGGCGTAGGAAGCCAGATAACGGTTAGCCAGGGGTTGTTTGTACACATGGTCTAGGATCTCAATGGTAGATATCTGGAAGCGTTTTTCAAAACGGGCCATCAGCTCCTCATCAAACGTATTGTACAGGTAATATTGCACCACTTTTTTGCCCAGGTAGGCGCCACTGCCTTCATCGCCCAGCACATAACCCAGTCCGGGACTGTTTTTCACGATCTTTTTGCCATCATAATAACAGGAGTTGGACCCTGTTCCGAGAATACAGGCTATGCCTTTTGACCGGCCACATAGGGCCCGGGCAGCTGCCAGCAGGTCGGTCTGTACTTCTATGGTGGCCGTAGGGAACAGCGATTTCAGCACTTTTTTAACAATCGCTGCATTGTCTTTATTGCTCAATCCGGTACCGTAAAAATGAATCCTTTCGGGTACGACCTGTTTCAGTTTGGGGAGTAATTCCTTTTGTAAAAGCGCTTTGATCTGGGCCTCGGTCAGGAAATAAGGGCTGATGCCCTGGGTTAAGATGGTTTTATTCTTGTCGCCCTGTACCAGCCGCCATTCGCATTTGGTAGCGCCACTGTCTGCAATCAAAATAACGGGCATAATCTCTGGTTGAATGTGAGGTATCAAGTTCCGGATGCGAAATTACGACAACAATCAAATAGTTGCGGCTATTATCGCATACAACTTATGCCATTCATCCTAAATAGCAAACCTTTGCGGGCATTCAAACTTTAATATGGATATTTGCGTTTGTTATAAAAGATCCTAAGATTCGTATATATGGGAAGTAAAAAACTGCAGATCTGGCTGCCCGTTCTTTTCGCTGTTGTAATGGTGATCGGGATGGCTATCGGCTATCAATTAAAGGATAAGACACTGGGTAACCGGTTTTTTAATGTATCCCGCAGAACCTCCCTGCAGGAACTGGTGGAGCTGATCAAGGGCAAATATGTAGACAAAGTATCTGCCGACAGCATCAACCAGCTGGCTGCGGATGAACTTTTGTCGCACCTGGATCCCCATTCGGTATATATCCCTGCCGATCACCTGAAGGAAGTGAATGAGGAGATGATGGGCAATTTTCAGGGTATCGGGGTAGAGTTTCAACTGCTGGATGATACCGTGAATGTGATGCATGTAATGGAAGATGGTCCCTCGGCCAAAGTAGGACTGAAAGTGGGCGATAAAATGCTGCTGGTGAATGATTCGGTATCCATTGCAGGCCAAAAACTGCAACCCGATGATATCCGGAAACTGTTACGTGGTCCGATGGATACCAAAGTGAAAGTGCAGGTGTTAAGAGGAACTGAGAAAAAAGAAGTCGTGATCACCCGCGGGGTGATACCGGTATCGCCTGTCGATGCCGCTTATATCATAGCCCCGGGAACCGGTTATATCCGCATCAATAAGTTTGCAGAGCGTACCTATGAAGCTTTTATGCAGCAAACTGAAAAATTGCTGAAACAGGGCATGAAACAACTGATCCTTGACCTGCGGGGCAATGGGGGCGGACTGATGAAAGAAGCCACTGATATTGCCGATGAATTTTTAAGTGGCGACAAACTGATCGTTTATACCGAAGGGGAACATGTACCCCGTTATGAATACCGTTGCAAACGGAACGGCATTTTTGAAACCGGTAAACTGGATGTATTGATTGATGAAGGTTCGGCTTCTGCGAGTGAAGTATTGGCAGGGGCTTTGCAGGATTGGGACAGGGCTACCGTCATCGGTCGCCGCTCTTTTGGCAAAGGCCTGGTACAGCAGCAGTTCCAGTTAACCGATGGCAGTGCGGTACGTCTGACCATTGCCCGTTATTACTCACCGCTGGGAAGAAATATCCAGAAACCCTATAGCAAAGGCAAGGCAGAATATGAGGAAGAACTGGCCGAACGTTTTCACAATGGCGAAGTGGTAAAAGGGGATACCTCTAAACAAACCGGTAAACCCTATAAAACCCCTGCCGGAAGGATCGTATACGGTGGCGGTGGCATTACCCCCGATGTATTTGTGCCCTTTGACACCACCCGCATGGAAGCTGACCTGCTGAAAATGTATTACAAAGGCACTATCGGCAATTTTGTGTACCGGTATTATATGCAGAACCAGGCTTTTTTTGATGGTATTCCCAATGCAGCGGCACTGGCTACCCGTTTTGTACCGGGTGAGAAGGAATGGGCCGGGTTAAGCGGTTATGCCCGCAGAGACAGTGTGGACCTGTCTGGCATAACAGCAAAAGGCAAACAGGAAGTATTGAAAAGGATCCAGATCATGATGGCCAGACAGATCTGGCGCACAGAAGGTTATTTTGAAGTGAGTAACCTGCGCGATGAAACGGTACAGAAAGCGCTGCAGGGACTGAAATAGCCTTGCTGACAGGCATTCGCGGGAGAAGTTGACGGATTTGTGTTTTTTCTTATTAGATTGCGCCCGGTTTACCACCAAAACGATCAAAACAAACAAGGAATATGACTATTGAACAGTTTAAGGAATTGACTTTAGAAGCAAAACTGCAGGTTCTGAAAAAATCCGGAGAATTACTGGGTTCTTACGAGCGTAACAATGAGAACGGCGGTCCGAAAACCCCGGGTGATATTTATGCAGTACATGATTTCTGGGTGTACCTGAGTGATGATGAAGAAACCATTGTTCCTTCCCGCAGAAATCCTTTACCTAAGGAAGAAGAAGAGGAAGAATAATTTTCCATCGCATCCCGTACCTGTTCTCCCGGGTTGGCCAGTTCACCGGCCGGCCTGTAATGGATAGGGTATTTCATATCATTTCCCCTGCAAAGGGGATTTTTTATTTACAGGGAGTTGCGCAGGGTTAAAGCAAAGGGAATGGCAATCTGCTGCATGGATTGTTCGAGGATGAGCTCTGCGGTTTTTTCGCCCATTAATTGGAAATCAGTAGAGATGGTAGTGATGCCGTTGAGGATGATCTTTTTTAAGGGAGTTTCATTGTAAGAGATTACGCCCACATGTTTGCCCAGTTTCATTTTGGTGGCCAGTACTTTTTCCAGCAAAATCACCAGGTCGTCTTCCATGAGGTTGATATATACTTCACCTTCTTTAATCGGTTCATTGGCGATCTGGTGTACCACTTTATACGTGAAAGCATACTGCTGGCAGAAACGGGTAAAACCCTGTAAGATCTCCTGCGGATGATAGGTGTAAAAAGGAACGATGATCTTGATGGTATGGTATTTGGCCAGCTGCGGCAGGGCTTTTTCCAGTGCACCGTAAATATCTTTCTCAAAATTCTCATAAACCGCCCCGAAAGTTCCTTCCATGCCTGGTACCAGTTTATCGAGCAGGATCAGTTTGTGCTTTGGAATGGTATTCAGCACATCATGCGCATGATCTCCGCCCACCATAAAATGCGGAATGATTACATAGTGCGAATAATCCTTCGCTGCATTCTGTATCAGTCTTTTGAAAAAATCAAAATCATTGTTATAGATATAAAAATCAATGGAAGCCAGCTCGCCCAGTGATGCTACCAGTGCATCGTAAATAATTTTTTTATGCGGACTCAGTTTATTAAACAGCAGGAAGATCTTCCGTTGTTGTTTCGGGTTGGCATTTTTTACAAAATAACCTTTGCCGGGTACCGAGCCGAGTACGCCGATCGATTTTAAATATTTGTATCCTTTTTCTGCTGTATCGCGGGCTATCTCAAACTCAAAACTCAATTCGTTAATGGAGGGAAGCATGTCATCTTTCCGGATCCGCCCTTCTGCAATGGCTTTGATGATAGATTGGGCCAGCTGCAGGTACTTGGGGGTAGCCGAATAATAATCGATGGAAAGATGCTGGAAAATGTTTTTTTTCTTCATGGTGATGGCTGCCGTAACCAAACTTACTGATTCTGGCGCCAAACTGGTGATGCACGGCATTTTTTGGGAAGAATTCATGGATCGTGCCGGGATAAGCATGACGGTACATGACAGCAAATACCCCATAGCCAATAGCTTTGAAATCAGTACATTCAATTTTGCTTAGCCATCCTGAAAATAACTGCACATGGGTATCCTCTTTGGTGTCATTTTCCATTTTATCGGCGGTTTTGCCTCCGGAAGTTTTTACATGCCTTTCAAAAAAGTAAAAGGCTGGAGTTGGGAAAGTTTCTGGATAGTAGGTGGCGTATTTTCCTGGTTGATCGTTCCGCCGGTGGCGGCATGGCTGACCATACCCGGTTTTGCAGAAATCATCCGCAACAGTTCCTCACAGATCCTCGGAACCACTTTTCTGATGGGATTACTCTGGGGCATTGGCGGGTTACTCTACGGGTTGGGCGTTCGTTATCTCGGCATGAGCCTGGGTAATTCGGTGATCCTTGGTTTCTGCTCCGCATTCGGTTCCCTGATACCTGCCCTGTATTACAATTATGTGCCCACACCCGGTAAAGAAAAACAAACCCTGGATTTTATGCTGCACAATACCGGTGGTCAGTGGGTATTAGTGGGGGTATTGGTTTGTATATTGGGTATTGCTGTCTGTGGTCGTGCCGGAATGCTGAAAGAAAAAGAGATCAGCGATGAGCATAAAAAAGCTTCGGTGGCTGAGTTCAGTTTGGTAAAAGGATTGGTCATTGCTACCATATCTGGTATCCTCAGTGCCTTCTTTAATTTTGGGATCGAAGCCGGTAAACCCATGGCCGATATCGCCAATAGCAACTGGCAGCTGGCACATCCCGGCGAAGGAAATTTTCTGTTTCAGAACAATGTGATTTTTGTGGTGATCTTATGGGGCGGATTAACCACCAATTTTATCTGGTGTATGATCCTGAATGCCCGTAACAAAACTTTTGGTGATTATACCAACCGCCAAACACCGTTAACGGGCAACTATCTTTTTTCGGCACTGGCGGGTACCACCTGGTTTCTGCAGTTCTTTTTTTACGGAATGGGAGAAAGTAAACTGGGTAATGGTGCCAGTTCCTGGATCCTGCACATGTCATTCATCATACTGGTGGCCAATATGTGGGGCATTCTGCTGAAAGAGTGGAAAGGAGTGAGTGCAAAAACAAGAACAACTATCATCATAGGGATACTCACCATCATGGCTTCGGTGATGATCGTGGGGTATGGTAATTCCCTTCCTAAATAAATTAAACTAATCAATCTGACACTGTGAAGCAAGCAAGCGATTTTACACATGTAAGTTATCTCTGGGACGATGCCAAAGCCGCATCCATGGCCGGAGATGAAGTAGCCCTCCTGATCTACCGGTCCAACCTGCTGGGAGCAGATCTGCGCTTAACCAATTACGGTGGCGGTAATACTTCCTGCAAAGTAATGGCGAAAGATCCCTTAACGGGAGAAGACACTGAAGTAATGTGGGTGAAGGGTAGCGGCGGTGATCTGGGTACCCTCCAAAAAAATGGACTTGCGGCACTATATGTAAACCGACTGCATAACCTGCAGAAAGTGTATCGTGGCATTGCTCATGAAGATGAAATGGTGGCTTTGTTCAATCACTGCATTTTTGATCTTGATTCCAAAGCGCCATCCATCGATACACCACTGCATGGATTTCTTCCTTTCAAACATATCGATCACCTGCATCCCGATGCTGCTATTGCCATTGCGGCGGCCAAAGACGGCAAAAAAATCACGCAGCAACTTTTTAAAGGCACTATTGGCTGGGTAGATTGGCAAAGGCCCGGCTTTGATCTGGGCCTGCAACTCAAAGCCTGTCTCGAAGAAAATCCCGGCATCCGTGGCATTATGCTGGGTTCACATGGTTTGTTTACCTGGGGCGATACGGCTTATGAAAGTTATGTGAATACACTGGAAGTGATTGAACAGTGCGCTGTGTTCATAGAAACAGCCGTGGCATCTAAAAAAGTATTTGAAGGAGAAAAAATTGCCGCTTTACCCAAAGAAAAGCGGAGAGCTCAGGCAGCGGCACTGGCACCGGTTTTACGGGGTTTCTGTTCCACACATACTAAAATGGTGGGCCATTTTACGGATGATGAACGGGTATTGACTTTCATTAACTCGCAAGCACTGGGCAGACTGGCACCCATGGGTACTTCCTGTCCGGATCATTTTCTGCGAACCAAGATCAGTCCAATGGTGCTAACATTATCACCCGATGAAAACCTGGACGATGTGCCGGCAATTCAACAGCAACTGACACCTGCATTTGAAGCCTACCGGAAAATGTATGCCGATTATTACGATAATTGTAAACATGCCAATAGTCCGGCCATGCGCGATGCCAACCCGGTAGTGATCCTGTATCCCGGGGTAGGTATGTTCACCTTCGCAGCCAATAAACAAACGGCCCGCGTGGCAGCAGAGTTTTATACCAATGCCATCAATGTGATGCGGGGTGCAGAAGCCATCTCTTCCTACACGTCACTTCCCCGGCAGGAAGCTTTTAATATCGAATACTGGTTACTGGAAGAAGCCAAACTGCAACGGATGCCCAAACCCAAAGCGTTGTCGGGCAGGGTGGCATTGGTTACCGGCAGTGCCGGAGGTATTGGTAAAGCCATCGCTAAAAAAATGGCGGAGGAAGGTGCCTGTATTGTGGTGAATGATAATGATGCCGACCGTTTGTCTAAAGCAGCCGCAGCGTTGCAAGAGCAGTATGGTAAAGATGTATTTACCACTGTATTACTGGATGTGACCGATGGAGATGCTGTGCGGAATGCCTATAACCAGGCGGCTTTGTATTTTGGAGGTGTAGATATCGTGGTTAACTGTGCCGGATTGTCTATTTCAAAACCATTGGAAGAGCATACGGAAAAAGACTGGGACCTTTTATACGATGTACTGGTAAAAGGCCAGTTCCTGGTTACACAGGCAGGTGTGAATGTTATGCGCAAACAGGGAACGGGTGGGGATGTGATCAATATTGTAAGTAAGAACGCGTTGATGAGTGGACCCAATAATGCAGGCTATGGATCCGCTAAAGCAGCGCAGCTGCACCTGAGCCGGCTGAATGCGGCGGAATTGGGAAAAGATAAGATCCGTGTAAATGTGGTGAACCCTGATGCAGTGATCACCGACAGCAAGATCTGGGAAGGTGCCTGGGCCGAAGGAAGGGCCAAAGCTTACCAGGTTACCGTAGCAGAATTACCGGCTTACTATGCGAAACGTACCCTGTTGAACGAGATTATTCATCCCTCCGATATCGCCGATGCCTGTTTTGCATTGGTAGGAGGATTGTTAACCAAATCAACCGGTAATGTATTGAATGTAGATGGCGGAATCGCTGCTGCATTTGTAAGATGATATGGTCAATGGGCAATGGTGAATGGGCACTAAGACATTCTGTATATCCACAGTCACCCCCATTCACCATTCACCTTTGCCCATTGACCATTGCCTATTCACCACTCACAACTCACCACTATGCATCGGGTCGCTTTTAAAATGCAGTTGCACAAAGGATTTGAAGAAGAATATACACGCCGCCACCGGCAGATATGGCCAGAACTGACGCAATTGCTGCATGGCTCAGGCATTGAAGACTATTCCATTTTTTTGGATGAAACCACGCTTGAATTATTTGGTGTGTTGAAAATAAAAGACAAAACCATGCTGGACAAGTTGCCAACCAGTCCGGTTATGCAGAAATGGTGGGCCTACATGAAAGATATTATGGAATCGAACCCGGATCATTCGCCGGTAAGTGTACCTTTAAAGGAAGTTTTTTATCTGCCATAAATTATACAGTTAACGATTGCATATGTTGATGAATTCAGAAATCATACAGGCCCACAACGAAAGAGTATCCGTACAGCATGCCCGTCGTTTTGCGTTTGCTGCAGAAACGATTCCCGGTATCGAAGGTATTTTACAAAAGCTGATCGATTTTCAGATCGCTATCCCTTCCTGGGCATTGGGCACCGGCGGTACCCGTTTTGGCCGCTTCAGTGGGGGCGGCGAACCCCGTACGCTGGAAGAGAAGATCGAAGATGTGGGATTATTGCATGCGCTGAACCGATCTAGTGGTGCTATTTCCTTACATATTCCCTGGGACATACCAACCAATCCGCAGAAGATCCGGGAACTGGCTGCACAATACGGATTGGGTTTTGATGCAGTGAACTCCAACACTTTTCAGGACCAGCCCGGTCAGCAGTACAGTTATAAATTCGGCTCTCTGCAACACGTAAATAAAGCGGTAAGAAAACAGGCGATCGACCATAATAAGGAAGTTATACAACAAGGGATTGCATTGGGCTCAGAATCACTGACAGTGTGGTTATCGGATGGTTCCTGTTTTCCCGGTCAGCTGAACTTTCGCAAAGCTTTTCAAAACACATTGGAAGGATTACAGGAAATTTATGCGGCTTTGCCGGCAGATTGGAAAATGTTTGTAGAATACAAAGCCTATGAACCCAATTTTTATTCCATGACGGTGGGCGATTGGGGACAGTCGTTATTGTACGCGAATAAACTGGGTGACAAAGCTTATACACTGGTTGATCTAGGGCACCATTTGCCCAATGCCAATATCCAGCAGATCGTAGCCTTGTTGCTGCAGGAGAAAAAGCTGGGCGGATTTCATTTCAATGACAGCAAATACGGCGATGATGACCTGACTGTTGGCAGTATCGATCCGTATCAACTCTTCCTGATCTTTCATGAACTGGTAGAAGGCATGGATGCGAGACAAATGAATCATGCCAAAGACCTTGGCTGGATGATCGATGCATCACATAATGTAAAAGATCCGCTGGAGGACCTGTTGCAAAGTGTAGAAGCTATTATGATCGCCTACACACAGGCACTGCTGGTAGATGCTAAGGCTTTGGAAGAGGCACAGGAAAATAATGATGTAGCGAGGGCACAGGAAATATTGCAGGAGGCATACCGAACCGATGTGCGAGCGCTTGTAGCGGAAGCCCGTTTACGCTCCGGTGCGGCACTGGCACCTTTGCAGCTGTTTCGCGAAAAATCGGTTCGCAGTAAATTAATACAAACAAGGGGAGATAAAACAACTGCTACAGGTTTATGAGTGTACTGCCAGTGATAGCTGTTTTTGATATTGGCAGAACCAATAAAAAATGTTTTCTGTTTGATGAACAGTACCATATTGTGTGGGAACAATCTGTGGAGTTAGCAGAAACGGAAGATGAAGATGGATTTCCCTGCGAAGACATAGATGCACTTACGGCATGGGTAAAAAAAACGATGATAGAAGTATTGAGTCTGGAAGGCTTTTCTGTGAAAGCCGTTAATTTCTCGGCCCATGGTGCCAGTTTTGTGTATATCAATGAACAGGGGCAGCCGGTGGGACATTTGTATAATTACCTGAAACCTTATCCCGTTGCACTGCAAAAGAAATTCTATACCACTTATGGAGGAGAGCAGGCTTTTTCTTTGGCTACGGCATCGCCTGTACTGGGCAGCCTCAATTCGGGTTTGCAGGTGTACAGATTGCAAAAAGAAAAACCGGAATTATATGAGCAGGTGCAGTATGCCTTACACCTGCCACAATACATCAGTTACCTGATCACCGGAAAACCCTGTGCAGAAATTACCAGTATTGGTTGTCATACCGGCTTGTGGCATTTTTCTCAGCGACAATACCATGAATGGGTATATGAAGAGGCACTGGATGAAAAATTTCCCTCTGTGCTTCGGTCAGATGCGGTGTTGGAAACAGCGGCGCCGCTTGGCAAGATCAAAGCGGGTGTAGGGCTCCACGATAGCTCGGCAGCACTGGTTCCTTATCTGGCTTCGTTTACGGAACCCTTTGTGTTGCTTTCTACCGGTACATGGTGTATCAGTCTCAATCCATTTAATACAGAACCATTGACTGCTGCCGAATTGGAACAGGACTGTTTATCTTATCTGAGTTATCAAAGGCAGACCGTAAAAGCCTCGCGTTTATTTGCCGGGCAGGAACATGAAATACAGGTAAAAAGATTAGCCGAACATTTTGCAGTGACAGAAGATTATTACCGGCAGGTTGATTATAATAAATCATTGCTGGAGAAAGTAGGTACTGCCAGTAAAAAAGAACCGGTGTATACCGGCTCGCATCCTTCTGCTTTTGGCGAAAGGGACCTGGAGGGTTTTGCCAGTTATGAAGAAGCCTATCACCAGTTGATCAGTGATATCATGCAACAGCAGCAATTGGCTATTTCGCTGATACTTTCTTCTCATCCACCCACCCGGATTTTTGTAGATGGCGGTTTCGCCAGAAATGCTGTGTTCATGCACATGCTGGCCGCCGGTTTTCCGGCAATGAAAGTGTATGCGGCGGCTGTATCGCAGGCTTCTGCCCTGGGGGCGGCTCTGGTACTGCATGCTGCCTGGAACACACAGCCCCTTCGTCGGGATCTGGTAGCGCTCACGGCCTATTCCAGTGGCAGTTGACATTGATATCTTAACGTAACTTTATTCACTGCCTGTTTTGGGCAACCTGTAACTTTGCAGTTGTCTGATTATTTAGATTATGTATTTTTTGTTGATGAAAAAGAACCTGTTTTCGGTCTCCCTATCTGCCGTATTAGCGATGGGACTGTTTGCCTCATGCGGTTCGGCCAGGAACAGCCAGGAATCAAACCTCGTACAAAATAGCTATTGGCAGAAAGACAGTCTAACCGTAAATGGCGATAATACCGACTGGACCAACTCTTTTATTTTTACAGATGAGAAAACAGGATTGTCCTGCATCGTTTCCAACGATCGTGAGAATGTATATGTATTGGCAGCTACCGCCAACGAAACAACCATACAAAGGATTTTAAGAGGAGGGCTTACCTTATACATTAATAACCACGGCGTGAAAGAAGAAGCAGGTGCTGCAGGCATCAGTTTCCCTACAGGTAACAGGATACAGCGGGGAGATAAACTGCTGAACGACCGCCCCGAATTACGGCAAAACAAACAAGTGGCATTAGCTGCCGTGCAGGATTATTCTCTCTTCGGTTTTCCTGATCTTAAAACACCGGAGAATTTTGATTATGGTAAATCCAATCCTATGGGAATTCAACTGGCCATCGGGTTAAACGCCACAGGTGCATTGGTATATGAAGCTGCGATTCCGCTGACATCTTTTTTAAATAAAGCGGCAGCACTAAATCCTGGCAGAGCCAGTATTGCCATGGGTTTTGTACTGGAAAATATTCCCGGTCAGCCGGGATCGGGTGGTCGGGGTGGTGGCTTATCCATTGGCGGCGGTTTGGGCTTTGGTTCTTTTGGCAGTGGTGGTGGTGTAGGTATATCGATAGGTTCGGGTAGTCTTGGCAGAATCGGTGGCGGTAACCGGCAGGGAAAACCCACTAAAATCTGGAAAGAAATGATGCTGTCCAGACCTCCTGCAACTATTCCTGCCAACAAATAATGATTCTCTCGGCAATAGCCGTTATTGCCTTCTTTTTTGTAAATTGTTGCTATCAAAACTACTAACGATGGCAACTTCCCGCAGAAAATTTTTGCATACACTGGGTGCTTCCGGTTCTCTATTACTCGCCGGACTACCTGCAATGGCAGAACCTTCAAAAGTACAGCAGTTATTATCCTCCGTAAAAGTAAGCGCCAATGATAAAGTGCGGATTGCATTGATCGGTGCCGGTATCATTGGTCATTACGATACCGAAACAGCACTCAAGGTACCCGGTGTGGAACTGGCTGCCGTTTGCGATCTCTACCAGGGCAGGCTGGACAGAGCCCGGGAGAAATGGGGTAATGATTTGTTTGTTACCCGCGATTACAAAGAGATTCTTTCACGAAAAGATATTGATGCCGTGTTGGTTTGCACCTGCGATCACTGGCATGATCATATCACGATCGATGCACTGAAAGCAGGTAAACATGTGTACTGCGAAAAACCCATGGTGCATCATGTAGATGAAGGCTTGGCAGTAGTGGCCGCACAAAAAGCCAGTGGCAAAGTGTTGCAGGTAGGAAGCCAGTCGGCCAGTTCGGTTTTATTTCTGGAGGCACAGAAATATTACAAACAGGGTATCATTGGTGAACTGGCGTATGCTGAAGCGTATAACGACCGCAACTCTGCCAACGGAGCCTGGCAATATACTATTCCATCTGATGCCAGTCCGAAAACCATTGATTGGGACAGGTTTCTGGGCGATGCACCCAGGGTTGCTTTCGATCCCGTTCGTTTTTTCCGGTGGCGTAATTACAAAGCCTATGGTACCGGTGTAGCAGGTGATCTGTTTGTACACAATTTTACAGGCCTGCATACGGTAACCGGTTCTTATGGTCCGGATACCATTTACGCAGCCGGCGCTTTGAATTACTGGAAGGATGGAAGGGATGCCTATGATATTGTAACCGGTATTATGCGGTATCCGAAAACGGCTGAACATAACGGCTTCCAGTTTTTTACCCGCGTGAACCTGGCGGATGGGGCAGGCGGTGGAGCGGGCAATCGCTTTATTGGTACGGAGGGGGTGATTGAAGTAAGATCAAACAGCATCCGTGTCAAACATTTTAAAAGACCGGTGGCACCGGGTATTGGTGGTTATGATTCGATGGAGAGTTTCCCCAAAGCCATGCAGCAATCATTACTGGCGGAATACAATAACAAATACAGTGCAGAAGACAGGAAAGCCAAAGAAGGAGAGGAGATCATTTTTGAATCGCCCAGGGGGTATGACAGCAGACTGGATCATATGATCAACTTTTTTGAATCTGTCAGAACCGGTAAAGCGGTGCTGGAAGATGCTTCTTTCGGACTCAGAGCTGCAGGGCCAGCTATTTTATGTAATACCAGCGTAGAGAAAAACGAGGCCATTCACTGGGATCCGGTAGCGATGAAAGTAATCAAAGCAAAAGCATAGTTTTATAATACATCCACCAGAAAGCCATCATGTATATATATCCTGTCCGTGTAAGACTACTCGTTGTTTCTTTTTTACTGTTATCAACTGTAATTGCACAGAAAGGGAAACCCATACAGACATGGTTGACGAGTCCGGCACAGCCTGTTTTTTTCAGGAAACAGGTTACGCCTGTTTATTTCAAAAGCAAGGATTCGGCCAGGCAAACCGTGATAGATATTAATGATACGGAACGTTATCAATCGATAGATGGTTTTGGTTTTTCCTTAACGGGAGGCAGTGCTTTGAACCTGATGAAGATGAAGAAGGAGGAGCGCCTGGCTTTGTTGCAGGAATTATTTGGTACAGAAAAGAATCATATCGGTACCAGTTATCTCCGTATCAGTATCGGTGCATCTGACCTGGATGAAAAAGTATTTTCGTACAATGACCTCCGCGAAGGCGAAAAGGATCCTGCATTGAAACAGTTTGATCTGGGTTATGATAAAAAATACCTGCTCCCGGTTTTAAAAGAGATTCTTCAGATCAATCCCTATATCAAAATCATGGGGTCGCCCTGGTCGCCACCGGTGTGGATGAAAAACAACAATGATACCCGCGGCGGCAACCTCCTCAAGTCTGCCTACCCTGTATATGCCCGTTATTTTGTTAAGTATATAGAAGCGATGCGCAAAGAGGGGATCCGGATAGATGCGGTAACCGTACAGAACGAACCATTGCATCCCGGCAATAATCCCAGTTTACAGATGCTGGCCAATGATCAGGCCGAGTTTGTTCGCGATCATCTGGGGCCTGCTTTTGCTGCCGCCAAACTGGCTACTAAAATCATCATCTACGATCATAACGCAGACAGACCCGATTACCCGATCTCGGTACTGAATGATCCGGAAGCTAAAAAATATATTGATGGTTCTGCCTTTCACCTCTATGGAGGAACGATCGATGCATTATCGCTGGTGCATGATAAACATCCGGATAAAAATATCTATTTCACCGAGCAATGGGTTGGGGCACCCGGTAATTACCTGGGTGATATCAGCTGGCATGTAGAGAACCTGATCATAGGTGCTACCCGCAACTGGGCCAAAACGGTACTGGAATGGAACCTGGCATCAGATGAGTTCTACAAACCCTTTACCGACAGGGGAGGATGTACCAGTTGTCTGGCAGCTGTAACCATTGATCAGGGTAAAAAGAAGGTAATACGTAACCCGGCGTATTATATCATTGCACATGCCGCCAGATTTGTAAGGCCAGGTTCGGTACGGATTGGTTCCAATATGGTGGATGGATTACCGAATGTGGCGTTTAAAACGCCCGTGGGCAAATATGTATGTATTGTGCTGAACAAAGAAACGGCTATCCGGAATATTGCCATCCGCTGGCAAAACCAGACAGCCGACGTGAGCATACCCGCCAATTCTGTAGCTACATATACCTGGTAAATCAGGAAGAACTGTTTCTTTCTATCAGGCTGCTTTTGATCACAATCTTGTCTACCCGGTTACCATACACTTTTTTCTCTACCATCCGGAAGAGAAGCGAAGCAGCTTCCTTACCTATTTCAAAAGCTGGTGGTGTAATGGTGGATAAAGAAGGTGAGAGAAGTGACGCTGTTCTTAAACAGGAGAAACTGATTACTTTCAGGTCTTTGGGGATCTTCAGATTGATTTCGTTGCATGCATAATAAGTAGAGATCGCCAGTTTTTCTACAGAAGATAAGATCGCATCAGGTCTGCCGCGCATTTTCAGCACTTTTTTGATCAGTTCCTGGTTGGCAGCATCATCGTTGGAGCATTCCACAATCATTTTAGGATCCTGTGGCAGGTTATATTTTTTCAGTGCAGCGAGATAACCATTCATCCTGTTAACAGTGGTAGACAGATATCCGGCCACGCGCAGGTAGGCAATTTTCCGGCACCCCACTTTGATCAGTTGCTCTGTGGCTTTAAAACCTCCGTCAAAATCATCTGTTGTTACAGTAGGACAACCGGGGTCATCCGGTACACGGTCAAAAAATACCACAGGGAAACCCGCATTCTGCAGTTCGGTGAGCTGGCTGCCGGTAGAGGTATCGCTGCAAAGCGAAATCAGTACCCCATCTACACGTCCACCCTGCAGGTGTTTGATGGTAGATTCCTGGTCCTTGGCATTTTCGTGGGTAAGGTAGGTAAGTACATGGTAGCCTTTTTGCTGTGCCACTGTTTGAATACCATTGATGGCAAGGGCAAAATAATTATTGGCGATCTCGGGAATAACTACGGCAACTGTAAGACTTTTTTTCCTTCTCAGGCTGCTGGCAAAGGGGTTGGGCTGGTAATTCAGCTTTTCGGCCATTTCCAGTACCCTTTTCTTCGTCTCGGCACTGATTTCGTAACTGTCGCGCAGTGCCTTCGATACCGAAGAAATCGATAAACCCAGTTCTTCTGATAGTCTCTTTAAATTGATACTGCTCATACGAGTGGTGATCAGTTTTTAGCACCAGCTATCAGCTGCGTGGCAACAACAATCAGTCCAATATACTGATTTTACGAAAACAAGGGAAAACGTTTTCGTAAAATCCGGTAAAGTTTTGATAATAACCGGTGTATCACGAAAACGGGCGTAAATTTTTTTAGTAATTCTACGCCCGCTTGGCTTAACAACCCGGATCTATTTTTTCGCTTTCAGTGCTTTGTATCTTAATAGGGCCTCGATATAATAATAGTCGGCATAGGTAAGTGGCACATCTACCTCTGAATTGCCCGGTAAATGTCCGGTGCTGTGTTTCAGGATAAACCCGCCATTTTGCCCATACGGGGCTGTATAGGTAGGCGATGATAAGGAACGGATCACTTTCTCTGCAAATCCGGTATACGAATGGCCGGATGTTGGATCCACATATTTCGTTAGTTCCAGCAAGGCTGAAGTCGTAATAGCCGCGGCCGATGCATCTCGGTAAGTGGCTGGGATCTCAGGTGTGTTATAATCCCAGAAGGGAATCTTGTCTTCCGGTGTAGTAGGATGATTCATGATAAATGCGGCGATCTTTTTTGCATGCGCCAGATACTTCGGATCTTTTGTACAACGGTACATAACCACATACCCATATAATCCCCATGCCTGTCCCCGGGCCCATGCAGAGTTATCAGCATAGCCCTGGTGTGTTTTTTTAGAGATCACATGACCATCACTGATATCATAGTCCACTACATGCCAGGAACTGTTGTCAGGGCGATAGTGATTTTTCATGGTGGTATTGGCATGGGTAACAGCGATCTTGTAAAAAGAAGAGTCGCCGCTGAATTGCGTAGCCCAGAACAGCAGTTCCAGGTTCATCATATTATCGATGATCACTGGGTATTTCCAGGCGCCATGGTCCCATGATTTGATCACGCCTGCGGTAGGGTTGAAGCGGGTAGACAAAGATTTGGCGCTGTTCAGCAGGATCTGCTCATATTCTTTGGATGGGGCCAGACGGTTAGCGGCACCAAAACTGCAGAACATCATAAAACCCAGGTCGTGGGTGCCTTTGTTGAACTGTTCTTTTTCAATAATTTTCTCCACCCTTTTTTCTTCCGCCAGCAAAGCAGGGTCCTTTGCATATTCGTAGAGATACAATAAGGATCCGGGATAAAAACCACTTGTCCACCAGCTGGATTTGCTGGTCTCGAATTTTTTAGTGAGGGGATAGTAGGTTTTCGGTAATACATCATCGGCCGGCAGTTGTGTGCCCAGGTATTTGTATTGCAGTACTGCTTTTTGCAGGGCCGAGTCAATGACTGTCTGCAAATCCGGTTGAACTTTCTGTGTCCGTTGTGCAGGCAGGGAGCCTGATAGAAGAACCAATAGCAGGAAGCAACCGGTTATTTTTTGTATCTGCCACATATAAAATAGTTAAGGTGTAAGTCTTTGTGTGAAAAGAGAATGCCACACAAGGTGCGGCATTCTCTTTTGTGCTTAATAAACAATGTTGATTTCAGGATTATTCAGGAATCTTATCCAGTGGGGCAACGTTTAATTCTGCACCCGAATAGCCAAGATTTTGATTAATTCGTCCATCGGTATTACCCTGGATAGCAGACTGCGGGATAGGCCATAATACGTGGTAGGGGCTTATCTTCATCATATCCTGGTGATTGGTGATGAAATTCTGCGCATAAAAAACATTTTTCTCCAGAATACGGTCGATCATAAAATTGGAAGTGGAGAAGTTGGCCAATGTATAGGTTTTGCCATTATACGATTTACCTGTTTTAGCAAATAAAAATGCAATCCTCGTTAACTCTGTTTTGCGACCTTCTTCATAGTATAATTCCCGGGCTCTTTCATCCAGTACGGTACCAATATTCATACTGGCAGCATTGGTGTAAGGGGCACATTTAGCCCTGGTTCTTACCGCATTGATATCTGCCATCGCAAGGTCGTTCTGGCCTTTCCATACATAGGCTTCAGCACGAATCAGGAAGGTTTCGGCCAAACGCATAACATACCAGTCTGTATGACCACCTCTCATAGGCGAGTTTTCAATATCAGGGACATATACTTTGTAATGAGGCCAGGGATACCATCTGCGTAAAGTGTCTTTACCATTACATAATTGTTTGCCTGTAGAACTGAATAGCTGCAGCCTTTGACCATAATAAGGATCCACTCCTTTTAAAGCCGGATTACTATAGCGCAGGTTTTCCATGTACATCCAGTTACCAGAGGTAGAATCATGCCTTAGGTCGTTTACGTCATCCCAAATATCCTTGTAGTGATAAGATGTTGAGCGGCACCGGCCAATACCCCTGCCATACCATTGCATATTATCAAATTCAACTCCGGCAAGTGGAGAAATACCTACACCGCCATTGGGTGTAACGATACCGGCAATGGAAATTCCGGGAACACAATTACGCATGGTCTGGATACCGCCGGCAAAGTTATTGGGAACACCTATGCGTTCTGTAACCAGGAATAAAACTTCTGTATTGGCAGCAGCAGCTTTATTTTCCGGACGGTGTAAATCCCAGGTTACATTTTTAGCGGCATTACCGGCATCAATACCAAAACGGTTTGTCATCAGTTTATAAGTGCCACTATTTATTACGGCCGAAGCGGCTGTAATGGCCTCATCAAACAACCCAAGTGAAAGATTGATCTTTGCCAGTAAATGATACACAGCGCCCTTGTTCACATCACCTTTATCAGCAGTCCAGGGTACATGTTGAACAGCAAAGTCGAGGTCTGACTTCATTCGCTGCAGAATTACTTCTCTTTTAACAGAAGCATAGTCTGTTTTAGCTTCTGTTAATTCTTTTAATGGACAGGGAACATCTCCAAACTGATTGGTCAGCCGGTAGTAATCATAAGCCCTGTAAAAATAGGCTTTACCCAAAATGATATTTCTGGTGGCTTCGGGTATAGCAGTAGCTGCCGGCAAACGCGAAACAATCGTATTGGCTAAGCGAATGCCAACCCACTCCTGGTTCCAATACCAACCGATTTTATTGAAATCGCCACTGTTCAATTGAGCGTCCGGTTTGATCTGGAGGTCCATATTCTGCGCCGGACCGGTTTTGTCGTCTGTTCCTTCCACTGCTACTTCTGAGAAGATGGTTTCTGTGATGATGGGGGCACCATCGCCATACCATTCGTCGCGAAGATTACGGGCACAGGCATTTAAGGCGGCATTAAAACCAATGGCATCTACCAGGGTATTTTCAGGAGAATTGATGGATAGTGGTTTTGGTTCCAACCAATCCTTCTTACAACTCTCTAAGATCATCACACCAAGTAGCATGATGGCTGATGAACGGATTATTTTATTAATATTTTTCATTTACTTTTTTTTAACAGGTTAGCTTATAAAGTAAGGTTTAATCCAAAATTATAAGTCAAAGGTGTTGGGGTTTGATTAGTCGTTCCATTTGCACCATGATATTCCGGATCAAAATAATCCCAGTTAGAGAATACTTTCGCATTTACGATGTTGAAATAAACTTTGAGGGCATCAATTTTCCATTTCTTGGTAATTTCTCCGGGAATGGTATAGGCAAGACTAATATTACTTAACCTGATAAAGGAAGATTTTTTGTAATGGTTCCAGGTAATACCGCCACCTCTCTGGCCATATAACTTGCCCCATTCATTTGTAGGATTGGAAGGAGTCCAGTACGGAGTTTCATAAAAGTTTACACGATCATAAAACACCAGTCCCTGGTTCCTTTCTCCGTTGGTAGCTTCATTGAATCTGGTAATCTGCCCCATTTTAGCGTATAGGGTAAAAGAGAAATCGAAATTCTTATAGAGTTTAAATTCATTTCTCATGTTCCAGGAAAATTTGGGTGCAGAATTGCCTACAAATTCTCTGTCTGCAATAGTGTATTTCCCATCTCCATTCTTGTCATTTAGTCTGAAGTCTCCAGGGGTAAAGCCAAATGATTTGGCCAGGGTAGCATCAGCAGTTTGCCATACACCTATTGTTTTGTAATCATAAATCTCAGAAATGGCATGACCGATAAACCATCCATTGTTAATGTCATCTTTCTCAGATGAACCTATTTGTTTGCCGGTTGCATCATAATCCGGAGTGGCACCATATAAATGGATGATTTTATTCTGGTTGCTCCAGATTCCAAATGTGGTGCTCCAGTTGATATTTTTCTTCCGCATGTTCTGGGTAGTAACAGAGAATTCAAATCCTTTGTTTTGTACCTCACCCAGATTTACCAAAACAGAACTGAATCCTGTAACAGTAGGTAACGAGCGGTTAACCAGCAGATCTTTGGTAGTTCTGTTGTACAAATCAAATGTACCACTGACTATACCTTTAAAAACGGAAAAGTCAATACCAAAATTCACAGAACTGTTTCTTTCCCATTTCAAATTAGGGTTCGACAGGTTGTTTGCCTGCACATAAGAAGTATTATACACTGCACCACCTGATGTTACAAAATTATAAGTACCAGATGAGAGGTTAGACAAAGCTGCATAACGACCGATTTGCCTGTTTCCGTTTTCACCATAGGATACTCTTACTTTTGCATAATCAAGCCAGTTAGCTGTTTTCTTCATGAACCGCTCTTCACTAATAGCCCATGAGAATGCGGCAGAAGGGAAGGTGGCTCTTGGATTAGACTGGCCGAATGCGGAATAACCATCACGTCTGGCAGTAAAAGTCAGGTAATAACGTTGGTTATAGTTGTAGTTGATACGTCCCATCAGGGCATCGCCGGTTTCGTACTGATCGTCACTGGAAACAATAGGGGCCAGCGTACCAGCCTGTATGGCATTGTATCCCAGGTTGTCATTGGGTGCAAAATTTTCTGCCTGGATATTGGTATTCCATGACTGGAATTTTTCCGCATTGAAAAGGAAGGTGGCTTCAAATGTATGTTTACCGAATTGTTTGTTCCAGCGGATAATGTTATCCCACTGCCAGGAATAAACAGTCTGATTTCTTCTGTTCACGATACCTTTTCTGGAAGCCACATCCGGCTTTTTTGAAGAGATATGCTGGTATTCGCGCAGTACATCGTAACGGGGCGAAAAGTTAACCTGGTAAGAAAAGCCCCATGGCAATTTTCCTTTGGCAAAAATCGAAGCAAAAAAATCGTCGTACTTGTATAAACGTTTGGTGTATGCCTGATCCAGAAATGGATGGGTATTGGAACCCGGGTCATCATTGGAGCTCTGTCTGAGTGTTACACCGTCAGCCTGATAGAAAGATCCCCATGGCGGAGTAGAGGCAATATCTCCAAACCTGACAGGTACACTACTTTCATCCCGGTTAGAATACTGGAAATTAATACCTACGGTTAAAAAATCCGCAGCTTTGGCTTCTAAATTAAAACGGGTACGGAAGGTTTTATAGTTGTCACCAACTGTGATACCCTCATTGGTAAGGTAGCCCAGAGAAAAATAGTAGTTATAATCATCTCTTCTTTGCGCAATACTTACCGTATGATCATTCTGTATAGCGTTTTTATTATAAATCAGGTCTTCCCAGTTCAGGTAATTCCCTGCTTTGATATTGGTCTGTTCAATGGGTTTCCACTCGTTGCGGTTAAGCCAGACATTGATAGGGTCAAGACCGTTTGACCCATCGAGTGCCAGCCATTGTGCAACTGTAAAAGTAGAAGGAAGTTTGGCAGGATTTAGAAACTTATATTGAATACCGGGTTTGGAAGTTGAATCAAAGTTGGTTTTAGCCCATTCTGCTGCTTCGCGGAAATCCAGGATTTCCGGTCCGGTTAACAGATGCGGTTGGTTAACCACTTTATTGATACCGAAATTACTGTTAACTGTAATAACAGGTTTGCCGATTTTTCCTCTTTTGGTAGAGATCAGTATGACTCCATTGGCAGATCTGGCACCGAATACGGCAGCAGAGCTGGCATCTTTCAGGATATCAATAGTAGCAATATCGTTTGGGTTGATATCAGCCATGGTACCGGGATAAATTACGCCGTCCAGCACTATCAACGGATCTGAGCTGGCAGTCAGTGTGCCTTTTCCCCGCACCTGTAAACTGGCACTGGCGCCCTTGGTACTTGGGTCAAAACCCACATCCAGACCAGGTGCATTTCCACGAAGCATATCTTGTACAGAACGTGGATTTTCATTTTCAAGTTGCGTAGCTTTTACCTGTACAACCGAACCTGTAAGGTCTTTTTTGGTACGTGTACCATATCCAACTACTACTACATCATTCAGTCCAGACACTTCTTCTGCGAGCGAAATGTTGATACTGGTTTTGCCTTTTACGGCTACTTCTTTGGTTCCATAGCCCGTATAACTGAATACCAGTGTACCATTCTCCGGCACATTGGGGATCGAAAATGATCCCTGGGCGTTGGTGGTAACTCCTCTTGTAGTACCCTTAATCATCACACTCACACCTTCGAGTGGAGCATTTTTGGCATCAGATACTTTACCTGTAATAGTAACAGGAGGAGGTTTAAGGGCAGATAGCTTGTGTTCCACCCTCCCGGCTTTTGCCGGATTTGCGAAGGACCCCGAAAATATCACAAAACATACCAGGCATAGTATGCTCGTGAACGGGCCTGCTTTTAAAGCATTCGTTTTTTTCTTCATAATAGCAAGTGTTGGTTTTGATGAATAACAGTTGTTGTAGGGTGATCAGCCCTGATTTTAGCAACCATTAATTGTTTGTTAAATTATAATAGTTTTCCAAGTCTTTATCAATCCATCGGATTTTGTCTTCCAATTTCTACGAAAAGGTTTTCGTAGATAACCCCCCTTGCACCCCCGGTTAGCAGTAAATTTATTTACGGTAAATTGATCAACGATTGCTTATGCCAACTGCTAATTTTTTCTCCGGAAAACTGTGTGTTCCAATATGGACAGTCTCTGTAAACGCTTTGTGGCAAAGGATTTCAGCGTGTATTATTGCTTTTTTGTTGGCTGGGTTATCTCGCCCTTCTTTTACAGTAATCCTTTTTTCCGCTGCTCAGAATAGAAGGGGCTATGACCAATACTACCTTGCGACTGCTGCATGGCACCCTGATTTTGTTTTCAACACGGTTGCGGTTAATTTCCATTATATGGAATTGTTACTTGCTTCATCCAAACCTGAATCTATCCTTTAAAAATCCGATTATGGTAAAACAACCCATGTGTACCCTCTTTTTCCGAAGTCTTCTTTTTGCTTTTTTATTACTAACTGTACTGCCAGTGGTAGCCCGGTTAGATGGTAAATTGAAAAACAGCCGGGTGCTCGTGTATACGAAAAACGGCAAAGGGTATGTACACGATAATATTGCTTCTGCCGTAGCCTGTGTAAAGGAACTGGCGGCTGCCAATGCTTTTACGGTAGATGTATCTGATGATGCATCTGTATTTACAGAAGCCAATCTGCAGAAATACCAGTTGCTCATCTTTACGAGTACCAATAATGATGTATTTGATACAGATGAACAGCGGGTTGCTTTCCGCCGCTATATCGAAGCCGGTGGTGGTTTTGTAGGGGTTCACTCTGTTACGGGTACGGAACGCAACTGGAAATGGTTTAAACAGATGCTGGGCGAAACTTTTTCCTGGCATGCCAAAGGACAGGTGTTCCGGCTGAAGAATATCGATCCCACACATCCTTCTATGAAAGATGTGCCGGCTACCTGGGACAGGCATGATGAATGTTATTTCGGAAAAGAACTCTATCCGGGCATGAAAGTGTTGATGGTGCATGTGCTGAGTTCGCTTGAAAAAGATCAGACAGACCTGATCGATAAAAACAAAGGTTCTTTTGCCGATTATTACCCTGCTGTTTGGTACCAGCAGTTTGAAGGAGGAAATATCTGGGTAACCACACTCGGCCACAGCAAAGAAAGTTACCAGGACCCCGTATATCAGAACCATTTATTACAGGGTATCCGATATATTGCTACCCGTTACAAGGGACTGGATTACTCCAAAGCACATGCTATTTCAAAAGATGACCCTCTTAAAAACTAATACTATGTCAGCAAAAAAACCATTTAACCGCAGAGATTTTGTGAAAACAACCTTTAAAGGAGGTGTAGCTACTTCGCTTGCCATAACAGGGTTTCCTACCATTGTTCCCGCTTCTGTATTCGGGAAAAATGCACCCAGTAATAAACTGAATATTGCAGCCATCGGAGTGGGAAGAATTTCCCGTGATCATGATATGGCAGAAACCCTGAAATACGATCACGCGCGGATCATGGCCGTTTGTGATGTAGACAGCAAACGTCTGGCAGAAGGGAGAAAATATGTAAACGATTACTATACAAAAAAAACAGGCAAGGCTTACGACGGGGTTACCATGTACAGCGATCATCGCGAGATGTTACTGAATAAAGATATTGATGGTGTACTGATCAGTACGCCAGATCATTCGCACGCATATCTGGGTATTCATGCGGTGGAAGCGGGAAAGGATGTGTACCTGCAGAAGCCCGCTTCCTTAACCATTGCCGAAGGCCGGGCTTTGAGTAATGCGGTTCACCGCACGGGAAGGATTCTGCAGATCGGCAGCCAGCAGCGTTCTTCTGTGCAGTTCCGTTATGCGGCCGAACTGGTTCGTAACGGCCGTATCGGTACATTGAAAAATGTGTATATCGGATTACCCGGCGATCCGGGAGGTGACGAGGAACCTGAAATGCCCATCCCTTCTACCTTGAATTATGATGCATGGCTGGGGTCAACCCCTTATGTATATTATACGGAGAAAAGGGTACACCCGCAAAATGGGTATGATCGTCCGGGCTGGTTGCGTTGCGAGCAGTTTGGTGCCGGTATGATTACAGGATGGGGGGCACACCATATCGACTGTGCGCATTGGGGCATGGACACAGAATATACCGGTCCGGTAGAAATTGTTTGTAATAAAGTAACTTTCCCTTCCAAAGGTTTGTGGAACGTACATGGCATTTTTGAAACCCAGGGAACCTATGCCAACGGCGTAAAAATGATCGTGAGCAATGAATTGCCCAACGGTATCAAGTTTGAAGGAACCGAAGGATGGATTTTTGTAACCCGTGGTAACTACCGCGCCAGTGCCAGTGATCCGGTGCAGAGTAATGCCAATACAAAGGCACTCACTGCCAGTGATGGTAAGATCATCACATCTGTGATAGGAGAGAATGAGATCAATCTCTATAAAAGTGCCGAGCAGCATGGCAACTGGCTGGATTGTATCCGTACACGCCAGCAACCTATTTCACCAGTAGAAGTAGGACACCGTTCCTGCTCTACCTGTTTGCTGCATCATATTTCCATGAAAGTGAAACGTAAGATCAACTGGGATCCGATGAATGAGCGTTTCATCAATGATGATGAAGCCAACAGCATGCTGAACAGGCCACACCGTTTTCCGTATGAAGTAAAAGGACTGGATTAATCTATCATTGAATAATTGTAAACTGATATCAACAGCTAATGCGTACTACATTATTAACAGGACTTGGTTTATTGCTATTACATGCTGCGATGGCCCAACAGAAAGTAAAACTGATTACACTGGACCCGGGGCATTTTCATGCCGCGCTGGTGCAGAAATCCATGTACCCGCAGGTAGATCCTACGGTGCATGTATATGCAAAAAAGGGGCTGGATCTGCAGTTGCATCTCGATAAGATCAAGGGCTATAATAACAGCACCGTTTCTCCCACCAGCTGGAAAGAAGTGGTGTATGAGGGCGATGATTTTTTTAACCGGATGCTGCAGGAAAAAGCAGGTAATGTAGTGGTGCTGGCAGGAAACAACCAACTGAAAACCGATTATATTCTCAAATCCGTACAGGCGGGTTATCATGTGTTCTCAGACAAACCCATGGTGATTAATGAAAAAGGATTCGGTCAGCTGAAACAAGCCTTTGCCACGGCTAAAAAGAAGAATGTGTTGCTGTACGATATCATGACAGAACGGTATGAGATCACAACCATTCTCCAAAAAGCCTTCTCTCAACAACCGGCTTTGTTCGGCACATTGCAGAAAGGTACTGCTGCCAATCCTGCTGTAACCAAAGAGAGTGTGCATCATTTTTATAAGTATGTATCCGGTTCTGTGTTAACCCGCCCGGCCTGGTTCCTGGATGTGGCGCAGGAAGGAGAGGGGATCGTGGATGTGACCACACACCTGGTAGACCTGGTGCAATGGGAATGTTTTCCGGAGCAGATCCTCGATTATACCAAAGACATAAAAATTCAGACTGCGAAAAGCTGGCCCACTACTATCAGTAAAACACAATTTACAGAGCTAACCAAGTTGCCGGAAATGCCCGCTTATCTCGATAAGTATACAGATAACAGTAAACAGAATATCCAGGTACTTTGCAATGGCGAGATCAATTATACCCTGAAAGGGGTACACGCAAAAGTGTCGGTGATCTGGAATTACAAAGCGCCCGATGGCACCGGTGATACCCATTATTCTATTATGCGCGGAACAAAAGCCAACCTGGTGATCCGTCAGGGGGCAGAACAGAATTTCAAACCTACTTTGTACATTGAGCCGCTTGCGGCAACAGCAGCATACGAGAAAACAGCAGCAGAAGTAGTAGCAAAAATCGCGCAGCAATACAAAGGGATTTCTTTGAAAAAAAATGCACAGGGTTGGGAAGTCATTATTCCGGATGTCTTGAAAGAAGGACATGAATCACATTTTGCCCGGGTAACGGAGAAATACCTTGAGTACCTTTCCAGGCACAATATGCCGGCCTGGGAAGTGCCGAATATGCTGGCCAAGTATTACACCACTACGCAGGCACAGAAACTGGCTTCAAAAAAATAGATTGTATGAAAACACGAACTTTTGCCGGAAGCATTTTTTGGGTTTGCCTGTGTTGCATTTCCTTACAGGCCATGGCACAGCTAAAACCGCTGCAAACCATCAAGGGCACTACTTACAGGTCTATTTTTGAGATGCTTCGGGATGTACCTGGTTTGGAGGTTACATTGAGTAACGATAAAACAGGTGGTTCTGTGGTTGTTCGCGGGATCGGTAGTTTTAATAACCAGAAGCCGCCGCTCTTTGTAGTAGATGGCGCAATTTATTCAGGCGATATCAGTGCTATCAATCCGCAGGATGTAGACGGGATCAGCGTACTGAAAGATGCCGCATCTGCATCGGCCTATGGTGCGCAGGGGGCAGCGGGGGTGATCCTGATCACCACTAAAAAGGGACAGGGCGTAAGCAGACAGGCCGTTGTATCCAGTTACAACGCATCGGCCTATACTTATTTCATAGAACATAAAACACCACTGAAAGTATTTGACCATAATGATAGTGTACTCATAGAAGGAGTGATACAAAAGCAGCAGGACAGTGTATTGATCTTTATCAAAAAGCGAAAAGAAGTGCGGATAGCTGTAAGGGATATTAAAAGAGTTGAAATGATACGCGAGTAAGCGAGGTTAACGCTACATCGTTTTCGTAAATTAAATAGTACAGTATCACAGATCAGCAGAAAAAAAGAATCAAATTCATAGAATCAATAAACGAAGGACATGGAATCGAATGAGCTGTTTTCACTAAAAGGGAAAGTAATAGTTGTAACTGGCGGAACGGGTATTTTAGGCGGGGCTTTTGTAAAAGGAATTGCAGCAGCAGGTGGAACAGCCGTGATTCTGGGACGCAATGCAGCTGTAGCAGAACAAAGGGCACAGGAAATAATCGCGGGTGGCGGTAAGGCACTGGCGGTTGTAGCAGATGTACTGGAAGAAGCAGATCTGGTTCGTGCAAGAGATATGATATTGGAGAAATGCGGGCGGATAGATGGGTTGGTAAACGGTGCAGGGGGTAATATGCCGGAAGGGGTATTGCAACCGGATGCGGATATCTTCTCCATGAATATAGACGGAATGAAAAAAGCAATGGTGCTGAATGTATGGGGTACCATTATCCCCACACAGGTATTTGGCGCTGTAATGGCGAAAAACGGCGGTGGCAGTATTGTAAATATCTCTTCTGTCAGTTCCAAGCAGGTGGTTACCAAAGTACTGGGTTACAGTATGGGTAAGGCGGCAGTAGATTGTTACACCCAATGGTTTGCGGTAGAAGTGGCCAACCGTTTTGGTGATAGCATCCGCATGAATGCCATTATGCCCGGTTTTTTTCTCACAGAACAGAACAGAACCCTGTTAACCAACAGCGACGGCAGTTTTACTGATCGTGGTAACCTGGTCATCAGAAACACCCCTTTCAAACGTTTTGGTAAACCGGAAGAACTGGTAGGGGCATTGATCTACCTGCTGAGCGATGCGTCCCGTTTTGTTACAGGGATGCAGCTGGGTGTAGACGGTGGATTCACCGTATTCAGCGGTGTCTAATCCTTATCCCATTAACACAGAAGTCATGAGCGAATATTTTTTAACGGACGATTTTTTATTACAGGGAAAAGCAGCCAGGCGTTTATACCACGATCATGTGAAAGGGCTTCCTGTGATCGATTACCATTGCCATTTGTCACCTGCAGATATTGCCGCTAACCGGCAGTTTGCCAACCTGACCGATATCTGGTTAAAAGGTGATCATTATAAATGGAGGGCCCAACGTACACTGGGAGTGCCTGAGAAACTAATCACCGGTGAGGCTGGTGATGAAGAGAAATTTCATGCCTGGGCAAAAGTAGTGCCCCAGACTGTACGCAATCCCTTGTTTCACTGGACGCATATGGAACTGAAGAATGTATTTGGCATCAACTGGTATCTCGATGCAAAGTCAGCTTCCTCTGTGTATCAAAGCTGTAATGAATTATTGGCACAGCCCTCGCACAGAACAAGAGCCATTCTTGGTTCTTTTAATGTTGAATACATCGGTACCACAGATGAGCCCTGGGATAGTCTCGAGTATCACCAATCACTCGCAGCAGAAAATTTCTCTATCCGGGTATCACCTTCTTTCCGTCCTGACCGGGTACTGATGATCGGCAATAAAAAAAGTTTTTTTGATAACCTGTCGTTGCTGGAACAGGCCAGCGGGATTACGGTAAAAGATATCAACTCCCTGTTGCAGGCATTACAGAACCGGGTGGATTATTTTCATGCCAATAGTTGTCGGGTTTCCGATCATGGACTAACACAGATGCCGGCCCGTTTCGAATTCAGTGCACAGCTGGAATCGGAATTACAGTTCTTCCTGTCTGATCGAAAAGGCAGTTATTCAGATCCGGAAGCGTTCATGGGCTATGTATTGGTGCAGCTTTGTAAAATGTATCATGCCAAAGACTGGGTACAGCAGTTTCACCTGGGCCCGATCCGGAATAATAATACCCGCCTGAACCAGTTGCTGGGTGCGGATAGTGGGTTTGATTCGATCGGTGATTTTCCGCAGGCATTGCAGATGTCGCTGTTCTTCGATCATCTCGACCAGACCAATCAATTGGCTAAAACGGTGATCTATAATATCAATCCTTCTGATAACGAAGTGTTTGCCACCATGCTGGGCAATTTCAACGACGGCAGTATCAAGGGTAAAATGCAGTTCGGTTCCGGTTGGTGGTTCCTTGACCAGAAAGACGGGATGGAAAAACAGCTGAATGCCTTATCCAATATGGGATTGATCAGTACCTTTATAGGGATGATCACCGACAGTCGCAGTTTCCTCTCGTTTCCGCGACATGAATATTTCAGACGCATTCTTTGTAACCTGTTAGGGGATGAAATGGAGAAGGGGATCCTGCCGGATGATGAAGCCTGGATCGGAGGTATTGCCAAAGACATCTGTTACCATAACGCGAAAGAATATTTTAACCTGTAAATTTTCATTCTAATACAATTGCCATATGTCAAACTCACGCAGAAATTTTATCAAGCAAACCGCTAAAGCAGCAGCCGGCACTTATATTGCTACGGCAGGTATCAGTGCACAAAGTTATGCGCGTATCATGGGAGCCAATGATCGGGTAAGAGTAGGTGTGGTAGGTTTCTCTGACCGTCACCGCAGTTCACATATCCCGCCGTTCATGAAGTTTTATAAGGAGATGAACTTTGATATTGTGGGTGTATCCGATATCTGGAAAAGAAGAAGAGAAGAAGGTGCTGCCTTTCTGAAAGATAAAATGGGGCACGATGTTGCGGGCTACCGCAACAACGAAGAAATGTATGCAGCTAAAGCGGTGGATGCGGTCTTCATCAGCACCGCCGATTTTCAGCATGCCCTGCATTGCATCGAAGCCGTAAAAGCCGGTTGCGATGTGTATTGCGAAAAGCCGTTTGCCGAAACCATGGAAGATAACCGTGCTGCGCTGAAAGCAGTAAAAGCATCCGACAGGATTGTGCAGATCGGCTCACAGCGCAGAAGCGGGCCCAACTATAAGGCAGCGGCAGACTTTATACAGAGTGGTAAGTTTGGCCCCATTACCATGGTAGAATTAACCTGGAACGTGAACCAGCCCGGCCGCTGGAGAAGGCCCGACCTGGTAGCCAATTGCCGCGAAGAAGATCTTGACTGGAAACGCTTCCTGATGAACCGCCCTTACGAAAATTTTGATCCGAGAAAATACCTTGAGTATCGTTTGTTCTGGCCTTATTCCTCCGGAATGCCCGGTCAGTGGATGAGCCACCAGATTGATACGGTTAACTGGTTCAGTGGATTGGATCACCCGAGAAGTGTTACCGCTAACGGTGGTATTTACCAATGGAAAGATGGTCGTAGAAACTGGGATACCACTACTGCTGTATTTGACTATGGACCAACGAATGATCCCACTACAGGATTTCAGGTGGTGTTCATGTCTCGCATGCACAATGGCGATGATAGTCCGGCTGAGCTTTATTACAGCAATGGCGGCGAACTGAATCTGATCACCAATAAAGTATCGCCCAAAGGTGGTTTGCGTGCAGGAGCCGCTGCCGCCATGAAAATGCAGCCCAATCTGTTGCCGGAGCTGAATCTGACCGATACAGTTGTGAAAGTAGAAGCTGGCGCCAATACCGGAGGTGATGCATTAACCACGGCACATATTCGTAACTGGATGGAATGTATCCGTAGCCGCAAGCAACCCAATGCACCGGTAGAAGCGGGCTATACACATTCTATCGCTACCATCATGGCCAATGCGGCCTGCCGCACCGGTGAGAAAGTAACTTTTGATGAAAAAACACAGGAAGTGATGGCAGGTGGAAAAGTGTTTAAATATTAGTAGTAGCAGTTGGGTTTATATAGCAACGGAAAGGGAACTCCCTCGCGGATCATCCCTTTCTTTTTTTAGGGAAGGGTGAAAAGAAGATCAGCTAATGACTGAGAAACAAAAAGCCAGAATCGCCGTATTACTCGGAAATTTTTTCTTCGGTACCAGTGTGATCGCCGTTAAACATATCAGTCCGCACCTGGTTCCACCCCTGGCTCTAACAGCGATCCGGATCTGTTCGGCTAGTTTCCTTTTCTGGTCCATGTTTATTTTGAACCCGGTAAAAACCGGCATTGAAAAAAAAGATTATCTCCGTTTATTTCTCTGCGCCCTGGCCGGTATTACCCTGAACCAGACTTTTTCTGTACTGGGTATGGCATTTACCAGTCCTATACACGCTTCCCTGCTCATTCTCACCACACCCATTACCATTACCATACTGGCTGCCTGGTTCCTTGGCGAAAGATTAACCCGGTTAAAAATAATCGGATTGTTACTGGGGATTTCCGGCGGGGCCTTACTCGTGTTTGCCAGAGATGTATCCAGTATCGCCGGTGAGAACCAGTCGCTGGGGGATATGTTTGTGATTCTGGGTGCGTTGAGTTATTCCACCTATGTCATTTCCATCAAACCGCTGATGATGAAATACAAGGCCAATCATATCCTGCAATGGGTATTCCTGTTCGGTATGTTTGCCAGTTTACCCATTGGATGGAGACCGCTAACAACCGTGCAATGGGCATCCTTCGATTTTCTCAGTTGGTTTTGTCTGGTATATGTAGTGCTCGGCGGAACTTTTTTCGCGTACCGGTTAATGAATTACAGCATTAATAAACTGGGTGCTGCTGTAACGGGTTCTTATATTTATACACAACCATTTTTTACCACTATCGCTTCTGTGATCCTTCTGCATGAAGTGTTGAGTCCGCCAAAGATCATGGCAGCGGTATTAATCATGGGAGGTGTGTTTTTGGCTAATTACAAGAGAAAATGAATAGAATAAACGCTCCGCGAAACCTCAGCTTCTCCTGTTCTCTGCGGTTGGTCTGAGCTTCATTCAACGCAGAGAACGGGAGGACAGGGAGTTTTCGCAGAGGAAGAAAATATCAATTAACATAAACTATTTATATGACAAGAGTTCCTTTTGCTGAGATGAAGCAAACCATCAAAACGGCTTTTATCAAAGCAGGTATGTCCGAACGCAAAGCAGATACCTGTGCGCAAATCCATACAGAATCCTCACGGGATGGTGTGGCTTCGCATGGCTTGAACCGCGTAGAACGTTTTATCGAATATCTGTTGAAAGGGTGGGTAGTTGCTGATGCAGATCCCAGTCTGGTACTAAGCCTCGGTGCTTTGGAAACGTATAACGGTAACCTGGGGCCAGGCGTGCTGAACGCTCTGTTTGCCATGAACCGCGCTACTGAAATGGCTGCTGCGAATGGGATTGGTATGGTAGGCTTGCAGAATACCACTCACTGGATGCGCGGTGGTGCTTACGGCTGGCAGGCGGCCGAGAAAGGGTTTATCGGCATCTGCTGGACCAATACCGAATCCTGTATGCCACCCTGGGGTGCTAAATCGGAAGCAGTGGGTAATAATCCTTTTGTAATGTCCGTTCCGCGTAAGGAGGGGCATGTGGTATTTGATATGGCCATGTCGCAATATTCCTATGGAAAGATCTGGGGCATGGAAGGGAAAAACCAACGCCTGCCTTTTCCGGGAGGTTTTGATGAGCAGGGGCAACTCACAGATAATCCCGACATCATTTCTAAAACCAGAAGGGTAGTGCCTATCGGTTACTGGAAGGGCGCCGGTTTTACCATCATGCTCGATCTGATCTCGGCACTGGTATCCGGCGGTTTGTGTACGGCGGGCATTGATCAGAACGGCAAAGGCAGTTGTGGTGGTTGCTCGCAGGTGTTCATTGCTATTGATCCGTTAAAGATCAACACACAGGAGATGATTGATCATGTGCTGGAAATAACCGTGGCACAATTGAAACAGGCCGTGCCGGCAGAAGAAGGGAATGAGATCTTTTTTCCAGGGGAGCAGGCGGCTAAAAAAAGAAAAGAAAATACAGCCCTGGGTATACCCGTAGATGATGCGATCTGGAACAAAGTAAAAGAACTGGCTGGTTAAGTGGATCCCATAAATCAATGTATCTATGAAAGCACTCTGCGTACAATCTCCCCACCATCTCGTGATCGAGGAAAGACCGGTGCCTGCGATACAGGCCGCTAATGAAGTACTCATCAAAGTAAAAGCCGCAGGTATCTGTGGGTCGGATGTACATATATACCATGGCACATCGCCCGTGGCTACTTATCCGCGGGTGATTGGACATGAGATAGCAGGAGAGATCCTGGCTATCGGTACACAGGTAACTGATTTTGCTGTGGGCGATCGGGTGGTAATGGATCCGGTGATCTATTGCGGCAACTGTTATCAATGCAAAACCGGCAGAAGAAATGTTTGTAGTAAACTCAAAGTAAGATCTGTACATGTAGATGGTGGTTACCAGGAATACATCGTATTGCCACAGGAAAGTATCTATCTCATCCCCCGGCAACTTAGCTGGGAAGAAGCCGTGATGATTGAACCCTTTACCATTGCAGAACAGGTTTGCTGGCGGGCACAGATCACCAAAGAAGATATTGTGTTTATCATGGGAGCGGGACCGGTAGGATTGAGTGTGCTCAAAAGAGCCAAACTATCCGGTGCCACCTGTTATATTTCTGATATACTCGATACCCGGCTGGCACTGGCCCAAAGCTACGGTGCCGATGCCGTGATCCATGCAAAACAAACCGATCCGGGTGAAGAGATCAAACGTTTAACAAACGGCAATGGTGCCACTGTGGTCATTGATGCTGTTTGTTCTGTACGATCTTTTGAACAGGCACTCACTTACGTATGTGCCGCAGGCAGGGTAATTCCATTGGGCTTTACCAAAGAGCCTTCTGCTATCAGCCAGTTAAGTATTACAGCCAGAGAAATTGATGTACGTGGATCGAGATTACATAATAACCAATTCCCGGTGGTCATCGAACATTTCCGTGAGGGGAAGATTGAAGTGGCGGATATGATTACACACCGATACCCGTTCACCGAAATTCATGCAGCCCTCAAACTGATCGAAGATCCGGCAGTGGAAAAAGGAAAAGTGGTGTTGTTATTCTAAGCATAAAAAAAACTGCGCCTTTGCGCCTCCGCGTGAAAATTTTCTCGCAAAGTCGCAAAGACGTAGTTGAAGAGTTGTTTAATATTTGGTCACACCAGGTGTCGCGATCGGGTAAAAACCATCCGCACCAGGCAATACTGGCGGAGCCGCATCCCATGCAAATACTTTTGGCATGATATCGAGCCCGGAGTTAATGGCTTTGTCCCAGTTCACTACCTGCCCACTGTAAGTGGCCATTCTGCCGAGGATAGAAGTCATGGTACTATGTGCCCCATTCTCTGCATCAGCAAATTTGTATTCGCCTTTGGCAATGGCGGCAAACAGTTCGTCGTGTTCTACCTGGTAAGGGTTGGGTTCTCCCTTGGTATCAAAATGGTATACCACTTTACCCGATGCATCGGTGATATTGGCGGCGCCACAGAAAATCTTTCCTTTGGTACCAACCAGTAATTCATCTACTTTACTCATGGTACCCGGTATATGGCGGCACTGGCTGTTCAGGATCGATCCATCGGCATAGGTAAACTCCACATAGTGGTGATCAAAGATCTCCCCATGTTCTTTTCCCTTACGTACCTGACGGCCTCCCATGCCCTGGGCTTTCACAGGGTAGGCGCCTTTGAACCAGTTAATCACATCAATATTGTGAATATGCTGTTCGGTAATATGATCGCCGCAGAGCCAGTTAAAGTAATACCAGTTACGCATCTGGTATTCCATTTCTGTTTGTCCGGCTTTGCGCGGTCTTACCCAAACGCCATCATTGTTCCACCAGGCCTGCGCCGAAGTGATATCGCCGATCATGTCTTTGCGTTTGTAAAGTTCGCGGTAAGAGCTCTGGTAATGACGCTGTAAGCCTACCACTACATTCAGTTTTTTCTGTTTGGCAATGGCAGCGGTAGCCAATATTTTCTGCACACCGGCAGGGTCGGTAGCTACCGGCTTTTCCATGAATACATGTTTATTTTGTTTGATGGCTTCCTCAAAATGAATCGGACGGAAACCGGGAGGTGTAGCCAGTATCACCACATCTGCCAGCGGAATGGCTTTCAGGTAACCGTCAAAACCGGTAAACCTTCTTTCTGCGGGTACGTCAATCCGTTTGCGGGCATCGGCGTTTTTGGCATCCTCTTCGTTGGTGAGCGATTCGTAACATTTATCCAGGTTGTCCTGGAAAGCATCTGCCATGGCAATCAGTTTTACATTCTGTTTACTTTTCAGTGCCTGCATGGCCGCACCGGTACCCCGGCCGCCGCAGCCGATCAGGGCTACTTTGATCACATCATCCGATCCGGCAAAATAATTGGCGCGACTTAAAAAAGGAGCCGCGATCAATCCGCCTGCGATCAGCGAACTTTGTTTTACAAATTCTCTTCTGGACTTGTTTTGGGAAGCATCGTTTTGCATATAACAGTTTTTTAAAAGTTTATCGACCCAGGTATTTGTTAAAAAAATCGTTGATCTCTTTGGCGGAAGGCTGTTGTAAAGGTCTCACCAAACGGATACCCACCCAGCTGCCATCTGTTAACCACCATTTGCTCTGCGGGATCTGCGGATCGCGGATGTTCCAGTCGGGATGGGAAGCAAAACGCTTGGCACTGCGTAATTCGCCGGCTGTTTGGGCAAACCCACCACCGCGTAATGCTTTGGGGTATTTCTTTTTGTTGGCTGCCATCATCGGATCGATAGCGCCACCCATCGTACTGTAGCGGTTGGCCTCATAATGATCCATGGTCCATTCCATCAGGTTGCCCAGCATATCGTAGAGCCCCCAGGCATTGGGTAATTTTTCGCCCACTTTGTGAAACTTGTCTTCACTGTTATTGGCATACCAGGCATATTTGTCTAACTGGGTACTGTCGTTGCCAAAATAGAAGGCAGTGGTGCTGCCTGCACGGCAGGCATATTCCCATTCGGCTTCTGTGGGTAAACGGTAAAAGATACCAGTTTTATCATATAACCAACGACAATACATCAGTGCCGCCATCTGCGACATACTGTTCACCGGGAAGCCACCTTCTTTACCCATGCCCCAACTGAGGTCAATGTATTGCGGACTGGGTCTTGTGATTGCATCAACGTCAACATTGGCACTGGTATTTTCATCTTTGAAAAAAACATCAAAGGCATCGCGGGTTACTTCGTGGGCGCTCATCCAGAAAGCAGAGAGTTTGATTTTTTGTTGCGGCCCCTCATCAGCGTCTCTTCTTTTTTCTGTAGGGGCACTGCCGATGACAAACTCACCTGCAGGAATGGGCTGCATGGTAAACCGGAGGGTGCTGCCGGGTAAGGATTGTTCGTAACGGGTAAAATTAGTTGTAGGCTGTTGCGCCCAGCTCAGGGTAAACAATAATGAAGAAAATAACAGGAAAGTAACTCTTTTCACGTAGCAGTATTTGGTGGTGAAAAGATACTGAAATAATCAAACCGAATGTAGGATTCAATATGGTGGAATTCAGGGTATTGTCTTTAGTGGATAGAATTTATTTCTCTGTGAAAATGCGCTTCGCTGATCTCTGTGGGTGCTGTAAAAACGCAATCCAACCGTAGAGAACGGGAGAACAGGGAGTTTTCGCAGAGAGAGATTTCATAGCAGATAGTTAATAGCTTATTCCTCATCTCTTCCAGTACCGCTTGAACCCCGGTGAGTCATAGTATAGAACCTGCTTATTCCGCAATTCCGTAATCAGTAATTCAGCTTTCATTTTTTTCGCCAGTTGCATAGCTTCTTTAATAGGAAGAATACTGCAGGCCGTAGCCAACCAATCTGCCACTGCGCCATTGTCAGCGATCACAGTTACATTTCTTTGCGAACTAATACCATAACCGGTTCGCGGATCGGCGATATGGGAATACTTTTTTCCTTTGTGTTCGATAAATTGATACGCATCGCCCGATGTGGCAACGGCTTTGTTTTGCAATAACAGTTTTTGGGGTAAAAGATCATCAGTGGTTTCGGGTACGTTTACCCCAATGGTCCAGCCCCGGCTATTGGGTGGTGGTTGAGTCATCACCATATCGCCACCGGCATCAACCAGTGATTGTTTGATCCCTTTACGGGTGAGATAATTCACTACCGCCTGTGCCGCATATCCTTTGGCAATACCGCCAAGGTCTAATAACATGTCTTGCTGCGGTAAATACACACTGTGATCTGCAGGGTTAAGTTGCAACTGCTGAAAACCTACCAGCGCCTTTTTTTGTGCAACCTGCAAACTATCAGGAAATCGTTTTGCTTTTCTCGCTTTCCGCCACAAACGGCTCAGCGGACCGATGGTGATATCAAACGCATGGCTGCTTTCTAACCAGGCCTGGCCACTGCTGATCAATAGGTTCCATAATCTGGAAGATACGATCATGGGTTCTTTGCCGGCTTTGCTATTGAGGCGGCTCAGTTCACTCGTACTGTCGTAATCACTGAACAGACTATTCAGTGTATCTACCAGGTCAAAACAGGCCCGCGCCAGCGTTGCGGCTTTCAGCGAGTCATCGGTTACCAGTACCAGATTAAAGGGCGACCCCATTTTATTTTCGGTAAAAAGAAACTTTCTTTCCTGTGCGTGGGTTAAGAGCCCGGTCAGGCAGGTGAAAAAAAAGAAAAGGAATAGTTTGCGCAAAGTATCCGTTTTGTTACTGTTATCAGTAAATTTAAGCACAAAAAATAAGGCACATGCAAAGAAGAAAATTTATGCAGCAAAGTTTACTGGCCGGAGGCTCACTGATTGCAGCCAGCACTGCGTTCTCTGCCCAGCAAAAAAAAGACCTGCTCGATAATAATGAACCCTTTCATCTGCCTTATGCCATCCACGATGGGATGTTCAAAAATCATGGCGGTGCTGATATTGTAGACCAGATCAAATTTGCACACTCTGTAGGCTTCCGCGCACTGGAAGACAATGGTATGATGAGCCGCACACCCGAGCAACAACAACGCATTGGAGATATCATGGAACAACTGGGCTGGAAAATGGGGGTCTTTGTGATTGAGTTTGATAAATGGCCCCTCTCTACCAATATGGCCGGAGGTAAAAAAGAATGGAAAGATAAATTCATCCAATACTGTAAGGATGCACTGGAAGTAGCCAAACGCTGCCGTGCCAAATGGGCTACCGTAGTGCCGGGTAATTTCGACAGAACTCTCCCCATGGGCTTTCAAACAGCCAATGTGATTGAGTTTCTTCGTCGCGGAGCAGAAATTCTCGAACCTTCCGGACTGGTCATGGTACTGGAACCCTTAAGTGATACGCCGGATCTGTTTCTGCGTTATTCCGATCAAACCTATGCCATCTGTAAAGCAGTCAATAGTCCTTCCTGTAAGATCTTGTTTGATATGTACCACATGCAACGCAATGAGGGTAATATCATCCCTAATATGAACCGAGCCTGGGATGAGATCGCTTATCTGCAGATAGGAGATAACCCCGGCAGAAAAGAACCCGGTACGGGCGAAATGAATTACCGTAATATCTTCAAACATGTTCACAGCAAGGGCTACAAGGGTGTGTTAGGGATGGAGCATGGTAATGCGGCTCCGGGAAAAGAAGGCGAACTGGCCCTGATCAAAGCGTATCGTGAGGCAGATAGTTTTATGTAATGATTTCGCAAAGGGGAACCAGCTGATTCGAACAGCTTCACCATTATATACCGGCTTATGTCATTTGCCTTTACCGCTTCACAGATTGCTGCCTACCACCAGGATGGTTACCTGCTGGTCAAACAGTTCTGCAGTAAACCCGAGGTAAACAAACTATATAACACAGCCCTGGAAGATGATGCCATGCGCAAAAACGCATTGGATCTGAACGACCAGTCGGGCAAAAAAACAAAACTCTCTCTCTGGTTCACCCCAGGCAACGATGTATTTGGTTATCTGACCCGCAGCGAAAAAATGGTAAATGGGGTAGCTGCTTTGCTCGATAGCGATGCGCCTGTCTGTCATTTTCATTCCAAGCTGATGCAGAAAGAACCGCGGGTAGGCGGTGCCTGGGAATGGCACCAGGATTATGGGTACTGGTACAAAAACCAGTTTATGTTTCCGGATCAGCTGATCAGTGTCAATGTGGCTTTAACGCCAGCTAATCAAGAGAACGGCTGTTTGCAGGTAATCAGGGGGTCGCATAAAATGGGCCGCGTTAATCATGGTTTTGCCGGTGAGCAGGTGGGGGCAGATATGGTAATGGTGAACAATGCCCTGCAGACCATGGAGCTGGTTTACTGCGGGCTGGAAGCGGGTGATGCATTGTTCTTTCATCCCAACCTGCTGCATCGCTCAGAAGCCAATCTGTCGGAACACCCGCGCTGGTCCATCATTTCCTGTTATAGTTCCCAATCCAATCTGGCATACAATGAAAGTTCTGTGTCGTGGAAAGTGCCGGTGAACAAAGTGCCCGATGATGCTTTGTTACAATGGGATGCGGCTTCTCTATCGGAAGCTGATTTCCTCAAAAAAGAAAATGATCCGGCGCTGAAAGAAACGGGGTGGGAGAAGGAAGTGAGCATAGGAGATCAAAAGAAAATATAACGCTGCGAAACAGCTGCCGCTCTCCTGTTCTCTGCGGTTAGTATAAGTTTCATTCACCGCAGACCTGCCTGTCGGCAGACAGGGAACAGGAGAACGGGGAGTTTTCGCAGAGAAAAAAATAACTACACTTAATTGATATCATTACCATGAAAAAAATCCTGCTTGCCTTTTTACTGATTACTCTGTTCACAGATACCCATGCCCAGTTACATATCCCTACTATATTTGGTGATAGTATGGTATTGCAAAGAGACAGACCCATTCCTGTCTGGGGTTGGGCCGCCAAAGGGGAGAAGATAACTGTTCAGTTTCATGATCAATCCAAAACCACGGTAGCGGGTGCTGATGGTAACTGGCGTGTAAACCTGGACGCTGAAAAAGCAGGCGGGCCATACCGTTTGGCAGTGAAGGGCAATACACAGATCGAATACAAAGATGTATTGGTGGGCGATGTATGGATCTGTTCCGGACAGTCGAATATGGAATGGACCGTAGCCAATACCAATAATAGTGAAGCTGAGATAGCGGCAGCGAATTATCCAACGATCCGCCACCACAAAATTCCTAATACCATCGCGGTTGATCCGGCCTTAGATACAAAAGCAGGTAACGGATGGCATAGCGCCAACCCCGCACAGGTAAGTAGCTTTACCGCAGTAGGTTATTTTTTTGCCAGGAATCTGCAGCAGGAGCTGAAGATCCCCATCGGTCTGATCAATACCAGCTGGGGTGGTACCGATGTAGAAACCTGGACCAGTCGCGAAGCTTTTGAACATAGTGAAGAATTCAAGGATTTGTACAAAGGCATCCAGCGGGTAAATCTGGATTCTATTGCTGCCAATAAAAAGAAACAGACAGAGGAAAGGGTACAAAAACTACAGGGTGCCTTACCTGCCGAATCAGTTATTGCCAGTTGGAAAGAATCCGGTTTCTATGATCAATCCTGGCCCGAAATGAAATTGCCGGGTCTGTGGGAGTCGCAGGGATTACCCGATCTGGATGGCATTGTATGGTTACGTAAAAACATCACACTTACTGCCGAACAGGCAGCTAACGGCGCCGATCTTTTGCTCAGCATGATTGATGATAATGAGGAAACCTATGTGAATGGCGTGAAAGTGGGTGCTACCAATGGGTATAACCAGAAACGATTATACATTATTCCGCCGGGTGTTCTGAAAGAGGGCACCAATACCATTGCCATCCGGGTAGAAGATACCGGTGGCGGTGGCGGATTGTATGGAAATGCCGCTGAACTGCAGTTAATCTGTAAAGGAAGCACCGTTGCACTGAGTGGTGCCTGGAAATTTCAGGTGGCATCGGTTACGCAATCTTCTTCTGTAGGACCGAATAGTTTTCCTTCCCTCTTATTCAATGCCATGGTGCATCCTTTAATTCCTTACGCCATCAAGGGAGCCATCTGGTACCAGGGCGAGAATAATGCCGGCCGCGCTTATCAATACCGCAAAGCGTTTCCCCTGATGATCAACGATTGGAGAAGCCGCTGGAAGCAAGGTGATTTCCCTTTCTATTTTGTACAACTCTCCAGTTTCAATTCTGCCAACGGCAACAGCCAGCAGGGTAGTACCTGGGCCGAACTGCGCGAAGCGCAAACCATGACACTCTCTTTGCCTAATACCGGCATGGCCGTAACCACTGATATCGGTAATGCAAAAGATATTCATCCCCGCAACAAACAGGATGTGGGCAAACGTCTGGCACTGGTGGCCCTGCATCATACCTATGGTAAAAATGTGGTTTTCAGCGGACCCGTTTATCAATCCATGAAAGTAACCGGCAAAGAAGTAGCAATTTCTTTTACACACGATGAGGGGTTAAGAACCCGCGGACAGGCAGATATGCTGGTAGGTTTTGAAGTAGCCGGTGAGGACCAGAAATTTTACAGAGCAATTGCACGTATAGCAGGAAAACAGGTAATTATCAGTGCGCCAGAAGTTACACAGCCCGTGGCCGTGCGGTATGCCTGGGCCGATGATGCCGGGGCAGCCAATCTGTTTAACCAATCCGGGTTACCGGCAGTGCCTTTCCGTACTGATAACTGGCCGGGGATTACAGTAACCGGGAAATACCGGATAGCGGGTAGATAGGGAAGATAAACTGCCAACGCGGGCAGCACAGTTCATGATGGTTAAAAGAGAACTTAGTTTAGTTTTCCGTATATACTTATAACGCTATCGATAAACATTTCCTGCCATGAAGAAAATTCTATGCCTGCTGCTGCCTTGTTTGGTAGCGACTGCTTTTGCCCAGACCTCAGTGAGTCATCTACTAACGGAAAACAAATCAAACCCTGTTGAGGTAGAAGAACAGGCGCCCCGCTTTAGCTGGCAGCTTTCCGCCACACAGCGTAATACCATGCAAACAGCCTATGCCATTCAGGTATGGGAGGCAGGCAATAAAAAGAATACGGTGTGGAACTCCGGAAAAATCATGTCAGACCAATCGGTCTATGTGCCTTACGCAGGCAAAGCTTTGCAGAGCGGGAAAAAATACAACTGGTCGGTACAGGTATGGGATAACCATACTACCCAACCTGCTTCCAGCGAAGCGGGCAGTTTTCAGATGGCCCTCTTACAAAATACTGATTGGAAAGCCAAATGGATAGAGCCCGGCTATACAGAAGATTCTGTGATGCGTCCCAGTCCTTTGTTCCGCAAACAATTTGCTGCCAATAAAAAAATCGTATCCGCTACAGCGTATATCACGGCACATGGATTGTATGAGGCTCAGATCAATGGCAAGCGGATCAGTGATGCGTATTTTACACCCGGCTGGACGGCGTACAAGAAAAGACTGCAATACCAGGCGTATGATGTTACTGCTCTGCTGCAGAAGGGGGTAAATGCTATTGGTGTTACCCTGGGTAGCGGCTGGTACAGGGGAGTGATCGGTTTCTCTAATAACAGGAATGTATATGGAAAAGATATTGCACTGCTTTTTCAGTTAACCATCAATTACAGCGATGGCAGTACCGAACAAGTGGTATCGGATGATAGCTGGAAATCGAGTACCGGCGCCATCCGTTACAGTGAGATCTATAATGGCGAAACCATTGATGCAAGGGAGGAAAAAAATGGCTGGACCTTACCCGGATATGATGATAGCCAATGGAGCGGCGTAAAAACCGCTACGCACCCGATGAATGTATTGGTAGCAACCTACAATGAACCAATCCGAAGAAAAGAAGTATTCCAGGCCAAACGGATCATTACCACTCCTACGGGCGAAAAAGTGATCGATTTTGGCCAGAACCTGGTAGGCTGGGTTACCCTGAAAGTGAAAGGTAATGCAGGCGATAAGATCGTAGTATCGCATGCGGAAGTACTCGACAAAACAGGTAATTTTTATACCACCAATCTGCGCGCTGCCAAAGCGCAGGATACCTATATTCTGAAAGGAGGCGAAGAAGAAATATTTGAACCGCATTTTACCTGGCATGGTTTCCAGTTTATCAAACTGGAAGGATATCCCGGCGAACTAAAACCCGAGAATTTTACTGCAGTGGCACTGTATTCCGATATGCCTACAACCGGTACTTTCTCTTCCTCACATCCATTGGTGAACCAGTTGCAGCATAATATTGAGTGGGGACAGAAAGGCAATTTCCTGGATGTACCTACGGATTGTCCGCAGAGAGATGAGCGTTTGGGCTGGACGGGTGATGCGCAGGCATTCTCGCGCACTGCAGCTTTTAATATGAACGTACATAATTTCTTTACCAAGTGGTTGAAAGATGTAGAAGCTGATCAGTTACCTACCGGTAGCGTTCCTTTTGTTGTGCCGAATGTATTAGGTACCGGCTCGGCGGGTTCTGCCGGTTGGGCCGATGCGGCTACTATCATTCCATGGAATGTATATCTCGCCTATGGCGATAAAAAAGTATTGGAGAACCAGTACAACAGCATGAAAGCCTGGGTAGGGTACATGCGGAATAACAGTACGGATTTTCTCTGGAACAAAGGTTTCCACTTTGGTGATTGGCTGTTCTACCGTCCACATGATGATAATGACGGAAAATCTGCCGTAACAGACAAGTACCTGATTGCACAATGTTTTTATGCGCATTCCACACAACTGTTGATTAATGCGGCACGGGTATTAGGCAAAATGGAGGAAGTCGCTAATTATGAAACGCTGTTGAAAAATATCAAAGCGGCATTTGGAAAAGAATACCTCACTGCCACCGGCCGCCTGGTATCCAGCACACAAACAGCCTATGTATTAGCACTGAATTTTGATATGTTGCCAGAGAACCTGCGCGCACAGGCGGCAGAAAGGCTGGCGGCCAACGTGAAAGATTACGGCAATCACCTCACTACCGGTTTTCTCGGAACGCCTTATCTCTGTCATGTGTTAACCCGTTTTGGGTATGTAGACCTCGCTTACAAACTATTACTGCAGGAAACTTACCCTTCCTGGTTATACCCGGTAAAAATGGGGGCCACCACTATCTGGGAAAGATGGGACGGCATTAAACCTGATGGTACGTTCCAGGTACCTTCCATGAATTCCTATAACCACTATGCCTATGGTGCCATCGGCGATTGGATGTACCGGGTAATGGTTGGTCTTGATACTTATGAAGATGGTACCGGCTACAAACACAGCAAAATTGAACCGCATATCGGCGGTGGCTTTACCAATGCTTCAGCCAGTTTACAAACCTATTACGGCAAGCTCAGCAACAGCTGGAAATTATCCGGTGATCAACTGGTGATGGAAGTAGAAGTGCCGGCCAATACAACCGCAACCGTATTCGTTCCCGCCAAAAGCGCCGATGCTATTACAGAAAGTGGTGCTCCTCTCTCACAATCAAAAGACATCAAACTGCTTGAAACCCAGGAGGGCTCCGTAAAACTCACCCTCGGTTCCGGCAAATATCAATTTACAGTTAAAAAATAATTTTAAAACATTCTATCATCCTATCATGCTATCATTCTATCATTTCCTGCTCAAAAAATCCCGCGTATACAGTTGTATTCTTTTCATACTTCTGTATACGAATGCTTCCGCCCAATCCCCCCGTTGGTCTATCGAAAAAGCCAACGAATGGTACAGCAGGCACGCCTGGCTGACAGGAGCGGATTATATCCCTGCCAATGCCATCAACCAGTTGGAGATGTGGCAGGCCGATACCTTTGATCCCGCAACGATCGATAAGGAACTGGGCTGGGCGGAAGGACTGGGTTTTAATACCCTGCGGGTATACCTCCACAGTCTGGCCTGGAAACAGGATCCGGAAGGATTCAGGAAACGGGTGGATCGTTTTCTGGGCATCTGTGCCAAACATAAGATAACCCCCATTTTTGTGTTCTTCGATGACTGCTGGAACAAAGTGCCGCAGCCGGGTAAACAACCCGAACCCCAGACAGGTATTCATAATTCAGGCTGGATGCAGGATCCCGGGCAACCCGCTTCAAATGATGTGACCATCTATCCGGTGCTGGAAAAATATGTAACGGATGTACTCACGCATTTTAAAGACGACAAGCGTATTCTTCTGTGGGATCTCTATAATGAACCTGGTAACAGCGGCAAAAAAGATTCTTCACTGGTGTTATTGAAAAAAGTATTTGAATGGGCCCGTAAAGTGAATCCGAGCCAGCCGATCAGTGCGGGATTGTGGGACTGGGGCCTGGAGAAGTTCAATGTATTCATGGCGCAGAACTCCGATATCATTACTTATCACAATTATGAGGAGCCAGATAAGCATCGCCGGGTGATACAGGTGCTCAAAGCATTCGGCCGGCCTATGATCTGTACCGAATATATGGCCCGGACCAGGAACAGTTACTTCAGTAATATCATGCCCATGCTTAAAAGATACAATGTGGGAGCCATCAACTGGGGACTTGTGAGTGGTAAGACCAATACCATTTTTGCCTGGGATACGCCACTGAAAGATGGTTCACAACCCAAAGAATGGTTCCATGATATTTTCAACAAAGACGGCAGTCCTTACCGCCAGGAAGAAGTAGACCTGATTAAAAAGCTGACGAAACAATAGTAACAGATCAATCCCTGTTCATGATGAAAAAATATATACTGCTGTTTTTTTGCCTGGCAACAAAGTTTGTTTTGGCACAGGAACCTGTTGCCATTAATCCCGCTTTGTTACAAAACAGCTGGCCCGCATCCTGGATCAGCTGTCCGGATGCACCCCAGCGCGAGTATGGGGTATATCATTTCCGTAAAACCATTTCGCTGGCGCAGAAACCTTCCCGTTTTGTGGTGCATGTATCGGCCGATAACCGGTATCGTTTGTTTGTAAATGGGAAAGCGGTTTGTAATGGTCCCGCCCGCGGCGACCTGTATAACTGGTATTTTGAAACAGTTGATATTGCCCCATACCTGCAGGCCGGCAATAATACACTGGCGGCCCTGGTATGGAATATGGGAGAGCTGGCGCCGGTGGCACAGATCAGTAACCAGACAGCTTTTGTGTTACAGGGCGATGGTGATGCTGAGAAGATCGTGAATACAGGTGATAGCTGGAAAGTGTTTCGTGATACGGCTTATACACCCTGCTCTACCGATAATGGTTCCCGCTTAAGAACCTATATGGTCATCGGTCCCGGTGATCGTGTAAATGCAGCGGCTTACCCCTGGGGATGGGAACAGCCCGGTTATAACGATGCTCACTGGCAACCCAGTAAACGCCTGGGTAATCCGGTAACTGCCGGCTATGGTACCGATAATCTCTGGACCTTGCAACCGCGTAATATTCCGCTGATGTTCGAAAAGCAACAACGGATCGAATCGGTTAGGGATACAAAGAATATTAATGCTACGGATGATTTTCTGAAAGGAGGCAAGCCATTGGTAATACCGGCTCATCAAACCGTATCTGTTTTACTGGATCAGGGTTATAATACCGTTGCGTATCCTGAATTACTCGTCAGCAAGGGCAAAGGCGCTTCTGTTACACTTACGTATGCCGAAGCCCTGTTCGATAAAAACGGCGTAAAGGGAAATAGAAATGAGATCAAAGACAAAACCATCAAAGGCAATTACGATATTTTTTTACCGGATGGAGGAAACCAACGACATTTCCGTCCGCTCTGGTTCCGCACCTATCGGTTTTTACAGTTGGATATCACAACCAAAGACGAACCCTTACAGATCGAAGATATCTATGGTTCCGCAACGGGTTATCCCTTCACCGTAAAAGCTTCTTTCAGCAGTAACGATGCATCGCTGCAACAGATCTGGGATATTGGCTGGCGTACCGCACAACTCTGTGCGGGAGAAACTTATTTCGATTGTCCCTATTACGAACAGCTGCAGTACGAGGGCGATACACGTATTCAGTCTTTGATCTCTTTGTATGTTACCGGAGATGACAGGCTGATGCGCAAAGCCCTGCTGGATTTTTATCATTCCCGTGTACCGGAAGGATTGACCCAGGGACGTTATCCCAGCAGCCGCTTACAGGTAATACCGCCGTTTTCCCTGTACTGGGTATCGATGATCTATGATTACTGGATGCACCGGAAAGATCCGGCGTTTATCCGCAATTTTCTCGTACCCATTACCGGTGTGCTGGATTGGTACGAACAGAAAATTGACCAGCAACAGCAAATGCTGGGGCCGATGAAATGGTGGGGCTTTGTTGATTGGAACCAGGCATTCCCGAATGGTGTGCCTGATGGTGCCACCGATGGAAATTCTGCTGTGATCACTTTGCAATATGTGGCCACTTTACAACAGGCTGCCGCCTTGTTTGATGGTTTTGGCAGAAAAACAGAAGCGGCTCATTACCGCCAGCTGGCAGATCAACTGAACCGCGCTACCTATCGGTTGTGTTTTGATAAAACAAAAGGAGCGATGGCCAATACACCGGCTAAAAAAGCATTCAGCCAGCATGCAGGTATCATGGCCGTATTAACCGGCGCTATTCCGGAAGCAGACCAGCAGGCAGTTTTGCAGAAAGTTTTGTACGATAGCTCTCTCAGTCAGGCAACATTCTATTATCGGTTTTATTTGAACCGTGCATTGAAAAAAGCGGGAATGGCAGACAGGTATTATTCGGAGTTAACACCCTGGCGTGGAATGATCGCGAATGGCCTCACTACTTTTGCAGAAAATCCTGATCCTACGCGGTCCGATTGTCATGCCTGGAGTTCCAGTCCGAATTACGATTTTCTTGCTACCATCTGTGGTATTGTACCGGCTTCGCCGGGATTTGCATCTGTCCGCATTGAGCCCGCTATGGGGGAGTTAACCAGTGTGCAGGGCAAAATGCCCCATCCGGATGGAACCATTACAATAAGTCTGCAAAGAAAGGGAGCCCATGGGGTAGAAGCCCGTATCAGCCTGCCCGGCAAACTCAGTGGTGAGTTTATCTGGAAAGATAAACGCCTTGCTTTACATGCCGGAGAACAGACCATTCGTCTCTGATCCGGCACTCAACTGTTTGGGTTCTCTTACTAACGTTCATTTGTTTATTTATTTCTTCTAGAAAAAAAAGTCCGCTAAAATAATTGTCTATTGAGTCTGTAGACTATATTTGCCTATCAATTCAGTAGACTTTATGTTTTTCAGACCCGCTTCCCTTACGCCGTTTACGTGTTGTTGTTGCTGATGTTATGTTCATCCGCCGCAACGGTTTTCTTTTACCCAACAACACGTTATCCAATGGAAGTTCTCTCAACACCCACTTTACTGCAACTACAAAAAAACATCCGTTCTCTCAGTACCAGAGAAGTGTTACAACTCTTATCAGAACAGTATCCCGGTAAGCTGGTTTTTTCTACCAGTTTCAGTATGGAAGACCAGGTGATCACACATGAAATAGCGGAGAGTGCATTACCGATCCGTTTGTTTACACTCGATACCGGCCGTTTGTTTGCGGAAACCTATGCGGTATGGAACAGTACACTTACCCGTTATGGATTACCGGTAAAAGCCTATTATCCCGACCGTTTATTGCTGGAATCCTTTGTAGAACAAAATGGACCCAATGCCTTTTACGAATCGGTAGACAACCGGAAAACATGTTGCCAGATCCGGAAAGTAGAACCATTGAAACGGGCCCTGGCAGGTGCTGCCGTCTGGATTACCGGCTTGCGTGCCGAACATTCTTCTGCCCGGCAGGATCTGCCGCAACTGGAGTGGGATGCATCTAACCAGCTCATCAAATACCATCCGCTGCTTAACTGGGATACCGGGTCGGTAAAAGAGTATATCGCGCAGCATAATATACCCTATAATCCTTTGCATGATCGTGGTTTTGTAAGTATCGGTTGTGCGCCCTGTACCAGGGCCACCCAACCCGGAGAAGATTTCAGGGCCGGTCGCTGGTGGTGGGAAGACAGCAGTAAAAAAGAATGCGGGCTTCACGAAAAACAACATTGAATCAACTATTATAACAGAAACAAATGTCGAAATACCAATTAGATTACCTGGAGCAACTGGAATCGGAAGCCATACATATCATGCGCGAAGTGGCAGGACAATTCGAAAAACCTGCTTTGTTATTCAGTGGCGGAAAAGATTCCATTACACTGGTTCACCTGGCACTGAAAGCATTTCGCCCGGGAAAATTTCCTTTTCCGCTGGTGCATATCGATACCGGCCACAATTTCCAGGAAGCCCTAGATTTCAGGGATGCACTGGCAGAAAAAACCGGGGAGAAACTGATTGTTCGCCAGGTGGCAGATACCATCAAACAACAAAATCTCACAGAACCCAAGGGAAAGTTTGCGAGCAGGAATGCTTTACAGACATTCACCCTGCTGGATACCATCCAGGAATTCAAATTTGATGCCTGTATCGGCGGTGCCCGGCGCGATGAAGAAAAAGCCCGTGCCAAAGAAAGAATTTTTTCTGTGCGGGATGAATTTGGCCAGTGGGATCCCAAACTGCAACGTCCCGAACTCTGGAATATCTATAATGGTCGTATCCACAAAGGAGAAAATGTACGCGTATTTCCCATCAGTAACTGGACGGAGCTGGATATCTGGAATTATATCCGCCGTGAAAAGATTGAACTACCCTCGATCTATTTTGCCCACGACCGGGAAGTGCTGGAGCATGAGGGGCAGCTGGTGGCGTTGTCTGAGTTTATCCAGCGGGAAGAAACCGATAAAATCAGCACCCGCAGGGTTCGGTACCGGACCGTAGGAGATATGACCTGTACGGCTGCTGTTGAATCTAATGCCGCTACTATCGATGATATCATCAACGAAATCATTGCCACTAAAACCAGCGAAAGGGGAGAAACCCGGATCGATGATAAAGTATCGGAAGCAGCAATGGAAGACAGGAAAAAAAGCGGCTATTTTTAGGTCAGTAGTGAATGGTCAATGGTGAATAATCAATTTACGATTGCCCATTGACCATTGCCCATTGACAATTCACCATTCACAACACAAAACTCACCATGGACATACTAAGATTTATCACCGCCGGAAGCGTAGACGATGGCAAAAGCACACTGATCGGCCGTTTGCTGTACGATAGTAAATCGATCATGATCGATCAGCTGGAAGCCATTCAAAAGCAAACACGTAACCGCGAAGAAGGAGACATTGATCTTGCGCTGCTCACAGATGGATTAAGGGCTGAACGGGAGCAGGGCATCACCATTGATGTGGCGTATAAATACTTCTCTACCCCCCGCCGTAAATTCATTATTGCCGATGCCCCCGGGCATATCCAGTACACCCGCAATATGGTTACCGGTGCTTCCAATGCTAATCTGATCATTATCCTGATTGATGCGAGACATGGGGTGATAGAACAAACCAGGAGGCATTCGATCATCGCTTCTTTGCTGAATATACCGCATGTAGTGGTAGCCGTGAACAAAATGGATATGGTAGCGTATTCGCAGGATACCTATAACAATATTGTGATCGATTATGCAAAAGTGGCCGCTTCACTGGGTTTACAGAATGTGACCTATCTCCCCATCAGTGCCTTGAATGGCGATAATATTGTTGACCGTTCCCAGTTGCTTTCCTGGTACGATGGGCCTACTTTACTGCACCTGCTCGAAACAGTGGAAGTGCAGAGTGATATTGACCTGCAACATGCCCGTTTTCCTGTACAGTATGTGATTCGCCCGCAAACCGATGAGTTACATGATTACCGGGGTTATGCCGGTAAACTGATCAGTGGGATCTATCAAAAAGGAGATGCTGTTACGGTACTGCCTTCCGGTTTGCAGAGCACTATTAAAACAATCGAGATAGGTGGCAAAGAAGTGGAAGAAGCTTTTGCGCCGCAGAGTATTGTTTTACACCTATCCGATAATATAGACGTTAGCAGGGGAGATGTGCTGGTATCATCCGATGATCTGCCCAAACTGGAACAGGAACTGGATGTATTGCTCTGCTGGATGGATAATAAGCCCCTGACAGCAGGAAGCCGTTACCTCTTGCAGATCAACAGTTATCTCGTGAAAACGATTGTAAAAGAGATTCAATACAAACTGGATGTGAACTCCTTACAGCAGGAACTTTCTCCGGCAACAGTAGGACTGAACGAGATTGTGCGGGTCAGGATCAAAACCGCTTCACCGGTTGCGTATGATGCTTATAACGACCTGCGGGTAAACGGTGGCGCCATTCTGATTGACGAAACCAGTAATGTAACAGTAGGGGCCTGTATGGTACAATAAATAATCAAACAAATGAGTAACCAGTCATTCATACAAAAATTACACGGACGTAATGTTGCCTGTCATGTCTCTTTTCCCGACAGGGCATTGGCGCATGCGTTTATAGATGAGCTGTTTGAGTTTTTGTTTATCCCCAAAAACAGTCAGCTGGTTTCGGCTGATGATCTGTACAGGGGATACGAACTACTGCAGCAGCGATTTGCAGTGCTGCTAGCTGCTGTTATCAGCGACAGGCAGGCAGTAGAGAAAGTAAACGCTGATTTTTTTGGTTCGATACCAGATCTGCACGACAGGTTATTACAAGATGCGCAGGCTATTCTGGCATTTGATCCGGCAGCAGGTTCAGAGGAAGAAGTATTATCAGCCTATCCGGGTTTTTATGCAACCGCTGTATACCGCTTATCGCATCTTCTGTGGAAGGAGAATGTAAAAATCCTGCCAAGACTGTTTACAGAATACGCCCATAGTAAAACAGGGATTGATATTCATCCTGGTGCAGTAATAGGCGAATCTTTTTCGATCGATCATGGAACGGGCATCGTTATCGGTGAAACAACTGTGATTGGTAATCGCGTAAAACTATACCAGGGTGTAACACTGGGTGCTTTAAGCGTTGAGAAAAAAGATGCCAAAAGCAAACGGCATCCAACCATACAGGATAATGTAACCGTTTATTCGGGTGCCACCATTCTGGGTGGAGATACGATTATCGGTCATGACAGTATCATCGGTGGTAATGTGTGGCTTACGTATAGTGTGGATCCTTATTCAGTTGTATATCATCAGAGCGAGATCAGGGTAAGAGATAAAAACCCTTTTCCTGAACCGATCAATTTTATCATTTAATAATTCATCATCACCCAAATAAAGCATCTATGAAAGCCAATAACATTCTCGCCACTATCGGCAACACGCCACATGTAAAAATCAATCGACTATTTGGTCAGGACCATGAAGTATGGATCAAACTCGAAAAAACCAACCCCGGTGCCAGTATCAAAGATCGTATTGCCTTAGCCATGATCGAAGACGCAGAAGCCAAAGGATTGCTGAAACCCGGTAGTACCATTGTAGAGCCTACTTCTGGTAATACCGGCATTGGTCTGGCACTGGTTGCTGCCGTTAAGCAATACAGGATCATCCTGGTGATGCCTGAGAGTATGAGTGTGGAGCGGCGTAAACTGATGTCGGCTTACGGTGCTGAATTTGTATTGACCCCGCGCGAAAAAGGCATGAAGGGCGCCATTGAAAAAGCGGGAGAAATTGTGAAAGAAACCCCAGGTGCCTGGATGCCGCAACAATTCGATAACCCGGCTAATGCAGAGATACATCGTAACGCAACGGCTGCAGAAATTCTGCAGGATTTCCCCGACGGACTGGATTACCTGATTACCGGTGTGGGAACAGGTGGTCATATCACGGGTGTGGCTGAGATACTGAAAAAGAAATTTCCCTCGCTGAAAGCATTTGCAGTGGAGCCTGAATTATCACCTGTATTAAGCGGCGGTGCACCATCGCCACATCCCTTACAGGGAATCGGGGCAGGGTTTATTCCCTCCGTGTTGAATGTATCCGTACTGGATGGCATTATTCAGGTAAATAAAGACGATGCTTTTTCCTTTACCCAACGCCTGGCCAAAGAAGAAGGGATCCTGGCAGGAATATCTACCGGTGCATCACTGGCAGCCGTTGCCAAAAAACTGGCAGAGATTCCGAAAGGAGCCAGGGTATTGACATTTAATTATGATACCGGAGAAAGATATTTATCCATCGAAGGACTTTTTTAAAACCAGGGTATGCATCCATTTCAATCAAAAGGGAAAGTCATCCTCGCTGGCGCCGGTCCCGGAGATCCTGATCTCATTACGGTAAAAGCAGCTAATTACCTGCAACAGGCCGATGTGGTACTGACCGACAGGCTGGTGAGCAAAGTAATCCTGCAGCGTTATGTAAGGCCAGCGGCCCGCATCATAGAAGTAGGTAAACAATGCCGCCGGGGTGTATCAACACCGCAGGAAACCATCAATGAATTAATTGTAAAATATGCCACAGAAGGAAAACTGGTGGTAAGACTGAAAGGCGGTGATGTGGCTTTCTTTTCTAATGTACTGGACGAACTGGAAGTGTTGGTAACCAATGGAATTTCTTATGAGATTGTTCCAGGTGTAACGGCAGCATCCGGCGCTTCTGCGTATGCGGGTATTCCGTTAACTGCAAGAAACCATGCTACTGCTGTTCGTTTTGTAACCTATTACCAGTCAACTGTAGTAACGGAGGATTACTGGAAAGAACTGGCAGCCACTACTGATACATTGGTATTTTATATGTCGTCTGAAACACTCGATGGGTTGGTAAATAATCTGGTAGCACATAAAATTGCTCCGGATAAAAAACTGGCAGTAATCGAACAGGCCACTACTACCTACCAACAGGTGTACACCTGCAGCATTTATGAATATGCAGAAAAACTAAAAGGCCGCTCCTTCCTTTCGCCCTCACTGATTATTGTTGGAAAAGTAGTGGCATTACAGGAATCATATGCCTGGTTCAAGGGTAGCGACCTGGGAGAATATTATTTCAAACCTTTAACCAGCACGGTTAAATCCATACATACGCATGAACATCCCAAACAATATGCTGGCAGAGCATAAACAACAATTGCTGACCGAACTGGTAACCGGTGCAGGTAAAGAGGAATTGATCTGGATCAACGGGTACCTCGCTGCCCTGATCAATGGTGCGGCAGTGCAGCAGGAAACAGTTTCGCCGGCAACCGCCAAGAAAAAAATCACCCTTGTTTACGGAACAGAAACCGGTAATTCAAAACGGGTAGCAACAGAATTGGCGGCCAAAGCCAAAAAACAGCAACTGCAGGTAAAACTGGCCAGTCTTGACCAGTACCGCTTAACAGATCTTACTAAAGAAGAAAATCTGTTTGTTGTTATTAGTACCCAGGGTGATGGGGAACCTCCGGTGGCTGCACAGAAATTTTATGATCATATTCACCGCAATGGTTTCCGCCTGGACCAGGTAAAATACAGTGTGCTGGCTTTGGGTGATTCCTCTTATCCTCTGTTCTGTAAAACCGGAGAAGAAGTAGATGCACAGCTGGAAAAACTGGGAGGTAACAGACTCGTACCCATCCGTAAATGCGATGTGGAGTATGAAGAGGATGCTGCTGCCTGGTTTGCCGAAGTATTACATTCTGTACAAACCTCTTCCGTATCCCTTCCATCTGCTGTAACATTACCTGCACCCGCTTCTGCAAAATCAAATAAAAAAATATATACGGCAACCGTTGCTGATAATCAACTGCTGAACGATAAGGGCTCAGACAAAGCCATTTATCATATTGAGTTACTGGCTGATGAAGTAGACTACCTGCCGGGCGATTCTGTTGGCATTGTTCCGGAAAATGATACGCAGCTGGTTACACAGATCATAAAGCTAAGTGGTGCCGACCCACAGCAACAGGTGTTGCATAAAAACGAATTGTTTACCATTGAAACAGTGTTGAAGAAAAAGCTGGCTATTACACACTTGCACGAACGGGTGGTGAAAAAATATGCAACGATTGTTGAACAGGAGATTCCGGAACAGAAAATGGATCTGATACAGCTGCTTCGGTTATATCCATTAAAACATGACTCCCAGTTGGAAGAACTGGTCGGTATCCTGCCCGCTCAATCGCCGCGTATCTACACCATTGCTTCTTCGCCTGCCGCACATGCGGGCGAAATTCACCTGACAGTTGAGCAGGATCATTTTACAATAAACGGGAAACAGCAAACAGGACTCTGCTCAGGTTATCTCGCAGGAATACGCACAGAACAGCCTATTGATTTTTTTGTGCAGAAAAATAAACGGTTCCGCTTACCTGCAGAGGATACAGATGTGTTGATGATTGCAAAAGGTACCGGTATTGCTGCTTTCCGCTCTTTTCTGGCAGAAAGAGATGCTACTGGTGCAACGGGTAGCAACTGGTTGTTTTTTGGCGAAGAAAATTTTACCACCGATTTTCTGTACCAGACGGAATTACAGGATTGGTACCAGACAGGTGTATTAAATGGTATTTCGCTCGCTTTTTCCAAAAACCAAGCTCAGTCTTTTCAGGTGCAGGATAAACTGAGGGCACACGGAAAAGACGTATATGCCTGGATCTGCAAAGGAGCCCATGTATATGTATGCGGCGAGAAATCGCCCATGAGCGAAGAAGTAGAAGCGGTATTGCTGGAAGTGATTGCACAATACGGTCATCTGTCAGCACAGGAAGCCGGTAGCTTTTTTGAGAAAATGAAAGAAGAGGGAAGGTATTCGAAGGATGTTTATTAAGTAGAAACAGAAAACTATGTCAGAAAAATCAGCAATAGAAAGAATCAAAGAAGCCAGTGATCATTTACGCGGCACATTGAAAGAGAGTTTGCAGGACGAGATCACCGGCGCTATCCGCGAAGACGACCAGGCCCTGATCAAGTTTCATGGCATGTATCAGCAGGACGATCGTGATCGTAGGGAAGAGCGTGCCACCAAAAAACTGGAACGGCTTTATTCGTTTATGATACGACTGCGTTTGCCCGGTGGTTTTTTAACACCGGAACAGTGGATTGCTGTACATGATGTGGCCGGAGAAAACTCGACAGGGGTAATCAAAATTACCTCAAGACAGACGCTGCAGCTGCATGGAATCATCAAATCAAAGATCAAACCCACTATCCAATCCTTCAGCGAAGCCAAACTGGATTCGATAGCTACCTGCGGAGATATAAACCGGAATGTATTGTGCAGTTCACATCCCAAAGAATCACCATTGCATGCAGAAGTGTTTGCGTATGCAGATAAGATCAGCCAGTTACTGATGCCGAAAACAAAAGCCTATTATGAAATATGGCTGGATGAAGAACCCCTGCTGGATAAAAAAGAGGAAGAAGATCCTTTGTACCAGGATCGGTACCTGCCACGGAAATTCAAGATCGCCATTGCCATACCACCCAATAATGATGTGGATGTGTTTGCCAACGATATCGGGTTGATTGCCGTAATTGAAAATCAACAATTGAAGGGATTTAATATTGCCATTGGGGGTGGATTATCAAGTACTCATGGTAATCCGGAAACCTATCCCCGGCTGGCAACACTGATTGGTTTTGCAGATAGCGAAGAGAAAACACTCAAAGCGGTATATGAGATCGCAACCATCCAACGCGACTATGGCAACCGCAGCGACCGCAAGCTGGCCCGCTTAAAATACACAGTCGACAGGCTGGGCGTAGATTGGTTTAAACAGGAATTGGAGCGGCGTACCGGTTTTGTACTGGAGCCGGTTCGTGTTACGCCATTTACCAGCCGCAAAGATCATTTTGGCTGGTTTAAAAATGAAGAAGGTAGCTGGTATTACACTGCTTTTGTAGAAAACGGACGGATTCTGGATACGGAAACCATGCCATTAAAATCTGCGCTGCTGGCTGTGGCACATACCGGTAAAGCTAATTTCCGTTTTACCTGTAACCAGAATGTGATCATCAGTGATGTAAAAGAAGAAGATAAATCGGCTATTGATCAAATATTGGATGGGCATGCCGTAAAGCAGCTCACTGAAAACAGCTCGGTGATCCGGCTGAATTCCATGGCCTGTGTGTCTTTACCTACCTGTCCATTGGCTTTGGCCGAGGCACAACGGTATTTACCTTCGCTGCTCGATAAAATCGAAGGACTGTTGTTGCAACATGCTTTGCAGAAAGAAGAGATCATTATCCGCATGACGGGTTGTCCCAACGGTTGTGCCCGTTCTTATGCAGCCGAAATCGGATTTGTGGGAACAGCTCCGGGAAAGTATAACCTGCAACTGGGCGGCGACAGGGTAGGACAGCGATTGAATAAGATTTACAAAGAAAATATCGGCGAAGAAGAAATTCTGGCTTCTTTAAACAGTCTTTTCGAAGTCTATGCAGCCGAACGCAACCCTGCGGAGACCTTTGGTGATTTCTCGCTCCGAAAACAATGGGTGTAATAGTTGTCCCGGGTTGTCAAAGAAGGGAGAGAACTTCTATTTGTAAAGTCTACTAATATAGTAGAAATAATATAGTTTGTGCAGTCTGATAAAAAGCCTTGTGCTATTCTAATCAATACAATGACGTTACCAACTGAATCTGCAGTAATACCCGAATCGGAAAATACATTGTTTCCTGTTTTTCTGAAACTGGAAACATTATCGGTATTACTGGTGGGTGGGGGTAATGTAGCTGTAGAGAAACTTCAGGCATTACTGAATAACGCACCCCGAACCCGCATCCGCATCGTAGCGATTTCGGTAGATAAAAGAATCCGTCAATTCGCTGCCGATTTTCCCATGCTTAGCATCGAAGAGAAAGCGTATGAAGCGGCCGATCTTACCGGCATTGATTTTCTTGTTGTTGCCGTGAATGATATACCTCTGAGCACTGCTATCCGGAACGATGCCAAAGCAAAAGGCATTCTGGTAAATGTGGCCGATAAACCAGCGCTCTGTGATTTTTATCTTGGCTCTATCGTACAGAAAGGAAGTCTGAAAATTGCCATCTCCACCAATGGCAAATCACCTACCATTGCCAAGCGCTTAAAAGAAGTATTGAATGAAATCATCCCTCCAGAAATGGATGATGTTCTCAATGATATGCAGCAGATCCGGCAACAACTGGATGGCGATTTTTCGGATAAAGTAAGGCAACTGAATGATCTGACCAAAGTACTCGTAGCCAAACAGGTTACGCTGGCAGAAGTAAACCAGAAAAAAACCAAGGAAAAAAAATGGCAGCAGATTGTAAAGCTATGCCTGTTTGCTTTTGTGTGTATGATCCTGGGTGCTGCGGTATTCTCTTTCTTCCCCGCCAAAGAACTGGTTGGCGTCGTAAAATCGATACCGGATTACATAGATGTTTCTTCTTTCCTGATCATGTTACTCACGGGTTTTATGGCACAGATGGTAGATGGCTCACTGGGGATGGGTTACGGCACCATTTCCACTACCTTCCTGCTGGCGAACGGGGTAAATCCGGCAGTAGTAAGTAGTAGGGTGCATTCGGCAAGGGTATTTTCGAGCGGGGTATCGGGCTATAGTCACCACCGCTTCGGTAACATCAATAAAAAATTATTCAAAACCCTGGTGATCCCCGGAATTTTCGGAGCAGTTGCCGGTGCTACACTGGCCTTTATCGGTCAACAATATTCAACTTATGTACGGGTGCCATTGGCTATCTACACCTGCTACCTCGGCTATTTTATCATTAAAAAAGCGATCCGGAAAAAATCTCATCAGGATAAAGTAAAACGTGCCGGCTGGCTGGCGGGTATCGGTGGGTTTATGGATGCATTTGCCGGTGGAGGATGGGGAGCACTGGTTACAAGTACCTTGATCTCTAAAAGAAAAAGCCCACGGTATGTAATCGGTTCGGTTTGTCTCGCAGAATTTTTTGTGGTGTTTGCGAGTGCCGTTACTTTTTTTATCCTGTTAAAACATATTCCGCTGGGAGATGTACTGGGTCTGATCATCGGCGGTATCATTGCCGCACCCATTGCCGCCCGGTTGGTAGGTAAACTGCCCTTAAAAACCATGTACTTCCTGGTAGGAGGCCTGGTCATCTGCACCAGCCTCTTCACCCTCTGGAAATCCATCAGTATCCTGCTTCGCTAAATCAAAAGAAATCAGAACGTAACATTCTAAGCAAAAAATAAATCTTCCATTCATCTGTTCTTCTGTTCCAGTTGATACACCCTTACATAATCTACTTCCATTCTTTTCGGAAAAGAAGTGGCAGAAGCATCCCCACCATTATCTCCCCCAATCGCCACATTCAGCAACATATAATGCGGCTGCTGAAAGGGATTAAAACCGCTGCCATCTTTGTTGGTCAGTTTATCTAAGGGTACTTTTATCATTTCCGTACCATCCAGAAACAGCGCTATGTATTCCGGCGTCCAGTCCATCCGCCAGATATGAAATTCACTGGCCCATTTACTGCCACCCAAAGAATCAGTAGAAAGTTTTGCACTATACCATGCTGCTTTTTTATCCGCACCGAGGCTGGCAATATTGGCCAGTAATTTTCCACGGTAATATTCCATGATGTCTATTTCTCCATTACCCGGCCATGGTTTGCTTTCACCCAATGTCCACCAGGCGGGCCAGATACCGGCATCTATCGGAATTTTACCACGCATTTCAAAACGGCCATAGAGCCAGCTTTTTTGTCCCCTTGTTCGCAAACAGGCTGAGGAGTAATCGACAGTTGGGCGGTTCTTCCGCCAGTCGGAACTGTTGGCCACATAGCCAGGGTTGGCCCGCTGCTCTTTTCTCGCTTCAATAACTAAGCTGCCGTTTTCGCACCAGGCATTTTCCGGTTGGTAGTATTGTAATTCATGATTACGCACTAAACCTTTTTCATAATTCCAGTTGCTACTGTCGGGGCGGCCATCTCGGTTAAATTCATCGGCCCATACCAGCCGGTAGTTATCCTGCTGCTGCGCAGTAACGGATAAACAACTCAAACAGAAAAAAGAAACGGAAAAAAACTTATGCATGCGAGGTACGATTTTAATGAAAAGTCTCTGGAATATATTACTGATCTAAAAAGGAGAGGGGCTTACCGAGGTCCACCCACCATCCACAATCAAAGTCTGCCCCGTAATCTGTCTGGCTTTGTCTGACACAAGAAACAGTGCAGCTTCCGCAATATCACCCACCATAGCCGGTCGACCCATGGGTGTAAGGGCAGACCAGGTTTTTGTATAGCCCGGATCATCCAATGTTCTTTCCGTTAAAGTAGCACCGGGGGCAATGGCATTAACGGTGATCTGGAAAGGAGATAATTCAATCACCAGGTTTTTGGCCAGCATCTCCAATGCCGCTTTGCTCATACTGTAGGCTGCCAGTTGTTTATGTGCCTGGTGACCGGTAACCGAAGAAGTAAACAGGATGGTGCCACCCGTTTTCTGTTCTTTCATCTGCTGCGCAGCCGCCTGTGCGAGGAAAAAACTACCCGCCAGGTTTACCTGCATTACCCGTTGGAACGCTTCGGGTGTATACGTGAGAAAATCGCCGAACAAAGTGATACCGGCATTGGCAATTACGATATCCAGCTTCCCGTAAAGGGTTACGGTATGGGCAACCATGTTTTGAATACAGCTGATATCACTGGCATCGCCAGCAAAAGCGAGACAGGGGTTACCGGTTTCGGTAGTAATCAATGCGGCTGCACGGTGGGTCAGGTCCGGGTCAATATCATTCAACACTACCTGTGCACCCTGCGCAGATAGTCTTTTGCAGATCTCAAAACCGATCCCTTGTCCGGCACCGGTTACAATCGCGGTTTTTTGGGTAAATGGCATGCAATCGGTAATGGTCTTACCGAATATACTGAAAAGGATGGCAGGTTGCACGGGAGTAGCCGTAAATCGTATTTGTAGCAGTACCCACAGGTATAATCGGAGGGGAGCGGGATAATCTCTGTATCAATCAACAAAAATTGTTTGTTTTTTGTATTTATTTCTTTGAATTCAATTGTAGATTACAAGTGAAAATGGGGAACATTACATCAGTTCTAAAAGCCTGAAAATATATACGCTATGGCAAAATTTAATCTGAAGGTTAACGGTACAAACAAGGAAGTAGATGTAGATCCCGCCACCCCGGTTTTATGGGTCTTGCGCGATCACCTGCATCTGACGGGAACCAAATACGGATGTGGCGTTGCTTCCTGCGGTGCCTGCACCATTCATTTAAACGGGAAAGCAGTCAGGTCATGCCAGCTGCCGGTATCTGCCGCGGGTAACCTGGAAATCACTACGATCGAGGGCTTGTCTGAGAAGGGCGATCATCCGGTGCAGAAAGCCTGGCTGGAACTGGATGTGGCGCAATGCGGCTACTGCCAGACCGGACAGATCATGAGTGCCTCCGCCCTGCTGAAATCCAATCCCCATCCCAGTGATGCGGATATCGACAATTTCATGAGTGGTAATATCTGCCGTTGTGGTACTTATCTGCGCATCAGGGAAGCCATTCAGACAGCAGCCAGAAACACTGCTAAATAATTTCAACTACTATTCAATAAAGTGCCTATTATGGGAAACGATAAAAATATCTATAGCCGCCGTTCCTTTCTGAAAGTCAGCTCCCTCACAGGTGGGGGTATGATGATTGGTTTTAGCTGGATGGCCAGCCTGAAACCCACGGAAGTGTTGGCGGGTAATACCGCTGCTGCCGAATGGATTGAACTGACCGGCTTTGTAAAAATCATGCCGGATAACATGGTCAAGATCATGTCGCCCAATCCGGAGTTCGGACAGAACGTGATCACTTCCATGCCCATGATTATTGCCGAGGAGCTGGATGCCGATTGGAAAAAAGTAGTGGTAGAACAGGCAGATTTTAATATCCCTAAATACAAAAGCCAGTTTTCGGGCGGAAGTCAATCCATACGCCAGGGCTGGCAGTTATTAAGAAAAGCCGGTGCATCGGCCAAAGCCATGTTGTTACAGGCCGCTGCTGCCGAATGGAATGTGCCGGTTGCCGAATTAACGGCTTCGCAGGGCGTGGTGTATCACAAAGCCGGCAACCGTTCATTGACCTATGGGGCATTGGCTACGGCTGCTTCTAAATTGCCCATTCCGGAAAAAGTAGAACTGAAAAAAACAACAGATTTTTCGCTGCTGGGTACAGCGCAGAAAAATGTGGAAGGCCAAAAAATTGTAACCGGTAAACCCCTGTTTACCCTGGATTATCACCAGGAAGGTATGTTGATTGCCATGACCATCCGGCCTACGGCTTTTGGCATGCAACTGAAATCTTATGATGCTACCGAAGCGCTGAAAATGCCGGGTATCAAAAATGTATTTGATATCAAAGTGTATAAAGAAGGATATGAAAGAGCGGGGTTTGATACCCGTACTTTCAATCATTTGGTGGTAGTGGTAGGTAATACTACCTGGGAAGTAATGAATGCAAGGAAAAAGTTAGCCATACAGTGGGAGCCGATGCCGGAGAAAAAGGAAATGGTGGCTGGCTGGGGAGGCAAAAAAGAAGAACTGATTCCGGCAGGTTTGGAAAGTTCTGCCGATCACATGAAAAACATGCGCGGGATGCAGAAAAAACCTGCCCCTGTTTTACGGAAAGATGGTAACCCGGAAGCAGCTTTCGCGAAAGCCAAAAAAGTACTGGAAAGAACTTACTCGGCCCCGTTTCTGCCGCATAATACCATGGAGCCCATCAGCTGTTTTGCCCATGTAACGGAAGAGAAAGCTTTTTTTGTAGCACCCACCCAGGTGCCTGATTTTATCAGGCCCACACTGGTGGCTAATCTGGGCATATCCGCATCTAAACTGGAGATCCAGTTGGCAAGGATGGGTGGTGGTTTCGGCAGGAGAGCTTATTGTCATTATATGGTAGAAGCCGGATTGATTTCACAGAAGATCAAAGCGCCCGTTAAACTCGTGTATACCCGGGAAGATGATATGACCAATGGGGTGTATCGTCCATCTTATATGGTAACGTATAAAGCGGCTATTGATGAGAAAAACAATGTGACCGCTATTCATATCAAAGGAGGCGGCATTCCGGATAATGCCATTCATGCCAACCGTTTTCCAGCGGGTGCTTTTGACAATTATCTCGCCGAAGGCTGGACCATCCCCTCCAATATTACCATTGGTGCTTTCAGGGCACCGGGCTCCAACTTTATTGCGGGCGCCGAACAATCTTTCCTGGATGAACTGGCAGAAACCATCGGGAAAGATCCGATTGATTACAGAATTGAACTGCTGCAAAAGGCCAAAGCGAATCCTGTAGGTAAAAACAACGATTATGATGCAGACCGCTATATCGGTGTGCTGGAGCTGGTGAAAGAAAAATCGGACTGGGGTAAACCGAATACCAAAAATGCACGCAGGGGTGTGGCAGCTTATTTCTGCCATAATTCTTATGCGGCACATGTGGTGGATCTGACCATGAAAAACGGACAGCCTGTAGTAGAGAAAGTAGTTTCTGCGATGGATTGTGGCCTGGTAGTTAACCCGGAGGGTGCTACCAATATGGTAGAAGGTGCTGTGGTGGATGGCATTGGTAATGCCTTGTTTGGTGGGCTGGTATTTGAAAAGGGCGAACCCAAACAGAAGAATTTTAACCAGTACCGGATGATCAGGCACAGGGAAGCGCCTAAAAAAATAGAAGTACATTTTGTGAAAAACAATATCGATCCCACCGGTTTGGGCGAGCCTCCGTTCCCGCCCATTTTCGGGGCCATGGCCAATGCCTTGTATAAAGCTACCGGTAAACGTTTTTATGATCAGCCGTTCATTAATGCGTTAAATACAAAAGGATAGTCTCTGCGAGTACACGCTGTTCCGACTCATACTAATTGAAATATAAAAGCACCGTATTTTTTATACGGTGCTTTTATATTTTGATGCCATGGTTGGTTGCCTGACCAACAATAACCCATTTAATATTGCCCTGTTTGTTAAAACAAGTACAAGGTTTTAGTGAAACAGGAAATAATGAGTTTGCTTGTTGATCACTTCCGGAATGAGCTATTGGTCAGGCGGTCAACAGTGGCGTGGGAATAAAACATAGAATTGCTCAGGGATAGGTTGCATAAAAGAGAATAAAACGAAAAAGAATAATCATTAATTTTAAAAATAAGAAAATAAACTTTTGAAGTAAGTGATTGCAGTTAACTAAACTGAGAATATGAAAAGAATATGGTTGATGGGTTTGCTTGTTATAGCAGGTTATATCTCCAACGCACAAAAAAGTGAGGTAGAAGCCAAAGCGGCCTACCTGCTGGCAGAGGAATTTTATGGGAAAGGCGATTATAAGGCAGCATTGGATTATCTGCAACAGGTAAAACTGAATCTCGGTGGCAGCAATTGTAAGGTCTTATACCTGGAGATCATGGCCACCCGCGAATTATATACAAAGGATCCCGGCCTGGCTGATAAACTATTGCCTTTAATAACGGAATTTGAGAAAAGTTCCGACTATGCAAACTTCAACGAAGAGAAAATCCTGGAAGTCAGCAAACTGAAACTTCTGATGAAAGGAGAACAAAAGGCGGCCAGAGAGGAACTGAACAGATTGGCTGAAGTAAAGATTGCGAGGGAAAAGAGAATCGATTCATTGGCAAAGGCAAGAACCCCTGCACAAAAAGCCCTTTTCATTAATACGGTAACCGAATTGGGTCAATTCAATATTACGCTGGACGAATTGGATAAAGCCAATCCTAAATGGAAAGTAAAAAAATGGGTGGTAGAAAAACTATCGCCTACTGTAGATTTCTATCACAACGCAGAACTAAACTTTAACGCGGCAGATTTCCCATTCCCCAGTGGCCCCAAAGCTTCTCTCCATGGCGGTCACATCGTTGGTGTATATATAAAAGATGGGAAAATTACGGGCTATTATGTGCTGTGGTTATATTTTAATTATGTTAGCGGTGCAACGAATTCATACAATTGGTTTGTGGCACAGCCAGTTACTGCAGCTAATTTATTCTCTTCTATGTATCAGCTTGATCCTATCATTACGCCATTAACCATCAACGGAGTAACCGCCAACCGCTATTTGTGGACTGAAGGCAGGTATGGCTACATGATTGATGAAATGCATTACCCAAGTGGTGGTGGCGGAATTGTAAAAGCGGTAAAAACTTATTTTTACAATCCAACAGAGAAAGAAACAGCAACTTATCATCCTTCAGAAAAATGATCCTATGTATAAAAGGATAATCCCAATACTTTTTTTATGCCTTACCTGCTTTGCTGCAAATCTGAAGGCACAGGATGCGCAGACAGAAGCCAAAGCGGCCTACCTGCTGGCAGAGGAATTTTATGGGAAAGGCGATTATAAGGCAGCATTGGATTATCTGCAACAGGTAAAACTGAGTCTGGGTGGCAGCAATTGTAAGATCTTATACCTGGAGATTATGGCCACCCGCGAACTATATACAAAGGATTCCGGCCTGGCTGATAAACTATTGCTTTTAATAACGGAATTTGAGAAAAGTTCCGACTATGCAAACTTCAGCGAAGAGAAAATCCTGGAAGTCAGCAAACTGAAACTTCTGATGAAAGGAGAACAAAAGGCGGCCAGGGATAAGCTGGCGGAAGCAAAAATTGCCAGAGAAAAACGAATCGATTCGATGGCGAAGGCAAGAACACAGGAGTATAAAGACGCATTTATTAATACGGTAAAAAGCGAAGGGCAGTTTAATATTACGCTGGACGAATTGGATAAAGCCAACCCTAAATGGAAAATAAAAAAATGGGTAGCTGATAAACTGTCGCCTACTGTAGACCTTTATCATGATCCGGCATACATCTTTAACGCTGCTGATTTTCCCTTTCCCACCATCCTTTCTATGAAGGGCTCCAAAAATCCTTTCAGTATATTAGGGGTGTATGTAAGGGACGGGAAAGTGATTGGTTACCAGAAGTTAGTTACAGATTTTTCTTTAGTCTTTAACGGTGCAAAACAGGCCTACGATATAAATGCGGCAATACCAGCTGCTATCCTCAATAACTATTCAAATGCTTTCCTTTTCGATCCCATTATTACCCCTTTTACCATAGCCGGTGTAACAGCCAATCGCTACCTGTGGGCTGATGGTAAGTATGGCTTACTGATCGAAGAAATGCATTATCCGAAAGGCGATGGTGGTATCGTGAAGATTGTAAAAACCTACTTTTACAATCCAACAGAGAAAGAAACAGCAACCTATCATCCTGCAGAAAAATGATCCTTTATATAAAAGGATTATAACACTTTTTATGCCTTACCTGCTTTGCGGCAAATCCAACCCATTCAATATTGCCCCATCCTCAAATAACGGAGTGCGGCTTTATGAAACGGGAGGCCATTCAATTTGGCTTATGAATCAGTTTCGGGATAACCTGTTGGTCAGGCGGGCCAAAGCAGCCTGGGGAAGTTCCTGTTTATCATCACTTTAGACAGATTGTTTGAGTCGTTTTTTGTAGATTGCTGCCTGTTGTATCAATGATAAACGGAACAGAACCTTTTACTGAACCATGCGGATAGCCAGGGCCATTGTAAGTTGTTTTCTTTGCTGTTGCTTTTTTTTCCTGTCCGCCAATGCCCGGAGCGACTACCAGGATCTCTCGGCAAAAATTGAAGCGGCCAACAGGATCCGCAACGATGCCGTTGCCATTGATTCTCTTTTTTACATCATCCGAAACAACCGGTTATCACCGAAGGACGATCTGGCCGCTAAAAACAATCTCGTTTTTCGCCTGTCTGCCTCGCAACGGTTTGATGAAAGTCTGAAACTCTGTCACGATAATATTTCACTGACCCGGAAATTACAGCAGGATAGCGCAGAATGTGTGTACACCAAACTGCTGGGCATCACGTATTATTTCATGAAACAAAACCAGCAGGCAATGGTTTGGTTTGAGAAAGCCCTTGCCATGGCCAGGCAAAAAGGGTACTATAAAATCATCTATAGCTGCAGTAATAATATCGGTGGCATCCTGATTGATGAAAAAGAGTATACCCGTGCAGAAAAGCCCCTGTTACGGGCATTGGAACTGATGAACCAGCATGGCGCTAAAAAAGAAGAACTGTTTATTACCAGGAGGCTGCTGGCCACTTTATACGATTACCAGGGCAAACCCAGGGCAGCAGAAGATATGTACAAGGCAACCATCAACGCCAGCCTGGCGGAGAAAGACAGCATTTATGCCGCTTATGCCATGACATTTTATGCCGGTCTTTTATGGAAACAGCAGCAGCATGCAAAAGCCATTGCTACCGGGCAGAAAGCCATTGAAATTGAGCGAAGAAGTAACGATAAAAATGCCCTGCTTACCAGTTTGATCCTGCAGCGGAAATACATCATTGGTCAACGGGATTTTAAAGAACTGGCATCATTGGATTCGGAAATTATAGCAGAACAGAAGCAACTTTTTTCTACCGATCTGAACAAAGAGATCAGTGAAACGGAAGTAAAATACAAAACAGCCGAAATTGTTTACCAGAAGCAACTGGGAGAACTGGCGGCAAAGAAAAAGCAGCAGCTCACCATGGTTGTTTTTACAGGAGTGATACTGCTCGGAACCCTGTTGTTTGTGATCGTTTACCAGCGCAACCGTGCCCGGCAACAATCTCAGCTGGAAGCCGAAAAAACCAAAGCCATAATTATGGGCGAGGAACAGGAAAGACTGCGTATGGCCAGAGAATTGCACGATGGGGTGGGGCAAATGATGAGCGCGGCCAAAATGAATCTATCGGCCCTCGAACAGCCATTACAACTGCCTGATGAAGCAACTGCCCGTAAATACCAGCAGGTAATTTCACTGGTAGATACCAGTTGTGCAGAACTGCGCAATATTGCCCATAACCTGGCACCTTATTCGGTGCAGCAACTGGGTTTTGCCGATGCGCTCAGAAACCTGGTACAGAAAATTGACCAGGAAAAACTGGCGATCAACCTTTTTATAGATCCCTTACCCGAACCATTGGATGAAGTAAGGGCCAGCACATTATTCAGGGTAATACAGGAGTGCATCAACAACGTACTGAAACATGCAGATGCACATAACCTGGATATAGCCGTAATCTGTGAAAAAGAAGGCCTCTCGGTCAGTATGGAAGATGACGGAAAAGGATTTGACACACAGAACACCGATAACTCGGCAGGTATTGGCATGGAGAATATCCGTAAACGGATCCGTTATCTTGATGGTACGGTAGAGTGGGATAGTGCGCCGGGTAAAGGCACATTGGTAGCAATCAGTATTCCCTTGAAATTGTAATAAAACTTGATGATGCCAGTGAACAGGAAAATGAAAATTGCTATTGTAGATGATCACCAGATCGTGATCGATGGTATTATGTCGTTGCTCGATGGCCATCCGGATATGGAAGTGGTATATGGAACTACTTCTGCCCAGCTGCTGCTGCAGAAAATAGAACAACTGCAGCCGGATGTATTATTGACCGATATCATCATGCCCGAAATGGGAGGCAGGGAGCTGGCCCGGAAAGTGAGTGATAGGAATCCCCGGGTCCGGATCATCGTATTAAGCATGAACGGATCGCCGGAACTGGTGCAGCAGATGATCGATGAATCCAGTATTGCCGGTTATATCGTTAAGAATATCAGTAAACAGGAACTGGTAAAAGCCATTACAACCGTTTGTAAGGGAGGATTGTATTTTAGCCAGGATATCAGCGAAGAACTGAAAAAATGGAGAAAACACAGCCAGCATACCACGGAAGATCGCCTTACCCAACGCGAAATCCAGATCATACTGCTGATTGAAAAAGAGATGAATACCAAACAGATTGCCACCGCTTTGAATATCAGCGAGCGTACCGTAGAAACCCATCGAAAAAATATCTTCCGCAAAACCCAGACGCATACCGTACTGGGACTGATCAAATACGCTTACCTGAACCGCCTGGTCTGAACAGTCTGTAAAAATACCCTGCACAGGGTATTGTTCTGCGCCGGCCTATCCTTCAGTTTTGTATCCGGCAAAACGGAATTATGAATGCACATAGGGGGGCATGCCTGCGGCTGTATTAAACGCCATGCTACGGGCAGTATCCTGTTCCCCATCATCCCATATCCCGCTTTACTTCCCAATATCTTATGCAAGGCAACACCTGTTTACGTAACTATCTCCTGTATGCTTCCGGCAGGTGGGTAAAGAACAATGTGTTTAATGGAAGCCGAAACAGGCTGAATACAAATTTAACCAACTGCATAAACCATGATGATGAAAAAAACGAACCTGTCTCTCCTGAAAAAACTGCTGATACCTGCTCTGGTCCTGGTATTGCTGTCAACTGCAACTAACGCGCAAAAAAGCGGGCTATCGCTGAAATTCAATACCGGTATGTCTTTTTCTACACCCGGCGGAGATCTGGGTAAAGTAGCTGTCAAAGGAAAAATGCAGTTGTTTCTTACCACAGAACTGGGATACCATATCAGCTACGCACCCAAGTCAAGATTCGGTTGTAAGCTAGCGGCAGTGGCTGTACAGGATAATATCAATTTCATTTCTGCAAACAGAAGTACGGAGTTGAAGATTTCTGTGCCGGGGGTACGGGCAAGATTGTATCCTTTTAATACCAATGCACGATTTGACGATGCACTGGAGAAAGTATTGCCTGGCGGGAGAATGCCTTTTATGGTAAGGATGCCGCTGTATCTTGTTATTTACTCAGCATTGAACAGCCTTCATTTTGATTACGGAACCGGTTTCGGAAAAATTCTTGAAACCGATTATGCCGATACGGGATTCAAAGATGTAACCGTGAACCGGACCATGACATTTACCGGCTGGGGCCTGCAACCACAGATCTTCCAGTCAGAGAAAGGAAAATGGACCGCCAATGCCGTATTTGATTTCGGAACCTATAGCTGGAAGAATGCCAATGGGGGAACTTCTTCCAGTAAAACCAGTCATGTAGGCTTTGGCGTGCAGTATCATTTCTAGGAAATTTCATAAACAACAGTTGTCATCAACCAAAATACAGGACAAAAGATGAAGACCGTATTATTGATAGCCTCCTACTTCCTTTTGCTGCAAACCGCTGTTTCGCAGGAAAAAACACTTGCCAGAGAGCTGGGCTATACCGACCAGGTGAAACAGGTAGAGGAAGTGGAATACCGCTATAAAGACGCGCTGAATAAATACGAAGTGGTGAAAGAACGTAGCCTTTCATTCAGCAAAGGGAAACTTATCTCAGAGACCAGTAAGAGTAATATCATCATGTATACCGAGACCACCAAAACCTATTCGTATAACGACAAAGGCCAGCTGGTATCCGTGACAGAAAAAACCGGATCCGATACGCCGGTTGTTTACCGGTACAGCTACCAGAACGGAAAGCTGGTAAACAAAAAGAATACCGATGCTAAGTACCCGCAGGAAGTGTTGTATGAATACAATAGCAAGGGACAACTGGCCAAAATTACTACGCGCAAAAAAGGAGTGGTAACCTATATCAACGAGTACTCGGATTATAAAAATGCCGGTACGTTTACGTTAACTGAATATTCATATTGGGATGGTAAATTGTCTTACACAGAAACCAGCACGTACGTAAACGATGTAAAGCAGAAAATGCGTTTTAGCGTGCAGTCAACCGGCAAAACCACGGAACATACCTACCAATATGACCAGCGCGGAAAAATGGTAGAAGAAACCATTGATAATATGGTGGTGAAAAATGAATATAAATACGACGATAGGGGCAATGCTTTCCAGGTAAAAATGGGCGGTTCGCCCAATACCTTCCGGTTTTGCAGGATCCAGTACAACGATGGACTGGCGCTCGGTACCACCGAACTCTCTGCTTATTTTGTGCAGCAGTACGATAAGAATTCGAAAAGTTATACCTATAATAAACTGAATACCTCCCAGGTCACAGATATCAATGCTTTGTTGAGTATGCTGGATGAAGATGTTACGATTGAAGTAATGAAACTGGCCGACAATTCATTCCGGGTGCGCACTTCTGATGGGGAGGAACTGACCAAAGCGGTCAGCGCCGCCAAATCGCCCAACGGAACAGACCTGGTGATCTATGAATCACTGATGGATCAGACCCTGATCTATAAAGGATTTTATCTGCCGGCAACTACCAAAGATACATGGATGGAGATGACGTTGCTGCCTGATTCGGAAGACGGTTGTTACTGGTTCCTCAACAGCGCCACCAAGGGGTACAATATTATCAAAGAAGGCCGCTATGTTAACCTGGCCAACGAAAAATACAAATTGGTTCCGCAACCCGGCAACACAGGCAATTACCTGCTGCAGCAGAACGGGGTAGATAAATTTCTGATGAAGGGAGTGGCCGGTAAAAAAATGGATGAGTTTCATCCGCTTGAGCAGATCAAAGCAAAATAAGGGATCCGGGTTCGCCGGTTGTATCCTTTTTTACATTCTGGGGGAATGTATACAGAAGCTCTAATTTCAAAAGTTCGCTACTGGCGGATGTTTTGGGTGGGGCTTTCTGCGTTGGGAGAAGAGGGGGAGGGTGTTGATGTATTTTCATTTTGCGCAGTATCTATCCCTGAAATAATTACGGGATGGTGATAGTTAGTAAGCTAATGAGTTTACCTGTGCCTGATCGCTTGTTTATATTTCAGGCAGATTGCCAAAAATCCAAAGATGGATATCACAACAGCAAGTAACTGCAAATCCTTTTTGCTACGTGCATCTATTACAAAATGGGCAAGCAATCTCCCTGTCAGTTCCAATGAGCTGAACAGCTAATAGATATGCAAAACAACAGCCAGCAATAGTAAGGCTTCTTTCATGTTACTGATATAAGCAGATTCTCAGGCCTTTGCAACTGTTGAACAAGAAGCTGTGAAGAAGGGATCTGTTAACCACTGCTTTATCATAACCCCATGCTTCAGCATGGGGAGAACAGTTCGCTGATTGGTTACCGGGCTTCAGCCCCGGCATCAGGGCTGAAGCCCGGCAGCTGGTTACGGTTAATGGCCCCAGCCTGAAGGCTGGGGTTAAAAAATGACAGCAGGATAAATGGTATACAACCACAACGGTGATATAGTATGTAGGTTGGCGGTTAATAACGGGGGGGGGTACCTGATTTGCCTTCCTGGCAGGGTATCCAATTAAATAAAGTAAGAAAGTAGCCCGGAATTGTCTCTCGATAGAGAGTATCCTGCGGTGATAGAAATAGTGCTTGCGTAAAGTGAGTATTAATTACTCCGTAGGCTGGGGGGTACTCTGCGAGAGATGCTGTGGAGAAGGGAAATGAAAATAGGATTCTCAGAAAGGGACTGCTGTAAACAGATTAAAATATTTTAGCCAGACATATTCCGAAACCCTGATCGGAAGCCTTTATGCCAATTGCCATATCAGTTTCTGTTAGTGCGCATATTTTAATTCCTCTTTCAGCATAATCTTTGCCCAGGGTTACATAGGGAGAGAAAAGATATTTATCCGAAAGTACAATCCGGCCACTCAAGGTAGCAACGGGTGTGATAACCTGTTTAGATACCGGAGATAAAGCAGCAAAGTTATTTTTACTGATATCTTTATACTCCACAGCATGGCTTACAATACCTGCCGACAGACCACCGAACCGCGTCCAGATTCCTGCCTGTAAGTTAGCATTCACATTGATGCCTTTAAGGGCAATTTCTGCATGCGTAATAAAAGAAGGTACTTGCGGCTCAGAGCATTGTGCCATTATCCGGTTAGCTGTACCAAAAAAGAATAAGAAAATAATTAACAAATATTTCATATATGTAGTAGCGGTATAGACTAAAGTAGTGTTTACACTACAAACATATAGATAAATACACGGAAAAATTGTATTTTTATTAACAGCTATGCACATGTATTCCTTGCCCAGAACCGGAAACCGGTACAAGAGCCAGATAATTATTCCTAAAATATTGAAAATGAACCGATAGGGAGATGAGTGGCGCGGGAAGCTGACCATTTAAAGTTGGTAATCAACAAAGGCTTTCGGGTTTTCATTCTCCCAACAGGGTAATTTCTTCCATAGAATAATCACCAGTATCATACTTACACCTAAACACTGGTCTTGGGTTCTCAAAACTTAAAAATAGCTAGGTCATCTTCCGCAAACTGATTGGCAATATCCGATTGCGTTGACTACTTCATTCCGGTGTAAACTGTCAATGGTATACCGGACCAAATTGATCCAACTTTTAAAGGATAAATTCTCCTTCACATTTTTACCAGGCAATAGTTAATCTATTTGCATTTGCAGATTATTTTATGACGCAATACAATTGAATTAGTAGATCTGTATTGATATCATGAGTTGATAGTAAATAGAATAAATGGAAAACCAATTAACGGAAGGGAAATGCGATTGCTATTTGTAAATCTATAATGCTCCAGAGTGCAAGAGTATCTATAAATAATGTGAATGATCACTAATTATCTGACCACTGAAAATTCAAATCTTCGCCAGCTAAAAGATAAGTCAGTTTGCTCCGGAATGGGTAGGTCTGTTTAACTGGATTGTGCAGTTACAGCAAAATCAACCGGAAGGTTGTATTGAATAGTGTTGTTTCAAGGGTTAAGAGAACACGAAAGGTTGGAGAAATGGAAAAATGAGAAGAAAGAACAGTTGTGATTCCAATTTGCTTCCTGTAAGGTCTTGGAAAACGAAAACCCACGACTGGCGTGGGTTTCATTTTATGTTCAGTGATCCCGCTGGGACTCGGACCCAGGACCCATACATTAAAAGTGTATTGCTCTACCAACTGAGCTACGGAATCGAACCTTTTCCTTCAGAAGAAAAGCGCTGGTCTTTTTTTCTTTGGGAGTGCAAAAATAGGTGAAATAAAAAAACAGCCAAATTTTTATAAAAGTATTTTCTGTTTTTTACACACATACCGTCAATAACTGATGAGGGAACTGCCTATTTTTGTAGAATAACCCCATACTATGTCAGTTTTTCAGCATAAAGTAGTTGTGATTACCGGCGGATCGGAAGGAATCGGGAAAGCTTTGGTAGATGCTTTTCTGCAGGCAGGGGCCAAAGTGGCCACCTGCGGACGTAATTATGATAAACTGTACCAGCTCCAGTCTACCTATCCCGGCAAACCCCTGCTCATCCATACGGCCGATGTTAGTAAAGAGGCCGATTGCCAGAATTTTATAGAAGTGGCGGTAAAAGCCTTTGGTACCATCGATATCCTCATCAATAACGCCGGTGTATCTATGCGCTCGCTGGTGTCTGACGTAAAACTGGATACCATCCGCCAGGTAATGGACATCAATTTCTGGGGTACGGTGTACTGCACCAAATTTGCCCTGCCTTATATTACCCGCAATAAGGGAACCATAGTGGGTGTATCATCTATTGCCGGTTACCGCGGTTTACCCGGCCGCAGCGGGTATTCGGCTTCCAAATTTGCCGTAAACGGCTGGCTCGAAGCTTTGCGCACCGAATTGCTGGATAGTGGTACCAATGTAATGTGGGTTTGCCCCGGGTTCACCACTTCCAATATCCGCAATGTTGCACTGAATGCCTTCGGTAAATCGCAGGGCGAATCGCCGATGGATGAAGGCAAGATGATGAGCGCCGAAGAATGCGCCCGGCACATCATCAAAGCCATCGAAAAACGTAAGCGTAGCCTGGTGCTCACTTTTACCGGCAAAAGAACCGTGTTTATGAACCGCTTTTTCCCTTCACTGGCCGATAAGCTGGTCAGGAATTTTTTCTTTAAAAATGGGGAACTGGTGAAATAACCGGCCTGTTCAAACGTTTACATGTCACCATGCCTATTCTAACGTTGACTTCGGATATAGGCCAGCGGGATTATCTTGTTGGTGCCATCAAGGGCCAGTTCGTGAACCTGATGCCCGACCTGAACATCTGCGATATCACGCATTATCTTTCCCAAACCAATTTTCCGCAGGCGGCCTATACCTGTAACAATGCTTTCCGTTATTACCCGCCCGGCACATTTCACCTGATTATCGTGAACCTGTTCGAGTCGGCAAGGCGGTATATGCTGGTGGCCCGGCACAAGGATCAATATATTATCTGTCCGGATAACGGCATTCTGACCATGATTACCGGCACCAAACCCACAGAACTGATCGGCATTGATATCGATAAACACCAGACCCTGCTCGAAATTACCCAGGAGTTGGCGTTTGCCGTGGCCCATATCCAGGAATCGGGCAGTATCCGCGACCAGGGTGTTCCCGTTACCGATATCGAGGAAAAATATCCGCTGCGTGCCACTATTGGTCCTGACTGGATGGAAGGACAGATCCTGTTCATTGATAATTTCGAGAACGTGGTGGTGAATATTACCCGCGAAGAATTTAACCAGCAACGGCAGGGCAGGAGTTTCAAGATCATGTTCAAACGCAACGAAACCATCGATACCATCAGCGATAACTATACCTCTGTAAGCGAATCAGAAAAACTGGCCTGGTTCAACTCCGCCGGTTACCTCGAAATAGCCCTCCGCAACGGCAATATGGCCGGACTCTTTGGCCTGCAGGGCTACAACGAACAGATGCAGCAAACGGGGTCAGCTTCGGGGAATAAGTGGTTTTATCAAACGGTAAGGATCTTTTTTGAGTCGTGAGGGGGAATCGTGAGTAGTGAGTGGTGAGTAGTGAGGGGGGCAATGGTGAATGGTCAATTGTCAATGGGCAAAACGCAATCATAGATAACACCTCATTGCCCATTCACCATTGCCCATTCACAATTACGCCATTCACCATCCTGCTCCCCCTCACTACTCACCACTGACTACTCACCACTGCCGCCCCCCGATTTGCCCGTTTCATCATTTGCCAGTATTTTTGCCTCCCCTTACGGGATATTTCTAATCTTATCAATCAATATACAATGGCATACGACGTAATTGTGTTAGGTAGCGGTCCGGGTGGTTATCCTGCTGCTATCCGTGCATCTCAGTTAGGCTTTAAAGTGGCGATCATCGAAAAAGAAAGCCTGGGCGGGATCTGTCTGAACTGGGGTTGTATCCCCACCAAAGCGCTGTTAAAAAGTGCACAGGTATACGAATACATGAAACACAGCACCAATTATGGTATCAACGCTACCGGTGTGGCGCATGATTTTGGCGGTGTGGTAAAACGCAGCCGCGGCGTGGCCGATAAGATGAGTAAGGGCGTTCAGTTTCTGATGAAGAAGAACAAGATTGATGTGGTGATGGGCTACGGCAAGGTAAAAGCTAAAGGACAGATTGAAGTAACGGCTGCCGACGGCACCAAATCGGTGGTGGAAGGAAAATATATTGTGATTGCTACCGGTGGTCGCAGTAAAGAATTACCCAACCTGAAACAGGACGGTAAAAAAGTGATCGGCTACCGCGAAGCTATGGTATTACCAGAGCAACCCAAAAGCATGATCATTGTAGGAAGTGGTGCAATAGGTGTGGAGTTTGCTTATTTCTACAACAGCATGGGAACCAAAGTAACCATCGTAGAGTTTATGCCACGCATTGTTCCGGTAGAAGATGAAGACATTTCGAAAGAACTGGAGAAACAATATAAAAAGCAGGGTATCGATATCATGACCAACGCGTCTGTTGAGTCGGTAGATACCAGTGGTGCAGGTGTTAAAGCCCAGGTGAAAAAACAGGATGGCAGCACCATTACCCTGGAAGCGGATATTGTATTAAGTGCGGTAGGAGTGGTAGCTAATATTGAGAATATTGGTCTGGAAGAAAACGGTATCAAAACCGAAAAAGGAAAAGTGGTGGTAGATGCGTACCAGCAGACATCTGTACCGGGTATTTACGCTATCGGCGACTGTTCTCCGGGCCAGGCCCTGGCACACGTAGCTTCCAAAGAAGGTATTAATGCAGCAGAGCATATGGCGTATATGGAGAAAAAACTGCACCATTTACCGGATGTGATGGATTATAATAATATCCCGGGTTGTACCTATTGTACGCCGGAGGTTGCCAGTGTGGGATACACGGAGAAAGCAGCCAAAGAAGCCGGTTATGAACTCAAGATCGGTAAGTTCCCCTTCATGGCCAGCGGTAAAGCCAGTGCAGCCGGTGCTACAGAAGGTTTTGTAAAAGTGATCTACGATGCCAAATACGGTGAATTACTGGGTTGCCACATGATTGGTATGAACGTAACTGAATTTATTGTGGAAGCAGTAGTGGCCCGTAAACTGGAAACCACTGCACACGAGATCCTGAATGCCAGTCACCCGCACCCCACCATGAGCGAAGGCATTAAGGAAGCAACTGCCGCAGCTTACGGAGAAGCGATTGATATTTAAGTTGGGAGATTTCCTCCTGTTTTTTATAGAAAAGGCCTTTTCGGGCCTTTTCTCTATTTTAGGGGTACCGTATCTGCAAAACAGGCTTTACAAAATCAACTTCCCCGATATTCCTGCTTTTGTATAAATTGTATACGGTATCTGAAACAGGGAGCCATCTCCCACATTGCCTATGCAGCAGCAGCACGAATTCATAGATAGTAATAAACTGAAGGCACTGGTTAATCATATTCCGGCTGCCATTTACCGTTGCCGCGGCGATGAATTTTTCACGCTCGAATTCTTCAGCGATGAAGTAGTGAAACTGACCGGCTACCCGCTGGATTATTTTCTGAACAACAGGCGGGAGGGGTATTCCAAACTGGTTTTCCCCGACGACTATCCCCGGCTCCGTGCTGCCATAGCGCAGGCAATAGCGGGGAAAGAAAAATACGAGATCGAATACCGGATCATTAAAAAAGGCGGTGAACTGCGCTGGGTATACGAAAGCGGCCAGGGTGTATACGATGCAGCAGAGAAAGTGATTTTTGTAGACGGCTGCATATTTGATATTACCCACCGCAAACAAACCGAAGCCGCTTTGCTGAAAAGTGAAGATGAGGTAAAAAGACTGGCACTGGTGGCGCATAATACCACCAATGCCGTTTTGATTGCCGATGCAGCAGAGAATATTATCTGGGTAAATGATGGGTATGTTCGCACCAGCGGTTATACGCTGGATGAGTTACGGCAGAAAAAATTAGGATACTCCCTCCAGGGCCCGGGCTTTGATCAGCAGGTAGCAGATCGGATCAGGATAGCAATGGAGACGAAAGTGGCTTTTAAAGAAGCGTTTATCAGTCATACCAAAAACGGTGAACAGATCTGGATCGAGCTGGACTGTCACCCGCTGCAGGATGAGAACGGCCGGCACATGGGGTTTATGGCCATTGAAACCGATATTACCCAGCGAAAAGATACCCAGAAGCAACAGGAGGAACTGTTACAGCGCTTGCGCCTGGCTACCGACTCGGCCGGCATCGGTATTTTTGAAATTAACCTCGACACCAACGAAGTGATCTGGGACGACCGGATGTATGAAATGTATGGATTCCCGAAAGATACAGAACTGAGCCTTTACAAAATCTTCGGCAAAGCCCTGCACCCCGAAGATGCCGTAATGATGAATAAGATTATCGGGGACCTGGTATCGCTTAAAAAAGAGATCAATGGGGCCGTGTACCGCATCCTGAAACCTGATGGAAAGATCAGGTATATTGAATCGCATGCCATCATCAAAAAATCGGATAGCGGCCGCATTCTCAGCCTGATCGGAACCAACCGCGATATTACGGATGATGTGCTGGTACAGGAAAAGATCAAAATGCAGAACAAGGCCCTGCGGGATATTGCATTTATCCAGTCGCACGAAGTGCGCAAACCCCTTGCCAATATTCTCGGCATGATCGAGATTCTTCACCACGAAGGCACATTAAAGGGGCTGGAGATTTTTGACCACCTCGTAGAAAGCGCCAAAGAACTGGACCAGCAGATCAGGACCATTGTGGCGAAAACGAATACGATCGATGATGAACTGTTTCGGTAGTGAGTGGTGAGTGGTGAGTGGTGAGTGGTGAGTGGTGAGTGGTGAGTAGTGAGTAGTGAGTGGTACTGACCACTCACTACTCACCACCTTACTTTGCGAAAACTTTCTTCAAAATCTCCGAAGTTCTCGCCAAAGGGTCTTTTCTGATATTCTTTTCCTCCTCAGCTACCTGGTAAAAAATACCTCCCAGGGCTTTTTCGGTAACATAGGCGCTGAGATCGGGGTTGATTTTTTTGCCGAGGATATTGATTTTGTTATAAGAACTGATCAGGGTATTCCAGTATTTGGTGGCATTCACTTTTTCCAGCGACTGTTGTATCACAGGGCGGAAAGCATTGGTGAGCTCGGTGCTGGTTTTACCGCGCAGGTAACCGGTGGCAGCCGTATCGCCACCTTTCAGAATACCCAGCGCATCCTGGAAACTCATCTGTTTGATGGCATTGCCAAAAATAGGGGCGGCACTTTTACAGGCATCTTCTGCGGCACGGTTCATACTCAGAATGGCATCGTCTACCTGTTTGCCCAAACCTACTTTGCGTAAAGTACTTTCAACTTTCTCGGCTTCCGGCGGAAGCAGGATCTTGAGGGCGGCATTGGCAAAAAAACCATCTACCTGCGAGAGGCTGTTGGCCCCTTTCTGCGATCCCACGGCCAGGGCTTCTTTTAAGCCGGCCACGATATCCTCATTACTTAAAGAAACGGATTTGCCACCAATGGCATCTTTGGCTTTATTGAGCAGACCCTTTAACTGGGCATCTGCATGGGTTTGCACAACTGATAAAAGAATAAAGAGGGTAAGGATCTGTTTCATGATTTTAGCTGATAGGTTCTTAAATCTGTTCTGCCCGAAGGCCAACAAATCAAAGATAAACCGTATGCGGTAGTAGAGTTGTGAAGGATTTGCTATATTCCCTTTCTTTACACCAGCGGTGTATGCCTGCAGGCGTATCGCTGTAACTTCACTGTTAAAATTGCCGGTATGAAAAAATATGCTGCCTTATTTGTGATCGGTCTTGCCCTGAGCGTGGGTGCTTTGGCACAAACCAGTACCTATATCCTGCTCCGCCATGCGGAAAAAGATACCACTGCTGCAGGTGCTACCATGATGAAAGCCGACCCGCCACTGACCCAGCAGGGAAGGGAGCGGGCTGAGAAACTGCTGACAGTACTGGCTGCATATACGCCGGATGCGATCTATTCTACTAACTATACCAGAACAAAATCTACCGTAACACCATTGGCAAAAAAGTTCAATAAAGAGATACAAGTATATGATCCTAAAGACCTTGTATCTTTTGCTGAAAAGCTTTTGCAGGAAAAAGGGAAAACCATCGTTGTTGCCGGACATTCCAACTCAACACCCCAATTGGTGAACCTGCTGATCAAAGAAAAGAAATATGCCAACCTGGACGAGAGCGTGTATAACCAGCTTTGGATTGTGACGGTGAGGGAGGGAAAAGCGGAAGCAAGGGTGGTGGAGTATTAGCTAATGAGTGAATGAGTGAATGAGTGCATGAGTGAAGGGATGAAGAAATGATAGGATGATAGAATGATAGTATGATAGAATAATTGGGTGGGGTGTAGATTTTCGGGGGCAATGTATTGACAATTGCCCATTCACCATTCCCTATCCTTACCTTTGCCGCCGTTATGAAGTTTGAGAAAGAAATTAACAGGCGGAAGACCTTCGCCATTATCTCCCACCCGGATGCGGGTAAGACCACGTTAACAGAGAAATTGCTCCTTTTTGGAGGTGCAATCCAGGTGGCGGGGGCTGTAAAGAGTAATAAGATCAAGAAACACGCTACCAGCGATTTCATGGAAATTGAGCGCCAGAGAGGGATCTCGGTGGCTACTTCTGTGATGACCTTCGAATACCAGAACACCCTCATCAACCTGCTGGATACCCCCGGTCACAAAGATTTTGCGGAAGATACCTACCGTACCCTTACGGCAGTAGACAGTGTTATCCTGGTAATCGACAGTGTAAACGGGGTAGAAGCCCAGACCCGGCGCCTGATGGAAGTGTGCCGGATGCGGGATACACCGGTGATCGTATTCGTGAACAAGATGGACCGCGACGGTAAAAACCGCTTTGACCTGCTGGAGGAAATCGAAAATGAACTCCATATTTCGCTGCACCCCATGACATGGCCCATTAACAGTGGCAAGGAATTTAAAGGAGTCTATAATATTGATAATAAGAGTCTTAGACTGTTTACTGCAAGTACAAAAGCAGATGATGATGACGTAATTGCCATCAGCGACCTGTCTGATACCTTGCTGGACTCCAAAGTGGGCGACCGGGATGCCGCCCAACTGCGCGAAGATGTGGAACTGCTGGATGGGGTATATGGAGAGCTGAATGTGAACGACTATCTCTCCGGCAAAATTGCCCCGGTGTTCTTTGGTAGTGCCGTGAATAACTTCGGGGTGAAGGAAATGCTGGATACTTTTATCCGCATTGCCCCGGTGCCCCGTAGCCGCGAAACTTCTGTCCGCACGGTAGAAGTGGGAGAAGACAAGTTCAGCGGCTTTATTTTTAAGATCCATGCCAACCTCGACCCCAAACACCGCGACCGGATCGCCTTTATGCGGGTATGCAGCGGTAAGTTTGAACGCAACAAATACTACCACCATGTGCGCCTGGATAAGGACGTCCGTTTCAGCAACCCCTATAGCTTTATGGCCCGGAGCAAAGACATTATTGAAGATGCTTATGCCGGGGATGTGGTGGGCCTGTTTGATACGGGTAACTTCAAGATCGGCGATACGCTGACCGAGGGAGAAGACTTCTATTTTGTAGGAATTCCTACTTTTTCACCTGAAATTTTTAAAGAACTGGTGAATAAAGATCCTATGAAAACCAAACAGTTAGAAAAAGGAATTAGTCAATTAACAGATGAGGGTGTGGCCCAGTTGTTTACGCAGTTTGGCGGTAATAAAAAGATCATTGGTTGTGTGGGCGAGCTGCAGTTTGAAGTGATCCAGTACCGTTTGCTGCAGGAATACGGGGCGGCTTGTGAGTTCCGTTCATTGCCTTTTTACAAAGCCTGCTGGTTAACGAGTAAGGATGAAAACAAGCTGGCCGATTTTCTCCGGTTCAAACAGCAGAACTCGGCGGCTGATAAAGACGGCCACCCGGTTTACCTGGCCCAGAGTGAATGGTTCCTGAATACAGAGATCACCAATAATCCTGAGATTAGTTTCCACTTTTCGAGTGAGATTCACAAGTAATAGCGGCTGGTTGTTTAATTTTGTTAGTGTATTATGAAGATCAGTATTCTTGGTTTCCTGTTTCTGTTTACCGGCCTTGCTGTCCGGAAGCTATTCCCCGCTATAAAAGGCGGTTATGCTGCCAGCAAACCCCATTCCTGTATCACTTTTGATTTCAAATAACAAACTCTCTGCCATGTTCTCAATTGCTTATGACGTTATCATTATCGGTTCTGGTCCTATCGGACTCGCCTGTGGTTTACATGCCAAGGCCAATGGCTTACGCTACCTGATCATCGAAAGGGGCTGTCTGGTAAACTCCCTGTTCAACTATCCGGCCAATATGACTTTTTTCTCCACGGCCGACAGGCTGGAGATCGGCGGAATCCCCTTTATGAGCCGTCATGCCAAACCTACCCGCGATGAGGCATTGGAGTATTACCGCAAAGTGGCCGTATCCTCCGGCCTGAACATTCACCTGTTTGAAGGGGTGGAGACAATCGACAGGACAGAAGATCTGTTTACGGTAAATACCTCTAAAAGACACTATAAAACAAAGAATATCATCGTTTCCACCGGTTTTTACGGCAAACCCTACATGATGAACGTAAAAGGGGAAGAGCTGCCAAAAGTGACCCATTACTACGATGATCCGCATTATTATGCTTTCCAGAAAGTGGTGGTGGTAGGAGCCAATAATTCAGCAGTAGATGCGGCCCTCGAAACCTGGCACAAAGGCGCCCAGGTTACCATGGTGATCCGCGGCAGCGAATTAGGTGAACATGTGAAATACTGGATCAGGCCTGATATCGAGAACCGTATCAAAGAAGGATCTATCAAAGCCTATTTCAATTCTACGGTGGCCGAGATCCGCGAGCATGAAGTGGATATCAATACCCCGGATGGTTTAGTAACGATAGAAAACGACAAGGTAATTGCCATGACCGGTTACAAGCCGGATCTGGCTTTCCTCGAAAATATGGGGATTGAATTGGCTGATGATGAGATTTGTAAGCCTAATTATGACGAGAGTACTCATGAAACCAATATCAAGGGAATTTACCTGGCCGGTGTGATCTGCGGAGGCTTTAATACGCATAGCCTCTTCATTGAGAACTCCAGAGACCATGCGGAAAAGATCGTGAAACATATCAGCGCACAACTCTCTGTGCCGCAGCAGGCTTAAACGGCTGTTGCATCATCAATGAATAAGAAACCCTGACTGACAGTCGGGGTTTTCTATTGTATTTTTTATTTAGTTGAATTTATTTATTGTATTGATAATCAATATTATTTTTTATTTAGATAGCTTAAAACCTGATGCAGGGTTAGTAGGTTTTTGACAGAGACTTCTTTAATGGTACGACCATACTCATGCAGTTTTACCAGGTCTGTTTCCTGCGTTATCAGGCTAGCGAGCTGGCTGAACTGCTCAAATGGTAGTTGTACATTATGGGAAAGAAGCTGGATGGTATCTTTTTTCTCATCCAGTAACTGGTTCTGTTGCTCCAGTGTTAGCTGTAATTGCTTCAGCAGGATGCCGGCTTCATCTTCGAACTGGGTGGGTAAGTTGGGCAATTCCTGGTGTCTTAGGTATTTGTCCAGTGCCGATTGGGCCTTGTGAAGGGGCCATAACAACTGGTTCAAAAAATACAAAGTAAGGGCTGATGCGGCTAATGTGGCTAACAGGCAGCTGGTGAGCATAACTTCTTTGCTGAAAGAAAAAATTCCGGTAACTGTTATTAAAACAATTATAATCAATGGAATATGTATTCCGATAAAAGCCACAAACAAAAACTTTCCGGAATAATGCATTCGCAGAAAAGGTAGCTTTGACAGCTTACTGTAGAGATGTGACATGATAAAATTTTCAAGGTTGATCAATAAATTACGGTAAGATACAGTAAGCGGATTGCCGGTAAACGATTGTTATGGATTTATTTACTACCAACAGAACCCGGGTAAGAAGGTTTACCCACCAGGACCAGGAACCCTTTTTCCGGATCAATGGAGATCCGAAAGTGATGGAGTATATCCGGCCCGCTAAGTCGCGGGAAGACTGCGATGTCTTTCTTTTAGAGAACCTGCTATTTTACCGCGAGGGTTCCCTGCTGGGCCGGTATGCGGTAGAGGAAAAAACGGGCGGCCGGTTCCTGGGTACTTTTTCCTTTCTATACCTGTCGGGCGAAGCCGACTACCATATCGGTTATGCGCTGCTGCCCGAATATTGGGGGCAGGGGTATGCCACCGAACTGGTGCTGGAAGGGATCCGGTATTTTTTTGACCATACCCAGCACCCCCGGCTATTTGCTATTACCCGGGCCAATCACCAGCTTTCGCAGAAAGTACTGGAAAGGTCGGGTTTCGGGTATCAGGGGGTGAAAGAAGAGAACGGAGAACAACTGGCCCTGTTTTCCATCGAACGTCCGATGGCCGCTTCTGCCAAATAGTGACCGATTATTGGTAGTTTTGCCGTCGCATGAAAGCAAGAACACTTAAGAAAGACAAAGTAAATATCATCACCCTTGGTTGCAGCAAGAACCTGGTAGATAGTGAAGTATTGAGCGGCCAGCTGGCAGCCAATGATATAAACGTGGTACATGAGAATACCAAACTGGACCATAATATATCCGTGGTAAACACCTGCGGCTTCATAGATAAGGCCAAAGAAGAAAGTATCAACACCATTCTGGACCAACTGGAACTGAAACGGCGGGGTAAACTGGACAAAGTATATGTAACCGGTTGCCTGAGCGAGCGCTACCGGGAGGACCTGGAAAAGGAAATGCCCGAAGTGGATGCCTGGTTCGGCACCATGGAACTGCCCCTGATGCTGAAACAGTTCGACGCAGATTATAAAAGCGAATTACTGGGCGAACGTTTGCTGAGCACCCCCCGCCATTATGCCTACCTCAAAATCAGCGAAGGCTGTAACCGTACCTGTTCTTTCTGCGCCATTCCGCTGATGCGGGGCCAGCATATCAGCAGACCCATTGAAGAACTGGTGGCTGAAGCGGAAAGTCTGGTGAAAAAAGGGGTGAAAGAGATTATGCTGATTGCCCAGGAACTGACCTATTACGGACTGGATATCTATAAAAAGCGCGACCTGCCCCGTTTATTGAATGCACTGGCAGATGTGAAAGGACTGGAATGGATCCGCTTACATTATGCCTACCCCAGCAAATTCCCGCTGGAGATCCTGGATGTGATGCGCGAGCGCGATAATATCTGCAAATACCTGGATATGCCGCTGCAGCATGCCAGCAATAATATGCTCAAAGCCATGCGCCGCAATATTACCCGTGAAGAAATGGGTGAGTTGATTAGCGCCATCCGCGAAAAAGTACCCGGTATCTGTTTACGCACCACCCTGATCGCAGGCTTCCCGGGTGAAACGGAAGAAGATGTGGAAGAGCTGAAAGACTTCCTGCGCGAACACCGCTTTGACCGTGTGGGCATTTTCCAGTACAGCCATGAAGAAAATACCTCCGCCTACGACCTGGCAGACGATGTGCCGGCAGACCTAAAAGCCGAACGCGCCCAGGAGATCATGGAAGTGCAGCAGGAGATCAGTTACGAAAAAAACCAGGAGAAGATAGGGCAGGTATTCAAAGTGATCATCGACAAAAAAGAAGCCGGCCGCTACCTCGGCCGCACCGAATTTGATAGCGTGGAAGTAGACAACGAAGTCGTCATCCACTCCACCAAAAAACTCCCCATCGGGGAATTTGTACAGGTAAAGATCACCAAAGCATATGATTATGATCTGGAGGGGGAGGTGGTGGATTAATGATAGAATGATAGAATGATAGGATGATAGAATGATAGGATGATAGGATGATAGAATGGTAGAATGATTTTTTTTTGTGGTTCCAGAGGATCTATCTATTCAATCAGAAGTACGTGTTCTAAACATTCTATCAATCTATCATCCTATCATTCTATCATTGCCCTATCTTAGCCCTACCTAAACAAAACCTATGGCTATCGACTGGAAGGGCGTGTTTCCCGCTGTTACCACTAAGTTTACCAGTAACGATGAACTGGATCTTCCTTTGTTTGAAAAGAACCTGAATGCCCAGCTGGATGCGGGTGTGAATGGGATCATCCTCGGCGGAACATTGGGAGAAGCCAGTGTATTAAGCACGGATGAAAAAGAAACCCTCGTAAAATTTACCATTGAAAAAGTAGCGGGTCGCGTACCCGTAGTGTTGAATATCGCCGAAGGCAGCACCCGAGAAGCCTTGCAGCAGGCGGCTTATGCCAAAGCCTGGGGAGCGCAGGGACTGATGTTATTGCCGCCGATGCGGTACAAGTCTGATCACCGCGAAACGGTTACTTATTTTACCACTGTAGCCAATGCCACGGATCTGCCTATCATGATCTATAATAACCCGGTAGATTATAAGATTGATGTAACACCGGATATGTTTGAAGACCTGACCGTCTGCAGTAATATCCAGGCCATTAAAGAATCTACGCGGGATGTAACGAATGTAACCCGGCTGATCAATCGCTTTGGCGGGCGTTTCCGGATCCTCTGCGGAGTAGATACACTGGCCATGGAAGAAATGGTGCTGGGGGCAGATGGTTGGGTAGCCGGACTGGTATGTGCTTTTCCAAGAGAGACCGTGGCTATTTACCGCCTGGTGAAAGCCGGTCATATTGCAGAAGCTGCTGCCATTTACCGTTGGTTCATGCCCTTGCTGGAGCTGGATATTCATCCCAAACTGGTTCAATACATCAAGCTGGCCGAAACACAGGCGGGTATTGGTTCTGAATATGTGCGGGCACCCCGTTTGACCCTGGTGGGTGATGAACGCAAACAGGTACTGGCCACTATTGACAAGGGAATTGCCGGCAGACCCGTATTACCCGAATATTTACAACTGAGTATATAATGATGACCCATACCACCCACTCGCCTGCGCAGATCGATACTGTGATGCAGCAGGCGGCAGCCGCTTTTGCGGCCTATCAAAAAACATCGCCTGTACAAAAAGCGGTATTTCTCGAAACCATTGCCGCCAATATAGAAGCGCTGGGTGATGCTTTGATCAGCAAAGCTTCTGAAGAAACCAATTTACCCGCTGCCCGTTTAACCGGTGAGCGGGGTAGAACCACCATGCAGTTACGGATGTTTGCCCAGCTGCTGCGCGAAGGCAGTTGGGTGGAAGCTACGGTTGATACTGCCATCCCGGATAAAACGCCTCCCAGACCGGATATCCGCAAAATGCTGGTGCCGATGGGTCCCGTGGTGGTATTTGGCGCCAGTAATTTTCCTTTTGCCTATTCTACAGCGGGTGGTGATACGGCTAGTGCTTTGGCAGCCGGTTGTCCGGTAGTGGTCAAAGCGCATCCGGCACATCTGCAGACATCCATCATGGTGGCTGATGCGATCGCTGCCGCGATAGCAAGTACCGGAATGCCGCAACATTGTTTCCAGCATGTAACCGATGCGTCTTTTGAAGCGGGTAAAGTATTGGTGCAGCATCCGCATACAGCGGCCGTGGGTTTTACCGGGTCGTACACCGGCGGCAGGGCTTTATATGATTATGCTGCAGCGAGAAAAAGTCCGATACCGGTTTTTGCCGAAATGGGCAGTATCAATCCTGTGATCTTATTGCCGGATACACTCTCTAAAAATGCGGAGAGTCTGGCCAAACAATATGCAGGTTCTATTACACTGGGCATGGGGCAGTTCTGCACCAACCCGGGCATCCTCCTGGGGATGGCGGGTGAGGGATTGCAGCAGTTTTTGCAGGTTTTAGCCAGGGAGATCAGCACCATCGCGCCAGCCAAAATGCTGCATGCGGGTATACACAAAGCTTATTTTGAAAAAATGAAGGTTGCCCTGCAGCAGAAGGGAGTAAAACTGCTCTCGCAAACCACCACGGCTCCCGGCGAACTGGAAGCGCTGCCCACGATAGCTACGGTGGATGGGGCTGCTTTTTTACTGGATCCTTTGTTGCAGGAAGAAGTGTTTGGTCCCTATTCGCTGATGGTGATTTGCGATAACGAAGCAGAACTGGCAGCCGTTTGGCGCTCGCTAACCGGACAACTTACTACTACCTTAATGGGAACCGATGCAGATTTTGCAGCACACGCTTCCTTGCTCGAGATCGCACCTGCTATTGCAGGTCGGATTGTATTCAATGGTGTTCCAACCGGCGTAGAAGTATGTGCCAGTATGGTGCATGGCGGTCCTTTTCCGGCATCTACCGATAGCCGTTTTACAGCAGTAGGTATCCATGCGGTAAAACGCTGGGTACGACCTGTTTGTTACCAGAATTGTCCGGATGCCTTATTACCCCAAGCCTTACAGGCAGCCAACCCGCTGGGCATCTGGCGTTTGGTGAATAATGAGTGGGTGAGGGCTTGATATCTTAACCGTTAGCAGATGATACCATCCGTCTCAGACCGGGATGTTGATCTTTCTGGCTCTGCGAAAGAAAAATAAAAAGCAGCTGCGGCAGACAGCAGGAAATAAATAATGAACACAAGATTCAGATCTCCCACATATTGTGAGAGGCCGAACCAGTCTTTGAAGTAATACAGGATCCCGATACCAAAAGCTGAACTGGCCAGCTGCCATAACCAGGCATACGCAGCTTTATCCATTAACTCGGTGTACGCATATACATGAAAGAAAACAAATGCACCATACACAAACATGGCCGGTGAGCCTATCTGCGCAATATGGGCAAAGAAATAACTGATCAGTAACAGCGTAACAGTGAGCTGCACCCAGGCCCAGGCTACAAAGGCTTTGGAGCCTTCAGTGTCATATTTTTCAAAATGATACACATCTTCGATCTTGTAAACAGGATATTTCTCCGCCACATCAGCCGGACGCCAGCCGGTGGGCATAAACCAGATACGGAATTTATCTTCCAGTTTTTTAGTCCGCCAGGCATCTTTGATCAGCAGCCATACATGTACGAAATTGATCTTGATGGGGTTCCAGGTTCGCACCGGTCGTGTAATACCATACACCGCTTTTACATCGGGTAATTCTTCCTGGAATGTGCCAAAGAGTTTGTCCCAGAAAATAAAGATCTGTCCATAATTTTTGTCTATGTATTCCGGGTTGATGGCATGGTGTACACGGTGATGGGAGGGGGTAACAATGATCTTTTCCAGAAAGCCCATTTTATTGATATGCTGCGTATGATACCAGAACTGGGCAAACAAATGCAATGGCGCTACCACGGCGATCACTGATCCGGGCACGCCGAGTAAGGCTGCAGGCAATAAAAAAATAGTGAATACCCGAAAAATCGTTGATATACTTTGCCGCAAGGCACAGGCCAGGTTATACTCTTCGCTGCTGTGGTGTATGATATGCGCATTCCAGAAAAAATTGTATTCATGGTCCAGGCGATGTACCCAGTAACCGGCAAGATCAAGGGAAAAAAAAGCAATGATGTACAAAAGCGGTGAAGAGGCCAGTTGTACAATGGCTAAATGCTGTACCATCCAGCCATAACTGATAATGGCGATGCTCAGTCCGAGTACATCTTTTACCGTATTGGTGATACCTGAACTCAGGCTGGAAATCATATCGAGGTGACGAACGGTATCGTTTCCTTTTCGCCAGCCCCACCATTTTTCAAATAAAACCAGTATCAGAAAAGCGGGTGTGGCAATCAATAGTATTTTTCCGTAAGTTTCCATATAGGCAATCAAATAATGAATATAAAAAAAACTGCTGAAAAACAGTTGTTTATGCAATTAAATTCCTTTTAAAAGCACATGTTAACTCATCCCATTCCCTATCGCCCTGCCGTGCCGGGCCATCTTGGCGGCGCTGTTTTTTCCTGTATTGATGCGCATACCTGCGGTAACCCGGTCAGGGTAGTGGCCGCGGGCGGTCCTGCACTGGAAGGCCATACCATGAGCGAAAAACGCCAGCATTTTCTGCGCGAATATGACTGGATCCGCAAAGGACTCATGTTTGAACCCCGCGGTCATGATATGATGAGTGGCAGTATCCTCTATCCACCCCATGATCCGGCCCATGATGTGGCCGTATTGTTCATAGAAACCAGTGGTTGTTTACCCATGTGTGGCCATGGAACCATTGGTACCATCACCATTGCCATTGAAGAAGGACTGATCCAGCCCAAAACACCTGGTGTGGTGCTGATGGAAGCACCGGCCGGACTGGTAAAAATCGCTTACCGGCAGGAGGGTAAAAAAGTGACGGCCGTTAAACTCACCAACGTGCCCGCTTACCTGGCCGCAGAAGGTATTACCGTGGATTGCCCAGAGCTGGGCGAACTGGTGATGGATGTGGCGTACGGGGGCAATTTTTATGCGATCGTGGATGTGCAGTCAAATTTTGCCGGATTGGAACAGTACCCTGCAGACAAACTGATAGCCTGGGCCCGTGAACTGCGGAAGCGGATCAATGAAAAGTATTCGTTTGTACATCCGGATAATCCTACTATTAATGGATGCTCGCATATCTTATGGACCGGTGCCGTGCTGGATCCCGCTTCCACGGCACGAAATGCGGTTTTTTATGGTGATAAAGCCATCGACCGTTCTCCCTGCGGTACCGGCACTTCGGCCCGGATGGCCCAATGGTATGCCAAGGGGAAACTGAAGGAAGGGGATATCTTTATTCACGAGAGTATCATCGGCTCCCAATTCACCGGCCGGATAGAACAGCTGACCACCGTAGGCGGCAAACCCGCCATTGTTCCCAGTGTAGAAGGCTGGGCAAGAATTTATGGGTATAATACGATTTCGATAGATAAAGATGATGATCCTTATGCGTGTGGGTTTCAGGTGTTGTAGGATAATGATAGAATGATAGCATGATAGAATGAGTGAATGGGAAGAAAATTAATATAGTTACTTATTGGGTGAAACAAAATCAAAACATTCTATCATTCTATCATGCTATCATTCACTCATTCTATCACACTATCATCTAATTTTGCGAATTAAACGGACAGATATGAAAGTAGTAGTCATTGGCGGAGGGATTGTAGGATTGAGCAGTGCGTATTACCTGCAGCAGAGTGGACATGAAGTAACGGTGATTGATAAAACGGATATGTCGTCTAATTGCTCTTATGGTAATGCGGGATATGTTTGTCCGAGTCATTTTGTGCCATTGGCCACACCGGGTATTGTAAAGCAGGGATTGAAATGGATGTGGAATGCTCGCAGTCCGTTTTATGTACAACCACGGTTAAGCTGGAGCCTGATCGATTGGGGAATGAAGTTCATGAAAGTAGCTACGCCGGAACATGTGGAACGTTCAGCGATACCGCTGCGCGATATCGCGATCATCAGTAAAAAAATGTATGAGGAATGGACCGCATTACCGCAGTTCCGTTTTGCGTATGAGCGGAAGGGATTGCTCGAAATTTTTCAGACCGATACGGGTGGCGATCATGCCAAACACATGTTGGAGAAAGCCCATGAACTGGGTTTAACAGATACGGTATTACTTTCCAAAGAACAGCTGGATGCACTGGAACCCCAGACACGTATACTGGCTAAAGGCGCTGTGCATTTTCAGTGCGATGCACATTTATATCCGAACAAACTGATGCAGCAATTGTTAGCAGATCTGCGGCAGAAAGGTGTTCGATTGCTGGGCAATGAAGAAGTGACCGGTTTTGAGAATAGTCAGGGAAGCATCAGCAAAGTAAAAACAGCCAAAGCAGTATATGATGCAGACGCGATCGTGCTCTCTTCCGGATCATGGAGCCGTGAGCTGGCCGCCAAAATGGATCTGAAGATCCCGTTGGTAGCAGGACGGGGTTATTCTGTGACACTGGAAGACTCGCCCTACAAACTGAATCATCCTGCTGTATTGATAGAGGGCCGTGTGGCGCTGACCCCGATGGATGGTAATAAGATCCGTTTTGGAGGAACCATGGAAATTACTTCTACAGATACACCACCGCGGATGAGCCGTGTAAAAGGGGTATTGGAAGCGGTAGAACGTTTTTTCCCCGATTTTACCGTACCCATGCCAACGATGGACAAAGTATGGTACGGTTTCAGACCCTGTTCGGCGGATGGACTGCCTTACCTGGGCCGCACCGCTAAGTGGCAGAATGTGGTGGTGGCAACGGGACATGCGATGGTAGGACTGAGCCTGGGTGCAGGAACCGGGAAAATTGTCAGCGAAATCCTGAATGAAGAGAAACTCAGTATGGATATTGCTCCTTTCAATCCCGACAGGTTTCGTTAAAACGGCGTAGCCGGAATGTGAAAATGATGAACGGATGCTGCGGTATCCAGTAAATTGTACTTTTACCCCTTATTATGGATCAGACAGTTACCTACTTACCATACGAAAGCACCGGTTATTTTTCCAAGATCGTTTCTGATTACCTGTCGCAATCCGGTACCCTGCAACCCTTTTACCAACATACACCCGATCTGGCGGGTATACAAAATGCCATCGCCGCCAGACAAGCCTTCAATACGCCCAGGAAATTATTGGTAGATGTGTTACGGGAGCAGTATGCTTCTTTACCGGTAACCGATAAAGTAACCAGGAATATCGAAATACTTTCTCAGGATAATACTTTTACCATTACAACGGCCCACCAGCCGAATATTTTCAGCGGTCCCCTTTATTTCATCTATAAAATTCTTCACGCGGTTAAACTGGCCGATGAACTGAACCAACAGTATGCCGGTTCGCATTTTGTGCCCGTGTATTATATGGGTAGCGAAGATGCTGACCTGGATGAACTGGGGTATGTAACGGTTGGCGGGCAAAAACTGGTTTGGGAAACCAAACAAACCGGTGCTGTGGGCAGGATGAAAGTAGATAAGGGACTTATCAAACTGATTCATGCCATTCATGGCCAGGCGGGTGTACTGCCATTCGGTAACGAACTGACCGACCTGTTACAACGATGTTATACCGAAGGAAAAACCATACAGCAGGCTACACTGGAACTGGTGAATGAGTTGTTTGGTGAATTTGGATTGATAGTGCTGATTCCGGATAATGCAAAATTGAAAACTGCTTTTCGGTCTGTAGTGGAGAAAGAGTTAACCGAAGGTTTCTCTCACAAAATTGTAGCCCATACAATTACGGAGCTGGGAAAAAATTATAAAGTGCAGGCAGGCGGAAGAGACCTGAATCTTTTTTACCTGATCAACGATAAACGCGAGCGGATAGAATTACAGAATGGTATTTATGAAGTGAAGAGTCTGGGTTTGTCGTTTTCGAAAGAAGTGGTTCTGCAGGAACTTGATCAGCATCCCGAACGTTTCAGCGCCAATGTAATATTGAGAGGTGCTTTTCAGGAAACGGTGTTGCCGAATATTGTTTTTATTGGCGGGGGAGGAGAACTGGCTTACTGGTTGGAATTGAAAAATGTATTCGAAGCGGTAAACATTCCATATCCTGTATTGATGCTGCGCAATTCATTTTTGCTGATCACCAAAGAACAGCATGCAAAATGGCAGAAACTGGGTTTTACCGATATTGATCTGTTTACACAGGAACTGGATCTGCTGAATGCACTGGTGAAAAGAGAAACGGATAACCAGGTAAGCCTTACCGCAGAATTGCAACAGGCGCAGGCGTTTTACAGTCATCTCCGTGCCATTACAGATACGGTAGACAGTACCCTGTCTGAACACCTTCTGGCACTTGAAAAACAGGCACTCAAAAAATTAACGGCCTTAGAGAAAAAAATACTGCGCGCGGAAAGACAAAAATACGAAGTGCAGCAGAAACAGATCGCTGTTATTAAACAACATCTCTTCCCTAATAAGAGTCTGCAGGAAAGAGTAGATAATTTCTCACTCTACTATGCTGCTTTCGGCAAAACCTGGTTACAAGATATTTATCAAGCTTCTACCGGACTGAATAAGGGCTTTGGCGTGGTGAGTTATGCAGGAAAGTAATAGTCTGTATAGAAGTATGTTGCCTTGTTATTCATCAAATCCGTTAGGCCAGTCCTTTTTCAGTTTTGCGACTTTTCCGCTTACTTCATGACTCATTTCCTTTTTATAATGCGCCATGGCAGCAGAGATATTGGCATCGGAACAACCCAGGATCTGTGCAGCAAGGATGCCGGCATTTTTAGCGGCATTTAATGCAACCGTTGCTACCGGAACGCCGTTCGGCATTTGCAGGATGGATAAAACGGAATCCCAGCCATCGATAGAATTAGAAGATTTGATGGGAACACCAATCACAGGCAGTGTGGTAATAGAAGCCACCATGCCCGGCAAATGCGCTGCACCACCGGCACCGGCAATGATCACTTTGATACCCCGTTCTTTGGCGGTGGTGGCATAATCTACCATACGCAAAGGCGTTCTGTGTGCAGATACGACTGTCAGCTCGAATTCGATCTTGAATTGCTTCAGGATATCGGCGGCTGCCTGCATAATATTCAGGTCGCTATCGCTTCCCATGATAATGCCTACGAGTGGAGTGGGTGTTGACATAATTGGTATTTGCTTACTGCAAGATACTTGATTTTCTGTATGTAGAATTTGAATCCCGTAATGGTTAAAAAAACTGCGCCTCCGTGCCTTGGTGAGAAAATTTCCCGCAAGGGCGCAGAGGCGCAGATGAAAAGGCGAGATGTTTAGTTTACATCCTTACCCTCTTTTAACTGTTGGATCATTTTGGTCATACTGTCTGTATTCAGTTGGTTGGGCGAGAGGGGCAAGGCTTTTTCTGCATATTCAAGTGCCTTCCGATAATCACCAACAGCAGAATAACCGCGCACCAATCCGGCTAAAGTGGTGAACTGGTTCGGGAATTTTTCATAATTGGATTTGAAAACCTCCAGCGCTTCTTTGCTGCGTTTTTGGGCAAGCAGTGATTTACCGTACTGGTGAACCTGGTTAATATTTCCCAGTGGTGTAGCTTCTTTCATGATGGCGGTGGCTTCTGCACTTCTGTTTAGTTTTTCCAGAATCTGTGCCTTGGTAGCGAGCGTGGTAAAATTTTTCTCGCCCAGTACACCCGGATTGGTGGCAGTATCGGCCCAACGAAGCGCTTCTTCGAGATTCGTGTTTCTGTCGAGGCACCACTGCGCCGCCTGCTGCCAGGGCAGCCAGTAAAATCCTTTGTCTGTGCGTAATTCTGTACGGAAAGATTCCACCTGTGTTTTATTCAGATCCACTTCCACTGTAAAAGGAAAACTCAGTTTCTCCCATTGCAGGCTTACGGTAGCGGCGTTTTCGGTCTGGTTGGTGAATTCGTATTTCAGCCATTCAACGGAACGGTCTGTGGTAACTGGTTTTACATTTACCCGAAGTACATCATCTTTGGGATCATAATAATAGCTGCCCCAGTTGGTCGTGTTTTTTGAAAAAATAAGTGTAGACTGTGCAGGATCATAGGCGATGAAAAAGCCATACTTTCCTTTGGCCAGCGGCTGTCCTTGTATCGTTACATCCGTACTGAATTCGATCGTTGTGCTTTCATTGGCACCCGCCCGCCAGGGTGAGGCATTTCTGGTTCCAAATTGCAGATCGGTATATCCTACAGGAACCAACTGGCCCCAGATCTTTCCCTCCCTGCCTTTTACAGCCGGACGGTCATAGCGGATGGTCACATCTGTAATCCCTATGCGTTCTGTAACGGAAGCTTTTTTATTACCTCCGCTGGGCGAAGTGGTTAACAGGCGTTGTGCCTGCAAAGTAGTAACGGCCAGCAACAAAGCCGACAGTAAAATTCGTTTCATGTTGTATGGTTTTAGTGATACAAACTACTCATATCAACAGCTACAGTTAAGGGTTAAATGATTAAACCGTGAAGGAAGCTGACCAAAGCATGAAATAAAGGATGAGCGGAGTTTTAAATTCCTGCATGTCTGTAAACAGAAAATGGGGAACTGCTGAAGCCGGTATCCCGTTTCAATAGTTCCCCACCTGTTGCTTTGAGTAGTTATTTAACCTGGTAGGCCGAGATGGATCTCAGTACCGGTGCTGCTTTGGCCTGTTGGATGGTTATTCTGAGCTGATCCGTTTCCTGCATCGGAAAACTGGCGATCTTTTTTCGGCCGATAGTGGTACCGGTAAAAACAGTTTGGAATGCCTGTCCATCAAACGCCTCAATGGTGAAAGCACTTACCCTTTGTCCGTAAGCAATCATTTCTTCCAGCACCAGTGTATTAAGGGTTGTTTTTGCCGGCAGCTTCACCAACAGACTGCTGTTCTGCTGCTGTGGCGATACCCAGTAGGTCTGTATATTATGATCGTTCAATGCCGGGATCTTTTTGCCGGGAGCTGCTATGCTGCTGATACGGGCGTTTTGCAACAGGTCTTTTGAAAAAGCACTCGTTCTTAGTTTACCAAAACCCACCAATGCAGCTGAATCTGCGGGATGAATACGGCCCGTTCTGTCGGGCGGTACATTCAGCAGGAAGTTGCCGCCATTACCCACCGACCGGAGATACAGATTAAACAATGTTTCGGGAGATTTTACTTTGTTGTCTTCTTTGGCATGATAAAACCATCCCGGCCGGATAGACACATCTGCTTCAGCTGGGATCCAGTTTTTGCCATTTACATTACCGCGGTTTAAAGTGTCAGTTGGCGGACCTCCATGTCCTCTTTTAAAACCGGCGGTATCCAGCAGGTTCCAGTTAGTATTGTTGATCGTACCATTTTCATTACCACACCAGCGCGCACCGGGACCAATATCGCTGAAGATCACCAGTTGCTTCTGCCATTTGAAAGCGGAGTCTTCGAAGCGTTTAAAATCGTACACCTGTTTTTTGCCATTGGGACCTTCGCCATTGGCGCCATCCCACCATAGTTCAAAGAATCTGCCGTATTGGGTTAGCAGTTCTTTCATGCTGGCAATATACACATCATTATAAGCAGGGGTACCGTATTGCGGATGGTTTCTGTCCCAGGGCGAAATGTAAACACCCATTTCCAATCCGGTTTTCCTGCAGGCATCAGACAGTGCTTTTACCACATCGCCTTTTCCATTCATCCATTTGCTTTCTCTAACGGTATGAGTGCTTTGTTTGCTGGGCCATAAACAGAATCCATCGTGGTGTTTGGCGGTTAGTATAATGCCTTTGGCACCCGCCTGTTTGGCAATCCGCGCCCACTGTTCACAATCCAGCGCCGTAGGATTAAATACAGAGGGATCTTCATTTCCCTCGCCCCATTCCTTATCGGTAAAAGTATTCGGGCCAAAGTGGATGAACAGGTAAAACTCTTTTTCATGCCAGGCCAGTTGTTCTTTGGTAGGGATAGGGTACACCGGTTTAACAGGCTGCCCCAGCAAAACACCTGCAAACAGACAACCTGCCAGCAATAAATAATTTCTCATATCGTGCATTGAAGAATCAATTTACGATAATGATAGATGCGAAAGTAAAATTCAGGATTGTGGAACGGGGAGAGGAATGTCGAATGTCGAATATCGAACAGGGAATATCGAATGTCGATCGGACTGTTACTTCGTAATTCGGTGTTCCCTGTTCGATATTCGATATTCACTTCAGCTGCCGCTGATACATCTGCACTGCATTCTCATATCCCAGGTAAATCGCATCGCATACCAGTGCGTGGCCAATGCTTACTTCGTTGAGGAAGGGAATCTGTTGGGCAAAGAATTTCAGGTTGTGCAGGTCAAGATCGTGGCCGGCATTGAGGCCCATTCCCAGTTCTTTGGCTTTGTTGGCTGCTGCGAGATAGGGCGCTATGGCAGCTGCAGGATTGCCCGCAGCAAAATCATGGGCATAAGCTTCTGTATATAGTTCGATACGGTCGGTTCCGGTTTGTGCAGCACCTGCTACCATCTCTAACACAGGATCTACAAAAATGGATACACGGATACCTGCTTTCTGAAAAATGCCGATGATGTTAATGAGGTAGTCTTTATGTTTGATCGTATCCCAGCCATGATCGCTGGTCAGCTGCCCCAGCGCATCGGGCACCAGGGTTACCTGGTGTGGACGGGTTTCGAGTACCAGATCTACAAATTTCTGTTCGGTGGGGTTTCCTTCAATATTAAATTCTGTGGTGATGATCTTTCTGATCTGTCGCACATCTTCATAGCGGATATGGCGTTCATCCGGGCGGGGATGCACCGTAACGCCATCGGCACCAAAACGCTGTGCATCAATGGCGGCCTGCACCACATCCGGGTTATTGCCACCGCGGCTGTTACGCAGGGTGGCAAATTTGTTGATATTCACACTGAGCTTTGTCATAGTGCAAAAATACAAACTAAGTCCATAGCCTGCAGACATTGTTCCCAAAGCGGGGTTATTTGCACAGGTTAGTGTAGCTTAGAGGTATAAAAAAATGATATGCCGGTACTATTGGTCAGTATACTCTGGTTGGCCCTGATCATTTACACGATCAAAGGTATTTTTGAGCGCCCGGAACTGGAACGGAATACACAGTTATTGTGGACCATCCTGATTGTAGTGGCTCCCGTTTTCGGCTTGCTGATCTATTATATTTTTGGCACGGAAAGAAAAGATTGATGTCAACTTTTATATCAATAATCTGTTAGTATTACATGAGTTATGTTTCCTTAGAAGATTGTTTAACCGACCTTGAAAAAAATGGCCACCTGGTCCGCATCAAAGAAGAAGTTGACCCTTATCTTGAAATGGCTGCCATACATCTGCGCGTATACGATGCAGGTGGTCCTGCATTATTATTTGAGAACGTAAAAGGCTCTCGTTACCGGGCCGCATCCAATATTTTCGGTACCATCGAAAGAAGCAAATTCATCTTCCGGGATACGTTTGCGCAGGTGCAGAAACTCATTGCCCTGAAAGGAGATCCGATCAAAGCACTGAAACATCCGATTGATAACCTGCAAACGGGTTTGGCGGCCATGAAAGCCTTGCCATTAAAAAATCCTCTTTCTAAACCCGTCCTGTACGAAGAGATCCAGATTTCCGATCTGCCCCTGATTCAGCACTGGCCCAAAGACGGCGGCGCATTTGTAACCTTGCCACAGGTATATAGTGAGGATGTTGACAGTCCGGGTATTATGAAAGCCAACCTGGGTATGTACCGCATCCAGCTTAACGGCAACCAATATGAGTTGAATAAAGAGATCGGGCTGCATTACCAATTGCACAGAGGAATTGGTGTACACCAGACAAAAGCCAATGCCAGAGGGCAGGCGTTGAAAGTGAGTTGTTTTGTGGGAGGCCCGCCATCACACAGTGTGGCAGCAGTGATGCCTTTGCCCGAAGGCATGAGCGAAATGACTTTTGCCGGATTACTGGGAGGGAGAAGATTCCGTTATACCTACCAGGATGGATTCTGTATCAGCACCGATGCTGATTTTGTGATTACCGGCGAAGTGTACCCCGGGGAGAATAAACCGGAAGGTCCTTTTGGTGATCACCTTGGTTATTATAGTCTGACCCATGATTTTCCGTTGATGCGCGTACACAAGGTTTACGCAAAGAAAAATGCTATCTGGGCATTTACCGTGGTGGGCAGGCCGCCGCAGGAAGATACCAGTTTTGGAGAACTGATTCATGAACTCACGGGTGCAGCCATGCCCCAGGAAATCCCGGGTCTGCAGGAAGTACATGCAGTAGATGCAGCCGGTGTTCACCCTTTATTACTCGCTATCGGTAGTGAACGGTACACACCGTATACGCCTGCCAAACAACCTGCTGAATTATTAACTATTGCCAATCATGTATTGGGTACCGGACAGTTAAGTCTCGCGAAATTTTTATTTATCACTGCCGACGATACCAAACAACTACGCACGCACCAGGTGCAGGCTTTTATGGAGTATCTGCTGGAGCGGATCGATCTTACCCGCGATATACATTTTCATACCCACACTACGATTGATACCCTGGATTATTCCGGTACCGGATTGAACAGCGGCAGTAAAGTGGTGCTGGCTGCTTACGGAGAAGTAAAACGGACTTTGTGTAAAGAAGTGCCGGCCATATTGAAAGATCTCCGTCTCTTCCGCAAAGCCAGTCTGGCTATGCCGGGTGTGGTGGTACTGGAAGCTGCTAAGTTTGAATCTTACGAACTGGCGCAGGTAGAAATGGAAGTGCTGAATCAGCAACTGGTGTATCAACTGGAGCAGCTGAGTGGTGTAGCCATGATCGTGGTGGCGGATGATGCACCGTTTACTGCTGAAAATATCCGTAATTATGTTTGGGTTACCTATACCCGTTGCAATCCATCCCATGACATGTATGGTATCGACTCCTTCACCGAGAACAAACACTGGGGCTGCCGCGGTCCCTTGGTGATCGATGCACGCATCAAACCTCACCATGCACCACCGCTGGAGAAAGATCCTGCTGTTGAAAAAAGAATCGACAGGTTGTTTGAGAAGGGGGGAAGCCTGCACGGAGTAATTAAAAATTAGCAATTAAAAATTAAAAATGGGGTAGAGAGATTTGCTGTCCTAATTGCTAATTTTTAATTGCTAATTGTTAATTAATCTCCACCCATGTATGGTCTGCCAGTAATCTGACGGAGGAAATAAATTCTTTGAAGGGTCCGGTGCCGCCCCATTCGTTGGGGGCTACCAGTGATAACAGATGGCTTCCGTCTTTTCTTTCGTAGAGATGATAAGTGTGTCCGATCTGGGGTTTGAAACTCAGTCGCGCTTCATAGATCATCATGCTGAGTTCTTTCCGTTTGCGGATCTCCTGTGCCTGGCGGGCCAGTAATTCGATTTGCTGTTTGATCTGGTCAAGCTGCATATTGGTCTGCTCTTCCATCGCAGAGAGCGCTTTGTGTTTGATCACTCCTTCTTTGGTAGGACGGATGGCCACACTGCCTACGGAGGAAGCATAGGGCAGTACACTCATTTGTTTGTGGTAGATCTCAGTATTGGTAAAATCTGTATTCTCTTTGTTCTTTCCCTTCTGCGTTACTTTCATGTAACCGTTGGGAAGGATTTCGTTGGTTACTTCCAGAATAGTCGCTTCTTCTTTGATAAACCGTGTCTGAATGGTAGAGGCATTCAAAATGGTGGCCTGTATGCTGTCGGCCATTTCCTGGTTCTCAAAGGGACGTATCTCTCCGTCAGGAACTACTTCGTATTGTGTGTAAAAAGCCTCATTATCCAGACTTACCCAGTTGATGCTGATAGCCAGTGCATGTCCGTTGCGGATGCTCTCCACTTTGCAATTCCCGCTTTTGGGTATAAGACCCTCCTGAAACGCGCATTTTTCAGGAAACAACTGCCAGCTGGCTAAAAAATTATAGGCTTGTACCATGATAGATCCTCGTCACTTTTACTGCACTTATTACAAAATCCGTCAGCAAAGGTTCTTATTTCCCGCAAAATAAAAAAGGCCGAAGGTATCAGCTTCGGCCTTTTGTGGTATCAATACTGTTTATTTTACGGTAAAGCCCAGCTCCAGGTTACCCCAAACCAGGGATACTTTACCCGCTTTACTGATGGTATAGGTCAGTCTTTCATGTGCTGTAGCTGCTTTACCGGGTGTTACTTTAACACGCAGCGCATCATTCGACTGCTCATAACCATCTGCACCCCAGAGGTCTGATTTTTTATTGAAGATGATGGTCCAGTCTTTATCTCCCGACAATACGTAGAAACCATATTTACCTGCCGGTAAAGGTTTTCCTTCTACGGTAATATTCTTGCTGGTAGCAAAAACAGTGGCTTCATTGGCACCGGCACGCCATACTTCTCCTTTTTTGGGTTCCACATCTTTGCCGATGGTACGGCCTTTCAGGGCCGGAGCACTATAATCGATGGTGATCACAGCACCACTGGCAAGCGTTTGGGTGGCTTTGGCGGGAGGACTGGGGCGTTTGGCTTTATCGTCCTGCGCGGAGGTGGTAACAGAAGTAAACAGGAGGGCAGACAGACTTGTCAGGAGGAAAAGTTTTTTCATACGATTTTTTATTTTAGAACGGAAAGTAACAGCAAAAGGTTCAGTATGCAGAAAGAATTTTTCAAAAAAATGTTAATTCACTACCGCAAAATCAGGTCTTCTGATCAGTTGACTGACATACCTGAAGCGCAGATCTGTATTAAATGTAATGTTCCATTGACTCATCGTGCCGGTAATGCGGGGATAATAATAGGCTTTCAGTTCCATGGTGCCGAATACAAGGTTCTCATTCCGGGTTCTTACCCCGCCGCCTACGGCAGAATAGATATCTCCACTTTCTACATACTGTCCGATAGCTCTCAGGTACGAGATATTGGTAAAGGCAAAAGGAGCAAAACTGAAACCTACAAATTTCCAGGTATTGTAAAACACGGATTCTCCATTAAAAGTAACCCTTGTAGCGGCGCGTAAGGTGGGGTCGTTTAATTGTGGAATCCCATACTCACTGTTTAGTCTCAGCGGATCATTTAATCGGGTTCTTACCAGTTGCGTGGCGCTGCCACTCAGGAAATGCCTGAGAAACCATTTACTGTTACCCAGTTTTCTGAGTTTGGTGAAGTATTCAAGACTGCTGAGAAAACTCACATCTTCCAGATTCTTTTCATGGTAATAACCACCCAGCCGCAGGGTAAAATTCAGGTAGTTCTTGCGGTTGGAGAAGTAGCTCCGTTTGTATTCAAAACCAAAATAGGGCCGTTCTACCTGGTTACGGTTGGTCCATCCACCGATAAAAGAAATGCTGAAACCTTCCGGAACGTCTTCATTTCTTCCGAACCCATACAGGAATTTGGTATGGTAATAGTCCTGCTCAAAAATGGTATAGGATGCCAGTATGCTGGATATGTCTGAATACCCGAAATTATAAATGGTCTTGTACAGGTTGGGGATATCCTGGAATTTCCGGTGCACCCCTCTGATTGAGATCATTCGTTTAAACCTGGATTTGAAATTCTGCTGTAATTGTTTCCTCGCCCCCAGGTTATAACCGGCCCATCCATCAAAAACGCGGTAACGGTATTTGAAATCAGATTGATACACCGAATCTCTGTAATAACCATTTTGTGTATAATGATCCGCCAGTTCAAAAGCACCGGTCCAAACATGGTATGGACTCACCAAGGGTAATTCTCCCTGCAGAAACAGGGTTTTCTCATCACGTCTTCCGCTGTTAAAGGAAGGGGCTTCTGTTCGGTAGCCTGCTGCCAGATTAATAAAACTGCCCATGATATTTCTTTTCAGCAATTCAAATCCTACACCGTAACCGGGGTTGCGGTCTTTATCAAACAGGTGTCTGATCTGGATGCGGTTGCCCCTGCCAAAAACATTGTCATCATTCACTTCAAAACTGGCCATTTTTTCAGAACCTGCATCCATGCTGCCGCCTATCGGGAACACGTCTTTACAGATCACAATTACATCTACCGAATCGTCGCTGCCGGTATTGGGGTTGATGGTAATCTGTGCATCCTGCAGATAGGTAAGTTCGCGCAGAAACCTTTCATTATCTGCCATCAGGTAAGGGTAGAGGGAATCTCCACTGGTAAAGAAGAGATTGTTCAGGATTACTTTTCTGCGGGTACTGCTGTGTAACGCATTACCGATATCGTTAAAAATATTCCGAACAACTTTGGTTGTATCACTTACATACCTTTCGAAGCCAATCTTTTTTATTTCGATATGCCGGATGATTTTTCCACGATAGGGATTAAAAGCGAGTTCATTTTTAACCGCTCCTTCCGAAGGAAGCACCGGGTCCGGATTATTAACCGATAAACTTTTACCGAGTTTGCCCAATAAACCTTTTTTATTGGCGAGAAAAAAAACAGAATCGGTAACGGGGTTATCCTGCGCATACAAAGCCGTATGACAGATACAGAGTAGCAGCAGCCAACTTATTTTTTTCCATATCAGAACCGAAGGCATTGGCATTTTAGAACAAACGCTATTTGATAGCTATTGGAAGTTACTTAATCCGGAGGTAAAAGCAAGAACTGTACCTGTTTTACCCGGAAGGATCATCAGACGAGTTGTTTTTCAAGCACAATAAATTCCAGCGATTGCTTAGGTAACCCAAATTTCGGGTCGGTAGGAAATGGAGCCGTTTCTCCGGTGGCTGCATAACCGTGGCGTACGTACCAGGCAATGAGTTCTTTTCTGACAGAAATAACAGTCATTTCAATGGTATTACAGGAGTGATTTTTTGCCATGCTTTCTGCAGCGGCCAGTAATTGTTTACCGATTCCCTTTGTCTGCAGCTCGGGCGAAACGGTTAACATGCCGAGATATAATTTATCGGTCTTTTTTTTCAGGTAAACACAACCCTGCAGCAATCCTTCCTCGCTGGTATATTTCAGAATTACCGCATCCGGTTCTGCTATCATTTCCCGTATGCCGGCTTCGTTGGTGCGTTGTCCGCCCAACAGATCCGCTTCTGTGGTCCATCCTTTTTTGGAGCTGTCGCCCCGGTAAGCACTATTCACCAGCCGTGCCAGTTCGCCTGCATCTGCAATGCCTGCTACGGTAATACAAGGAGCCGAAAATGTTTTCATTTGATCCAGATTGCCTGTCACCGAATGTATTAAAATAATTGAAAGTGAAAAAACAGGGCATAAAAAAGCCCGCTGAAAAGCGGGCTTTGGGTAATAATGAGAGACTTAAAAAGCCGGATCAGCAGGCGTATTCGGGTTACTGTCCCTTTCACGGAAAGGATAAGGGAACAGGTTCCGTTTGCGCTCTGTATTCGGACGTCCGAACCGGCGCATATCTTCCAGTTTTAAACCGGTATGGTATAATTCGATACAACGGTTTTTGTAGATCTCATTCAGCAGATCTGCCGTGGTCACTGGTGCCACCGGCGCCAGATCGGCACCAACACCCAATGGATCGGCAGCCGCTTTTTTGGTAACTACTTTATTCAGTTCAATCAAAGCATTCACCAGGTCTGGTACTGTCTGACGTGCATAACACTCTGCTTTGATCAACGTGATCTCGCCGGGTAAATAATGCGGAATAGGTGTTGTTGCGGCAATCCAGAATCCATTCAGGCGGAACCTTGGGAGGATGGTTGGATTGATCAGCGTGTAAAACGGAATACGCTTGTCACCGGCAGTAGGAGCCAACGCAACGGGCAGTCCCAACGTTGAATCTACCGGCTGGTATAAGTTGTTGGTAGAAGTAGCCGTATTGTAGATCGGGTTGGGATTGGCTGCTTCAAAATTCAGGGTTGATTTTTTGGTAAGATCAACCGCATTGGCTGCGGCCAGTGCAGCTGCGTAATTTCCTGCAAACAGGGAATAACGGGCTTTTAAAGCATTCAGTGTATTCACAATATCCACACCTGCTGGAATGTCAGACAGGAAAGAAGCACTGATCGGACTGGCTGTAATGGCTGCCAGGGCTTTATCAATAGCTGCAATGGCGCGCGCAAAACCTACGGTTCTGTCGGAAAAAGTAGTGGTACTGGTTCCAACGGTGTCGGGTACTTTTTCCCAGAAACTGGAAACAGCGCCTAAGGATAGTGCTTTGTAAATAGTGGCATAACCGATCAGACCGCTCGCATAGCCTTTGTCTGCCAGTGCAGCGGCACCATTGATCACGTTATTGGCATCATAGATCACTTTATGTGCCGTACTCCATACATTACCCAGCAGGGCATTGGTTCCGTCAACAGCATTACCGCCGTTGGAAAACTGGAACTCAGAGGTATTACCTGCATTCATCAGAATGGTTTCGCCGGTAATGAGGCCATTGGCATCAGCAACACCATTGGCAACGTTGTTGGCATAGGTACGCTGTAAACCCACAGCCACACCTGCCAGTCCCTTCGCGGTAGAAAGTACCTGCGTAGAAGTAGCGGCGGTAGGGTTGTTAAAATCTTTCTTACAGCCCGAAGCGGTTAACAGCACCGCAGCCAGGCCGGTATAAGCGATTGATTGAAATATTCTTTTCATAAAAATCAGTTTTTTGTTGAATTAAAATTTAGCCTGGATTCCGAAACTGAAAGTTCTTGGAATAGGAACTGCACCAAAATCGATACCACGAAGAATAGTGCTTTGTCCACCGGCATTTACTTCCGGATCGTATCCGTTGTAATTATCCCAGCTGATCAGGTTACGCCCGCTGAAACTTACACTCAGATCGCTGAAGCCTTTCAGTTTTCCAATGTTATAGGTTAATGATAATTCACGCAGTTTGGTAAAAGAACCATCATCTACACGCCATTGCTCAATGGCATAGATGCCGGAAATATAACCACGGGGTAATTGTCCGCGCTGCTCCTGTTCGGCAACTTTACCGTTACCTACGCCCTGACGGGTACGGAAATCGGCATTGAATACATTACCACCTCTTACCGCATCTATCTGCACACGCAGACTCAGTTTCTTGTAGGTGATCTCATTCACCAGACTGGCGGTATAATCAGGATTCGGATTTCCGATGATCCGGCGTAAAGTGCTTCCACTGGGTAAACCGGTTGTTGTATTTCTTCCGGGAGTATATACCAGGGCACTGTTCTGTACACCCGCTTCCTGCTGTGGAATACCGGCCGCATTTTTCAAAAGGTTACCATTGGCATCCGTAGCAAAGAAAGTTCCGTAGAACACACCAATGGGCTGTCCTTCAATGATCGCTACCGGTGCACCTGCATTGGTACTTAACAGGGTTAATGCCTGACCAATACTTACGGCTTTGTTGCGGTTGTGGTTATAGATCCCGGTTACTTCCCATTTCAGGTTCTTGTTAGCAACAGGACTACCGGTTAATACTACTTCATATCCTTTGTTCTCTAAGGAACCATAGTTATCCAGCAAACTGGAGAAACCGCTGGTTGGCGCAATAAAGCGGTTGATCAGCAGGTCTTTTACTTTTTTGTTGTAAACGTTCACCGTTAATCCCAAACGGTTGTTCAGGAAAGCGAGGTCAAAACCATATTCCAGTTCTTGCTGTCTTTCAGGTTTTACATTCTCGTTAGCCAGTGTTCCGCTGGAGTTCAGGGCAGTTCTTCCGAGGTAAGAAGAGGAACTGTAAGTGTTGAACCTTGAGTAAGCGCCGATACCGGTCAGGTTGCCGCTCTCACCATATGCAACACGTACTTTAAACAGATCCCACCATTTGGATACGCCCATTTTACTCCAGAAATCTGTTCCGGAGATCACGTAACTACCACTGGCTTTGTAATAGGTCTGGTTACGCTGGTTTTTACCAAATACAGAAGAACCGTCAACACGCACCGCACCGGTTACAAAGAACTGGTTACGGTATTTGAAGTTCTGCTGTACATAGGTACCTGATACGGAAATCTCACTTCTGTCATCCACACCTGGTAAGATGGTGCTGGCGCCGTTCACGGTTTGTACAAAGGGGGCCAGACCACGTCCCTGTAACAGGGCATAATTGTTTTTCTCATATTGCTGAGAGAAACCTACCTGTGTTACGGAGTTGATATTGCTGGTGATGTCGATATTGTAAGTGGCATTCACATCATGGTTGATGGCGAAGAAACTGTTGCTCGCAGTACTGGAATACCCATTCTGGGTAGGATCCAGACCTGCACCACCGCCAAAGAAAGCGGTACTTACGTTATAAGCAAACGGTGGAATATAAGTTGTACCATTCTGCGAATAGTTATCAATACCCATCGTATAATCAACCGTCAGACGTTTGATGGGACGCAGTTTCAGTCCCATATTGGCAATCACCCGGTTGGTAGTTTGTCTTTGTTTGATGTCTTCGATCACAGATACCGGATTGGCACGGCCTCTTTCACCAACTGCCTGGATATTCCCCAGTGCATCGCGCTGCCAGATATTGTGGAAGTTGCCGATGATGGTAACGCTGTTCATAGGAGAGAAGAAGGAGTTGCCATCGGGTTTCTCATTGGCAGTACTATTTACATAGTTCAGCCCCAGGTTAAAACTGGCCCATTTGTTCAGCACCTGGTCAATATTACTGCGGAAGCTGAAACGCTGGAAATCTGTATTGGGGATGATACCCTGGTTGTACAGGTAAGAGCCCGAGAGATAATATTTGGTTTTATCGGTACCGCCACTGATAGACAGGTTATTGTCTGTTCCATTGGCGTTACGGAAAATATAATCCTGGTAATCGTAACGGGTAACGGCAGTAGTGGTGGTTACGGCAGGAGAAAGAATATCCTGTGTAAATGCACCCGGTCCGTCGGTAGGTCCGCCGAATTTGGTTGGCGACTGGTTCACATCCAGTTTCTTACGCAGTTTGCTGGTAGTGTAATTGGTGGAGAAGCTGATAGAAGGCGCACCGCTTTTACCTTTTTTGGTAAAGATCTGCACTACACCGGCGTTGGCGCGGCTACCATAAATGGCAGCGGCAGCAGCACCGTTCAATACTTCCACTCTTTCAATATCGTTGGGGTTGATATCCACCAAACGGCTTTGACCGATATTACCTACAAAACTTCCGCCATCATAGTTGCCGGATGTATTGGTAACACGGTTGGTACCGTTGTTTACGATCACCCCGTCAATGATATACAGTGGTTCAGAAGAAGAAGAAATAGAGCTGATACCACGCAGTCTTACAGAAATACCACCGGCAGGATCTCCGGAGTTCTGTGAAATCTGCGCACCGGCTGTTTTACCCTGTAAAGCTGCCAGCACGTTTCCGGTAGCACCTTTGTTCAGGTCTTCTGCTTTTACGGAGCTGATATAACTACCCAGTTGTCTGCGGGTAGTTCCGGCAGAGGTACCGGTAACAACCACTTCGTCCAGTTTAGAAACTTTTTCGCTCATAACCGCATCAACGGTATAGCTTTTGTCAGTACCCACTGTCAGCGCTGTTTCCTGTTGCTGAAATCCTACGCCTGCAAATACCAGGGTATATTTTCCGGCAGCAAGCGGGGCCGTGAAGCTGTATAAGCCGTTGTTATCGGCCAATCCACCAAACTTGGTACCTTTTACGGTTACCGCAACCGATTCAACAGCGGCACCGGTGGTACTGGTGATTTTTCCTGATATGCGTACCTGCCCATAGGAGTAGGCGGTAAGCAGGGTGATGGCCAGCAGCAAACAGAGTTGTCTCCATTTACCTGTGGCTTTCTTAACACTTGTGTTCATAGCGCAGTTTTTATTTGTGATAAATCAAAGAATGGTTAAACTGTTTATCCTGAACGGATCCAGCACTTTATCGGTTGGATTCAGCTCAGTGATGAGAATATCTATATCATCTACCCCGCATACACGGATGCGTTGATGAGAATTTAGTTTTTCTGAGATCGACATCACCACGGTTTTTGCCGAAGATTCGATCATGGCATTTTTCAGTTGTGCAATATCCCAGTCGTTATCAGTGATGCCATGGTCCCTGTCAATCGCATTGATCCCCAGAAAGCAGAGATCTGCTTTGATATGTTTGATCTTGGTAATGGCTTCGCCCCCGATGGCGATCTGTGATTTCTTAGCGATTTTATCGCCAATAAAAATCACATCGATATTCGGGTGCTGTGCATATTCATAGGCCGCCGGGATACTCCCGGTTAAAAAAGTAGCTTTCAGATTCTCCGGTAATAAACGCGCCATTTCGATCACCGTGGTTCCGCCACCGGTTAATACAAACATGCCATCCTGTATCAGAGAAACTGCTTTTTCAGCGATCACTTTTTTACTGTCTACATTATAGACATCAGAACGCAGGTAAAAGCTGTTAAAAGATTTAGATAATGCGCCTCCATGTACTTTGATAACTTTGCCACTTTCGGCCAGTTCATTCAGGTCGCGGCGGATCGTGTCTTCAGACACATTAATAGAGCTGCTCAGGTCGGCAGACAAAACACTGTTATGTAAACTTACCTGGTGTAAAATATAGGCCTGGCGTTCTTTCTTAAGCATTTCGTTAGGGTATTGCGTTGCTAAAAATGAACAAAATTCTTTATAATACAAATAAAAAGCTGCAAATTGTCGCATACTTTCTTCCGATAATCTACAGAAACCTGCAAAAATGAATAAAAACTTAAACAGATTATGCGGTATTGCGGCAAAACCGACCCGCCTGATCATAGGGTTAATGAGCGGAACCTCCCTGGATGGGTTAGATGTAGCACTCTGCAGGTTCACGGGGAGCGGGCCCGAAACGCAGATCGAGTTGTTACAGTTTGAGACCTATCCTTATGAAACGCATTTTAAAGAGGAAATCCGCTCGGTTTTCTCTAAAAAAGCGGTTGATCTGGAGAAACTCTGCCTCCTGAATGGCTGGGTGGCCCAGCAACATGCCGCTATTATTCTCGGGTTTTTGCAGAAATGGAAGGTGAGTCCCGAAGAAGTTGACCTGCTGGCCAGTCATGGACAAACCATCTACCACGCTCCTAAACTACAGCACCGGCATCCCGGTTTTGGAAACGCCACTTTACAGATCGGGGATGGTGATCAACTGGCGGTATCTACCGGGATCATTACCCTCAGTGATTTCAGACAGAAACATATTGCAGCAGGGGGGGAAGGAGCGCCGCTGGCAGTGTATGGCGACTATTTTATTTTCAGTAAAAAAGGGGAGAACCGGATTATGCTGAACATTGGTGGAATTGCCAATTTCACCTATTTACCTGCCGACCTGGATGCGGCCAAGATCTTCAGCACCGATACGGGCCCCGGCAATACCCTGATGGATGCCTATGTGCAACAACATTTTCAGCTGCCCTTTGATAAAGATGCCGCTGTGGCAAAAGCGGGAACCGTAAACGAAGCCTTACTGACCGAACTCCTGAAAAATGCTTTTTTCGACAAAGGATTCCCCAAAACAACCGGTCCGGAACTGTTTAATCTTGCCTATCTCGAAAAAGCCATTATACAGGCAGGCATTTCAAAAATCTCACATTCCGATGTAATGGCTACCCTGAACCGTTTCAGTGCTGTAACGATTGTAACCGCCATGAAAAGAACCCTGGATGCGGCTAACACTTTCACGATCTACACCAGTGGCGGTGGTATGCACAACCCTTTACTGATGCAGCATATACAGGAGCTGTTGCCGGGCTATACTTTTTATACCACAGATGCACTGCAGATCAATCCGGATGCCAAAGAAGCCCTGCTGTTTGCGGTACTGGCCAATGAATGTGTGGCCGGGGGAAATACACCTATCGGTAATGGGACCAGTGATATTCCTTCGGTTAGTATGGGGAAGATCAGTTTGCCGGGGTAGAAGTTAATAATAGAATGATAGAATGAGTGAATGAGTGAATGGGGGGGCAATAAAAAAGTCCCGCGCAAGAACGTGGGACTTTGGGGATATATATGGAGAATAGAATGCCTTACTTTTTGTTGCGGGCAAACACGCTTACCATACCGCCCTTGGTGATCTCTAATACCAGGGTCTCATTTTTCTTTTCCATAGAAACATAGAAGTTTGTCTCTTTAGAATCGGAGGTAAACTCGATACAGTCTTTTAACTGGTACTCGGGATACTGGTACTTACTGGTGATATTTTCCAGGGCAGACTTGGGCAGTTTGTCAAAAGCCATGGTCTTGCTGGTACCGATCAGTTCTCCGTTTACATCGTAGAAAGCATCTACTTTCTCATTATTGAGAACGAAGCTCACTTTGTCAAATCGGTCGCTGGATTTCCAGGAAACATTTTTGGCTTTGCTGAAGGAGGCAGCAAAATGGTCATTTACTTTGGTACTGATGGCTGAAGGACCGGCAAAAGCGCTGGTTCCGATGGCGATGGCTGCTAAGGCGGTGATGAATAACTTTTTCATGGTGTGTTCTTTAAATTTTATTAAGAATGTTGTTTTTGTTTGTTTCAATTTGATATGTCAAAAGTAGAAACAGCTGCTAAGTAGACGAAGCAGATTGTGATTAGTTACATTCCTGTGACGGGCGTTATTATGAGTGGTGTTAACACAAATGTTAACGCAGGTTACTATTGCCCTGTAATGCAGTGATAGCAAGGATTACGGCCGATTTCTTAAAGCTTTCTTAAAGGCCCTTCCGGCGGGATGAATGAACTGCATCAACTGTCCGGTTTAGGACGAACGGTTGTTAGTGCTGGCGAAAACGGCCCTATTGTCGGTCAAGTGTGAACCGGCGGTTACCGATTAGCAGCTCCGGGAGAAGTATTTCAATAAAAAAGCCTCCTTTTTTTCAAAAAGAGGCTTTTTTAGTAACCATGGTTGGGTCAGATCCCTATTTCTGCTGAACAGAAGGGTAGTGGTCCAGTGTTTCAAACACGATCCTTTTGTCCTGCTTTAATACAGAAATAAACTTCTTTAAAGAATCAGCATATTGTTTTTTCTCAAACAAACGATCGTGCGAGAGAATCACCAATGCATTCTGCTGGTTGGTGGTACCATCCTCAAATTTCTGGTTCACACGCTGTATCATTTCATCTACGCTTTCTTTAGGTGCTTTGGCTTTGGCCTGTTGGGTCCACTCCAGATCCCAGCCAATGATCTTATATCCCAGTGAATCCAGTTTTTTTACCAATGGGGTATTGGCTTTTTGCCCGTGCAGATCGCCATTGGCGGCCCAGCCGTTATTACCCGGTAGGCGTATGATTTTTACGGGGATGTTCAATTCCTTCTCATTACGCAGGAAATCATTGAGCGCACTGTCTGTCATGGCAGGAGAGTAGAAAGTGCCGTATTTATCCTTAAATCCATGGCTGAAACTGTGATTGGCCAGCAGAAACTGCGGGTAAGCATTCCGGATAGAATCGATCAGGCGTTTTTTAAAAGGCCCCACCTGGTTAAAACCCACCGAGAAAAAAGTGGCTTTGATGCCCTCTTCCACAAAAACGGCTTTGGAGTTAACGGTTCCGGGAGGCTGGGGAGAATCGTCCCAGGTAAGGTAAATATATCGTTTGGTATTATCCAGTTGGATCGGCGTACCCGGCACCATTTTCGCGGTCTCCGGTTTAACCGAATCAGCTCCTTTGTTTTCGGCAGTGCCTTTGTTTTTACAGCTACTCACAGTTACCAGTGCTATCATAGCCATACTGGTAAGGTTCAGTTTACATAGATTCATAATTACAGCTTTAATTCTTTTCAAAGATAGTCAAGCCAAAGTTGGCCCTTATCGCTTACTTATCCTCACATGTGAACAGGTCATCCCGCCTCCCCCCATTTTCCACATTCTATCATTCTATCATTCTATCATTGGTTCATCTAAACCTCTCCGACACCGCATAACAAACCTTATCATTGATCCGGTGAAAAATATCATCATTGATCTTTCTTAGTTTCCGTTGCCGGCGGGTAGATAAAAGCCTTCCCTGCTCATCAAAATACTGGGGCTGCGAATAAAAGGTGAGGATATAATATTTCTCATTAAGGAAAGGCAAATGGAATGCCAGTTTACGGATAGAGAGAAATACCAGGGATCTTTTCTGGTTATTACTGTAATAATCCAGGTTATTGACCCAGATGCACTGGATGGATTTCATTTTATTGATCAGATCAACGATTCCCTGTGCCGGCAGATCGAACTTTTTGAGTGTGTCCAGAAAACGGGGTTCATTGATGCTGAACTCATAGATATATTTAATCGAATCTGTATAAATCTCCAGCGAAAGATCATTGAAAGACCGGTCGGTAAAACCCACGGAAAAGCGGTTCTGTTCGTATAGTTTTTTGTACGACTGTTCAATCTCCGACAGGGTTTTCTCGTGTTTGTTATAATAATCGGTAGAGAATATCTTGCTGGAAGTACAGGAAGCCAGCAGCCAAAACAGGGAAAGGGCTGATATAATATGTAAAGATTTACTGCGCATTCGCTGTTTTTTTAGTGGCATGCGATATGCCGAATAAGATCTTCTTAAAAAATCGTTCTGTGATCAGCATCCGGGTTCTGCCGCCATAATCCCAGTAAGTGATGGCGATCTTATTATCTACTTCTTCCACGGCAAGTAATATGACAAAATGAGTAGGCACGCCGAATTTAAGACGTGTCTGGTTTCTTTTATAAAGATTCACATTATTTACAAAAAGCGTTACGGTACCCGTAGATAGTTTGTCTGAGAGATATTCGTAGATATCCCGGATCCCCGGTTTAAAGAGATCGGAACCTACCGATGTGACCCTGTAATTGAACAGGTTTCGTACCATCCGGTTGTATTTGGCAAAATTAACAGCGGCCCAAAGCCGGTTCTCGTCGCCGGGATTGTATTGTTTGTCAAAAAAATTCAGGTAACCTTTAAAATGATCGGCAAGCAGCATAAACCATAACTGGTCAGCAGGCCTGATGTCCAGTTCCCCTTTAAAAGTGAGGGTGCCCGCTGCCAGTTTTACTTCTTTGCTGGGCTCAAAATACTCTTTGCCATAAATCGCTTTTCCTTCCTTGTATATTTTCAGCATAAACGTAATAAAACCCAAAGGATCATCATGCAGTGGAATATAGGAGAGGGCCGCGTAGGCACAGAAATTAGTACTCTTGCCTTCGTGAATACTGAGCGGATCTTCCAGGTTATTACGCAGATTCTGTATAAAAATGACCGGATTTACATTGGGCCAGAAATTACTGGGCCGCAGATCAGCATGTTTTTCAAGAAAACTGAGGGCTTGTTTACGGGTAGATAAGGGCGTAGTATCTATACGGCTGCCATCTCCGGCTATGGCAGTCATAGTACCGAACACCAACAGAAAAGCCAGGAATAAGGGACATTTTCGACTGATATTTTTTATGCGTCTGTTCAAATTGTAACCTCCATACATATCATCCTGCAGTTGAAAATAACCATTTACCCGTAATGTAACGGTAAAATAACAGTCGCTGTTGCGAAATTTTACTTTTGTCTTACAGATGGTTTGGATACAAAAAAGAGGACTCTTTCTGTCAGGTACGCGGCATACAAAAGCCCGCTTCACAGAAGCGGGCTCTATAACATAAAATCAATTGTCTGAAAACCGGTGTATTAATACCTGTACAGATCAGCCTTGAAAGGACCTGCTTTCGGAATACCGAGGTATTCAGCCTGTGCGTCGGTCAATACATCCAGTACGGCACCTACTTTTGCCAGGTGTAAACGGGCTACTTTCTCGTCCAGGTGTTTAGGCAATACATATACTTTGTTCTCGTAGTTCTTGAAATTGGTCCACAATTCAATCTGGGCCAATGTCTGGTTAGAGAATGAGTTACTCATAACAAAGCTTGGGTGACCGGTGGCACAACCTAAGTTTACCAGACGGCCTTCAGCCAGAACGATCACATCTTTTCCTTCGATATTGTACAGATCAACCTGAGGTTTGATGGTGTCTTTGGTATGACCGTAATTTTTGTTCAGCCATGCCATATCAATTTCAATATCAAAGTGACCGATATTACAAACGATCGCTTTGTCTTTCATCAAACGGAAATGTTTTTCAGTGATCAGATCGCGGCAACCGGAAGCGGTAACAATGATATCAGCTTCTTTCACAGCTTCGATCATGGGTTTTACTTCAAAACCTTCCATTGCAGCCTGTAAGGCACAGATAGGATCGATCTCGGTAACGATTACACGGCAACCGGCACCTTTCAGCGACAGGGCAGAACCTTTACCTACATCACCATAACCACCTACTACAGCAATCTTACCAGCCATCATCACATCAGTGGCACGACGGATCGCATCCACCAGAGATTCCTGACAGCCGTATTTGTTGTCGAATTTTGATTTGGTAACAGAGTCGTTCACGTTGATCGCAGGAATCGGTAAAGTACCTTTTGCCATACGCTCATATAAACGGTGTACACCGGTAGTGGTTTCTTCAGATAAACCTTTGATATTGGCCACCAGTTCAGGATACACATCAAATACCATATTGGTCAGATCACCACCATCATCCAGAATCATGTTCAGCGGACGGTCTGCACCACCAAAGAACAAAGTCTGTTCAATACACCAATCCGCTTCTTCCTGTGTTTGACCTTTCCAGGCAAATACACCCACACCGGCAGCAGCAATAGCAGCAGCAGCCTGATCCTGGGTAGAGAAGATATTACAAGAACTCCATTTTACTTCGGCACCCAATGCCACCAGTGTTTCAATCAACACAGCGGTCTGGATGGTCATGTGCAGACAACCTGCAATACGTGCCCCTTTCAAAGGCTGGCTTGGACCGTATTCGGCACGGATAGACATAAGACCGGGCATTTCTGCTTCGGCGAGACGGATCTCTTTGCGGCCCCAATCGGCTAAACTCATATCAGCTACTTTGTAAGGCAGGCTGAAATCGATGTTTTTTAATGACATATAGTATGATTTATGTGTACAAATGTATATTGATAGAATAAAATACTATAATTATTATTTTATTTGGAATAAATTAGCTGTTTTGATAGCTTTATAAAGAATAAAAGATGTTTTTAACATGCCAAAAGCCACGCTAAAAGTAGATTCCACTAACAACGTTTTTTCATTGGATGAAAAGGATATGGCCATCCTGCGCGAACTGCAGCAGAATGCCCGGGCAACGGTGAAAGAGATTTCGGATAAAGTGCACCTGAGTACCACACCGGTTCACGAGCGGATCAAACGCATGGAAGAATCGGGGGTGATCAGGCAATATGCCACGCTGGTAGATCATTCCAAGGTGAAAAAAGGGTTGATGGTGATCTGTTACGTATCCCTCAAACAGCATAACCGGAATGCCGGCGCCAAGTTCATCAAAAGTATCCAGGAAATGAACGAAGTGATCGAATGTTATAATATTTCCGGCGAATTCGATTTTATGCTGAAAGTGGTAGCAGAAAGTATGGACGACTATTACGATTTTCACGTAAACAAACTAAGCCAGGCAGAGAACCTGGGGCATGTGCAGAGTGTGTTTGTCATGGGCGTGATCAAACAGACACATGTGCTGGTGCATTAGTAGGGGAGTCTTGTTTTATTGGTTTATTCGTTTACTGGTTTAATGGTAAGATACCAGGGGTAGGCGTAATAGTGGTTGAAGTTGAAATGAGACATCCAGTAAACCAGCAACCCAATCACCTATCGCTGAACCGCAATTTTCTTTTTCCCAATCAACAACTTCCGCTGTAACCAATGACTGGCATAGGCACCGGCAATACCCACGGCTGCGCCGGCGAGTACATCTGATGGATAATGCTCTCCCTGGTATAACCTCGAATAACCCACGCCCGCGGCCCATACAAATGCGGGTACTGTTACATACCATTTTTGATAGACCAGCGCCAGTGAAGTAGCTGTGGCAAAAGACAGGGAAACGTGGGCCGAAGGAAAAGATTTGCCGGTTTCAGACCCATCGTAAGGAAATACTTCTAAGGGATATTTGCGGTAAGGTCTGTCTCTGTTGATGATAATTTTGATGGCTTCCGTAGCAACAGTGGTTAATACCACACTACCAACCAGTTCTAAAGATTGGCGGGTAAGCGCGCTGTCTTTCTTCAATAAACCCGCTGCCAGCATCACTCCGGGAATGCCCACGGAAAGTGGTTTGGCGGAAGAAGAAAATCCCTTCCACAGGCCGCTATTGGGTTGGGAAGGGTTGATTTGTTTCAGTAAATTGATATCCCAGTTCTGCGCCTTACTATCTACACAAATAATACTTCCTATACCAATGCTGATCATGATCAGCCAACTCTTCACAAATGTTGTCATAATAGATTTTGTAAGCTGTCCTGAATGGTTCTGATACGGGCTTCCGCATCTGCCTGCTTTTTCTGTTCCAGTGCCACAACTTCCGGTTTAGCGTTTTGTACAAAACGCTCATTACTGAGTTTTTTGATCACGCTTTCGAGAAATTTCTGCTGGTGTTCCAGGTCTTTCAGCAGTTCCGCTTTCAGGTTACCCGCATCCAGTTGCTTCTCGGTTTCAATAAAGAATTTATCTTTCTCTACAGCAACTACAATGGTATTGGCGATCGTGGTGGATGTATAACCGATGCTTTCTGCATTCACCTGTTTGAGCAGGATATTTTCAATGGCACGGTAACCGGCATCTTCACTGGTTTGTATGAAGAGTTTGATGGGATCTTTGGGTTTTAACTGGTTTTTGTTCCTGGCATCCCGCAGGGCAGAGATCACCTGTTTCAGCAGCTCGCCGGAAGTGAGCACCTGTTTGTCAAATGGCTGCAGGGGTGCTGCCTGTTTTACGCAAAGATCTGTTGTCTGCTCCTTCAGCAAATGATAGATTTCTTCGGTAATGAATGGCATGAAAGGATGCAGTAATTCCATCAGTTCTTCAAAATAACCAATGGTTTGATCGTATACGGCTTTTTCAATCGGCTGCTCAAAACCCGGTTTGATCCACTCCAGGTACCAGCTGCAGAAATCGTCCCAGATCAGTGAATAAATGGTTTTCAGGGCTTCACTTAAACGGAATTGCTTCATCAGTCCATCCACTTCAGCCTTCACTTCATTCAATCGCTGACCAAACCAGTTTACGGCAAAGTGCTGAGGCTGATTCCCCGACTCACTACTCACCACTGACGACTGACGCCCTTCCCACATTTTGATCAGCTTCAGTGCATTCCATAATTTGTTATTGAAGTTCCGTCCCTGCTCCAGTGCCGATTCGTCAAACAGGATATCATTACCTGCCGGCGATGCTATCAGAATACCGAATCGAACAGCATCGGCACCGAATTGATCAATCAATCCCAGCAAGTCGGGCGAATTACCCAGGCTCTTGCTCATTTTTCTTCCCTGTTTATCGCGTACGATTCCGGTAAAGTAAACGTCGCGGAAAGGGATTTTACCCATGTATTCTTCACCGGCCATAATCATTCTGGCTACCCAGAAGAAAATGATTTCCGGCGCAGTAACCAATGTATGGGTGGGGTAGTAATAGTTAACTTCTGCATTACCCGGATCAGAGAGTCCTTTGAATACTTCAAAAGGCCAGATCCAGCTCGAGAACCAGGTATCCAGGCAGTCATCATCCTGCCGCAGGTCCTCAATGTTTAAATGTTCATTTTTACTTTTTAATTGCGCATAGGCTTCTTCTTTTGATGCAGCCACCGCAAAAGTTCCATCAGGTGCATAATAAGCCGGTATACGGTGTCCCCACCAGAGCTGCCGGCTGATACACCAGTCTTTGATGTTCTCCATCCAGTGGCGGTAGAGATTTTTAAATTTAGCAGGATGGAAATGGATGTCTTCTTCCATCACAACTTTCAGGGCCGGCTCCGCCAGTTGCTTCATACTTACCCACCATTGTAAACTCAGCCGGGGCTCTACTACTGCATCGGTTCTTTCGCTGTAACCTACTTCGCTGGTATATTCTTCTGTTTTTACCAGGTATCCTTCTTCTTCTAACTGTTTTACGATCTGTTTTCTTGCATCAAAGCGATCCAGTCCCACATAGATCTGCGCCGCTTCACTTAAAGTACCGTTATCGTTCAATATATCGATTACTTCCAGGCCATGTTTCTGGCCCAGCAGGTTATCGTTCATATCGTGAGCCGGTGTTACTTTCAGGGCCCCGGTTCCGAAATCCATCGTTACATATTCATCCGTAATGATGGGGATCCGACGGTTGATCAAAGGAACGATGGCGAATTTCCCATGCAGGTGCAGGTACCGTTTATCATCGGGATGTACACAGATGGCTGTATCGCCCATGATGGTTTCGGGTCTCACGGTTGCTATCACCAGACTATCATTCAGCGCAGTACCATCGGCATTGACCAGTTTGTATTGCAGGTGATAAAGTTTCTGTTGGGTTTCTTTCCGGATCACTTCTTCATCACTCAGTGCGGTTAACGCTTTTACGTCCCAGTTAATCATGCGTTTACCGCGATAGATCAGGCCCTTATTGTACAGGTCAATAAAAACCTTCATGACCGATTGGTAATAATCCGGATCCATGGTAAAGGAAGTCCGGTTCCAATCCAGACTGCAACCCATTTTTTTCAGCTGCTGTAAAATGATGCCGCCGTATTTCTCTTTCCATTCCCAGGCATATTGCAGAAATTCATCGCGGCTGAGCGAAGATTTGGTAATCCCTCTTTCGCGCAGCATGGCCACCACTTTGGCTTCTGTCGCAATCGAAGCATGGTCGGTTCCGGGAACCCAGCAGGCATTTTTGCCCTGCATTCTTGCACGACGTACCAGGATATCCTGTATGGTATTATTGAGGCAATGCCCCATGTGCAGCACACCGGTTACATTGGGCGGGGGAATCACCACGGTATAGGGCTCCCTGCCATCCGGCCGGCTGCTGAAATAATCTTTATTGAGCCAGTGTTGGTACCACCTGGCTTCTACTTCGTTCGGGCTAAAATTCTTACTCAGTTCCATTGTATAGGCTTATGGCTGAATGCTTAACGCAAAACGCTTAACACAGAACCTTGTTTGCGGCGTTCAGCCTTTTCAGGTTGGCAAAAGTAAGGAAAAGGACGCTAGGGGCCGGTGAAAACAGGCAGTTACACTACCAGGTAGGAACCAATTGGTTCATCTTTTCAAAAACAGCGGAAGGGAAAGGGGCCGGGGTGACGGGTTCCGAAGCCGGAGAACAGGTAGGTTGTGCCTTGGTAAGCGCCGTGCAGCATTTGCTCACTTTCTTGCCGATACCATTTACGGCATAACCTACCCGGCTGTTACAGCCAGAGAGGAGGAAGGCCATCACCAGAAAAAAAAGCAGGTATCTCATAACAGTTGCTAACGGTTCGGTAAAAGTAGCCAGGTCTTTCCTTTTTGCAGGTTAACCATTGTTAAAAAAAGCAAACGTATGGTTAAAGAAAAAGTTACAACTGCGGCTACTTTTTTATTGGTAGCCTAAAAGACCGGAATCTTACAGGCAGGCGGGCGTTGAGGCACAAATCTTTTCCATCTATCCGCTGGCGGATAGTCAGGCAAAGCGAAGTAAGGGTAAGTACTAGTAAATTCTTCTTCCTGTCCATTCAAAATAAGCGATCACCACTATCACCACAAAGATGATAATGCCGCCAATGGTCAGGATTTTTTTTTCGTTTACTGGTGACTCATGTTCAAATTGCTCCATAGCAATCGTTTTTAACGGGTAAAACGGTAATCGGAAATGGGTTCAAAAACGGAGCCTTTGCTGCGCGAAAGACGTTCTGGAGAATAATGCCTTGTTCAGGACAGAGGATTTCAAAAAAAATATACTGTTAAGTTAGGCCGTAAATCCCGAATTTGCAAGGCTAATTTGTGCACATGCTGTTTGCAGTTGTTGATATTGAGACTACCGGGGGCTTTCCCCAGCAACACGGGATCACCGAGATCGCCATTGTGTTGCATAATGGCTCGGAAGTGGAGGGCAGGTATGAAACCCTGGTCAATCCGCACCAGCCCATTCCGCCTTTTATCGCCAATATGACCGGGATTTCCGATGCTATGGTGGCGGTGGCGCCTTCTTTTGAAGAAGTGGCCCCCTATATTTTTAACCTGTTGAAAGACAGGGTATTTGTGGCGCATAATGTGAACTTCGACTTTTCCTTTGTGAAACACCACCTGCAGGAAGCCGGTTTTCACCTGCAAACGCCCAAACTCTGTACCATCCGGCTTAGCCGGAAAGTATTTCCCGGTTACCGCAAATACGGGCTGGGACATTTATGCCGCGAACTGGGGATTGAGATCGAGAACCGCCACCGTGCCGGGGGCGATGCGCTGGCTACGGCCCAGGTGCTGGATATGGTGCTGCGTAACAATGGGGGTATGCTGATCAGGGAAATGCTGAAAAAGGAGAATAAAGGACAGTTATTGCCGCCCAATCTGCCAGAATCCTATGTGCTGAACCTGCCCGAACAACCCGGCGTATATTATTTCCACGATGCAAAAGGAAAAGTGGTGTATGTGGGTAAGGCCAAACAGATCAAAAAAAGGGTGATCAGCCATTTTACCGGACTGGACACTTCCAAAAAACGCCAGGACTTTCTGCGGAGCATTTATTCTATCACCTATTCGGTTTGTCCCACCGAATTTATCGCCTGTTTGCTGGAAAGTGTCGAGATCAAACGTTTGTGGCCGGCTTTCAATAAAAGCCAGAAACGGTTTGAGCAGTTATGGGGGATCTATCATTTTGAAGACAACCGGGGATACCGGCGTCTGGCAATTGATAAAAAGCAAAAACATACCACACCGGTAGCCAGTTTTTCGATGCTGGTAGATGCACACCGTTTGTTGTGGAAACTGGTGAAGGACTTTGAACTGCACCCGGTACTTTGTTTTCTCGACAATACAGGCGCGAAGGAGTTGCCGGAGATGGCAACCTATAACCAGTCTGTACAGCAGGCGCTGGATTGGATGGAGGCACAGAAGGAAACTTTCCTGATCCGGGACAAAGAAGGTTGTGTGCTGGTAGAAGAGGGAAAATTTTATGGGATGGGACAGATAGAAAAAGATACAGACATCACCCGGCTGGAACAGATCAAACCACAGCTGGTGGCCTATCCCGAAAACGAAGTGCTGCGTTCCATGATCCGCAATTTTGCGGAGCGATACCCGCATAAAGTAGTCAAAATTGCCTGAGTAAACAACCGGTGGTCCGGTGTATAATTTTTCTTTTTTTCTTTCAAACGCACCGCATACATTCGCCCTCCCAAAAACATTTTTACCCGCCCCGGCGGGTTTTATTTAACACAAATTCCATTATCAGAGAATGTCTTCTTTCGCATCGTTAATCGCTACCAAGCTCAATATCAGAACCACGCAGGCTGAAGTTGTATTAGAATTATTTGCCGAAGGCGCTACCATTCCATTTATAGCCCGTTACCGGAAAGACCGGACAGGCGGACTGGATGAAGTACAGATCCTGCAGATACAGGATGAAGCTAAGTTTCTGAAAGAATTTACGGAGCGGAAAGCGTTTATCGAAAAATCGATCACCGAGCAGGGTAAGATGACAGAATACCTGCAGGGAAAAATTGATGCGGCCACTACGCTGGTAGAACTGGAAGATATTTATCTCCCATACAAATCCAAACGGAAAACCAAGGCACAAACGGCGCGGGAGAATGGGTTGGAGCCATTGGCTTTGCTGATGCTGGAACAGACAACGGCCGACCTGGATGCGGAAGCGGAAAAGTATATCGGAGAAAAAATAAAAACGAAAGAAGAAGCCCTGCAGGGAGCCCGCGATATTATTGCGGAAACAATCAATGAAGATGTGAACCTGCGAGCCAAACTGCGTAAACTGTTTGAAGATACGGCCACACTGCAGAGTAAAGTGCTGACGGATAAAGAAACAGAAGGCATTAAATACAAAGACTATTTTGATTTTTCGGAACCCATTTCCCGCGTACCCTCTCACCGCATACTGGCGGTCCTGCGCGGATTCATGGAAGGTTTTTTACGGATGTCGATAGCACCGCTGGAAGAAGATGCACTGACGTTGCTGGAAAAAGATCATGTAAAAGCATTAACACCTGCTACCGAACATGTGAAAAAAGCCATTCGGGATGCTTACAGAAGATTGATGCAGCCCAGCCTCGAAACCGAATTCAGAACAGCTTTGAAACAGAAGGCAGATGAGGAAGCGATCAATGTATTTGCGGAGAACCTGCGCCAGTTATTGCTGAGTGCACCGCTGGGCAGTAAACGGATCCTCGCGATAGATCCGGGTTACCGTACGGGTTGCAAAGTGGTGTGCCTGGATGAAAAAGGAGAGTTGCAGAAAACAGATCTGATCTATGTACATGAACCCAACCGCATTTACGACAGCGAATACAAGATCAAAGAGCTGGTAGCGAAATATAAGATCGACTGTTTTGCCATTGGCGATGGAACTGCGGGAAGAGAAACGGAACAGTTTATCAAAAATATGAACTTGGGACTGCCGGTATTCCTGGTAAATGAAGACGGTGCTTCGGTGTATTCCGCTTCTGAAACCGCGAGAGAGGAATTTCCTGATCAGGATGTAACGGTACGGGGTTCGGTGAGTATTGGACGCCGTTTAATGGACCCATTGGCCGAGCTGGTGAAGATCGACCCCAAAAGTATCGGGGTAGGGCAGTACCAGCATGATGTAAATCCGTTCCGTTTAAAAGAGCGACTGGATCAGACAGTAGTTAGTTGTGTGAACAGTGTGGGTGTGAACCTGAATACCGCCAGCAAACACCTGCTGGGTTATGTGAGCGGGATCGGTAGTACACTGGCAGATAATATTGTCAAGTATCGGAATGAGATCGGACGTTTTACCAGTAGGGAGCAATTATTACAAGTACCCAGGTTAGGCGGAAAAGCCTACGAACAATGTGCAGGGTTTTTGCGGATCAAAGACGGCGAGAACCCACTGGATGCCAGTGCGGTGCACCCGGAAACCTATCCGCTGGTAAAAGCGATTGCGGCGGATGCAGGGGTGGAAATGAAAAGTATCATCGGAAATGAAACAGTATTAAAACAGATCGATGTTAAAAAATATGTAACCGAACAGTTCGGTGAACTGACGATCCGTGATATCCTGAAAGAATTACAGAAACCCGGGCTTGATCCACGCAGTGAGCTGGAACAATTTTCCTTCGCCAATATTTATAAAATGGAAGATGTGCAGGTGGGTATGATCGTACCCGGCAGTGTTACCAATCTTACGCGTTTTGGCGCTTTTGTAGATATCGGTGTGAAACAGGACGGACTGGTGCATGTAAGTGAGATCGCACATAAATATATCTCCGACCCCTCAGAAGCGCTGAAGCTGGGCCAGAAAGTACAGGTAAAAGTGCTGGAAGTGGATATGGTAAGAAAGCGGATCGCACTCTCTATCAAACAGACAGAAGAAATGCCGCAGCGAACCCAGCGGTCCGGCCCGCGCCCATCGCATGACAGACCCGCACAAAAGCCCGTTGAAGAGTTGAGTGTAGCAGATGCATTGAGTCTACTGAAAAAGAAATTCGGAAAATAACAGCTGTTGAAGATTGGAAACGGGAACTGTGTTAGGACTAAAATCCTTACCTTGTTTACCTAATATACAACTACATGAAACAGTTTTTCGGGTTACTCCTGCTTTTAACAATCTGTTTGGGTGCTGAGGCACAGACCAAAGTAAATCCGGTAATTAAGAAATTTGGTACCGTTACCGAAGTGCCGTTTTCAGTAGAGAACCCGGATCTCAAAATGGATTACAAAGTAGTGGTGGAAGTAAGTTCAGACAATCCCAAACCTGAAAACGTTCACGAGTTTTTTGAAAAAGTAGGTGCCGTGGTAAACCTGCATGCGCTGGGTGGTGTTACGGCTAAAAAACTGCATGTGGTGATGGTGATCCATGGCCCCGCCGCACAGTACGTAGTGAACAACGAAGAGTACCAGAAAAAATTCCATACAGATAATCCCAATATTCCCCTGTTTAAAGAACTGGTTGCGGCTGGTGTAAAGATCTTTGTCTGCGGACAATCCCTCAACAAAAGACAGGTATCGCCAGCTTCTGTAACGCCGGAAGTAAAACCTGCTTTGTCGGCCATCACCACGTTAACTACGTACCAGTTGAAAGGGTATGCGTTCCTGAAATATTAATGAGTGATTGAGTGAATGAGTGATTGAGTGAATGCCAAGAATCACTTGGGTAATAAAACATTCACTCATTCACTCAATCACTCATTGCCACTTGCCTGATCTCTTTGTTCTCGTATACCTGCTGTGTAGCACTTCCCCATCCCAGTTTTACCATCGCGGTTGCCAATTGCAAAGAAGTGAGTCCTATATTGGGATATACCTTGCTGAGGAAGGGTTTGTAGAGAAGCCGGGACAGCTGGTAAAAGAAATTCGGTTCTTTTCTGGGCGTTACCGGGTAAATATAGCCGGGCCTGACAATGATGAGTTGTTTGAAGGCCAGTTTCTCCAGTATATTTTCCGCGATCCCTTTGTCCTGCGCAAACATGAGTTTACTTTTTCCGGTACGGTCGGCACCCTGTCCGCTGAGGAAACAGAACACAACTTCCGGACTCATCTGTTTCAACGATTCGGCGAAAACGCGGGTGTAGTCAACCGTAATGTTCCTGAATTCTTCTCTGGATACCGTACCGGTATAAACGCCAATGCAGTAAAAACAAATATCCTGGTTGCTGAGATAATCACGGATAGCAGATAGGTCCATAAAATCATGATGAATAACTTCCCGCAGTTTGGGATGCACCATACCCAATGGTTTGCGGGTAATGGATGTGACGGAGGCTACATCTGTTCTTTGTAAACAGAGTTCAAGTATCAGTTGCCCGATCATGCCGTTGGTACCGGTAATTAAAACACGTTTCATAGTAGGAGGATTGGCGGATTTGCGGATGGCGGATTTGCGAATTGATGGAGAAAAAAAAGAATCCGTTAATCCGTCATCCGCAAATCCGCGAATATTACACAAGGCTGATCCGTTGACCGGTTTTTGCGGCTTCATAGATCGCCATGAGGATGCGCATATCGCGCAGCCCTTCTTCCCCAGACGTATGAGCGGGGATTTTATTGTTTTCTATCAACTCCTTACACATGCCCTGCAACATGACGGTCTGGTGATGCACAATGAGCAGGTTCATTTCTCCACGGCTGGTGCGGCCTCTGAGTGGGCCATAACCGTAGGCCGGACCTAACTGTGCCCAGCCATTGCTGGCAGATACATAGAGCTGTTCTATATTGGATTTGTAAGAGGTAAATCCATTCACCATGATGCCATCAGGAAATTCCATTTGCCAGGATACGGATTCTTCTACGCTAGCAAAACGAACTTTATCTGTAACTGGTCCGAATTGTGCAGTAACCCAAAGCGGTTCCTTTCCGGTGGCATAACGCGAAGCCTGCACGCAGTAAATACCTACATCCATTAAGGGACCGCCGCCCGCCAATTCTTTTTTCAACCGCCATTGCGTAGGGTCGCCGATGCTGAAACCGAAATTGGTTTGTACAAATCGGATATCACCCAGTACTTTCTCCCTGCCGATCCGCATGATCTCCTGTGTATAGGGTTCAAAATGCAGACGGTAGCCAATACCCAGCTGTACACCGGCATCTTTACAGGCTTTCACCATTTCTTCGGCTTCTTTTACCGACACGGCCATGGGCTTTTCACAGATCACATGTTTACCTGCCCTGGCAGCACGTAACACATATTCATGGTGCATAGAGTTGGGAAGAACGATGTAAATGATATCAATGTCTATGTTGGAAGCAATGGAATCAAAATTCTGGTAGTTGTAAATATTCTGTTGGGGAATATTGTATTTGTTCCGCCATTCTTCCGCTTTGGCAGGTGTGCCTGTTACAATGCCTGCCAGGTAACAATTGTCCGTTTTCTCAAGCGCCACGGCCAGTTGATTTTTGGCATAACTGCCCAGACCCACCAATGCGATCCCCAGTTTTTTACCTGTATAAGGTTTTACCGGGTTGGCCAGGCTGCTGATACCGGGTAGTACCGATGCCAGTACCGTAGTTCCAAAACCTACACCAAGTGTTTGCAGAAAGGAGCGGCGGGATGGGTTGTTTGACATATTGGGTGGGTTTAATAGCCTTAAAATACAAAAGCTTTACAGAAATCCTATCATTCTGTAAAGCTTATTGTAGTAACTAACTTTTGGAAAGTTTTAAAACTTTCCAAAAGTTCCTGCTAATATTCCGGGTTCACGCCCACATAATTATGGGGTGTAATGGCTTTCAGTTCTTTTTTGATAGCCGCACTTACTTTCAGCTTGCCGATAAAATCATGCATCGCTTTTTTATCGATTTTGTGGTTACCGCGGGTAAGATCTTTCAGTGCCTCGTAAGGGTTGGGGTAGTTTTCTCTCCGTAAAATAGTCTGTATGGCTTCTGCTACGACTGCCCAGTTATTTTCGAGGTCTTCTTTCAGCTTGGCCTCGTTCAACACCAGTTTGTTCAGTCCTTTTTCCAGCGATTTGAGCGCAATAGCCACATGACCAACCGGTACGCCGATATTACGCAGCACGGTAGAATCGGTAAGGTCGCGTTGCAGGCGGCTGATCGGAAGTTTGGCGGATAAGTGTTCCAGCAGGGCATTGGCTATACCCAGATTACCTTCTGCATTTTCAAAATCAATAGGGTTTACTTTATGCGGCATGGCCGAAGAGCCCACTTCGCCTTTTTTGGTTTTCTGTTTGAAATAATCCACACTGATATAGGTCCAGATATCGCGGCAAAGATCCAGCAGGATATTGTTGATGCGTTTGATGGCATCAAAATGTGCTGCCAGACTATCGTAATGTTCGATCTGTGTGGTAAACTGCATGCGTTGCAAGCCTAAAGTATCTTCTACAAAAGCGTTGCCCAATACCACCCATTTCTTTTTCGGGAAAGCCACCTGGTGTGCATTGAAATTACCGGTAGCACCACCAAATTTGGCTGCATAAGGAATACTGCTGAATAGTTCGATCTGGTTATTGAGTCTTTCTACAAAAACCATGATCTCTTTGCCCAGGCGGGTGGGAGATGCGGCTTGTCCGTGTGTTCTGGCCAGTAACGGAATATTTTTCCACTGTGCCGCCAGCTGGTAGAGATGATTCTGCAGATTGATCACAGCCGGCAGGTATTCGTATTCCATGCAGTGTTTCCAGCTTAAGGGGATGGCCGTATTATTGATATCCTGCGAGGTTAAACCGAAATGAACCCATTCTTTCAGATCAGGGATGCCGGCTTTATCGAGCTGTTCTTTCAGAAAGTATTCTACGGCTTTTACATCGTGGTTGGTAACAGATTCGATTTGTTTGATCTGTTGTGCATTGTCGAGGCTGAATTCGTCCAGCACTTTTTTCAAAGCGGTTCTTGCTTTGATCGGCAGTTTGAAGAATTTCTGATCGGCCAGAAAAAAGAAGTATTCCACTTCTACGAGCACCCGGTATTTGATCAGGGCATATTCAGAAAAATACTCGTCGAGGTGTTGTACCTGTTTGCGGTAGCGACCATCGATAGGGGAAACAGCGGTAAGGGAAGAAAGCTCCATTGTAATGAATAATTAGTAATTAATAATTAGTAATTGGGGTTACTAATCGGTGTAAAAAAACTTGATTTAGCGGTTTATTCATCACTAATTAAGTTTCTTTGTGGCAAAATTAGCCGAATTGGACAAGAGAATACGCATTGGAGCGGTAAGTTATTTAAATACCAGGCCATTATTGTTCGGGTTACAGCGTTCGGGACTGATGGATCGGGTGGAAGTAATAGAAGCTTATCCGGCCCGGGTAGCTTCGTTATTGCTGAATGATGAAATAGATGTGGGCTTGGTGCCGGTAGCCATTATCCCAAAGTTGAAGGAGTCTCATATTATTACGGATTATTGCATCGGTACCGAAGGGGAAGTGGCTTCTGTAGCCATTTTCAGCGAAGTGCCGCTGGAACAGGCAGACAAAATTTTACTCGATTACCAGAGCCGCACATCGGTGAATCTGGCGAAAGTATTGCTGAAAGAATATTGGAAACTTACCCCTGTTTTGGAAGATGCGAGGGAAGATTTCCGGTCGCATATCAGCGGTACCACGGCGGGTGTGGTCATTGGCGACAGGGCACTGGAACAGCGAAAGATCTCCCGTTACTGTTACGACCTGGGTACGGCCTGGAAAGAACATACCGGTTATCCCTTTGTATTTGCTGCCTGGGTAGCCAACAAAGTGTTACCCGAAGATTTCCAGGATGCATTTAACCGCGCCAATGCTTACGGGATCTCCCATATAGCTGAAGTGGTGGCTGCTGAAAAGCCTTATCCAACCTATGACCTGACCGATTATTATACCCGTAATATCAGTTACCGGCTGGATACAAATAAAAGGAAGGGTTTGGCTTTGTTTTTAGATAAATTGCAGCAACTTTAAATTCAGGAATCACCTCTTCCCGGGTTATATATATTCAATATGGCTTCTGTTAAAGACGTCTTTAATGTTTGCAGGTACATAGTTGGTGTGATACTAGGGTTTATTCCTGTTTTTTTGCAGGCACAGTTTCAGCTTCCCGATACGGTATGTGTTAACACACCGGTTACAATCAATAACACGATAACGAATGCCTCTACTTATTACTGGCGGTTTTGTCAGGCAGATCTGAATACGGTTCCTGCAGGCAGGAGTTTTGGTAACATCAACAATACACTTGCCGTTCCGGCTACAATCGACTATGGATATGAGAATGGGCGGTATTACGGGATTCTTGTGAATAATTCGCCGGGAGGACTTGTCAGGCTAGATTTTGGCAATAGTCTCCTTAATACGCCAACTGCCACCTCCCTGGGTAATTTTTCCGGAAGGATACCTGATGGAGCAGAAGGGGTGCAGGTTGTGAAGGAGAACAATAACTGGTATGCCATTATTGTAGGTGGCGATCCCGGTGCGCAGAGCACGCCCAGAATTCTAAAGGCAGATTTTGGTTCTTCGCTTGCGAATATGCCTGTGGTTACCAACTGGGGGAACCTGGGTAATTTGGCTTATCCACATGATATCTATGTGTTCAAAGATGCCGATAACTGGTATGGTTTTGTTGCCAATTACCGGAATAATACCATTACCCGCTTCCATTTCGGAACAGATTTCAGTAACGTACCTGTTGCCACCAATCTCGGCAATCTGGGTAGCTTGTCTGGTCCTACCGGACTATGTCCCATCAATGATAACGGTGTATGGAGACTTTTTGTAACCAACTTTACGGGGAATACGATTTCGCGGATCGACTTCGGAAATAGTTTGCTGAATGCGCCAACTGCATCGGTTAACTTCGGTAATCTGGGTAATTCATTTTTTAATCCGAGGGATATTATGATCCTTAGTGATTGTTCCCAGTCAGTGGCATTTGTGGGTAACGATAACAGTGATGTTGTCCGATTGAATTTCAGTTCTCTAAGTGCTTTCCCAACGTATCAGAATATAGGCAAGATCGGTGGCCCCGGTAATATCCACTCTATTTCCAGATTATTCAGGGAAGGGTCCGATGCTTTTGTATTTATGCCGAATTCATATTCCAATAACCTTACCCGTTTGCAGTTTACACAGTGTGCAGAATCCAGCATAGCCGGGTCGGCTTTACAGACACCTCCTGCTTTTTCTTATAGCTCGCCCGGGATCTATAATGTGGGTCTTACTACCGATGAGGGCTTGTTTACACAGAACAGTTACTGTAAGCAAATAGTAGTGGTGGCTAAAAAAAGCATCTCTGTTTCTCCGGATACGTCAGTTTGTATGGGCAGTACTGTTAACCTCCTGGCTAGCGGCGGAGATGCTTATGAATGGCTGAATACAACTGAAATCCCATCTTCTGCAGTTGCATCTGCAACTGTTACGCCACAGCAGAATACAAGCTACCGGGTTGTTATCCGGAATAATACCTGTCATATCAATGATACCCTGACAAGTACCGTAAAAGTAAACCCCTTGCCGGTAGTTACGATCAGCAAATCCAATGATATCAACTGCTCTTTTAATTCTGCACGGTTATCTGCTTCAGGAGCGGCTACTTATCAATGGTTGCCTGTTGCCGGATTGTCTGATCCAGCCATTGCCGATCCTGTTGTAACAATTCAACAATCTACAAAGTATTATCTTACGGCTACCAGTGCTGCAGGATGTGTGCGAAAAGATTCGGTAGAAGTATTGGTTACGGCACTGAGTAATACCCCGGAGAGTTATCTGGTACCAACAGCATTTACGCCTAATGGCGATGGAATAAATGACTGTTTTGGTATTAAACAATGGGGTAACCTGACTAATATCTCTTTCAGTATTTATAACCGATGGGGGGAACGGATCTTTTACTCAAATACCAGTGCCAGATGCTGGGATGGACGATATAAAAGTATTCCCCAGGCATCGGGTACTTATGTATACCATATCAGCTTCCAGAGTTTCTGCGGGATGGTGGATAGAAAGGGAACTGTCGTACTAATCAGGTAATTTAGCAGTAATCATTCGTTAATGAGCAGTCTTTCTGTTATAACCATCTGTTTTAATAATCTTTCTGATTTGCAGAAAACCTGTGCCTCAGTTGACGGGCAAACCCGTGTGCCGGAAGAACACTGGGTGATCGATGGTTCTACCACCAAAGAGATCGCAGACTGGCTGGAGCAGACACCACAGCCGCCGTACCGGAAATGGATCAATGAGCGTGACAAAGGGATTTCGGACGCTTTCAATAAGGGTATTGGTAAAGCCAATTGCGAAATAACACATTTACTTAATTCCGGAGACAGCTATGCTTCGGCCGATGTGATTGCAGCGGTGATGGAATTGTTTGAAAACAATCCAGCCGTTCAATGGATCAGTGGCAATATTCACATGACAAGGGCCGGCAAACCCGTACTGGTGGGCAAAGCTTTTGCAAAAGATAAACTGTACCGGGGCATGCGCAGCGTATCACATCCCACCTGGTTTGTGAAAAAAGCAGTTTATGATAGAGCCGGTTTATATAACGGTACCTATAAAATAGCGATGGATTATGACATGATGTGCCGGATAGCGGATGAACCCTATTTGTACCTGAATAAACCTATTGCCGTTTTTGATGATACAGGTGTGAGTAATACCCAATACCTGCAATCGTTGAAGGAAAACCGGAAAGTATATGAATCCCATTTCGGATTTTCTGCCAAACTGGTGGCCTGGCAAATACGCTTACAAATCCTGCACCATCTGCTGCAGACGGGTTTTGGCAAATGGCTATTCGGACTGAAACAGAAAGCGGGTCTGGAAAATATGTAATCTTTCCTAGGGTTTTATCGCCGACCGGCCCGTATCATCAATCCTGTTCAGTAATAAGGAAACCTGGTTGGCGGCCATATATTCATCTACAGCCTTACGGGAACCTTTCCAATAGCCATAATCATCAATGATCAATACACCCGAACTGATCAGTTTGGGATATAGATGAATCATCTCGTGCTTCGTGGATTCATACCAGTCAGTATCCAGTCGTAACAACGCAATCTGCCCCGGATCATTTGCTGGTATGGTTTGTAAAACATCTCCTTCTATGTAATGAATATTGGCTGCAGGGTACGACACCTGGCTGATATTGGCTTTTACTTCAGCAAGATTGGAATAAGCCCATACCACACTTTCTTCCTTTACATCGGATTCTTTTTGCAGCATGGAGGCGGCAGTTTCTTCGCTATAGTTTTTATCTTCCTCGGTAGGAGGGGGCATGCCGGCAAAAGTGTCGTATAGATATAATTGTCTGTCGGTAACTTTTAATTGATGCAGTGTTTCTGCAATGGCCATCATGCTGCCTCCTTTCCAGACACCACATTCCACAAAACTGCCGGGGATACTATTTGAAACAACATATTTCACGGCTTCTATCAGGGCAAACAGCCTTTCCGGACTGGTCATTGTGTAAGGCCTGACTTTCCGGATGATATCAATATGAAATGCATCAAAGTCTGGTGGAAAAGAAATGTCTGCCGTCTTTTTTCCGAGCAGCGTATTTATGAAACGGATGGGTTTGAAAGCCATAATAATATTATTGATGATAATGTTGTTTGATCTGTTGTATCAGTTTTTCAGGTAACACATGGCTATAGGCCAGTTTCACCACGTATTCGTATTTTTCTTTTACCAGTTGCGGATCACGGGTCTCTTTTTCTACCTCGTCGGGATAAACTGCATAAAAATTGTCAGCTGTTTCTTTCGGGTAAGGGGCAAAACGCCCGTATTGCGATCCGTTAAAAACACCAAAAACCGTGCATCCCACCGCGGCGGCCAAATGTACTGAACCTGTGTCTACGGATAAAAGACATTCGGCATTTTGTAAAACAGACATCAGTTCTGGCAAAGAGGTTTTTGCGGTAAGATCAACTGCCGGGTGCTGATATCCTGCGAGGAAAGCTGCTGAAAAAACGGTATCGCCCGGGCCGCCGCAAACCAAGGCTGTCCACCCAAATGTATCATACAGGTAATTGGCCGTGGTTATAAAAAATGCGGCTGGCCAGATCCTGGCAGCACTTCTGGATCCCGGGAATACAACAAAATAAGGCTTTGGTAAAGTAAAGGGAAGCGCTGGTAGCAGCGTGGTATTGATGCGGGTATTTTTTACAAGAGATGATTTCCCGGTAATAAACTCGGTAAATAACCGGTTCCGGTAGCATTCAAACAAGGGTTTTTCCGGATAATCGAAAAGCTCGTTATACAATCCCTTATCATAACCTGATTGATAAGTTCGTACATTCTCCAGGTTACTGACCATGCCTATATTGAGGGGTGCTTTTGCAGCCTGTACAATGGCATCATCAAAGGTTTTATCGCGCGAGAACTGCAGATTGATGACACAGGAATAGTTTTCGCGGTAGAGGTTTTGCAGGAAGCGATACCGGTATCGCATATCCCTCTTAAATACAGGTTTCTGCAGCCAGTAGGTATGGGTAACAGCCCCTTTGTGAAAACAGTCAAAAAGACTTTTCCAGCCACTATTGCCGCAGAAATGAATCTCGTGATGGGTAAACCGGTCTGCTGCAATCAATTCATCCAGAAAATGGTGCCAGAGCATAAAGTCACCGATTTCATCTGTTTTTACCAGCAGGACCTTGGGTACCGGGTTGGATCTTTTCCCGAAGCGGGCCATGATGCCGATGCAGTCGTATAAAAATCCTTTCATCCGGTTCAACATATGCTAAAACAATTTAACTTGCCCGGGTAACGATTCTTCCTCCGAGTATGGTTCCAAAAGATTATAACCCACCTGTTTCGCATCCATTATACTATATCCGTAAAGGGTTATATAACAAAATTAGTCTTTACAGCCGAGAATTAAACGGCCGACTGATGGATTTTGGATGTGGATCTAAACCATACCAATCACTTTTTACCAATGTTTCAGCCTATGTAGGACTGGATTATGCAGGTGAGGGGCATAGTCATGAACAGGAAAGTATTGATGTTTATTATGATGGTAAAACCATTCCTTTCGAAAACGAAAGCTTTGATTCGGTGTTGAGCAGCGAGGTTTTTGAACACCTGTTTGCCTTACAGCAACTGTTGCCGGAGATAGCGAGGGTTACCAAAAAAGGAGGGAAGTTTCTGATCACCTGTCCATTTGTGTGGGAAGAACATGAGATACCTGTTGATTATGCGAGATATACCCGTTTTGCACTGAAAGATATGCTGGAAGCAAACGGGTTTGAAATAGAAGTAATAGATAAAAACGGTCATTTTCTGAGTGCCTTGCACCAGTTATTTGTTTTATACATCCATGATTACTGGTTGAACAGGGTCTGGTTCTTTTCACGTTTTGCCTTTTTCCGTAAAATTATTCGTCATATAGTGGTACCCATGCTCAATATTTTATTCAGGTTGGTAGAGCCTATTCTGCCCAGATCGGATAAATTATATTTGAATACTATTGTCTTAGCCCGGAAAAAATAATGAAAAAGATTCTTTATACTGTTTGTTCCGCCAATCACCTGGCCCATTGTAAAACAATGGTGGATTCATTCATGGAGTATAACAAAGGGTATGAGATTGTGATAGGTCTGGTGGATAAAACAGATCACAGGTTTTCAGCAAAAGAATTTCTGCCCTGCCACCTGGTGGAGATCGCATCAATGGAGATTCCTGATTTTGAAGAGCTGTTGTATCGCTACACAGTAATTGAACTGAATTGCGCCATGAAGGTTTTTGTGGCTCAGTATATCTTCCGCCAATACAACCCTGATATACTCATGTATCTTGATTCGGATATGTGGGTAAAGAATAGTATCGGCGAGTTGGAGGCAAAACTTGCTGCACATCCGATGCTGCTTACACCGCATTTTACCGTTCCCTTACCTGATAACGAAGCCAGGCCTTTGGAGCGTGATCTGTTACGCTCAGGCATTTACAATGCAGGCTTTATGGCATTCAGGCGTAGTGAAACCGTAACCCGTTTTCTGCAATGGTGGAGCGGACATATGCGTGGCGAATGTTATTATAATTTTGCAGAAGGCATGGGGGTAGACCAGATCTGGTTAAACCTCGTTCCTCTCTTATTTCCCGAAACAGGTATTATCAGAGATCCCGGAGCCAATGTGGCTTACTGGAACCTGCATGAGCGATCATTATCCGCGGTAGATGATACCATAATGGTAAATGGCGATCATCCCTTGTTGTTCCTGCATATCAGTGGATACCGGTTTGATGAACCCGAAAAATTATCCCGGCACCAGACACGCTTTATCCTGGATGATCAGCCCTTGCTGAAAGAGCTGCTTGCCAGATACAGGGAACTGGTTATCCGTAACGGGTATGAAAAATTCAGTTCCATGCCCTGCTTGTATGCAAAGCCGGTTAAGAAATCAACCGGATTGATGAAAACGGTTAACCAGTTACTAAAGCCGCTGGGAATAAAACTAAGTGGCGTTTAAGCCGCTGTTTTGTGGATTCTTAATACCATTACCACGTTATAATCGATCTCACAGTTATTACTGAATAAGGTATCGTATTGAATGTTGCCCAGTTCCTGCAGGCATTGCAGCATATACGCATAACCCATGTCTGGATGAACATGGTACGGATTCATGGGTATGCCCAGCTCGCGGCAATACACTTCGTACTTAGGCTGATCGGGAAATACAAGTATTAAGGTTCCTTCATTTCTCAGGATGCGGATGAATTTACGCAGCGCATCTTTGGTGTCTACAAAATCCTCGATCAGGTGACTGGTATATACGTAATCGTAAGTATTGTCCGGTACCGGAATTTCGTTATGAATCACATCGCAGGGAATATCCACTTTGTCTTTTCCGGTATTGGTATAAGGCTGTTCAAAATCGATACCGTCGCAATTTACTTTCATGATCTTATCGCCGCCAAAACCGATATCGCACCCTTTACCAATACAATAGGGGGCCACCCAATGCCGTACTTTTGCTGTTTCAGAATTACTCCTGAATTTGATCCCGAACCACCTGCTCAGGGTGCCTTTCACTTTTCTGTCCCATAGTGTTTGTAAATGCATAAGCTGTCTTTATCAATGATTCAATAAACCTTTTAAGGCATCTATCCTGAAACGGATTACCGGTAATGCTTTCGCAGGTTTTCCCTGCAATGTATAATATAATCCAAGTATCAAGGAGGCTCCCAGCTTAAAAAGGTATTCTATGATTTTTTTGTAGAAGATCCATTTTCCTTTCTGAAGAGTACGAACGCGCTCACCCCGGCCAATACCACTGGCTACCCGGTACATGTATTCGCGGGTGAGTTTACTCGTTTCCACCACATGTTGCACACGGATGGACGGATCGTAATAGATCGTCCGGCCCAGGGCTTTCAGCCGGAAGAAAAAGTCCTTGCCCTCACCGCCTATGCGGAGGGTGCCTACTACACCCGGTAATGCCAGGTTAAATCCCCCGATCTGGTCAAAATCAGCTTTACGGATGATCATGTTCGATTCCAGCGGGTATTTATTAGGCGCAAAAACGGCCACTTCTTCACTGTAATGAAAATGACCCACCAAAGAAGATACAAAATGGCTCATCCATTTGGGTTCGCCGGGAATATAGCGGGGGATAATACGGCCGCCCAATCCACCGGCATCCGGATGGGTCTCAAAAAAACGGACGATCCTTTCGAGGTAGTCGGTATCTGCAATGGCATCATCGTCCATAAAACAAAGCAGGGGCGACCTGGCTTTGGCAGCACCGCTATTCCTCGCAAAAGAAGCGCCCTGACGTGATTCGTTGAAATAATAGTAATGAGCGTCTGTATGTGCTGCCATAAAATGCTCACATACCTGCTGCGTATTATCTGTCGAATTATTATTCACTACGATCACTTCATAGACATTTTTGGCCAGTGTCTGGTGATAGAGGCTTTCCATCGCATCCCTGATATATACGCCTCGGTTATAGGTACAGATAACAACGGTTATTTTCAATGGCTCACTCATACAGTTTGTAAAGATAACAGGGCTTTCTGTACAATATGGTCCCAGTTAAAGAATTGGTAGAAACTCTCTGGTAAAGGGGGAGGGGTATGATCGGCCTGTTCAAACAAAGCATGCACAAAAGCGGGCCAGTTATAATCGTCAACCAGGCGGAGTGTATTCCCCGTCAGGGAAACGTCAACACCCCTTGCCCCACTGCGGGTAGAAACAGCCGCCAGGTCCTGCGCCAGTGCATCCACCAGTTTGATTTTGATGCCGCTGCCAAGGGTAACCGGGTTCATAAAACAATCGCTGCCATTCAGGTACAGGTTGATATCAGGTACAAAATCTTTAAAAATAATTCCGGGTGTATTGTGTAATACTTTTTTCCAGGCAGCTGTGGTATGACTGCCACAGATAAAGATCCGGAAGGGAATATGGGTAGCCTGCATCAAGGGCAGTAATTCACTGATGATGATACGCAGCGCATCGGTATTAGGCAGGTAATCCAGTGTACCGCTGAACAGGAACAGACGGGTGTTTGCCGGCAGCTGATTCTCTTTCAGCAAGCGGATTCTTGCCTGCAGTCTGATGGCTTCGGGTAAAGGCCCCGGGATATCAGTGCCATAACTGATCACAGTGCATTTTTCTTCTGTCAATTGCCAGTGATGGATCGCCCATTGCCTGTCTTCCTCCGTAATAAAGAAACTCAGATCAGCCCTGCGATGCACCTGCTTTTCGTACCACTGGTACAGGGGCCACCAGGGTTTCTGCATATCCCTGAATCGGTGTGCCTCAATATTGTGAGAACGGATTACAAAGGGTTTTTGCGTGAGCCAGCGCAACAGAATACCCAGCCAGCCGAGATAAGAATGTTCGATACAAACAAGATCTATCTGCCCGGTTTTGATAAGCTTGCGCAAACGGAAAAGATTCAGCAGGTTGGCAGGCCCCTTTTTATGGTGGTACATGATCGGATAGGAAGCCTGTTGCCAGTCATCCGTTGCCGGTGGATTGTCTTTGTGTACGGCCAGCACCACCCTTGTTAAAGTAGCGAGGTGCCGGTAAAAAGCTACCACACATTTCTGGCCTCCCATCTGTGCAGGGAATACTTTATAAGAAACGATGCCCAGTACCGATGGCTGCCGCATATCAGGCCTGGGTTTCTTTGGGTTTCCTCAGTGTTAATACGATGGCCCCGATCAGCATCAGCCAGATAAAGGCAGAGGCCCCGATAGCAGCACGATTGCTATTGTAAAAAGAAGCGGGTTTAAATTCGAACTGGATCCGGTGATTACCCGCAGGAACCTGTAATCCGCGCAATACATAGTTGGTACGGACAATAGGTGTTTCTTTACCATCAATGGTAGCTACCCAGCCTGCATCGTAATAGATCTCACTGAACACGGCAAATTCTGTGTTCTTTGACGAAGATTCATATTCGATGATATCATTGTCGTTATATAATAGTTTGATATAGGCACTACTGTCTTTTACCGCATTGGCCACCAGGTTTTTCTTATCGGCTTCATCCAGGATGGCTGTGTCTTTCGGATTGAAATTACTCAGGGCCTTCATCACTTCTGCCGGCCCTTTTTTGGTATCGATGGTTTGTACAAACCAGGCGGCACCCAGTGCTTCCGGATTTTCCTGGGCCATCAATTGCTGGCCATTCTGTTGCCCGGAAGTAATGATGTATTTGGTGTTCAACATATCCAGTACCGGCAAACAATTGGGGAAATTATACAGTTGTTTTTCGATCAGGTCCTGGTAAATGCTCAGTTTGGCCGGGTGATAACCGCCGATAGAATGATGGAAATAAGCGGTTAATGGCCCGCCGTTAAACGCGGCTGTTATACCTTGTGAAACATCGAGTACACGGTAATAGCCGGTGTCTTTGGAAATCTGCAAGTCAACAGCAGAAGGTTTAAACCGGTCTTCCGAATCAGCGGCATCCTGGTAATTATCGCCATTCAGGTATTTGGTATTAATGGCCATTACATCTATGAAAGCAAACAATCCTACCGCCAGTGTAACAGCCAGCGCATTCAGTTTTCTTTTCAGGAACAGTAAAATGGCCAGACCTGCTGCAAGTATGAATAAAAACGAGCGTAACAGATCGCCCATAAACAGACTTTGCCTGTCGGCCTTTAACCCATTCAGGAAGGAGCGGATCGGTGTTTCGATAGCTGCTTTCTGTTGCGCATCGGTAATGGTACTGATATTCTGTAACAGCATTCTGTCGGGCTCACTGGTAAAATCTGCAGTGAAATACACCAGTAATGCCACCACGAAAACTGCGGCAACTGCTATTAATCCTTTTTTATAATGTTCGAAAATGGCTTCCCTGTTTTCCCTGCTGAGGATATGGTTCAGCGACATCACTGCCATCATACTCAATAACAAAGTGGGAATAACGAGAATCATACTCGGCGCCCGGAACTTATCGTAAAAAGGCAGGTATTTGAGTACCATGGTATTAAATCCTTCGAGGTATTTTCCGGAGCTGAGTAAAAAAGTAAATACACAGGCAGTAAGGATCCACCATTTATGTTTACCATCCAGCATTACAAAACCGAGAATGGCGAGAAAACAAACAATGGCACCAAGATAGGGTGGTCCTGCGGTACCACCGGCTCCGTCAATCCCGCCCCAGTAAAACTGCAGAAATCCCTGGATCTGCTGCCCGAGTTGCTGCGGCATCTGTTGTAAAGCTTCTATGGCTTTGGATTTGTCTTCGGCCACTTCTAGCTTACGGCTGCTACCGCCAAAAGCCCGGGGGAACATCATTACCAAAGGTTCTGTTTTGTACATGCTGTAGCTGAGTGCATAGTCTTTACTCAACCCGGTTTTGGTAACGGCAGATTTTTCATCGCCCAGCTGGCTGCCACCGCGGATGGTTCTTTTGGAATATTCGTAGGTGGTAAATAAAGTAACTGCATTAACCATGATACCAAGCATAGCAGCAAATATGACCAGACTGGCAGAAGCGAATAATTGTTTGAAATTCTTTTCCCTGATCCAGCGAATTCCGAAACTGATACTCATAATCAATGCAATCAGAAAACCGTAGTAAGTGATCTGCAGGTGATTGGCCGAAATCAGTAAACCAGTAAATAATGCAGTAAGAGTGGTGCCCCAGAGATATTTTTTATGATAAAGTAAAAGTAATGAACCGATAAAGGCAGGTAAATACGCAATGGCTTGCATTTTGGTGTCATGCCCTTCTGCAATAATAATGGGGTTATATGTGGCATACGCATAGGATAATGCACCAAACAGTCCGATATAAGGATTCACGCGCAACACCTGACTCAGAAAATAAAAACAGACACAGGCAAGGAAAAAAAAGCTAACCGGTTTGGGCAGGTTCAGCGTTAACACGTTGGCTGCATATACAATAGAAACGGGGTTGGTGCCTACACTCGTAATCTGGAAAGTAGGCATACCGCTGAACTGGCCATTGGTCCATAAGGGAAACACACCATGTTTTTCCTTGTATTCGAACGAATTCTGGGCAGAAGCCTTCCACAGAGAAACATCCGATTGTTGCAATTCTTTACCCTGGAGTATGGGTTTGCAGTATAGCAGTGCCACTACCACAAAAGCCACTACAGCTATAATATGTGGCAACAAATCTTTCCATTGAATTTTTTTCATTGTTTCCGGCTTAAGTGCAGCAAATTAATGGTATTTTGAACGAAATTTTTTAATGAAGGGGCTTTTATTTTTGGCAAGACTGGCATTGATCTGCAATGCACTCTTCCTGTTCTGTCTGGTGATGCAGCGGGTCACCGATATCATCCCGCCGGGTAGTATCAAAAGTACCATCATTGTGCTGGGTTGGTTCCTGGCGCCCTTTATCAATATGGTTGTGAATGTCTGGTTTGTTTCCCGCAAGATTTTGGGCAAAAATCAGAACATTCCCGGTTGGCTGGCTGTTACCAACCTGTTATTCCTGCTGCTGCAGTTTTTTGTTTATTTTATACTTCCCGCATGATACATAACATATTGAAAGATAAGCCCACCAAACTCTTCCTGGGTATTACCGCTTTTTTTGTAGCTAATGCACTGATTGCCGAGTGTATTGGTGGTAAGATCTTTTCGCTCGAGAAACTTCTCGGCATGGATCCTTCAAATTTTACCATTTTTGGTCAGTCGGGGCTCGCTTTCAATCTTACCTGTGGCGTATTGTTATGGCCACTCGAATTTGTGATCACCGATATCGTGAACGAATACTACGGTCCCAGAGCTGTTCGGCGCATCAGTTATACGGCGGTGGTCCTGATTGCTTATGCGTTTATCATGTTTTACCTGGCCATGAAGATTCCGCCTGCAGATTTCTGGATCAGCTCCCGACAGGAGAATGGGATCCCGAATATGCAGGATGCTTTTGGGGGTATTTTCGGACAGGGTATGTGGATCATTCTTGGCAGTATGACCGCTTTCCTGGTAAGCCAGATCGTGGATGTAACCGTATTTCACCGCATCAAAAAAGCTACCGGCGAAAAATGGATCTGGCTCCGTGCCACTGGCTCTACACTGATCTCACAACTGGTTGACAGTTTCGTTGTTTTATTTATCGCCTTCAAAATTGGTAACGGCTGGAGCTGGCAACTGGTGCTGGCCATCTGTCTGGTAAACTATCTCTATAAATTTACGATGGCAATTATTCTAACCCCCTTGATTTATCTCATTGAGGGACAGATCGACAAATACCTGGGCAAAGAAACTGCCCATAAAATGAAAGAGGCGGCGATGGGGAGGGGGAGTGAGTAGTTAATAGTTAGTAGTGAGTGGATGAGTGATTGAGTGAATGAATGATAAAGTGATAGAATGATAGAATGATAGCATGATAGAATGATAGAATGGAATAGGATGGATTAATGGAGTAGAGGGTCTTCCTGAAATTGTTAATTGCTAATTATTAATTTCTAATTACAACGAGGAATGCTGTCTGCTGATCAAGCCTGGGCTTTCTTTCAGTAATTTAATGACCACTTTATCAATTGGCAGTGTAACGGCGTCTGCGGTTAAGGCGTCCCATTCTATCCAGCGGAATACTTCGCTTTCGCCGTTGGGGTCGGCGGTTTGTTCGGGGGAGAACTGGAAAGGGATGGTTTGTGTGGGAATGTTGATATGGTGTTCTGCTTTTACTTTATAATAGATAGATATGATCTGGTCTTTGTTATTGAATGCGGAGATCTGAAAAAAATCGGTGGTATAGATATGCTCCAGCACTTCCACTTCAATGCCGGTCTCTTCCATGAATTCCCGCTTCAGACATTCACGGGTGCCTTCGCCGATTTCGAGTCCGCCGCCGGGTAGTTTGGTGATATACATGCCACGTATAAATTCATCGCTTACGAGTAAACGTTTGTTGTTATCAAACAGCAATCCATATACACGAACATTAAAGAGTGCCATTTAAAACCATTTTTTCTTCATGAAATACCAGCTGATCACCAGCGAAACAATCAATGAAATACTTACGGGAATATAAAATGCATGATTGGAGTGTTGGTAGGGGATATCTACGTTCATGCCATAAATACTGGTAACGAGGATGGGCAAAGAAAGGATGATGGTGATCGATGTCAGCCTTTTCATGACACTGTTCAGGTTATTGCTGATGATGCTGGCAAATGCATCCATGGTGCTGCTGAGGATATTGGTGTAGATATTCGCCATCTCCAGGGCCTGGCTGGTATCAACGATCAGATCCTGCAGAAATTCCCTTTCTTCTTCATTCAATCCCAGGAAATTGGTTCGCTCCAGTTTCATCATCAGCATTTCGTTGCTGCGTAAGGCGGTTACAAAGTATACCAGACTTTTCTGGATCCGCATCAGGTTCAATAAATCCTCGTTACTGTTACTGTGGTATAAACTGCTTTCGTACTGGTTACGGCGGTGATTGATCTCTTTCAGAAACTCCATGAAATTCTGTACCACTTTCTCAAATACTTTCAGAATCATCATGTTCTTCTTGTCAGGATGTCTTTTCTGAAAAGAGTTCAGGAATTTCTTGATGGCACCGTTATCGAATGAGTTCACGGTAACAATCTGGGTGTGGGTTAAGATGATGCAGATAGGGATAGTGATATAAAAAGCGTCACTGTCGTTAAAGGAGTTATTCTCGGTGGGAGTTTTGATAACCACGAAACGGACATTGTCCTCCATTTCATAACGGGGTCTTTCATCAATATCCAGTGAGTCGCGCAGGAACTCGATGGGAATCTCCAGGTCTTCGCTCAGTTCAATGAATTCTTCTTCTTTAAAAGGAGGAACCAGGTTCACCCACACACCCATATCCGGTTTGTCGATCTCGAGGGTCTGGCCATTGATATTTTTAAAGTACTGGATCATGGGACAACTGCATTTGGGACTGCAAAGATGGGGTATATCCGGCTAACGGCACCGCTTTCTGTATTAAGAATCTAAGGTGATCTCGCCCTTGAATACAAAAACGGCCGGACCGCATAACCAGATATTACGGAAACTGTCTTCTCCCGTTTTTTCAAATTCTACTGCCAGGTGTCCACCCTTGGTCTGTACTTCTATCCGGTTAAATCCATTTTCATTATGTGCAAATACAAGTGCGGATGCGGTAACACCGGTTCCGCAACTGAAGGTTTCATCTTCCACCCCCCGTTCATAGGTTCTGACCACGATTTTTTTCTGATCACTCTCCACAAAATTCACATTAATGCCTTTCTCTGCAAATTCTTTGCTGTAGCGGATGTCGCGCCCTTCTGCAAATACATCTGTATCCATTACATCGGCGCATTGTTTTACATAATGTGGTGAACCGGTATCCAGTACAAAGTCGCCGTGGTGATCGGTAATGCCATCCACATCTTTCATTTTCAGATTGATCCAGCCGTTTTCGGCCAGTGTGGCTTCATGGTCTCCATCTACTGCTGTAAATAGGAAACTGGTTTTATGGATCCCCCTGTCATAGGCAAACCTTGTCAGACAACGACCACCATTACCACACATACTTCCTTCGCGACCATCTGCATTATAATAAACCATGGCAAAATCATAGCCTGCTTTCGATTCCAACAGCATCAGTCCGTCGGCGCCGATCCCAAAACGTCTGTTACAGATATGTGCAATCTGTTCGGTATTCAATGAAAGGGTTCCCTCACGGTTATCAATGATCACAAAATCATTTCCGGTACCCTGGTATTTATAAAAGGTAAGTGTCATGTAGTGAGTTTTTTTTGTTTACTGGTTTATTTGTTTATTGGTATCTGTCACAAGCCTTTACTGAAACCAATAAACTAATGAACCAATAAACGAATTAACCATTAAATTCCTGAAACGATCCCAAGCGTCTTCTGTATCAGGTTTTCAACCGCAGCACCGCCATCTTTGCTGAAGGTTTTTTCTACCCTGTTGGCAACAATGGCACTCAGGCTCAGGCATTGGTGTCCCAGCAATTTGCCCAATCCATAAATAGCACTGGTTTCCATTTCAAAATTAGTAATCCGGTGATTGCCGAAACGGAAAGAAGTTAACTGGTCTATCAGTTCAGGGTTGGTTAAACCAAGGCGGAGAACACGTCCCTGCGGACCGTAGAATCCCGGGCAGGTAACGGTTATGCCATGATGGAATCCCTCTACAAAATGTTTCTGTACACCAGCACCTGCCGAGGCAATATAGGGGGTGGTTATATTCTCCATGTGTGTGTGTACTCCGAAAGCCTGGAGGATCTGTTTTTCTTCTTCATGGTTATCGCGGCGGTAAAAGTTCAATAGATTATCAATACCTAATCCATGGCTACTGGCTACAAAACTATCCACCGGGATATCTGCCTGGAGGGCGCCGGATGTTCCTACCCGTATAATCGTAAGGGAGGAGAGGGCAGGTTGGATGGTTCTGCTGGCAAAGTCAATATTGGCCAGTGCATCCAGCTCATTGAAAACGATATCAATATTATCGGGTCCGATACCGGTAGATACTACTGATAGCCTTTTTTTACCGAGATACCCCGTATGGGTAATGAATTCCCGATGTTGGCTTTTGTGTTCTATCGAGTCGAAATGCTTACTCACTTCTGCTACACGGTCTGGGTCACCCACCGTTAAGATGGTAGGGGCCAGTTCCTCGGGTCTTAGATCCAGGTGATAAACAGCTCCGCGGTTATTGATGATGAGTTCACTTTCAGCAATTCGGTTCATATAGCATAATTATTAACGCCAAATTTCGGGTTTTCAGATTTAGAATTTTAAAATTCCTTTGATTGCTTTATTTTCGCAGCGCTGTTTTACAGAATGGATGGTAAAATAACGATTTGTAGTTTTTTCACTACAAAATAATGACAAAAAAAGGTCCTGTGGCCGAGTGGCTAGGCAGAGCTCTGCAAAAGCTTCCACAGCGGTTCGAATCCGCTCGGGACCTCTGAAGTATCAAACAAAAAACCCGCTTTTAGCGGGTTTTTTATTTGATACTCAATTATATACGTATTATGTAAGGACTAAGCCGGATGAGGCTTCCTTTTCTTCCCTGGCAAAGCTCGCCAGTAATGTTTCCAACACTGTGGAAATCTTTTTTCACTTTTTTTTATAATATTGACGGAAAATAGAGTTTTTATTTATATTTGTAGTGTAATCTTTACAGAAAACTCGTTGTTTTCCTCGAAGATTATGACAGAAAGCGCAGATTCTGAAATTTCTGGGCCCCGAAATCCAATCCTGACTAACCAATCCTGTAAGCTGAAAGCCTTTGCTGGCGTAGGTTTCATGGAATTTAGAATTCAATCCGGTATTCATTAACACCGGTGTTCTATCAAAAGGATACAATATAAAGAGACTTATGGGCCCGAAATTCTACAACAGAATTAATTTACGTTTCAAAACAGTTTCAAAAGCATTGCTGCTAGGCCTTGCTTGTTTTGCATTGACGGCCGGTACTGCTTTTGCGCAGCCTGCTTCAGGTTTGCATTTTGACGGTGTTAATGATAGCATTGCCATCCCTGTAAATCCCTCTTTAAATATCAGTGCTGCTATAACCATCGAAACCTGGATCAAACCTACCAAAAGTACCGGTGTACAGGACATTGTGAGCAAAGCCCGCTCCGGTGCCGATAATGGATATTTATTAAGAACTCTTTCAGGATGGTCTACCATTGATTTCTGGCTCTATATGAACAGTTTTGGCTGGAGAAGACTTTCCGTTCCCTTCGGTTCCAGCAAGCTGGGGCAATGGCATCATATAGCCGCTACTTACGATGGAAAAGTGATGCGGGTGTTCATTGATGGTGTTCAGGCTGGGCAATTAAATTTCGCAGGATCTATTATTACTAATAATAACAACCTCACTATTGGTGGCCAGGCAGGATATAGCACCACTTGTTTCGGTGGAGCGCTTGACGAAACCCGTATCTGGAACAGGGCATTATCACAATGTGAGATTGCGCAGCACATGAACTGCGAATTAACAGGTACGGAAGATGGTCTTGCTGCATATTACAAATACAACCAGGGCTTAGCTAATCTTGTCAATACAGAAACTCAATTGGTAGACGCCAGTCCCAACGGAGCTAATGGCACTTTGAAGAATTTCAGTCTCTTATCCAATATTTCTAACTGGACATCCGGCGTGGTAACACCCGGCGTTTCCTGCGAACCGTTTACCGCTCCGCTGGCTACAGCTACAGCTGAACAGGCTGCTGTGCCGGTAGGAGGTACGATCAGGTTGTTTGCTACAGGTATCGGCACTTTTTCCTGGGTTGGGCCCAATGGGTTTACTTCTACTGAACAAAATCCAGTACTGGAAGGTGTTGGTACAAATGCTTCGGGTACATATACCGTTACCGTTGATAACAATGGTTGTGGCGTGTCTGTGAGCACAAACATTATTGTAGCGCCATCCGCCAGTGGTTTGAACCTGGACGGATTCAATGATAATATTTCAATACCTGCTAATCCCGTTTTAAACAGCCCTACTTTTACTGTAGAATCATGGATATACCCAACCGGGGGTACCATTACTGTACAACACGTAGTATCTAAATCCAGTGGTTTTGGTACTACTGGTTATAAATTCCCTAAAACCAATGACCGCTGGACCAGCTTTTCTTTTGACCTTTCTGTAGATGGTGAATGGCAAACCCTTACTGCCCAATTCCCGCAAAGTGCGCTGAACCAATGGAACCATCTTTCAGCAACCTATGATGGCTATTTCATGCGGATCTACCTTAACGGGCAGTTGGTAGGTACCAAAGAAATTACCGGAACGTATACGGGTAATGCAGAAGGGCTCACTATCGGTAATCAACCAGGCAGGGCAGAGTCTTTCAAAGGGGTGATTGATGAAATAAGAGTATGGAACAGGGCTTTGTCTCAGTGCGAGATTATCAATAATATGCAGTCTTGTGAGTTGAGTAGCGACTACAATGAAAATTACAATGGCTTGTCATCCCAGCTAGGATTAAGTGCTTACTACCGTTTCAATCAGGGATTACTCAACCAGGATAATACTGCACATAATGTGCTCGTTGATTCCAGCGGAAACGGTAACAACGGAACATTGAATAATTTCGACCTTACCGGAACCAGTTCAACCTGGGTACAAGGTAAAGTATATGGAGTGTGCAGCTACTTCGTTCCTCCGGGATTAACGGCTTCTGCCAATGGTTCTATCTTCCAGATTGGAAGTATTGTTAACCTGACTGCCACAAACGGCAATGGTACCGATATATGGGAAGGACCTAATGGATACAATCCTTCAGGTGCCAACCAGGTGCTTAATAATGTACAACTTGATCAGTCTGGTACATATACTGTTATCAATTCCTATGTGAATTGTGTAGTTACATCCAGTACCAGAATCAAAGTTTCCGATCTGCCTCAGATCATTGCTGACGGCCCAACTGAAATATGTCCGAATGGTTCTGTGACCCTCTCTTCCGCTACTACAGGTGCCGTTTACCAATGGTACAAGAATTCTGTGTTGATTGCAGAAGCTACGGGTCAGTCTTATACAGCTAATCAAACAGGTAACTATACTGTTAAGGTAACCAATGGACAGGAAGTGATAGTCTCGGCGCCGCTTACTGTTACGGTTGTTCCGGATCTGACGGCGCCTGTTCCTTCCATCGGAACCCTGCCGGTATTGAATCTGGTAGCTCCTGCCACTGTTACCACTATCCCAACAGCCAACGATAATTGCCGCGGTATCATCAATGGTACGCCGAATGGGACTTTAACTTTTAATAAACCGGGAACTTACCAGATTACCTGGACCTATAATGACCTGAATGGTAATTTGACAAACCAAACGCAACAGGTTGTTGTAGCTGATATTGTTGCGCCCGTAATTACTGCTCCTGCAGCGATCACATTAAACGGAGACGTTAGCATCTGCGGGGCTATCGCTACTTTCACGGCTACTGCCACAGATGATTCTGATAGTCCGATTACAATTACTTACAGTCAAGCTTCCGGTTCTGTATTCCCGATAGGAGAGACGATAGTTACCATCACAGCTTCTGATATCAGCAACAATACCAGTACAGCTACTTTTACGGTGAATGTATTGCCAACAACAGTTGCTGCCATTACCGGGAATACTACTATCTGTTCCGGATCTACCACTGTATTGGCAACTGCCAGCACTGGTGGAAACTGGAGCACTGATAATTCACTGGTTGCCACCGTTGATGCTGCCGGTGTAGTTACCGGTTTATCAGCCGGAACAGCTACGATCACGTATACCAATGCCTGTGGCGCATCAGCCAGCAGGGTGGTTACGGTAAATAGTCTGCCGGTAGCTTCCGTTTCAGCTCAGGGTGCCACTTCATTCTGTTCCGGAAGTTCCGTTGTATTGAGTGCCAACAGCGGTTCAGGTTATACCTATCAATGGAATAATAATGGTTCTCCTATTGCCGGTGCAACTGCCGCCAACTATACAGCTACTGCAGCAGGAAATTATAGCGTAACTACCAGCAACGGCTATTGTGCTGTTACCTCATCTGCCCTTCCTGTTCTTGTAAATGCAGTACCTACAGCCACCATCACTGCGGGATCAGCAACTGATTTCTGTACCGGAGGTTCAGTCGTACTTACCGCCAATGGTGCAGGTTCTTACCAGTGGTTCAATAATGGTGTTGCACTGGGAATTACTACACAGACTTATACCGCTTCTGTAAGCGGAAATTATACAGTGATGGTTACAAACAGCAATGGCTGTTCAGCCGTTTCTGCTGCTGTTACAGTTACTGCTACCGCAGCACCTGTAGCTTCTATAACCGCTCAGGGACCTACTACTTTCTGCGCCGGTGGTTCAGTCGTACTGACTGCCAACGGTACAGGCACTTACCAGTGGAGCAACAATGGCACACCGATTAACGGTGCTACCGCCGCTACCTATACGGCAACAGCAGCCGGTAACTATAGTGTGATGATCAGTAATGGTTCCTGCACAGCAAGTTCTGAAGCTGTTTCAGTGGTTGTAAATGCGTTACCCGCTGCCTCCATCACTGCCGGATCAGCTACTAACTTCTGTACAGGAGGTTCAGTAGTACTGACTGCTAATGGTGCCGGTACTTACCAGTGGTACAACAATGGTATTGCGCTGGGAATTACTACACAGACTTATACCGCTTCTGCAAGCGGAAACTATACAGTGGTGGTTACAAATGGTAATGGATGTTCAGCTACTTCGGCTGCTACAGCTGTCACAGTAAATGCCATTCCGGTAGCTTCAGTTACGGCTCAGGGACCTACTACTTTCTGCGCCGGTGGTTCAGTAGTACTGACTGCCAATGGGGCTGGTACTTATCAGTGGAATAAGAATGGCACACCGATTAATGGTGCTACTGCCGCTACGTATACCGCAACAGTGGCTGGTAATTATAGTGTGACAATCAGTAATGGTTCCTGTACAGCAAGTTCTGAATCTGTTTCAGTGGTTGTAAATGCGTTACCTTCTCCTACTATTACTGCCGGATCAGCTACTACTTTCTGTGCGGGTGGTTCAGTAGTACTGACTGCTAATGGTACGGGTACTTACCAGTGGTACAACAATGGTGTTGCGCTTGGCATTACTACACAGACTTACACCGCTTCTGCAAGTGGAAACTATACAGTGGTGATTACCAATGGTAATGGCTGCTCAGTTACTTCAGCTGCTACAAGCGTTACTGTAACTGCCATTCCTGCGGCTACCGTATCTGCTCAGGGAGCTACTACTTTCTGCGCCGGTGGTTCTGTACTGTTGTCTGCTAACAGTGGGGCAGGTGTAACTTACCAATGGAGCAACAACGGCTCACCAATTTCAGGTGCTACATCGGCTACCTATACTGCAACCACTTCAGGTAATTATACTGTAACGGTTAATAATGGTAGTTGTACAGCAGCCGCTGATCCTGTAACTGTAACGGTTACTTCCGTTCCGGTTGCTACCATTACGGCAGCAGGTGCAACCAGTTTCTGTACAGGTGGTTCGGTTGTTTTAACAGCCTCTTCTGCTACAGGTTATAACTGGTTCAAAAATGGAGTGGCATTGGGAATCAATTCACAAACTTATACCGCTACCAATAGCGGAAACTATACTGTTGAGATAACCAACTCCAATGGTTGCTCAGCCATTTCTTCCGGTGTGGCGGTTACTGTTAATGCCAATCCTGTTGTAAGTGCGATTACGGGTAATACTACTGTTAATGCAGGTGCTGCTACACAACTTTCAACTACTACTGCTGGCGGAGTATGGAGTAGTAACAGCAGCAACGCCACTGTTAACGCAACCGGTCTCGTAACTGGTGTTACAGGTGGATCAGCTACTATCAGTTATACCGTAACCAATGCAGCCGGTTGTGCAACTACCGTAACCACAGTGGTTACCGTAACCAATATCCCGGTTTGTAATGTATTACCTGTTGCGGTTATTGCAGCCAGCGGGGCAGATGCTTTCTGCAATAAGGTAACCCTTACCGGTTCTACCTCTTCTGCCAATGCGAGCTATAAATGGGTAACTGCTAACAATACGGTATATGCTACATCCCAGCAGATTTCTCTGGATCTGTCCAGCAACGAAGGTGATTATAAATTATATGTAACAGCTAACGGTTGTACAAGCTTAGCTGCTACTTACACTTTCCGTAAACAGGATCAGGTAAGCAGCTATGCTATACTGGCATACAAAAAAGTAGATTTAGGTAAATACAATAAAGTAATAGCTGGCAGTGTTGGCGTGATGAATGAAAAAGGGGAAGCCAAAATTGATAAATATACTTATATCACCGGCCAGGGAGCTTTCGTAAAAGCGCCAAAAATTAACTGGCATGGTGGATCAGATCATGGCTGGGGCTGGGGTAATTGGTATGACAATTATTACAACACCGTTAATAATAGCAATAGCAGCAATTTCCAGACAATATACGGTACCGCAGATGTAACACTGCCCGCTATGCAAACCAATACGGCCAGTACCAAGAACCTGTCAAATTATACAGTTTCTTCTTACGCAACGGTTACTTTGAACGGTAATTATAAAACACTTACTATCCGCAAAGGGGCAAGCGCTATCTTAAACGGAAATACCTTCGGAACCATTGACCTGGAAGAAGGTGCCAGTGTTCAGTTTAAAGCAAATGTTTTAAATATCGAAAACCTGGTTGTGGAAGATGGTGCAAAAGATGGCTACTACAGTTATGTTCGTTTTGCACCTGGTACCAGCGTAAGGATAAGCAGCAAAGTGAAAATCGGAAGTCAGGTGATTGTAAACCCCGACTACCATACCGTTACTTTCTATATGGCTGATCAGCGTTCAGATGAAGAGAAATTTACTGTGAAAGGTGCTGATACAAAAGTGATCGCTAATATCCTGATGCCGAATGGTAAATTGCATGTAACTGCTACAGATGATGATGACGATGACCATGATAGCTGTGATCACAAATCACACAATTCATGGAGTTGTAAACACAGAAACCATGGTCACAAAGATTGTGATCATAAGGCACATAAGCCATCTGATTGCAGTGATGATGTATATATGGTGGGATTGTTTGTGGCTGAAATGGTAGAGAGTAAAGGGAATACTGTTAGCTGGAGCAGCTTTGATTGTGGATCATCTGCACTGACTGTAGTTCCTAACAATAAAAATACAGCAGTAACACAAAGCACTACCAGTGAAGGAAAACAGACAGAAGCGGTAACTACAGAGGAAGTATTGAAAGTAACTGTAATGCCAAATCCTTCTACCACTTACTTTACACTGAAAGTAGAAAGCAAATACCAAACAGCAGTCAATATCCGCGTGCTGGATGCTAACGGAAGAGTAATTGATGCAAAATCAAACGTATCTCCTAACAGTACCTTCCAGTTAGGTGCTACTTACCAGACGGGAACGTACTTTGCAGAAATGATTCAGGGGGCCAACCGCAAAGTGGTACAACTGATAAAAGTGAAGTAAATAGAGATAATTATCATTTAGCAGGGCCATCAATTGATGGCCCTTTTTTATGTGGCTGTAGTTAATCAACTACCCATGTCTGGCAAAGTTGACCACAGCCATTTGCGAACTAGTCTATTGGCCGCACTTTAGTTTCCTCATTCCTTTGCAAAAGTATTCCTCCGGTTATTATTTGCATGGATGTAAACCTGCAATAGTATCAGCTGATAACCAGTGGAATTTGGGTACTTGGAATATTATAAAACACCAGCGGAGATAATTATGAAGATTTTACTGGCAGATGATCATACGATTGTGAGAGATGGTATCCGGCACGTTTTAATGGAATCTTATCCGGATATTTCTATTGTGGATGTAGCCAATGCCGACGATTTGATCAATTATGCAAAAAAAGAAACGTTCGATGTAATTGTAACTGACATTTCTATGCCACCCGGTGCTTCCGGACTGGATGCCATTCAACAGATTAAAAAAGCAAAGCCTGATATACCTATTCTGGTATTGAGTATGCACGCTCCGGCTCAATATGCTTTACAAGCGATTAAGTCAGGTGCATCCGGCTACCTTACCAAAGGAGTGGCAACGCTGGAGTTGGTAAAAGCCCTGGAAACGGTGGCGTCAGGCAAGAAATACCTGAGCCCGGAAGTGGTATATCTGATGGCCGACTTTATCGAACATACACAGAAAACTGTACTCATCAATAAATTATCCGAACGGGAAAAAGAAGTTTTCCGTATGCTGGCAAAAGGGATGACCACCACCCAGATTGCAAAAGAATTGGCATTAAGCCACAATACCATCAGTACTTTCCGGGGCAGGATTTTTGAAAAGATGGGCTTTCATTCCAATGTGGAACTGATCAAATATGCGATTACCAATAAAATCATTTAACAGCCTGGTTTATACTGGAGATTTAGTAGTTTCAACAGCCTGGTAATATATCCTATATGAGATTGGATAACGCCCTTAACCGGATAAAAACGATTTCTGGAAAGAAAAGCTTTTGGGCATTACTGCTGCTGGCTCAGCTTCTGATGCTGCTCCTGTTTCTATGGCTGAACACCACCGGTATATATACATTTCCGATATATATTATAGTGTTTTGCTCCCTGGTCACAGTTTTTCTTCAATGGTTGTATCTACATCGCCCTGCAGAAAGCAGGGATAATAGTTTGCTGGAAACAATCCCGGATGGTTTCATACAACTGGATCGGCATGGAAAAATGATTCACCTGAATCGGCGGGCGTATCAGCTTTTGGGAACCGGCAGCGTTGTACAGGTAAACCAGCCGATGGGTACTCTTTTTCCCAAAGAAGATTTTCCATTGTTTCATGAAGCCCTGCAATTGGCTTTAGCAGGAAAAAAAGTAGAAGAGCTAACCATGTACCTGCTTTCACAGCAAAGTTGGTTTGCCGTGCAATTGACACCTTCTGCCCAGGGAGTGAACGTTTATTTCCGTGATATCACAGCTGTTAAAAGCCAGGCTGCTCTCTTACAACTGTTTGAATCGGTGATTACGAGAAGCGCAGACAGTATCCTGATCACCAGCGCCGAACCGATTCATCAACCCGGACCTCAGATCGTTTATGTTAACGATGCGTTTACCCGTATGACAGGTTATTTGCCGGAAGAAGTCATCGGATTAACCCCAAGAATCTTACAAGGGCCCGAAACCAGCCGTAAAGAACTGGATCGTTTAAAAGAGGCCTTAACGCAATGGAAACCCGTGGAAGTGGAGCTATTAAACTATAAAAAGAACAAAGAAGAATTCTGGGTGAGTATTTCTGTGGTTCCTGTATGCGATGAAAAGGGAATGTTTACACATTGGATCTCGATTCAGCGGGACATTACTGACAGGAAAAGGGAGGAGGCCTTACTGAAAGGGAAAAACCAGGACCTGAAAAATCTATCCAATTACCTCCAGAATATGCGGGAAAAGGAAAGGAAACTTATTGCCCAGGAAGTGCATGAAGAACTGGGGCAACTGACCAGTGCTTTAAAGATGGATATTGACTGGCTTTCCATTAGGCTGAACGATGGGGAAGACGCTATCCGGAACAGGCTGGATAATGCTACCAATACCCTTAGGATCATGTTATCCTATATCCAAAGAATAGCCACCAGGTTGCGTCCGAGTATTCTCGATCATTTTGGGTTAATAGTGGCCCTGGAAGCTCATTGTAGCGAGTTTCAGCGTCAGAATGGTATAGAGTGTATCTTTACGTCAGAAATGGATGAAGAGGACCTGTCTGTTCAGGCAAAAACCGGACTATTCAGAATAGCACAGGAATTGCTGGTAAACGTTTTGCACCATTCGGGCGCCAGTTTGGTAAAAGTGCTGTTAGCTGAAAATGGAGATAATATCAACCTTCGGGTAACAGATAATGGCCGGGGGTTTGAAACTTCAGAAAAACGTGATACTTTAGGATTGATGGGATTGAGGGAAAGAGCCATTTCGCTAAAAGGAATCTTAAACATAGATAGTAAACCAGGACAGGGAACCAGTGTGCTGGCTACCATACCTAAAACAAGTAATTATGAGAATCTTAATAGCTGATGACCATACAATCGTAAGAGAAGGTATCAAAATGTTATTAACAGAAGCTTACCCATTGGCTGAGATTGTAGATGTGTCTGATGCGGTAGACCTGATGCGTTTTGTGTATAAAGAAAAATGGGATGTCATCATCTGCGATATTTCCATGCCACCCGGCGACTCGGGTTTGGAAGCTGTTAAAAAGATCAAGGAACATTCTCCTAAAACACCGGTGATTATTCTCAGTATGCATTCCCCTGATCAGTACGCTGTCCGATCCATCAAGGCAGGTGCCATGGGGTACCTTACCAAAGGTGCTGCTACATTAGAGCTGGTAAAAGCCGTTAACCAGGTAATGTCGGGCAGGAAATACCTGAGTCCGGATGTGGCCGATGCATTGGCCGATGCATTCGAACATATCGATAGTGCCAAATCTGTAGAAAGTCTCTCCGACAGGGAATTTGAAGTATTTAAACTGCTCGCTTCCGGTCATTCTATCTCTGATATTGCCAAAGAACTGGTGCTTAGTAGTAATACGGTCAGTACTTTTCGTGCACGTATCTTCGAGAAAATGGGCTTCCACAATAACCTGGAACTCATTCGTTATGCGGTTGATAACAAACTGATCTGATTTTTCTCCTGTTATATTTATGCAGGAGAAAACATTGTTGCAAATCCAATAGTACAAACCCCCAACCCTAATTCATGAGCGAGTTAATGCCGCCTGTACCCGACAATGAGATGGAACGTATCCTCAAACTTTCGGAATTCGATGTTGATTATGCCGAAGTGCAGGACTCTTTACAGGATCTTACCAAATTAGCCGCCAAAGTAGCCGGCACTTCTATTTCCCTGATTAATCTCATTGATTCTTTTACCCAATGGACGGTTTCTAACTATGGACTTGCCCTGGAACAGATGCCCCGTACCGATTCTGTTTGCCAGTATACCATCGTTGCCAAAGAAGAAAAACTGGAAGTAAAAGACCTCAGTGCTGATGATCGGTTTAAAGACAAATTTTATGTTACAGGCGAGCCATTACTGAAATATTATTTCGGGGTACCCCTGCAAACAGCCGATGGTCTGAACCTGGGCGCACTCTGTGTGCTGGACCAGGTAGGCCGAGAGATCAGTCCTGAAAAAGTTGAGTTACTTAAAATTATTGCCAACGAAATAGTCAACCGGTTAACGGCTTATCAGGTGATCAAAGAACTGAAAAGCAAAGTGAAAGAGGCCGGAGATACCCAGCGGAAAGTGGCACATGATATCCGCGGTCCTTTAGGTGGCATTGTTAGTCTTGCGCAGATTATCAGCCAGCAAGGCAATGAAAATAAGATGGATCAGGTGCTGGAGTTCATTGGTCTGATTCAGAAAAGCGGCCGTTCCTTGCTGGAACTGGCCAACGAAATATTAGGTGCAGATAAACGGGTAGATACCGCTTCTGTAAAATCTGATCACCCTCAGGCGGCGCCAGATACTTTTAATCTGCAGGTCTTCAAAGACAAACTTGAAAAACTGTTTACCCCACAGGCCATACCCAAAGATATCCGGTTTACGGTAGCGATTGCCAATGAAAATGAAACGATTCCCTTCTCTAAAAATAAATTGTTGCAGATTACAGGTAACCTTATTTCCAATGCTATAAAATTTACGCCACAGTATGGTACTGTTACGGTAGCATTGGGGCTGATGATTGCAGATAAGGATAAAAATTTGCAGATCAAAGTGTCAGATACGGGTGTTGGACTGGATACCGTGGCTGTACAACAACTCTTTACACAGGGTGCCGTTCCGTCTACCTCCGGAACGGTAGGTGAACAGGGATATGGTTTTGGATTGGCATTGGTGAAACACCTTGTGGATGATCTGAAAGGAAGTATTGATGTGGAATCGAAGCCCGGTGAGGGGGCCGTTTTTACAATAGTTATCCCGAATGTCTGAATTACCGGAATAAAAGGAGATTCTTTTATGCAGTAAGCAGGTATGGAGCGCTGCAGAGCATTTTTAAGTTGCCTGCGCATCAATCTGCATGCATAACTGTTTGAGAGAAATCCGCTCATTCCTTAGAAAATGTTATAGGTTTGCGGCAAGTTTTTCCAGCATGAAACATTCACAAACAATCGGTATCGTAGCTACACTGGCCCTGGCGGTCATGTGTTTTTTACCCTGGACGTATATTGCCAGCCAACAACTGACCATTACCGGATTCCATACAACCGGAACCAGCTTCGGCAGGCCTGGCGTACTTTCTGTAACCATGGCGGTAATACTGCTGGTGATGTTTCTGGTACCGGCTGTCTGGGCCAAAAGAACCAATCTGTTTATAGCTGCATTAAACCTGGCTTGGTCATTCCGCAATTACCTGCTTGTTTCTTCCTGTTTGATGGGAGAATGTCCCGAAAAAAAGCCCGCATTATACGCATTGGTGGCACTGGCTATCGTGATCCAGATCATGACCTTACTACCCAGATTAGATGTATCTAAGAAATAAACAGGCAAAGGGTATTAACCCAATGCCTGCAAAGATTTTCCGATAATACCCACACATTCCAGCACCTGCTCTTTGTTGATCAATAGCGGTGGTGCAAAACGGATTTTATCGCCATGGGTAGGTTTGGCCAGCAAACCATGCTGCATCAAAGCCAGGCAAAGTTCCCAGGAAGCATCCGGGTTGGCGTGTTTGATCACGATTGCATTCAGCAATCCTTTTCCGCGGATGGTAGTAATATAGGGTGAGTTCAGCTTCGCCAGCTCGGACCGTAATAACTGTCCCATGACTTCGGCATTTTCTGCCATTTTCTCCTCCTTCAATACTGTTAAGGCCGTAATAGCCACTGCACAGGCCAGCGGGTTACCACCATAGGTAGATCCATGCTCGCCGGGGTGAATATTCATCATCACCACATCATCCGCCAAAACAGCTGATACAGGCAATACACCGCCACTTAATGCTTTACCCAGTATTAAAATATCGGGCCGCACATTCTCATGATCGCAGGCCAGCATTTTACCTGTGCGGGCCAGGCCGGTCTGGATCTCATCGGCAATGAATAATACATTGTATTTGGTACAGAGAGCCCGCACACCGGTCAGGTAGCCTTCATCCGGAATAACCACACCGGCTTCGCCCTGGATGGGTTCTACCATAAATGCGGCCACATTTGGGTTCTGTAAGGCTTTTTCCAGCGCAGCCAGATCGTTATAAGGAACCAGATCAAAGCCGGGCATATACGGACCAAAACCCTTGTAACTGCTGGGATCGGTAGAAGAGGAGATGGCCGCGAGTGTTCGTCCCCAGAAATTACCTTCGGCAAATACCACCCTTGCCTGGTTTTCTTCCACGCCTTTTTTGGCATAGGCCCAGCGGCGCGCCAGTTTAATGGCGGTTTCGCCACCTTCTACACCTGTATTCATGGGCAGTACCTTATCGTACCCGAAATAACCGGTGATAAATTTTTCATACTCCCCCAACAGGTTATTATGAAAGGCCCGCGATGTAAGCGTAAGTTTTTTCGATTGTTCAATCAACGTATCAATGATCTTCGGATGGCAATGCCCCTGGTTTACGGCAGAATACCCACTGAGAAAATCGTAATATTTTTTGCCATCTACATCCCACAGAAAAACACCCTCTCCTTTTTCCAGTACCACCGGAAGCGGATGATAATTATGGGCACCGTGTTTGTTTTCTAAAGCGAGATAAGCTGCGGATTTGGCAGACAGGGAAATAGTCATATTAATTAGAAATTAATAATTAGTAGTTAGTAATTAAAAAACGATAGATAGTGCGTCCATCCAGCAGAGGGATGGGTCGGGAGGAAAAAATAATTACTAACTACTAATTACTAATTATTAATTCCTTCCTCAGAAGGAACAAGGATGATCGAGGAAATCGAGATTTAAACGAAGGAAGCGCATAGGCTGTATTTCTCCTGCAAGATACTTGTTCAGTTGCTTTTTTGCGAATTAAATCTTTACCTTGTTACCTGACAAATGTTTGTGATATGAAAATACTGAAAAGGATCGGCCAGCTGCTGCTGGTGTTATTACTGGTATTTGCGCTTTATGCGCTGGTAAGTGGAAAGACTTTCCTCTTTAAAGCAGTGGTATACAATTTTGCCAATATTGATGATTACGAAAAGTTCTCCAACAATACGGTGGCTACCGGAACACCGGAGCCCTGGCAGTTAAGTGCCACGTATAACAAAGAACCCATGCCTGATAGCCTGGTATCCCTGCTCGAAAGTCTGGGCACCGTGGGTGTACTGATGATCCGTAACGATTCGATTGTGGCCGAGCGTTACTGGGATGGCTACAGCGATAGCTCCCGTTCCGGTTCTTTTTCGATGGCGAAAAGCATTACCAGTTTGCTGATAGGAGTGGCGTTGAAAGAAGGAAAGATCGGCTCTTTGCAGGATCCGGTGGGTAAATACCTGCCTGAATTTGCTACCGGAGAAAAAGCAAAGATCCGTATCGTAGACGTGTTAACAATGAGCAGCGGCACCGACTGGAACGAATCTTACATGAATCTCTTCTCCGTTACTTCAGAAGCCTATTATGGATCAGATCTGTACAAAACCGCCACCGGTGTCAGCGCAGTGGTGCCGCCCGGAACCCTTCACAGGTATAAAAGCGGGGATACCCAATTGCTGGGACTGATCCTGGAAAAAGTAACCGGTCAATCATTGTCTGATTATGCATCCGAAAAACTGTGGCAACCGCTGGGGGCCGAACATCCCGCTTTATGGAGTACCGATAAAGACAAAGGCACTGTGAAAGCTTTCTGCTGTTTTAATTCCAATACCCGCGATTTTGCCCGCATTGGTAAACTGATGCTGGATAGTGGTAAACACAAGGGCGTAGCCATTATCGACAGCGCTTATTTTGTCAACTCCATCAAAGCCTGCGGTATCACCGACGATAAAGGCCAGGCCTGTGATTATTACGGCTACCAGTGGTGGCTCGATCCACTCAACCCCGAAATTTTTTATGCCCGGGGTATCCTTGGTCAATATATTATCATGATCCCTTCTAAAAAGACCATCATTGTTCGTTTGGGAAAAACCACTTCGAAAGAAAGAGTGAGAACAGTACCCAAAGAAGTGCGGTATCTGATCAATTGGGGGATGAACAATTAATGAATTAACGGATGACGGATTAGCGGATTGAGGGCATAGATTGGAGTGGCTTGTTGTGTTTCGTGTTAAAAAAATCCGCCAATCCATCATCCGCCAATCCGCTAATCCGTTTAATCCTATATTTTCGCACAAAATCAACCCATTGTCCCAACCCAGCATTGCCGTAGTCATCCTTAACTACAACGGTCGCAAACACCTGGCAACCTTTCTGCCTTTTGTGCTGGCGTCTACCTATGCAAACCTGCGGGTGATTGTGGCAGACAATGCCTCTACCGATGATTCTGTGGCTTTTATGAAGAAGAACTTTCCCGCAGTGGAGGTATTAACACATCACCGGAATGAAGGTTTTGCCGGGGGCTATAACTGGGCATTAAAAAGGGTAGAAGCTGATTATTATGTACTGCTGAACTCGGATGTGGAAGTAACACGGGGCTGGATTGAGCCGGTAGTAGCGCTGATGGAATCTGACAGCCGCATTGCCGCCGCCCAACCCAAACTGCTGGCCTACCACCACCCCGAATTATTTGAATATGCCGGTGCCGCCGGCGGCTGGATAGACCAGTTGGGCTACCCTTTCTCGCGGGGCAGGGTATTTGATGTATGTGAGCCCGATACCGGTCAATACAATACGGCCGAACCCATATTCTGGGCCTCCGGGGCGGCTATGTTTGTGAAAGCGAAGCTGTACCATGAACTGGGTGGACTCGATGGTAGTTTTTTTGCCCACCAGGAAGAGATCGATCTCTGCTGGCGTTTGCAGCTGGCGGGTTACCAGATCTGGTCCTGTCCGCAATCGGTGGTGTACCATGTGGGGGCGGGTACTTTGCCCCGGGGTGGACGCAAAGTATATCTCAATTTCCGAAATAACCTTATCATGCTCTGCAAAAACCTGCCCTGGTATGAGAAGGTCTGGAAACTGCCCCTGCGGTTCGGACTGGATGCCATATCGGCCTGGAAGGGATTGTTAACGGGCGATCTGTACTTTTTTACAGCCATACTGCAGGCGCATTATGCGGTATTGATCAGGATCTTTACTTCGGCCGGTAACAATACCCGTGGCCGCAAACCCTTGTGTACACTGGCTGGCGTGTATAGCGGATCGGTGGTATGGCAATATTTTATCAAACAACATACCCGTTTCAGGGAAATTATTCAAAAGAAGGCTTTTTAATTTGCGGCGGTACCTTATTTTTGCAAAGTAACTAACCACTATGTCACACGAGATCAACGAGACACAAGAGAAAGATTTTACCAGAAACTGGGTAACATCATCAAGGTTCCTGTTTTACCTACAGGTATTCTGTATTCTGGCATTTGTATTGGGCGGCTGTTACCGTTTGTACAACCAGCGTTACAAAGGCAAACCCGATGTAGAAGTACAGAAAAGCAGCCAGTACAAACCTGAGTACAAATAAAAAAAAGCAATAAAAAATTTTGTCAGGAACTACGGATGGTTATTTTTGCACTCCCAATAATTAAATAGTTCTTTACAAACAACGCGAAAGTAGCTCATTTGGTAGAGCACGACCTTGCCAAGGTCGGGGTGGCCGGTTCGAGCCCGGTCTTTCGCTCAGAAGTCCCGTCCGCCGGAGGCGAGGCGGGATTTTTTTTGGTTCGCTTACGAGCGAACCGATAAACCGGGACAGGCCCTGGTGGTGGAACTGGTAGACACGCAGGACTTAAAATCCTGTTCGCCGCAACGCGAGTGCGGGTTCAATTCCCGCCTGGGGCACTTGATTGTAAATCAGTTAGAAAGACTCACTTCGGTGGGTCTTTTTGATTTTTGGGGGATTTGCAGGTGACAAAAAACGGCTTCGTTTTTCGCGCAAAAAATGATGGAAATGTAAAAGAGCTTTGAATAATACTCTCCCTAAAGTTACAAATAATCAGGCTAATCCTATCAGCACCATTTTTTGAGTATAACCTGAAAATATCTCTCCCACCAGCTATTGCTGAACCAAACGATTAAGTGCATCGAAATAAATATGGATTATTTTTACTAATCTCCAAAAACTCAAATATGAGCGATAATACTATAAAGATTACTTTGGACGAATTACTATTTGCAAGCCTACCTTCACCTGCAAGATCGACCGTAATTGAAGCGTCGGTGACGATTGAAAGAATTGTAGGTACAATGCTTGCAATGTTTCTGGATATTGAATTAGAATCATCCAAATCGTTTGGTATGTCTACTGCGGCTCTTTCGTTTAATCATAAGATACAACTGTTAACTGATATGAAAATTATCGGCAAAGATGAAAAGGCTTTACTGATTAAATTTTCAGAAATCAGGAATCTTTTTGCACATAATGCTATAATTACTAATTTTTTTCAATGTTTCAGGCATAATGACCTTAAAGAATATTTAGAGAAAAAATATGGTGTTCAAAAATCAGAATTCAATTTTGAGGAGGATAACTGCGAGATGCTTTTCAATAAATTGTTTGCTGACGTTAAACAAGTCTGTAGAGACCTATTCCAGAAAATGATAAACAGAGCGGGTAGCAAAGGGGAAACTGAAGGTAAACTACTGTACCATGAAAAACTGTTAGATGGCATTCAAGCGTTGTGTAAAATCGACCCGGATTTTAGCGAAAAGATGGCCAAAGTGCATGATGAAGCAATAGCTGATATTGACAAAAAATAATAACTATTGTAAATAAATAAACTTAACTGTTATGAACAAAAAAGTAGCAAGAATTGGTTTATACTTTTACATCATAAATATGATAATGTTCTTATTGTTTCCAAAGAAGCTCTTCGGAAATATATATTACCTTGCCGGATACCTCACCATATGTCTTGTCCTCATATTCTTCATTTACCGGAAAAGGTCGCTTAATCATATTTGATGTTATATTGATACCGCCACCGTTACTGGTGGCGGTATTTTTTACGCCAAGTTGAGTGAGATTCGTCACACGTAGATTTCATTGTTTGGTACCACCAGTACTTTTCCCATCAACATATTACTGTATCGCCCTTTTAATTGTTGTTACAATATTGTCCAGTAGGGAGTCAATACAATAACTGCTCAGGCGCAAGCTGCCCCAAAGCACGCCATGCACCCTTAAACTCGTCAATCTCTGAAACGAGAGCCAGTATTTCGGGTGTTATCTGGAGTGAACTGCTATTTGGCATACCCATAAAATTATCCATAAATACCCATAAAAGCAATATATACCCATATTTATACCCATAAATACCCAAAATTGGTTAGAGCTAACCCCTTTCAGCACAAGATATCCCTCTCAATTGCATCGTCAGCATCCTGGTAAATACAATTTGAGGGATAGCCTACCGCTGTCGTTAGAGAGGAATGACGATAGCTTTTTTTGATATTGTGCTTTCATAGAGGTTGATTTTCATCTACAACTGTAAAGTGATAGCCGTATAAGACCCTTTAACTGTAAAGTAAAATCCGTACGATGGCTCCTTGTTTGGTTCGTTATTGCTTCGTCCTTTATTCGCCCTTTCTTCGCCTCTTCTTCGCTCCGCGAAGGCATAGGGGGTGAAGGAAGGATGAATAGGTAAAGGACAAGAAACGGACGAGAAACGAGCAAAGAACGAAGGAACATCGGATCTGAAGGGCACTTGATGGGCAGTTGAAGGGCAGTTAATGGGCACTTGAAGCCCGCCAGGCCTATATGATATATAAAAAAATTATATTAATTTGTTCCTGCAAACACCAATACCTACCGGATGGCCATTGAAAAAGGCATCATTTCCTTGTCTGGCAAACTGGATAACCAGGTTCATTACCGCCGGAACGGTAAAAATTTTGTACGCTCCAACCCCGGCCACTATACATTATCTGAAAACAGCCAAAAAAGCGGGACAGAATTTGGGCGGGCAGGTTCAGCCGCTTCGCTGGTAAAAAAGGCTTTGGGGTTCATGGCCGACCGTATTGCCGACAATGGTTTTTACAACCGGCTGAGTGCTCATTTTTATCAGGTAATCAAGTCTTGTAATACCAAACAACCGGGCGAACGGGAAGTAGTGGATGGCGACCTGGCCCTGCTGAAAAAAGTGGAGCTGAACCGCTACACCCATAGCCAAAAGCTCTTTCCTGCAGAGCCTGTTGTGATCATCCATCCCGAGGCTGATATATTCATCAGTTTACCCAGGTTGGGTTTAGCAGGAATAGCCAAAACACTACCCCAGGCGGGTACCCTGGTGGTTCAGTTATGCTGCTGTGCCTGTGATTTTGCTGCTAAAAAAGGAGTTGTGGCCAAAGTGGATGACCTGCCAATCAGCTTACAGCAATCTTTCTTTCCTGGCTGCAAACTCAAGCTGCCCGCCGGGGCCTTGGATGATAAGGTATTGCTGATAACCATAGGGTTTTATTGTCTGGATAAGAATGCCCAGCTTATTGGCAACAGGAAATATATGGCCGGCAGGATGATCGAAGCTGTGCTGATACGCGAGGGGCGTATTGTGCCCTTTGTGCACCCGGAAAATAGAATACAACCTGTGGTTAAACCGAAGGAGAAGAAAGGGGTGTCGTGGGAGATCAATCAGGAACCGGGCGATTAGGAATGCTCAGCAAAGAGTACAGCGTTGAAGTGAGTGACACAACGATGCTGAACATAGTTCTATCGCTGGTAAAACAAATCAGTGCTTACTGCCTGATGGTAACTTTTTAGCTTTTGTATCGGTGAGATGGTTTGTTGCGCCATTTATTCCGCCAGCAATTCCCGCAACTGCAAAATATGTCTTTGCGTATGCAGGTCTAAAAAATGAATCCATTCAAAAGCGGTCATCTCTCCAAAAAAACGGTGAGGGAAGGCCGTGCTGATCAGGCTAAGGTCTTGGGTTTCTATAGAGGCGATAATTTTATTGCGTATAGTTTGCAGTTTTGCAATCATTTCCGCGGCTGTTCTTTCGGTAGCGGCAGGCACCAGAAAAGGAGGGGCGTCTAAGCGCGCTTCGCGGTTGGTAACCCTGGCAGTATATTCCGCTGTTTTCTCTGTTGGATTCCGGTTGGCGGGTTCGGTGGCCGTTGCGAGTATTTCCTGTAAGCGGATATCGAATAATAAGAGATGTTCGGCTACATCACCTGCGTTCCAGGCGGCAGGACTGGGTTTGCGGTTAAATGTTTCGGGTGTAAATGCTTCGAGTAAACCGATCAGTGTATCGGTGGTGGCACGGAACTGCGCCGCTAATGTGTTGCTGTTAATTTCCATGCGGCTAAATTAGCTAAAAGGGAAATGTCAGATCGGGTGATTTATACGAGCGGTCGCCTTGCGTTAAAAATCAAACCGTGCCTTAGTGCCTTTGTGTGAGTTCTATTTGCATACAAAGGCACTAAGGTACGGTTGAGAAGACACAGTTTATTATCTGGTAACCGGCAGTTTGAGCTCCTGTAATACAGATGACAATTTTTGGGGGTTCTTTGCGTAAGCAGACAGATCAAACAAGGCTACTTTTCTGAATGCTACCGGGTGACTCTCGCTTTGCAGTGAGATATAACCTTCTTTCAGCAGCGTACCATCTATTTTCACCGCCGGGTCGTAGTGTATCACATTACCATTTCCGATCTGTGGTTTTTCGTACTGCAACACCACTTTGTTATCGATGATATGCTGCACCAGCGAATCGCCCAGTACGAGGATGGATACCCGTACCCATTGGTCGCCATGATACGTGGCCGAGCTGGAGTTGACACAATGATTGGTCAGCAGTTTGCCATCCATTTCTACATTAGTACCCGGTGTACAAAGGTTGGCCGTGCTGCGCGGATCTTTGCCATTGCCGCCCAGTAACTGCACTTCAATAGAAATGGGAAAGTCCTGGTCCTTACCCATGGTTTTCGGATCCTGGCAATGAATCATCACACCGCTGTTACGCGTGGCCCAGCCCGGGCCGTTTTTGGCCTGCTCGCCCGTAAACCGGTATTCAACTTCCATCAGGTAATAAGAGAATTTGTTTTTGTAAAACAGATGGCCGAAACGTTCGTTAAAACTATCGTAGGCATCGTATTTTGTTTTCAGCAAACCGTCTTCTACATAAAAGGTATTTCCGAAATTTTCGTTCAAGGGGTAACCGGTGATCTTAGGCGTCCAGTCTTTCAGGTCCTTACCGTTAAAGAGCTGGATCCATCCGCTGTTTTTTTTGTTTTGTGCTGTGGTTGGGCTTGGTAAGCAAAAGGTCAGGCAGAGCAGGGCAACGATGATTCTCATGTGATGTGTTATTAGCTTTAAAACTAACAGAAATATCTTATCCGGCAAAGTAGGGCTGCGGGGAAGGGAGTGGGATACTGCGGAGGCTTTTTTAAGCAGTGTTCCAAACCGTGCCTTAGTGCCTTTGTGTGCAAATAAAACTCTCACCCCAAGGCACAAAGACACGGTTGTTTTGTACTTATTTTTCCAGGGTTTCTCTTCTGGTCCAGCATTCATCCATCGGTCCACCGGTTGATTTTTCGCCACGGTGACGCCAATCGCCATTTACAAACGAATAATCGAATGAGAGTGATTTGCCTACGCTTTCTGCCGTTTTGGTAAAGAACTCGATGTTCTCAGTGTATTTGCCATTTACTGTTGTATATGTTCCTCCACCTGCGTTGATAAACTGTTTGTTGGTGATATGATAAGCGATCCAGTGAAAATATTTGCCCGATAATACTTTCATCGTTCTTCTTGGAAAGAAAGGGCTGGCACGTTTCGATACTTTATCATTGTGATAGGTTCCTGTAATGATCCAGGCACCGGCCAGTTCGCCGGGGCCGCCATCATCCAGTTTATCCCATGTTTGTTTGCCGATGGTGAGTTGTTGGTTAGCTACACGGATCGGATGAGTAAACTCTTTACCAACAGTTGTACTATCTGCCGAGTTCCATTCAATTTTCTGCTGAAGTTGGTTACCTGTTACCTGCCAGGTACCACCATAGGAGGAACTGAATTTTTTGCCGGTGATATCGTAGGTGGCTACGGAGAATACATTACCGCTGCAGATCATTACGGTGCGGTTATCAGCCGGGCCATACCCCCAGGCACCGGTAAGGGTAGGGGTAGCAGGTTGAAAAGAGGAGAACAGCAAGAGTGTACTGATGGCGGCAATAAAAAGAGTGGCAATCTTTTGCATGAGTACTTGTATTAGTTCTTAAAACTAACAAGATTTTTTCTGTAAACAAGTACTGCAGAGGATGTTTATAACCGTGCCTTTGTGCCTTGGTGTGGAAATGCCATTCACACACTAAGGCACAAAGGCACGGTATAATTTTTTTGGGGAAGCGCTGGTCAGGAAAGCAGGTTCTGTCTGGCCAGAAATTCCAGCTTGGTATTGGCTTCCAGCAATTTCTCGGTCAGCTCGCGGTTCTGTCTTCTCAGCTCAAATACTTCAAACGCATTCAGGATCGAACTTTTTACCTCATGTTCTATCCAGGGTTTGGTGAGGTATTTGTACACCTGGCCGATATTGATGGCATCGATCACGGCATTGATATCGGTATAACCCGTAATCAGTATCCGGATCGGATCGGGATGGGTGGTCAGGATAGATTGAAAGAATTCTATGCCCGTCATCTTCGGCATCCGCTGGTCGCTGAGAATCACTTCTATGGGTTCTATTTCCAGGATCTTTCTGCCTTCTTCGGCTGATTCGGCTGAATAAATATTAAAGGTTCTGCGGAATGCGGCCCTGAACGAAGTGATATTGTTGGGCTCATCATCTATATACAGAACATTGATTTTTTTCTCTTCCATGACTTGACTGGGGGTTTCGGTCGTTTGGTTGTTCAATACCGTAAATCTAACAAAAACATATGTTTATACAATAATAGTCAAACAAACGAATATAGTTTTGTTATTTTGTAGTGAATAACACTGATTGTGATGAATGGCCCCCCAACCTTTGATACTGAAATCAGGATACGTGCATTCAGGGCAATAGATGATCCTGTAACCTGCCGCAAGTTTATTGCCGGCCACAGGAAGGTATTGTCTATATACGGCATTGAAAATATCACCACCAATACAGACGACTGGATCTTTAACCCCGCCATTTTTGTGATTGTGGTTGAAACCCTGGATGGGGGAAAGCTATATGGTGGCGCCCGTATACAGGTAGCAGATGGCATTCATCCTTTACCGATAGAAGAAGCTACGGGTAAAATGGATCCCCGCATTTATGATATCGTCCGGGAGAAAGCCCGGAATGGTGCTGCAGAGCTATCGGGTTTGTGGAACTCGCGCGAAGTGGCCGGTTTTGGGATCGGTAGTCTGTTCCCCTCACGTGTTGCCGTGGCCCTGGCCAGCCAGATAGGGGTGAATACCATGTTCTCGCTCTGCTCGCCTACCACCGTTCGGTTCAAAGACTGGATCGGTGGTAAATTGCTGACAGAAGTAGGCAATAAAGGCACTTTTTATTATCCCAAAATAGACCTGATTGCTACTGCCCTTTATTCGGATGACCTGATCAGTTTAGGGGCCGCACATCCCCGCGAGCGGGAGAAGATCTTTTACCTGCGCGATCATCCTGAGCATATCGGGAAGGAGAAATCTCCTTTCAAAAATCACCAGATCAGTATTCATTACCAGCTTTCTCTGCCCTCTGCCAACCCGGATGAATATAAAATTGACTATGCACCATTTGAGTTGGTGCAAGAAAAACAACCTGGATGAGAAAGATCGTATTAGCCGCCATCAGTAATATCCTGATGGTGATTCTTCCTTTGTTAGGTAATCCCTCCCTGATCCTGCATCCCAAAATCCTGCTGATTATTGCGGGCAGTATTGCCATCTGGCTAACCCAGCCGCCGGTAAGCCTCAAAGAAACCAGCGACCAGCAAAACAGTGATCGTTTTTCGGTGATACTGATCCTGGCTATGTCGCTGGTGAGCGTGGTAGTGCCTGTGGTTCACTGGGCGTATTTTCTGCCGGAGAAAGATGGCTATAGCTGGGTATTTTTTGTTGGGGCGATAATGATCGTAGCCGGTATTGTATTCAGGGCCATGGCCGTTCGCTACCTCGGAAAATATTTCACGGCTACCGTTCAGATCCGGGAAGATCATCACCTGATTACTACCGGTCCGTACAGCATTGTACGCCATCCCAGTTATACCGGCGCTTTTCTGGCCATTGTAGCAGGTGGGGTAGTATTGGGAAGTTTGGCAGGATTTATTATATCTTGTATGGCCATGATGATCGCCTATTATGTGCGCATCGGCATTGAAGAAAAAGAACTGACCGATCGTTTCGGCAACGAGTACCTGCAGTATAAGCAGCGAACAAAAATGATAGTTCCCTATGTATGGTAGCGGCTTTTTTGTAAGGCTGGTAAAACAACATCCTTTTCATGGCTTTGCCAGGAAAAAGAGCTGTTTATTAGGGTTATTACTGCTGTTTCTTTTTTCCGGCAGCAAGGCGCAGGTTATCCGCATTACGGATCAGCAAAGTTCTTCTTTCATTTCCGCTTCACTGGAGCAGTTGGTGGATCCTGACAACCAGCTTACGGCAGCACAGGTAAACCAATCAACCGGTTTTGTGCAGCTGAAAGGCAGTATTCCCGTGTTTAGCGGTGCTGTTAAAAATGTCTGGTTCCGTTTTACAGTGCAGAACAGTTCTGTTTCGCCCACACTTTTGCTGAATATTGCTTATCCCAATCTGTCGCAGGTAAGCCTGTATGCCGCTGACAGCAACCAGACGCGGATGCTGGGCCGGCAGGGTACCGAAATCCATACTGCCGCTGTCATAGCCGGTTCTCCCAACCTGGTATATGATCTGCAACTGGCACCGGGTAAGCAACGCCGCTACCTGCTGCATGTGTACAGCGAACACCCCATTATTGTTCCTGCCGAAGTACATACCTATGATGCATTACATAACTCCATCAATATACAGACCATTGTAACAGGCTTATACCTGGGTGTGCTGGCGGTGATGTTTCTGTATAACCTGTTCCTGTTTTACGGCACACGCGATAACAGTTACCTGTATTATATCATTTATATCTTTTGCCTGGCATTGGCCCAGGTTACAGTGGCAGGCTATGGTTACCGTTATCTCTGGCCGGAGCAAGCCTGGCTTAACCGGTATTCGGTCGTGTTTACTTCTACGTTTTCTGCTTTAAGCGGACTCATTTTCAGTATTCACTTTTTACGTACGAAATTTTATACGCCTAAACTGCATCGCTGGTTACTGTTGCTGGCTTCGGTGTATGTGGCCGGCCTGATCTGTTCTTTGTTATCGTTGCCGGGAATCAGTTATGCCATTCTGAATTATAATGGGCTGGTTAGTGTGATATCTGTGCTGGCTACCAGTGTCATCATTGCCCGCAAAGGATTTAAGGCGGCTTATTTCTACTTATTCGCCTGGCTGCTGTTGCTGGTATCTTTCTGTATCCTTATTTTCCGTAACCTCTCGCTGCTGCCGTATAATAACTTCACTACCTATACCATCTATCTCGGTTCTGCACTGGAAGTAGCACTTTTGTCTATCGCCCTGGCGGATAAGATCAATGCCCTGCGTAAAGAGAAGGAACAATCACAGGCTGAAGCCCTGAAAGCTTCCCTCGAAAATGAAAAGCTGGTGCGTGACCAGAATATGGTACTTGAACGAAAAGTAGCCGAAAGAACCGAAGAACTGCAGGCTACCAATGAAAACCTGAGTGATACTTTGCAAAATCTGAAAGATACCCAGTCGCAACTGGTAGAAGCGGAGAAAATGGCATCGCTGGGACAGTTAACAGCTGGTATCGCCCATGAGATCAATAACCCGATCAATTTTGTAAAATCCAATATCAAACCCCTGCAACTCGATATCAATGACCTGGTAGAAGTGATTGATGCGTATGAGCAATTGCATAGCGCTTCTGCAGCGGAGATTCCCGTTAAATTAACCGAGATTGAGAAACTGAAAAAACAGATAGATCTGGGGTATGTAAGAACAGAAATTGACAGCCTGGTAAAAGGCATACAGGAAGGGGCGGAGCGTACGGCCGAAATTGTGCTGGGCCTGCGCACATTCAGCCGGTTGGATGAGAGTGAGGTAAAAACTGTGAATGTACATGAGGGCATAGAATCCACCATTGTGCTCTTGAAAAATGCCCTGCCACCCAATATCACTATTCAAAAAGATTTTCAGGCCTTGGGTGAGATCGAGTGTTTCCCGGGCAAACTGAACCAGGTATTCATGAATATCCTGAGTAATGGTATCCAGGCTATCAAGGAAAAAGAGGAGCAGACGGAAAATGAGTCTATCACCATCAGTACCAGAGACATAGAAGACCGGATGGAGATCAGTATCCGCGATACGGGTATGGGTATGACGGATGAAGTGCGGCAAAAAATCTTTGATCCTTTTTTTACTACCAAAGATGTGGGCGAGGGTACGGGGTTGGGGCTATCGATCGTGTACAAGATTATCCAGAAACATGGTGGGAAGATAGAAGTGCATTCTACCCGTGGAAAAGGTGCGGAATTTGTAATATCTTTATTTCGGGTGCTGCCAGAAACAGCACTGACATAATCCAATACCCAATCCTTACCGTATGCATTCCCCCGACGCCAAAGTACGTGTATTATACATAGACGATGAAGCCAATAACCTGCTGGCATTCCAGGCTGGTTTTCGCAGGCTCTACGATATCTATACCGCAGACAATGTTGCTGATGGGATGAATATCCTGAATGAAAAAGACATCCAGGTAATTATTGCCGATCAGCGCATGCCCAAAACCACCGGGGTAGAATTTTTCAATATCATCCGCCGCGCACATCCTGATCCGATCCGGATCTTACTGACCGGTTACAGCGATATGGAATCCGTGATTGATGCCATTAACAAGGGCGAGATTTTCCGCTTCATCAAAAAGCCATGGGACGAACGTGAACTGATTGCAGCCATCCAGAATGGCTATGAATTATACCAGACCCGGAAAGCTTTGAGCGATAAAGTAACGGAACTGGAGAAAGCCAATGATGAGCTGAACCGTTTTGTATACAGTACTTCGCACGATCTGCGTTCGCCGCTGGCCAATATTATCGGCATCCTGAACCTGGCCAAAATGCAGCAGCCGGAAAGCGCGGAGAACGAGTATTTTGCCATGATAGAAAGTTGTGTGAACAAGATGGATGCGTTTATTCACAAAACCATCGAGTACTACAAGGGCATCCGGCTGGATGATATTCATGAACAGGTAGAATTTATGAAGTTATTTACAGATGCCATTGAACTCTGTAATATGCAGAACCCCAGGATTGTTTTTGATGTACATGTAGAGCAGCCGGTTAGCTTCCGCTGTGATGCGTTCCGTTTATCCGTGATCCTGAATAACCTGATCTCGAATGCGGTAAAATACCAGCGCAGCGAAGAACCACATCCCAATGTAAAATTATCGGCCGTAGTAAATGAGAAAAATGCCACCATCCATATCGAAGACAATGGGGTAGGCATCATTGAAGAGCACCTCAATAAAATTTTCCAGATCTTTTTCCGCAGTACCGATTTCAAGAATGGCCTGGGTATCGGGCTCTATATTGTAAAAGAGGCGCTGACCCGTATCGGCGGCGAAATTTTTGTGCGATCAGAATATGGGAAAGGAACGGCTTTTACACTGGTAATTCCTAACCAGCCTTTACCGGAGGAATAAGCCGCTTTATTCGTAACTGTATTCGATTCGGCCAATCAGTTTTTTATCCTTGTCAAAGCCCAGTTCTTTCTGTTTCAGCCCCTTGTCTGTGTAAGTGTATTTCCAGATAATATAACTGGCACTGCTCATCGATACCTGCGTCATCTGGCTAACCCGGCCATTGGCATCGTATTCATATTGAAAATCAGGGATCAGTTTTTTTAACCGGCTGTTGTAACGTACAATATCTGTGAGTTTTTTATTGGCATCGTAATAGTAATAATAGGTTTCGAGTGTGCGGTTCTTCTTTTTCCAGTGTTCTTCGGCTATCAGTCCCTGTTCATCTTTGAGAAATACCACGGTTACCGTATCTGTTTTGTTTTTGATCTTTAACATCTGCACCGGTGCTCCCGTACTGTCGTACTGCCATTCGTGTGCTTCTGTTAAAGTACTTTTCATGGCGGTGTCGGTGGTGGTAAGTACGATCTTCTGTACCTGTCCTTTATCGGTATAACTGTATTCCGTGCGTGTATCTATGTTGAAGCTACCCGATTGGGTTCTTTTCAGTTTACCCAGTTCATAAAACCGGTTGGTAACGGCAGAGCGGCCGGCTGATGTGGCTGTACTCAGGATAATACGTTTGCCATCCATGCTGATATCTTCTTCCAGCTGAAAACCTTCGGTAAGGCTGTTGTCGGCCTCGTAACTCGTGGCTTTGATCTTCCTTACTTTCTGCGAACGCAGCAGTTTATACTGCTCGTTGCTGAGCTGGGTAGAAATAATATCATTAAAATAATACTGCCCAAAACCGGCGGCAAAGAAGCAACTGCAGATAAGAACCAGGAAGAAACGCATCGGGCTGATTTTTGCCAAAGGTCAGCTACAGTTTTCAACAATCCAAAAACAGTGCTGTCTGCCTCTTGCTGCAATCAGATAGTTCTGTATTTTTAATCAAACGTTAACAAGTGTCGCATTTAAAGGAAAGAGAAGAAAAAAACTGTTTAAACTGCGGAGCCACCGTTCAGGGCCGCTACTGCCATATTTGCGGGCAGGAGAATATTGAACCCAAAGAGAGTTTCTGGCACCTGGTTACCCATTTTGCCTATGATGTTACCCATTTTGATGGCAAATTCTTCAGTACGCTGCGATACCTGCTGTTTAAACCCGGGTTTCTGTCGAAGGAATACCTGCGGGGTAAACGGGCTTCCTACCTGCACCCGATCAGGATGTATGTATTTACCTCGGCTTTCTTTTTTCTTGTCTTCTTCAGCCTGCATAAGGAAGAAGAAGTGGTCAAAATCAATGAAACAGACCCTACGGCGGCCCAGGTGATGAAGAACCTTGAAAAAAAGAAAGCCGATCTGCAGGAGAACCTGAGCGATAGTATGCCTTCCATGGCCCGAATACCCATGCTGAAAGCTATCCAACTGGTGGATAGTGATATGGCGGCCCTGCGGAGAGATACTACGGTTAAAAAAAGACTGAAATCGGAAGGAAGCAATTTCAATATCTTCTCTATCTCATCCAACGACCAGCGCTATCGTACCGAAAAAGAATACGATTCATTGCAACAAACATTGCCTGCCGGCGAGCGGGATAATTTTATTGAACGCAGGTTTGCCCGCCAGAACCTGCACCTTAAGGAGAAATATAAAAACGATGGCAAAGCGATCTGGACAGCTATCTTCTCTAAATTCAGACACCTCTTTCCGCAGATGATGTTTGTTTCGCTGCCTTTATTTGCGTTGCTGCTGCAGTTGCTCTATTCGCGGAAGAAAAGTTTCTTCTACGTAAACCATGTGGTGTACACGATTCATCTGTATTGCGCCACTTTTATCATCATTTTACTGGGCATGCTGATAGATCTGCTGATGGGTAATATGGGCATGAAAGGAACCGATTGGGTTACTACTGTATTTGGTCTTTTTGTGATCTTTTACTGGTATAAATCCATGCGTAATTTTTATGAACAACGCAGAGGCAAAACCCTGCTGAAGTATTTCCTGTTAGGGTTCCTGTCGATCTTTCTGATGGTGATTATCTTTACAGTTTTCTTTATTTTTTCGGCCATGGCCATTTAAATTGACAGGTATGCAAAACAAGGCAGATAGTTTTTTACGCTTGGTGAAGATCATGGACGAGTTACGCGAACAGTGTCCCTGGGATAAAAAACAAACCATTCACACCCTTCGCCCATTAACTATTGAAGAAACCTATGAACTGGCCGATGCCATTACAGCAGACGACTGGAAGGGCATCAAAGAAGAACTGGGCGATATGATGCTGCATATCCTGTTTTATGCTAAAATCGGTTCGGAGCAAAAACAGTTTGAGCTGGAAGATGTGTTGAACGGCATTTGTGAAAAACTCATTTTCCGTCATCCGCATATTTACGGCGATGTAAAAGTGTCGGGCGAAGAAGAAGTGAAACAGAACTGGGAGAAACTCAAAATGAAAGAAGGCAATAAAAAATCTGTGCTGGGAGGAGTGCCGCCTTCGTTGCCGGCGGTAGTAAAAGCCACCCGGATCCAGGAAAAAGCCAGACAGGTAGGGTTTGAGTGGGACAATAAGGAAGATGTATGGAAGAAGGTAGAAGAGGAGATTGGCGAGCTGAAAGAAGCCATAGAACTGGCTTCGCAGGAGAAGATTGAGGAGGAATTCGGGGATGTATTGTTCAGTATGATCAATTATGCACGGTTTTTGCAGGTAGATGCCGAAGGGGTACTGGAGAAAACCAACCAGAAATTCATCCAGCGCTTTCAACAGATGGAAAAAATCGCAGAAGGGCAGGGTACCCAACTACAGGACCTGACACTGACCCAGATGGATGCTATCTGGAACGAAGTGAAAAAACAAAACAGACTTACTTGATCCACTCATTACGACAGGCGGCATATAAACACGGTTACCTCATCATCACCGCCGCATGGCTGTATACGATCTCTTTTATTTTCATCAATTACTGGAGTTATCATTCTTCTCCCAGGAAAGTTCAAAACAAACTGGAGCAGCGCCTTCGGACACTGGAGGCGGAATTCAATGAGGTGGCAGCCGATACGGCCCAGCTGCAGTCGCTCCTGTCGCCATCTCCCGACGTAAAAGATCCCCTTCAGGGCGAGATCGGACTGTTTCTTTACGAAGCCCGGATCGATAACCAGCCATCTTCCCTGGTGTATTGGAATACCAACCGCATGTACATTAACAGCGAAGACCTGTTACTGAAGGAGGGCAGTTATTTTATAGGCAACCAGAACGGCGATTTTGAAATGCTTCGCAAGGAAGTAGAACTGCGGGGCAAACACTACCATCTGTTTGCCATGATCCCCGTTCGCTGGGCCTATTTTATGGAGAACAAATACCTCCATGCAGCTTTTGCCGGTTACCCGGGTATCAATGAACAGTACGAGATCAGTGTAGATCCGCAGGCATTGCCGGTAAAGGGCTATCACGGACAGGAACTGTTCCGCATCAAATTAAAACCCGGCAAATCCTTTATCGCTTACGATTCTGTGACCATTTTACTGCGGGTGGTAGCCATTATCCTCTTATTGATTTTCCTGCATGCCATGGCATTGGAACTGGTGGGCAGGTACCGGTTCAGAACCGGCTTTGTGTTTTTATTAGTATCCGTTCTGATACTACGATTGATTGCTTACCGGTTTTCTTTCCCCTTTGATTTCAGTAAGCTGGCTCTCTTTGATCCCTCCATCTATGCATCCAATTTTCTGCATCCTTCTCTGGGCGATCTGTTTGTGAATGCGGTATTGTTGTTCTGGCTGGTCAGTTTTTACAAAAGCCATACCGACCGGCAACCCTGGATCCGCTCAAGGTTTGCCCCAACGGTATATGCTTACCTGAGCCTGCTGGTTCTCACATTCGTTTGTTTTTTGCTGGCAGGTGTGATCACCAGTCTCGTGAAAGACTCCAAAATCCCCTTTGATGTAACCAATTTCTTCGGGCTCACTATTTACAGTGTGATCAGTTTTGTGATTCTCTGTTTACTGGTACTAAGCTTTTTTCATTTTTCACAGGTGCTGCTGCAGCCGGTTATCAGGGCAGGGCTGCCGGTGTATCTGCAATGTCTGGCCATTGCCTTATTTGGGTTTGCCTATGTATTGGTGGTTACTTCTGCTGCCGATACCAGGTTGCATCTCTGGGTATTGGTATGGCTACTGCTGTACCTGCTGTTGCTGAACAGCCGCCAGAAAGACCTGGACATTCCTTTACTCAAATCCAGCTTTTTTATTTTCTGGGTGATGATCTTTACCATGTCTATCGCTACCATGGTCATTTACCAGAACGGTAAAGTGGAGTTTGAGCAGCGGAAGCGGATTGCGGAGAAGCTGGCGCTGCAAACGGACCCCTCCGGAGAAAACTTACTGAATATTGCCGCTACCAATTTCGATGATCAATTTCTGAGCGAGAATTTTCACCGGCTGGAAGAGAGTGAGTATTCCAATAAATACATCAAGGATAGCCTGGTGAACCAGAATTTCTCGGGGTACCTGAATAAATACGATACCCGGATCTATACTTTCGATAGCCTGTATCACCCCCTGCACAACGAAGATTCACTGGATTTTGCCGCCATCCGTACCATCATTACCAACCGCGCCAAACCTACAGCCATACCGGATATCTTCAGTTATGAAAACGCGGTGGACGGCTTCAGTTATATATACGAGAAAACAGTACGCCGTAACCAGGATATCCTGGGTTATCTCTTTGTGATCATCAAATCCAAACGCTATAAAAGCGAAGCGCTGTACCCCGAACTCTTTAACCAGGTACAGGATGTGGCTTCTGATCTGAACACGAATTACGCCTACGCTGTGTATGTTCGTGGCCGGCTGATCAATCATTTTAATACCTATAGCTTTCCTTCGGTACTGGATAAAAAACAGTTGGCCGGAATGGAGTTTCAGTATAAAAAAGCGGGCGACTTTAACGAGTTATGGTACAGTTCTGCCAACGACAAACAGGTGCTGGTGGTAAAACGGGATACCGGTTTTATGGAAGCGGTTACACTGTTTGCCTACCTGTTTTGTTTTTTCCTGCTCATCATCCTGCTCTTTCATTTCGGGAACTATCTGATACAGGCAAGGTTTAATGCCGTTGCCCTGCGTAAAATGATGCGGCTGAATATCCGCTCGCAGATTCAGGCTACCATTATCTTCCTGAGTGTATTCTCTTTTATCGTGATCGGGATTGCCACCATTTCTTTCTTTATCCTGCGGTTTAACCGCAATAATGAAGAGCGGTTGTCCAAATCTATCCAGGTAATGGCCAATGAAGTGAATTCGAACATGAGTTCGCTCCAGGCTTTTGATGATGTGCCGGATAATGTGGGCGTTAAAGCCGGACTCGAAAAAACCATTGCGGAGATCTCTGACCTGCACAATGTGGATATCAACTATTATAACCTTGGCGGCAGTCTCGTCATTTCTACCCAGCCTTATATCTACAACAAACAATTACTCAGCTCCAAAATGGAGCCGAAAGCGTACCGCGAGTTATTGTCGGGACATAGTATCCGTTTTATGCAGTCGGAGAGCATTGGTTCTTTTGAATACCTGAGTATCTATGTACCACTTACAGATGATAGCGGTAACAACTACGCCTATCTCAATATTCCTTACCTGAACTCGCAGAGTGAGCTGAACCAGGAGATCTCGGGGTTCCTGGCTACACTGATTAACCTGAACGCCTTTATATTCCTGATTGCGGGTGCCATTGCTTTCTTTTTGACCAGTCGCATCACGGCTTCGTTCAGCCTGATCGGACAGAAAATGCAGGAAATGAACCTCGGCAAAATCAACGAAGCCATTGAATGGAACCGGAACGATGAGATCGGTATGCTGGTGGAAGAATACAATAAGATGGTGAAGAAACTGGAACTGAGTGCGCAGGCACTGGCACAAAGCGAAAGGGAAGGGGCCTGGCGCGAAATGGCGCGGCAGGTGGCGCACGAGATCAAGAATCCGCTCACACCCATGAAACTCAGTATCCAGTACCTGCAGAATTCGATACAGAAGGGAGCGCCCAATGTAAAAGAGTTATCAGAAAGTATGGCCGTAACCCTGATTGAGCAGATAGACCAGTTATCCAAGATAGCTGGTGATTTTTCGCAGTTCGCCAATATCGGTAATGCGCGGATGGAAACTTTTGATATTTCAGAAGTGCTCTCGTCTGTGATCCGTTTATACAGTGCCAACCCGGCCATTGAAATTAAATGGGAAAAAGAAGAAGGTTCGTATCCTGTGTATTCAGACCGGGTGCAGATGAACCGCCTGTTCACCAACCTGCTGCAGAACGCGGTAGAAGCAAATACGGATAAAGACAAACGCATTTCTATCCTGATCCGCCAGCGCAAAGAAAATGGAATGATCTATTTATCGGTGGAAGATAACTGCGGCGGCATTCCCGAGATCATGCGCGATAATATCTTCACGCCCAATTTCACCACCAAATCATCCGGCACCGGCCTCGGACTCGCCATTTGCAAAGGCATCGTGGAAAAAGCCAATGGCCAGATCTGGTTCGAATCAAAAGAAGGAGAGGGGACGGTGTTTTATATCAGTTTGCCGATGGGAACAGAGGAACAGATGAACAGATGAACAAGGATCGGAGGACGGGGGAATATCGAACAAGGAATTTCGAACGCCGAAGTGAAGACTTTTGATGGCATCCTTTGTTCCTGGTTCTATGTTTTAGGTTCTGCGTTCTATGTTTTCCGTTCGGTGTTCGATATTCGGCGTTCCCTGTTCGATATTCAAAATCCCCCTCCGTTCATCTGTTCCTTGTTCGTCTGTTCCTCTGTTCCCTACAGTCGTTTTGATTTTTGTCGGGCTACAAACGTTTCAAAATCACTTAGCGAATAACTGCTCAGGTTCTGTTCTTTGCTTACCCCGGCTTTCTGTGCTACCAATACGCCGTAGCGGCAATCATCAAAACCATCAATGGCGTGGGCATCGGGGTCGATGGAGATGAGTACTCCTTTTTCAAGGGCGTAGTCAATCCAGCGCCAGTCAATATCGAGCCTGCGGGGATGTGCATTCAGTTCTATCACCACCTGGTTGGCTGCACAGGCTTCTATGATCCGTTTGTGATCTACGGGGTATCCATTACGGCTAAGCAAGAGTCTGCCCGTCATATGGCCCAGAATGGAAGTGTAAGGATTCTCTATGGCATTCATCAAACGCATCATGGCTTTTTCCTCATTCATCTTCAGGTTCGAGTGTACGGAGGCGATGACCAGGTCAAAAGTGGAGAGGACCTCCGGCGAATAATCCAGGCTGCCATCGTTCAGGATATCACTTTCAATGCTCTTAAATATTTTGAAGGGAGCCAGTTTCGCATTCAGCTCATCTACCTGCTGTTGCTGGGCACGGATCCGGTCTTCCTGCAGGCCATTGGCATAAAAAGCCGTTTTGGAGTGGTCGCTGATCACGAGATACTGTAATCCTTTGTCCTTGGCGGCTACCGCCATCTGCTCCAGTGTATGCACCCCATCGCTCCAGTTGCTATGGCAGTGAATAATGCCGGTAATATCTGCTGGCTGGATGGGTACGGTCATTTTGCCGGCCTTCGCTGTATCAATCATCTTCGTTTCTTCCCGCTGGTAAGCGGGTATAAAAGGAAGACCTACGGCTGCAAAAATCGCTTCCTCATCCGCATAAGCAGCCGAAGCATTCCATTGCGTGGCTGTTTGCCAGGCTTCCAGGAATGTGTCACTGGCGCTGGTAACGAATAATTTTGCAACAATGGAAGCTGGGTTCGTGCAATAGAATCCCATCGTTACATTCTCTTTTCCTTTAAAAGAAATCTCATCACCTGATTCGCTCACTACCATAAACTCATTCCGTGTAAAAAAGTCTTTCAGCATGTCCATGGGCAGGGTGGTAACCCAACTAAGCGTATTAATGATCTCGAGCTGTCTTCGGAATTCACCGGTCAGTATAAATTGTTCCCCGGGAAAGTTTTCTTTGAGGCGGTTATCTACCGCAACGGCATAACTCTCTATCTGCTGGTACAGATAACTGCCCAAAGTGCCAAAGTAGAATTCGATCGATTCTTTGATATTCTGCTGGGTCTTTTCCCCAAAACCTTTGTATAAAGTAAGGCGGTTTTCGTTGCAGGCATAGAGCAATTCGCCCAAAGTTTCTATTTCGAGCTCTTTCCAGATGGTGGCGATCTTTTTCGGTCCAATGCCCTTAATGCCCATCATTTCAATAATGCCGGGTGGTGTTTTGGCAATGTATTCGTTCAGTAAACTGAGCTGCCCTGTCTCCAGTTGCTCTACAATTTTTTTACCGATGGCATCACCAATGCCCCGGATCCCGAAGATCTTTTCGGCTGGTAATTCAGACAGGGGAGTGGTGAGTTTGTCGATGGTGAAGGCGGCCGAAGAATAGGATTTGGCTTTAAAGGAATTATCGCCGTGGATATCCATCAGCTTGCCCAACAGGGCAAAGTTCTCTGCAATGGCATAATTGTCCATATCGTTGCTGGTATTGGGTTTCGAAGGTAGGGATTACGCAATAAAAAAGTCCCGGCGTTTACCGGGACTTAAATCTATTTCTGCTAGAGAAATAAGAAGGCTACTATTTTTTAGCGGCTTTCTTAGCGGCTTTTTTAGGAGCAGCTTTCTTTGCAGCTTTTTTAGGAGCAGCTTTCTTAGCGGCTTTTTTAGGAGCAGCTTTTTTTGCAGCTTTCTTAGGAGCAGCTTTCTTTGCAGCTTTTTTAGGAGCGGCTTTCTTAGCGGCTTTTTTAGGAGCGGCTTTCTTAGCGGCTTTTTTTGCAGTTGCCATGTTTTTTTAGATTTAATGGTTAGTTAATACATTAAAAGTAAAAACTTATTTGGAACTACAAAAAAAAACTTTTAAGCGGTTACTTCCACCGGTTTTACGGAGACAGTAGTTTTGTCGTTTTTTCCTTTCTTAAATTCTACCAAACCATCCGTTAATGCGAACAGTGTAAAGTCTGTTCCTACACCAACATTCTTACCAGGATGGTACACGGTACCTCTCTGACGGATGATGATATTTCCGGAGAGTGCTGGTTGTCCACCATATATCTTAACACCTAAACGCTTGCTTTGTGAATCACGGCCGTTCTTTACGGAACCTTCACCTTTTTTGTGTGCCATAGTCTTTTGTTTTAAAAACTAAAATAATACACCGGGCATCGCCCGATCATCATCTTACTCGTTACCGCTTACTAAGCGATGCTTTCAATTTTAATTCTTGTATAGTGGGTTCTGTGACCGTGCTTCTTACGGAAGCCTTTTCTCCTTTTCATTTTAAAGGCGATCACTTTGTCTCCCTGTACGAGATCACTGATGATTTCTGCTTTTACAGTGGCTTTTACAGCACTGCCCACAGAAACGGTTCCGCTGTTGTCTGTAAACAACACATCGCTGAACTCTACTTTATCTCCGGTTTTACCCTGCAGGTGAGGAACGTACAGGCTTTGACCTTCCTGTACTTTAAATTGCTGACCTGCGATTTTTACAACTGCTAACATAGCTACCAAAATTAGGACGGCAAAGGTAAGGTTTCATGCCGTAAATACGCAAACATTTTTCAAATAAATCTTGTCCCCACCGGTGGAAAACGGCTTTGGGGTTGGGAGTTGGGGGTTTGGCGTTTGTTTTTTCCTTTTTTTTGGCAAAAAAACAGCTTTCACCCCAAACTCCAAACCCCAAACCCCAAACTTCCTCTATTTTTGCCCCCCTTACCGACCTTGACATGATGAATCTGAAATCCTTATTGGCTCGTCCCTTTGCCAATTATATATATAATAAGACACGTAAAAGCATGCAGACCGCCCTGGACGACCAGGACGCGATCCTGAAAATGCTTCTCAAAACCGGTAAAAACACGGTTTTTGGCAAGGAACACCGGCTCGAAAGCGTTTCAGACCATGCCGGTTATGCCCAGGCGGTGCCTATCCGCGACTATGAGCAGTTCAAACCCTATATCGAACAGGTAAAAGAGGGCAAACAGAATATTCTCTGGAAGGGGCGGCCCATCTATTTTGCCAAGACCAGCGGTACCACCAGCGGGGTGAAATATATCCCCATCAGCAAAGATTCTATTGATAATCATATTAATACGGCCCGGAATGCCCTGCTTTGTTATATGGCAGAAACGGGAAATGCTTCATTTGCCAGCGGCAAAATGATCTTTCTCAGCGGCTCCCCGGAACTGGAGCGGGTGGCCAATATCCCTACGGGGAGGTTGAGCGGCATTGTGAACCACCATATTCCCAGTTACCTGAGATCCAACCAGTTACCCAGTTACGAGACCAATTGTATCGAGGATTGGGAGACCAAACTGGATAAGATCGTGGACGAAACGATCAATAAAGACATGACCCTGATCAGCGGTATCCCCCCGTGGATGCAGATGTATTTCGACCGTCTGATTGAGCGAAGCGGCAAAAAAATCGCTGACCTGTTCCCGCATTTCAGTGTGATGGTGCAGGGGGGCGTCAATTTTGAACCATATAAGGCGCGGATGTTCGAGAGTATTGGCAAAAAGATCGACAGTATCGAACTTTTCCCGGCCAGTGAGGGCTTTTTTGCCTTCCAGGACTCACAAAATGCCGAAGGACTGTTGCTGAATACGAATAGTGGTATTTATTATGAGTTTGTGCCGGTGGGCGAGATCTTCGCCGAAAATCCTACCCGTTTGGGCCTGCGCGACGTGAAAACCGGGGAGAATTACGCCATGATCATCAGTTCCAATGCCGGTTTATGGAGTTATAACCTGGGCGATACGGTCAAATTTGTGAGCACCGAACCTTATCGGTTGGTGGTGAGCGGCCGCATCAAACACTTTATTTCGGCTTTTGGGGAGCATGTGATCGGCGAGGAAGTGGAACAGGCCCTGTTACAGGCATCCCGAGAGCATCAGGTCAAGATCACCGAATTTACCGTAGCACCATTGATACAGCAGGAAAAAGGCAAGAGTTACCACGAGTGGTTTATCGAATTTGAACAGGAACCGGCCGACAGGGAAGGTTTTATACGCTCGCTGGACCTGAACCTGCGGCAGAAGAATGTGTATTATGATGACCTGATCAGCGGAAATATCCTGATGCAACTGCAGGTACGCACCGTTCGGAAAAACGGGTTTATCGATTATATGCGCTCTATCGGAAAGCTGGGCGGGCAGAACAAAGTGCCCCGTTTGAGCAATGACCGGGTAATTGCGGATGCTTTGCAGCCTTTTTTGAGCTGAGAAACCGCGTGAAATGGTAAAACCATACCAAAATTTCGCCATTCTTCCATTTCCGAATCCCTTCTCCCGCTTATTAACGTAATTTGTAGAACAGTAGGAAGTATATTAAAGACACTAAATGAGTCAGAAACGAATAGCGCTTTTCGGATCAACTGGATCCATCGGAACACAGGCATTGGATGTGATTGCCGCCAATCCCGATCTTTTTACGGCAGAAGTATTAACGGCGCAGACCAATGATGCCTTATTGATTCAACAGGCGTTGCAGTTCGCACCCAATATTGTGGTGATCGGGGATGAGAAAAAATATCCCATTGTAAAAGAAGCCCTTGCCCATACCCATACCAAAGTATTTGCCGGCGAAAAAGCGCTGGAAGAAGTGGCTTCGCTGGATTGTTATGATATGATGCTGGCAGCCATTGTAGGGTATGCCGGATTAAAACCCACTCTACGCGCCATAGAGATCAGTAAACCGATTGCACTGGCCAATAAGGAAACCCTGGTAGTGGCGGGTGATATCATTATGCGTACGGCAGCTGAAAAGCGGATCCCCATCATTCCGGTGGATAGCGAACATTCGGCCATTTTTCAATGCCTGGTAGGTGAGGGAAGGAACCCGATTGAGAAGATCATCCTCACGGCCAGTGGTGGACCTTTTCTCGGAAAGAAACCCAACTTCCTCGTAAATGTAAAAAAGGACCATGCTTTGCAGCATCCCAACTGGAGCATGGGTGCCAAGATCACGATCGATTCTGCTACTTTAATGAATAAGGGGCTGGAGATGATCGAAGCCAAATGGTTATTCAACCTCAACTACGACCAGGTGCAGGTAGTGGTACATCCGCAGAGCATCATCCACAGCATGGTACAGTTCGAAGATGGTAGCATCAAAGCCCAGATGGGTTTGCCGGATATGAAACTGCCTATTCAGTATGCCATGGCATTTCCCAACAGAATTAAAAACGATTTTCCCCGATACGATTTTAAAAAACCGGGTACCCTCAGTTTTGAAGAGCCCGATACCAAAACCTTCCGTAACCTGGCACTGGCCATGGAAGCAATGAAGCAGGGTGGTAATATGCCCTGTATCCTGAATGCGGCCAATGAGATAGCCGTGTATGCTTTTCTGCGCAACCGCATCGGTTTCCTGGATATGACAGAAGTGGTAGAGCAAACCATGGCCAGGGTGGCATTTCTTCCCCATCCTACGCTCGAAGAGTATTTTGAAACCGATGGTGAGGCCCGTAACTTCGCGGCTTCCTTGATTCACATGTAATTTTAATTAATCAGCGAAAACCAATAAATCCCTCAGGGGTGTGTACGTATGAGTTTATTAGCAATTGACTGGGTAAGTGTAGGCGTAAAAACAGGACAATTCATTTTGTCATTTTCCATATTGGTGGTACTGCATGAGCTGGGCCATTTTCTGCCGGCGCGTTTCTTTAAATGCCGGGTAGAGAAATTTTATCTCTTCTTTAATCCATGGTTCAGTTTATGGAAAAAGAAGATCGGCGAAACAGAATACGGTATCGGCTGGGTACCCTTTGGTGGTTTTGTGAAGATCTCGGGTATGATTGATGAGAGTATGGACAAAGAGCAGATGAAGCAGGCGCCACAACCCTGGGAGTTCCGTGCCAAACCGGCCTGGCAACGCCTGATCATCATGGTAGGTGGTGTGGTGGTGAATGTATTGCTGGCCATTGTGATCTTTATCGGAATCACCTGGGTATGGGGCGAAGAGAACCTGCCGGTGAAGAACATGAAATACGGCGTGTATGCCGATTCGCTGGGACATAGTCTCGGCATCAAAGACGGAGATAACATTGTGGCCATTGATGGTAAACCCATCGAATATTTCGGCACCCTGGAATCGGAGATCGTGTTAAGCGAAGCCAGAAAAATACAGGTGTTGCGCGAGGGGCAAACGATTGAGCTTGCCATTCCGGATGGATTTATTAAAAAGATCATCCGTAATAAAAAGTTCAGTGGATTGGTATATCCGCGTTACCCTGTAATCGTGGATTCGGTAGCGAATAAAAAGGAGAGTGGCCTGCAGCGTGGCGACCAGTTGATTGCTATCAATAACCAGTCTTTTCAATACCGGCATGAATTTGAAAAAGTAAAACAGTTATTCAAGGATTCGGCGGTGACCATTACCGTGATCCGTAACAATGATACGGTTCCGGTAAAAGCCAATATCAGCAGCAAGGGTTCGGTAGGATTTTTTGCTACTTCACCCATGGAACTGCTGGGAACGGTGCATAAGCAGTATTCATTTGCTGCTTCTATCCCTATTGGTTTTAACCATTGCTGGGAAACCCTGAGCCGGTATGTAACCGGACTGAAACAACTGTTTACCGGAAAAGTAGCTGCCAGCGATTCGTTGGGTAGTGTGATCAGTATCGGTAATACCTTCCCCGGGGTATGGGATTGGGAAAGATTCTGGACATTGACCGGTATTTTCTCCATCATCCTCGCTTTCATGAATATCCTGCCCATTCCGGCATTGGATGGCGGGCATGCCTTATTTACACTCTTTGAAATGATCACCGGCCGCAAACCCGGCGATAAGTTCATGGAATATGCTCAAATGGCAGGCATGATACTGCTGCTGGGATTAATGGCATACGCTTTGGGGTTAGACTTCTGGAGACTTTTTAAGTGATAATGAGTGAATGAGTGAATGAGTGGATGAGTGAATGTTTTGGGAGGGAATGAAATGAATGGGCTATTGTGAGGTGTTGTTATCAGCGGATACTTGAAAACCGCAGGATAATGAGCCCGAAAAATATTAATTACTAATTATTAATTACTAATTATTAATTAATCTATGGGGTCGTATTGGTTTTGACAGCATAGGTTACGGTTGGTGTAAGCATGCAGTGCGTTGCGTAATTAGCACTTTAATCTGAATACGCAAACTTCAAATGGCAATACTCAGTATGCCATGGCTGCTTAATCAGTGATTAAGTAACCATTTGGGCCGCCGCACAGGTTCGCTTCTTTCCAGGTGCCGCCGCCGACTCAAATCAAAAGGAGATGCTGTAACAGAAGGCTGTGACTGTTACCTAAGACCATCCAGCTAAGCGTGTTGTTGGTTTGTTCCCGTCCTGCAGCGTGCCGACAAATAATCAGGAAATAAGCATGTAGAAAGCTAATGGTAGCGATGTTTGGACAGGGGTTCGACTCCCCTCGACTCCACAACGCCTTGTAAACGAATTGTTTGCGAGGCGTTTTTATTATGTTGGCTTACTTGGCTTTGACAAGATTACCTCGTTTTTGATTTCCTGTTTTTTTATTAGTTTTACAGCAAAATGCTACCCGATGATACCCGAAAGAGAATTGAAAATATCACTACAGGAGCTATCGTTGAGGGGATACAGGATACTTGCACAACAATCAGAAATCTCCTATCAGCAAGCTTTGCTACAAGTACAACGGTTAAAACTGACTTCGAAAGTAAATCAGTCATCAAAAAAGAGCAGGCCCAACTGCTAGAACATCACAGTACCAAAGATAATTTGTGGGTCACCTACATTATCGGTGAAGATAGATTCTTGACAAGGGGAGGAGAGGCGCGCGTTTACCTCGATAAAGACGGGAAGAACGTAATTAAAATTAACGATGCCGTATATTATGCTACCTGGCTGGAATTTTTTAATAGCATTCTTTTGCACAACCTAATATTTCCAAATACTGCCTACACGCTACTGGGATTTACAAAAGAGAATGATATATTATATGCTGTCATGAAACAGCCATTCATTACTTCAGATGGCCAAGCTGAATTGGATAATATAAAAAAATTGCTAGCTTATAATGGATTTGAAAACACCCGAAGAAATGATTACTTTAATAAAGAACTGGGACTAATTTTGGAAGATATGCATGATGAAAATGTACTTGTAAATTCTGACACCTTGTTTTTTATTGATACGGTATTTTATACAGTCTCTGTTGAGTAAAATTATACAGGCTTTATCCTATTTGTGATTTTCCGAGCAATGATAAAAACGGCACGAGGTGTTCGAAGCTAATCCCCTTATCTCCATAGTTAGAGGAAACGTGAAAGCGTTTCCTTTTTTTTATATTAAAAGGAGCATCAACCTTGTAGGTTTGCAGGCGTTATTGATTTGTCTAATACGCCCCCAGAACGATCGGGTTGGATATTTGAGCACTCGATGGAACAACCGCTGTAAAACCCGTACCGGAAGCGTTTGTTGAACAGATCACAGTGGTACCGCCGGCGTTCGTATCTCCGGCTGTGAAAAATAATTTCTGGCCATCCGGCGACATGATAAAAGTAAAGCTTGGTATATTCAGCTGTATCTGGTAGTTACTAGGCAATGTAAACTTGAATTCTGAAATATTAGAGCCATCATAATTACAGCTGTAGAATTTACGGTTACCGGCTGTAAAAATGAGTTTATTAAGCTGTCTGACAACAGGCGATTCCTGGGCAACCGTCTTTGAACAACCGGATTGAATAACCGCTATCGAAATTCCGAAAAAGAGCAGCGCCACTGCTCCGGCCAATAACTTTTTCATGTTGTTGTTGTTTGAAGGGTTTAAAAGCATATACTAAATATAAGAATCTATTTGTGTTCGTTCTTCTTCTGCTGGAGTCGGATAAAGGTGGTTCATCAAAATCGTGCTGAAGTAATCAACGAAATCGGATTGTACAAACCGTCTCCTTTTACTATACTTCGTTGCGTTAAGTCAATACGGGAGTACAGGCAATGTCTTATACGGCTACAGCTTACAGTTTGTGAGGAGTATTAACTTCTCTGGAAATAAAAAATTGTTTCTAAGGCAAGTTGCGCAATCCGATTTCCTGTGTTCCGTCTGCCCAACCAGATCAGGATTAAATGCCACATGGTTTACATTTAAAGCTGGTCGTAATTATATACTCCCGCTTTTTTAACCTCACGCGGTGCCAGGTTCGTCCACGATTTAAAGGCTTTTCTGAATGCGGTTGGGTCAGAGTATCCAAGGATATCTGAAACTTCCGATATTTTGATGGTGGGGTTTTGCATTAATTGAAAAGCAATGTCTTTTCTGATTTCCCCTGCAATATCGCGGAAGGTAGTACGCTCCTGCATCAGTTTTCGTTGCAGGCTGCGGGGTGTCATATCCAATGCTGATGCAGCTTCATCAATCGAAGGTATCCTCCCCCTGAACTGCATAAACAATACCTGTTTCAAATTTTCCGAGGTTGTGTTGGTTGCCAGCAGCGCCTGCTTTTCAGCTACCATTGCGTTGAACCGCTCAAACATAGATTGATCGCTGGTGAGTATGGGTATGGCTATATCTTTTTTATCCAAAACAATCCGGTTCACCTCCTGGTTAAAGAGTATGTCACAGCCAAAAAAGTTTTGATATTCTGAAATTTCCCGTTTTGGGAAGGCCAGTTCTATCCTTAAAGGAACGATGCGTTTACCTGTAAGTGCTGCGGATGTGTTGAGGGTTGATGCAAATAGAAAATCGTTAGCCTGCCTTGCCGGTTCAGGATGCTTTAGCAGCCACATTTTATTCTGTTCTATTTCAAGAACGGCCACATCATTGATTGTGTATTTATATGAAACCATCGGCGATACCATGTGGCCATACCTGCTTAACATTTGCAATGCCTGGTTAAGATCTTTACAACTCTGGATCAAAAAACCAACCATGCCATGAAGCATTTTTGGTGTGCCAATACCAATATGCAATCCGATTAAAGGATCGCCGGTGAGCTTTAAAAGTGGTACCCATATCAAGGCCGCTTTTTCCCATTCAACCATTTTCTCTGAGTCGCCCACTTCATCAGGATTGATATGCGACACCCTGCAAAGTTCATCAAATGCCGCCCCGAATGAAGTAGCAGTTTGAAAGATGGTGCGTATGACAGTTCCTTGTAAACCCATGGCACAAAATATATCATTTTAAGAATAAAAGATGCCTTTTCCCGTATGCAAAATGATTTCTTTTTGCATTCTAAATTACAAATAAAGTGAGCACGACTAAAAGTATGTTTTTAAAAAAATGGGTAACCGTCAACCTGGTTGTTTACCCGGGATTATTAGGCCTTTTGCACCCGCTGATCGCACACGGGTATACCGGTGATCATGATAAACTTTTGACAACGCCCCAGTTTATCATGCATACCATTTCCATATTTATTTTTGTTTTTTTTCTTGCAGTTTCGAGGAACAAAACATTTGAAATAATCGGGAAAAAGAAAACCCTGTCAGATATCTGGCCATTTCTTTTTTTTACACCATGGGTGTTCTGGCTGGGTTACTATACCTTGTTCGTGCCGTTCGATATTCTTTTTATGTTTCTCTCTATCAGCATCATCAACGCACTGCAACTGAGACCTTTTGTTACATCTCCCGCAAAATGGATATGGCAATGTATACTTGGTTATTTACTGGCGGCTGTTGCTGGCATTTTGATCGGCCTGGGCGCTTATCTCCGGTTTTACAAAAACTTCCAGGGTATCTCAAAAGATTTTGCCACCTGGATATCCATCAGTATTCCCGCGGCATTCGTTATTGCTTTTTATTTCAGGTATATCCTGCGTAAACAGATACGGATCGAAGATGACTTATGTTCAGCGGGTAACCAATAATACCATTTATCAGACTGCTGTGTTTATCCATCTGTTGCCCGATAAACTTGTAAAACCGGATTCACAGACCATCCTGACCGGCAATGACGTTTCCAGACTTTGCAGGTAAACAGGTCAAAGTTGATTCGCCATTAGCTAATTTTAAGAGATATATAATAGATAGAAAGGGAATAAGGTGTTCACAACTAATCCCCTTGTTTCCACAAATTTACCAATGCCGGTCGACTGACCGGCATTGGTGTTTCATGCAAATGTTGTTGGTCAGGCAGCAACAAGGGATAGAAGATTAAGCTCAAGCTTACCTCTCAACTTCATCCACCCAACCCTCGGCATGAATGTCACTTCTTGAGTCGTGATGTATCCCGGTTGTTTTACTTGTTTTTGCGGTTTATATTCGTATCTCCCTTTGGTCAGTTCACTTTACCTTAAACCATCGATATGCCAAAACCATTACAGTTCGCAAGAATTCGTTTTAAAGTGGGAAGTGTTCCCGGGGGAGCCGCCCTGGAAATTCACCCGGAATCTGTAGTTATTCTGGTTGGCCCAAATAATTCAGGCAAGAGCGCTGCACTAAAAGAGATAGAAACCTGGTGTATGGGACATCCCGGTAACCAGAAAATAATCGATGACCTGGATATTGTTATGCCTGCAGATCTGGTAACCGCAACAACCTTACTAAAGAAGATTGAAACAGCGCCGGATCCGCCGGAGGTGGCTCATGAAAGCGAAATGATTATTAGAAGGCCGCCAGTGACGCGCACTGGACCGCCGGGGGGGCTTAAAATGCGTATTAATTTTAAGGAACTGCAAGGCCATCTCGACAACGCAGAGGACGTAAATCACAAAAGATTCTTTAGGGAAAAGGTGCTTTCAAATTTTGTCTTGCGATTAGACGGAAGAACCCGGTTTTCTCTCACAGAACAGAAGCCGGCCGGCAATATTAATGCCGCACCTCAAAACCACCTCTGGTATTTATTTGAAGATGATGTGGCCCGAAAAACTGCCAGAGAATATACCAGCCAGGCATTCGGGCTGCATGTGGTCGTTGACCCCACAGCTATGCAGCATTTTTCTGTCAAAATGAGCCCGCGAGCGCCGGTTGATGTAGCGGAAGAAAAAATGCTCGATGAACGAGCGAAGAAATTTTACCGTGAGTCCACAGACATTCAGGAAACCAGCGATGGTGTGCAGGCTTTCACCGGGTTGGTAACGGCAATGCTCAGCCTGCCGTTTAAAATATTGCTGGTCGATGAGCCGGAAGCTTTCCTCCATCCGCCGCTGTCCAGACGTTTGGGCGGCAATTTGGCAAGACTTGCGAGAGCTCAGAATGCAAGCCTTATAGTGAGCACGCACAGTGCAGAATTTGTAATGGGATGCCTGGAAGCTGTGCCTGAAACCCAGATTGTGAGGTTGACTTACGAGAACGGTGTTGCGACAGCACGTAGTCTTACCGGTGCGCAGGTACAGGAAATGATAAAGAATCCGCTGATGCGTTCCACGGGCACACTAAGAGCCCTATTTCATAAATGCGCCATTGTGACGGAATCCGATACTGATCGATCCTTTTACGACGAGATCAATACGCGCTTACAAAGATTGGGAAGGGGTATCGCTGATTCTCTATTTCTCAATGCACAGAACAAAAATACCATTCACCGTATTATAGGTCCGCTGCGTAGCATCGGCGTTCCTGCTGTTGGCGTCTATGATCTTGATTTGATACGGGTGGGAAGTGACTTTACAAATATGATGACCGGCGCTAAGATTCCGGATGCAAAAATCGCTGCTTTGCGAACCGAAAAAGATTGGCTGGTAAATGCACTTGCGGCCGTGGCAGCAACCCCAGGGCAGTTACTGGATCCACTTAAGCATGGAGGTATTGAACATCTTGCCGGAGCGGACCTGACTAGGGCGCAACATTTCCTGGCAGAACTGGAGCGCTATGGCGTATTTCTCATCCCAATCGGCGAAGTTGAGCGTTGGCTTCGGTCGATGAAAATAGCAGGCAAGGGCACCGAATGGCTGATTGATATGTTTGCTGCGTTGGGCGATGAAGGTGCAGCCGGTTATATACAACCCGCTGCAGATGATGTTTGGGCTTTTCTTGACAGAATTAACGGCTGGATCAGTAACCCTAACCGGTTAGGAATAGGTTGAGATCGAACTTAGATGAACTGTTTGTACGACAGGCATTAAGAAAGTGAGGTGGCGGGGGATGGATGATAAATGACAGGCACGTGGGGAGCTCAACTGGAATTCCAAAGGTTGGTGTGATAGGTGACGCCGACCTGAGCGATTTTTAGTTTGTCGAGCAATAGTAAAATAGGGATTACGGGTTCAATTGGACTCCCCTTATCTCCACTAATTTACCAATGCCGGTTGCCTGACCGGCATTGGTGTTTTCGGAAAATACTGTTGTTCAGGTGACCAATAACGGCGAGAGCGTTTTTGTTTTAATTAAACAGCCAGTTCCAGCAAAACAATATTCAGATTCCTATGTTGCAACGGAAGGTCCGGTGTATCTGGGGTTGTATAGGTTTCAACTATGGAAAAGCCATAAGTTCTGTAATACCCGATAATTTTATTGTTTTCCGCCCAGGTATCCATCCGGATAAAGTGTAACCGTTTTTCGTTGGCGATGTTTTTTGCCCAGTTCAGTACCATGCCGAATACAGGACCTTCGTTAACATGGCGGTTGGCAACAATGCGGTGCAGGTATAGGGCATCGCCTTTTTCTTTTTCGCGCCAGATAAAAGGATCGGTGTAGCAGACACTGAAAATGCCGCAGATCTGTTCGTTGCTGATGATCTTGTATAATTGTCCGCTTTCAACATCACGCTGCAGGAATGCTTTGTCATAATTCTTCCATCCCGTAAAGTTGTTCTTTAGCTGGTAATCGATGGCTTCTTCAAACAGGTTGTATATAATGGGTAGATCGTTAACGGTGGCAGGTGTGATCATGGCAGTTGGGTTTTTGTTGGATTATTCAGGTTGCTATGGCGGGCGCTGTACATGAAATACAGTAGTAAGCCGATACCACTCCAGACTACAAAGCGGATCCAGGTAGCGCTATCGAGACTGCACATCAGCAACAGATTAAAAGCGATGCCCAAGGGGGCCACCAGCTGAATGTTTTTTACTTTGTAGGGTCTATGAAGGCCTGGTTCTTTCTTTCGCAGAATCAGCACCGCACCACAGATCATGGCAAATGCGAAGAGGGTGCCGATACTTGTCATTTTGGTGGCTTTCTCAATCGGTGTTACTGCCGCTACTACAGATGCCACAGCGCCCAGCAGGATGGTGCTTTTCCAGGGTGTTTTATGAACAGGGTGGATGGCTGCAAAAAGTTTGGGCGGGAGTAAACCATCTTTCGCCATATTGAAGAAGATCCGGGTCTGCGACAGTAACATGACCAGCATCACCGAGATCAATCCAATCACTGCCGCAATAGTGATCAGAAGCGAGGCCCAGCTCAATCCCGCAGCATCAAATGCCGATGCCACCGGTGCCCCCAGGTCTATCTGTTTGTAGTTCACCATACCTGTCAATACCATTGATACGAGTATATACAAACTGGTACAAATGATCAGCGAAGCGATAATGGCGAAAGGAATATGTTTGGTGGGATTGATGGCTTCCTGTGATTGCGTGGATACGGCATCAAAACCAATGAAAGCAAAAAATACAATACCGGCAGCGGTCAGTACACCACTCCATCCATAATGATGCCCGCCGGCAGTATCTGTAACCCGTTCGGGAATGAAGGGATGCCAGTTGGCAGGATCGATATAAAATGCACCTACGCCAATCACAAACAGTACGGCTGCCACTTTTAAAGTAACGATCGCATTATTCACTTTCGCCGATTCTTTGATGCCCCGGTAGAGGATCCAGGTTACCAGCCACACGATCAAACCGGCAGGCAGGTTAATGGCAAATGGTAAAGGAGCCATGCCCAGTTTCGCGGCTTCTTCATTTGCTGTAAACGGGTCGTTGACTAACCACAGCGGGATCTCGCTGATACCCGCGAGATGTAATAGTTTTACGAAATATTTCGACCAGCTCACAGCTACGGTAGTGGCTCCCATCATATATTCCAGGATCAGGTTCCAGCCTATGAACCAGGCAAATAATTCGCCCACAGTTCCGTAGGAATAGGCATAGGCAGAACCTGATACCGGTAGTATGGAAGCAAATTCGGCGTAACATAAAGCTGCAAACAAACAACCGATACCGGCGAGAATAAAAGAGAGGGCCAGCGCGGGACCTGCATACAGGTTAGCTGCCACACCGGTCAACACAAAAATACCGCCCCCTATCACTGCACCCACACCAATAGCAGTCAGTTCCCATTTGCCAAGGGTTCGGTTGAGTTCACTTGATTTGATATCGCTGTTGTAAGCGCTGATGGGTTTGATGCGTACATACTTTTTAAAGGACATAATCAGTTGTTTGGTTGGTAAAAGATGATATAGCATAAGCAACGGCAGCCCTGGCGTGGATCTCAGTAGTATTGAAAACAGGAACAGAAAAATCTTCCTGGCTGATCAGCAACGGAATTTCGGTGCAACCGAGTATGATGCCTTCGACGCCCCGTTCGATCAGTGTTTGTGCAATCCTGAGATAGACTTTTTTGGTTTGCGCAGACAGGATGCCTTTACCCAACTCGTGCAGTAAGGTAAACTCGATAAAATCACGTTCAGCTTTGCTGGCCGGAATCATCGTCTCGATGCCGTTTTCTTGAAGTTTTTGCCGATAAAAATCCAGTTCCATGGTATAGGTGGTGCCAAGCAGTCCCACTTTTTTTAAGTTTTTTTGTGCAACGGCAGCTGCGGTAACCACCCGGATATCAATCAGCGGACTATTCATTTTTTCGGCAACCCGTTCTGCAACGATATGCGCCGTATTTGCACAAAGTAAAATCAACTCTGCGCCGGCTTTTTCAAGTTGCAGGGCCGCATCCAGGAGTAACGCAAAACTGCCGTCCCAGTCATGGGCTGCATTGCATGCATGGAAGCGGTGGAAGTTGACGGAATAGATCATACACTCTGCAAAATGCAAACCGCCGTTTAGCCGGTTGGTTTCTTCGTTCATGATGCGGTAATAGTCGATGGTGGAGCTCCAGCTGATGCCGCCTACAAGACCGATTTTTTTCATGTTGCTTCAGTTAAGGATCCGTAAAAATTCGATAAAGGGACCTACGTCTTCTTTGTACTGCTTAGCCAGTACCCGTAAGATCTGTGCAGTATGCGAGAGGTCATGGGTTACCCAGGTGGATAATACATGTTGTAAGGTTACCGTACCCATTTTCGGATGTAACCCCGTTTTGTGAAGGTCGGCTTCTGAAAGTGGATAGGAGCGGAGTGCTGCGAGGTTCTGTTTTCTCAGGTCTGTGAACTCAGTTAATAGGGTGCTCAGGTTTTTGCCTTTTGTCCATTCAAACTGGCTGCTCATATCAAATGGTGAGAGACGTTTCTGGTCCGCATCGGAACGGATGGTTTGGATCCGCCCAAAAAAATTATTCTTTTCGCAAAAGATTAAATGACCCACTACCTGCAATGGGCTCCAGGTACCCGGCCCTTCATTCCGCATCACCCAATCATCGGGTAATCCATCGAGTAAGGCAGATAGGGTTGTTGGCGTACGATCCAATAACTGTAACGCTGTATTGACAGAATAGGGCTGCATATACTTGTTAATTGATTTTCCGAAGGTTTTTTACTCTTTCTTCAAAATCCATAGCTGGCGGAAGTGGATTTACCACCTGTTCAAAGAACTGCAGCAATGGCTCTGAGTGCTGGTGACTTTTTTGTGTTTGCAGGTGAACATGCACAAGGCGTCCCCATAAAACAGATTTGACAACTGTCTGCCCGCTGTTCCACATCAGGGCTTCAAACAGCAGGCTGCTGCCGCTGTAGGCAATGAGCTGGGTCTGGATCAGTATTTCCTCTGCCAGCAAAGCAGGAGAGAGGTAACTGATCTGCGTTTGGGCCGATACCCAACCCACCGATTGCTCGCGTGCGATCCGGTAAATATCGAAATCATAATTTTCCAGTAACTGATCTCCGCGGGCCGTCAGCATATAATCGATATACCGCGAATTGTTCAGATGGTTAAACGGGTCGCAATCATGAAAGCGGACTTTCATTTTGCTTACAAGGGTTTTCTTAAGTGTGTTCATACAATCTGTTTCGTTATATAAAATATACCGATTGGTATATTATTAAGCAAAAAAAATCAATACGCCATATCCCTGATTAATTTTTCCAGAAAGTTCATGGCTATCCGCAGGTCACCTGATTTGCCGGTTACTTTTGCCTGCATCACGGCGCCTTCGATGAGGGAACATAAGATGACGGCAAACCCGGCTGGATGCACATCCGATTTGATTTCTTTTCTTTCAATGCCTCTTTTTACCTGGTTTTCCACCGACCGTTTCCAGAAGGCAAGGGCGTCTGCTGCTTTCGCACGCAGTTCCGGATGCGTATCATCCGCCTCAGTAGACGTATTCAGGATCGGGCAGCCGGGTTGCAGAAACGGGATCTTTAAAAAATCGCGATACACCAGCGGGTAAGCGAGCAGTCTGTCGATAGCGTTTTCTTTCGACAGGATCTTGTTTTTCAGGTAGGAAGTTACTTTCTCAAAGTTGTAATCAAAAGCGGCCAGTGCTACTTCATCCTTATTGGTAAAATTGCCATAGATACTGCCTTTGGTTAAACCGGTAGCCTCTGTAAGATCGCCCAACGAAGTGCCCGCATACCCCTTGGTATTGAAAACCGGGGCCGTTTTTTCAATGATAAACCGGCGGGTACGTTCTGCCTTTGACAGGGAATCTTTGCTCATGCGAAACAAATATAGGATAAATAATACCAATTGGTATATTTTGTAGAAATATTTTTTGTACTACGCTGTAATTGGAATAATAGAACAGGTGAGAAGGATTGGGAAGGGCTGAACAGGCATACTCTGGTAGTATTTTCAGTTTTGGTTCTGTATTCTAAGTTCTATGTTCTAAGTTCTATGTTCTAAGTTCTATGTTCTGCGTTCTAAGTTCTATGTTTTCGGTTCGAAATTCGATATTCCCTGTTTGATATTCTGCTGTTTCTCCAGATGGGATATCCTTTTCAACCTGCCTGTCGGATACGCTGTCTTATACTACTCTATACGCCGGAAAGCTGCATTATTGGGAGCGAGCGGGAACGGTAAGGGTGGTTGCAGGAAGATAAGCATCAGCCTATCCGGTCTGTTAATCAGAAATGCCGTCGATGGGTATGGGGAAGATGAAATATTCCAGGATATTCCTGTGTGCTTTTGAAACATGGTCTTTGTATGAGCGCATGCTTCTTCTTAAAGTATTTACATAGTCAATCCTCATTTGCTGTAAAACATGGTCGATTTTCACCAGTGCTTGCTTAATTGCTTCGGTTCTTTCAGTTCTTGCCTTTGGCAGGGCCTCGTCGAGTAACTGAATGTTTTTCTCCAGGGAAATTTCTGCCAGCTTGTAAAATGGGTGCAATTCGGGTTCTGTAGAAAAAGTTTTTATATGCGTAAGCCATACAGCTGCTTTTTTCTCTTCTTCATCTATTTTCTCATCCATATTTGCTGCCAGCAAAGTAATATAAGCAGGGAACTGTAAAAGCAGCTCCCTGTCTTTATCGGATAATTCAGTAAAATCTTTCATAAATATCTGTTTTGTAATAATGAAACGGTGTCTGCCGTTAATAATCGTATTCATCCATAAAAATGGAAGGGTGCTGCATTAAATAGGGGACAAAAAATGTTGCAAACAATCCTGAAATGGAAACAATGCCCAGAAATAATACCCTGAAATCGGCAGTAACAGCAGGGTCAGCTGAGCGATTGATATGAAGCCCCCAGGAAAAACACAGCATAAAAAGAATCGCCAGTACAATTATATAAAACAGGATCCCCTGTTTTACAAATTTACTTAAAAAAAAGTAGAGTAATCCGGCCACGACAAACAAAAGCATGGTTGAAAAAATGATGGTAGCTACATTAATGATCTGCGACGGTACGAATTGCGTAAAGCTTCTGAAAAAAAGATCATAAAACAGATTTCCGAGGGTTGCTGCGATGCCTGCAAAAACGCCCGCAAGGATAGTTTTAGATAGGTAGTGTTTGTCTGAGGTATGACTTTTCATGGTTGATTGTTTTAAGTGATTAAATCAGTTTGTTTTTTTTTCCGTATTGGATTTGATCAGTGTTTTGCCTTTTATGATGAAGCGGAGTGTTCGCCGGGTTACAGAGAGATGACGCTGGTATTTCTTTTCCCTGCTGCGTTTATCGCTGTAAGCTGTGATAATCTCTGTGGTAGTGATCATGCCGGTTACCTTATTCCTTATTTTATCAGACAGTACGGCAATCACATCCATTTTTGTTGATCCCATTATTTCGGAAACGGATCCTGCATCCTGTTCCTCATACACAAATACAATATTTGTGGAGAGAATCTCTTTTACCGGTACGGACGCATGGATATGGCTGCTGAATAGTTTTTTTCTTTCCACATAACCCATGAAATTTTCTTCCTCATCTGTTACGATCAGGAAATTATGAGGGCAACGGCTCATATTGTCAGATAGCCAGCTTCTGAGTTCACCTACTGTATTTTCAATACTTACTAAAATCGACACTTTTTTTACGAGGTCGCCTGCGCTGATTGCCTGTAAAACATCCGGCTCGTAGGAGTGCGGGGTACGAACGCCTCTGCGCTGGATTTTTTCAGTCATAATACTTCCTTTCGAAAGCAGGATGCCCACCAAATAGGCTGCGGTACAAGCACCCAGTAATGGAAGTAACCCCTCTACCTGTCCGGTAGTTTCCAGTGCAAACAGAATAGAGGTCAGAATCGCTCTTGAAGCACCTGCAAACATGGATGCCATCCCTATCAAAGCAGCTGAGGCGATGGTGATCTGGCTTCCCGGAAAAAAGTTTAGTATGCCCATCCCCAAAAGTGCCCCTAATGCGCCACCGATGGTAAAGAGAGGTGCCAGGGTACCTCCGGAAGTGCCACTGCCCAGGGAAATGACCCAGGATATGTATTTGAGAAAGCATAAAACACATAACGCAGAAACCGTCAGGTTACCTTTTAACAGGTTAACTATATTTCCATATCCGACTCCCATTGTATTGGGTGCATAATATCCGGTGATGCCGACCGCAAGTGCCCCTATTGCGGGCCACCACATCCAGTGAATGGGGATTTTTTCAAACTGGTCCTCAACCCAATAAACGGATTTGGATATCAGCGAAGCTATCACACCTATGAATGCTCCCATCAGGATATAGCTAAGCAGGGCATTGCCGGAAGACGGTGCAATGGCCGCCATCGCGAATACAGGCTTACTGTCGAAAAGAAGAAAGTGCATGGCAGCCCCTGTTGTGCAGGCAAGTGCAACGGGTATAAGTGATTTTGGGGAATACTCAAACAAGAGCAATTCTATAGCGAGCATAACAGCGGCAACAGGTGTTCCAAAAATAGCCGCCATACCGGCACAGGCTCCTGCTGTCAGTATGATTTTTCGTTCGGATGCTGATATCCGCATGATTTGTCCGGTTAAGGAGCCAAAAGCTCCACCGGTAGCGATAATAGGTCCTTCTGCACCAAAAGGCCCCCCGGTTCCGATCGAAATGGCGGAAGAGAGTGGTTTCAGGAAAGTGAGTCTGGGCGGGATTTTACTTTCATGTAAAATAATTTTCTCCATCGCTTCCGGAATGCCGTGTCCACGTATGGCAGGAGACCCATATCTGGCTATCAATCCCACCAAAACGCTACCGACAACCGGTACTAATATCACCCACCAGCCCAATGTGTTGCCCTCCGGAGAAGCGGGATGAAATGAAAACTGATGGTAAAAGGCTAGATTGGTTATTGCGTCTATTAATAATACCAGGGATTTAGCTATGATTCCTATCAATATGGCATTCAGAATGGCCTGTAAACTCAGCGGCAGGATACGTATAGATATAGGAGAGGTTTCTTCGGTAAAACCTGCCGTGTCGTTAAAAGTACTGTTCAGAGAGGGCGAAACCGGGATACTTTCTTGTGAATGATTCATCTGCCATCAGCAATTTAGAAACTGAGAAAACACAAAAATATTGCATAAATAATATATTAGGCATATAAATTTTTAATAAATGATTAAAAATATTAATTATGCAATATTAATTAACATTTCAGGGTTTTAAAATAATCAGTATTATTAGGCATGGAAAAAGACCGTAAGAGCTGTACTTCGAAACGTTGTTTTTTGTGCAAAAACTGTGCACCGGAGTGGGTTCCGTTTGTTGAGGGTAACAAAAAAACGATTCACTTTAAGAAAGGAGAAACGATTTTCCTGGAGGGAGAAAAGGTAGAGGGCATTTATTTCCTTAATAGTGGCAAAGTGAAAGTGCACAAGCAATGGAATGAAGAAAAACAATTAATTATCAGATTTGTAAAAGAAGGGGATGTATTGGGACATCGTGGATTTGGCCTTAGTAATATTTATCCTGTTTCTGCCACAGCCCTGGAGTCAACTACTGTTTGCTTCATACCATCTGATTTTTTTCTTGCCACACTGAAAATGAATCATGAGTTAACGTATCATCTCCTGTTATTTTATTCAGCGGAACTGGAAAATGCAGAACAGCGTATGCGTGATCTTGTTCACATGGATACCAAAGGAAAAATATCCGATGCCTTATTAATGATGAAAACTCATTTTGGTTGTGATAAGGAAGGTAATATTGAGATGAAACTCACCAGGCAGGATCTTTCTTCTTTTGTGGGAACTACTTATGAAACTGTATTCAAAATCATCAACGAACTGGTCAGGGAAAAATCTATCGCAGTAAAGGGAAAAGAAATCAAAATCCTCAATGAGAAAAAACTACAATCCTACACTATTCCTTCAGCGATAAAGAAATAAGTAAGCTTGCGTAGCAGTTTTCCTGAAAATAGCAGGGGGAAGATGGTATCAGGATGACGGTATTGATGCTGTTGTCTACATTTTTGAAGATCCCATTATCGGAATTGGCAGACAGTTGACAAAGGATCTTTGCTTGCCGGCTGATAGTTGGCTGGTTAGCTGTTCTGAATTCCTTCTTTCTATTGATTTTTTACTCCGTTCGGGTTTATCTTGCGTCTCAATGCCTTATCCCAATATATTACAGGAAATACAGCAGGGTTTTTATCTGTATGTACCCGACCCGGAACAGGTAAAACGGGTATATGAGCAGTTGCGTACAAAAGACCAGGGAACGCCGTTCCCTTTCTGGGCCAAAATCTGGCCTTCTGCGCTGGCTTTGACTGATTTTCTGCAACAGCATCCGCATTGGATCAAAGACAAACAGGTGCTTGAATTAGGAGCGGGTATCGGCTTGCCGTCTTTGCGCATAGCCAAACATGCTGCGGGAATCATTGTCAGTGACCACGCTGCAGAAGCTGTGGCTTTGTTGCAGAAAAATATACAATACCTGGGTTTGTTGCATGTAAAAGCATTTTGCCTTGACTGGAACAATCTTCCGGAGGAAACCAGCGCCGATACTTTGTTGTTGAGTGATATCAATTATGCCCCTGAACAGTTTGATCCGCTGCTGGCAATGATCCGGAAAATGCTGGTGCAGGGTACGACTATTGTTCTGGCAACCCCGCAACGGATCACTATTACGCCGTTTGCAGAAGCCATCCAGCCTTATATCAAGGAATCCGTTCTGCAAACCGTGGCGGAAAACAGCCAGCCTGTGGAGATCCGGATCCTGGTGCTTGCCCTGTAGCTGGCGGGGGGCGGATGTTTGAAAAATGTAAGAATCTGCTTGTATTTCATTAATCTATCGGAAAGGACTGTAATACCTTTAAACTCTGTAAAGAAAATGTAGGAGAGAAGAATAGTGTAACTTGAAATAAATCATCGGTATCTATGCGGTGCAAAAGGTAGTGCATCGTTTCTTTTTTATACATCATCCTTATAAAACTATACAAATGGGAACACCTAACACCAAAGCCTTTGGAACAACAGCAGCCGAAGCTTCTTTACAACAAATGCAGATTGAGCGTAGAGCGGTTACGCCAAAAGATATTGAAATCGAGATCCTGTTTTGCGGGGTTTGTCACTCAGACCTGCACACCGCCCGCAACGATTGGGGTGGAACCATTTATCCGACAGTGCCAGGCCATGAAATCGTAGGTAAAGTAACCCATGTAGGATCTGAAGTAACCAAACTGAAAGTAGGCGATCTGGCGGCAGTAGGCTGTCTGGTAGGCTCCTGTGGCACCTGTGATAGCTGCCGGCAGGATCTGGAACAATATTGTTTAAACGGCTTTGTAGGCACGTATAATGGCAAGGACAAACATTCCGGCACACAAACTTTTGGCGGGTATTCTGAGCGTATTGTGGTTGATGAGCATTTTGTACTGAAAGTGCCCGCTAATCTGGATCTGGCTGCTACGGCGCCTTTGTTATGTGCGGGTATCACTACCTGGTCGCCATTGCGCCACTGGAAAGTGGGTAAGGGCAGTAAAGTGGCCGTGGTAGGTTTGGGCGGATTGGGACATATGGCCATTAAACTTGCCAAAGGTTTGGGGGCAGAAGTAACCCTGTTTTCCAGAACACCGGGTAAAGAAAAAGATGCGATTCAATTGGGTGCAGATGCGGTGGTGATATCTACAGAGGCAGACCAGATGAGTAAGGTAAAAGGTAAGTTCGATCTCATCATTGATACAGTTCCTTATATACACGATGTAAATCCTTATGTAGCTACTTTGAATATCAGCGGTACATTGGTATTGGTGGGGTATTTAGGCGGACTGGAGCCAATACTGAATACAGTACCTATGATCCTCGGAAGAAAAGCGGTAGCCGGTTCTCTGATCGGTGGTATTGCAGAAACACAGGAGATGCTGGATTTTTGTGGTGAGCACAATATTGTTTCGGATATAGAGATCATCAACATGCAGGATATCAATGAAGCCTATGAAAGAATGCTGAAAAGTGATGTGCGTTACCGTTTTGTAATTGATATGGCCAGTTTGAAACAATAGTTGGTAAACAGCTGATCTTGTATGATGCGATCCATCTCCTTGTTGGTTCTTCTGCTTTGCTGTAATACAATACAGGTAATGGCGCAGCCCGGTAGTTTCCGGATTGCACAACGCAGTGCCGTTTTTGATTCAACAGACTTGTTTGCATCCTGTCACGCATCCACTTTGGTTTCGCTGGAGAAGGGTGTATTGATGAGTGCCTGGTTTGGTGGCAGTGCCGAGGGTAAGAATGATGTCTGCATCTGGGGTGCTTTTTTACAGCAGGGAAAATGGAGCCGGCCACAATTGCTGGTTACCGGCAAACAGGCCGATGGCAAACAGTTTCCCTGCTGGAACCCTGTTCTGTTTAAAGCCCGCAACGGGGTGTTGTATCTGCATTACAAAGTGGGCCCCAATCCGCGCGAATGGTGGGCTTTGTATATCCAATCGGCCGATAATGGCAGAACATGGTCGGAACCCATTCGATTGCCGCAGGGCATGCTGGGGCCGATCCGCAATAAACCTTTGCAACTGCCATCTGGTGAAATATTGTATCCCTCCAGCACAGAAAGTCAGGATGGTAAATGGGAAGTGCATATGGAGATTTCTGATGAATCATTGACCAACTGGAAAACGTATCCTGTTTCAGGAGATAAGTACGGTGTGATACAACCCACCCTCCTGCAACACCCGGAAGGAAAACTGCAGATCCTCTGCCGTAGCCGCGAGAATGTAATTACAGAGAGTTGGTCGGAAGATGGCGGTAAAACATGGGAGGCCATGCAGCCCATTGCTTTGCCCAATCCTAATTCGGGGATTGATGCGGTTAGTTTACGGGATGGGGGGCAGTTATTGGTATATAATCCCCTCAGCGCCGGTAAGGAATGGTGGGAGGGAAGATCGGTTTTAAAAGTGGCTGTTTCTTCTGACGGGCGCAACTGGAAAGAGGTTTGTACACTGGAAGACCATACGAGTGGCGAATACAGTTATCCTGCCATCATTCAGGATGGGGAAGGAGCTGTTCATATCACTTATACCCATCAGCGAAAGCAGATTCAATATATCCGGCTGGATCCTGTTTTTTGATAAGTTCTGCTTGTTTTTATTGAATGGATCGTTCCCTGTTTCTGCGTGTATACCAGTAAGTGGCTATTAAGGCAACTACCAGTACTGCCACCTGTATAAATAATCCGATCTTATCTGTTCTTTCCATTAATACAGTGTTGGTACCCGGTGGATAATCCAGGATCCAGACAGCACCTTTACTTCCTTTCATACCTGTTATCGACTGTAGTACATTCAATGTAAAGTGAATGCCGGTAGGTACGGCAATACCGCGCGACCAGATGGCGGCCAAACCGAATACGAAAGCCCATACAAGAGGTCCTGCAAAAGAACTGAGCAGGCTCCAGCCATTTAATACATGATACAGTCCGAAAGCAACTGCGATGACCAACTGGCTGATCCATGGTCCGTAAGCCTGATATAGTTTTTGTTGGGGATAAGACCTGAATCCGATCTCTTCCATCAAAGCCAATGGCAGTATAGGCAGATAGAGGAAAAGATAATCCGTGGCAGATGACTGTGGATGATATCGTATGGTTAACTCGCTGAATTGCAGTAACACAAAAAGGATGAGGACAAAAATTACCAACCCTGTCAGTGAACCCAATACAAATCTGAACAAGGTTTTCTTTTCCCAGCCCAGTCCCATGGAGGCAAAAGAGGGCTGTCTGTTCCTTTGAAAGATCCTGGCTGTTACCAGTCCGGCCAGCGAGCCCAGTATGCCATAAGCAAGGAAGCTGTAAGCAGAAGGAAAAAGGGAACGGGCATTACCGCAAAGAAATAGTAGTCCTGTAAAAACGAACATAAACAGTATCGGCTTCCCTACAGTTGTCAGGCCTTCTGTTTTTTGTGTTTCGTTCATATGTAGTTGGATGATGTTGTATTCGGAAGCAGAAAACTGTCTGCGTGGGTTATTTTTTTTGATAAGAGAGTTCCACCACTACCGGAAAATGATCTGAAGGCACCCTCGCTATATAAGGGGCTTTATTACTTATTAATTCTTTCTCGGTTCTTTTACCACGATAGGTGTCTGTGAGAATACCGTATCTTTTTACCTGAAAGTATTGATTGACAAAAATATGATCGATGCGGCTGTCAGTTTGTGCATCGGCATTAAAATTATTGAAAGTACCGTTGGTGGCCAGGCGGATGGGAGCCAGTTCATAGGCATCGCGTAATAAACCGGAATGGTTGATCAAGGTATAACTTTCATTGAATTGATCTACATTAAAATCTCCGGTAAGTATCAGCGGCATATTAGCAGGGAGTTCCCGCATTTTCTGCATCACCAGTTTGGCGCTTTCGGACCGGGCCTGTACGCCGATATGGTCCATGTGCAGGTTATAGAAATAAAAAACAAATCCGGTTTTTTTCTCCCGGAATTTACCCCAGGAGCAGATCCTTGGCAAAGCAGCATCCCATCCTTTGTTGGGCCGGTCGGTAATGGGAGAGAGCCAGAAATTGCCTTTTTCCAGCAGGTCAAATTTGTTGGTGTCATAAAAGATAGCTGCGTATTCTCCTTTCTGTTCTCCATCATCCCTGCCCACACCGGTATAGGCATAACCGGGCAGGTTTTGTTGCAGGGTTTCTAACTGGTGGTGCAGTCCTTCCTGTATACCAAAAATCTCCATGTTGTGGAAACGGATCAGGGATACGATCACAGGATAACGTTGTGCCCAGCCATTGCCGTTAACACTATCGCCGGTATTGGCATAGCGGATATTATAAGTGCCCACTACAAAATTTTGTGCGCTGACCCGGGAAGAGAACAAAAAGCATGACAATAAAATCAATAGCAGCAGCTTGTAAGAGACTGGTTTCATACAATGAATTGAAGTGTTGCGTAATAGGTTAAAGATATTTCTTCCTGTGAATGTTTGCTAAGATTTGGGTACAATTTCACGAACAGATGGCTGAACAGACGAACAGATGAACAGACGAACAGACGAACAGATGAACCGATGAACAAGGAACAGATGAACGCAAAACATAGAACATAGAACATAGAACAAAGAACACAGAACATAGAACACAGAATAGCTGATCCGCAAATAATTTATCAGTTTGCTGAACTATTCGGAATGGCAATTAATAGAAATCTATGGGATTGATTCCGGCTTTATTTTGCGGAAACCGATGTTCATGGTCAGGATACCGGCAAAGAGCAAACAGGCTATTAGCAAAAGCGATTCGTTAATGTATGGGATACTCTGGTAGCTGAGTGCAGCGGTTCCCTGTAACATTAATGCACATTCGTTGATGATCACACCCGCCACAAACCAGCGGATGCCATTTACCAGCATTTTATTGACAGGTAGTTGCTGCAGGGCAACGGTATAGGCGATAAGGAAAATACTGAACATGCCGAGCAATACCAGGTGCAGATAACCGATCACAATTGGCCGGAACCCAAAAGCCAGCTGACTAAGAGACGGAATGGTAGAACCCAGTTGTAACAAAATCTTGATAGTGGTAGCCAGTGCTGCCAGTATCAGTAACCAGCTGATGTTTTTGGGGAAGATTTCCTGCAAAGTTGTTCTGTTCAGGTAACAAAGCCGGATAAATATCCACCAGCCTGCTGTTTGTGCCAGTGCAGCCATAATGACCAGTACATAAACAGATACATGCATCGGTAACCAAAGGGCCGACAAGAGATAGGCGGGGATACTGGCAAAGGCAAACAAGCGGAAAATGGTTTGTAAGGTGGGCCTGAGTGCATTGAGATGTTCTATCCGGGCTGTCAGCAAACCCATGGCCGCAAAAAAGAACCAGCCATTATACTGAAAATGCAGAAAAAAATACACGGCGGCCAGGTACCAGTTCTGGTGAACAGTATGCGTGGCCATCATAAAGGCAAGTGCGAAAGCGCCCAGGGAAGAAAGCACATTTAACAGCAGTGCGGCTTTGAACCACTGGTGACTGATCCGGTTTTCTTTGAGGCGGTTCAGGTCTTTCCAGTAAACAATGGTGAAGATATAAGAGACAATAATGGATAAAGTAGAGAAGCTGATACTCCATCCTCCATACCCCTGTATCGGAAACCAGAGCAGCATACCGTACGCCGTAAGCAGGTTGGCCCATACTAAACCGCGGTATTTGCGGAACATGTCTACCCCGCTTTGGTGGGATAGGTACTGTATGAGAAAGACCATGAGGGTATGGGTAACCCATCCGGTGAATGCAAAGTGGGAATGGCCATGCAGCAGGTGTTTCTGGTCTATAAAAGGGAGAGAGAAAGCAATCTTATACCGAAGTATTACGCCGATGATAGAGACCAGTAATAAATTGATCAGGGAAACCTGTAACCACCTGGATAAAGAAGAACGCATACCTGTTCGTTTACCGGCAAAGGAACTGCAAACAAGGGTAAAGGGGTATGATTGTAATCATACTCAGCAGAACACTTTTCCCTTTTCGATCACCAGCTCACCTCTGTCGTGCATATGGCGCATGGCACGGATTACCGTTTCAACGCGTAAACCCGTCATATCAGCGATCTGCTGGCGGGTTAACTTCAGTTGGTTACATTCGGGGCAGAAATTTTTGTTTTCTGTTTTCAGGTAATTGATCAGTGCCGCAATCCGGGCTTCCGGTGCATATAATGCCAGTGATTTAATGAGCAGGAATTTAAAACGAACTCTTTTGGCGAGTAAACGGGTAAAGGAAAAATGAATTTCCGGGCTGTCTTTCAATAATTGTGTAAACGAACTGCGATGCAGGCGTATCAGTACGGAATTTTCTTCTGCAATGGCAGTGGCGGCATAAGGGCCTTCATCAAATAAAGGGATTTCTCCGAAACATTCGCCGGGGTCTATCAGGGTCTGAATATATTCATTGCCTTCTTCATCCACATTCACCCACCGCACAGTTCCACTGACCAGCTGATAATAGAAATGGCAGGGAGATCCTTCCTGAAAAATAATCTCACCGGCGGTTACTTTTTTATAAGCAGCCCCACAGGCAAGCAAAAGATCAATATCAATCATCATAAGTGGTGGTTTGTGTAGTTACCATCAAAACTATCCTTCCCCAATGCCTTTGTAGATGACCAGTATCATCTGAATATATGATTTTAATCAGGTTTTTACAAGAGTAATTTCTAACTGGTTGATTGTCAGTGTTTGTTTTGATGAGTTTGATCTTTTTTATCCGGTATGATTCAACGCATAAAATGGCGGTAAAAGCATGGGTAATCTTGTATATGCAATTATTCAATCAAAAAACTACGACCATGAAAAAAACGATTACAGCCATTATTGTTGTAGCGGCTATGTACGCATGCGGAAACCAGAATGGAACAGCTCCTGCGGATAATGCGGCAGCGGGGGAAGAAAAGAAAGAAGCCTCTACCAATCCTTCCTATGATCCTGAACGAGGAGAAGGTAAGTTCAAAACCGTAGAAGTTCCTGCCACCCTGGATGCGGCCCTGGCGGAGAAAGGAAACAAAGTATATGGCGTAAAGTGCAGCAGCTGTCATAAGTTAACCGAAGAGAAACTGGTTGGTCCCGGCTGGAAAGGGGTAACCACACGTTTTACCGCTCCCTGGATCATGAACTTCATCACCAATACCGACGAGATGCTGACCAAGGATCCCAAAGCACAGGCACAGCTGGAGATCTGTCTGGTACGTATGCCTAACCAGAACCTGAGTGATGATGATGCACGCAGCCTGTATGAGTTTATGCGTAAGAATGATGGCGTGAAATAAAATATCGTTACCTGTTACAACCACTGTTGTGTATCAACAAACCTTTAAACATATCAGCATGAAAAAGACAAATTATAATGCGATCGCCATGGCGTCCTTCGCATTATTGCTGGGGATGCTTTCCTGCAAACCCAAGAACGCCGGAAATGCCGTAAGTGCCGATGCCGCTACCAAAACATATGTGGCACCCGGCAAATATGATGAGTATTATAATTTTGTTTCTGGTGGTTTCAGCGGACAGATGGCTGTTTACGGATTGCCCAGTGGCCGCTTGTTACGCGTGATCCCTGCTTTTTCGGTTGATCCGGAAAAAGGATGGGGTTACAGCGAAGAAACCAAACCTATGCTGAACACTTCTCACGGTTTTGTTCCATGGGATGATTTTCACCACCCCGAACTGTCTCAGACCAATGGAGAGATCGATGGTCGCTGGGTATTCGGTAACGCCAATAATACTCCCCGCGTGGCCCGTATCGATCTGACTACCTTCCGTACGGCAGAGATCATTGAGTTACCCAATAGTGCCGGTAACCACTCTTCTCCCTTCATCACCGAAAATACCGAATACGTAGTGGCCGGTACCCGTTTCAGTGTACCACCGGATAATGTAAACGGTGATATTCCGATTAATACTTACAAACAGAATTTTAAAGGTACCCTCAGTTTTATCAGTGTGGCGAAAGAAGATGGTAAGATGGACATCGCTTTCCAGATTCAGTGTCCGGGTGTGAACTTCGACCTGAGCCATGCCGGTAAAGGCAAATCACATGGCTGGTTTTTCTTCAGCTGTTATAATACCGAACAGGCCAATACCCTGCTGGAAGTAAATGCTTCGCAGCGTGATAAAGACTTTATCATGGCCGTTAACTGGAAAAAAGCAGAAGAGTACCTCAAAGCCGGTAAAGGCAGAAAACAGTCTGTGAGATATGCCAGCAACCGCTGGGATGAAAAAACACATTCAGCCACTTCTACCATCAAAACTGAAGTGATTGTACTGGATTCGAAAGAACTGAAAGATATCTGTTACATGATCCCCTGTCCTAAATCTCCACACGGCTGCGACGTAGATCCAACCGGTGAATATATTGTAGGTAGTGGTAAACTGGCTGCGTTGATTCCTGTATTCAGTTTCGATAAAATGATCAAAGCCATTGCTGCCAAAGATTATGCCGGCGAATACGATGGTATTCCGGTGATCAAATACGAATCTGCTTTATACGGTGAAGTGAAAAAACCAGGCCTCGGACCTTTGCATACCGAGTTTGATGGTAAGGGTAATGCCTACACTTCTTTCTTTGTATCGAGCGAAGTGGTGAAATGGAATATCAAGGACCTGAAAGTGCTGGACCGTGTACCTACTTATTACTCTGTGGGTCACCTGTCAATTCCCGGTGGTGATACCAAAAAACCATCTGCTAAATACCTGGTTGCCTATAACAAGATCACCAAAGACCGTTTCCTGCCTACCGGACCGGAACTGGCACAAAGTGCACAGCTCTATGATATCAGTGGTGATAAGATGCAGCTGATCCTGGATTTCCCGACCATTGGTGAACCACACTATGCGCAATCAGCTCCGGCAGACCTTATCCGGAAAAATTCTGTTAAGTTCTTTAAGATCGATGAGAACAAACATCCTTATGTATCTAAAGGAGAAAGTGAGTCTAAAGTGGTGCGTGAAGGCAACAAAGTACATGTGTACATGACAGCCATCCGTTCACACTTCTCCCCGGATAATATTGAAGGCATCAGGGTGGGAGATGAAGTGTTCTTCCATGTGACCAACCTGGAACAGGATTGGGACGTGCCACACGGTTTTGCCGTAAAAGGTGCTTCCAATGCGGAACTGCTGATCATGCCGGGCGAAACACAGACATTACGCTGGGCTCCAGAAAAACCAGGTATGTACCCGGTTTACTGTACCGATTTCTGTAGTGCTTTACACCAGGAAATGCAGGGTTATGTACGGGTATCGCCTGCAGGAAGTAATGTACCGCTTACATTTAGTCTGGGAACCAACCAGCCCAAAGCGGAACCTGCTCCGGCGCCTAAGAAATAAATCATACATATCCGTAACAGGTATATTATCTGTTACGGATATTTTACCAGCCCGGAAACCCATTGCGGAAAATAGCAGATGCTGTTTCCGGGCTGTTTTTATGTGATAGTTGAATCTCACAAATTATTGCCATGAACAAGTTAAAAACATCATCCCGCTCATTGTTGATCCTGTGCGGGCTGGCTTTGCTGGTTGTATTGTTTGTACCCATGTGGCGGATAGACCTCGATGCACCGCAATACCCGGAAGGGTTGATGTTACAGATCTATGCCCATAAACTGGCGGGTAACGTGGATATCATCAATGGACTGAACCATTATATCGGTATGAAAACACTGCATGCAGATGATTTCCCCGAGTTCAGGATCCTACCCGGCATCATTGTATTTTTCAGTTTACTGTCCTTCATCGTAGCCGTTGCAGGCAAAAGAAAATGGCTGAACCTGTTACTGACATTATTCATTTTATTTGGTGTGATTGCGATGATCGATTTCTGGAGATGGGAGTACCAATATGGTCATGACCTCAATCCTGATGCAGCCATCCGTATTCCCGGTATGGCTTACCAGCCTCCATTGATCGGATTTAAACAGCTACTGAATTTTGGCGCTTATTCCATACCCGATATCGGCGGATGGATCTTTGTTGGCGTAGGAGCCATTCTGCTGTTGCTGGTGATCCTGGAAACACGACGCGCCAAACTTTCCCGGAACCTTACCGGAGTTGCAGGCATGTTAGTACTGGCTGTTTCTATGACAAGCCTCACAGGTTGCAGTACAGCACCCGAAGCGATCCGTTACGGGAAAGACAATTGCTATTCCTGCAAAATGACCATTACTGATAACCGTTTTGGTGCCGAGCTGGTAACCAAAAAGGGAAAGACCTATAAGTTTGATGATGCGCATTGTATCTTATCCTTCCTGCATGCAGATGCAGTAGATAAAAAAGAGATTGCAGCCGTTTATTTCACCGATTTTACCGGCGACCATCAACTCGTAAATGCTACGGAAGCTTTTTTCCTGCAAAGCGAACTGTTCCAGAGTCCCATGAATGGAAATCTGGCTGCTTTTCGTGCGGAAGACAGTATGAAAAAAATGGAGATCCAATATACGGCTGCCCGGATTAACTGGGATCAACTCAACAAATGAAATACCTTCTTTTTATATTCTCTTTATGTGTTCTTGTAACCAGTCTGCAGGCAACTACCCGGCAGGTTGGCAAAAACAAGGAATATGCAACCGTTACGGCTGCTATCAAAGCGGCTGATACAGGCGATACGGTGCTGGTGTTTGCGGGCCTGTACCGCGAAAAGAACCTCGTCATCGCCAAAAAAATTGTACTGAAAGGAACCGGATACCCGGTGCTTGACGGTGAAAAAAAATATGAAGTGATCTCCATCAAAGCCGATGGGGTAGTGGTGGAGGGATTCCGTGTTATACACTCCGGTGTATCCAGTATTGAAGATATGGGCGGCATTAAGATCTACGATAGCCGCGATGTAGTGATAAAGAATAATATCCTGGAAGATACTTTCTTTGGGATTTATGTACAATACGGCAAACATTGCATTATTGAGAATAACCGCATCACCGCTTATGCACAGGAAGAGCAGCAGAGTGGTAACGGTATTCATTGCTGGAAAAGCGACAGCCTGCAGATCATCGGTAATACGATAAGCGGCCAGAGGGATGGGATTTATTTTGAATTTGTGACCAACTCGGTAATCTGGCGCAATAGTTCTTTCCGCAATATCCGTTATGGTTTACACTTTATGTTTTCGCATAACGACGCTTATATCTCCAATCACTTTACACACAATGGGGCCGGTGTGGCGGTTATGTATTCGCATGGTGTTAAAATGTACAGTAATGTGTTTGAAGAAAACTGGGGTGATGCCGCTTATGGTTTGTTGTTGAAAGAGATATCAGACAGTTATATTGATGGTAACACTTTTATCAAAAACACCAGCGGTATTTATATGGAAGGTGCCAGCCGGATTCATATGCAGAAAAACCAGTTTCAGAACAATGGCTGGGGTATGAAAATACAGGCCAGTTGTATGGATATAGAAGTAACCAAAAATAATTTCATTGGTAATACATTTGATGTGGGTACCAACGGCTCATTGGTACTGAACACTTTCAACAGTAATTACTGGGATAAATACGACGGGTATGATCTGAACAGAGATAAAGTGGGCGATGTGCCCTATCGTCCTGTAAGTATGTATTCAATGATCGTGGAGAAGAATCCGCCGGCTATGTTGCTGTTCCGGAGTTTTATTACTACCCTGTTAGACAAAACCGAAAAAGTATTGCCCAGCTTAACACCGGAGGGATTGAAGGATAGCCGTCCACAGATGAAAAGATTATTCTGATCAACCAACTGATTAAAGAACCTGATATGATCATAGCCAATAATGTTTCTAAACAATTCGGCAAACTGCAGGCACTGCAGAATGTATCGGTTACCTGTAACAAGGGTGAATGTATTGCATTGATCGGCCCCAACGGTAGCGGTAAAACCACGCTGATTAAAAGTATTCTGGGTATGGTGGTGCCTGATAGCGGCTTTATTACTTTTAATGGCAACAATATCCTGCATCACTGGCAGTACAGGAGCGAAATCGGATATATGCCCCAGATCGGCCGATACCCTGATAATATGCGGATTGTGGATGTGTTGAATATGATGAAAGATATCCGCCAGCACAAAGGTGCGATTGATGAAGAGTTGATTGCCGCTTTTGGACTGGAGGAACTGAAGCAGAAACGGATGCGCACCCTCTCGGGTGGTACCCGCCAGAAAGTAAGTGCCTGCCTGGCATTTCTGTTTGATCCGCAGGTATTGATCTTGGATGAACCTACGGCCGGACTGGACCCGGTTTCGTCGGAGATCCTGAAAGAAAAAATTATCCGCGAAAAACAGAAAGGTAAACTGGTGCTCGTTACCTCGCACGTACTGAGCGAGCTGGACGACCTGGTAACACAGGTTATTTATATGCAGGATGGAGAACTCCGCTTCCACAAAACCATTGAAGCGCTGCGTGAAGATACCGGTCAGGAAAAATTATCCAAAGCCATTGCGCATGTCATGTTAAATGCATCCACTTTATGAAAAAGATCATCAAATATGTAATGGCTGATATACTCCGGAACCGGATTGTACTGGTGTACCTGCTCTTTTTATTGGTGGCATCCTTCAGCGTGTTCAGTCTGGAAGATAACAGCAGTAAAGGTTTGCTGAGCCTGTTGAATATTATCCTGCTGATTGTACCGTTGATCAGTATCATTTTCTCTACCATCTATGTATATAACAGCGCAGAGTTCATCGAACTGCTTGTAAGCCAGCCACTGAAACGAAAAAGCATCTGGATCAGTCTTTTTATTGGTTTGGCGGGTTCATTGTCCATCGCTTTTTTTATTGGGGTGGGTATTCCCGTGTTGCTGTATGAGGCCAATATGGTCGGGTTTCTGATGATCGGGGTGGGTATTCTGCTGAGTATCATTTTTGTGGCCATTGCCATGCTGGCCGCAGTAAAAACCCGCGACAAAGCCAAAGGAATTGGAGTGGCCATTCTGTTGTGGGTGTATTTTTCAATTCTGTTTGATGGGTTGGTATTATTTCTCCTGTTCCAGTTTGCCGATTATCCGCTGGAGAAAGCGATGGTGGGAGTGAGTGCCTTAAATCCCATTGATCTGTCCAGGATCCTCATTCTGCTGCAACTGGATGTATCTGCGATGATGGGGTATACAGGTGCTATCTTTAAAGATTTTTTTGGTACTACTACCGGTATGCTGATCTCGCTGCTGGTGCTGTTAACCTGGGTAAGTCTGCCCGTTTGGTTATCGGTGCGCAATTTTAACCGTAAAGACCTTTGATCTAAACTGTTTAATCCTGTTTGCTATGAAAAGAGATATTGAGAACCGTGCTGATATAGAACTGCTGGTAAATGAATTTTACCGGAAAGTAACAGAAGATGATGTGATCGGGTTCATCTTCTCGGATATTGTGAAAATGAACTGGGAAAAACACCTGCCTATCATGTATGATTTCTGGGACAATGCCCTGTTCTTCACCGGCAGCTATTCCGGCAATCCGATGAACCTGCACAAACACCTGCACCATATCCGCCCGTTAGACAGTAAACATTTTTTGCGCTGGGTAGATCTTTTCCTGGAAACGGTGGATGACAATTTTGAGGGTGAAAAAGCTTCCCTCGCCCGCCAAAGGGCCATCAGTATTGCCGCTGTGATGGAGGAAAAGATCCTGCAATACCGCAAGGAACAGCATCTTTTATAATCAGCAGAAATCCCTTACCCTGGTTGGTAGTTACCATCTGTTAATCGTTTACAATCTTTACATTCTTAAACATAATGGGATTATCGCTCAGCCGCAGTTTCATGCCGCTGGCCGTGGTAATATTCCGGAGAATGACTTCTTTGGGTCTTACAAAGGGAAATAGTTCCCGGTAAGAAACATCTTTCATTTCCGGATTGAAATTCGAAAAAATGGCGGGCCCCTGGTAAGATTCCGGATGATTAGAGTCGTTGATACGAAGGTTCTCGATCGTGATTCTTTCAGGCATATAACATGTGTAGCCAAAATCATGCTGCCCGGAATTGGCACCACCAATCAGGCTGCTGCTGACAGGCCTGCCACCGGCGGGTACAAAAATGCAGTTGCGGATAAAAATTTCTCCCTGCCAGGTACTGCCATAATCGGGGCGCAGATTAATGAAGGAGTAGCCGTTGATGGTTGAATTCTCTACGGTTAGCACCCCGCTGCCAATGGCATTCAAACCCATGTGACCGAGGGTAGAGTTGCGGATGGTAGCGTTGGCAACACCCATATGGGCATCGAAACGGGAAAAAGTGCATGAATCATACAACAGGTTTTTGCTGTAGTTAGACCCCATGATTCCCCAGTATGTTTTGTCATTGATATCATTTGTCTGGCGGCAGTTCACGATTGATACATTGAGAGCGCGGTTCACCGAAAGATCATAACTGCCCATCGAAACGGGCTTACCTGCTGCACCAATGGTAACATATGTTTTGTGTCCGGTAAGCACGGAGTTCTTAACCGTTATATAGGCGCAATCACCAATATTGATAAATCCGCCATAGGGTGCTCCATGCTCTCCTTCACCGGTAATGTGATGTTCAAGCTCCTGCACAACAACATGCGAACGCCTGATGGCGATATTGCGGTTATAATATGTGTACTTTGATTCCGCTTTATTGGCAATGGTGGTAAAGCGCCCACCGGTAATGGTTAGTGTGTTCTCATCGATGGGAAGAGCGGTGATAGCAGTAACCTGATCGAAGTCCCAGATAATTGGGGTGTTCCTATCCAGGTTGCCGTTTTTATCCGCAACAAAAATGTCTGTTTGCGAAGCACCGTTGTTTTGATTGAGTCCAAAACGTATATAGCGTTTTACATTTGCATTGGTAACGGTGATAAGGCAGGCCTGGGGCAGGGATTGCCCGATTTGCTGCTGGTTTCTTTTTAAGACAGAGATCGTTTCCAATTGAATGGGTTGTAATGCAGAGCTGACGACGAAAACGGATGCATTCCGGTTTTGCACTTCGGTATCATCGATGATGAAGGCAGCCCTTCCGAAATCAGTGTTGGTACGGATTACTGCCGTGCGATCTTTTCCGCCAATATAATAAGTAGCACCCTCATCCGCTTTTACCGACAGTTCGTACTGATTGGCCACTGCATGTGTTGCCGCTATAGCGTCTATATCATCGGTTTTTCCATCACCCCTTGCGCCGAAGTCGCTATAACGAACCCAGCCCCTTTTTTTGAATTTTTGTAAATCCCGGGGAGAGACATTTATCTGTAATTCTCCTTTTTCACTGGTGTTTACGCCTGTAGGTTTCTTTTCAATACTTATTAAAACATGTTCAGCGGCAACTTTTGCCTGCCCCCATCCCAGGGTTACACAGATTGTCAGTAAGAAAGAGAATAGCGCATATTTCATCTGAGCATATTTTAGTGATTGCCAGCTGCCTATGAGGCATTGAAACTAAATGTATAACTAAAAGGCGAAGTTTAGAGGTACTGTCCGGCAGAATCCTTTTTGACCAAACCACAGGCTATTCCCGAATTGCTACAACATAGTGATGGTCTCCGGCTGCAGTTGGTTGCCCACCAATCAGCCGTAACCTGCTGCTGAGCATAGCCCCTAAGGTCAGGGCTGAAGCCCCGCAAGCAATCATGCGTTGTTAACCCCATGCTGAAGCATGGGGTTATAAATGTTTCAGCGCTTGTATTATAGAGGGAGTGATAAACATGGATTTTTTTCAGTCAGTTAATACAGCTGATCTTTTCCTCTCCATTAACTCCAGCCTTCAGGCTGGGGGAATAATCGCATACACCATACTGGGCTTCAGCCCTGATAACCGGACTGAATAGTAGGAAAGAGTAAAGCGTAAATCATGTAATTCTTGTGAAGATTAGTGTAAGATGACCCGGTAGTTCCATCAGTAGGTTTGTAAGTGTTACGAAATTCAGATTAATAATTGTAAAAATTACTATGGAAAACCATATTATCAAGATAGCTTCCATTCATCATATCACACATGATGTGTTACGGATTGTGACGGATAAGCCTGCCGGGTTTACATTTTTACCTGGCCAGGCTACGCAAATCGCCATTAATAAAACTGATTGGCTGGACGCAGAAAGGCCTTTCACTTTTACAAGCTTGCCAACTGATAATTTTTTAGAGTTCACGATTAAAACCTATCCGGAAAAAGAAGGTGTTACCAACGAGTTGTTGCATTTGCAGCAGCATGACGAGTTAGTAACACATGCCGTTTTCGGAGCAATCACCTATAAAGGCGAAGGTGTTTTTATAGCCGGTGGGGCAGGGGTTACACCCTTTATTTCCATATTCAGAGACCTGAAAACCAAAAACGAAATTGGCAAAAACCGGTTATTGTTTGCTAATAAAACCCAGGCGGATATTATTCTCGAAAACGAATTTGAAACCTTACTCGGTGATGCATTTGTGAACATTTTATCTGACCAGGAGATAGAAGGTTATCAGTACGGGAGAATAACAGAAGCATTTCTCAAAGCCAATGTATCTGATTTTACACAGCCTTTTTATATCTGTGGTCCACCGCCCATGATGCAGGAAATCGAAAAGCAGTTAATTAATATAGGTGTTAAAGAAGATCTCATTACCAAAGAAATATTGTAAAATACTATTTATGCCAAACGTAAGCAAAGGGTATCATCTGACGATACCGGTTAATCATTTTTCTTTATCTTATGATGATCTCGGTGAAGGTGATATTCCAGTGATCTTTCTGCATGGGTTTCCTTTTGATAAAACAATGTGGCAGGGACAGATGGAGTTTTTAAAGCCTGATTACCGGGTAATTGCCTGTGATATAAGAGGTTTCGGAAAATCGACTGATGAAGTGTCTTCGCTGAGTATGGATTTGTTTAGTGAAGATTTGATTGCTTTTATGAACACTTTGCATATTGAGAAAGCGATCATTTGTGGCTTGTCAATGGGCGGTTTTATAGCCCTGAATGCCGTGCAAAGATTTCCTGATCGGTTTGAAGCATTGATTTTATGTGATACACAGTGTATAGCCGATACGGCTGAAGCGAAAGCCAGGCGCTATGCGAATATTGATGCTATAGCGGTAAATGGTGTAGCTGATTTCAATGAAGGGTTTATCAAAGCTGTTTTTCATGCGGATTCATTCAGTAATAAAAAGGAATTGGTTGAAAGCCTGCGTAAGGTAGTATTGGCCAATTCTCCGCATATCATTTCCTTTGGACTCACCGCGCTCGCTGAACGTTCAGAAACCTGCTCTGCGCTGAGTAACATAAACTTACCTACATTGATTATTTGCGGCAGGGAGGATTCGGTTACACCACTGGCTCAATCAGAAACCATGCATAGGGCCATAAAAGGATCAGTTCTGCAGGTAATCGATGATGCGGGGCATGTATCCAATCTTGAACAGCCTCAGTTATTCAATAAACATCTGCTTGATTTTCTCACGGCGTTAAAACAGTAGGGTTTACCCTGATTTGTCTGCTACTACATTTTATAATGTTTTACGGTCCACATCTTTCAGCTTTATATCTTTCAGACCCGTAAAATCCTGGAGTGTAAAATCCTTCACCTGATCCAGTATGAAGAAACCGGCTTCTTTCACCTTCTGTGCTTTTACATGCCTGAACGTAGCGCCGGTAACCTGGTTGAGGATAAAGGGCGGCCTGAAATCATCTTTCAGAAATTCAATAGTGATGTCGTGCAGCACAATATTAGTAACATGGCGTATAAAAAAGCCATAGGCTGGTATCACACCAAACTTATTGGGATCAGGATATCTTTTTTCAAATTCCGGTACCTGAATGGTATCCATATTTTTTGTGCCTCCCCCTTTGTAGTAAATATGAATATTACTCATTTCAACATCTGTAATATCATGCCCTGGTATTCCGCTGATGATCGAGGCTGAGCTGTCGTCTGTAGCATTGTATACATTTATATTAGTGATATTTATCCGGCGGCATTGACCAATGACCAAACTGTCCGGTCCCCGCATTCTGGCACCCAGGCGGATAAAAAAGGGCGAATTGGTAACATCGCGCATAGTGATATTGTTCACGCTGATATCTTCGAGTAAAGCGCCGTCCACCGATTCCAGTGCCAACCCTCTGCAATGATCAAACACACAATTAGAGATGGCTATATTCTGAAAACCACCATTGGATTCCGTACCCATTTTAATTCTGCCGGTTGGGGCTTTCCGATAATCTTTCCGGTAAGTACCATCCAGTACGCTGCCTTCAAAATATCCGCTTACAATACAATTGGTGATAGTTACATTTTTGGTGGCTCTAGTATAACCCAGGGCAAAAGAACTTTTCAGACAGATGGCATCGTCGGATGGGGAATTGATGGTGCAATTGGAAATATGTACGTATTGGCAACAGTCAATATCCATACCGTCGCGGTTGGTATCCATGATTACATTATCTATGGTAAGGTGATCCACTCCTGTGGCCAGTATTCCAAACCATCCTCCATGTTTGATAATTATATTCTGAATAATAACATTGCGGCACAATAACAAGGCTATAGATTTATTGGCATAATTACTGCCGCCTTTCACTTCTCCACCCAATAAACCTCGTCCCCAGATCATGCCGCCGCCTACGATTCCTATATCGTGCAGGTTTTCGCCCCAGATAAGACTGTTGTGAAAACGGTTATGTCCGAGGTCGGTATATTTGGTTTTGCTTTCGCTAACCGGCTCAATTTTATCGTATTCGGTAGAATCTTCGCGCGAGGCAGCAATGATTACCGCAGCGCGGTCTATATAAAGCGTAATATTACTCTTGAGATGTATTGAACCCGTTATATAGTTTCCTGCCGGAAAATAAACAGTTCCTCCACCCGCGAGTGCTGCTGCATCAATGGTTGCATTGATCTGTTTGGTATCAAGACTTTTTCCATCCCCTTTGGCACCATACTCTTTTACACTGTAAAATGCCTGGGTTGGCAGGTTACGTGACATGGCAGGCAATGAAAACAGCAGTAACAGCCATAAAGCTGCCAATCCGGATTTCTGTATTTTATTCATGGTGGATAATGTATGGCGCATAGTTGGATATATTCATTCATTGAAACTGGTAAGTTATATAAAAGCGGGAAGCGGTTTCTTTTCAACAGCGTTTAGTTACGAAATCGATTTCGGCAGATTGCTTCTTCTCTTTATTATGGTTGGTTGCAGACCAAAACAGCATCCGTTACGCTTGTGTTACTTTCATCATGCTGTTATTCGCTAAGACCAACCGTAACCTGCCGCGGGCTTAGCTACTAAAGTCAGGGCTGAAGCCCGGTAAACAATCAAAGACTTGTTAATCCCCATGCTAAAGCATGGGGTTATAAGAAAATCAGTACTGGTCATTTTAATGGTAGCTTACTGCCGGGTGAAACATTGTTTATAAAATCAGAATTAAGGAAACTATCCACCAGCTGTTATTGCGTAAATCTCTTCCTGCTATTCGCTAAGCCCCGCCTTCAGGCTGTGGACAATCAACCGTAAACTACTTAGCATAGCCTCTAAGGTCAGGGCTGAAGCCTGTAAACAATCGAAGACTTGTTAATCCCCATGCTGAAGCATGGGGTTATAAGAAAATCAGTACTGGTCATTTTAATGGTAGCTTACTGCCGGGCTTCAGCCCTGACTTTAGTGGATATGCGTTCGCAGATAGGTCATAAGGTTGTAAACAAAAAAAGCACGGGCAAGACTACCCATGCTTATCGCTTAAAAAAACAAGTAAAAAATTTTAGTTCCCGGCTGGTGGCGGTAAGAGCACACCATCAATCACATGTATAATACCATTCGATGCCGGTATAGATGCTACAATGGTAGCCGTTCCGTTCAGCATGATCTTTCCGTCTTTTTTACTGACCGTAATATTGCCGCCATTTACCTGGCCCAGGACCTGTCCGTCCTGTAATGATTCGGCCTTGTAAACGCCTACTGATACATGGTATTGCAGAATATCGGTCAGGGCTTCTTTTTTCTCAGGCTTCAGTAATCCTTCTACAGTGCCGGCTGGTAATTTGTCGAATGCGGCATTGGTGGGGGCAAATACGGTAAAGGGGCCGGCATTGCTTAACGCATCTACCAGTTCGGCTGCTTTTACGGCGGTTACCAGGGTAGTATGGTCTTTGCTGCCAATGGCCACCTGTACCACGTTTTTCTGCGAAGTTTCATCCTGTACGCCTGATTGGCCGGCGGCCTGTTCTGCCGGGGCGCTGGCACTTTCTGTGGTGGTTTCTGTTTTGCTCTCGCAACCAGCGGCTACCATCAGTGCAAAACCGGCTACAACTAGTAATTTCTTTTTCATATGTGCAGTTTTAAATAGTTAACTGAGATCAAATCTAACTGTCATAAAACTGTCTGGTTGTGATTTGAATCATATACTGAGAAGTAAGATCTTGTATAGGTAAACTGCCGGGTATCCCTCTGTGTAAGTCCCTATCTCTGTACCTCAGTGTTGCAATACATGAGATTGTACCAGTCTTTTTCAACAGTGGTGTTTTTTCAACACAGAGATACGGAGCGACAGAGGGGCACAGAGAGGGTACAGAAGGAGGGCTGATGGGGCATAAAAAAAAGAGAAAACCGGGGTTTTCTCTTTGTATCGTAAAGCGGGTAGCTTAGTTATTGGAATCGAGGTAATCGTTTTCCTGGGCCGGTGGTGGTGTTTCGGGTTTGCTCTCCACATAAATGGTCTGGTGGTAGAACTTGGTAGACGATTTGATCGCGTTCAGTTTTTCCTGGAAAATGGCGAGGTAATTATTGTCTTTGTTGTTTTTGTTGAAAGTTTCTTTCAGTTGTGAGAACAGTTCGGAAGAACTGGCTTCAAATACCGGTGTTTCCAGGCTCAGCAGTTTGATATTGGCATCTACATACTGGTTCATTTCGGTATTGATGATGGTACAATGGATATTACCTTTTACGATCGAGTCTTTGCAGAGATTTACTTTCAGTGCATAGATCGATCCTTCAAATTCGCCTTCCACTTTAATATCGTTACAGATAATGACCCCGTTCATCATGCCGGTAGGGGTGATATTGATGGTTTTTTTGCTGTATAAGACGCCGGTGAAATTGCCGTCCAGGGTGATCTCATTTTCAGAATCGAGGATACCGGAAATATTGGTAGAGCTGGTAATAAACAGCTGTTTGTCATCCGAAGCGCTTTGGGTACCGAAGCCGGAATTAGGATCATGCAGCAGTTGCTCCCGGAATTTGTTCATGGGTCTTTTATTTGGTATGCAGCTAAATTATTACATTTTATGACGAAATGTCAATATTTTTTGACGAAAAGCGATGAGTCGGCCTACGCAATAGAAAAATAACGATTCCATCACCTTTCTTTCAGCGGGAATCTTTCTTTTTAGCTATCTTACCCATCCAATAACCAGAGAACCCCCATTCTATGCTGTTTAAAAAAACGGAAAAACCCGACGAGATTCTCCCCGCCGTGCAGGTTGTATCGGGTGGTGTTTATTTCGGAATCATCAAAACCAGTTCCCCTATCCGCATCGAAGGCGATTTTAAAGGAATCATTTTCTGTACCAATAAGGTCATTATCGATAAAAAAGCCTCTGTAAACGGGGATATTCTTTGTCATGATATCGTGATCGGAGGCCTGATTGATGGCAATGTGATCTGCAAAAATAAATGTATGCTGAACGAAGATGCCGTGGTAAACGGGATCGTTCGTACTGCTCTGTTCGAGAACGGTCCTGCCAGTTCTGTTACCGGGCCGGTATATGTGAACAAGGATAATGGCAGTATTGACGTAGAAGAATATTACGAGTTGTTCAATAAAAAAGAAAACCTGGAAAAGATCAAGGCAGAATACTTCTCCCTTCCCCAGAAACTGATCCTGATTACCTGATCTTACGGGTTACAGGTATGCTAACACCGGTAAGTATCAGAATTAGCTATTTTTGCTACTTCTGCTGATCTAAAATTACCAAGTGCAATGAAGGCCAGGCTGCAGTTACTCTCAGAACAACTGGAAGGCGATCTTTTTTTCGACACCACCATGCGTACGCTGTATGCCACCGATGCATCCGCCTACCGCGAAATGCCATTGGCGGTGGCAATTCCCAAATCCAAGGCTGATATACAGTTACTCATCGCTTTTGCCGCGGCTAACCAAACTTCTTTGATACCCCGTACTGCCGGCACTTCGCTGGCCGGTCAGGTAGTAGGCAGCGGGATTGTGGTAGATGTATCGCGCCATTTTAATGAAATCCTCGAAATCAATGTGGATGAGAAATGGGTAAGGGTACAGCCAGGGGTAATCAGGGATGAACTGAACCTGTTTCTGAAGCCTTATGGACTGTTCTTTGGTCCGGAAACCTCTACCGCCAACAGGGCCATGATTGGTGGGATGGTAGGTAATAACTCCTGTGGCTCCAATTCGGTGGTGTACCGCAGTACCCGCGAGCATTTGCTCGAAGTAACCGCTTTGCTGAGCGATGGGTCCGAAACCGTATTCAAAGAGTTATCGATAGATGCTTTTCACGAAAAATGTGAGCAGCCCGGGCTGGAGGGACAGATCTACCAGCAAACCCGCCGTTTACTGAGTAATTATGAGAACCAGGTAGAGATCCGTAAACAATTCCCGAAAAAAACGGTGGAGAGAAGGAATACCGGGTATGCCGTAGACCTGTTGGTAGATACGGAACCTTTTACCGCCGGTGGTGCTCCCTTTAATTTTTGTTCGCTGATAGCGGGCTCAGAAGGTACGCTGGCTTTTCTGACCGAGATCAAACTGAATGTGGTGGCCCTGCCGCCGAGAGAAACGGGTTTGCTCTGCGTACATTTTAACTCGATAGATGAATCGCTGCGGGCCAACCTGATCGGGTTGAAATACCATCCCAGTGCGAGTGAACTGATCGACCATTATATACTCGAGTGTACCAAAGAAAATATTGAACAACGCAAGAACCGCTTTTTTGTACAGGGCGATCCCGGTGCCATTCTCGTGATCGAGTTTGCCCGCGCTACCCGCGAAGAAATTCTGGCCATTACCGCACAGGTAGAAGCAGACATGCGGGCCGCCGGACTGGGGTATCATTTTCCGGTATTGTTTGGAGAAGACACCAAAAAGATCTGGACCCTGCGCAAAGCCGGATTGGGTTTGCTCGGTAACCTGCCCGGCGATGAAAAAGCGGTGCCGGTGATAGAAGATACGGCAGTGGATGTGAATGATCTGCCGGCCTATATCCGGGAGTTTAATGAGATCCTGACCAAACACGGACTGCATTCTGTACATTATGCGCATGCGGGTTCGGGCGAGCTGCACCTGCGTCCCATCCTCAACCTGAAAACAGTGGAAGGGAACCGCCTGTTCCGCGTGATTGCGGAAGAAGTGGCCACGCTGGTGAAAAAATACCAGGGTTCATTGAGTGGCGAACATGGCGATGGGCGTTTGCGCGGTGAGTTTATCCGCCAGATGGTAGGGGAGAAGAATTACCAGTTACTGAAAGAGATTAAAGCCTGCTGGGATCCGCAGCATATTTTCAATCCCAATAAGATCGTAGATACGCCACCGATGAATACCATGTTGCGGTATGAGCCGGGACAGTTTACGCCGGAGTTTAAAACCATTTTCCGTTTTCACCAGCAGGATATTTTACAGCATGCCGAACAATGCAATGGCTCCGGCGATTGCCGGAAAACGCATTTGTCTGGCGGCACCATGTGTCCTTCGTTCATGGCCACACACAATGAAAAAGATACTACCCGTGCCCGGGCCAATATACTGCGCGAGTTTTTAACGCATTCTGATAAAATCAACCGCTTTGATCACAAAGAGATCTACGAAGTGATGGATCTCTGTCTGAGTTGTAAAGCCTGTAAATCGGAATGTCCCTCCAATGTGGATATGGCCAAACTGAAAGCAGAATTTCTGCAGCAGTATTATGATGTACATGGGGTTCCTTTCCGGTCAAAACTCATAGCCAATTTCACGGCATCGGCCAAACTGGGTTCTTTACTGCCTTCCGTCTATAATTTCTTTGTAGGCAATGCAGTTACGGGCAGCCTGATTAAATGGATTGCCGGTTTTGCGCAAAAGCGATCCATGCCAAGTTTATCCACTACCACTTTGAAAAACTGGTATGCAAAACACCGGAAAAAAGCCATACCGGCATCCGGCAGAAAAGTATACCTGTTCTGCGATGAGTTCACGAATTATAACGACGCACATATCGGTATTACCGCCATCCTGTTACTGGAGAAATTAGGGTATACCGTAGTCATACCGGATCACGAAGAGAGCGGTCGCACCTGGTTATCAAAGGGATTGATCCGCAAAGCGCAGCAGATCATCAACCGGAATATTGTGGCACTCAGTCCGCTGGTTTCTGCCGATACGCCACTGATCGGGATCGAACCATCGGCCATTCTCAGTTTCCGTGATGAATATCCTGATCTGGCTTTTGATGAGAACCTTTCCGCAGCAAAAGAAATGGCCAAACATGTTTTTCTCATCGATGAATTCATTGCGGCAGAAATAGAAAAAGGCAATATCAGTTCCGACTCCTTCACCAAAGAAAAACGCTTGGTAAAACTACACGGGCATTGCCAGCAGAAATCCGTCTCCAATCTTTCCGCCTCTGTAAAAATGTTATCGCTGCCTGCGCAGTATACGGTGGAAACGATAGCTTCCGGATGTTGTGGTATGGCAGGTTCTTTCGGGTTTGAGAAAGAACATTATGATCTGTCTATGCAGATCGGTGAGTTGGTTTTACTGCCTGCAGTGCGACAACAGGCCGCAGACACCATTATTGCCGCCCCGGGCACCAGTTGCCGTCACCAGGTAAAAGATGGAACGGGTAGAGAAGCTTTGCATACGGTAGAAGTGTTGTACCAGGCGCTGATGAAATAATTTTAGCCGCGTCTTTGCGCCTTCTCGAGAAATTTTCCCGCAAAGGCGCAGTTTTATTTAGTGCAGGTTTATGGCTGTTATTTTTTACAGGTATTTATACGCAAATGGCTAAATGGTCTGTATTGGTATCTGAATTGGGTTAAATTTGTACCCACTATGCCAATATTAACCAATAAGGATACTGCCGTAGATGTCGGGTATGAACTGAGCCGTTATTTTCCTCCCGAAAAACTGAAATTATCGCTGATAGACCGGTATGCATTTGCGGGTGATGCAGGTTTTTATTACTTACTTCCCCAGGCTATTGTACAACCTACCACCATCGATGAGATCAAGTGGTTATTTGAATTTGCCCATCAATACAGTGTGCCGCTTACTTTCCGTACAGGGGGTACCAGTCTCAGCGGACAATCCATCACCGATGGCGTATTAGTAGATCTCGCCCGTGGCTGGAAAAAAGCAGATCCGCTCAGCAGCGGAACCCGCGTTAGGGTAGAGCCCGGTGCCATTGGAGCGCACGTGAACCAGAAACTGGGATCTTTCTCTGCCAAAATTGGTCCCGATCCGGCATCCATCAGTGCCGCCATGATGGGGGGCATTCTCTCTAATAACAGCAGTGGTATGTGTTGCGGGGTTACCCATAATTCTTATCATACACTGGAGACCATCCGTTTTGTACTGCCCAGTGGCAGGGAATATAATACAGCCGCCAGAGATGATTATTTCAAGTTTCAGGCGGGAGAAGAAGTGCTGTCGGAAGGATTGCGCGAGATCCGTAAACAGATTTTGTCTAATCCCGCACTGGCAGATAAGATCCGCAGCAAGTACCGCATTAAAAATACGGTGGGTTATGGTATCAACGCTTTCATCGATTATGAGCATCCGCTCGATATCATGGCGCATTTACTTATCGGCGCCGAGGGTACGCTGGGTTTTATTGCAGAAGCGGTATTACACACCATTCCTGATAAACGATACAAAGCAACCGGTCTCCTGTTTTTCGAGAACCCGGTCATAGCTGCAGAAGCCATACCGGCATTAAAAGCAACCGAAGCAGAAGCACTGGAGCTGATGGACAGACCGGCACTGCGCTCGATAGAACACCTGGAATATTGTCCGGCCATGGTGAAAGCCATGCCCTCGCAGGCAACAGCCATTTTGTGTGAATACCAGGCAGCTTCGGAAGAAGAGTTGGAAGCACTTTTACAGCGTGCCCGCCCCATCATCGGCACAGTGCCGGTTCTGGATCAGCTGGATTTTACGAAAGTATCCTATGAACAGGCCAAACTCTGGAAACTGCGGAAAGGAATGTATCCTTCTGTAGCAGCCGTGCGCGCCAAGGGCACTACTGCCATGCTGGAAGATGTGGCCGTTCCCTTAGAGAACCTGGGAAAAGCCGTAACGGATCTGCAGGTATTGTTTGCCAAATATGGTTATACGGATGCTATCATTTTCGGACATGCCAAAGAAGGCAACCTGCACTTTCTGGTAACACAGCCGGTGAATACTGCCGAAGAGATCGCGGTATTTGAAGCGTTCAACGATGAGCTGGCCGATCTGGTGATCCGTAAATACGATGGATCGCTGAAAGCGGAACATGGAACCGGCCGGCAGATTGCCCCCTATGTGAGACAGGAGTGGGGCGATGAAGCCTATAAGATCATGCGCAGAGTGAAACAGCTGGTTGATCCGCTGAATATCCTGAATCCCGGTGTCATCATCAACAAAGACGATCGGTGTCACCTGAAGAATATGAAAACCATGCCCGTGGTAGAAGAAGAAGTGGATAAATGTGTAGAGTGCGGGTATTGTGAGAACCGATGTCCCAGCCGCAACTATACCTTAACGCCGAGACAACGGATCCAGATCCGCCGTTCTTTACAAAGACTGAAGACGGCCGGTAACAGCGTTGATTATGAAAAACTGAAAGAACAGTTTCAGTTCTCCGGTATGGATACCTGTGCCGTAGATGGAATGTGTGCCATTGATTGCCCGGTATCGATTAATACGGGAGAGTTGATTAAAAGATTACGGCGGGAGAACCATTCGCCCAAAGAAAATAAACTCGCACTGCGCGTGGCCCGACACTTTGGTCTGGTAGAAACAGTGGTGAAAATAGCCTTACACGGTGCCCATGTGATTAACTGGATCGGCGGCGATGATACCATGATGAAGTTTACAAAATGGCTGCGCAAAAAGATTCCGGGTTTTCCGCTGTGGAGTAATGCGATTTCCTCCCCACTGTATATCCGCGGACGCAAACCTTCCACACCGGATATTGTCTATTTCCCATCCTGTATTACCCGGATGATGGGAGATGATAAAGAAGACGCCATGTCTATTAACCAGGTAGTGGCGCTATTGTGTAAACGGGCAGGGCTGAAACTGTTTGTGGCCAATCATACCACGGGTGTTTGTTGCGGACAGTTATTCTCCTCCAAAGGGTTTCAACCGGCTTATCAAGAAACGGTGAACCGCACCATGGAGATTTTGTGGAAATGGACCAGGGGTGGTAAAGTGCCGGTATTGATGGATGTTACATCCTGTACCCATTCGCTGCAAAGTTCTTATCCTTATCTCACAGAAGAAAATCAGCAAAGATTTAAACAGCTTACTATTATCGATAGTATAGATTTTGCTGCGGATTATTTGTTGCCGCGGTTAAAGATCACAAAGCAGAAAAAACTGGTGGCTTTTCACCCGGTATGTACCTCCCATAAAATGAACCAGCTGCATAAACTGCAGGCTATTGGTGATTGCTGTGCAGAAAAAGCCAATATTCCTTTTCTTAGTGGCTGTTGTGGTATGGCCGGCGACAGAGGTTTCTATTTTCCGGAACTCACTGCCAGCGCCACCAAAGATGAAGCCAGGGAAGTATATGCTTACAGCCACCGCTGCGATGGGTTCTATTCATCCGGTAAAACCTGTGAGATGGCAATGAGTGAAGCTACGGGGCATAATTACCAGTCGGTGTTGTATTTGTTAAGGGATGCGACGGGGTAATTAAAAATTAGTAATTAGTAATTAGTAATTAAAAATTACAAATAGGGAAAAAAAGACAGCCATATTAAGCTGTCTTTTTTTATCGATTGCTTTACATATTAAGGATAGAGTAGGTATTTTTTGCGCATGGTTTTGTATTGGGTAAGGCCGGGTTCCCAGCTTTTGCGGATCTCTGCTTCGGGTACACCGGCTATGATCTGTTCTTTGAACTGCGTGGTGCCGGAGAGTTTATCAATATTGCCCATCTCTTTGCTTTGTTTATAATCAAAGAACTTTTCTTTGTAGGGATAGGCATTGTACAGTTCTATCATCCAGCTGATATTGACCTGTTTCTTTTTACGCAACAGATCAGTGTTGTAGTTGCGAAGATCAAGACCATAACAGGCTTTATTCATGTGCAGCGGTGTTTCTGCCATACCCTTGATGCCGGTAGGGGTAAAAGAGAAACCGTATTTGTCTTTCACATCGGGGTTGCCCAGAACGGTGAAGGGAAAGTAGGTGCCACGTCCCTGGCTGAAGATCGTTCCTTCAAACAGGCAGAGCGAAGGATAGAGCAGAATAGATTGCTGTGTATTCAGGTTAGGCGAAGGTTTTACGGGTAAAGTGTAGGCCATATCATGGTTATAATTGGCTACGGGTATAATAGTGATCTTACACTGCACTTTATTGCTGAGCCAACCTTCACCATTCACCATTTTAGCAAACTCGCCCACGGTTAAACCATGTGCAATCGGGATAGGGAACATGCCGATACCGGATTTCAGTTTCATATCGAGAATTGGACCATCAATGAAATAACCATTGGGGTTGGGCCTGTCGAGAATCAGTAATTCCTTATTGTTCTCATAACAGGCTTCCATCAAACGGGCAAGGGCATTGATATTGGTATAAAAACGGCAGCCCACATCCTGCAGATCGTAGACCATGATATCTACATCGGCAAGGTCTTCTTTGCTGGGTTTGTTCTTGCCACCATATAAAGAGATCACCGGAATGCCGGTGGCCTGATCAATTTCATCAGCTACTTTGGCGCCTGCGCTGGCATTACCTCTGAAACCATGTTCGGGTCCAAATACTTTGACAATGTTGATGCCTCGTTTCTTCAGACTATCTACCAGGTGCTGGTTACCGATGACGGTGGTTTGGTTGGCAAGAATAGCTACTCTTTTACCCATGAGCAAAGGCATGTATTTCCCGGTCTGATCGGCACCTGTCAGGATCTGTTTTTTGGGAGTGCCGTGTTTTTTTTGAATGGGCGTGAAGAAAAGGAACAGCAGTGCGAACGTGCTGGCAAACAATACAATGATCTTTTGTTTCATAATGGGGGCGATTGAGGGGTTAAATATACAACAGTCCTGTGTGTCTCTGTTCCGCTGTGACGCAGTGTTGAAAAATGATGGTTATGGAAGGATCTAATTCAACATGAAGACTTGTACATTGCAGCATGTACACAGTAACAGGATTGGTAGAGCGGTTTCAATTATTACAGCATCCAGAGGGTGGTTATTACAGAGAAATGTACCGCTCGGCGGAACAGCTGACACAGTCGGCTTTGCCGGAAAGATTCAGTGGCAGCAGGTGTTTTTCTACCGCTATTTATTTTCTGATCGAAAAGGGTAATTTCTCCGCCTTTCACCGCATACAAAGCGATGAGTGCTGGCATTTTTATGCGGGTGATAGTCTGCATGTGCATGTGATCCATCCCAATGGAGTGTATGAACTGTTGAAACTGGGCAATAACCTGGCTGCAGGCGAATGCTTCCAGGCCGTGGTGCCGGCGGGTAGCTGGTTTGCTTCTGAAACCGCACCCGGTGGCAACTATTCATTTGTAGGCTGTACCGTAGCGCCCGGTTTTGATTTTGCCGATTTTGAATTAGCTACGGCGGATCAATTAACGGCTTTGTATCCCGCTATGAGCGAACTGATCGCCCGTTTGTGCAGGCAATAATAACAGGAATCTGCTACCATCCACCTAGGGCTTCAATCTTCCCTTTGTTTTTCCGTTTGAAATAAAAATATAGCGGTATGCCGATAGCAGTTAAAACCAGGCCAAATACAGAATTGATGATCGCCGATTTTCCACTGAGGTAATTGGTGATATCGGTGTAAAGCGTAGTGCCGATGTAGAGGCCTGTAAAAGCCAGAAAGATCAATGGGATCCAGGGATAGCCCCAGACTTTATAGGGCCGTTCCTGCTCAGGCATTTTTCTTCGCAGTATAAAAAAACCGAGAACAGTTAACCCATAAAATACCCATCCGATAAAAATGAACATATCGGCCAGTATATCAAAAGAACCGCTGATCACCAGTACCGAACTCCAGATGCCGAGTATCAAAACTGCATTACCTGGTGTCTGAAACCGGGGATGCGTTTTACCCGACCAGCTGAAAAAAAGAGAAGATCCCGCCATGGCAAAAATAACCCTCGCATTGGCCAGCAGGTTGGCATTGGCAGATCCGAAACAGGAAATCACAATCAATAGCGCAATGACAGCACCCGCCATATTGCCCAATACTACGGCAGCGGCATCACTGGCCACCAGCGGAGACCGGGCCATCACATCAACCGGTAACACATAGAGATAGGCGAGGGAGATCAATACATAAATGAAGATGCAGGCAGATACACCTGCGATCAGACTTTTGTTGATCGTTGTAGCAGGATCCTTGATTTCGCCTGCTACCATGTTCAGGTTATTCCAGCCATCATAAGCGGCAAATGCGCCGGTGGTGGCCGCCATAAAACCAGCGAATAATGTCCAGTTGCTGAGTTGAAAGCCGGGCGCATTGGTGATGAAATTAACCGCATGACCTTTCCCCGAAAAAAAGATACCCATGATCAGTAACAGGATTACGATCACTTTCATGGCGGTAGCAATTAACTGAATCCGGTTAGCAGATCGGGCACTTACATAATTCACCAGACTTAACCCCATGATTACGGTAATAGCCAGTGCTTTTACACCAAAATGCTGCAGGGGCAGAATATTTCCGATCAGGGGCAGGTGCCATACAACAGATTGTTCGGTGGCTAAACTGAAATCTGGCAGCGGAATAAAATAACCCGCATACGAAGCAAGCACAAAACCCATGGCCGCAATAGATGCGGTATTGATCACGGCTACACTGGCCCAGCCGTACAAATAAGCCACCAGGTCCCCGAAAGCATAACGCAGGTATACATACTGTCCGCCGGTTTCCGGAAACATGGTTCCCAGTTCTGCAAAAGCCATGGCGCCGAACATACTTACGATACCAGCCACTATCCAAACAAGAATCAACAGGTAGGGAGAGCCCAGTTCAGAGGCCATGGTGGCCGGTTTCATGAAAATATTGCTGCCAATGATGCTGCCAATAACGAGGAAAGTGGCAGACCATACGCCAATTGTTTTGGGTAACCGGGAGGAAGCCATGGGCAGTTAGTTGTATTACAGCCCTCCGGTTTTGCGGGTGGGCTCTTTAAATATACTGGCTCTGGTTCGTTTCTCAAATAATTAATGTATAGTTGCTGGCTGTCACAGATCTGTCAATTTCCCTCCATTTGTACCTTTTTTTGTGTGGATACCTGCGGGAAAACTAATTTCGCGTCCTTGTTCATCCGATAGTAATATATATGCAGATACAGATCCTCAAATCCAAAGTACACCGGGCAACCATTACCGAAGCCAACCTGAATTATGTGGGAAGTCTTACCCTTGATGAAGACCTGATGGATGCTGCGCAGATGATCGAATACGAAAAGATCCAGGTGGTAAATGTGAATAATGGAGAACGGATTGAGACCTACCTGATTAAAGGGGCACGTGGCTCTGGTGTTTGTTGTTTGAACGGACCCGCTGCCAGAAAAGGTGCCGAAGGGGATATTGTAATCATTATTTCTTATGGATTGGTTGAAATGAACGAAGCCAAAAACTGGCAGCCGGTGGTTGTATTCCCGAAAGAAGGAAACCGTTTATAGCTGGTTTTATTGACGGTTGATAGGTAGACTGATTTCATAAATATATAACTGTTATTCACTGGCATGGGGTGACTGTCAATACCCCGGTATTTTATAATCTTGTTGAAAATCAATTGAATAAATCCGTTGCTTTTCGTATTTTGTCAGCGCTACTGTGTTAATCTAATGAGAATGCCAGGAACTGATTTATGAAACCAGCCGGACTGTTATTGTTAGTGCTCTCTCTTTTTTGCATCATCCCCGGTAAATCGCAGCAGCGAAGATTGGATAGTCTGCTGGCACTGGGTCCTCAATATCATCGTGACGATTCCCTGAAAGTGATTTATCTCAAGGAGGTATTCAGGGCCTATGCCAGTCAAAAAAAATATGCAGAAGTTTCGCGCTATGCCGATTCTGCTGTAAAGATGGCAAAGGCTTTATCCAATAAAAAATTACTGGCGTATATCTACCAGCGGATTGCTTTGATCTATCATGTGTCAGACAGGTTACAGGCCATCACCAATTACCGCCAATCCATTGAAGTAGCCCATGCAGCCGGGGCGGTAAAAACGGAAGCGGGTTCTTATCTTAACCTGGGGGCGCTTTACCAGGGTATCGGAGATTTTCCTGCATCGCTGGATGCACATGAGCGTGCCCTGGCTTTGTATGCATCTATAGGTGATAAGGATGATATGGTGAGTTGTTACATGAACATTGCCACTATCTACAATGGTATGCAACAAAGGGTACAGGCCATCAGTTATGCCCGTAAGGCATTGGAAGCTTTTGAAGCCGGTAAAAGTTATAGAGGAATGGGGGTGGCGTATGATGTACTGGGATCTACTTATCTGAGTGCAACCGCTGAAGAACTGACCCTTGCAGGAATTCTGCCCGAGAACCGGTTCCGGATTGCGGCAGAGATGTTTGAAAAAGGGTTGAAAGCGGCCAAAGTTTCGGGTGATGTGGGGTTGATTTCTTCTTTTTATACCGACTTCGGCCGGCTGAATGAAATGACGGGTAAAAATGAAACGGCTTTACAGTTTTTTCTACAGGCGCAGGAATTGAGTCGTGACCGGGAGAACGATCAGGAAGCTTATCTCGATAACCTGGTGCTTACCGGTGTATTTTATCTCAAGAAATTAAAGAATGTAGAAAAGGCAAAACAATATTTGTATGAGGCACTGGATTTGTCGAAAAAAATTGCACGTTTGCCATCGCAACAGGATGCGTTGACTGCGTTAAGTGATCTGCATGAAAGTAACAGGAATTTTGACAGTGCTTTATATTATTTCCGAAATGCGATTATCATCCGGGATCATATCTCCAGCGAGGAAAGAGAAAATGAAATTACCAGGAAACAGCTGAAGATGGATTTTGACATGAAAGAACGTGAATACAAAGAAACACAGTTACTCACGGATGCCAAACTGAAACAGCAGGTAATGCTGGCCAGAGAAAGGGAGCAGGAGCTGCTGTTGCGGAAACAGCAACTGGAGATCAGTAACAAGGAAAAAAGTCTGCAACGCCTGCTTTTTTTACAGAAACAGGCAGAACTGGAAGCGCAGAAGAAAGTGCAGGCCAGTCAGTTGGTGCAGGAACACCTGAAAGCGGAATATGATAAAAAAATCCGTGATCAGCAGATCGATGCGCAAAATGCAGCGCTGGGTGCCAACAGACGATTATCTTTTTTTCTGGGCACGTTGGCGGTGATAGTACTGGCCGTCGCTGTTTTTATTTTCAAAAGCCGGATGAAAACGGTTAAACTGAACCGGCTGGTATCGGAACAGAAATCGGAACTGGAAGAACTGGTGAAAGTAAAAGATAAAATTTTCAGTATTGTTAGTCATGATATGCGGGCACCTATCAATAACCTGGTCGCATTTGGATCGCTGCTGGAAGAAGGAGAGATAGGGCAGGAGAAACTGGCGAAATATATAGACCAGGTAAAAGGCACGCTGGATCATACTTCCTCTATGATGGAGAATCTGCTGAACTGGTCGGCCAGCCAGATGCAGGGTTTTACACCGGTAACCGCATCTGTTCTGTTAAACGAAGTGGTAGTTAATGTGATAGCGGGCCTTGAACCTGCTTTACAAAAAAAGAAACTGCAGTTGGATAACCGTTTGTTATCTGATATAATCGTAAGCGGTGACAGCAATATGATTGAACTGATTATCCGTAACCTGCTGAGCAATGCCATTAAATTTTCTGCACCGGGAACGCAACTGGAACTGTTTCAGGCAAAAGACAAAGACAATCATCAGGTAGTTGTTTCGGTAAAAGACAATGGCCTGGGATTGCCACAGTCTAAAGTAGACAAAATCAATGCAGCTTCGGTACTGACGATGGAAAGCACTTACGGAACAAATAAAGAAAAAGGGACCGGCCTTGGGTTAATGCTGTGTAAACATTTTGCCGGGCTGATGAAAGGAAAAATCTCAGTAACCAGTAAGGAAGGGCAGGGGAGTGTTTTCAGTCTCTCATTACCATTGGCCTGAGATCCGCTGTTATTCTATAAAACGTGTCAGTGTTTTTTTGTTGATCAGGTTATCCTGTAATCCCTGCTTATAGGCAATACTGACCGGAATAACGGTATCGTTGCTGAGTCTGATATCAGCGGCTGAAATATTTTTGATATGCAGCAGGTTTATCATGAATTGTTTGTGTACCCGCATGAAAATATGCGTAGGTAATTGTTTCTCCAGGTTCTTCAGGCTGATGAGTACCATATGCGTTTTCTGGCGGGTAGTATAGATCTTCGAAAAATCGCCCATACTTTCTATATATAACACATCGCCCATATTCAGTTTGATATGCGTATTGTTTTCTTTGATGAAAAAATACTCATGGGCATCGATACTCCTGATGAAATCCGAACCGGGTTCCGATGTGGGCACCTGTTTGGGGGCAGATTCGGGTGCGGAAGGAACTGTTCTTAGTTTCAGGTATTCGATGGCTTTGTCTACCGCTTTGATCAGGCGCTCCAGTTTTACCGGTTTTACGATATAATCGATCACATCCAGCTCAAAACTTTCGGCCGCATGATGGGTATGGGAAGAAATAAAGATAAAAACGGGTGGATGTTTGAGGCTGCGCAGCAGTTCCAGTCCGGATAATTCGGGCATATCTATATCTGAAAAAACAATGTCTATCTGCTCATTTTTCAATACCGATACAGCTTCCAGCCCGTCTGCCAATGAGGCTTTCACTACAAGGTTGTCGATCTTTCTTAGCTTCAGTTCTAACGAGTCCCTCTCAAGGATATTGTCTTCAACAAGGATACATCGATATTTCATTCCTTCTTTTAGTTCTAATGGGTTGGTAAATAGACTTTTAGTTATCTATTTAAAAATAGGGAAACTATCAGGAATCGGAGGGCTTATTTTTTTCGTCTACTAAAAACAGGTGTATATCTACTTTTAGGGGCAGTTACTCAAATATGTTTTTGGGGGGGATTTTATCAGTCTACATTCAAGTTTCGTAGTTCGTTCACTACAGAGTAGCTGAATAACTAGGATCACCAACCAAACCTGTATTATGAGATCAATTCTACGCCCGTATTGTGTGCTTTTAGCCACAATGGTATCCCTTGTTCTTACTTCCATCACCACGCAGGCGCAGAATACGCTCGATAATGCGGGGTTAACCGCTGCAGCACCCGCTGCAGGTGCCTATTCCATGCGGAAACTGAGCACGGGTTATCTGGGCTTTGCCATCAAAGTAAGGAGGGGTTCCGACAATGCGGAAGCCAACGTAGCTTTTGATACCAACGGTGCCGTTAGTGCTTCTTCCCTGGTAACCATTACCGCGGCGGGTAGTTCCGTTTTAACGGTGGGCTCTACCATGAGCTATAGCAGTTTTTATGCTTCTGCTACCTGTTATCTGACTGTCTGGTACGACCAGAGTGGAAATAACAGGCATATTACACAAACAACTACTGCCAATCAGCCTATTGTAGTATCCGGCGGAACGCTGCGTACCTTTAACGGTAAAGCGGCAGTCTATTTTGATGGAGCCAGCGGGGTGATGAATGTACCCTTTGCCGCGCCAGTCATTAATGCAGCGGGTAGTTTCTCAACGGTATTCTCTCAGCCGGTTCTGCAAACCAATTTTCCGGCCATTGTTGCATGGGGATCTTCCTATGGCCCTGCATTCGGACCATTGGATGCGATCGGAAAATTTGGTTTGTATACTTCTTTCGGACCTTATAATATTACCCTCGGACCCGTAACGGCTAACACAGATTATATTGTGAGTGCCGGCTGGACGGGTACTGCAGTTACCCAATCGCGTAACGGAACCATCATTACCGGTACCATGGGAGCCGCATTTAATACAACCTTAGCTTCTGGATTGATCGGTAGGGATAACATGAATCCTTCTGCCATATTTTTTAATGGTACCCTGCCGGAACTGATTATATTTCCTTCCAACCTGTCGCTTACTTCCAGTCGCCAGACACTGGAGAATAACCAGGCAGCATTTTATTTACCTGCTACTATCAGTTCCTTCACACCTACAGCGGCCTTTACCGGTAATACAATCACCATTACCGGCACTAATTTTACCGGTGCCACAGGGGTAAGCATTGGTGGAACAGCTGCTGCTTCTTTTACGGTGGTGAATGCAACTACTATCACAGCAGTGGTTGCCAATGGTTCATCAGGCGTGATCAGTGTTACCAAACCCAATGGTACGGTTAGCTCTTCAGCTTCTTTTACCTATAAAACACCCTCCGGACCCAGCGGTATCAATAATGGTATACTCATGTGGCTGGATGCATCAGATATAGATGGAGACGGTGTTGCCGGTAATGATCCTTCTACCAATACCAATCTGACTACCTGGAAAGACAAATCAGGATTGGGCAATAACGCCACCTCTATTGTTGGACAGAATCCCATCACTTATATAACCAACCAGATCAATGGCAAACCGGTAGCCCGGTTTACCAGAACTTCAGATGCGCTGGGTTCCACATTACAAGCGGCCAATGTAGATATCAGGGCAGCCACTAATCCTGCTGTTACCATGTTTACCGTGTACAAAACAGGTGCGCAGGTAAATCCGAGCGGACAGGGACAGGCGCTATGGGGTAATGATGATGGAAACTGGGATCGCTTCTTTTATAATTCCTGGTCATTCAGCAACGATGGTATCGTATCACTCGGAACCGTGAACCCTACTTTTGTATCGGTACCCGGTGCGGGCACAACAGGTTCGCTGCGTTTGATGACTGCTGTCTATAATAATTTAGTTCCCAACGGATCGGCTATCTATTTTGATGGTGCTGTGGTAACCAAGTTTACCGACAATACACAGGCTTCGGCTGCACAAACCAGTCTGCGCATTGGTAATGATGGGGATAATGGATCTTTTAACGGAGACATTGCAGAGTTTATCGTTTATAACAGGAAACTGACAGATTGCGAGATCCTCCAGGTAAACCAATACCTCGGAGCGAAGTATGGTGTCACTTTTACCAGTGCCACGATTACGGCTGGCAGTGCCACTACTTTCTGCCAGGGTGGAACTGTTACTTTAACCGCCAGTGCGGGCGACAGTTACCAGTGGTACAAAGATGGGGTGGCTATTTCAGCCGCAACGGCTAATACCTATAGCGCCAATACAACAGGCAATTATACAGTAGCAGTAACCACTGCCGGATGTACGGCTACTTCGCTGGTAACCCCGGTAACCGTAAATGCAGTGCCAACTGTAGCTGTTTCAGCTTCCGGACCCACTACTTTCTGCGTAGGAGGTTCTACCACACTGAGTGCAAATACCGGTGCCGGAAAAGGGCTCATATTTAACGGAGCCAATACCTTTGTGAATATTCCTTCAGGTGTAGTATTACCTGCCAGTTTTACGGAAGAAGCCTGGATTTATTCGGGTTCAGGAAATGATGGACAGTTTCATGGATTCCTGGGTAACCAACCGGGCAGCGGAACCAATACCCGTCCACCTTCGATGTGGATTTATAACGGAAAACAGATCCATGGTGGTTTTGGAACAGGAAGCGGATTCTATTACTATATCACCAATGAAGTGATTCTACAGAATACCTGGAACCATATTGCACAAACCTATGACGGCAATACGCTGAAATGTTATGTGAATGGCCAACTGGTAGCAAATCAGACCTATATAGCACCACCTGTTAATTCAGTACCTTATGCAACCGGAGTGAATAATATCGGAAGGGTAGATAATTATTTTAACGGGATGATGGATGAAGTGCGTATCTGGAATGTTACCCGCACGCAGGCTGAAATTCAGGCCAGTATGAATAAAACCATCTCTCCGTCAACAGCAGGATTGGTGGGATACTATAAAATGGATGAAGGAACCGGACCCGTTACTGCCGATGCCACTTCGGCTGGCAGAACCGGAACGCTGACCAATAATCCGGTATGGGCCGTATCAGCGGCACCGGTTGGTGCCACCGTTACCTGGAGTCCGTCAACCGGGTTGAATACGACTACCGGTGCTATCGCGATAGCCAATCCAACTACTACAACAACCTATACCGCTACTGCCACCGATGCTTCTACAGGTTGTGTGGCCACTGCAACGCAGGTGGTAACTGTTAATCCTTTACCGGTGGCAGCTATCAGCGGTACCAACACAATATGTACGGGACAGTCAACTACTTTGACTGCTTCCGGAGGAACAACTTATCTATGGGGTAATGGTGAGACAACAGCATCTATCACTGTTTCTCCTGCTTCCACCACAACTTATACTGTTACGGTTACCAACGCTTCCGGTTGTCAATCAACCGCCAGCTATACCGTAACTGTAAATGCATTGCCAATTGTTTCTGTTGCAGGTACAAATACTATTTGTGCCGGACAGGCTACCACGATAACTGCCTCTGGGGGAGGCGGTTATTTGTGGAGCAATAATGCAACCACGGCTGCTATCACCGTTTCTCCGGTTACCACTACCACCTATACAGTTACAGTGACCAGTGCTGCAGGATGTGTGGCATCGGGAACAAGAACCGTTACGGTAAATGCATTGCCAACAGTAACGGCTAATGCGAGTGCAGCAATTGTATGTAACGGTTCTTCCGTTACACTCACTGGCGGTGGCGCAAGTACCTATACATGGACCGGAGGGGTAACGAATGGAGTAGCTTTTGTTCCATCTGTAACCACAAACTATACTGTTACCGGAACAGATGTAAATGGTTGTAAGAATACCGCAACCCAAACCATTACAGTTGGCTCTGCCCCTTTATTTGCAAATATCAATGTATATGTACAGGCTTCGACCAGTGCCAACAGTTGTAATGCAGTAGTAACTTATCCTTTAAGTGTAAATGGAGGTATCCCTTCTCCGAATGTTACATATACATTTACGGGTGCAACTACCGGAACCGGATCGGGAACCGGCAGTGGACAATTGTTTAATAAAGGCGTAACACATGTAGTGGTTACGGCGGCCAACAACTGTGCATCACCATCTGTTTCTTTTGATATTACTGTTGTTGACAATGTATTGCCGGTTGTGATTACTAAAAACAATACGGTCTATCTTGATGCAACCGGACATGCTACCTTAGTGGCTGCTGATATCAATAATGGCAGTTATGACAATTGCGGTACGGTTACACTTCCTCAAAGCAGTACTGGTGTTATTTGCGCTACTGCGGCAGAAGGTAACAGCCTCACTTTACAGGCACCTGCCGGTAAAGTAATCACTGGAATTACTTTTGCCAGTTATGGTACGCCTAACGGAACCTGTGGTAATTTTTCTATCGGAAGTTGCCATGCCGCAAATAGCCTGTCTATTGTTTCTGCATTGGCTATCGGACAAAATTCGGTTACTATTGATGCGAGCAACAGCGTATTTACGGATCCCTGCGGTGGAACAGTGAAAAGATTATATGTCGAAGCAACGTATGCTGATGCCGGAAGTACATATAATTATGATTGCAGCAGTATCGGAACGCATGAAGTTACCCTGGTTGTAACGGATGCAGATGGTAATTCAAATTCCGGTACGGCAACGGTTACCGTAGTGGATACTTTACAACCTGTTGTCAATACCAAAAATCTTGTTTTATGTCTGGATGCCAGCGGTAACGCAAGCATCACGGCAGCCATGATCAATAACGGATCAACCGACAATTGCAGTATTGCTTCCTATTCGCTGGACAAAACCAGTTTCAATACTTCGAATGTTGGTGTAAATACCGTAACACTTAGTGTAACTGACGCAAGTGGAAATACAGCAATCAAAACAGCTACTGTAACAATCAACCCGTTGCCGGTTGTGTATGCAGTTACAGGTGGTGGGGCTTATTGTATGGGTTCTGCAGGTGTGGTGGTTGGTTTGTCTGGCTCTGAGACCGGTGTAAATTATCAGTTAAAACGAAATGCGACAGTAATCAGTACCTTGCCGGGTAATGGCTCAGTACTTAGTTTTGGTGCACAAACTGTTGCAGGTACCTATACTGTTGCAGCCACCAATGCTTCTACCGGTTGCAGTGCTGCAATGAGTGGAAGCGCAGTTGTGGTAATTAATCCAACACCTGTTGTATCAATAGCTTCATCTGCATCGGCTGTTTGTGTTGGTAATAGTGCGACCCTGACTGCCTCACAGACTACAGCGCAAACAAGAACGTATACAATTGCGGTATCCAATCTTATCAACCTGCCAAATGCCTGCACCAACGGCAGATATGGTGCTGGAACTAATGCAGGATTTACATGGACAGATCTGGGTGCGGGTGCTGTAACCAATGTAACAGTTCAGTTGTCTGTTGGGGTTGAATGTAATGCTAACGGATATGTTCACAATGCCTTATTAAATAATGTGAGTACTGGTGCTTCCTTTACAAATACTACCTACTATTGTAGTTGTGCCCCACGAACAACTCCTGCGTTGTACACATTTAATTTCACACCATCCAATTATACTGTTGGAGGTGTAAACACACTGCTGCTTAGTAGCGGAAGCACTTTTGGGTTGGTTCCGGCTGCATCATTAAGTAATGCTTATGCAGTAGTTACAGTAACTTATAATGGAGGAAATTCAAATAATAATATTAACTGGGTCTGGACACCAGGTAATGAAACTACACAAGCTATTACCATTAACCCTTCTGTTACCACCAATTACACGGTTATGGGTACAGATGCCAATGGTTGTTCCGGCTCAGCCGCTACTACTGTAACGGTAAATCCATTGCCGGTTGCTACTATAACTGCTGCAGGTGCAACAGAGGTTTGCCCGGGCAATACTGTAGTGCTTACTGCCAATACAGGTGCAGGATATACTTATCAGTGGAAGAAAGAAGGTGCATCAATTCCAGGAGCCACAAGTGCATCTTATACTGCGGCAGTTAGCGGGGATTATACGGTAGTAATCACCAACAGTAACGGATGTTCATCAGTTGCTTCTAATCTGGTATCCGTTAAAGTTCAGGATGTCACAGCTCCCTATTTTGTTTCTGCAGGTGCTGTTACTTCGGCCACCAATGCCCAGGGGGAAGTGGTAGCAACAGGTGCCAATGGTGCGGTAGTTGCGTATACACTGCCTGTTGGTGCAGACAATTGTTCTGTAGTCTCAACAGTATTAACCTCTGGTTATGCCAGCGGTTCTGTATTCCCGATAGGGGCAACAACAGTTACTTATACAGTTACTGACGGCGTAGGTTTAACAGCTAATTCTTCTTTCACTGTAGTGGTCAGCGGATTAGCGCCTGTTATCAACTGCCCTGCAGCTATTGCTGTTTCGGCTGCGGCTGGTCAGTGTGGTGCACCGGTTAGTTTTGCTGCTACAGAAACCACTGCAATACCTGTTTCTACGATTGTATATACTGAAAATGGCCAATCGGTAAGTTCCGGCAGCTTCTTTACAGTAGGTACTCATATTATTACAGCCACTGCTACCAATGCAGTAGGGTCTTCTGTCTGTACTTTCACGATTACCGTAGCAGACAATATTTATCCAGTATTAACGGGTGTTCCTGCTAATGTTACCGTACCATGTAACGCGGTACCAGCAGTAGTCAATGTAACTGCTACAGACAATTGCAGTACTTCAGCTCCTGTATTTACAGAAGTAAGAACTGCAGGTGATTGCCCTAATAATTATATATTAACCAGGACCTGGTCAACCACGGATGCTTCAGGCAATATTACTACTGCTTCGCAGGTGATTACCGTTCAGGATACCCAGGCACCTGTGATTACCAATACATCTAATATTACTGTGCCTGCGGCCGAAGGTCTTTGCAGCGCAGTGGTAAACTATACAGCCATAGCCACTGATAATTGTGGTGCGGCATCCATCAACTATAGCATTGCTCCGGGTTCTACCTTTACGGTGGGTTCGCATCAGGTAACAGTAACGGCTACAGATGTATGTGGTAATGTTTCCACTGCCAGCTTTACTGTTACGGTAACAGATGCACAGAGACCTGTAATTGTTTGCGCTCCTAACCAGACCATTAATCTGTCCGCCACCTGCAGTGCTGCTTTACCTGATTACAGAAGCCTGTTAACGGTAAGCGATAATTGCACTGCAGCCGGTTCATTGGTAATTAGCCAGAGTCCTGCAGCAGGAACGATGATCAATGGTTCGGGTAACATGACGGTAAACTTTACGGTAACGGATGCGGCTGGCAATAGCAGCAACTGTAGTATGACCGTAACCAAACGTGATGTAACAGCGCCGATCATTACCGGTCCTGCCAATAAGCAGGTGAACACCGATGCCAACCTTTGTGGTGCGGTAGTTAATTATGTTCCATCCAACAGTATCGTCTTCTCACAGGATTTTGTATCGGGGCCAACCAACAGTACCTATTGTAATGCATGGACCACGTTTACCAATCAATTAGTGTCAGGTAATACCTATACCAAACTGACTATTAAGGGAACATACGACCAGACGGGAGTTTCGGTAACCGACCCTGCTGTGATAGCCCAGATTGCGAATGCACTCAGAACAGGTGGCAGCGGCAGTTGGACAACCAACGGAAGAACCTGGGCGGTAGGTAATTGTGGAGGACCGGGAGCTTTAAGTGCTACGAACGGAAGTCTTTGTTCCTGCGAATCTAACGCATATGTGGTGAGACCCTGTATCCAGGTTGAGTATGGTAATCCCAATTGGGGCGGTGTGAATACACAGGTATGTAATGGTCCTTCACAAAATATTACAGTAGTATTTGAAATGCCAGCTACAGGTACGGGTGGTATTACAGCAACCGATGCCTGTAACGGACCGGTTACGATTACGCAAACGGCAGGTTTGGCCAGTGGATCTTTGTTCCCTGTAGGAACCACTACGAATACATTCACAGCCACCGATGCTTCAG